>OLKZ01000224.1_pt1 | contig 220425 bp, 199 predicted proteins | sample 1604431 | NCBI WGS metagenome assembly OLKZ01 (sample SAMEA104055714, study PRJEB20765) | soil metagenome | isolation source: soil
GTGGGCCCACCTGGGCTCGAACCAGGGACCCCCTGATTATGAGTCAGGTGCTCTAACCAGCTGAGCTATAGGCCCATTCTTCAACACTATATTTGAAGAATAAGGCTGCAAATATAATCAAACCCTGTTAATTTAACGCTTCATTAGATTATTTGCCGTTAATTTGCAGCTTCAAAATTAAATATGAAGAAAATCGTACTAATTGCTTTTGCATTTATTTCTGTATCTGCCGCAACTGCACAAAAAGAGAAAAAAGATTTTGATAAAGTGTTTAACCGTGCGGGTGACCATATCATGTTCCAGGCAAGCAGCGATCATTGGATGGGTGCACCGGACAGTATCAACAGCCGTATTAAGTCTTTATCAAGAGGAGGCAGTATTTATATAATGCTGAACAGGCCCTTTAAAGGAAGCCCGCACATGAGCGTAGCTTTTGGAGTAGGCGTCTCTTCAAGCAGCATATTTTTTAAAAACATGAGTGTGGGTGTAACATCACTCACCACTACACTGCCTTTCACTAACCTTGACAGCAGTGATCATTTTAAGAAATATAAACTCAACACCACATACCTTGAAGCACCCATTGAACTACGGTACACTACCGATCCGCTGAACGAGAACAAAAGTTTTAAAATAGCGTTAGGCGTTAAGGTTGGTACCTTGTTAAATGCCCATACCAAGGGCAAATCACCGGAAGATAAAACCGACGCATCCATAAATTCCTATACAGAAAAAGAAAACAGTAAACGTTTTATTAATTCCACACGTTTATCTGCTACGGCAAGAGTAGGCTATGGTCATTATTCTTTATTCGGCACTTACCAGATCAATAGCGTTTTTAAGACCGGCGTTGCTGCAGATATCAAACTTTTTACTGTGGGGTTTTGCCTGAGTGGATTGTAAATAATTTTTTTGATAGTTCAGATCCCGGTGTATAGCCGGGATTTTTGTTTGCTGTTTTTCAGCCGGTCCTCTTTCCGGTAACCGGTAACCAATCAACCACTTTTGTTTGCTACTTTCCAATGCATTAACTTTGCGGCTCACTCTTCATCATGAGCGACGAAATTAAACACGAATGCGGCCTTGCTTTCATTCGTCTCCGCAAACCTTTCAGTTACTATCAACAACAATACGGAACAGTGTTATACGGCCTCAACAAGTTGTACTTGCTGATGGAAAAGCAACACAACCGTGGCCAGGATGGTGCAGGCATAGCAACCGTAAAACTGCATACCGAACCGGGCTACCCCTTCCTATACCACTTACGCAGCAGTACCAGCCAATCCATTGCAGATTTGTTTTCCCAGGTTGGAAAAGAAATTGATGAGATAGAAAAACATCAACCCGATATTAAAAATCATCCCGGGCTGATGAAGGGTCACTTTAGTTTTTTGGGAGAGGTTTTGCTGGGCCATTTGCGTTACGGCACACAGGGGAAAAACAACGTTGAATTTTGTCATCCCTTTATAAAAAAAAATACGATCCCCGTAAGGAACCTGGCATTGGCAGGAAATTTTAACCTGGTGAATACGGACGAATTATTTGGATTGATCAATATTGATCCCGGTGAATTTCAGCGCCAGAGCGACCTTGCTGCGATGATGGAAGTATTGCATCATTTTATTGTGAAGGCAGACGAGGCTTTTCCCGGGCACATGGATATCGTTAAGGTATTAAAAAAAGCAGTCCCTTTATTCGATGGCGGTTTTCACTTCAGCGGCATGCTGGGCAATGGCGATGGCTTTGTAGTGAGAGATGCCCATGGTATCCGCCCTTCTTATTATTATATTAATGATGACGTGATCGTGGCGGCCAGCGAAAGAGCCGCCATACGAACAGCTTTCAACGTGGGCGAAAACGAGGTACAGGAACTGATGCCGGGAAATGCACTGGTGGTATACGCTGATGGAAAATATACAGTTGAACAGATCATTGAACCAAAGGAAAGAAAGGCCTGCAGTTTTGAACGCATTTATTTCAGCCGCGGCAGTGATGAAAAAATTTACCGCGAAAGAATTTCGTTGGGTTACCACCTCAGAGATACCGTGTTAAAAGCCATTAATTATGATCTCAGGAATACCATTTTTTCATTTATTCCCAATACAGCAGAAACCGCTTTTTATGGTTTGCTGAAAGGTGCCGAGGATTATCTTAATAAAATAAAAGTAGAAAGAATATTAAGCTGGGGAAAAGATTACGATGAAGAAAGACTAACGGAAATGATTAACCGAAGGATTCGAATTGAAAAAATTGCGATAAAAGATGTGAAGCTGAGGACCTTTATCACCGAAGACATCAACCGGAATGAAATGGTGCAGCACGTGTATGATATCACATACGGCACAGTTCGCAAGGGTGAGGACACGCTGGTGGTCATTGACGACAGTATTGTACGCGGCACCACTCTAAAAGAAAGTATCATCCGCATGTTGTCGCGCCTGCAGCCCAAAAAGATCATCGTGGTTTCTTCTGCACCGCAGATCCGCTATCCCGATTGTTACGGCATCGACATGAGCAAGCTGGGCGATTTTATTGCTTTTCGTGCTGTGATAGAACTATTAACGGAACACGGGCAGAAGATGTTACTTACTGAACTGCTGCATAAATGCAAAGAGTTGCAACGCAATAACCAGTTGCATACCGAAAATATTGTTCGACAATTGTACAAGCCTTTTTCCCTGGACCAGATCTCCGGCAAAATTGCTGAACTCATTACTCCAAAGGATATCAATATTCCTGTAACCGTCATTTACCAGACAATAGAATCGCTCCACGAAGCATGTCCTACCAACCTGGGCGACTGGTATTTTACCGGAAACTATCCCACACCCGGCGGCAACCGCGTTTGCAACAAAGCCTTTATGAATTATATGGAAGGGAAGAATGTACGCGGGTATTGATTAGTTCATAGTCTGGAGTCTGGAGTTCATAGTCCAGGGCTTTTTAATTCGGGTACGCTGCATTTATAGAACAGCGTACTCCAAACTCCCGACTCCTGACTATCGACTGTACTCCCTTTCACAAAACTTTTACAAAATAAATAAGCTAAATATTTGTTCGTACGAAATATTTCCTACCTTTATTGCATGAAAGCAGCAAACAGGGAAAATAAAATGCCGGCTCCTACCAGGTCGGAGCTGGAAATATTACAGGTGCTCTGGCAATACGGCCCGTCTACCGTTCGGTTTGTGAATGATACGCTCAATGAACTAAAAAGAGTCGTACAGTACACCTCTACTCTAAAGCTCATGCAGATCATGGCAGAAAAAAAAATGCTAAAGCGTGACGAAAGCAACATGAAGCACATTTACCGCGCAGCCATGGAAGAACAAAAAACAAAAGGCGTTTTACTGGAACGCTTTGTGGATTCCATGTACAACGGTTCGGCGAGCAGCCTTATGCTGCAGTTACTGGGAAATAAAAAAACATCCAAAAAAGAATTGGAGGCGATCAAAGAAATGCTGAACCAATTCAACAAGGGTAATAAATAATCATTAAAATTATTTGTATGTACCTGCTTAGTATTAAACAGTTTTTTGCTGGCGAAACCATCCCTGCCCTGTGCTGGACACTGATTCACTCACTTTGGCAGGGTTTGCTGCTTGCGGTTGCAGCGAGTATCATCCTATTGTGTACAAAAAGATCGACCCCGGCATTGCGGTATAATTTGCTAACCGGAGCCTTCCTGTTTTTTATTATTGGTATACTCTTCACGTTTTATATGCAGCTCAATAAAGTATCCGGAAACGAGAATGTAAGTGCAACAATAATAACAGGCCTTACGGAAAAAAGCACTACCATAACAACTTCCCCCCTCATTGAAAATCAGGCCACGATTACAGCAACGGTTACTTCCTTTTTTAACAGGAACGCCAATGTGATCGTATTTGTTTGGTTTTTAATTATGCTGTTCCGGTGTTCAAGGATGATCAGTGGATTATACAGCATTCACCGGATCAAACGCAGGCAGGTAAGCGATCCGGGTATATTCTGGAATGAACGAATACAAATTCTTTCTGCCAAACTGCGCGTAAACAAGACCGTTAAATTCTTACAGTCCGGCATTGCAACAATACCAATGGTGGTGGGGTACTTTAAACCGGTCATCCTCTTCCCGGCCGGCCTGCTGGCATCCTTACCGCAGGATGAGGTGGAAGCGATACTGCTCCACGAACTGGCACACGTGCGCAGAAAAGATTACCTGGTAAACATATTGCAGCATTTCATGGAAGTCTTTTTCTTTTTTAATCCCGCTGCAATATGGGTTTCGGCATTGATCAAAACAGAAAGGGAGAATTGCTGCGATGATATCGCTGTTTCTCAAACCAGGAACAAACTAAATTACATCAATGCCCTCATTGCTTTCCAGGAGTATAGCCTTGGCCGGCAACAATATGCCACAGCACTGGCCGGCAATAAAGATCATTTATTACAACGCGTAAAAAGGATCATCTACAATAACAATAAAACATTAAACGCCATGGAAAAATTAATGTTAGCTTCAGGACTGGCCATTGCCGGACTGCTCGCCCTTGCTTTTTCTCCCAACGAAACACGACCATATGCTAAAGGGTTCGCGGCCAATCAAACCAGTAGCATCGCAACAGCTGCAAAAATTCCGGATTCCCGGCATGTATTGAAAGATACGGTACCCGTAACAGTTAGTAGGAAAAATACCGAAACGGGTGTAGACAATATCAATACGATGGTGGATGGCAAGCGATATGACCTGCAATTAAAAAATGATGAAGTAACAGCATTGCGAATTGATGGAGAAAGGATCCCGGACGAAAAAATAGCAGATTATAAAACAATAACAGGTTCGATCATCAAGCAGGCAAAAGAAAATATAGCAAGAGATAGGCTGGTAGCAGAAAAAGATAAACAAGAAGCAGCACGATACAGGTCGGATGCAGAAAACTCAAAACTCCTGATAGAGAAACTGCAGCAGCAGGATGAGCTTTTAAAACTAAATGACAAAAAATCCATGCAAGAGCATCTTGCCAAACTACAAGCACAGCAATCAAAGTTATATGCCGAATCTGCCAATAAACTGAAAGATGAATTAAAAATGGAAATCGACAAATCAACACTGGCAGAACTGGCTAAGCTGCAAGAACAGCAATTAAAATTAAATCTCGACTATACCAAAAAACTAACGAGCGAATTAAAATTGGAAACCGGTAAATTAACAGAACATGAAGCAGGACTGACAAATTTAAAGATACAACAGGAGTTGGTGCAGTTAGAAATGTCGAAAGAACTGGCTGGTAAACTAAAATCAATGACCGACGTATCCCTGGCAAAGGAACTGAAACAGGAATTGTTGCTGTCCGAGCTATCCACAAAAGATGCAGCACGCTCAAAAGCAGACGCAGCACAGCGGATGCACCTAAGCGAACAATTAAGATCAGAAGCTGAAAAAAACATGAACCGGGTAAAACAATCGCAGGCGGCGGCGAAAAGCACATCCAATGATATCATCGATGACCTGGTACGGGAACATATCATAACAGATAAAAAGAATATTTCCTTTTCTTTAAATCAAGATGAACTGATCGTGAACGGTGTTAAACAACCGGAAGCAATCCATCAAAAATTAAAAGAAAAATATGTAAAAACGTCCGACTGGAATTTCAGTTACAATAACAAAGAAGAGTAAAGCGTATACATCATAAAATGTGTAGCCATGAAAAAACCCGTTACATTAAAAATGTAACGGGTTTTTTATTTCAAGGATAATTGTTTGAATCGGCAGTTAACCCTATTTAATCTTCTTAGTTATTATTCCACGCTTTTCAAAGTGATCGTAAAGCTTCCCAGGTCCATGTACTGTATCAATGGGTCTTTTGCGTCATCAAATACACGCACGGTATAATTTGTATCTGCGGTTTTTACAAACTGGCAGCCAATAACATTGGCCGTTTTAGTTACTCCCTTGGCATTATAGGACACCTGCTGCGGCGCCGCCACTTTTTCATAGGTATTCAGGTCGCCTGTCATATTCATACTTGTTTTTCCACTGGATTTTAATTCATTAAAATTCTTTTTGGAAAGCCATACCGTACTTTGGGTGGTCAGCGCTTCATTGCTGCCATCTTGAAAGTAATTTTTATAGGATGTGGCTTTTTGCAAGGCATTCAAGGCAATAGTTATTTTTCCGGATGTATTTACAGGATCAGTCATCTTCCAGTCGAACGAGATAGAAGGGCTATACTCTTTTACCGTTATCACGTAATCGTATGATTTGTCACTGGTGGTAACATGGTAGGTAAGTTGGGTTCCTTTTTTAATAGCCGGGGCCTGCGCATTTGACATAGTAAAGGCAAGAATGATGGCGCATACTGTTGAAAATATCTTTTTCATTTTTAAATTTTTTAGTTGATTTAACGGCATAAAATTAGCAACCCCTTTAAATTAAAAAATACCCGTCATTGGGTATTTTTCTAAAACGGTTGTCTCAAAATTCGCGTGCAGTTCGTTAGCAGTTTGTGGAGATATGAGCACTTGTAGAAAACAATTCCATCATTTAAAAATATCGTTCAGCAGTCCTGCCAAATGCACGCCGCCCTTCAATAATTGCAGGTTCAGCGGGGCCAGGTAATCATAATTGTATTTATAACTTAATTTCTGGTCGGGCTGTTTTACATCCGCATAAATTTTTTCCGCAAGCTGGTAAGAGTCCCAGAGCCATGCCGACAAAGGTTGTTGCTGCCATTCTTTTCTTTGAGCTTCTGTGGTATGATTGATGGCAGCTACATATTCGGTATAGCTCAGTTGCTGGAAACTGATGAGCTGGTTATCCCATATTGAATGCAGGTTATAGGACACATCAAACCACAACACTTTTATTTTATTGCCTCCCTGGTCTTCGGGCCGGCCCACGTGCAGCGGCTGGTGAACGTCGCCAACAATATGGATCAGCAACCTCAGGTACATGACTTTCGTATCCTGCTCAAGGTTTTTATCTTTCAATCGTCTTACTAAAAAATTAATTTTCGTGTACGCGTCAGTGGCAGTGTCGGTATCGAGGAAGGCTTTGAATTCAGTGGCATTCAGTCCGCCCTTTATATCACAATAATGCCAGGGCGAGAGATAGGATAAGGAAGGATCCGACTTAATAAAATCGGCCCAGTTACTGGCCATGGCAATTGATTCTGTACCCAGTATTTTAAAGATCTCCTGTTTGGCGTGTTTGGTCAGGTAGGTATCCGCTATTTGCCCTACGATGCGGTGCCCGAGCAGCCCCCAGGCCATGCTGCCGAATGGCAGGTAAATCAATAAACCAAGTATTGTTATTTTTTTTATGCGTTGCATTATCATTGGAAAAAAATTTACAGGCAAGTTAATTCTTTATAAACTAAGTATGTTACCAGCAGGATATTTCAGGACCTCTTCTCCAGGCAAAATCCTGGTTACATTTTTTTCTCATGGCAGGAATACTTCCTGAACTGATTCGATCCTGTTATTCTTCACCATCAATTTAAATAAACTGTTCTTAAAGTGTTGGCTAAAATATGCGTATGTATTAATATCCTTTGCTTTTTCTCCGGCGATCTGGCTGTCCATCGTAACAGGGGTGCCGGCCGGTAAATATAATGTTCGTATTTCTTTATTGTCATTCACGATAAAATAATCGTCCGGAACAAAAATATCTTCTATTTTCCCGTTCTTATCAAAGCTCGTATCGGCCCGGTGACGCTTTTTTGCTTCCTCCACTACATTCTTTCCAGTGAAGAACTGTACATAATCGGCCTTGATAAAAATGCTGTCGTGCCTTTTTTCTACTGCGGTGATATTACAATATTCTTCTTTGGCGGTATCTGCATTCATCTTATGCATGGTATCAACGGGATTTGTATTTATGGCAAGACTATCTGTTTTTGCCGTTTCGGTCTTATTATTATTACAGGCAAAAAGAATAATGACAAGCAAGGCCGTTAGCAGTGATCTCATAAAAGTGTTTTAATGATTGAACAATAAAGATGAGGTATTTATTTTACTCCCCGGCTAAAATAGCTGATTAGCTGCTGACACTTGCTAAACACCTAAACCTCCTAAACCTCCTAAACCTTCTAAACTTCCTAAACTTCCTCCCCCTGTAATATTCCGACAGCGCCATTTATTTTATACCGCATCCAAACTGTTAATACCAGCATTTTACCTGTCATCATTTATCACCCTCATTGCTTTTTTATAATTTCTATCTTCCCCGCATAAAAATAAAACTATGTTACGCTCTATCCTGTTAGCTGTTTTAATGATCATCGTTGCGGCCGGTGCCAATGCACAAACGGGTTTGTATATACCCCGCGATGTAAAAGCCGCCTATAAAAAAGGTACCAGGTCCATGGACGGTCGCCCCGGAAAAAATTACACGCAAAACAAAGGCACTTATACCATCAATATTACCGCAATGCCTCCCGACCGGAATATCAGGGGCAAAGAAACGATCTCTTATGTGAACAACAGCATGGATACGCTCCGCAATCCTGTCATCAAACTTTTTTTAAACATTCACAGGCCGGGAGCCCCGCGCGATGGCGGCGCACAGAAGGATTACCTGACATCAGGAGTTCACATTGACGGCTACACGATAAACGGCCAGCAGATGGTATGGAAGGAAAACCCTTTCCTGTTTACCTGGCAACCCATTCATTTGCCAACGGCGTTACCCCCGCACGGCACGGTACAAATTAGTTTTGACTGGCACTACGAAATATCCCTGCAAAGCGGCCGGGAAGGAATGATAGATTCCACCACATATTTCCTTGCTTATTTTTATCCGCGTATAGCCGTGTTCGATGATTACAATGGCTGGGACCGCATGAATTTTACAGATGGGAAAGAATTTTACAGCGATTTTAATGATTATGATGTAACCATTAATGTGCCCAAAAATTATATTGTATGGGGCACAGGCACTTTAATGAATCCGGGTGCGCTCCTGCAGTCGCCGTTCATTAAACGATTTAAGGAATCGTTTAATTCCGATCAAACCATTCATATTGCATCAAAAGAGGAAATGGCTGCAAAAAATGTAACGGTACAAAATGATATGAACAGCTGGCAATTCAAAGCCAGCAATATTCCTGATATGGCTTTTGGCCTTAGCGATCATTTTATTTGGGATGCCGGCAGCGTTGTGGTGGATGATGCCACTAAAAGAAGGGCAAGTGTGCAGGCCGCATATAATGATACCGCAAAAGATTATCAAAAGATGGTAGAGTATGGTAAACATTCACTGGACTGGCTCTCGCATAACTGGCCCGGCGTTCCTTACCCTTATGAAAAAACAACCATCTTCCAGGGATTTGCCGGAATGGAATACCCGATGATGGCAAATGATGAAACCTACGAGGAACCAGATTTTTCACGCTTCGTGGCGGAACATGAGATCGCACATACTTATATGCCTTTTTATATGGGCATCAATGAAACCCGTTATGGTTTTATGGATGAAGGCTGGGCAACCACTTTTGAAATACTGATCGGCCGAGAAGACCTTGGTGTAGAAAAAGCAGAAGGTTTATACAAACAATTTCGCGTAGGCGGATGGATCAACAACCCTTCGCAGGACGAGGATCTTCCGATCATTACACCCGGTGATAATTTAACAGGCGGTGGCCTGGGTAACAATGAATATGGCAAAGCTTCGCTTGGATACCTAGCCATGAAAGACCTTTTGGGTGATGACCTTTTTAAAAAATGCCTGCATGAATACATGAACCGGTGGAATGGCAAGCATCCGATTCCCTGGGATTTCTTTTATACTTTCGATGATGCTTCTGGTAAAAACCTGGACTGGTTCTGGAACAATTGGTTTTTCGGCAATAACTATATCGACCTTGCAGTAAAAAATGTAAGTAAAAAAAATAATGGCTATGATATTAGTATTGAAAATATTGGCGGCATGGTTGCACCGGTAAATATTGAAGTAGTTTATAAAGACGGCACAAAAGAAAGTTTTCATCAAACCCCTGCCATCTGGGAAATGGATCAAAAATCAGCCATAGTAAAAATTGCAGCTTCAAAGGAAATTCAATCCCTGAAACTTGACGGGGGCATTTTTATGGATGCTGATACAAGTAATAATGCGTGGACTGCGAAATAAAACCGGCAGGTTAGTGATTACTCTTTAATTTTAATATCCTTTGCAACAGGTATGTTTCTGATTTTTTGGAAACTGATAAAACCTTGCAGGTTATTTTCATGAACGAGATCAACATCCTCTTCGATATATTAAAGCAAATGGTAAAGGAACACCCCGGATCTGGTTTTGTAAACAGCCTCTACCAGCAATACTGCAACAGGGGTGGCCTCAGCAAAAAACAACTGGAAGGCCTGTACGATAAAGCTTCCAAAACACCCGGCATTGCACAAAATAAATTAGCCACACTGGAAGCCATCATTAAAAAAAAGCCAACAAGAGAAAGGGCTGCGGCAAGCATCAGGACTACCGAACCGGTAAAAGATGAAGCTACAGGAAAATTATTATCAAATATATTGGATAAATACCCCCAACACAAAAGGGTGTTGTTTTTAAAGATGAAGTACGATAATAATGAAATGCTTACCGCTATTGAAACCACTGAGGTGGAGAAATTCAGCAAAATATTATTGAAATAACCCTAACAGGTCTAACAGCTTATTAAAAATATATTATCATCAAAAAAAATGATAAAATGCTGAATGGCTCAATTGTTGAAAAGAATCTTCCAATCAAAAGACTTCATGACAATTAAACCATTCAGCAATACGACAATATATAAAGATGTTGCGTTAGGATGACTGGTAAATTAAAACTTAAATGTTAAACCCCCGTTCAAAATATATTTTCCATAGCCTGCTTCCAGGAAAAATCCTGCATTCTTCGACATTTTAATTTGTGCGCCCAGACTTAACTGGTAGGCAAGATCGGGCAGGTCGGCGGGAGGCATACTTATTTTATTTCCTGAAGCATCGGTATAATTCTGTGTCCATACGTTGAAGCCAACAGCAATCCTGGTATAGGGCATTATATTTTTAGCCCCCTGGACGGGAATATAATGTAACATGTTAAGCATAAAAGCCCAGTTGTCGGTCTTGAAATTAAAATCCGGGATACCAGAAAAACTGCCATAATTATAATAAGGCGCCTTTAGCATGCCATGTGTAACCAAAATACCGAGGCTCATATTCCTGCTGAAACGATAATCAATAGCACCGGTAAAGGGCCCGCTTTGCATAGTTCCGCTGTTATATTCATTATAATAAGAAGGCAGGTAGTTCTTATCTCCATTGGGAAAACCATAGCCCAGCGAAAGATTTACTGAAGGTTCAAACTTGGGCTGTTTTTGTTTCGGTTGGGTCTTCGACCTCGGTGGCCTCATACGATAGCGGGGCATCCTGCCCATCATGATGACCTGGCTTTCTGCCAGGGTGGATATAAATAAAAAGAAAATACATAGGGGAATAAAATATTTTATTTTCATGACTGGTGGTTTAGCTGTTTAAGACTGCTTTTTACCAGCAATGGTTTAACCGGAAATTGTGAATGAATTGTTATCGTTGTAACCCTCTCAACATCAAAAAATTGGTAAAACCCTGTCCCGTTATACTGCGCAACAGGTTACTCTTCCACTTCAAACAACAGCAACTGCGATTTTTCAACCGGGCTGAAATTATTATCAGCTATAAACAATAATGTTTTGTGGCCATTGGGCAATAAAGGTCCAAATGTTGCACCTTCAATATTATCAATATAAATTCCCAGGTCGTCCATATTCAGCAAAAGTTTTTTTGTGACAGGAATAAAGTCTTTTCTTCCCTTAAGCGCCATTTTGGTAATATCCGAAGCCCCGGCAAGGTCGGTAATAAATACTTTTATGGTGCAGGCCAGCCTCCCCGTGGAAAATGAGCGTTCGGTAACCAGTAATTTATTATCGCCGATACTCAGTATATCCGGAACCCCGTTTATTTTAAATGCGTTGGGCGGGATGGAGGGATAAGCCACCGGGGATAACGGGTACGCATACTGTGCAATATTTTTTTTACTTGCTGCATCAAATTTTAAAATGCGTGTGAATGTGTGATTTTCGGTAACATCGGCTCTTGGCCCATCTTCATACAAGGGTTCTTCCACACTTACAAAAAGTGTTTTATAATTGTCGGCAAAGCTGAGTCCTTCCAGCACCCCATTTTGTCTTGGCCCGTTTTCTGTGGCATGCATGATCAGGTTATCCGGCAAAGGGAAGCTGTCTATAAACCTGCCGTTTGTTGAGATCTGGATGATGGAAGGGTTTTCCAGCACTGTGTCTTTTCCTTTAACAATTCTTTCGCCTTCGTTGCTCCATACCAGTTGATTGGTGACAGGATTATAGCGCATGGCTTCAGGGTCGGGTGTGTGCCATGGATCCTGTTTACTATTAGGGTAAACATTACCGCTAGGTTGCAGCATACTTTTTACACCAGTGAAATGTACGCTGTCAATTCCCTTTTGTGTAAAGAAAATACTGGCAGTATAAAAACGCGCAGGATCCTTATCGCTCCTGTCGTCACTGATCATGTAATACCTGTTGTGTTGGGCATCATAATCAATTGCGGATAAGCCGCCTACCGTATCCTTATTGTACACCAGGTTAAAGGGAATATCATATTCGCCCAAAAAATGTATGCTGCTGATGTTTGCAGTGGTTTGCGTGGATTGTTTTGTTGTGGCACAGGAACCTGCCATAAAAATATAACAACACAATAAAAAATACCGGGATCGTTTCATTTGCATAAAAGAATTTGAAATGCAAATTTGGGAAAGAATACACACAAATAACGGTTTACAGGAAATTTTCCTGATATATTATTAATACGGTATACTGATCTGCAAGGAACAGCCCTTCCCGGGAACTTTCCTGCCGACAGTTGCAATACCCCTTGTAGCCAGAAAATGTATTCGCAGGGAAGCTTTTAAGATTTATTACGGAAGAAAGAGCGATGGTATAATAATAAAGCTGTTCAAATTTCGGATTTACAATTTTTGATTTTAATTTTAAGATGAAAATATTTGTTATGCGATTCTCCACGGTCATTTTAATTATTGTAACCATTTTTTGGGGGATACTGCTTGGAGGAATGATGTATTCGCATATTGTTTATTTCCCAGCTTATTTGTCGGACCTTCCTAAATCCGCAGTATTGGCAAATGGCCCTTATGGATTAAATGACGGCATTTTCTGGATTATCATTCATCCATTAACGTTAGTTTCCCTGCTGATCGCCTTATTTGCTAACAGGAAAAATAAACAACGGCGAAAATTAATTGTATTACCGCTGATAGTATATGTTATCGCATTGATCATCACCTCCGTTTATTTTGTACCGGAATTGATGCGATTTAAAGATTCCCCGTCTTCAGGAATACCTGCATCAGAATGGTTAAGCCGGAGTAAGAACTGGATGATGTTCAGCATAATAAGAGGAATAGGTATGTTTGCCGCCATCATCCCTTTATTCATAGCTTTAACCAGGCCGCAGGAAGAAACTATTGTGCCCCCGGCTAATCAGTAATGTTTCGAAACTATTTTAATGAAAATACTATTCCTCATAAGACATGCAAAAGCCGAAACAGCTTTTACATTGAATGATTTTGAACGGCCGTTAAATGAACGGGGTAAAGCGGATGCCCCGATGATGGCCAAACGCCTGCTGCAGAAAAAAATAAAAATTGATGCCTTTATAAGCAGCCCTGCAAAGCGGGCAAAAAAAACCGCCGAATTATTTAGTGCCGCATACGGCCTGGGTGATGAAGACATTATTTATGTGAGCGCCCTGTACCAGGCTCCTCCTGAAATATTTTTTGAAGTGATCAGTCATTTGGATGAACCATTTAATTCAGTTGCCATTTTTGCACACAACCCCGGCATTACACATTTGGCCCAGGAGTTGGTACCGGAAATAAAGTTGGATAATATGCCCACCTGTGCTGTGCTTGCTGTACAGGCTGATATTCCCAGCTGGTCTGCTTTCGCTAAATCAAAAAAAGAGTTTTTATTTTTTGATTACCCGAAAAATACTTAAACATTTAATCGCACGCAGATGACGGTGAAAAAAAATCAGCGCAGATTTATGTGATCTGCAGAAAAATAAATTATTATCATCAATTTTTATTCTCAACTCAAAATAAACTGCTGTTGCATCAGGTTTATTATAGCCTTAAATGATACAGCGGCTGTATCCTCTTTTGCTGATCGTACTAGTGCTATGTTAAGTTTATTATGTCGTAATAAACTTGCCCATTAAGTCGCTAAAGAACACAAAGAAAAATACTTTTTGGCCTCTGTGGCCTTGTGGGAGATAGGCCAATTTATCCTTAACATAGCGCTAGAATATATTCAGGTATTTTTTACGGGTCTATTGGCAAGGAAAACACCGGCAAAAATGAACAGTGCAGCTATTATTTTATACATCGATAATGTTTCTTTCAAAAACACCATCGCGATGAGTGCTGCAAAAAATGGTTGTGTGTAAATATAAAACCCTGCAACAGATGCGCCCAGTATTTTAATTCCATATACATTGAACAGGTATGCCAGGAATGTTCCTGTTATAACTACCAATGCCATACAGGTAATATCGATGTTATCAAAATGCGCCCATTGTATCCGGGTAAACTCATTCCATCCAAAAGGAAGTATCATAAAAAATCCAAAAGTAAAGATCCAGCGAATAATTACAACCGGTTCATATTTCAGCATCAGGGGTTTTACCAATACAAAATAAAAAGTATACGAAACGGCATTGATGATGATCAGAATATCGCCCCATAATATTTCATTGCCTTCGCCTGAATTTTCTTTTCCAAGCACCAGCACGGCGGCGCCTCCGATACCCAATGCCAATCCTGCCAGTTTTATAAAGCTCAGTCTTTCTTTCAATATCCATGCAGCAATGAATACAATGAGTATCGGCGTGGTGAGCATCAGTAAAGAAGCGTGGATGGAATAAGTAAGAGAAAGTCCTTTTAAAAAAAGTAACTGGTTAATGGCGACCCCGGTTATGGCACACAAAATGAAACGCTTTATATCCTGTTTTGCTATTTTAATGCCAACGGGTTTTGCCAGGAAAAGCAACCAGAATAAGATCATGCTTATGCTAACCCTTACCACGTTAATGCCAAAGGGTTTTGCCAGCTGTGAATTGGTAAGGTGTTTTACGGCACTAAGGTTTATTGCAAAGAAGAGATTGGTAAAAAGCAGCGCAAGATGAGCAAGGGTTCTTTTGTTCAATTATACTTTTTACCTGCAAAAATAAGGGGAATAAAAAAGCTACTGCGTTTTTACACGCAATAGCTTATATACTTACTAACCCATCAATAAGTAAAGTTTTTGTTACGCCTTCTGATTGTATGCTTTTACGCACCGATCTCCTCAATTTCTCCTTTTAGGGGACAGGGGTAGCGTGACAATTCGTTTATCCCGCCTGCATCTCCTTTATCTTTTCCCGTATTTTAGTTTCAATTTCATTGGCCATTTCCGGATTATCGAGCATCAGTTGCTTTACTGCATCCCTTCCCTGGCCCAACTTATCACTGTTATAACTAAACCAGGATCCGCTTTTTTGTACAATACCCAGTTCTACTCCCATATCAATGATCTCTCCAACTTTAGAAATTCCTTCGCCGTAAATAATATCAAATTCAGCCTGGCGGAAAGGGGGAGCTACTTTATTTTTTACCACTTTCACTTTTACGTGGTTGCCGATCGATTCATCGCCATCTTTGATCTGGGCCATGCGGCGTATATCCAAACGAACTGACGCGTAGAACTTTAATGCATTACCACCGGTAGTTGTTTCGGGGTTACCGAACATGATTCCTATCTTTTCACGTAACTGGTTGATAAAAATGCAGCAACTGTTTGTTTTTGAAATAGTGGCCGTAAGTTTTCGCAATGCCTGGCTCATGAGCCTTGCCTGCAATCCCATTTTACTGTCGCCCATTTCACCTTCCAACTCACTCTTAGGGACAAGCGCAGCAACGGAATCAATTACTACCACGTCGAGGGCGCCGGAAAGAATGAGCCGGTCTGCAATTTCAAGTGCCTGCTCCCCGTAATCGGGTTGGGAGATCAGTAAATTATCAATATCTACTCCCAGTTTCTGTGCATAAGTACTGTCAAATGCATGTTCGGCATCAATAAATGCACACATGCCGCCTTTCTTCTGCGCTTCTGCAATAACGTGAATGGCCAGGGTTGTTTTGCCGGAACTTTCCGGTCCGTATATTTCTACCACCCTTCCCTTGGGTAAGCCACCGATTCCCAACGCCATATCCAAACCTATTGAACCGGTTGAAATAACTTCCTGTTCTGTAACTCCCTTGTCGCTCATCATCATTACCGATCCTTTGCCAAAATCCTTATCGATCTTGTCCATCGTTAATTTAAGCGCCTTGATCTTTTCTGACTTTTCTGTTTTTTCTAATTTTTCTGTGTTACTCATGTCCTTTGTTTTTTAAGTGATGTATCTGATGTAAATGTAAATTCGGAACCAAAGATAATAGATTATTTTTATCAACACTAATTATTTTAGTATTTTTTTGATAATTTTTTTAGTCGGCCGCAGGTTTCGCTAAAATCGTTTATCAGAAGCCACAGATTACACCAATTTCCACAAATTATTTTCCCGCAGACTACGCTGAATCCGCTGATATTCAATTCTGCGTTATCTGTGAGATCTGCGGGAACCCAATTGCCGGAGGCAAAAACCTTTCTGTGTTAATCTGTGTAATCTGTGGCGACCCCTTTTGCCAAAGGCAAAAAATACCCTGCCACGAATTACACCAATTTTCACAAATTATTTTCCCGCAGACTACGCTGAATCCGCTGATATTCAATTCTGCATTACCTGTGTTATCTGCGGGATATAGGCACAAAAAAAACCATCCCGAAGAATCGGGACGGGATGTGTTCAAGCATGAGAAAAATCTACAAAGTTTATTCTTCCCGGTTTTCAGAAAAAAGGCGGATGGATAAACGGGCCAACAATATCCTTACCTAAAAATTGATAAAACGATTACCCAACAAAGAGAATACAGTTTATTGAACTTTACAATACCACAAAGTGGTAATGTTTTGCCAAAAATGGGTGTTTTTGGGCATTTTTAAGCCTTTTTGTAAAAAATTTATAATATGAACTATTGATTTTTATTGCCACATATGCCGTAAAAGTAAAGAAGAGACCTAAAAGATAAGTGGAATTCAAAAAAGAAATTGAATACACTACAAAGAGGGTGTTTATATTAAACCGATAAGCTGGCACCTATAAATATTAAAAGAGGTTGCACGGAATCCTGCAGCCTCTTTTATCTTTTTATACTTCGTTTACCGGGCATTGTAAGGAAATTTCTTTGATGCGTTTCTCATCAGGGCGTCAACAAGCCTGTCGGGATTGCTGCCAATGGAGCCGGAAGCATTATAATCATATTTCCATACCAGATCTCCTTTAGTAGCTTCATTAATGGAGATGGAAGTGTGCACATCATTGGTATTACCCCATGCCCCAATTAACAGGCCAATGGCAACGGCGACGCCTTCGCTCATGGGTTTTTGCATGGAAGCCTTGGTGCTTATAACTGCGTCTACGCCTAATATTCTAGCCAATTCATCTTTGGTTTTTGAATTCATACGGCCATATGAGACCCCTGCCTGTACCAATAAAGAATTTGTTTTGCTGACATCCTGGAAGCTAACCGTATATTTAAACTTACCGCTTCTTTTTAAAAACCAGGAATACATTTTATCCTGGATACTTTCCCCGGTTTTCCGTTCTGTTTCTCTTAATTGCTCACCTGTCATTTTTTTCATATCATTTGGGCGCAGTTGAATGATGACGTCTGCCGGTAAAATAGCAACGATCTTATGATTGGCGGTCCTGCTGTCAAAATCCTCCGCTTTATAAATGGTGGGACCGCATCCTGTAATGAAGAGGATTAAAGTACTCAGGGCAACGAATGATCTTTTCATATAAATTTTTTTTCATGTAAAACTAATTGTTCGCCCTTTCAATGTCAAGCTATTTATTAAAATAGTATAAAATTAAAACCGGTGATCCATTTCCACGGAATCTTCCTCAACAGCCGAAGGTTTCCTCCTTTTGGGCCGTCTAAACTCAAGACCCGGAATGAATAAGTATTAAACTTTGTGCTAGAGGCATTGTCAAACACCCAAACCAGCCAAAATGACCATCAAAAAATTATCTCTCTTATTATTATTCCTGTGCAGTGTTATTTTGTTTCAGCAGTGTACAAAGTCCGAAACCAATGCGGGGACGGCTACCTCCACCACAACGATCACGGCAACCCCGCCCAGCCTCCCGGCAACAGCATTCAATTATAATGTCAGTTATCCGGCCCATATTCAAAATGCACTTTTGCTCAATGATAATACACCGGCAAATAATCCCATCACCAACGATGGGGCTACATTGGGCAGGGTACTTTTTTATGATAAACATTTATCTGAAAACAATACTGTTAGTTGCGGCTCCTGCCACAGATCCGAAGCCTCTTTTAGCGATAATGTACAATTCAGCAAAGGATTTGAGGGAGGGTTGACCGCGCGCCACTCCATGGCTTTATTGAATGTTCGTTTTTATAAATCCGGTAAAATGTTCTGGGATGAAAGAGCCAGTTCAGTGGAGAATCAGGCTTTGCAACCCATACAAAACCATGTAGAGATGGGCCTCACGCTGGCGGAACTGGAAAGCAGGGTTGCGGCATTGAGTTATTACCCCGCTTTATTTCAAAAAGCATTTGGCAGTACTCAAATTGATTCCATAAGAATTGCTAAAGCGATCGCTCAGTTTGTGCGTTCTATTGTTACTTTTCAATCAAAATACGACCAGGTAAAAGAAGGGGTGGCAAATTTTACTTCTGATGAAGCCGCGGGTGAACAATTATTTTTAACCGCACCTCCCGGTGTGCTTACCTGTGCCGGATGCCACACACCACCCATGTTTCTTACTTCCTCCCCCGCTGCACCATTTGCTTTTCCTGATCCCAATGATGCGGGTATTAATGGTCAAAATCGTTTTAAATCAGGCAGCCTAAGGAATATTGCATTAACCGCACCCTATTTTCATAACGGGGCTGTGAGCAGTTTATCAACCATGTTAAACGGTGGCCCGCCGGGCTCGCCAACGCATGTGCCGGCACACAGTGTTGCTCCTCAGGATGCCATTAAAATACTTGCCTTCCTGCAAACATTGAGCGACCTAACGGTAACTACAGACGCAAAATTTTCGGATCCTTTTAAATAAATCTTTCGGTGGTTTATTATTAAGGCAGCACGGTGTGCTGCTTTTTTTATATCCGGCATTAGAGACCTATTTGCCAGTATGTAAAAATCCGCCACGTTATAATTTTTATAAACCCATTCATGGGCTTTGATTTGCTGTTGATACAGAACCTATACGAATACATTCGTTTTTATACGATGTTTGTTTGAAACAAAGTATAACATGAAAACAATTACCAGGATGCTGTACACGGTACCTCGGAAGAAGAAAGACAAAGGGCTGGGAATTAATGATGAATGTTGAATTATAAATGCTGAATGAAATACGTTCAGCTGATCAGGCTAAATTCTTTTATATGAGAAAATTATGGATCGTTTTATTATGCATTTCAGTTAACGCTGCCGCACAAACGCCGCCTCGCAAGGCCATTATGGGAATGATGGGCAAACCCGTTGAAGGGGGGATGCGTGCAGACAGCATTATCGCCAACAGCACGTTTGCAATATTACAATTGCAAAAAGGCGATATCCTCACAGCATTGAATGGCATGCCTGTTGGTTCTGCGGCTGCGTACAGCCAGGCCGCATCCAATATCAGGGCAGGAGAAAAACTAACGGTAAAATTTATCCGGGATCAACAAACCGTTTCTGCCACAGGCGTTGCCGTGATGCGGCCTTATGAACAATCGGCCATAGCCGATATACAATACGATTGGGTGAAATTCCGGAGCGGATTTTTACGCGCCATCACAAGAAAGCCAAAAGGAAAAACAGGCCTGCCTGCCATCCTGCTTATTCCAGGGTATGGATGCGGCAGTATTGAAAATTATGCAACCAGTTATAATGGCCACCTCATCAATGAATGGCTGAATGCAGGTTATGCCGTGGTTACCATCGAGAAATCCGGATTGGGTGACAGTTACCACTGCGAGCCCTGCGCTGAAGCAGACCTGGTAACGGATATTGATAGTTATGATGCCGGTTACCAATACATGGAACAGCTTCCTTTTGTTGATAAAAACAGTTTGTATGTATGGGGACATTCCCTGGGTGGTATCGTGGCTCCTGAAGTTGCAAAGCTTCACCATCCAAAAGGCGTAATGGTTTTTGGAACTACATTTAGGCCATGGAGTGAGTTCCTGCTGGAAATGCACCGTATTCAAAAACCATTACTCGAAAACCTCACTTACCTGCAAACAGAAGAATTTGTAAGAAAGATCCAAAAAATTTACTACGAATTTTTTGTGCTTAAAAAAACCCCGGAAGAACTGCACCGAAACCCCGAGTACGCGTCACTGGTAGAAAGCGAACTCGAGTATAAAGAAGGAAGCCATAACATGTGGGGCAGGCACTGGCATTTCTGGCAACAGATTGATTCGCTTAACCTGGCGGAAAGCTGGCAAAAACTAAACTGCCCTGTTCTCATCTTCATGGCGAAACGGATTACGAACAATGTAGCAAGGCAGAACCCCTGTTGATCCAACAAACTGTAAATGCAGCCCATCCCGGTAATGCCACCATGATCAGCATTCCGCAACTGGATCATTTTATGATGAAGAGCGCCACCTGGGAAGAAGCAAGAGATAACTTCAAACAACAGCAATATAATAAAGGAAATTTCAATTACAGCATTGCTGAAGAAACGATCGCGTGGATGAAGAAACATTAAGGCCCCTGTTTTTAGAAATGTAAAATATTAAATGTTGAACGTAAAATGCAAAAGTCAAAGATTTCAATAATTTAAAGAGATAACAAATTATAAAAGCTGTTGAACTTTTACATTTTACATTTATTGTTTTACATTTTACATTTCATTTATGCAGCTTACTCAGCAACCGCAGGTGCGGCTGTATATTTTTCAGGGTGGCTTTTTGTAAAAACTGTTTCAGGTGTTTATAAAAATGACTGTGATCGTAATAGCCGTAAATGGTATAATGAAAATCTCCGGGTGAATTTACCAGGTGTTGCACTGCTTTGCGGATACGCATGATTTGTAATGCCTTTTTACTGCTGAGGCTGGTAGTGGTTTCAAAATAACGCTGTAATGTTCTTGCAGAAATGTTGTACTGTGCCGCAAAATCTTCAATGGTAGTGGTAAAATCATTTTGTTTATCGCAATGTTCCAGTATTTCAGAAACAATACGGATAGGTTCCCATGAACCCGAATACATTTCGATTATGGATTGAAAATAATCACCCAGCACCCATACCCGCTCATTAAAAGAATCCGCCTTCTTTACTTTATCGATCACAGCCTGTTCCATCAGGTAACTCAATGGATAAATGAATTCCCGGTATTCGGCAAAATTGACTCTTGTTTTAAAAATCACCGGCGATATCTTAAACTTGATCCCAAAAATTGTATTCCCGGGCTTGTGATAACATTCGATCGGCCGGTGCCTGGGTAAAAACCCATCGGTCTTCATCTCAAATAATTTTTCATCCACCTGCATGGTGAATGGAGTGCCCAGGTTGATCAGGTAAGTATACCCGATATTTGGAAAAAGCGCATCTGAAAACCCATCGGGGTGTTGCTCCCAAAGCGCATCAAATTTTGTTTCCCAGAAAAAATCAATGAACCCCGATAGTACTGCCGGTGGTTTTACACGATGGTAATTTTTTTCAAAATGGGTGATATGAAAGAATTCGATATGCTGCAATATGTTGGATTATTGCATTAAAGGTAACAGACATGGATAGCAGTTAAATACATTTTACACAAACGGTTCTTGTTTTAACAATCATTTATTTTTATGAACTATACCGGTCACTTTAAATGGTTATTGATTAACCGGAAATTCATCTCCTGCAGGTTTTCTGTTTAAACACCCGATGCTCCGGAATAAGGGCGAACAAAAGAAGTGCCCTTTATCCACAACATTTGTATTGAATGTTCGTTAATCTGTATGGTTCCGTTTGTTTTTTATTTTATTCGGGAAAAACAAGCGGGCCTGGTCGTCTAATATCCTAAACTATGAATAATATTTTTACAAAGCCCTTAACAGGCTTCGTCCTGCTTTTCATTTTATTTACCAACCCGGCAAATAGTCAGGCCATTATCTCCGGTCACATCTTTAATGACATCAATAATAATGGAAGTTATGATAGCGGTGAAGGCCTCGAATATATTACGGTATGGTTAATGGATAATGCTGCCGTTTCTCCTTATTACAAGGTTTATCCTGTACAAACTTCTATTACTTCGATAGATGGTAATTATAGTTTTACAAATGTGGCCAATGGCAATTACCAGGTGAAGGTAAAAATGAGCACCACTTACAATGCAATTCTTAGCGGATCGAAACATAGCCGTATTACAAATATTGTTTCTGACAATAATCCATATAGTCCGGACAACAATCCCAACGGGTCAACAGACCTGGCAGTTAATTCAGCAAGCAGTTACAATAATATTGATTTTGGTTTTAAGTCTAATGCAACAGTGCCCGGCTTCATACCACAAAGTCAATTTTCATTCGATAATGGCGCCAATTCTTTTAATAATGTAATGAGCAAAACCTTTGATCTTGCACCAGAAAACTGTGGCGGCACCGTTTATAATCCTACCATTACATTTACTACAGATAAGCAGTGCTCGGTTTCCTCCCAGGTGTATCCACAGGCCGGAAGCAATTCCAATGCCAATGGTATGTATTGGCCGGGTCTCAATAAAGGCGGGTTTAACACCAACGATATTACCTTACAAATGAATTTCGGCCAGGCTTGTTACGACCCGGTTAATAATGACAGGGTAACTTTAACGGTTGATTTCAGTAAAATGGTTACGGATGTTCGTTTTACCATTTATGATATTGATTGCGTGAACCCCCAACTGGTGGATGGTAGTATCGACCATGTAAAAGTTACGGGCTATAACGGATCTAACCCGGTAATGCCTGTGATCGCTTTGACGCAAAGTATTCCTTTTAATAACTGCTTCGAAAATACCATTTCGGGTTGGCCTGATTACCCCGATAATAATCTTATCAATAATTTCCCGGATCAATTCAACAGTGGTGATGCAGATAATGGAAATGCAGATATTTATTTTACTGATGTGATTGATAAGATCGTAATTGAATACGAGGAGTATGCGCCCGTATTAATTCCTTCCGTTAAAAAAATACTGGTACCTGCAACCCCGATCAATAACGAATCGCAATGGGGGGTACCGGCCACACCAACAGTAAGGGGCATCAGCATTGGAGGTATCGGTTATACCTTGTATTGCAACCTGTTGGCGGCCAATGGCATTTCCTTTGACGCAAATGCATCAGGACAAAAAGTAAGCCTGCAGTGGAAAAACGAAAACGAACAACAGCTTCAGCAATACCGTGTTGAGCGTTTATCCGCAAGTGGTAGCTGGCTGGGTCTCGGGAATATCAACCCGGCTGGTCCCGGTATCCTGTATCATTTCACTGACCTGCATCCGGCAAAGGGAGTGAACGAATACCGGCTTATGCTGATGAACACGGACGGTTCATTTCATTTATCAGAAACAAGGAAAGTCACCATTTCGGGCAACAGCATTGGATTGGAAATTATCAATAACCCCGCTTCAACGCTTAACCTTTTGGTGTATGGAGAAGCTTATGATATTGTTGTGTTTGATGCAGCAGGGCAACGCCTGTTTGATTATCCGGTACAGCATAGCAGTTCATCCGGCAGCATGATGATATCCCTAGACCAGTTTATATTGCACACCGGGTTCTATTTTATAAAAGCATTATTTGCCAATGGCCAGGTAAGAACAGCGAAGTTTGTGAAAAACTAAGAAGTTTGAGGTTTTCGGTTTGGGGTTTTCGGTTTGGGGTTTTCGGTTTGAGGTTTTCGGTTTGGAGTTAGCGAAGAGCGGGTCCCCACAGAAAACAGTAAACTTAAAACGGTAAATCGTTTATTTTTCCAGGAAATTATTAATAAAAAACACCAGTGTGTTTACATGCACATGTTCGATCGGGTGTGGTGTTCCCGGCAGCATCCCCATCTGTGCATGAGGTAATAGTTCAAATACCGCAACTGTTTCTTCTATCGTGATCATTTTATCCTGGTCTCCCAGTAGCAATAAAACAGGCGTGGTAATATTGGCATAGTCTGTTAATTGGAGTGTGTTATTTTTCCCGAGGCCTTGTAATAATTCTTTTGTTTTTTCCAATACCATTTTCCAATCCTGTGGTGCGTGGCGGTGTATCAATTGTTGGGCAAAGGCGGGAATTTTTTGTAGGATAATATCTGCGTCCAAAAGTTTTTCTTCTTTAGCTGCGATGGCCTCGTCCCAATAAAATTTTGTTGCCAGTGTGATGGCCTTTTTTATTTTTTGGGGATGAAATTTTGCCAGGTAAAGGGATACATATCCGCCCATGCTGTAACCAAATAAATTGATTTCGGGAATATCGTTTTCCTGCAGCCAATCCAGTATCTGCGCTGCAAACATCGGTATGGAAAATGGTTCATCCGGAATTGCACTGCCTCCATGCCCGCTGAAATTAATGGTATGCACATTGTATTTGTGTTGCAGCGCTTCAGCCAATGGCTGCAACTGGTCGCTGCCACCGATGGCACCATGCAATAACAACAAGTGTTCCATCCCGTAAAGATAAATGATCTTCTCCCGGGTATTAAAACGCTACCTGTTTTTCCTTTGTCATTTTTCTGAGATTAATAAGGCCATAACGCATCCGGCCCAACGCGGTATTGATGCTACATTTATTCAATGCAGCAATTTGAGCAAAACTCATGTCGGCATAGTGGCGCAGAATGATCACTTCCCTTTGTTCTGCAGGAAGTTTGTCCAGTAATTTGCCAACGGTTTTATGGGTTTGCGCCTGTTCTATATTGTAATTGGCGGGTGCAGCAGCAAAACCAACGCGATCAAAAATATCCTGTCCATCAGAGGATTTCACAAATCCCTTGTTTTTTGTTTTCCTGAAATGGTCTATACAAAGATTGTGTGCAATACGAATGACCCAGTGTACAAACTTGCCTTCGTCGTTGTACTTTTTGTTTTTAAGTGTATCAATTACCTTGATAAAAGCATCCTGGAAAATATCTTCTGCAATGTATTTGTCTTTTACCAACAGGCAAATAGATGTAAATATCCTGTCTTTGTGTTGGTAAATCAGGCGCTCAATTGCTTTTGAATCGCCGTCGATGTAATTTTGGATCAGTTGTTTTTCTGTAAGGTTATTCATAAAAAGGATTTAGGGGGTGAAATTTTAACAGGGCAAAATTATATCACTCCAGAAGCTTATAATGTAGTGTGACAAGCAGATCTGTTGTAGAAGTATTTCTAAAATAGCCGGGATTTAAGGGAAGGAATAGCCTTCAACCCAGACTCCAGGATAGCAGGCCTATTTATTTTTAATAAAATGATACACAAGGCCTGTGAGCAGGGGATGTGGCCCTTCCAGGTCCTGGCCTGCGATATTCAGCCTGAAATCCGAAAAGAACAGTTCCATGATCCATGGCTCAAACCGGAATTCAAAATAATTATGCGTAGAATCACTGACAGAAAAAACGGAGACACGTTCGGGACAGAACTCAAAGATCAGTGAAAGAGAATCTGCTGCCTGTTTTGGAAAACGGATCAACCCTTCGTTATTGCTGACCTGTCCTGTACTTTTTTCTCCCGACTTCACCATACAATATACATGCGACAGGAAGAAGTTATTTAGCTCAATGATCTTTATGGTCAGGGAATCATTGTCAGTTTTTTTACTGTTGATCAATGCAAAATCTCTTCCCGGGGGTTTACGGCTGTTGAATTCAATACTTTTATTCTTCACCGCCCAGGTTCCTTCTCCATAACGGTCAAGCGCTCCATAAGTAAAAAAGAATTGAAAAGTAGAATCGGGATTCAGTTTAAACCCCGATGCGGTTTCCATTACTCCCTTCAGGTAATATTCACCGGCTAGCTGGTTATTTTGCTGTGCTTCCATATCAACTGATAGCATTATGGTCAATAAAAAAATTATCCATTTCTTCATTGCAACAAAGTAAATATAAAAGCCTGGATTTTGAAATGGCCAGCCTGGCTCCGGGCAAAAAATAATGAAGCGTATTATTAATTTAATACGATCTCGTGCTCCGTCATCAGTTTTCTGAGGTTGTTAAGTCCGAATTTCATGGTATCCAAAGCTGTAGTGAGACTGCATTTCATAATATCTTTGATCTCATTAAAGCTTAAGCCGGCATAATGATTCATCACGATCACTTCCCGCTGGTCTTTGGGAAGCATATCAATCAGGCTTTTTATTTTACCATGACTTTCGTGATACAATGTATCGGGCAGGGGTATGGGTACAGAAAAAATTAGCGGCTCACCGGTATTTGCGATAGGGCCGTTACTGATGGTTATATCTTGTTTTGTCTTACGGGAATGTTCAATGCACATGCTATGCGCAATCCGGGTTGCCCACTGTAAAAAATTACCATCCTCTGCAGATTGCCCGGCCATCAGGTTATCGATAATTCTGATAAAAACGTCATGAAATATCTCTTCTGCTATATATTTATCCTGCACTACAGTATAAATTGAGCTATAGACCCTGTCCTTGTATAGTTCTACAAGAGTTGCGAGTGCGTTGGTGTTGCCGTTGAGGTAAAACTGGATGAGTTTCTCATCAGTCATGCTGGTAGGATGATTCATAGGAACTTGTTTTTACTTAGGGTTTGGATATTCGAGGCACAAAGGTTCGTTAAAAAAAATCTGTCATTTGTAGTAATTGAACCCTTTTTTTATAGAACTATTTCTATACTCAAATTTGTCTCTATTCACTTCGTTAAAAGTTCCCAAATGGTATACAGTACAAGTGTGCGACGCAACGATGTTTAATAGAATTGCAGCAGCCCGGTACATAATTATTTCTTAACACTCCGCCACTCCAAATCTTCTATTCGTACCTTTACCAAATGAATTATTTAGACGAACTGAACGAACCACAGCGCGAGGCGGTACTCCATAAAGATGGGCCCATCATGATCATTGCCGGGGCGGGAAGTGGCAAAACAAAAGTGCTTACCACCCGCATCACGCACCTCATGGCAGAACACAAAATAGATTCCTTCAATATACTGGCGCTTACATTTACCAACAAGGCTGCTGCGGAAATGAAAGAAAGAGTGGAAAGGGTTTTAGGCAATACAGAAGCCAGGAATTTATACATCGGAACCTTTCACAGCGTGTTTGCAAGGATACTGAGGGCCGAAGCGCCCAAGCTGGGCTACCCTTCCAATTTTACCATTTATGATACCGATGATGCGAAGAGCGTGGTAAAAACAGTGATACATGAACTGGCATTGGATGATAAACATTACAAGCCAAATATTGTATACAACAGGATCTCCGCTGCAAAAAATTCACTCATTGGCCCGGCCGAATATATGAATGACTGGGCATTGCAGCAGGAAGACGCAAGGGCCAACCGATCGGCCATCGGGCAGATCTATGACGCTTATTCAAAACGTTGTTTTAAGAATGGTGCCATGGATTTTGACGACCTGCTGTTTAAAATGTATATCCTGCTTAAAAATTTTCCTGAAGCTTTGAGTAAATACCAGCGCAAGTTCAAATACATTTTAATTGACGAGTACCAGGATACCAACCCTGCACAATACGAGATCATAAAACTCCTGGGTGCTATGCATGAGAACGTATGCGTGGTAGGAGATGATGCGCAAAGCATTTACAGTTTCCGCGGCGCTACCATTGAAAACATCTTACAGTTTAAAAAAGATTATGATGAGGTGAAATTAGTGAAGCTGGAACAGAATTACCGCAGCACAAAAAACATCTTGCATGTGGCCAATGAGGTCATCGCCAATAATAAAAGCCAGATAGAAAAAAAATTATTTACCATCAATGAAGAGGGAGAAAAGATACACCTGGTACGTACCATGACGGATAATGATGAAGGGAAAATGGTGGCCGATACCATCCAGGAACAAAAGCTCCGTAATCATTATTATAATAAAGACTTCGCCATACTGTACCGCACAAACGCACAAAGCCGCAGTTTTGAAGAAGCCCTTCGCCGCATGGGAATTGCCTACCGCATTTATGGCGGCATGAGTTTTTACCAGCGAAAGGAAGTAAAGGATTTTATTGCTTACTTAAGGCTCGTCGTAAACCCGCGTGATGAAGAAGCGCTGAAGCGTATCATTAATTTTCCGGCTCGGGGTATTGGCAAAACAACGATGGATAAAGCCGTGTTGTATGCCAATGAAAACAATTTGAGTTTGTGGGAAGTTTTATGCCATGCATCTACATACGGTTTTCGCAGTGGCACACTGGAAGCCATTGACGGTTTTGTCACCACCATAAAAATGTTTCAAAGCGAGCTCACAAAAAAGAATGCCTATGACCTGGCGGTGATCGTTGGTAAAAGCACCAATATCGTAAAAGAATTATTTAGCGATAAAACCGCCGAGGGCCTTGCCCGTTATGAAAACGTGCAGGAATTACTGAACTCCATAAAAGAATTCACCGAAACCCCCATGAATGAAGAAGACGGCGAAGTGGGTGATAAGGGATTGGGAACATATTTGCAGCAGATCACATTATTAACTGATGCCGATGATGATAAAAATAAAAATTCCGATGTGGTAAAACTGATGACCATACACGCTGCAAAAGGTTTGGAGTTCCCCGTGGTTTTTGTTGGCGGGCTGGAAGAAACACTTTTTCCAAATGCCATGTCTATCAATACAAGGGAGGAACTGGAAGAAGAGCGCCGTTTATTTTATGTGGCGATCACCAGGGCCAAACAACATCTATGGCTGAGTTTTGCGAATGCCCGTTACCGTTTTGGCCAGTTACAGCAAAATGATCCCAGCCGTTTTTTGGAAGAGATCTCCGAAAATTATTTGGACAGGAGTTATGCCGGTGGCGCAATGAAAAATTCGGGCGGGGCATTGGGCAATGCATTGGATAGGATAAGCCGTGCTTTCGGGGATAATAGCTACAAGCCACAAGCTGCAAGCTACAAGAAAGAAAGATCTTCTTATATTAATCCTGTTGCAAGGCCACAGTTAAAAGAACATATTCCATCCTCGGATTTTGTTGCAAGCGATACCAGTAATTTACAGGAAGGCCAAAAAGTAGAGCACCAGAAATTTGGTTTTGGCGAAGTAATAAAAATGGAAGGCGCCGCACACAATCCCATTGCAACGGTTAAGTTTGAAATGAATGGGGAGAAGAAGATCATGTTGAATTATGCGAAGTTGAGAATATTATAAAGACAACCGTAGTTTTAGAAACTACGGTTGTCTTAAAACAATATTTATTTGCCACAGATTACACAGATTTTCACAAATTATTTTATTCTCCTTTCTGTGTTAATCTGTGTAATCTGTGGCAGCACATTTTGCCGAAGGCAAATCCTTTTAGTTTCTGCCGGAAATCACCTTTCGAAATCCGAAAAATCTATCTTTTAACCCCGGTTTCAAAGAAAACCTACACAATTCTTATTAATTTTGTATCGAATTATTTAAATGTGAATTTATGATCAAGACAGGAAATCCCGTTATCAGTATCTATACCGAAATGACGCCCAACCCGGAAACGATGAAATTTGTGGCAAACAAATTATTGTATCCCGGCAAGAGCATTGATTGTGCAGATGAAGCAAGCGCCAAACCTTCACCACTGGCACAGGAACTGTTCACCTTTCCATTTATTAAATCGGTTTTTATTGCCAGCAATTTTGTTACGCTCACCAAAACATTTGAAACCGAAGACTGGCAGGATGTGATCCCAACCATCAAACAATTTTTAAAAGAATATTTAGAAGACGGGAAGCCGGTGGTGAATGAAGAAGAAGTTGCCGTGATGAAAACAGAAAGCAGCAATGAGGTAAGTGCCGATGACGATGATGTGGTAAAACGCATTAAAGAATTGCTTGAAAATTATGTAAAGCCGGCCGTGGAAATGGATGGGGGCGCCATACAGTTTAAAAGTTATGAAGACGGCAAAGTGAACCTGATGTTGCAGGGAAGCTGCAGTGGATGCCCTTCTTCCATGATCACATTAAAGGCCGGGATCGAAGGAATGATGAAAAGAATGATACCGGAAGTGAAAGAAGTGGTGGCGGAAGCAGAATAATATTAAAAGTTAAAAGTTAAAAGCAAAAAGTTAAGCATCTCGCGAGTGGGGTGCTTTTGTTTTTTAGGAAATCGTTTAGATTGATTTTTATATATTGGGGTAAATACTAACTCCATGAGAGCTGCTTTATTAATTTTATTTGTCTCTATTTCTTTTATTTGCACTGCACAGTTAACTGATCAGGAAATACGTAATTTAAAAGGAGGAAGGGTAAAGCCTGATAATAGTTATGTGTATCGTCTTCCATTTTCAAAAGGCAGTAAATTTTTATTGATTCAGGCCTATAACAGCAAGATGAGCCATTTCCAGGTACAGGATAAGAATGGGAATGATATTGCCACCAGGTTTCTTACAAAAAAGGGGGTCATTTATTTAAGGCCCGGAAAATGGTATAGGACTGTTACGGATTAAAGAATCTGTGTAAATCTGTGAAAACAAATCCGTGTAAATCTGTGGTAAAAACTTAACCACAGATTAAAAAAGATTGATCCACAGATTTACACAGATTTTGTCCCGCCAAACATTTATTTTCATTTTCTTACCTTGTTCTAAAATCACTTCGATGAACAAGTTGCTATTCTGTCTTTCCATCCTTCTCATCCAATCTGCATCGGCACAGGAAAAAAAATACTATACCATCAATGCAGATAGCACGGAATTTAAATTAACCAATGACGGCGCCAATCTCCTGGCCTCCCTTCCTTTGAAATGCCTTGAGCAGGAATATCCCAATAAAACCGGGCATACTTCCATTTCCGACAGCGACCAGGTGCTTACGCCAAAACAACTACATCCTGTTTTTTATGGTTGCTTCGACTGGCACAGTTGTGTACATGGTTATTGGATGCTGGCGCGTCTCATGAAATTATTTCCTCAATTACCGGTTGCAGCCCAGGTGAAAAATATATTTAATAAAAATATCACTGTTGAAAATGTTGCTTTGGAGATGAAATACCTCGATGGCAAATTATCCAAAACATTTGAACGTACTTACGGTTGGGCATGGTTGCTGAAATTGCAGCAGGAACTGAACGACTGGAATGACGCCGGGGCCATCAACTGGAAAAATAAATTACAGCCTCTCGTGGACAAAGTGATCAAACTATGGCGACAGTTCTTACCCAAACAAACCTATCCCAGCCGCACAGGCGTTCATCCCAATACGGCTTTTGGTTTGGTGTTCGCACTGGACTATGCAAGGGCAACAGGTAACAACATATTTGAAGGAGAAATTATTGAATCTGCAAAACAGCTTTTTTTAAACGACAAAGATGCGCCCGCTAACTGGGAACCGGATGGGGCAGATTTTTTATCCCCCTCACTCGAAGAGGCAGACCTGATGAGAAGGGTACTGCCAAAAAATGATTTTATAAAATGGTTCAACAGGTTTTATAATAACAGCACGCTGCAACATATTACCCAACTGCCCGTTGTGTCCGACAGGAATGATTACCAGATCGTGCATTTAGACGGATTAGCGTTTAGCCGTAGCTGGTGCATGAAAGGTATCGCATCCATGCTTCCGTCAACTGATAAAAGAAAAAAATTATTATTCAACGCTGCGGCCAGGCACCTCGCCACAAGTCTGCCCAATATCGTAACGGGAAATTATGGCGGAGAGCACTGGCTGGCAAGTTTTGCTGTGTATGCCCTGGCCAATTAAAATAAAATGATCAGTCCTGAAATATACCCGCTCTGCGAAACGGCCATTACCATTGAATGGGGTAATTCCATTGATGATACGATACATCAGCAGGTGCTGCATGTAAACAGCCTGCTTTGCCAAAAACCTTTTCCCGGATTTATTGAAACGGTTCCGGCTTATACAACGCTTACGGTGTATTACCAGCCGGAATTAATTACTGCAGAAAATAGTTCCCCGCATCTTTTTGTAAAAAATTATATTGAAAACTTATTAAGAGATGTTTCTGTCGAAAAAATAGAAGAAGAAAAAATTATTTCCATCCCGGTTTGCTACGATGAAGAGTTTGGATATGACCTTGACTTTGTTACAATAACCAACAACTTGTCAAAAGAACAGGTGATCAGCCTTCATCAGCAGCATGAATATACGGTGTATATGATGGGTTTCTTACCTGGCTTTGCCTACATGGGCAAGGTAGATGATGCGATCGCAACGCCCCGCAAACCAACCCCACGTGCAATAGTAGAAGAAGGGTCTGTAGGTATTGCCGGAAAACAAACCGGCATCTACCCCTTACCGTCACCTGGTGGATGGCAGATCATTGGCCGGACACCGCTATGTTTATTCGACCTGCAAAAAACAGCCCCGTTTTTATTTAAAACGGGAGATCACGTGAAGTTTTACGGCATCTCCAAATCATCATTTTACAAAACAAAAAATGAACAAAAGCTGGTTCCTTCAATTGTGCAGGAAGAAGACAATGCAGATGCAGTTATTATCAAGCCTGGAATTTTTTCTACTATCCAGGATACTGGCAGGTATGGGTTCCAGTCTTATGGTGTTCCTATTAGTGGTGCCATGGACCATACCGCATATTGTGTCGCCAATGCATTAGCGGGCAATCCAAAAAACGCGGCCACGATCGAATGCACAATGGGGGGCTTATTGATCCAATTCAAAAAAAATGCTGTGATAGCAATAACCGGCGGGGCTGCTGCTTTTATTAATGATCAGAAAATAAAATTGTATCAGCCACTTTCAGTTTCTAAAAATGATCTTTTGGAGATCCGGTACAACAATGATGGTATCCGTACATACGTTGCCGTTAGGGGAGGGTTTGCCGCTGCTATTGTGATGACCAGTAAAAGTATTTGCCCCCGTGCAGGAATTGGTAATGCCTTAAAAAAAGAAGAAGGGTTGCGATTTGATACATTTTCTGATCCTGCTGCTAAAAGAGTTTCGGGCAATGTATCGATCCCCGCATATTCCTCTCACGCCGTAATAAGAGTAATTCCCGGAGCCGAAAAAGATTGGATGAGACCGGAAAGCATTCATCAATTTGATAAGCAAAAGTTTACACTCACCAATCAATGCGACAGGATGGGCTATCATTTGAATGGTGATGCCCTGTCATTAAGCAATACCACGGAAATGCTTTCCACAGCCGTAACAAAAGGAACCATACAATTAACCCCCGCGGGGCAACTGATTGTTTTAATGAGTGATTGCCAGACCAGCGGTGGTTATCCCAGGGTGGCACAGGTAGCCGCAGTTGACCTGCCCCTGGTCGCTCAATTAAAACCTGGAGATAGTATTCAGTTCACAAATATTTCCTTTACGGAAGCAGAAGATTTATATTTAATGCAACAAAAAATGATCAATGAACTTTTCAGTTGACCTGAATTGTGATATGGGCGAGGGTATGCCGGGTGATGCGCTGATCATACCTTTCATCTCTTCAGCGAATATCGCCTGTGGTTTTCATGCGGGAAATGAAACGACCATGCAGCAAACCATTGAGTTGGCTATGCAATACAATGTAGCGATTGGAGCGCACCCTTCTTTTCCCGATAAAGAAAATTTTGGAAGAACAAATATGTATTTGCCTCCTGAAGAGGTTTGTGCAATAGTAAAAGAACAGGTCGAAGCGCTTGCTGAGATCGCAGCGAAAAATAATTGCAAATTGCATCATGTAAAACCCCATGGTGCGTTGTATAATATGGCTGCGAAAGATGAAATGCTTGCCGGCGCTGTCTGCAAAGCCATAATAGATACGGACAGGTCTTTATTGCTCTATGCACAGAGCGGCAGTAAATTGATCTCTGTTGCACAGTCAATGAATATAAAGATTTGTAATGAGGTTTTTGCTGACAGAACCTATCAGCCGGACGGTAACCTTACCCCGAGGTCGCAGCCAAATGCTTTATTATCTACTGAAGCGGCTGTGTCGGCACAGGTATTACAAATGGTCACTGAAAAAAAAGTAACGGCCATCGATGGAAAAATGATCCCGGTAACCGCGGATACCATTTGTATACATGGGGATGGGGAACGTGCTCCGGAATTTGCAAAAATCATTAATGGAATACTGGTATCAAACCATATTCCGATAAAATCATGCTGATGAAAAAAAACAGCAATTCGGTATTTTACGGAGCTGCATTTTTAATGGCTACATCTGCCATTGGCCCGGGGTTTTTAACACAGACCGCTTCCTTCACTGCCAAACTCTTTGCCAGTTTTGGTTTTGCAATTCTCATTTCGATCATCGTAGACATCATTGCACAATTGAATATCTGGCGCATCATAACGGTTTCGAATAAACGAGCACAGGATATTGCCAATGAACTGATGCCGGGCCTCGGTACTTTTCTTTCTGTTTTAATAATTACCGGGGGCATGGTCTTTAATATCGGCAATATTGCCGGTTGTGGATTAGGGCTGAACGTGTTGTTTGGAACAGATGTGGTAACCGGGGGATTGATCAGTGCTGCAATTGCCATTCTGATCTTCCTCGTAAAAGACGCAGGCCGGGCGATGGATTGGTTCGCAAAGATACTGGGCTTTTTGATGATCGGTTTAACCCTATACGTTGCCGTTACCTCGCATCCGCCACTGATGGAAGCGATACACAAAACATTTATTCCTGACCATATTGATTTCATGTCCATTGTAACTATTGTGGGCGGTACGGTGGGTGGCTATATCACTTTTGCAGGAGCACATCGTTTACTCGACGCCGGTATCAACGGAAAGGAAATCCAGCCACAGGTGACCAAAAGTGCTGTTACCGCAATTGGCGTGGCATCGTTGATGCGCATATTATTATTTTTGGCGGCATTGGGCGTGGTGATGCAGGGCTTACAAATTAACGCCGCCAATCCTGCGGGGTCTGTGTTTCAACTGGCGGCGGGAAATATCGGTTATAAACTTTTTGGTATTGTGATCTGGGCGGCAGCCGTAACCTCTGTTGTAGGTGCTTCATTTACTTCGGTTTCCTTTGCACAATCTTTTCACCCGGCAGTTGCCAAAAAGAAAAATTATTTTATAATTGCGTTTATCGTATGCGCGGCATTGTTATTTGCACTATTTGGGAACCCCGTGAAAGTACTGATCTTTGCCGGCGCATTCAATGGGTTTATCCTTGCGTTTTCTTTAGGCATCATGCTTATTGCTGCAACGAAAAGCCGGATCATGAAAAATTATAAACATCCTGTTGCTTATCTTATTGCCGGTGCAGCCGTAGCATTATTGATGCTGGTTTTTGGATCGCTGACGATGATCAATGAATTGAAAAAGGTTTTTTAAGCGATTTTTATTTTCGGTTACTCCATGCCCACCACATCAGTAAAAACTGTAAAGGAAATAGCCTTACCCAGGTGGCCCAGGCGGGTAAACAATACCCGGAGCCCATACACCAGCCCTTTTGTATCATACAAATATGCGCAGGGATGAATGCAACCAGTAAAATGATGATCCCGTATGCAGCCAGCTTTCTTGTCTTAGGAAAAATCAGCAATATGCCCAGCACGATCTCTGCAATCCCGCTGATGATATTAATTAAAACAGGGTTGGGCAGGTAAGATGGGATGATCACATAATAGTTTTCCGGATTCCGGAAATGATTGATGCCGGCAACAATGTAAAACACCGTCATTATGATCAAACTTATTTTCTTTCCCATTTCGTATTTTTTCATTCCAACAATCCAATTGAAGATAAAGTTATAAATTGAAGTTTCATTTGATCAATATGAACCTACAGGAAATATACCAGCAGTTTATTGATGGCATGAAGGAAACCACGCCCCTTGAATATATTGCAGTATTCACGGGTATTGCCAGTGTTTGGTTTTCCCGGCTTGAAAATATTTGGGTATATCCCACTGGTTTGATCAATACGATCATCTATATCTACATCAGTTTTAAAGGAGGTTTATTGGGGGAAGCCAGTGTTAATTTTTATTACACGGTAATGAGCATTTACGGGTGGCTGTTATGGGCCAAAAAAGATCAGCAGCAACAATATGTTTTACACATCAGTTCGGCATCAAAAAGAGAGTGGCTCCTGCATATCGCATTCTTTGCGGTGTTTTATGTTGTCATCTTTTTTGTATTGACCTACCTGAAAAAAGATTTCGCTCCAGGTGCTATTCCCTGGGCCGATGCCTTTGCCTCTGCCACGGCATTTACCGGTATGTGGCTGATGACAAAAAAGAAAGTGGAAAGCTGGTACTGGTGGATCGCTACCAATATTGCATCCATTCCTTTATACTTTGTAAAACATTATGTATTCACCAGCGTGTATTACCTGGTATTGCTGATCATGGCGGTGTTTGGTTTGTTGGAATGGAGGAAAAGAAAACAGGTTGCACAATAATTTAAAATAGTTAAATCTATGAGCTATTGCGATGCTATTAACCGGATGAAAACAGAGGACCAGTCTGTTCATAAGGTCTATCATGACCAGCAATATGGCTTTCCGATCCATGATGATAATGAATTGTTCTGCCGGTTGATCCTGGAAATAAACCAGGCAGGCCTAAGTTGGACCACCATTTTAAAAAAGCAGGAATCCTTCCGGAAAGCCTACCATAATTTTGATATTAAAAAAATTGCCGGGTATAAAAAGAAAGAGGAACAGCGCCTGCTCAATGATGCCGGTATCATCCGCAACCGTTTGAAAGTAAATGCTGCCATTGAAAATGCCAAAACCATTCTTGCCTTGCAAAAAGAATTTGGTTCGTTTAAAAAATGGCTGGACCATCACCATCCCAATAACAGGGAAGAATGGACGAAGTTGTTTAAAAAAACATTTCGTTTTACCGGAGGCGAGATCGTAAATGAATTTTTGGTAAGTACGGGTTATCTGCCAGGGGCACATGATGAAGGATGCCCTGTTTACAAAAAAGTGTTGAAGGCGAAACCAGCCTGGAAGAATAATAAAGGATAATTAATTTTCCCGCAGATGACGCGGATAACGCAAAATCGCATATCAGCGAATTCTGCTGAATCTGCGTGAAATAAAAAATAGAAATGAAAAAAATTGTCGTCATTGGCCCTGAATCAACCGGAAAAAGCACTTTGTGTGAGCAACTTGCTGCGCATTACAAAACCAGGTGGGTAAAAGAATATGCAAGGGAATACCTATTGACTAACGGAAAGGAATACACGTATGAAAATCTGCTGGATATTGCGAAGGGACAAATCGTTGGGGAAGAGTTGATCGTTGGTCGTTGGCCGTTAGCCGAAAGGCCCGAGCAATGGCCAGCGACCAACGACCAACTTGTCTTCATAGACACCGACATGTACGTGATGAAAGTATGGTGCGAATATGTTTTTGAAAAATGCCACCATTGGATACTGAACCGGATCGTGGAGCGGCAATATGATCTCTACCTGCTTTGCAATATTGACCTGCCCTGGGTAAAAGATGAATTGAGAGAGTATCCCGACCCGGGAACCAGAAAAAAATTATACAACCATTACAAAGACATTATGATCAATCAAAATACCCCTTGGATGGAAATAAGCGGGGATTATGAAGAAAGGTTACTGAAAGCAATAGACGCAGTTGACGGGTGTTGACAGGTGTCTGACGGTTTAGAACCGTCTTGACACCTATAAAACCGTCAGACGCCTATAGACACCTAGTGGATCAGGTCCTGTATATCCGTGTCGCCTTCCAAAAAACCCATTTGCGTCATGATGGCATTTGCACGCGTAGCCACATAATTACTCAAAGGTTTTACGGTTAGCCGTTTGGGGTTGGGCAGGCAGGCAGCAATTTCAGCAGCTTCTAATCTTGTGAGATTTTTTGCGTCTTTATTGAAATATGCTCTCGCCGCCGCCTGTACGCCAAAAATCCCTCTGCCCATTTCCGCAATGTTTAGGTAACGTTCAAGAATGGTCTTTTTTGTCCAGAGTTTTTCAATACTGAAAGTGAAATACACTTCCAGGCCCTTTCGTAAAAAGCCGCCGCCCTGCCATAAAAAAACATTTTTCGCGGTTTGCTGGCTGATGGTACTGGCTCCCCTTACTTTATTGGGATGTTTTTTATTATATTTTATTGCAAGCTTTATCGCTTTCAGGTCAAATCCATCATGATCGGGATAATTCTGATCTTCACTTGCCATTACCGCCAGCTTGATATTGGGGCCCATATCTGCATAAGAAATATAATCCCTTTTCAATCCATTGCCCTGTAATAGGTTTGCTCCCTGAGTAATTGTTATGGGCGGATTAAAAACCATTCCCAGCAACAAATAAATAAATGAATTGATATAGCAGATAAAAAATATTTCCCTTGTAATAATGCCTGCTTTTTTTATATTTTTTATTTTACGCAGCCAGAAATAATAAACCAAACCAATGGCCAATAAGCTTCCGCAAACCAGTAATACTTTCGTTTTAAGGTTGGTGATGGTAAAGTCCTCCACCGAAAATTTCTGAAAAATAAAAATAATGAACCAGCCGGTATGCAAAATAAAAATTCCAAAAAAGATCTTTTTTAACAGCCGCCATGTTTTTTTTAAAAATGATCTGTTCATTATTGCAGGTTGAAAAACTATTGCAATATAAATGTTTACTTTTTCTTATCTGACATATCCATATATACCAGCCGGTATTTTTTGCCGATAATAATTCCCCCGCTTTTGCTCTTGCCCAAAAAATATCCCACCGTACCCAACCCCACCGCAGCGATCAGTAAAGGCGCACTGAATTTTTTTCTGTCGGCAAGAAACACTACGCCACTGCCAATGGTAAGTAATATTCCACCCCCTAAAAGTGCGGCGCCACTTCCCCGCATATCAAAATTTGTTTTTTGCTTTCGCCCCATGAATTTTATTTCCCGGTAATCATATTGATAATGATAGCTCCCGGCCGTATCAATAATATACGTGCCGAATGTGGTGGGCAGGTAACGTATAATAAATTCCTGCAGATAAAGTGTATCGTTCTTTATCTGATTGATACTTGCATCAATAAAAGCGCCGTTGGTGGAGGTAAAAGCAATATGGGAGCCGCTATAAAACGTTTCAATTGTTTTATTGTTTTTTTTCAGGATAATAAAATCTCCTGATTGCGCAAAAGACAAAGTGGAAATGAAAAGAAGGAATGATAAAATGATTTTCATTCTACAAAATAAAGAACAGAACCCTGTCGGATAAAATTATTCTGTTAATGTTTAAACAAAGAATAAATGATGCCGGTTAAAATAACGCCACCAAAAGCAAGGTACAGTACGCCGGATACCCTGTTGATGTGCAATATATTCTTATCGCTCAATTTTTTTCCGATAATGCCTGCTCCCAAAACCTTGCCCACATCGGCCAGCATATTTACAGCAAGGCAGGTGGTAAAAATGATGATCCGTTCTTTTAAAGAATATACCGAAGCCAGGGAAGCCGCCATGATAACCCAAAAAGAAATAACGCCGGGATTTAATGTATTAATTATAAAGCCCGAACTGAATATGGCAAAGTAATTTGTCTTTTTCTTTCCTGCCGGGGTGATCTCATCACCTGCGATCTCTTTTGGTTCCTGTAAGCGGCGGGGTTTTATTTTCTTAATAAAAGCATAGTAAATGCCCATCCCTATCAAAAATATACTGCCGCCAATACCGATCGGTATCTTAAAATCAAGCAATGTTTTTACTGCTTCGCTAAAACTGTTACTGAGCACCACCCAGATAATATCACTAAACCATACGCCGCCAATAAAACTAAAACCCCCGACCCTGCCGTGATTGATGCTTTGCTTAATGATCGTAAATATCACCGGCCCTACCGAGAAGACCAGTAATAGACTTATAGCAAGGCCTTTTACAAAAGCTGCGATCATTACCCTGATAATTTTTGTTTAAACCCGGGCGGCTACCCGTACTATTAATTTACCTTTTCTCCCTTCAAAAACTTTTGCCAGTCTTCCAGCATCTTTCCTTTGAGTACCCTTGGGAATTTATGCTGTCCCCCGATCTTTCCTTTGGCTTTCATGAAATCCATGAAAGTATTTTCCGAAAGTACGTCTACCATGATATCTTTCAATGCGTGCTTTCGCTCCACTTCATAATCGTCGTTCAGCTCTTTCAGTTTGGCGTCTATCCGTATACGTAATTCTTCTGCATTCACTTTATCATCCGTAGCCACGTACCATTGGTGTGCAAAAAATGTTCCATATGGTACGCCTGCCACGGTAAATTCCGGTATGGAAATGTTCAATTCCTTACTTACCATTTCAATGGCCTTGTTCATATTGTCCACGCTCAGGTGCTCGCCCACGAGGCTTAAAAAATGTTTGGTGCGGCCCGTGATAGTGATCTCGCTTCTTTCGCGGTCAACTAGTTTTACCGTATCACCAATGGCATAACGCCATGCGCCTGCATTGGTGCTGATGAGGATGGCATAATCTTTATTTTCTTCTATTTCATGGATCATATAGGCTTCCGGCTCCTCCACCATATTTCCTTCGCTGTCAAAATTCTTGTCATCAAAGGGAATGAATTCAAAAAAAATATTATTATTCAGCGCCAGGTGCATTCCATTTGTGCCCTGTCGGTTTTGGTAGGCCAGGAATCCTTCACTGGCCAGGTAGGTTTCTATATAAGTAATGGGCTTCCCAAATAATTTTTCAAAGCCTTTTTTATATGGTTCCATGGCAACGCCGCCATGCACATAAAAAGCGAGGTTGGGCCATAGTTCATGAATATTATTCAATTGATAACGGTCAATGATCTTTTCCATGCAAAGCTGCAGCCATGCCGGTACGCCAATGATAAAACCAATGTCCCACTCAGGCGCATGCTCCACCACTTCTTCTAATTTTCTTGCCCAGTCTTTTTCTTTGGCAATTTTTTTCCCTGGTTTATACAGGCCCAGGCCCTGGAACCAAAACGGGATGTTTTTTTGCTGGATACCACTCAGGTCGCCGGCAAAATACGTGGGCCCTTTTTGCAATTGTGTACTACCGCCCAATATCAGCCATCCTTTTCCTACAGCGCTTTTTGGCACATTTTCATAACGCGTTAAACTCAGTAATTGTTTAAAACTGGTGATGGTATTGCTCCGAATCAGGTCTTTAGTAATGGGAATGAATTTACTGGTAGCATCACTGGTACCGCTGCTGAGCGCAAAATATTTTATTACCCCGGGCCAGCACACATCGGGTATACCTTCTTTGGCTTTATACCACCAGGCATCATAAATCTTATTGTAATCGTAAGTAGGAACCAGTTCCTGGAATTTTTTCCCGGGATGGCGGCTCAATAATACTTCATCGAAACGATAGCGCTGTCCAAATTCTGTAAACCTGGCCTTACGCATTAACTTCTTTAACACCTTTAATTGCTGGCGTCTCGGGTCGCTTTGCGGTATATTGAGTGCCCTTGCAATTGATTTTGGAAGTTTGATGTCGAATATGGCCATTTACAGTCGTTGGTTAAGTAGAACAAATATAAAGAATAAACACTACCTCGACTCACCCCCTCCGCCCCCTAAAGGGGGAACTGATTATGGAGAAGATCGAAGCGAGGATGGTGTTATAGAAAAAAAATTCTTTTTCAAACGCTCCGGATTCCCTCTTTAAGGGGCGCAGGGGTTGTCCGCTTGTTCCCTGATAAATAATAACTAAGTTTGTCTTCCAAAAAATAAAGCTATATGAAAAAGATTTTTGTCTCAATTATTTTATTGTTCTCCTTATTTAAAGCCAGTGCTGATGAAGGGATGTGGCTACCGATGTTGCTGGGGCAACAGGTATATGATGATATGGTGAAGAAAGGTTTAAAACTCACCAAAGAGCAGTTGTATTCCATCAACAAAGCGTCCTTGAAAGATGCTATATTAATTTTTGGCGGCGGGTGTACCGGCGAAATTGTAAGCGACCAGGGCCTCATCTTCACCAACCACCATTGCGGCTATTCGGCCATCACCGGCGCAAGCACCGTAGAACATAATTATTTAAGGGATGGTTTTTATGCGATGAGCAAGGACCAGGAAATTCAGAGCACAATAACCGTGCAGTTTTTAGACCGTATCGAAGACGTTACCGTACAGGTGGAAGAAGGTGTAAAAGGATTGGGCTGGGCCGACAGGATAAAAAAACTTCCGGATGTATATAAAGCCATTACCGATAAAGTATTGGATAAGGAAAACGCTTTGGCAGGAAGGATTTACAGCATGTTCAAAGGCAACCAATATATTATGTACGTGTACAAAACGTACAGGGATATACGCTTAGTGGGCGCACCACCTGAAAGCGTGGGAAAATTTGGCGGCGATACGGATAACTGGGAGTGGCCAAGACATACCTGTGATTTTTCTGTGTTTCGCGTATATGCAACCAAGGATGGCAAGCCGGCCGATTACAGCAAGGACAATGTGCCCCTGAAACCAAAACATTTTTTACCCGTGAGCATCAAAGGGTTTAAAGACGGAGATTTTGCGATGATCTATGGTTATCCCGGCGGCACCAACCGCTATGAGACCAGTTATGGTATTAAACTGAAAAATGAAATTGAAAATCCATCATTGGTTGGTTTACGTGATGTACGTTTGAAGTTCATGTACGAGCAGATGATCAAGGACCCCGCAATAAAATTAAAATTAGGCGACAACTATGCCAGCGTGGCCAATTACTGGAAATTTTATGACGGAGAAACGAAGCAGCTCATCAAGTATCATATCTATGACCAGAAGCAGCAATATGAAAATAATTTTTCAAACTGGGCGAAGGGAAAGGCTGAATATGAAAATATCATGGCAGACTATGCAAAGAATTATGCCACCTGGACCCCTTATGCCAAACAACGCCAGTATCTTATTGAAGGCGTATTGGGATCATCCCTTGCAAATGCAGCATCCCAACTTCTTTCACTGGAAGATAAATTGTTGAAATCCGGGACGCCTTCCGCCGAAATCAAAAAAGTTACAGAAGCGGCTACAGCTAACCGTAAGGATTTCAAAGAAAAAGAGGACCTGGTAAGTGATGAGAAGATATTGGCTGCTACCTGCATGATGCTCTATAATGATATCGACAAGAACCAGCATCCTATTGGTTTTTATGAAGGCATCAAAGCTTCTTACGGCAGCCTTAATGATGAAGCCACTTTTAAAAAATGGGCACATGACGTGTTTGCAAAAACGATGTTACTGGATGACGTCAAATGGGCGGCCTTTGTTGCACAACCCGATGTAGTGGTATTACAGTCTGATCCTGCATTTGCCTATGCAGCAGCATTTATAAAAAGTTACAACGGCAAATACAGTTCGATCTATGCCGCTTTTGTAAGCAAGAATGCCGAACTGGGTCGCAGTTATATGAAGGGTATCATGGAGATGAACCCGGCGGCCGTAAAGAAAATGTATCCCGATGCCAACTTTAGCATGCGCGTGAGTTATGGCAGTGTAAAAAGTTATAACCCCCGCGACGCGGTGCATTACGATTACGAATGTACCGGAAAGGGTGTCCTGGACAAATATGTTGCAGGTGATTATGAATTTGACCTCCCCGCCAAACTGATAGAACTGTTTAAGAAAAAAGATTTTGGGCAGTATATTGATAAAGGAAGAAATGATTTAGTGGTAACATTCATTACCACCAATGATATCACCGGTGGAAATTCGGGCAGCCCTGTTATTGATGCGACGGGTAATTTATTAGGACTTGCTTTTGACGGCAACTACGAAGCGCTCAGCCATAAAATTGCATTTGATAAAGATTTAAACCGCACAATATGCGTTGATGTGAGGTATATATTGTGGTGTATTGATAAATTGGGCGGGGCAAAGAATATCATTGATGAATTGAAGTTGGTGAAGTAAGAATTTAAGAAATGATCTTACAACCGTCCCGTCAATAGCGGGGCGGTTTTTTATTTTAATAGGTTAATAAGATAAGGCAGCCCCCGGTTTCCGTAAACCAGGCCCGGCAAATTAATTGAATTGTTCAGAAAAAAATATTGGAGTTAATTTTTGCATTAGGTTTTTTAACTTACATCATCATAGGCAACACTCTAAATAATGAACAAAGTAATGACCGTCATAAACAAATTAGCCACTTCACTCCATCGCAGAGACGAAGTGCCCAACCAGGAACTGGCAAAAGAAATTGCAAACAAGAATGACCAAAAAGCCGTCAAAGAACTTGTTGACCATCTCTCCAATAAAAGCAGGGATATTCAAAACGATTGCATTAAAGTGCTCTACGAAATAGGGGAACGAAAGCCTTCATTGATCGCACCCTATACAAAAGAACTTATCTCATTACTGGATAACAAAAATAACCGGCTTCAATGGGGAGCAATGACAGCACTGCACACTGTTACCCTGGAAAACCCTAAAATGATTTATTCAGCACTTTCAAAGATCATTGCGGCCGCAGATAGCGGTTCTGTTATTACCAGGGACTATGGCGTAAATATTTTAATTACACTTTGTTCTGTAAAACAATACGCCGATGCAGCATTTACGTTGTTAATTGAGCAGTTGTCAAACTGTCCGGCAAACCAGCTTCCCATGTATGCAGAGAAAGCAATACCGGTCATTCACGACAAAAACAAAATGAAATTCATCAAGACCCTTTCCTCCCGGCTTGAAGACATTGAAAAGGATACAAAACGAAAACGGGTAGAAAAAGTGATCAGGAAATTCAGCGGAAAATAATACCGGGCATAGCAGCCTGGATGAAAGAATGGTGGTGAGATAACAAACGCTTCGCTACACTAAAATTTTAATTTTCAAAATTATGAATGGACAACATCATTACAACCTCACCCTAAAATGGACAGGGAATACAGGAACCGGAACTTCAAACTATCGGGCATTTGAGAGAAGCTATACCATTACTATAGACAATAAAGCTGAGCTGTTGGGCTCATCAGACCCCGCTTTTCGTGGCGACAAAAGTAAACACAACCCGGAAGAACTTTTGGTTGCCGCGCTTTCTTCCTGCCATATGCTATGGTTTTTGCACCTCTGTGCAGACGCGGGTATTATTGTAACAGATTATGTTGACAACGCAACGGGAATTATGATCGAAACTTCAAATGGAAGCGGACAATTTAAAGAAGCTACTTTAAACCCAATAGTAACTGTAACGGAATTTTCAATGACAGAAAAAGTAAATGAATTACATAAAAAAGCAAACGAATTATGTTTTATCGCTAACTCTGTAAATTTTCCGGTCGGGCATAACCCCATTTGTGCAGTATCAAACAAATGAAAGTCTTGCAACCCGGCAGTAGATAAGAGTGCAGCCATGGCCATTTAATACCCGTATTTTCAAACTGCCAAAATGAATCCACACGTTTCAGTAAAAATTAAATCGCTTGTTCTGTTATATGAGATCCTTCCTGAGGAGGAGCGGATAATCGTTGATGTATTGCGGCAAATCATCATTGAAAATTTACCCTCCGGGTGTAAAGAAAAAATGTCCTGGAGTGTTCCTATCTTTTATGGTAAGAAGTGTATTTGCATTATCTGGCCGGCAACAATTCCAAGAGGGGGAATTAAAAAGGGTGTTTTACTGGGATTCTGGTATGGAAACAAACTGAATGATGTGGACAATTATCTTACCCATGGCAGTAACAAACAAATTTTCTATAAAATTTATACCTCCGTTGAAGAGATCAAAGAAAAGTCAATAGTAAAACTCCTGAAAGAAGCCATTAAGCTGGATAAACAATGGTGATTGATCGCTTCGGTAAAAGCAGAAAAAAATTATTTTTAATTGACAGCATCTTGTGGATTTTTTTATCCTTTGTAAGCCGATGTTACCGTTAATTAAATAACTACTGTTATTTAATCTTCTGCGTTTTTTAATCTCTCACAAAACCTCTTCGTATCTTTACTTCCATGGCAGAAGACCTGCATATCATCGAAGGCAGCAAAGAAGAAATTTACAGATCACTCATTCCGCAAATAAAAGGATTAATGGAAGGGGAGCCCGATCTTGTAGCAAACCTTGCCAATATCAGCGCAGCACTGAAAGAACAGTTCAACTGGCTATGGGTGGGATTTTATTTGGTGAAACTCTCTTCCGCAAATGCTTTAGAGGGCAAGGAAGGCGAATTGATATTGGGGCCTTTCCAGGGTCCTGTGGCCTGCACAAGGATAAAAAAAGGAAGAGGCGTTTGTGGCGCCGCCTGGCAAAATGCTGCCACATTAATTGTTGATGATGTAGAAAGTTTTCCGGGGCATATTGCCTGCAGTAGTTTGTCCAGGTCAGAGATCGTTGTACCTGTTATAAGAAACAGTGAAGTAATTGCTGTGCTGGATGTGGACAGTGATGTACCCGGTCATTTTGATGAAACCGATAAAAAGTTTTTAGAGGAAATTGTGGCTGCAATAGATTTTGTCCTGCTCCCTTAAGGAGAACTTAGATCGTTACATTAACTTTTTATTGGAATAGCCTTAAAATTACCCTCTTCTTATAAAGAAAAGAATATCAATTTCTTTGGCTCCCAGTTCCCCCTTTAGGGGGCGGAGGGGGTAGTACAAAAAAACAACCGCTCCTGTTCCTGGAGCGGTTATTTTTAGTTTCGGTTTTTAACCTCTTACATTTTTCCTTTTTCTTTTGGATGCGAGGTCATCGTGTGATGCATCGCATGATGGCGATGATGACGGTGATGGCGACGATGTTTCATCTGTCCAAAAGAAACCGAAGTAATAAATGCAAGCATTGCAGTGATAAAAAGTACTTTTTTCATAATGAAATAATTTTTTATCTGTCAAGATAGTAATTTTTTTTTAATCCTAATAAATTATTATTATTATTTAACAATAGAATTGGGGGGAGGTCAGGGGCCCTGCAGTTTAGGAGCGGGTGTATTATCCTTCCACCCCCACAGGTACCTGCAGGCATAAGTGCGGTAGGGGCTCCATTTTTTTGAAACGAGCAGCATTTTTTCTTTCATTTCCTTTTTATCCGCCGGGTCTATTTTATATAGTTTACAAATGGCCTGTTGTATCCCAAGGTCATCCACGGCAAATACATCTTCCCGGCTCAGGGTAAACATTAATATCATTTCCACGGTCCATTGTCCCACGCCCTTTATCTGTGATAAATATTTTATCAATTCTGCATTGCTCATGGATTGCAGTTTGGCATCCGTGATTTTTTCATCAATAAAAAAACGGGAAACATTCAATACATAATTTGCCTTGGCATTACTGAGGCCGATACCCCGCAAGGTTTCAAAAGGAGTTGCCGCAATTTGCTTTGCAGAAGGATCTTTACCGCCGAACAAATTCAAAAAACGCTGATGAAACACCTGTGCCACTTTGGTACTCAGTTGCTGGCTCATTATGGAATAACAAAGGTGCAGGTATACATTTTCCCGTTTTTCCAAAATATAGGGTTGCTGCAATTCAATTATTTTTTTGAGCTTTTTGTCTTTACTGAGATGTATGATGTGTTGCATATTTTTTTGCTAAGAGTTCAAAAGAGAAAAAGAGGGAAAAGAGATAAATGACCACCTTCCCTTTTTTCTCTTTTTCTCCTTTCTGCTCTTTGCTATTCTCTTTTCATATTATTCAATCCCCCAACTCATCTCCCCGCCCTTTTCGTCTTTCAGGTTAATCCCAATCGCTGCCAGTTGGTTCCGTATCTTATCCGATATAGCAAAATCTTTTTTGGTTTTCGCTTCCTTCCTGATATCTATCAATAATTCCATTACTCCCGAAAGTTTTCCGTCACTTAAATTAAATTCGTCTTTCAAGCCAAAGATATCTTCAATATATGATTTGAATTTTTGCTGCATCAATATTAATGTGGAAGATGCCAAAGCGTCTTCATTGATCAGGCCGTCCTTAATAGAATTGATCACCGGCACCAGTTCAAACATATTCCCCAGCACTTTCGCAGTATTAAAATCATCACTCATGTTCTCATCAAATTCTTTCAATAACGCCAATACTTTGGCATCCAGTTCTGCATCATTACCTTCCTGCCCCTCTCCGCTTACCACCAGCCTGCTTACCATTTTCTTCAGTGTTTCATGGGCATCCCAAAGCCTCCGCAATCCTTTCTCTGAAGCCTGCAATGCCTCGTTGCTAAAATCCAGCGTACTCCGGTAATGTGTTTGTAACATGAAAAACCGAACTGTCATTGGAGAATATGCTTTTTCCAATAAAGGGTGATTCCCTGTAAATAATTCTTCCGGTAAAAAACCATTTCCCGCACTCTTGCTCATGCGTACACCGTTTACCGTGAGCATGTTGGTGTGTAGCCAGTAATTAGCCGGGCTGGTATGATAACAGGCTTCACTCTGTGCAATTTCATTGGTATGGTGCGTGGCCGCAAGATCCATTCCCCCGCCATGCAGATCAAATTTTTTTCCTAAATATTTTTCACTCATTGCAGAACATTCAATATGCCATCCCGGGAAACCCATTCCCCACGGGCTTGGCCATTTCATCAGGTGTTCGGGCTTTGCCTTTATCCATAAAGCAAAATCCAGTCGCCCGCGTTTTTCGTCCTGGCCCCCCAACTCCCTTGTCCCCTCTAAAAGGTCTTCCAGTTTCCTGTTGGTGAGTATGCCGTAAGGTTTTTCTTTACTGTATTTTTCCACATCAAAATAAATGGTGCCGTCAACTTCATAAGCATATCCATTGGCAATAATTTGTTTTGCCATTTCTATTTGCTCTGCAATATGCCCCGTGGCGGTGGGTTCAATAGATGGCGGAAGATTGTTGAACAACTGCATTACATGATGAAAGCCCAGCGTATATTTCTGTACAATTTCCATAGGCTCCACTTGCTGCAATCTTGCAATTTTGCTGAACTTGTCATCGCCTTCGTCACGATCGCCCTCCAGGTGCCCTGCATCTGTAATATTGCGCACATAGCGCACTTTATAACCCAGGTACACGAGGTACCGGTAAATAATATCAAATGAAATAAATGTCCGGCAATTCCCCAGGTGCACATCACTGTATACAGTGGGTCCGCATACATACATACCCACATGATCAGCGATAATGGGTTTGAATTCAGATTTGTCCCTGGTAAGTGTATTATAAATTTTTAAAGGCATCATTTTTTATTTTGTTCCGGGCTGTTGATTATTAATTGAACATCGTTGCGTCGCACTCTTGTACTTTTTTAGCATTGGGCAACGAATAGAAATGTAAATGTAATTTTTTTACAAAGATATTTGAGTAAGACTACGGTAGTTTTAAAAACTACCGTAGTCTTTTATCGCATTATTTCTTCAACTCCATATCCGCAATAACAGGGAAATGATCACTCAATTTTTTATTAACCCTTACAAATTGCTGTACAGAAAACCTGCTGTCTACAAAGATATTATCAATGCGCAGGGTGGGTGCTATCCCGCTGAATGTTCTGCCCAGGCCGTTGCCCTTTTCCACAAAAGCATTTTTCATTCCATTACCGATCCGGTGGTAGGCATAGCTGTTGGGCACATCATTAAAATCTCCGCAAACCATTACGGGGTAAGGGCTCTTATCCATTTCCGCACGGATCCTGTCGGCCTGAACTTCTCTTTTCAGAAACCCGGTCTTGAATTTACTGATAATGCTTTTCGATTCCTTTAAAGCATTCTCATCTTCCACAGAAGGCTGGTCAATATATTTCAGGTTATCCCTGCTGAACCGCAGGGATTGCAGGTGAATATTAAACAGCCTGAAGGTATCGGCCCCTTTTACAATATCAACATATTGAAATATGGAATTGTAATCATTGGGATACCACATTATGGTCTGTTTATTAATGATGGGATATTTCGAAAAAACAATTATCCCGAAATGGGCGTAATCCCAAAAATCTTCTTTTCGGTTATAGGAATAAAAATAGTCCGGGAATTCCATCCGCTGCAGGTATTCATCAATATGCCCATGGTTTTTTACTGTACTGTCTTCACAAACCATTTCCTGGAAACAGGCAATATCGGGCTGGTATTCATTCACCAGGTCGATCATCTGGTTTTTCACTTCCGGGTGTTTTTTATTCTGGAGGATATCAAACTGTGCTACGTTCCAGCTCATCAGCCTTAAGGAATTTGCCTGTTTCATTTTATCAAAAGATGAAGACAGCCGGAACGGAACAACATTACTTACAGGCTTATACGCCAGCAGTATGGCAATAAAGGAAATCAGCGACCAGCGTGGTTTTACAAAAAGCCAGAAAATAATGAAGACCAGCAGCAGCAGCAAAAAATAAAAAACAGAAAGCGTGAGGAACCCCACCGGCCAGAAATATTGCGGGTTGAGCCAATACCCATAGCAACCCGTCAAAAAAAATATTGCTACAATGATATTGGTAACAATGAAAAATTTTTTTGTAAATCTCCGGAAGAAGTTTTTAGACATGTATTAAAGCGCTGATTATAATAATTTCGCTGATTACTCAGATCGCCTGTGAGAACATCCGTCTTTCTTCTAAGACAAATACAGTATACATCGATCGCACATCAGCGAAATCTGCGAAATCAATATAATCTGCGATCATTCCTCGCTTGCCCTTTTCAAAACATTCTTTTCTTCATCCGTCAGAAAATGATATCCCTTTTGATTGATCTTGTCCAGTATCTCATCAATCCTTTGCTCCGTAACATTAGATGTTTTGCTGTAGGGATCCCGTTTACCCTTATTATAAAAAATCTTTTCTTTTACAGAAGAAGTCCTGTTTTTTTTATTGGGGTTAAAAAGGTTGATGAACCATTCATAAAAATTATTCATCCATACACTTCCGTCTTTTCCCCTGCGTAAGCAAATCACAAATAAAAAACCTGCCAGTGCGCCCCCGAGATGAGAAAGGCTGTAGGCGGCATTTTCCGTTGCTACACCTGCAAAATCTATCAGCAGGTAAATAACGGTAAGCACCCAGATGGATATACCACCATGGAGCATCCTGAAAAAACGATAACCCGGTGCAAGCATGCTGGTGGCTACGGCAACAGCGATCACTGCGGCATTGGCTCCCAATAAATTTGATGCCCCGGTCTGTGAATGCAAGGACGGAATTAAATTGCCGGCTAAGATAAAAAACAAAGCCCCCGAAAATCCGCCATATAAATAGATCGGGATAACCCTTTTATTACTTGCAATACCTTGTAATATCGATCCAAATGCCCATAACCAAAGCATGTTGCTTAATATCCTGAACACGGATATATCACTGAACATGTAAGTAACCAATGTCCATGGCCTTTCGCTCCATTTGCTCGGGCTTGCAGGTAATTGAAACCATTGTACTACCTGGATATAATAAAGTTCCGGGGTTTTTTGATAGAAAAAATACGCTACCTGTATCGTCATCAGCACCAGGAAGAAAATAACATTAACAATGAATAGCCACATCAGCGCATTACCATCCTGCCCCAGTGTAAACCGTTGTTTCTTCACCCTGAACTCCTGGTAACGATCTGATTCACCCATGATATTACTTACTTTAATACAGTAAAAATACAAACAGTTGTTTCAAAAAATTGTTAGTGCTAATAGAAAGTTTTTTTATTGGTCTTATTCCAGATTATTACCAGGATCAGTCCCATCACCAATCCTCCCAAATGGGCAAAATGGGCAATATTATCTGCACCTCCGGGGTGAAACCCGCTAAACAAATCAATCGCAGCAACTATTGCCACCAGGTATTTTGCTTTTATGGGAAATGGAAACGGGATAATAAAAAATTGTGTATTAGGAAATAAATAACCGAAGGCCCCCAGTAAACCCATTATTGCCCCTGAAGCGCCGATGGCTGAAGAGTTATCTACCAATAAGGCCTGTGCTATTCCGGCAGCTAAACCGCAGACCATATAAAATATCAGGAAACGTTTGGGGCCCCATGTTCTTTCCAGTACGGTGCCAAATATCCATAAACCATACATGTTAAAAAGTATGTGCAGGAAATTGGCATGGGCAAACATATGCGTAACCAATTGATAGGGCTTAAAAAAACCGCTGTTGTATGGATATAAAGCCAGCGTTTCTGTAAGTTCAATTGATTTGTCTAAAAAAATTTGGGCAATGAAGACCAGTCCATTAATGATAATGAGGTTAAGTACGATTGGCGTAGTTCTCTGAAAACGGTTGCCGTAATTATTATATGCCATAAAGCGAAGGTAAAAGGTTTTTGCCTGAGGTAAATATCCTGCCACAGATTACACGGATTTTCACAAATTATTTTGCTTTCTTTTCTGTGTCAATCCGTGTAATCTGTGGCTGCTCTCATTTCAGTTTCAGCAATACCACGCACTCAATGTGATGGGTATGCGGAAACATATCTACCGGCTGTATCTTATCTACAGAATATTTTTCGCCCAGCAACCCGATATCCCTGGCCTGGGTGGCGGTATTGCAGCTTACATAAACTATTGTAGGCGCCGCAATTTCCAAAAGCTTGTTCACCAATTTTTCGTGCATGCCTGCACGTGACGGATCAGTGATGATCACATCGGGCCTTCCGTGAGCTGCAAAAAAATCATCCGTACATATCCTGATCACATCGCCTGCATAAAATTCCGCATGACCAATATTATTTAAGGCCGCGTTTTCCCTGGCATCGGCGATGGCGTCTTCAATAACATCTATTCCAATAATTTTTTTTGCAAGCCCGCTCACAAAAATTCCGATACTGCCAGTTCCACAATACAGGTCATACACAATTTCCTTCCCGGTTAACGCTGCAAAATCCCTTGCCACCGAATATAATTTTTCGGCTTGTTTGGTATTGGTTTGAAAAAAAGATTTTGGTGATATCTTAAATTTAAAACTTTCCCCGCCTGGTCCTGCTGACAATTGTTCAATGGCAAACCCTTTACCATAGTATACCTGCGGGGTAAGGTCATAAATACTATCGTTCCATTTGGGATTGATGGTATACAGCAGTGTTGTAATTGCAGGAACGGTTTTCAATAAATGATCAAACAATCTTTTCCGGTCCGTTACTTCGTCATAATTCAAACAAATATTTACCATCAGTTCGCCGGTAGTGCAATACCGGATAATAATATTCCGCAACCAGCCGGTATGTTCCCTGGCATCATAAAATGAATACTTATTTTGCAGCGCAAAGGAACGGATCGTATTCCTGATCATATTGTTCACGTCATCCATCAGGAAACACTCTTGTATGTCAAGAACTTTGTCGAAGATGCGGGGAACGTGAAAGCCCAACGCACCACCCCCTCCGCCCCCTGAAGGGGGAACTTCAGTCCCCACGAATTTGTCAATTCTTTCTCCATCAGCAGACTCCCAAGTTCCCCCTTCAGGGGGCGGAGGGGGTAGGAGCCGGGTTAAATAACGTTTATTGCTAAACGAAAATTCCAATTTATTGCGGTAATGAATAGTATCATCTCCACCGATGATCGTTAATATTTCGGGCAGTTGAACCTTGCTGATACGTTTCAAATTCTGCTCTGCCTCCTGTTGTTTATATTGTAATTGTTTTGCATAAGGCAACATCTGCCATTTGCAGCCGCCGCAGACACCAAAGTGCCTGCAAAAGGGTATTGCCCTGTCTTTGGAGAATTCTTTTACCAGGATAGCTCTTCCTTCAGCCCAGTCTTTTTTATTTTTTGTGATTAACACATCCACTATATCTCCGGGCACAGCACCCGAAATAAATATCACTTTCCCGTCTGTTTTTGCCAGCGCTTTCCCTTCGGCTGCATAATCTGTAACAGGGAGGTTTTCGAGTATGACTTGCTTATTTTTTTTTCTCACAGCAGCAAAAATACCCGATAAATCATCAATATTGTTTTTGTTAATGATTTGTAATTTTTAATTTGTCCTTCGGGACATGAATGCTGATTAACCAACGATTTTAAATACATTTGCAAACCTTAAATTACGATGAAAAAATACTTAGTTTTCTTTTTTGCTACCGTTGCCTTTAAGCTGGCATTTGCCCAGGGTTACCAGGTTACACTAAAAGCTCCCGCTTTTAAGAGTGGTATTACCTACTTAACTTATTATATGGGCAATAACCTCAATATATCGGATTCAGCGGCCATGAATAATAAGGGGGAAGCCGTTTTTAAAGGCCCGGAAAAATTACCCCCGGGTATTTATGTGCTGGTTTTGCCAGGCAAAAGATTAAGAACAGAATTCTTAATTGACAAGGAACAACTGATTACCGTGTCCGTGGATACTTCCGACATGGTGAATAAAACCATTATTACCGGTTCAAAAGAAAATATTCCATACCTGGAATACCAGAAATTTGTGGCTGGTAAAGGCAAGCTCCTGCAAGATGAAAAAACCGCATTCATAAATTCCAGAACAAATTCAGATTCCTTATTACATGAAAAAAATTATAACAATTATAATAATCAACTGAATGATTACAGGGAAAACGTCATAAAGAATAAGCCCAACTCTATGCTGGCAGTATTATTGAATGCAATGAAAGAGCCCCCTGTTCCGCCAAAGAAACCAATTACTCATGCAGATTCCTTAAACAATTATTATTATTATAGAAATCATTATTGGGATGGCATAACTTTTATGGACGACAGGGTTATCCGCACTCCTTTTTTTCTCAAAAAACTGGAACGGTATTACCGGGAAGTAATGCCGCAGGCAGCAGACAGTATTATTAAAGATGTCGATTATAAATTATTGCTGGCAAGGTCTTCGCCTGAAATGTATAAATTTTTACTGAATTGGCTTACCGATGAATATATCAGTCCCAAGTATATGGGGCAGGACGCCATTTTTGTTCATCTTTTTGAAAATTACCACAGCAAGGGTGTAAGTAACTGGCTCAATGAAAAACAAATGGAGGTCATCAGCCGCAGGGCATATATGTTGATGGCAAACCTGATCGGGGAAAAGGGCGCTGATCTTGAAATGGTAGACAGTTCCGGAACGCCGACTTCCCTTTATAATGTAAAAGCAGATTATGTTATTCTTTGTTTTTGGGATCCCAACTGCGGTCATTGCAAGGAAGAGATACCCAGGATTGATTCTGTTTACCAGGCAAGCTGGAAAAAACACAATCTCAGGATATATGCTATACTTACGCAGGATGAGAAAGAAAACCTTAAACCCGCCTGGGTGAATTATATAAAGGAACATCATCTTTCGGACTGGATAAATGTGTACCAGACAAAAGAAATGGAAGCCGCTGATCTGGCCGCACAAAGAGCAGGTTTTCGCCAGCTCTATGATGTAACCCTAACGCCTACCCTTTATTTACTCGATAAAGAAAAACATATTATCGGCAAAAAACTGACCTGGGAACAACTCAATGATTTTTTAGAAGTAAAATGGAAAACCGCCCCTTCGAACTAAAACTTAACTACTGATGAAAAGATTTTATTTGCTGTTGTCTTTTATTTGCTGTGCTTCTGCTCTTTTTTCCCAGACCTTATTCACTTATGGCGATGCTTCGGTTGATAAAGAAGAATTTTTGAGAGCCTATAATAAAAACAAGACTCCTGTTACCGATAAGGAAAAGGCCCTCAGGGAATACCTGGACCTTTATATTAAATTCAAATTGAAAGTAAAAGCCGCCAGGGACCTGCACCTCGATACGTTGCAACAGCTTCAGGCCGACCTGCAAAGTTTCCGCAGCCAGGTGGATGAAAGTTATATGAATGATGATAAAGCACTGAATGAATTAGTGAATGAGGCCTTTACCCGCAGCCAAAAAGACATCCATGTGGTACATTTTTATACAGGGATAGATGATAAGATGAGTGCGGATGATACTGCCAGGGCCTATAAAGCAATGAAGGAGCTGCAGGATAAATTAAAAGAAGACGGGTCTGGTTATGAGGAGTTGGCCCTGGATATTTCAAAAAAGTATGGAATAACTATTAAAGCCGGCGACATTGGATTCATTACCGTGTTCAGCGTTCCCTACGAATATGAAAATATTATTTATACTTTAAAGCCGGGTGAAGCAGGTAAGCCTTACCGCACAAAGAACAGCCTTCATCTTTTCAAAGTTGTTGAAGAAAGAAAAAGTGTGGGTAAATGGAAGATCGCACAAATATTACTTGCATTTCCTCCCGGGGACCAGTCGCTATACATGAAATCGTATGAACAAAAAGCAGATTCTATTTATACCGCTTTACAGAATGGGGCAGATTTTTCCGCTATGGCAGCCTTATTCAGCAATGATAAACTCACCTATATGACCGGCGGCGAAATGCCTGAATTTGGAACCGGAAAATTTGAGCCGGCTTTTGAAAAAGAAGTTTTTAAATCAACCAAAGAAGGAACAATAAGCAGGCCTTTTGCATCGCAATATGGATTACATATCGTAAAAGTATTAAAGCAAACGCCTACGCCAACTGAAAAAACTGACCCCAACTATATTTATGAGCTTAAACAAAAAGTGCAGCAGGATCCGAGGATAACCGGTGCCAAAGAAAAATTTGAAAAAGAAATATTAACACAGATCGGGTATAAGAGAAACGCTGGGGTTAAAGATGCAGAACTATTTCGCTATGCTGACAGCATTCCCGCAAACCAGCCAGATGCAAAACCAAAAAAGTTTCCGATCAATGATAAGGTAGTGTTCAGTTTTACAAAAAGCAGCGTAAAAGGATCAAACTGGTTGAGTTTCATTCATGATTACAAAAACAACCCGGAATTGTATAAAGGTGAAAGCAATGCTATTTTATTGGAAAAATTCAACTCTTCATCTGCGCTGGAATATTATAAAAAACACCTTGAAGAATATAATGCTGATTTCCGTCACCAGATGGAAGAATTCAAAGATGGTAATGTATTGTTCGAGATCATGGAAAGAAATGTTTGGGGTAATGCGGCCAATGACAGCATCGGCCTTTTAAAACATTATAATGAAAATAGCGGCAATTACCGGTGGGGACCAAGCGCCAGTGTTATTATTTTTAACTGTAATAATAAAGTCACTGCCGCTGAAGCGATCACCGCATTAAAAAAAGGTAAGCCCTGGAAACAGATCGCCGCAGATGGGAATAATACCATACAGGCAGATTCCGGGAGATATGAATTATCGCAACTACCCCTGCCCGTTGGTACAAAAGCTGCAGAGGGCTTGATTACCGAGCCTACTGCAAATAATACTGATGGTGTGGTGGGTTTTATTGAAATCCTAAAGATCTATGAAGGCAACCAGCAGCGCACATTTACCGAGGCCCGCGGGCTGGTGATCAATGATTACCAGAATGTGCTGGAAGAAAGATGGATCACTGATCTAAAAAAGAAATATCCTGTTAAAGTAAATGAAACGGTATTTCAGTCTTTGTTGAAATAATGACATAATAATTACAATGGAAAAGCCTGCTAACAATAACTGTTGGCAGGCTTTTTGTATAATAGGCTTGGAAGCCTGCAGTTATTCCCAATACGAACAACTGGCATATATACGAAACAGGAGGATTAAATTTTAAAAACAAGGACAAGCAAGCATGATAAAAAAACCTTCCCGTTCAAATCGGGAGGGTTTTTTATTTATACTATCTCTTTTACCACATTCCCTACAATATGCGGCCTGCCCAGTGTATAATAATGTAATATGGGCACGCCAAATTTTTTCAATTCCCGCGATTGAAACAGCAACCACTCTGTTCCAACCTGTTCTATTGCTTCATCTGTTTTGCATTTAATGATCTCTTTGCTCAGCGCCAATGGCAGATCAATATGAAAAACTTTTGGCAGCATCGTTAACTGATTGATGCTATAGATCGGTTTAAGCCCAGGGATAATGGGTACATTGATCCCGGCCTCCCTACAGGCTTTTACAAAAGCATAATATTTTTCGTTATCAAAAAACATTTGAGTTACAATATAATCAGCTCCCATATCCGCTTTTAATTTTAAATAGTTGATGTCGCTTTCCATATTGGGTGCTTCAAAATGTTTCTCGGGATACCCGGCAACACCGATACAAAATTTTGTTTTGCTGGTGTTTTTAAGATCCTGTTCAAGGTAAATGCCGGAATTCAGGTCCACCACCTGTTTCAACAGGTCGCTGGCAAATTTGTGTCCCCCGGGCTCGGGCAAAAAAGCGGTCTCGTTTTTTGCGGCGTCACCGCGCAATACCAGTACATTATCAATTCCAAGGTAATGCAGGTTGATCAACGCGTCCTCTGTTTCATTCACGCTGAAGCCCCCGCAGATCAAATGCGGCACGGTATCCACGCTGTACTTATTCATGATGGCGGCGCAGATACTTTCTGTGCCGGGCCGTTTACGCACGATCACTTTTTCAAAACTCCCGTCTGCATTTTTTTTAAATACATGTTCACTCCGGTGATAGGTTACATTAATATAAGCAGGTTTATATTCCATGAGGGGGTCGAGGTGTTGGTATAAAGACTGGATACCCTTTCCTTTAAGTGGCGGAAGAATTTCAAAAGAGATCAGCGTATCTTTCGCTTCGTTGATATGGTCAGTAACTTTCATTGGTCTTAAATATCTGCAAACATAACCAAGTAATCAGTAAACACAAACTGCCGTTAAATATAAAGCCTTCATGAGCCTTTTATCAGTTTACACTATTTTTGTAACAAATACATCATTTTGAATTTAACCATACATACCAAAGACCTGGTAAAAGTTTACGGCAGCCGTACTGTGGTTAATAAGGTTTCCTTTAATGTGAAGCAGGGAGAAATTGTTGGATTGCTTGGGCCTAACGGTGCGGGCAAGACTACCTCTTTTTACCAGGTGATCGGCCTGGTGAAGCCGGATGAGGGTGAAGTGTTCTTAAATGATATCAATATCACCAAAATGCCCATGTACAAAAGGGCAAAGATGGGGATCGGTTATTTGCCGCAGGAAGCCAGTGTGTTTCGAAAATTAAGTGTGGAAGATAATATTTCTGCCGTTCTTGAAATGACCAAACTAACCAAAAAAGAACAAAAAGACAGGTTAGAATCCCTGCTTGATGAGTTCAGGTTACAACAGGTTCGCAAAAATAAAGGCGATACACTAAGCGGTGGTGAACGAAGGAGAACAGAAATAGCACGGGCGCTGGCCGTTGACCCTAAATTCATTTTACTCGATGAGCCCTTTGCCGGGGTTGATCCTATTGCTGTGGAAGACATCCAGGCCATCGTGGCTAAATTAAAATTCAGGAATATCGGCATTTTAATTACCGACCATAATGTAAACGAAACCCTTTCTATCTGTGACCGAGCTTATTTATTAATAGATGGAAAAATATTTGAACACGGCACCGCTGAAGAACTGGCCTCTAATGAACAGGTTCGCAGGTTGTACCTCGGAAGGAATTTTGAATTGAGAAGAAAAGATTACCTGCATGATGAAGTAAGAGAAAATAATGATGAGGCAAGAAAAGAAAATAATGCTGCCACAATACCCAAAATACAACCAAATAAAATTTCTTATTCCCTGGAAAGCGCTGTTCAGATCATTGACAGTATATTAAAAACCAATATCAGCGCAATAACGGTAAGTGACCTGCTGAATGGCAACGATACATTGAACATAAAAGACCTGTTCGGCTTCGTGAATGAGTTAAAGCCCGTCATTCTTGACTATAATAAGCAAAACCAATTGCCTAAAATAACCGAACTGTGTAATAAGATCCCGCTTCTGAGCACCGAAAAATATAAGCCCGGTGCCATCATGTCATTATTCTCGTATTTGGGAAGCCCCGGAAAAACACTCTCCTATTTCAATGCGGCATATAAACTCCAGGAAGACCTTCACATTACAAAATCGTTGCTGTCTAATATTCTTTTAATTATTGAGAACCCCGCCATTGCTGAAACCATCAGCATTTAACAGGACGGTAAAGTCCGGCAATATTGGAATCGCCTTTTTTTATAGTTTATATTGCATAATATAAAAAAGCAGTAAAGAACAATCTCATTTTCATTTTGTACTTTGCTTTAGCATGAAACTTCTTTCCCCTGCCATATCAAAATTAGCACGGATGCGCCTTTGGCGTATCGAAAACTGGAGCAACCACCCGGTAGCCGCCCAGCGGGAAGTATTGCAACATTTGGTGACGGCTGCACAATACACCGAATTTGGAAAGAAATACAATTTTTCAAAACTGTTTACCGTAAAAGAATTTAAAAAAAATGTACCCATTCATGAGTATGATGATATCAAACCATATATACTTCGCATGATGGATGGTGAGGAAAATATTTTATGGAATACCCCCGTTAAATGGTTTGCAAAATCATCGGGCACCACTTCGGATAAAAGTAAATTCATCCCCATCAGCGAAGAAAGTTTATATGATAATCATTTTAAAGCGAGTAAGGATTTATTAAGTAATTATTATAAAAATTTTCCGTCGAGCGACCTGTTGACGGGCAAGGGCCTTGTAGTCGGTGGCTCTCACCAGATCAGTAAAGTAAATGAGGATATCCAGTATGGAGACCTGAGTGCTGTACTGATGCAGAATTCTCCGTTCTGGGGGCAATGGCTTCGCACACCCGAATTAAGCGTGGCCTTACTGGATGAATGGGAAAACAAGATCGAAAAACTGGCACAGATCACCGCAAAGGAAAATGTAACCTCCCTGGCAGGCGTCCCCACCTGGACATTGATATTACTGAAACGCATACTCGAGATCAGGGGGAAGACAACCATCAAAGAAGTGTGGCCCAATTTAGAATTGTATATCAATGGCGGCGTTTCTTTTGTGCCTTATAAAGAACAGTTTGATAAGATCATCGGCGGTAAAATAAATTACCTTGAAATTTACAATGCCAGTGAAGGTTTTATCGCCGGGCAGCAAAGCCCCGATGATGATGGATTATTATTGTTTACCGAACATGGTATTTTTTATGAGTTCATGCCCGTGGAAGAATACGGAAAAGAAAACCCTGTTACTGTTGGTTTAAAAAATATAATAACCGGTAAAAATTACGCCCTGGTGATCAGTACAACCGGGGGCCTGTGGCGATACCTGATCGGGGACACGGTTCAGTTTACTTCACTGAATCCCTATAAATTAAAAGTAAGTGGCCGTCTCAAACATTATATGAATGCCTTTGGTGAAGAAGTGATCGTTGACAACAGTGATAAAGCCATTGCTATTGCTGCAGAAAAAACCAATTCGGTGATCACCGATTACACCGCGGCTCCCGTATATTTCAGTGAACACAGTAATGGTGCGCACGAATGGTTAGTAGAATTTGAAACTGCGCCGGCAGATATGAATACCTTTATTGTGGAACTGGATGCCGCATTAAAAAACATCAACAGCGATTATGAGGCCAAGCGATATAAAAATATAGCATTGCGGTTACCCATTATTCATGCATTGCCAAAAGGAACTTTTACCAAATGGTTGCGCAGCAAAGGAAAGTTGGGTGGACAACATAAGGTTCCAAGATTAAATAATGACAGAACAACATTGGAAGAGATCTTATCCATAACGCTCCCCACTGCGGAATAGAAATAAAAAAGTACAAGAGAGTGACACAAGGGTGTTGATATATGTACATTTGCTGGTAAAATAAAATTTACATAATGAAATTATTAGAAGGAAAAGTCGCTGTCATTACCGGTGCCTCCCGTGGTATCGGCGAAGGTATTGCTTTAAAATTTGCAGAGCACGGGGCAAATATCGCTTTCACTTATGTGAGCGATAACAGTGCAGAAAAAGCAAAGGCCCTTGAAGATAAATTAACCGGAATGGGCGTAAAAGCAAAAGCTTATCAAAGCAATGCGGGTGATTATGCCGCCTGCGAAAGTTTTGTAAATGATGTACTCAAAGAATTTGGTACTGTTGACATCTGCGTGAATAATGCCGGGATTTCAAAAGATAATTTACTTCTGCGAATGACCCCTGAACAATGGGACGACGTAATGCAGGTCAATTTAAAAAGTGTTTTCAATATGACCAAACAAGTGATCCGCCCTATGATGAAAGCAAGGAATGGCAGTATCATCAACATGAGCAGCATCATTGGGGAAATGGGCAATGCGGGCCAGAGCAGTTATGCCGCATCAAAGGCGGGTGTTATTGGTTTTACAAAAAGTGTTGCCAAGGAACTGGGCAGCCGTAATATCCGTTGCAATGCCATTGCCCCTGGTTTTGTAGAAACAGATATGACGGGTTATTTAAAAGAAGGCGAGGCTGCGGATAAATATAAGGCCGGTATCCCTTTGGGTAGGTTTGCCAGTGCAGAAGATATTGCAAACGTGAGCCTGTTTTTAGCGAGTAGCCTGAGCAGTTATGTTACGGGGCAGGTGATCAGTGCGTGTGGAGGACTGAATATTTAAAAGCCTCACCCCAACCCCTCTCCAAAAGAGAGAGAACTGGTAGATTGATGCGAAGATTATATTATATAATTCACCACATTAAAACTTAATGCCTTTTGCGGCACTTTACGACTTTGCATGAAACATTATGAAACCATTTGAAAAAATATTACAGGACAATAAAGAATGGGCAGCACAGCAGGTAGCTGCAGACCCCGATTATTTTAAACGACTTGTAGAACTGCAGGATCCGGAAGTATTATGGATTGGATGCAGCGATAGCCGCGTACCTGCAGATAAAATTACAGCCACACAGCCCGGCGAAATTTTTGTACACCGCAATGTGGCCAACCTGGTGGTGCATACCGACCTGAATTTGTTAAGTGTATTGCAATATGCTGTGGAAGTATTAAATGTAAAACACGTAATTGTTTGCGGACATTATAACTGTGGCGGAGTAAAGGCCGCCATGAGCCAGCAGCATTTCGGCATCATTAATAAATGGCTGCATGGCATAAAAGATGTGTACCATGACCATAAAAAAGAATTGGATCTAATTACCGGGGAAGAAGAAAAAACAAACCGCCTGGTTGAATTGAATGTGCAGGAACAGGTGTTGAACCTTGCCAAAACATCCATTATTCAACAGGCATGGAAAAAAAAGAAAAGCCCCGATCTTCATGGCTGGGTATATGGTTTAAAAGACGGGTTGATCAACACGGTATTTGAAATGCCTGCGGGCAGCAGGATAGATCCCTTGTATGAGTTTGATAATTTATAGCTAGGAGTTTAAAAGAAAAAAAGGAGAAAAAGAGAGTTCGTTACCTCTTTTTTCTCCTTTGGCCTCTTAGCCAAAATCTCTTCCCTTCGTTTTTCTCCTTCTAGCTTTTAGCCTTAAACTTATTTATTGCATTTTTTGTAAACTCACTCAGCACCAACTTTCCGCTGATGGCCGCCCTTTCTTTCAATAATTCATCCCAGTGCTCTGTTCCCTTCCAGAATATTTTTTTCATTGCGGCCATTGCTTCGGGGTTGGAATGTGCGAGTGTGTTTGCTAAACGATAAACCGCTTCGTCCATATTTTCGATACTCTCATGGATCTCGGCGAACAGCCCCTTTCGTTTTGCCCAATCGGTACTGCGCCAGTTGCCTGCATCAATTGATAATGCACTAAAGGCGGCTGTTCCAATTTTTCTTTCTACTGCAGGGCCAACAACAAACGGCCCGATGCCAACAGCCAGTTCACTTAGTTTTACTTCTGCTTTATTGGTTGCAATAGCGTAATCAACTGCAGCTGCAAGCCCTACGCCCCCGCCAACACATTTTCCCTGGATCCTCCCGATGATAAACTTCGGGCATTTCCGCATGGCATTGATCACATGGGCAAAGCCACTGAAAAATTTTAATCCTTCTGCTTCTGTTTTTATGGAGATCAATTCATCAAAGCTTGCCCCGGAGCAAAATGTACTGCTGCCTGCACTTTTTAATATGATCAGTTTTGTTTCTTCGTGTGTTCCGGCAAAATGAATTTCCCTGGCCAGTTCTTCCAGGATCTTTCCCGGCAGGGAATTACTTTGTGGATGAAAAAATTCAATGGTATTTATTCCGTGTTCAATGTGTGATCTTACGTATGCATCAGTACTCATAAACATTATTTGCAGTTATAAATTTATTACAATTAGCTGGTCTTTTTTTCCACCATGGTTAAGATCGTTGCCACTCCTGTTATTTCACCGGTTTCATCGATCATTTCCACCAGCCATTTTACAATGCCTTTATCAATATCATCTCCTCTTTTAAAATCTTCCGGCCTTTCCACAATACGTTTATCATTGGGTAATTTTTCTTTACAGGTGAAGCGGATATGGATCTCTGTTCCGGGATAAACCGGTTTTGTAAAACGTAATTCATCAATGCCATAATTCAACAGTACCGGGTTTTTTTCATAACTGTCTACAAATAATCCGGCAGCAATACTCATGATAAAATAACCATGCGCCACCTGTTGTTCAAACATGGTTCCTATAAAATCCGTGGTTTTAATATGCGCATAAAAATGATCCCCGCTCAGGTCTGCAAAACGATCAATGTCTTCAGACGTGATCACTCTTTTTTCTGTAATGACCTGGTCACCGATCTGCAGTTCATCAAAATATTTTTTAAACGGATGCTTACCCGGATCTTTTCCTGCCGCGTATTGCTGGTAAACATTTGTTATAGCCGTAATGGTTGAAGGTGAACCCTGCAGGGCTGTGCGTTGCAAATAATGTTTTACACCGCGCAGTCCGCCCATTTCTTCACCACCACCTGCGCGACCCGGACCACCGTGAATTAATAACGGTAACGGAGAGCCGTGGCCTGTGCTTTCTTTTGCACATTCGTTATTCAGCACCAGTATTCTTCCATGATGCGAAGAAGCTCCAATTACATAATGTTGTGCTGTTTTATAATCGGCAGTAACTATGGTAGAACACAGGCTTCCCTTACCCAGTTTACTTAAAGCTATTGCTTCATCCGCATTTTTGTACGGCATAATGGTACTCACCGGCCCGAATGCTTCCACTTCATGCACTTCTTTTGCAGTAAAGGGGTTTTCGTTCATCAATAATACCGGCGACATAAATGCTCCTTTTATCGCATCAGCATCCACCACATCAACGCTATCCAATGAACCATAAATAATTTGTGAACTGGCTAATAATTTTTGAACCTGTTCTCTTACTTCATTGCGCTGCGTTTGCCCGGCCAGGGAACCCATTCTTACTTTTTCATTCAACGGGTTCCCGATCGTAGTTTGCGAAAGCGATGTTGCTATTGCCTTCCATACATCTTCCATTTTATTTCCAGGAACAAAAATTCTGCGAATACCGGTACAGCGCTGCCCGGCCTTTAATGTCATTTCCTTTCTTATCTCTTTGATAAAAATATCCCATTCCGGTTTATCGGGTGATACGTCTTCGCCCATTACAATACAATTGAGCGAATCGGCTTCCAAATTAAATGGAACATTTTCTCTTAAGATATTAGGATTTGATTTTAATAAAAGCCCTGTTGATGCGGAACCGGTAAATGTTACCACGTCCTGCGATCGTACATGATCCAGCAGGTCGCCCGCGCTTCCGCAGATCAGTTGTAATGCTCCTTCCGGTAAAATTTTACTGGCAATGATTTCTTTTACAATTGCTTCGGTTAAATAACTGGTGACCGTTGCGGGTTTTACAATGGCCGGCATTCCTGCAAGCAAATTCACCGCAATTTTTTCCAGCATGCCCCATACCGGGAAATTAAATGCGTTGATATGAATGGCAACTCCTTCTTTGGGCACAAGGATATGTGTGCCCATGAATGTATTGTGTTTGCTGAAGTTGTGGCTGTCGCCGTCAATACAAAAAACCTCATCCGGAAATTTTCTTCGCAACGAAGCGTTGGCAAATAAGTTCCCGATTCCGCCCTCAATATCTACCCAGCTATCTGCTTTTGTTGCTCCCGTTTGATAACTGACCTGGTAAAATTTATTCAGGTGAAGCCGCAAATGCATGGCCAGGGCCTTTAGCATATTGCCCCTTTGATGAAAGGTCATTTTGCGAAGTGCGGGGTTGCCAACGCTTCTGCCATATTCAAGAATTTGTTTGAAATCAAGGCCCGTTGTTGTTGCGGTTGCAACGGTTTCGCCGGTTACCGCATTAAAAAGCGCCTGCCCTTCACCATCGCCTGTGATCCATTTGCCTGTTATATAATTTCCCAGTTTCATTTTTCAAACAATTTAAAACACTAAGTTAACTCAAAAAAAAAGAGGCAAAAGCCCCTTACTGGTAAAGTTTAAAAATGTGTTACTCTTATAAACGTCCAAACTGTTTTAAATGATGTTGTACGTGTTTATAATGCAGCAATACCCATTCATCAAAATTCAAATCTCCAAAAACCGGATGAGTGGTTTTCATTCCCGGGTTGTTTTCAAATAAAACAAAGAAGTACTTCATTTCATTTTGTAATTCCTCCAGCGCTTCAGTCATGCTTTTGTTTCTTACCGGCCTGGGTTCTTCCGGCACAACATTGCCAGGAGCCCTGGTATTTTCCCTGAATTCCTTGTCGCTTAATAAGAATTCCATGTATTTTGGAAGGTGTTCAACAGGTGTAACCAGTGGAAATTTTAATTCCCCTGCAGATACTTTAAAAAAGCCTGATAAATGTTCTGTCATTTGTTGGGCATTCATCTTACCCCACTTGCCTTTTGTATTGCCCTGCAGGTCTTTTAGTAAAGGGATAAATCCGTTCTCAAGAAAATGAAGTTTCTCCTGGTCCATCTCTGTTTTTTCATCACGCGTTAATCAAAAAAACGGCCATAGTAGCCTGCTCAATATCATTATTTTTTTTCGCTTTAACTCCTTGTGTTGATCTCCGTGCATAACCTGGTAAAAATATCATCCACGCTTCCTTCGCCTTTTACCAAGACCACTTTGTCAAATGCTTTATAGTGATCTGCCACTGCCGCGGTTTTATTATTGTATTCATTGATCCTTGCCCGTATCACGTTTTCATTGTTGTCGTCGCTGCGGCCGCTGGTTTCTCCCCGTTTTACCAGGCGCTTTACCAATTCTTCTTCACTTACGTCCAATGCCAGCATGACAGCAATGGGTGCTTTTCTTAATCCCAGCAATTCATCCAGGGCCTCGGCCTGTGCTGAAGTTCTTGGAAAGCCATCAAATAAAAACCCTTTTGCTGCGGGATTTGCATCCAATGCGGAACTGATCATCCCGATAACCACTTCATCCGGCACCAGCTGGCCTTTATCCATAAAGCTCTGCGCTTCCTGCCCCAGCAACGTTTGCCGGGAGATCTCGTTACGCAACAGATCGCCCGTGCTAAGATGTTTTAATCCATACTTAGCGATCAGTTTTTCGCTCTGCGTACCTTTGCCGCTGCCGGGCGGGCCAAATAAAATAAGATTAAACATAATGATTTACTAAGCCTATGAAGATAGCAAATATAATATACCAACATTAATTATTCCTTAACAACCGGTATAAACTCTATAAAAACTTTAAACTTCGCTATTCCGTAAGTTTAAAAACTATTTATTCCCTGGTTTGTTGAACAGGTATGCACAGACATTTTTAAGGCCAGGTGTTTTTAAGGGTTTTTGATGCCTGTTCATTGATTTTACAAAAACAACATAAATTACACATCATGGATAAATTAAAAAAAGACAACCCGATCTATTCTACAACCGATACCAATAAACTTTCAGTGGGTAATGATGAGTGGAAAAAAATATTGCCCGGCGACGTGTTTAATATTGCAAGGGAAAAAGGCACTGAAAGAGCTTTTACCGGCAAATTCTGGGATCATAAAGAAGTGGGTACTTATTACTGTGCAGCCTGTGGCAATCCATTGTTTAACAGCGATGGAAAATTTGAAAGCAGCTGTGGCTGGCCAAGTTTTTTTGAGCCCATCAATAAAGACAGTATCATTTATGCCCCGGATAACAGTTATGGAATGAAAAGAACAGAAGTGATGTGTGGCAGGTGTAATGCACACCTGGGCCATGTTTTCGATGATGGGCCGCCGCCTACACGGCAGCGGTATTGTATCAATTCTGTGATTCTTGATTTTGATAAGGCAAAGGATGGTATAAAATAAACGACAATATCTGTATGGTCATACTGCCTAATTGTTCAATCTATGAAGTCTTTGATTTCAAGATTCTTTTTAACAATTTAGCCATACAACTATTAAGTAATTAATTTTTCTTCAGCAAAATCCTTCTTTGAGAAAAATTATATGCCGCGTCAATAAATTCAAGCATCTTTCCAAAATCTTCTTTTTTTATTTTTGTTTGCTTGTACACTTTTTTGATACTGAGCTTTAATACATTTCCTTCTACGCTGGCCTTGCTGCTGAATGCCCCCGTTTCATTTTCAACATGCTGGTTAAGGTCTGCAATTCCTTTTACAGTATAGCCTGCCGGGAATGTATAGTTGATCTCCCAGGATAATATATGGGGATAGCGCAGGTCGATCCCGTATTTGCGTTGCCTGTCTTCGGGCTTAACCTGTACCTGGCCTCCCATTAAACCGGGTACGCTTACCAGGTAATTTTTCCCGGCCTTTCTCGTCAGGTCTCCCAAAACAAATGTTTCGCTGTATTTCAATTCCTGTTTATTGAATGTTCTTCCATCAGTCATCAGGCTGAAATTATCATAGCTTACTATATTATTGTAATCATTTTGTAACTGGTGTTTCATCAGGTCTGGCTTGCGTTTTTTAAATTCTTCTTTACGTGCCAGTATCAGCCGGTCTATTTCATCTCTTCTTTTATCACTTAGCTGGTCCAGTTCGTCATCCCCGTAATACGACATGTAATCCATATCATACACATTCGTAAAGGCCAGCGCCGCGGCCTCGTTGTCTTCTTTTAAAATTCCTTTAAAGGCCGAAACGGAAACGATATTGGTTTTATCCATATTTTCATCCATGGTAGCCACGATGCTGATGGTACTGGTATTGTCTTCGGGTATGGTTCCGGGCAGGATGACAGGGATCGCCGTTGGGTTCTTTCCCAAAGTAATGGTGTAAGCTTCATTTTCGAGATAATCGTCTTTGAGGTCAAACGGATTGGAGTTGCTTGAAAAGTTGAATATATACTTGTTCTTTGCTTTTACCAGCCAATGCAATTCGGATCCGAATATCACGTCGCTCATTTTAGTAGTGCTGTTGTTTGTGGTAACAATTAATTCTGCAGGGATCCCTTTCTTTTTTAATTTCTCCAGCATGGCGTAGGCAAAAAACTGGCTGGGCAGGGTTTTGCCATATATCCCATTGGTGTGCCTTAAAATATAATACACCCGTTTTATAAACTCTTCGTCCTTGGCATCATAAGCCTCTCCTTTACGCAAATAATACTCTGCCTGGTTTAAAAGGCCTGACGTGAAATTTGCGAGCAAATTATCCTGCGTGATCTTTTTTCCACCGCTGGCGTCCATTTTTTCATAAATGCGGTTTACTTTTTGAGCCAGCTCTTCGGGTGTTATGGATTTTTTTAATTCACCCCTGTCGCTGATAAAAAGATCTTCTGTATTGTTGTTCTTTGAATAAATGATCTGGAATTTCATCATGGGCAGCAGCAAATATTCATTCACCCAGCGGGTATCTTTTATTTTTTCCCTGTCCCCGTCTTCCCAAATAAATGTTTTATAACCACCAGAGGAGCCCTCCACAAAATCGGGCGCTCCGTTTATTGATTTACTGTTCACATAACTTTTATTATCCGTATAAATTTCAAATTTCTGGCTAACTACGGGATATTCCCTGTGACAGAGATAATACACGGGGTCAAATTCAAGTGAATTCATTTTAGCCGCGTCATTGTCATTGAATACCGTGCTGGCATAGTCAATAATATCGCCTGGTTCTAAATTGGAAACTGCCAGCTTAAAATAAATATTTACGCTTTGGGTCTTGTTTTTTATCGTTGTTTGTTTTTCGAAATAAGGGGCAAATAAAGACGGTATATTATCATTTTCCTCCACAGCCACGGCGGTCAACAAAGAAACCGAATCAACAGTTCCGTCAGATTTTATGATGCGTAAAGCAAAGCCATCATTTTCGTGCCCGTTGCGGAAATAAAATTCAGAGTAGTTTTTTACCGCATCTTTATCGAGCAGTTTTATTTTACGGCGCGTTGTTTCGTACACATTAAGTTTGTCGCTGCCGGAACCTTTGTCAAAAAGGAATTTTGTTTTTTGCGCAATGATCACAGCAGAGAACCCTGCCCATTTTTCGGGAACCTGGTTGCTGATGAAGTTGGCATCCCTGTCATTCCAAACGGCATCCATATTCGACTGAAGCCTGGTTGCCTGTTCTTCTTTGATGGTTTGTGCAAATGTTGCAGTGCTCAATAACAGCGCAACGTGTAAAAATAATATCCCGGTCAGTTTTGTCATCATTGTTTTTGTTTTTTAACCGGTACGGGTTTGGCTGCTGTAGTGGTTTTCACAGGCGTTAAAGGTTTTTCTGAAGTCTTAGCCGGGATTTTAAAAGGGGTTTTGTTTGGCTCCTCTTTTACAGGAACATAGACAGGGTCCTTTTCTACAATCACAATATTGTCATTGAACTCCTTTAATTTTTTTAGAAATGTGGACCAGTTGCCAAAATCATCTTTTTTAACCGTACCGGTTTTAATAGACAACACTTTTTTTAATATTATTTTATCGCCCGTTTGTGTATAGCTGCCTGTAAAGCCATAATCATTTGTTTGCTGGTCAAAAGCTTCGGGCAGATCTTTTATTTTATAGCCGGGCACAGATAATTCAATATCGTCTTCTGTTGTGAAGATGCTGTTGAATTCATAAGGGTTGACCCTTTTTGCATCAGGAATGAATCCGCTAAGTTTTCTCGGGAAAAAATCTATCCCCGCATATACTTCCTTTTCATCGCGGATAATATTATTGCTTAGATCTATATCCCCTTCTATAACAACGGGTATTTCGCGGTTGCTCAGGTCAGATGTGGTGATGTTGGTGGCGTCAATATTATCATTCCCGAATTCGAGTAATCTTTGCAGCACTTCTTTTTTCCTGTCGGTGGGCAGGTCCTGGAAAAACTGGTGGAAGCCCGTTCTCTCTTCTCCGGTGATCGTCAATTTCATGTGCCCTTTTAAAATATTGTCATTTAAAGTGAGGGAGGCCTGTGTAATAATTTTATTCTGATCCATTTCTGCCACCGGCACTTTCAATATCTGGTGATCAGTTCCTTTGCCCACCAATGCTTCCTTACCCTGGATCCTATAGGCATATTCACCCAGGGGTACATATTTTTCCGTGGCATCAAGGAAATAGGTTTTTCCGTCAAGGAATAAAGTGGAGATGCAATGATTGTCCACACATAAAGAAGGAATGGCATAGGTATAGGGAATATGTTTGGTGCCTATCCACGTCATGTGTGCATCAAAGCCGGCTGTCTTCAGCATTTCGGTTAACAGGTTAGCCATGCCTTTACAATCACCATACTTGTTTTTAAAAACTTCCTGCACGGTTTGTGGTACAAATCCCGCATAGCCATCTTCAAAAGCAATGTAACGGATATTGTCCTGTACCCAGTAAAAAAGAGATTTTACTTTTTCCAGGTCTGTTGTTTTACCTCTTACCAGTTCGTCTACCTTGCTTTTTAATGTGGAGGTTTGATTGATGCATTTTGTGTACAGGTATTCGTACCAGTTATACAGGTCTGCTGCGCTTTCAAATCCATTTTGTTTTTTTCCGTCTTCATCAAATGATTTAACCAATACAATAATATGCGGAAAAGTATAGCTGACGGGCAACGCGTTCTCTTCATTCTTCAATGGTGGCAGGTCTTTCATGCTGAAGGTATACACCGTTTTCTTTCCTTCTGTTTCCACAGACTTAGTGACCGTATAGCCTTTGAAATTCATTTCCCGGAAATCAAGCTGGATATAGGAAGGAACTTTAAACCGGATTATTTTTTCTGTTACATGATAGCTGCTGTGAAATAAAACACGGGTCAGGTATTTTGCGTCATTGATCTTCTTCTCCACTTCTACCATAGCGCCCATGCCCATTTTGGGAATAATGATATTGAAAAATTTTACCCGGCTGTCATCATAAAAAATGTCACCGGATGTGGCGGATCTGTCCACCGGCCTGTTTTTCGAAGTGTAGTTCAGGAATGAATTACCCGATTTATAATACTGTTTCATTTTAGTGATGCTGGAAAATTTGTCATAGAATTCTCCATATTGCACCATCGTAACTTCCCTCAATGAAATGAACTGCACTTTCTGGTTCATGAAGGCAGTAACCACCGGCCGGTTGTTATCGTCTTTGCCTATATCAAATTCATATTCTTCTATGTCAGAAACCACGGCCGACTTTTCATCCGGGTATTTGCGTTTTAAGCGATATGCTGTTGCCTCATCATCATCATTGACCTGGGCTTTGGCTACTGGCGTTAAAAATAAAAAGGCGGCTAAAAAGACAAGGGGGAACTTTTTCATGTACGTTTAATTAATGCTTAAATGTAATTAAAAATCCGGAGCAGAATAAAATAAGGGTTACATATCACGCCGTCTTGCAACTCATTTTTTATTCTTTGTTATCCCCCCTTAAAATTTTACTTTTGCCCATTAACGCCCAGATTATGAGTAAAGTTATATTGAGTAGCCTGGCTAAAACCTTGCAGGCATCAGAAATCGTGCGCCTGGGGGCTGTTATCAAGGAGAAAATGAAACAGGGAGAGAAGATTTACAATTATACGATCGGAGATTTTGATTCGGCAGTATTTCCCATTCCTGCCGAACTGGAACAGGAGATCATCAGCGCTTATAAAGATCGTTTTACCAATTACCCTGCAGCAGAAGGCAACCTTGACCTGAGGGAAGCTGTTGCTGCTTTTATTGCATCCAGGCAGGGCTTACACTATAGCACAAACGAAATTTTAATTGCTGCGGGAGGGCGACCGCTGATCTATTCTTTATATCGTGCAATAGTGGATAAAGGCGACAAGGTGATCTATCCTGTTCCCAGCTGGAATAACAACCATTATGTTCATTTTACCGAAGGAGAACACGTGATCATTGAGGCAAGAGCCGAAAATAATTTTATGCTCTCGGCAGCGCAGATAAAAGAACATGTAAAGGGCGCTACATTAATTTCTTTGTGTTCGCCATTAAATCCTACCGGTACCGCATTTGACAAAAAAGAACTAGAAGCGATTTGCGACCTGGTCATTGCAGAAAATAATACCAGGGCTGAAGAGGAGAAGAAATTGTATTTAATGTACGACCAGATCTACTGGACACTTTGTTTTGGCGATACCGTACATTATGATCCCGTTTCCCTGCGTCCCGAAATGAAAAACTATACCATTTTTATTGATGGCATCAGCAAGGCTTTTGCAGCTACAGGTGTGCGGGTGGGTTGGGCGCTGGGGCCTGAGGATGTATTGGTAAAAATGCGCTCTATAAACAGCCATATCGGTGCCTGGGCACCCATGGCCGAGCAGAAAGCGGTTGCCAACTACCTGTTACGAACAAACGCTATTGATGAATACTTTGTTCATTTTAAAGCCGAGGTGGATGAGCGTTTGCAAAGGATATCAGATGGATTCCTGCAATTGAAAAAAGAGGGGCTGGCGGTAGATTCCATTGCACCCCAGGCAGCGATCTATCTTACCGTTCAGATCAATTATGCCGGAAAAAAAACAGCAGGTGGAAAAATTTTAGCAGACCAGGCTGATGTGACCTCTTATATTTTAAACGAAGCCAGGCTGGCCCTTGTTCCTTTCTATGCTTTCGGCGCAACTAAAGACAGTTCGTGGTATCGCCTGAGCGTAGGCACCTGTAAAAAAGAAGAGATCGATGAAATGATTGGAATGTTAAAAACCGCTTTACAAAAATTGAGTTGATTATCATCCGCGAAATCAATTAATCAGAAGGATCACTGATTCAGTTCTTACAATTCAAAAACACGAAGGGCTTTAATATTCTTTGGCGGATGACTGTACGAAGATGGTAGGGCTTATTGATGACCTTGTATTTATTCAGGTCTATCACTTCATGGGCAGTAATTAAATTTTCAATATATTCCACGGTATACAACAACTCATGAAGTAACTCCACCTCATGTTCTATAGCCTGGGGGGTCATTAACTCCTGGTTAAATAAAATAAGTAAATCCCGGTTAGGATTATTCATCAGCTTAGGCGGTCTTTTTACTGTTTACTTATATCCTATAAATCCCGTTTTGGCAGGACAGCCGCACTGGCCTTTCTTTGAAGAAGAGCACCCTGTGGCAATCAGGCTTACGATCAGGGTAAGCAGTAATGTTATTTTAAATAGTCGTTGCATAATTTCAGGTTAGCAATTTAAACTATTTTCACAAATATTTATTGTTCGTTTGGATGAGTGGTGAAAAATTTAACATATTAGCGCCAAAAACACGTGTTTTAGTAGCTCCGCTGGAATGGGGCCTGGGCCACGCCACCCGCTGCATTCCCATTATCGCCGAACTTCTTGAGCTGGGCTGTGATGTATTGATCGGGGCAGAAGGTGCCGTAAAAACTTTGCTTGAACAGGAATTCCCGCAATTAACCTTTTTATCCTTAAAGGGGTACCGTATGCAATACAGCCGCAAGATATATTGGTTGCCGGTAAAGATATTGCTGCAATTTCCAAAAATGATCAGCAGTATTTACAACGAACACCGCTGGCTAAAAAATACAATAAACGAAAACCATATTGATGCGGTTATTTCAGATAACCGTTTTGGATTGTATCATTCCATTCTGCCCTGTATTTATATGACCCACCAGTTGACCATAAAAACGGGCAATCGTTTTACCCAATGGCTGGCTCAAAAAATTCATTATCATTTTATCAATAAATACAAGGCATGCTGGGTGCCCGACCTGCCGGGAGAAATTAACCTGGCAGGATCATTGTCTCATCCAAAACGTTTGCCAAAAACACCGGTTCAATACATCGGGCCCTTATCAAGGTTTGAAAAAACTGATCTGAAAAAAAAATATGACCTCGCTATTATTATTTCGGGGCCCGAACCACAGCGAACTGTTTTTGAAGATTTATTATTGAGCCAGCTGGGCAATTACGAAGGAGCGGTTTTATTTGTAAGGGGGCTTCCCGGTAATTCCGCAATAAAAGAGTGCAGCAATTTAAATATCCTGATACAAAATCATCTTAGCGCTGAGGAATTAAATAAAGCTATACAGGGATCCAAAATGGTCATCAGCAGAAGTGGCTATACCACTGTGATGGACCTGGTTAAACTACAGAAACGCGCCATCCTCGTCCCCACCCCCGGACAGACAGAACAGGAATATTTAGCAGATTTTTTAATGCGGGAAAAGTTATTTTATTGTGTTGAACAAAAAAACCTCTCTTTAAAGGCTGCATTAAAAGAAGCAGAAAATTTTTCTTACACCCCTCTATCAATAACTCCTGGTGCCTACAAAAAAGCGGTCAAATATTTTATTGATTCGATTCTAAAAAGGCCCGGGGGCCATCAATAGCATAAATATTTATACCCCCTCCAGATTTTTTGCAGGTCGGCCCCAATGCTATATTCCTGTGCATACCATTCATCTGCATGGCGCAGGTTTTCTTTGGGTAATTCATTCAGTGATGAGGGCAAAGAAGTAGAACTAAGCACCCCTTTTTTTATTACAGGAAGATCCTCATGCGTTCCCGCATAACCCACCCATGTTTTTTTCCGGAACAATACATCAAAAACATTTTTAAAAAAGGGCCACGGTTTTTTTTGCAGCAATACATGAACCGGGAAGCTGAGTATAAAAGTAACGGCAAGGCTTACATCCAGTAAATTTTTATTGCGCCGGTTAAGCGGGAGGCCGATGCTGAATTTTTTACTGTCCGTTACATAATTTCCGCTTACTTGTTTCCTGTCGCTGCCAATGATGCTGCTGCTTCCCGAAGCATGAAATTTATTGCGTATGCCTTCCGGTAATTCCTGGATGATTGAAATTATTGCAGCAAAGCTTAGCCCGTCTTCGCAAAAGATCACTTCCTTTACAGGATATCTTTTTATCAATTGCGGCAATTGATGAATGCCGCCCAATGTGTTGCCGGCTTGTTCGCTGTTATTATTTATCCTGCCCAATACCCTTTCCTGCATACCTGCTTTTTGCATAAATTCGGTCACTGTGAAAAAATCTTTTTCACTAGCTACCACGAAGGTCTGCCGGCTTTCGTTTTCTTCATCACCTTCATCCAATAAATTCCATCCAATAAATAACCGTCGCATAATAAGCATTAAAATAAATGCAGTTATAATTCCGAAAACCAATATACTCCTGGAAAACCGGATACTTTCAGGCAGCAGGGCATACCCGCTTAATAATACAAGGGAAGCAATGATCGTGGAACGGTTGAGCTGCTTTTGCCGGAATCCTTTGTCATACAATCCCGAATAATAAGCCACCATTAAAAAGATGCTCGTAAAAACCGGGAAAGCGATGATCAATACATTCGGTGAATAATCCACGTCTTTGCGGATATAGGTATTCCAAAAAAATTTTACCAGCCAAAAGCTCATCAAAATAATTCCTGCATCCAACAAAGGCAACCCGATTCGTTGCAACACCTTTGCTCCGGCAGAAAATATTGCCCTACACAAAATAGCTACCTGCACAAAAAAATTAAAAAAGCCCGCGCGGTTACCGCTGTAATGCTTTTTAACAAAGAGGCTCATGGCTTTGTAAAATAAATGCACATAATTCAATCCTTTCTTTTTGGTGCTTTCGCCTTTAAAATGAATGATACTGCTTTCGGCAAAATAAAAGTTTTTAAACCTCCCTCCTGTTTCAGGACAGGCAGCCTCCTGGATACGGTAACTCAGGTCAATATCTTCTCCGTACATAAAAAACATTTCATCAAAACTTCCGGTTACAGCCAAAACTTTTTGGGGTATCATCATAAATGCCCCTGCCAATACCTCTACTTCGTGATTTTCTTTTTCAGGCAGGTGCCCCAGGTAATATTTTGCGAAAGTTTTAGATCCCGGAAATAATTTGGCCAGTCCGGCCATTTTGTAAAAAGAAGTAAGTGGCGACGGAAAGGCGCGTTTGCTTTCTTTTAAAAATCTTCCGGTTCCATCGATCATTCGGATGCCAAGGGCACCCACATCCGGATTGGATATAAAAAAATCAATACATTTTTCAAAACAATCTTCCGGAACAATAGTGTCTGGATTTAAAAAAAGAACATATTCTCCTTTTGCTTCAGCTACCGCTATATTATTGGCTTTTGCAAATCCTTCATTGCTGCTGTTCCAGATAAAATTAACTGTAGGAAATTGAGGTGCAAGAAACGCTTTGCTGCCATCTGTGGAATTGTTATCCACAACAAAAATTTCGGCATTGATATTACGGCAGGCCTTCAGGACGGAACACAGACATTGCTCCAGGAAATATTTTACGTTAAAATTTACTATGATGACAGATAATTGCAATAGAGGCCTGTTAGCGTTAACGAAATAAGATTTTTTCCTTCACTATTCAAAATATAGATAGCTGACTCCGGTACTGGTTATATATTTTTTATACTTTGCTCGTGCCGGATCAGGTTATGGGGGTCATATTTATTTTTAATTTGCTGAAGCCTGGAATAGTTGCCGCCATAATACAGGACATCCCAGTTTTTAAAATTGATATCGGGATAATTCCTGTACTGCGTTTTAATTCCGTCTTCTGCGAAAATATTTTGTACGGCCTGGAATCTTTCCATTAAACGATGGCTCTGCTTCTTTGTTTCCCAGTAAGATTGTAATTCTGAAAAAAAAGGATAAGCCCTGTGCGGAAAAGCAGCACTGTTTTCAAATTCATTGTTCTGAATATTGCCTCCCAGCGTATTCACCTGGTAGATCATTCCGGGTGTGGCGATCACGGTGTCCATCACTTTTTCAATGCAGTTTTCTATATCACTAAATTTTTTATACAATCCTGCAGAGGCATTTTTAAAATATTGCGGCAGGGGCCGTCCATAAAATACTTTTAGTGCTGTGGCAATGGGCTGAAGCTTCGTTTTTGTTGTATTGTCGGCCAGTTTTGAAAAAGAATCAATGGCTTTTTGAATTTCGCTGGTATGTCTTTCTGAATGCGTAAGCAATATATACACTGTTTTTCTATTTAAGATAAAGGCTGAAAAGCAAGCCACTGGTAATGTAGAGACGACTTCAAACCAGTTTTGTAATATCGCTTTTGCTTTTATTGTATTTACATGATGTGTTTTAAAACGAAAACTCTGCAGGGTGGATGGTGCTTTATGTAATTTGAATTTTAATTCGGTTATCACGCCAAAATTTCCATTGCCTCCGCCTTTACAGGCCCATAATAATTCTTTATCATTATTTGAATTTCTTATTGTTCCTGTTCCATCCACCATGGTTACTTCCAGTAAACTATCACAGGTGAGCCCATAGTTCCTGGCCAGCAAGCCATACCCCCCTCCCAATACCAACCCGCCAATCCCTACGCCACCACATGAACCTCCCGGTATAATTTTTCCTTTGGGCAGAATTTCATCATATAAGTCAGACAAAGTGCAGCCAGGGCCAACCGATATTGTATCATTGTTGATCCACGTTGTTTTATTTAACAGGGAAAGATTGATCACCATGCCTCCGTCATTACAGGAAAATCCTTCCATGCAATGCCCGCCGCTTTTTATTGCAACAGGTAAATTATTTTGTATCGCGTATTTAACCGCTTCGGCAACGTCTTCTGTATTTTTACAAAGCGCAATGATCAAAGGATATTTTTCAATTCTTTTATTAAAGCCCTTTCGCAGTACTTCATATTGCGCATCGCCTTTTTTATAATACTGTACATTTTCATTTGTTGGTGGTTGCCCGGCGCCTTTGGTTTTTTTCTCCATAAGAAAATTAAATCGCCTGCTATACAAACCCAGGTTGGCGAGCAATGCCAGTTTTAAAAAATCCTTACGGTAATATTTTTTTCCATTCTGCATATTTTATTTACCTGATTTTTATTATGACGAATTACGGTTTTTTTATTGAATTGCTAAAGGTCGCCTTTATTGGAACATTGCCCCAACTGTGATCAAGATTTTTATCGTCCTCCTGCAGAGAGGTGTATTTAGTATCTTTGCACCATGTTAAAAACAACACTATTGAAGGCTATTGAAGCCGGCGCGGCGCAATTGCAACATTTTTTTAATGATGAATTCGGGATTTCCAATAAAGAGGGCATCAATAATTTAGTAACCGAAGCCGACCATGCTTCTGAAAAAGCGATCATTGAAATCATTCAACAGGAATATCCCGATCATTATATTTTAAGCGAAGAAAAGGGGGAGATGATCATGGACAGTGAATACAAATGGATCGTTGACCCTATTGATGGCACGGTGAATTTTGCCAATGGAATCCCTATCTGTTGTGTAAGCATTGGCCTGGAGAAAGCCGGGAAGATGATATTGGGCGCGGTGTATAACCCGCTGATGAATGAAATGTTTTTTGCCCAAAGGGGCTTTGGTGCTTCATTGAATGAAAAAAAAATAAAGGTAAGTGACAAAACCGAAGTGATAAGAAGCTGCCTGGTCACGGGGTTTCCATACACTTATTTAGATAAACCCAATGGCCCTTTACAGGTATTTGAGCGATTTATACGCAAGGGCGTCCCTGTGCGCCGCCTGGGAAGTGCCGCCATTGATCTTTGTTGGGTTGCCGCTGGAAGGTTTGATGGGTTTTATGAACACCAATTGCAGGCGTGGGACAGCGCTGCAGGTTTTTTGATCGTAGAAGAAGCAGGGGGAAAAGTGACCGATTTTGACGGCAATTATTTTTCTCCATACCAGCCTCATGTGTTGGCAACAAATGGAAGAGTGCATGCAGAAATGCTGGACATTATTAATAACAGAAAAGAATTATGCTAGGATAGAAAAGGAGATCCAATAGACTTCGTTTTACTCCTTCTTCTTTTTTCTCTTTTGTTCGCTTAGCTAAAAAATTATACAATGGAAGAAAGAACAGAAATATCATCCCTGGGTGAGTTTGGTTTAATTGACCACCTTACCCGCAACAATGAGATAAGAAACAGCTCTACCATTTTAAGTGTGGGTGATGATGCCGCCGTCATTGATCATTTCGGCAGGCAAACCGTGGTGAGTACCGACCTATTGGTAGAAGGCATTCATTTCGACCTGATGTACACGCCGTTAAAACATTTGGGCTACAAAAGCGTAGTGGTAAACATCAGTGATATCTATGCCATGAATGCTACGCCTACTCAGATTTTATTAAGTATTGCCATCAGTAATAAATTCAGCGTGGAAGCGTTAGATGAATTTTATGAAGGTGTTTATTTTGCCTGCGAAAAATATGGCGTTGACCTGGTAGGAGGTGATACCACCAGTTCCCAGCGCGGTTTTGTGATAAGCATCACCGCCATCGGCGAAGTAGCCCCCGATAGTTATGTTAAAAGAAACGGCGCAAGGGTAAATGACCTGGTTTGTGTAAGCGGAGACCTCGGTGGTGCTTTTTTAGGATTAACCATTTTAGAAAGAGAGAAAAAAATATTTACAGAAACCGGGGCCCAGCCCGACCTGGAAAACCGCGCTTATATTGTGGGCCGTTTATTAAAACCGGAAGCAAGAAAAGACGTGATCGAGTTTTTTGCAGCACATGAGATCATCCCTACGAGTATGATCGATATCAGCGATGGGCTCAGCAGCGACCTGTTGCATATCTGCAAACAAAGTAATATGGGCTGTGTGTTGTATGAAGACAAGTTGCCTTTGAATGAGGACACTAAAGAATTTGCATATAAACTGGAGCTGGACCCCACAGCGTGTGCACTTAGTGGTGGCGAGGATTACGAATTGCTGTTTACGGTGGCGCAGGCCGATTACGAAAAGATTAATGCCAATAACGGGCTCAGTATTATCGGGTATATCACAGAAGCGGTGGAAGGTAAAAATATTATCACCCGCGGCGGAAACAAACATGCATTAGTGGCACAGGGGTGGAACCATTTGAAATAAATTGAATCGCAACAATAAACGAAAAGGGAATTCATACTACCTAACTCCACAAAGAATTAATGATGACTGTAAAAAATATTTTTTTCTTTTTACTGATCTTGTTATTGTATTCCTGCGCAGCCACGAATGCACATTACAGTCCAAATAAAAAATATCCAAAGCAGGAATTACAACAGGATTATTCTTTACTAAGAAATATACTGGAAAAAAAACACCCTTCTATTTATTGGTATACCAGTAAAGATAGTATGGATATGTATTTCGAAAAATACTACCATTCCATTGAAGACAGTATGACTGAACAGCAATTCGGCTGGAAAATAATAGCCCCGCTCACACACCAGTTACATTGCGGGCACACCAGTTTTGGTATGAGCAAAGCTTATAATAAATGGGTGCGCAATAAAAAGATCGCTTCTTTCCCGCTTTTTATGAAAATCTGGAACGATACTATGGTAGTAACGGCTAACCTTAACCGAAAAGATACTATTTTAAAAAGAGGAACGCTGGTCACTTCTGTGAACGGGTTGCGTTATAAAGACCTTACCCAAACCATGTTCGGCTATTTAACAGAAGATGGTTATGCCGATAATGTAAATTACCTCCGCTTAAGCAACAATTTTCCCTATTATCATCGCAATATATTTGGTCTGAGTAAACAATACACCATACAATTTTTAGACAGTTCGGGAAATGAGCGATCCATCAAGGTCCCGCTCTTTACTTTTCCGAAAGACAGCAGCCAGAAAATAAAAAAGCTTCCTCCCGCAAAGAAAAGCGGGTACCAAAGAAGGCAACAAAGGCTTTTATCGGCCCGTTCTCTCGCAATTGATACCATTAATAATACGGCGGTCATCACGTTGAATACTTTTTCAAAAGGCCGCCTCCGGAAATTCTTTCGGCAATCTTTCCGCTATATCAGGAAGACAAATATTTCAAATCTTGTGCTAGACCTGCGTAGCAATGGCGGTGGAGAAATCAGTTCGTCGACCCTGCTTACAAAATATGTAACAAAATATCCGTTTAAGGTTGCAGATACTTCTTTCGCTGTAGCAAAAACCCTGGGGCCTTATACAAAATATATCAAGGGAAAATTTCTGAATAATATCTGGCTGTTCTTTTTAACCAAAAAGAAGGCGGATGGTTTGTATCATTTCGGGTTATGGGAAAGAAAATTATACAACCCTAAAAACGCCAATCATTTTGGCGGAGACCTGTATGTGCTAACCAATGGGTCTACTTTTTCAGCTTCGGCATTATTTTGTAATGCTGTAAAGGGACAGCCCGGCATAGCGCTGGTGGGAGAAGAGACTGGTGGTGGCTGGCATGGCAATGATGGCATCATGATCCCGGATATAACGTTGCCGAATACCCGCATCCGGGTAAGGCTTCCCTTGTTCAGGCTGGTACAATACCACCACGTTCCAAAAGACGGACGTGGTATAATGCCCGATATTTTTATAGGCACCAATTATGAGGCGTTAGTAAACGGTATTGATAAAAAAATGCAGGTAGTTATGGAAATGATAAAGAAAAAAAATGCAGGCGGCAATAGGCAATAGACAATGGGCAAGAGATAAAAATAAATGTACCAGGATTTAAAAATCGTAAGCGCTTAGTTCAGCGAATAGCCATTGCTTATTGCCCGTTGCCTATTGTTTATTGTATCTTAAAATCATCCGCATCCCTCCAGAAAGGGAACTTCGAACGAACTTCATCCAATTTTTCTTTTTGCAATGCGATGGTAAAAACGTCTTCTTCATCAGCCATATGATACAATACCTGTCCCAGCGGATCAATTATTAAACTGTTGCCGCTGTGATAAATATTGTTGCCGTCATTACCCACACGGTTCACCCCCACAACATAACACTGGTTTTCGATAGCCCTTGCACATAACAGGGTTTTCCAGGCATGGCTGCGCCGCTCCGGCCAGTTGGCAACGTAGATCAACAGGTCATACTCCGGCCCGTCTTCTGATGATTCTTGTCTTGCCCAAACCGGAAAACGCAGGTCATAACAAACCTGCAAATTTATTTTCCAGCCCTTCACCGATGCGATCAACCTTTTATTCCCCGGCGTGTAATGCTGGTCTTCTTCTCCATAAGCAAATAAATGCCGCTTGTCATAGTGCCCGTGCTGGCCATTGGGTAACATCCAGATGAGGCGGTTGAAAAACTTTCCTTCTTCTTCAATGATGATACTACCGGTAAGGATTACCCCGTTTTCGCTGCTTACCCTTTTCATCCAGTCTATTGTTTCCCCGTCCATTGTTTCCGCTAATTCTTCTGCTTTCATGCTAAACCCGGTGCTGAACATTTCGGGCAATACCACTATTTCGGTTTTTTCGGTGATCCCGGCGATCTTTTGTTCCAATAGCCGGAGGTTCGTTGATTTTTCTTCCCAAAAAAGATTGCTTTGTATGGTAGTGATGGTAAGGGTTGACATAACGTTGTATTGTACGCGAATTTACAAAAACAGAACTAAAAAAGAATAGTCCATAGCGAGGGGCGGGTGAATAAAACGCATTAAAAAACAAAAGCTTACCTTTGCAACCTACTCCACTAAAGAAATACGGCAGGTTGTAAGCCGGTGTGGTAAATAAATATTCCCCGCTGATTCAGAAAATGCAACGTCTTTCCAGCCTCATAAAAATTAAACCATTCAATGGCATTTAGAAAATTAGAATTAATTGAACCCCTTCTTAAAGCATTAAATGCAGAAGGATACACTACCCCCACGCCCATCCAGGCACAATCCATTCCCCTGATACTGGAAAGAAGAGACTTACTGGGATGTGCTCAAACCGGAACCGGAAAAACAGCCGCATTCGCCATTCCTATTTTACAAATATTGTATCAGGAGAAACGGGAAGAGCGTGGTCCCCGAAACATAAAAGTGTTAATACTTACACCCACCAGGGAGTTGGCTATACAAATTGATGAAAGTTTTGAGGCCTATGGAAAATATACCGGGCTTACACACACTGTGATCTTTGGCGGAGTATCACAACTAAATCAAACTAATATCTTAAGAAGAGGTGTGGATATTCTTGTTGCCACCCCCGGGCGCCTGCTCGACCTGATCAGCCAGGGGTTTATCGATCTCAAATACCTTAAAATATTTGTTTTGGATGAAGCAGACAGGATGCTGGATATGGGATTCATCCATGATGTAAAAAGAATTATCACAAAGCTTCCTGTAAAAAGGCAAACATTATTTTTCTCGGCCACCATGCCCCCGGAAATTCAAAAACTGGCAAATGTTTTATTGACCAATCCTGCTAAGGTAGAAGTTACCCCGGCATCTTCAACTGTTGACGCCATTGAGCAAAGCCTGTATTATGTCGATAAAAAAGATAAACCACAATTGCTGTTACATTTATTAAAAGATCCCGTAATTGTTACGGCTTTGATCTTTACCCGAACCAAGCATGGCGCCGATAAAGTGGTAAAATTTTTACACCACGCCCACATTACTGCCGCGGCTATACACGGAAACAAATCCCAGAATGCAAGGCAAAACGCCCTGGGTAATTTTAAGAATGGGAAGACCCGTGTACTGGTAGCCACGGATATTGCGGCCAGGGGTATTGATATTGATGAGTTATCGCATGTGATCAATTTTGAGCTTCCCAATGTTCCCGAAACCTATGTACATCGTATAGGCCGTACCGGTAGGGCTGGCAATACCGGCATCGCTATTTCATTTTGTGATGCGGAAGAGCGGGATGAGTTGAGAGACATACAGAAACTGATCGGTAAACCTATTCCCGTGGTAAGCGAACACCCTTTTCCCTTAAGTGTTACAGCCTATGTACAACCCGCTTCAGCACCCAACAGGTTAATGGTAAAACGATCAGGAAATTTCGGCAATACAGACAGGAGCCGGGGCCGGAATTTTGGCAACCATCCTTCCCGAAACAGATAAAAGAAATACCCTGCAAGCACATTGTTCAGCTGAATTTTTAAGACTATATTTAGCATTCAACCAAAACAATTAATTATGAAAAAAATGTTGTTGCCATTTAGCCTCATTTGCTTCCTGGCCGTTTCTTTGCTGCTTTCCTCCTGTAACAATGATGCAAGTAAAGCTGATGCGGGTGCGGCGTTTAATCTTGATTCTGTGAAAGCCGTTATTGTTGCTAACGACAAGGTTTATGGAGAATGTTTTGCCACGGGTGATTCTACAAAATTTGTGAATTTTTACACCTCCGACGCGTGTTTAAATCCTCCCAATATGCCAAGAATGTGCGGTCCCCAGGCTGTTACCGCTTTCTTTAATGGTGGCTATAAAATGGGGGTCCGTAATCTTAAGCTCACTGTTGAAGAAGTAATGGGCAGCGCTGCCGCAGTTGCAGAGATCGGCAAATATGAAATGCTGGGTGATAAGGGCGTTTCTATGGATAAGGGTAAATATATTGTGGTGTGGAAACAGGAAAATGGAAAATGGAAATTGCACCGTGATGAGTGGAATAGCGATATCGCTCTTCCGGCTCCTGTCATAGAAAAGAAATAATTTTTCTATCCTGTTATTTAGCATACCAAAGCCAAGGCTTTGGTATTTTGTTTTCATCCCTTTTGGGTAGATTTACAAATATTTATCATCAGCAAAAGCGCTCAGGCATGAACTTAAAAGATATAAAGAAAAAATTACTCTCCGGTGATTTTAGCAGCCTCCTTTGGTTTGGAGAAGATAAAAGAAAAATTCACCCTACCGAAGTGGCAAAAATGTTAACCGCCTTACCGGTTAGCAATGCTGTGGAGGCATTTAAATCACTGCCTACAAGAACTGAAGTAAAAGTTTTTCCTTATTTGGACAAGTTGTTACAAAACAAAATTATCAAAGCCGCTTCCGCTGCAAGGGCATCATATATATTGAATGAATTGAGTTCGGATGACAGGATGAATTTTTTTACCTTTTTAAAAGGCGTTGAATTATCCTTCTTCCTCGATTTTTTAAACGAAAAAAACAAAAGCGCTTTACATAATTTACTGGGGTATCCCGATAAAAGTGTGGCGCGGCTTATCAATACCGATTTTGCCACAATAGAAAAAGAAATAACAGTTGCAGAAGCCGTAGAGCACCTCAGGAAAAATCACAAAGATTCTGAAGCTGCAAACGTAATTTATGTAGTGGATAAAGACGGAAAATTAATAGATGATATTCCCGTGCGGAGATTTGTTTTAAATGAGCCGGATAAAAAAATTGAAGATATTTTAGATGGTTTTTGTATAAGTTTAAAAATGACCGACAGCAAAGAAGACGCAATTGTAAAATTTAAAGAATACGACCGGGTTGTTTTGCCTGTTGTGAACCAGGAAAATGTACTGCTGGGTGTATTAACCGTGGACGATGTGTTGGATGTGGCCGAACAAAGAGACACCAAAGAGATCCAAAACTTTGGTGGTATGGAATCGCTGGATTATCCCTATGTAAAAACAAAGTTTTTTTCTCTCATTAAAAAAAGGGCTGGCTGGCTTGTTGTTCTTTTTATCGGCGAAATGCTAACAGCAACGGCTATGGGCTATTTTGATATAGAGATCTCCAAGGCGGTGGTATTGGCATTATTTGTCCCCCTTATTATTTCAAGCGGTGGTAACAGCGGGTCGCAGGCGGCTACGCTGATCATTCGTGCAATGGCATTAAAGGAACTTACTTTAAAAGACTGGTGGTTTGTAATGAGACGCGAGATTTTTTCCGGGCTCACACTGGGTTTGATCCTCGGGATGATTGGTTTTATAAGAATTGCAGTTTGGCAGCACTTTCATTGGTATGATTATGGGGAGCACTGGTTTTTAGTGGCTATAACTATTTTCTTTTCTCTTATCGGTATAATCATGTGGGGAACATTGAGCGGCTCAATGGTACCGATGGTTTTAAAAAAGTTTAAATTAGATCCTGCCACATCTTCTGCCCCCCTTGTGGCCACATTGGTTGATGTTACCGGATTAATTATTTATTTTTCCATTGCCGCAATAATCTTAAAGGGCACATTATTATAATAACATGTAGCCGGGTTTATTTGGCCATTATTTTTTTTTGTAAACAGGTACTGTACTGCAGGGTTCTCCGTACATAATACTCTTTGCTACAGGGCGCAGCAATTTGGTGATCTCCACGTAAGCTGTTTCAGTAATGGGTAATTCTCCGCAACCCTTTATCACCACTCTTTTATCCTGGTAATCTGAGGTATTGATCTTCGAAAGATTTTTTAAAAACAACGTGTTGTGTAAAATATCCGCATTGCCAAAAACAATTTCACTGGCAACCGGTTCCAGGTAGCTGGCTGCCAGCATATACGCCCACATGGGAATCACCGCATCTGCAGTGCAGGTAAGTGCTACATTTTTTTCTTTGTAAGCCGATAAGTCTAGCTGCTTTAACGCTTCCCGAAATTCTTTTTCTTTAAGGATCAGCCCCATAAATAAAAAATCCTTCATGTCAAATATAATTGTTTCACCCCTGGGATAATATTCTTCCAGGTCGAGTGTGACCAGCGCGCTTTCGGAAACCTTATTTAGTATTACCTCATTCATTCTACAAAGTTAAACTAAATGAACCTGAAATTGATATTGCTGCTGGTCCATGTTTTTTCGTTTTTGGTAATTCTATAGAAAGAAAAAGCCATCACTTTAAGGCGATGGCTCTTCTTTTTATATGCTGGCTCTTATCAATAAAACTTGCTCCTGTTGTCTTTTATACCTGCCTGGTTCTTCAGGCCTTCATACCAATTATCTGATGCCTGGGCGCGTAATGTACTGGTTCCTAAATTTCTTCTTTGTGTCAATTGCTCCGGTGTATCTGAAGCTTTGGTTCCGATACTATTTACTTTCAATACATACACACCAGATTTTCCTAAAATAGGCGATGAAACTTTTGTCAGGTTTTCTTTATTAAAACATGCCCCAATAACTTTGGGCTCCTGCCCGCCAATGGCATTAACGATCCCTTTGCTTGCAAATATTATCGTAGAATCGGTGCCGGTAGTTGAATCCTTTATTGCATATGCAGCCGATACGCTTTCTATCGTTGGTGCATTCCCTGTTTTTTTAATTATTTCTTCTCCTTTTTTCTCATCGCGGATAGCGATCTCTGCCCTGGGCCTTGCCGTTTGCGCATCCTGAATCCCTTCGTCCAGTATTTTATCAACAACCGCAACCACGTACTGATCGCCAATATTGAAAGGGTCGCATACATCTCCTTTCTTTGCATCAAAAACCCAGCGCACCAATTGCCTGGCATCCTGTAGCTGACCTACCTGGGCATCATTTTCCTTTATTAAATTTGGCACGGTTATTTTAGTAAGCCCCTTCTTCTTTAAATAAGCGGTATCAAATTTTTTGGGGTCTTTTTCTGCTGCCAGTTTTATTGCATCCAGGCTGGCTTTTTGAATGGTAGCATCGCTGGCCACTATTTCCTTAGACATGTAAGCAATTTTATATGCCGGCTCAAATTTAAATTGATTTAAAACTTCAATATAATGATAACCCACATAGCTGGCCTCATCTTCTCCTAAAACCACTTTCTTTGTGCCCACGGGTTCATAAAAAACCGTACGGTAAAAAGAATCAACTAAATGGGATGTGTAACTGAAACCATATTCTCCTTTTTTAAGTTTACTCCCGAAGTCATCAGAATATTTTAATACCATATCGTTAAAGTTAGCGCCGCCCTTTATTGCTATAGCAATACTATCGATCAATTTTCTGGCAACAGAATCAGGCCTGATCTGGTTGGATACTTGTCCATCTTTCAAATCAGCGATCTTTATTAATATATGCCGGCAATACACACTATCTGGTTGTTGTTTTATACCCACCATTTTGGCAAGATTATAATTGTGCCCTTCTATATACGGGCCAAAAACTCCGCCTTTTTGCAAAAGCTCAATACTGTCTTTATACCTTCCTTGCATTTTGCTTTTCCAAACATAATCTTCGTTAAATGGTTGAAGAGAAACGTTTCTGGCTAAAAAGGTTTTTACATTAGTGTCTGCAACAAAATTGTCTTTTAATGCGGTAATCGCTCCAATTGTTTTTGCGCTATCGTCTGCGCTGGGCAGCTGGCTAAAAGCAACATACGAGATCTTCCGTCCTGCTTCCTGTTTAAATAAGTCCTTGTTTTTTTGAACGTATTTTTCAATGTCATCATCCGTCACTTTGATCGTACTGTCTTTTATTACTGTATAGGGCACTGTTACGTAAGAAATAATGGCAAAGTTTTTATTTTCTTTACTGTCTTTTTCTTCCATCCATGCCGGGTAGTAAGCGCTGGCATTTAAAAGCGCCATATATTTATTTTGTAAACTATTTCTTTTTAGCGGTTCAAGAACCTGCGCATCAAAGTTTTCCCTTTGCTCTGAGGTCATTTTTTTTATGCTGGCAAAAGCCTGTCTTATTTTATTCATGTCAAGCTTGCCCGTGGCAGAGTCAAGTAGTTGTTTTTCCTGTGTCAGGGGATTATTAGGGTCGTTACTTGCTAATACAGCCGATAATTCATTCGAAGTAAAATCAATACCCAGTTTCGATGCTTCAGGGTAAAATACTTTTTCAAAAACAATTGTATTCCAGATATATTCCCTGATCTCGCCCGTTTCGGCAGCGGATACTTTCCTGTTGTAACGTTGTTCCTGCTGGTCTTCCAGCTTTCTAACCTTTTTATTAAAATCACTTTGTTCTATAGCGCTTCCGTTAACTTTGCCGATATTGGATGAACTGGAGTTAAACAATTTACTGGTCCCCTGTTTGGCATCCATCAATATAAAACCAATTAAACTGAGTGCAATTACCACAATTACAATTGCTGCACCCTTGTCACGTATACCCTGAATGATCTGCATATTTTATTATTATTAAAATGGACGGCAAAAATAGGGTAAAAAGGATATAAATCCTCAAAAATTAAGCGTTGAAAACCAATAAAATTGAGTAAGGGTAAGGATTTTAGGGAAATTTTTGAATTCTTACAGGTTAAGCCCTTTAAAAATACCCGAAATTGCACATTAAACCGTTTTAAACATTTTTTTGTTAATAATACTGGTTTCCTGTTAATAACCGCACTTTATTAAAATCCAAAATCCGGGTAAAATGAGCAGAACTAAACAGGAGGAGATTTTTTTTCATAACGGGTGTTATCAATTGATAGTTTATACCGATGCTATTAACAGGTATACTTTATAAAAAAACCATTATTCTTTCCACGCTGTTATTTATTAACTACTGTGTATAATAATAATAAATAAAAAGGATAATAACTATAGTACAGGCTTTATAAAATATACTGCCGGTTTTTTGTTTGTGAATTAGTTGTGGATGAGCGTTAATAAGTTAAAGGTTTTAATTTTACAATAGCAGACAAATATTTTCTTTCCACAAATTAACAGTCATAGTAGTAGTAATTGATTATATAAATAAGTAGTATTAATACATATTATGGTAGATATCAACAACGCAAAAGCAACAATTGAAACCACCGGTTTTCTGGATATCAACATTGATCCTAACCTTGATCTGTTTGCAGAAATAGAAAGATTAAAAAAAGAAAAGAATGCAATCATATTAGCACATTATTACCAGGAACCAGATATCCAGGATGTGGCTGATTTTATTGGCGACAGTTTAGGGCTTGCGCAAAAAGCTGCACAAACCAAAGCAGAAATGATCGTTTTTGCCGGCGTTCATTTTATGGCCGAAACTGCAAAAATCCTTAACCCTTCAAAAAAAGTGTTATTGCCCGATCTGAAGGCGGGTTGTTCTTTGAGTGATTCTGCTCCTCCTTTATTATTTAAATTAGTTAAAGAAAAGCATCCCGGCCATATCGTTATTACCTATATCAATTGTTCTGCAGGAATGAAGGCTTTGAGTGATATCATCTGCACTTCTTCCAATGCCCGGGCGATCGTGGAAAGTCTACCGCCTGGTCAACCCATCATTTTTGCACCAGATAAGAACCTTGGGGCTTATATCAACAAACAGACGGGTAGAAATATGGTCTTATGGAATGGTGCCTGCATGGTGCATGAAATATTCAGTCTTGAAAAAATTACCAAACTAAAGATCCGCCATCCAAAAGCAAAAGTTATTGCACACCCGGAGTGTGAAGCACCGGTTTTAGCGGTAGCAGACTTTATCGGCAGCACAACAGGCTTATTGAAATATACAAAGAATGATACCGCACAGGAATTTATTGTAGTAACAGAAACAGGAATTTTGCATCAAATGCAAAAAAACAGCCCGGATAAAACTTTTATACCGGCCCCACCCAATAACAGTTGTGCCTGTAACGATTGTCCTCATATGAAACTAAATACCCTGGAAAAACTGTATTTGTGTCTACAATACGAATTGCCGGAAATTATCCTTGATGAAGAATTAAGAATGGCAGCTAAAAAACCGATCGACAAAATGCTGCAAATAAGCGCCCAATATGGCTTATAAATGAGTTGTAATACTATTGTTTAAAATAAGCTGTGATCCTTGCAGCTACATTTTCCCTGATATTCATATAAAAAAGATTGATGTCACCAATATGATAATTCTTTTTTGTAAAAAGAAATTTACCAAAAACATTTGGCTTACTGGCCCATAATACGTTGTTATGAATTTCTGCACTAACGGTATTAGGTATAAGTTTATTAAATTTTTTAAGCACCCCGCCTTTATTATATGCTGCAGAAAAATAACCTGTATCACTGCTCCATGAAAGCGGGTTTATTACAACAGACCTAAAAGTTTCTTTGGCAATAAAATTGGGTTCTGTATAACCTGATTTAAATGTACGCCATCCCACAAAACATCCTGTTGAAAGAGAATCTTTACAGGGTTGTAATATTGTGAAATAAGTTGTGGGTATGGGTAAACCAATGATATAAGCACAGACTAATTTTTTTTGTAAGGGCCGGCCTTCAAAAAATTCTTTTAATAATCTACCGGCATGTTTTGTGCCCTGGCTATGGGAAGCGATTATAATGGGCCGGCCGTTATTATAATAAGTTAAATAATAAATAAAAGCAGCCTTAATATCTTCATAGGCAATATCAAAGTATTTTTTTGATACAGCATCCGGAATAAAAAAAGATTTTAAATGTGCCTGTCGGTACCGGGGAGCAAATACCCGGCACTTTTCATTAAAAACACTGGCCTGGTATAAAATTGTGGTATAGTCGGTTTTTGCATTTAATGCAGCATCATCAATATCGGCATTCCACCTGGGGTCATTATTTTCTATAAGGGTAGTTGGGTGAATGAAGAAAACATCTACAGTGGAGTCGTGCTGATAAAATGAACGCAGCGGTTTTGGAACGCTGTCACTGGGATCTTTTTTCCAGGGATGTGCAGCCCAATAATTAAGGTCGCTGTAATCCGGCTTTTTGGTGAGGCTTTTAAATTGGTATTCGGAGCGCAAGGAGAAATTTTTTTTACTACATTCCACAAACAGGAAAAGGATTGAAAGTAGTAAAAAGCACTGTATATTAGTGTGAGATAAAAAGTAACTTTTGTCTTTTTTCATGGTCAAATCTACATTCGTTTAGCTTAAATATAAAATCAACCGGCAACAGGAAAGGTTTATTTTTCAGAGTGAAGTAGCAGAAAGAGTTTTTCATTTTATTAAATATGATATTAAGGCATCTCCCCTTTTTAAAAGCAGTATTTCTGCATAGTATCACTGCTTTTGGTGGTCCCCAGGGACATTCGGGTATGATGATGAAAACATTTGTTGACAGGAGAGGAGATATAACAAAGGAAGAATTGATGGAGTATATATCATTCTGTCAACTTCTGCCAGGGGCTTCATCCACCCAAACCCTTACCCTGATTGGTTATAAACGTGGGGGTATTTCCCTTGCAGTGCTTACTCTTCTCATCTGGATATTACCCGCCTGTATATTAATGGGAGGATTATCCTTTTTGGTGAGCGGCATAGGAAAAGAAAACCTCAACACCAGTATCTTCCAGTTTATACAGCCAATGGCCATAGGTTTTTTAGCTTTTGCTGCTTTCAGGGCATTTAAAATATCAATAACAAATCTCATCACACAGATCATAATGCTGGTGGCTCTGGGAGCAACATTTTTTTTATTTAAAACACCCTGGATATTCCCCGTGTTAATAATATTGGGAGGCGTTACAACTAATTTTAGCAGCAGGCGTATCCCGGAAAAAGAAGTAATAAAGCCAAGGCAAATACGGTGGACCAATATTTGGCTTTTTGTACTTCTTTTTGTGATTGCAGGACTGTTTAGCGAAACAGCAAGAAAGCAAAACTGGGAAAACAGGAAAGCCTTTAACCTATTTGAAAATTTTTATCGTTTCGGCAGTTTTGTTTTTGGAGGAGGTGATGTACTGATCCCAATGATGCTTGATCAATATGTTGCCAGGCCCGCTTCAGCAAGGATGCAAAAAGACAGCCTGGGAATAATACGAATAGAAAGGGATGAAATTTTAACAGGGGCTGGTATAGTCAGGGCAATCCCGGGGCCGGTTTTTTCTATAGCCGCTTTTACAGGAGGTATTGCCCTGAAAAAGCAGGGCCGGCAAAGCCAGCTTCTGGGGTGTGTGATTGGATCTGTTGCCATATTTCTGCCCAGCGCATTACTGGTATTGTTTTTTTTCCCGGTATGGCAAAACCTGAAAAAATTTGTAGTCGTTTATCGTTCTCTAGAAGGGATTAACGCTGCTGTAGTAGGCATCATGTGGGCGGCCACATTATATTTACTGAAAGACGTTTCTATCATTTCTTTGAGCACGATCAGTGTATTAAATATTGTTGTAATTGCCGGAACATTTCTGATACTGCAACTTAGCAGGATACCACCCCCGTTCATTGTTTTATTTTGTCTTTTATTGGGTTGGATATTTTGATCAGGGCCGATAATAACTATTGCTTTCTATTTCCTCCAGCACACAATCGGGCACTAAAAAACGGATCGATTTTTTTTCTTTTATCATATCACGGATACGGGTAGACGATATTTCAAGAAGAGGGGCGGTGAGTAAAATAATATTAGCACCCCAGTCGTTCTTGATTTCAAACCCCGGCCTCCTGTAGATATAAATGGGGTGATCTTTTATGATCACATGATAGTTTTTCCATTTATCCAGGTTTTGAAATCCATCACTTCCCATCAACAGCGAAAACCCGTGTTCGGGATATTTTTCTTTTAGGTAAGCAAGTGTATCAACGGTATAAGACGGCCTCGGTAGTTTAAATTCAACGCTGCTTGCCCGCAATCTGTTTTCCCTATCTATTGCGGATTTGATCATATGTAAACGATGATATTCATTTAATAAAGAAGAGGAATTCTTTAATGGATTTTGAGGGGAAACGACAAACCAAACCTGCTTAAGATCGGTATTATAGGCAACATGATTTGCAATGATCAGGTGCCCAATATGAACAGGATTAAACGAGCCAAAATAAAGGCCAATATTCATAGATGGTTAAAATGAATTACTTATGTAAAATTTTAAGCAGGAAGCTAATTGCTTTAGACTGTTATTACCTCATCTACCCAAATCATTTTTGCTTCGTCCAGACGTAAGCTCAAATGATAACCAGCCACCGTAATGGATATAGGGTCTCCTAATGGGGCCGCCTGGTCTATCTTTACTGTTTCCCCCGGCACACAGCCCATCTCCATGAGCTTCAAAAAAATATCATCATTTTCAAAAGAACTGATCACAGCGGTTTTTCCTACCCTCATTTCCGATAACCTTTTTTTCATGGCGAATATTTATACCCTATACTATTGTTTAATTCAGGATACAAATGTATCATTCGTTATTGTTCTATAATTTCGATTTTAGAAAATAAGCAATGGCAGAAATATTCTTTTTCCAAGAGACTAAAATAACCCTTTCAGAAAGAAAGCGGTTAAAAGCCTTTATTGACAAGATTTTCAAGAAAAATGGAAAGGGCCTTAAAACACTAAGCTATGTTTTTTGCACAGATCATTTCCTGTTGGAGATCAACCGGAAATTTCTGCAACATGATTATTACACAGATATAGTAACCTTTGACCTTTCAAATTCTGATAAAGAGGTTGAAGGAGATATCTATATTAGTGTCGACAGGGTAAGAGAAAATGCCCGGAATTTTAACAGGACCATCAAAGAAGAGCTTCACCGGGTTATATTTCATGGTGCTTTGCACCTCTGTGGTTTTAAGGATAATACGAAAAAGGGAAAAGAAAAAATGACCAGTATTGAAGATAAATGCCTTAAGCAGTATTTTCATAGTGTTCCACGAATCACAGTTTCTGGCTGAAACAAACGGGAAAATTAGCCACTATTAATAAATAATTTGTTCCACGAATAACAGTTTCTGGCTGAAACATTGTTTATTTTTGAGCTATGAATAGGAAAAAATGGACTCCAAAACTTGAAATAACAGACTCCCTCTTAAAATTCAGAGAAAAAAGAAAATGGCAATTAGCCCTGCGGAGGTATGTTTTGGAAAAAAATATTAACTCTGCCTACGCATTCTATTTTGGTTTGGGTATAGAAGAGTTTAGAAATTGGATAGAAATTCAGTTCATGGACGGCCTGACTTGGGAAAATTTTGGTTCGGCCTGGCAATTTGATCATATTGTTCCTGTTGCTTATTTCGATTATACAAACGAAGAAGATCTTATCCTTTGCTGGAATTTTATAAATATCAGGGTTGAAAGGATTGAGCTAAACAAAAACGGGGGTAACCGAATAGATGTTTTGGCTGTTAAACCTTACTTTGAAGCGCTTTATAACAAAACAGGCTATTCGTTTTGCAGTAAGATGATCCAGAAGATCAACGCAATTGAGGTTTCGAATATTGGAAGCGATCCGGTAATTGAGAACTTTATTATTCAAAACAAAGAACACCTGGAAACTGTTTCTACACTTAATAAGGAAGAATTTAACAGGCTTAATATGGGAATGAGCATTCGGGATATCTTATTAGAACGGGAGATAATAAAGAAGTTTGGATAAAACACCTCGCTTTAATGCCCTTGTCTACAGTACCTTTGCACGCAAAATGTTCCCTGAATACGATATTATAGTAGTTGGCGCAGGTCATGCTGGCTGTGAAGCGGCCGCAGCGGCCGCAAACCTTGGCAGTAAGGTTTTGCTAATAACCATGAATTTGCAGACCATTGCCCAAATGAGCTGTAACCCGGCTATGGGCGGAATAGCAAAAGGACAAATTATAAGAGAGATCGACGCCATGGGTGGATACAGCGGTATTGTTACCGATAAAAGCATGATTCAATTCCGAATGCTCAACAAGTCAAAAGGACCGGCCATGTGGAGCCCAAGGGCACAAAATGACCGGATGCTTTTTGCAGCCACCTGGAGAGAAATGCTGGAAAAAACTAAAAATGTAGACTTTTACCAGGATACCGTAAATGGATTATTGATAAAAGACGGCCGTGTTTACGGTGTTTCAACAGGATTAGGACACGAAATAAAGGCAAAATCTGTGGTTTTAACCAATGGTACTTTTTTGAATGGGGTCATTCATATTGGAGAAAAAAAATTTGGCGGGGGCAGGATGGCGGAAAGATCTGCAACAGGAATCACAGAACAATTGGTGGCATTAGGCTTTGAAAGCGACAGGCTAAAAACCGGAACTCCGCCCAGGATCGACGGCAGAAGCCTCGACTATTCAAAAATGGAAGAACAAAAAGGAGACGAAGAGCTCATTGGCTTTAGTTTTTTAGATATTGAACGCATTACCCCGGAACAACAACGTTGTTGCTGGATTACCTATACAAACGAAAAGGTGCATGAACTCCTAAAAACAGGGTTTGAAAAAAGTCCGATGTACCAGGGTAGGATACAGGGCACGGGACCGAGATATTGTCCGAGTATTGAAGATAAAATAAGTCGCTTTGCCCAAAGAGACCGGCACCAGTTATTTGTGGAGCCCGAAGGATGGAATACCATTGAAATATATGTTAACGGGTTTTCAACTTCCTTGCCTGAAAATATTCAGTATCAAGCACTTAGGCTTGTTCCAGGCTTTGAGAATTGCAGGATGTTCAGGCCTGGGTATGCCATTGAATACGATTTTTTTCCACCCACCCAGTTAAGATTCAGCCTGGAAACAAAGCTTATCGAGAATCTCTTTTTCGCGGGACAAATAAATGGTACTACAGGATATGAAGAGGCTGCTTGCCAGGGCCTGATGGCCGGAATCAATGCACATCAAAAGATTAGGGAACTGGATCCTGTTGTTTTGAAAAGAAGCGAAGCGTATATAGGCGTTTTGATAGACGATCTTATCAATAAAGGCACAGATGAACCCTACAGGATGTTTACCAGCAGGGCAGAATTCAGAACCCTGCTCCGGCAGGATAATGCAGACCTTCGCCTTACTGAAATAAGCTATCGGTTAGGGCTAGCTGCACAGGAAAGAATGGAAAAAGTAAAGGCTAAAAAAGAGAACATTGAAAAAGTAAAAGAAATTTTATATGCGATCAGTCTTGAGCCGGGCGAGACGAATCATTTTTTAGAAAGCGTACAATCATCTGCGTTAGTAAACAAACAAAAAGCCGCACAGCTTTTACTCAGGCCAATGATAGGGTTGGCGGACATGGCGCAGCACATTTCAAAGATAAAAGAAGCGTTGGCAGGTTTTGACAGGGAAACTTTGGAACAGGCCGAAATACAGATCAAATACGAAACCTATATTGAAAAAGAAAAAGAACTGGTTTCAAAAATGAGCCAGTTGGAAGACCTCGTTATTCCGGATAATTTTAATTACGAAAAACTGGTTTCACTGAGCAATGAAGCCCGCCAGAAATTCACCAAAATAAAACCAAGGACCCTGGGGCAGGCATCACGAATTTCAGGCGTTAATCCAAGCGATGTACAAATACTAATGGTTTTCATGGGACGATAAAATATTTTTTAATGAACCTTTCCTTCCCCTCAAACGCCGAAAAAGATAATGTATTTAACGCTGTTGAAGATAATCTGGCATCGCAACATTTTATAATTATAGCGCAGGACAGGCAACGCCCCTGGGGTGGATTTTTTGTAATTGATGAGCAACAAGCTGAAAAGTTCACCAGTATTTATTTTCCCCACATTAACAAAAATGAGCTTTTAACAGGCAACAAACTGAGCCCCAAAATATTAATTGTAGCCCCCAAAAAAAGATTGAGTTGGCAATATCATCACCGCCGTGCAGAGATATGGAAACTGGTTGCCGGAAATGTTGCTGTGATCAAAAGCGATACGGACATAGAAACAGAACCCATTAATTTAACGCCCGGAGATATTCTTCAGTTAAAACAAGGAGAACGTCACCGTTTAACAGGGCTCGATGAATGGGGAATTATTGCTGAGATCTGGCGACATACAGATATACATCACCCAAGCGATGAAAATGATATTGTAAGGGTGCAGGATGATTTTGGAAGATGATCAACAAGAGCCTGGCGGCATCATGCGCCTGATATAGCGCCAGCCTTCATTGTTGCGAGCACCATTTTTATTTCACCATAAGTAAAATCTTTCGGCAAATTTTCGATCAATGTCTTATGGCTGAGTTGCCCGTGTTTATTAACAGCCTCCCTGATCAAATTTTGTCTTGATGTGGTAACAAAAGTATTAATATCGATTTCGCCGCTGCCCACAAAATAAGCGAGGTGCCCTTCAATAGTGCCGGTTGATAAATTTCTTTCTTTGGCAATTGCAGTAATATCTTTTCCTTCTTTATACAGGCTAAAGGAAACTGTTTTGGTATCTGTTTTCACTTCATTGCTTTTTGCTTTTCGCTCTCTTTTCGGCTGACCTGCCTTTGCGATCATATTGGTTTCAATATTATACCTGCTGCAAAAACTTTCCACCGCTTCCAGAATATCATCACCATATTTATCCGCTTTTGCTTTTCCGAAGCCGCTGATAAGCATTAAATCTTTTTTAGTTAAAGGAAGATAAGTGCATATTTCTTTCAAAGAAACCTGGTTGGCTACCATATAAATGGGCTGACCGGTTTCGGCACAAACCATGTCCCTCCAGCGTTTAAGGGTATCAAATAATTCTATGTTTGAAACATCAGAGTAGGTTTGTTTTTTACCACTTGCATAACAGGAGATATTTAAACGCGGCACAGCATATTTTAATTTATGCTGTAAGAATGCGGTGATCGAAAAAGAGCTTTTACAATATTGCAAATAATAACTGGTTATATGAACAGATAAAAATAATTGCTGCAGGTATTCATCAATAGCTGTTGCAGATTCTTTGTGTTCTGTTATTAAAGGATGGTTTTGTATAGAATCCTGCCAGGCGGTAAATTTTGGAACAAAATGATTTGCAGCATCACTAATTCTTTTTTGTAAGTGAAGATTATTTTCAATTACAGGCTCTTCTTTCATTAATGCAGCAATCCGCTCTATAAATTTTAACCCCACCGCCTTATCAACAGAAAATCCGTCTTTGAAATTATTGATCCATTCAACTGCCCCTTTGTTTAATTTATCCTGTTGCTGTTTTATATGGTATTCCAGCTGCTCACAAGCTGCGGCTATATCATTAAAAGAAAAGATATCTTCCAGCAATTGTTGGGTAAATACCTGTCGCGCTCCTTCAAAACGTTCTGCCAAGGAGCCTTTATGTGTTAATAATTGCTGGCCTTTAATAACATTGGTGTTGCTATAAATGGCAGAAGTAGGAATTTTTGAAAGCAGTACAATTCCGTCTAAACTGGTACACCTGCTCAATGCTACGTATACCTGCCCGCTGCTGAATGCGGCACCGGCATCTATCATTACTTTATCAAAAGTAAGGCCCTGGCTTTTATGTATCGTGATAGCCCAGGCAAGCCGCAAGGGGTATTGTGTGAAGGTTCCAAGCGTTTCCTGAACTAATTTTCCATCGGTGTGGTTTAATGTATAGCGGGAATTGTCCCAGGTCTCCATCGATACATCAATTATTATTCCGTCACAATCAATAGTAACTTTTTCTTTTTCCAGGGATCTAACCACACCGATCTTCCCGTTAAAATATCTTTTTTGAATCAAATCATTTTTTAAGAACATTACCTGCGCACCTTCTTTTAATACCAGCTCCGCTTCTGCAGGATACATCTGTTCCGGGAAATCATTTTCTATTTTGGCTTTGTATATGAATGAGGGTGCATTTAATTTATGTAATTGCTGTTGATTAATGAGGTCTGCCTGGTTATTGTGAGAAGTAAGAGTAATATAGTTTTCATTTGACGAAGGCCTGAAACCCGGGATGAAGCGAAGATGCAAATCTTTAAAATCATCTTCACCCATATTATTGTTGCGAACTTTATTGAGCAGCCCTATAAAAGACTCTTCTTTTTGCCGGTAAATTTTAACCAGCTCGATCAGCAAAGGCATTTGTTCTTTAACAGCAAGACTGTCAAAAAAGAAAGGGGAATCATAATATTCCTTTAAAATATTCCATTCATGATTTTGTGCAACAGGCGAGAGCTGGTGCAGATCGCCAATGCACAATACCTGCACGCCTCCGAAAGGCAAATGATAATTGCGACGAACATTTTTTAAAACCGTATCTATTGCATCCATCACATCGCTCCTTACCATACTAATTTCATCGATCACCAACAAGTCCATTTTGCGAAGTAACTGTTGACGTTGTTTATTATACCTGATCTTTGCCAGCAACTCTTTTTTATTATTGGTGGTGGGTAAAAAAGGGTGAAAGGGAAGTTGGAATAAACTATGCAATGTTACTCCTCCCGCATTAATTGCAGCCACGCCGGTTGGTGCAGCCACTACAATATTTTTGGTACAGTTCTCTTTTAAATATTTTAAAAAAGTTGTTTTGCCCGTACCGGCTTTCCCAGTCAGGAAGATATTTTCGCTTGTCTCGGTAACAAAACGGTAAGCGAGGTCAAACAGTTCATTTCGTTCTATAGTTGCCATTGAACTTATTGGTTTGGCCACAGATTACACAAATTTCCACAGAAAGAAATTAGATAATTTGTGAAAATCTGTGTAATCTGTGGCCAAAAGTTGAGCCGAAAGCTTAAAATATGAGTCGTTTATATTCTAATGAGGCTCTACCAAAGTTAATTATTAGTCCAACCCTGCAGCCCGAAACTTTTAAATAGTTTAAAGTTCGTGCAATACAGTCATTGTCAATACCGGAATTAATCGCTTTGACTTCTACAATAATACTATCAAAGACAACAAAATCAGCAAAAAAACTATGTGGTAAAACATCACCCTTATATTGAATGCTAAATTTCTTTTCTCTTTCTGCTGGTATATTTTGCCACTTAGCATCCAGCATCATGACGTCTTTATAAACAATTTCACTAAAACTATGGCCAAGTTCCCTATGAACTTCCATACATATTCCTATGATATCATAGGTCTATTGTTTAAATAAAAACTCATTCATAAAACTAAATTTAAGTTTAGCCACGGACTTGCCTACCGGCAGGCAGGTTACACCAATTTTCACAAACAGGGTTCCTTTGTGTTAATCCGTGTATTCTGTGGCTAACCACCACATGTTTTTTTCTTTCCGGAAAACCGTTTTTTTCCGTTTGAGATCAAAGGAAAATTTTATAGCATTGTGTTCCAGGTTGAAAATAAAAAATAGAAAGGTTTTCACAGGGGTACGCTGCGAAAACCTGTTCTATCATGAAAAAGGAAATCATGCAGTTGCCTTACTTCCCAGCATCAGCAATTCATTCACCTGTACTTCGGTGATGTATTTTTTGATGCCATCCTTATCCGTGTAACTGCGGCTGATGAGTTTGCCTTCAATAGCGATCTCGCTTCCTTTATTCAAATACTTTTCAACAATGTCGGCTAATTTGCCCCAGGCAACCAGGTTATGCCATGTTGTTTCTTTGACCTTTTCGCCTTTGGCATTGTGATAGACCTCATTTGTAGCGATACTGAAACGGGCTAATTTTTTGCCGGCTTCGGTGTTCTTCACTTCAGGCGCATTACCTAAGTTGCCGATCAGTTGAACTTTGTTTTTTAATGCGTACATAGTTTTAATTTTTGTGTCAGCTTTCTCCCTTTAGGGTAGTGGCAAACGGTTTTAAATTTATTATCTCAATCAACCGGCGGCGCCTTTCCGATTGATAATGCAAAAATGGGGTGAAGGAAAAACGGAAGCCGGTTTTTAGTCATTTGCTTACGGATGTAGCCGTTTGTAAATGTTTGTAATTGTAAATAATTTATATTTTATAATCCAAACCCCCGGCCATGTTAATTGAATCTCTTCCTAAAAATTGTTTGGCTTGTAATAAATCTATTAGGGGCCGGACAGATAAAAAATTTTGTGATGATTATTGCAGAAACGCGTATAATAACCAGCTAAAATCGGGTAGCAATAATACTGTACGCAATATTAATAACGCTTTGCGGAAGAACAGGCGAATACTGGAAGAGCTGTTGCAGCCCAATGAAAAAATGGTAAAAATAAACCGCGAAAAATTATTGCATCATGGATTTCAATTCAAATATTTAACCCATACCTATACTAACCAAAAGGGAAATGCTTATCATTTCTGTTATGAGTACGGTTATTTACAGCTTGAAAATAATTGGTATTTGATCGTTAAACGAAAATCGGAATAAAGCCTGGCCGGCTGGTCACCGGGAGGGGTATCATAGGGAAAGCCCCGGCACCTGGGTAATGATTCCCGGCTGAAAAGAATTGTTAGGCTGAATAACTTCTTCTTCCGGAAAATCATCAGCATGTAATTCAATTCTGCGGGTGATGTCGCTCAAAGAAGAAAGTCTTTGTATGGTGTAGGGGATGGTATCGAGCCCCGAAGCAAATTTTAATATATAACTATAAATACCAAATAAGCTACCGGCAAGCACCGCGGAATTATGCATCTGTTTTGAAACCAGCAAAGCAGCGCCGATCACCAACAGCACCATTATTTCCATAAAGCCAAAATTCCAGGCCTCTTTATCCGAAATTCTTACCTGCCATTTTCGTAAATTATCATAATGCGCGCGTATGATCTTATTATCGCCGGAGGAGATGATATCAACCTGTTTTTCCAATTCATCATTTTTTTGCCGGGTCAGCATTTTCATCTTTCTGCCATATAAATGACTGATTGCAATAACCGGGATCAATATGGCAAGACAGATTAATACCACCGTTTTATCATAAAAAAACAAGATGATCAGCGAGCCCAATAAATTATATCCTGCTTCTATTACATATACCAGGTCGTGTTCCAAAAAATCAACAAACTCTCTTGCCAATGTAGAATGCGCACTTAATTTTGACACATCGATCCTGTTGAAACGGCGGCTTAAAAATTTTGTGACCAATGATGTATAAATGGCAGAATAGGTTCGGGTATCATACATGTGACGTATGGTGCCGATTATTAAATACGCAAAGTGTACCACGGTTAAAACAATTAAACCATGATAGCTTCCTTTGATCAGGTCGTTAATGGCTTCACCGAAAAAGTAAAAACGCAGCAGGTTGCCCAGCATTTCCAACGAGAATAAAGAATAAGTAAATATCAACTGATACTTATGCTTCATCATCAGGCTACGCAATATTTGAAAACGAGACATTGAGTATTTTTTATGTTTAGCCACAGATTACACAGATTTTCACAAATTATTTTTCTCTGTGTCTGATCTCTATAATTAGTGGCAATAGTTATTTCCTTTTGATTTTGAAATCAATCGTATCGGCCATGACCCGAAAGCTTTCCGGGAGCCAACTTAAATCCTAATGGGTAGTAAATAAGACGGGAAAAAGACCTGGCCGTTTAATCCTTGTGCACTATTTCTCTTTCCGTTACCGAGTTATTAGTAATTCCGGTAATAAGGCCACAACAATTGGGCGAACCACAGCGGCAGTTGAAAGGCTCCATATTTTCATCCAGGAAAGATGCGTAATTGAGGGTTAGTTCTTCGCCTTTTGCAATATTGCGTAAGGCTATTACATTTAAGCCATCATAGGCGGTATTTGGTTCGCAACTGTGATTTTGCGGAGCCCAGCCTGCCGGATCATTATCCCACAGCAAAAATACCTCTTTACTTACAGGGTAGGCGTATTTTCTAAAAATTTCCTTTTTCTTAACATTCCAGTTTTGTTCTACATATCTGCGGGTAACAATGCGAAGCGAAGATTCTTCTCCTTTGAATATCAATTCGCCAGCACTAATTTTTTGTAATGCATAAATTCCATATCCGGCAATGGAATTGCCCTTCATGTCGTATTTTTTCTGCTTTCGGCGATGCCTGGCAATGCCTTCTGAAATAATATGCCGCAGAAAATTTGACTGGCCAAAGCCATCATGTTTTAAGATATAATCCGCACTTCCTTCATAACCATCTTTATAAAAAACAGAACAGGTAAAATTTATTTCCAGGAAGAAGATCTCCTTCTTATCATTGACCCTGAAATCGAGGCGTGCATAACCCACTCCGCCAAAACTGTGAAAGATGCTTTGTGCAGCATTTTTTAGTTTTCCTTCCAGTTCAGGATCATTACAGGGTATATTGGCATTGGGATGAAGCTCCGATGTTTTTAATGCATAAGTCTTAAATTGATTGCCTTCCGGGAAGATATATTCCACTGGTTTAAACACGGTTGACGTTTCTTCATCCTCAGCATTTGCAGCCAGCATTACCGTAAACTCTCTTCCGCTGATATATTCTTCTACCAGCAAGGGTCCGTATTCTTCAATGATCGCTTTCACTTTTTGTTTTAATTCTTCCATCGCATTCACCAGGCTTTTTTCATCTATGCCCAAACTATCGCCAGCCTTTGCAGGTTTTACAAACAAGGGAAAATTCAAATGCTTACAGGATGCTTCAATATCATCAGCATTTTCAATGATGGCATATGCGGGAGTATTGATGCCTTCGGTATAAGCAACATATTTCATTAATTTTTTTGGAGGATCATATAATAATGATGTAGGCCCGGTGAATGGAAGGTTAAGCAATTCGAATGAATAGATCACATCAATGGAGGGAATTTCCCATTCCAGGTAACCTTCGCAAAGATTAACAAAGATGTCGTAGTTTTTTTTCTTTAATTCTTTCAGCTGTTTGTATGTGGTGAGTTTATTGAGCTGGATATGATCAAAATGCGCTTCGGGAATTAAATGAGAGAGGTCTCTTGGCGGATCATAGTTTTGATAATCCACATCAGAGGTCGAGTAGTCGGGCTGAAGCACGCAGATTTTCATGTAATAATATTTACCGGCAGGTGCGTGGAGGAGCAATGTTTCACTATGAAGCTTTCTGGGATTGGTGAAGCCTTAACTTCCTGGTGGTGATAATCTTGTTTTTTGAAAGGGCGTTAATAATGATCTCTGTAACGAGGCTGGTAAATGTTTTACCGCTGTATCTTAAAATAGCGCCAATGGAAGTATAATCTTCGTCTTCGCTTAATCCGCATTGGGCATTTACTTCCAGCACATAAATTTTCCCGGTGTTTTTATCCATGCGCAGGTCTACCCGGGTGTATCCTTTTCCTTTGGTGGCCACATAAGCATTCCAGCTGATCCTTTTTATTTCGTCAATTAATGAAGTATCGGGCAATTCATATTCATAAAAATTACCCTCATTTGGCATGGCTGTTTCTTCTTCATAAATTTCCCATAGCCGGTCAAAGCTTAAAAACTTTTCGTGCTCGGGTAAGGAAGCATGAAAGACCCTTTCCACAGGTTCATATATAATTGCCTGTTCCGGCTTATCATAAGAACCAACAATTAATACGGTGTATTCCGGGCCATTGATAAACGCTTCTGCTATGAGACCATCGGTGGTTAGTTCCCAGCCACGATAACCATCGAACATACGCTGTACCTGTTCATTTAATTCATCTTCGTTATTCACCACATTTTTAATTCCCACGCCCATGCTGCCACCCGATACGGAAGGTTTTATTATTACAGGAGTCCCTAATTTTTTAAACAAGCCGTTTATATTCTGACCTCTTGACTGAATAGCTTTCCATGCTGCGGTAGGTATTGATGCTTTATCAAAAGCTCTTTTCATCGGGATCTTTGAAGTAGTGATATCGTAAAAGTATTCATCGGCACCGGTGTATAACAACCCTTTTTCTTCCAATAGTCTTACTACGGAAATGCCCGGTGTGCCATTCACTTCATCTCCGTCACAAATATTAAATACCAGGGGGACCTTGTCCCCACCCTTTTTTTCTTCTGCAATATTTTCAATAACTGCTGCATAATCATTCATGGTAACGGGTTGCCATTTCCAGTCAACGCCCAGTTCGGCGAATGTTTTGGTGTACTCCCCAATGCTTTGGGAAAAATCATAGTAATAGTCAATATTGGGATCACTGGTTTCCAGGTGCGGAGCCAATACCCAAACCCTGAGTTTGTGTAAGGGAACAAAAGATAAAAATGGGTTAGTTAAAGACATACAATGACGAAACGTTACAAAGATAGTTTTTGTTTTACCTGTTGTTTAATAAAATCTGTTAACCGGTATTGGCTCAATGTTTCAATAGAAAGGTGTGAAGCGCCATTAATGAGCTGCAAACATTTTTTACTGCCGCAGTTACAAACAAAGGGCTGTGCCATTTCCCATTCCGTGCTCGGATAAAAAAAAGTGAGTTCATCACCCGGGCGCAATGCCCTGAGGCAGATCAGCTGCATGGTGGTGGTATCGAAAAAAACATTGGGCACACAACTGTGATTGATGTACTGCAAAAACTCCGGCATCAGCGTAATGTGGCTGTGGGTACCGGTTTGCACGGTTAGATAAGTAGCATAAGATTGTGTGATGCCAGCAGAAAAAGTACAGATCACATCACCGGGAGCAAAGCTAACGGTAGCGTGTAATGACTTTTGATCGTTGGCGGGGCTATGTAATACTTCGGCATATTTATGCCGGCTTATTACCAGGTTGGCTGGAGAAGTAATGGTGTTAGTAGACATGGTTTTTAGAATGAAATGGGTTGTTAAGGTTTAATGTTCAGGCAAAATTTTTTTTAATAGCATTTTAGTATTCAGTAAATGTATAAAACAATGATTAATAAAAAAGATAATTAACGAATAATATTCAATAAGTGGATTAAATGGGATATTATGTGAATAACCAATGAACATAAGTATACGCATAGAAATAAACAAAGCAGTGTTATTGCCGGTTAACCGGTGCTTTTGTATAGGATAAGGTGAAATGAATGATCGTAGCCGGGATTAAGTTTGTTATGCACTTATAAGATTTCCAACAAAGCGCTAAGTAGACAAAAAACGCATGTTGCTTATTATTTGTGTGGGTGATGCGGGGATATATTTCCCCTATACTTTAACATGGAAAGTCATATTGCCGGTAAATTATAATGATTTTATTTGGTACGTTCTTTGTTCTTAATAATTTGTTATATGGCATTACTACGTCAAATAAACGAGTGGAGCAATACACATCATCCCAAATGGCTTGTTGCGATAAGGGTAGTACTTGGCTTATGCCTTTTTATTAAAGGTTTTGGATTCATTAAAGATCAATCAGTTTTAGCTGCACTTATTTCACAAACATCATTCAGTCAACAGGCATCCTGGTTAACAATTTTAATTCCATGGATTCACCTGCTTGGCGGAAGTATGATCATCGCAGGGCTGTTTACCCGCTTATCTTCACTTCTCCAGATTCCCATTTTGATCGGAGCTGTTTTTTTTGTGAATGCAAAGAATGGCCTTTTTGCAGGGGGCTCCGACCTGCTCTTTTCAATCATCATACTATTGCTGTTATTTTTCTTTTTGGTAGAAGGCGGAGGGCCTTTATCATTGGACAGCTTTTTTGGATTTTCGGGATATAAAAAAAGTCCCGGGATAAGCGAATGAATAAAGGTCAGATCTCAAACTGTTGCAGGTTTCTCCCGCCTGTTCTTCATCCCCAGGTTTAAAATTCTTATTTATAATTGGAAACGATTCCTATCTCACGCTACAAAAACAAATACCCGGTATTATTCCTCTTAACCATTTCTGTCCCAAAGAGGTTTCACGGTATCCCGGTAAATGAAATATTGGCGAAGTGTAATTAAACTACCTGGGTAACATTTGCAAACCAACCAAATACAGTTCGGTGCGAATTCGGTTGTGCTACAAATAAACCATTGGTAGCAGGAGTGGACAAATGGCCACATAAGGTCCATTTTATGTCGGAACCTACCGGAGGGGATGGTTGCGTGGAAAATAAATACCCCGTAAACTGAGCCCTGCCAACTCCACCTACTATTAGGCCATCAGCAGTAATTACAATGGGCATCATGCTTTCAAAAAAAATACTTTGGCCTGTTTCGTTCCAGAAACCAGAAAAGGCTGTTCCAAACACGGTACCTGAAATAGAACCATCGGGATTTAAGGCGACAATAATAAGATCACCTTCTGCTCCATTTGCATTTATTGTCCAGGTACCTGTTACTAATGGCATTGCTTATATTTTTAGAATCAGTAAATATTAATTCAAAAATAATATAAAACTTGTTTTTATCATAATTTCCTTTTTAGGCGGGATCTTAATTTTCAATAAAATGTTTATGTGGAACCCTGCCTACAGGCAGGCAGGCCTGATGCTGAATACACTTCGGATATAAGGCCGACACGATAAGATTATCCATAAATATCAGCAGCGCCCGCCCGGGAGGATCAAACCAGGTCTTTAAATATGCTTCAATACATCAGGTTTTTCTTCGAATTATTTCGCCAGCCAGCCTGGCTTTCATAATCAACGAAATAAACTGTCAGGTCGGACTGGCTCTCATAGTCCACAAAATATATTTTCTTTTTAGCCTGGCTGGAATATTCTGTAAAAAACCATTTTCCGTCGTTTTCACCCGCCTGGCTCTCATACTTTACTTTATACACATTCAGGTCGGCCTGGCTTTCGTATTTCACTACGTATACTTTAATATCAGCCTGGCTACCGTAATCAACGGAAAATACTTTTTGTGCGTTGGTAACCGCTGATACCAGTATACAAACCAATAGCAGCAGTAATAATTTTTTCATCTTATTAAGGTTTAATTATTATTGTTTTGAATGGGGTAGCCACAGATTACACAGATTTACACAAATTGTTTTCCTCTGTGTAAATCTGTGTAATCTGTGGCTAAATCTAACAATAAATATTTATTTTAAATGATCAGCTTTTTTTGGATGCACTTTTGCGCGAACGCTGTGTTGGCTTTAACATAGCTTTTACAGCAGGGATCACTTCCACTATAGAACATCCGAGTATTTGGGCCCAGTATTTTATTTCAAAGGCCTCATCGTTTGTAATGCGACCGGCATTGGTGGCAAGATTTAAATTATATGGCATATTGGTAGATTTGTAACTAATCATTACAATTTAGATGCCAAAATAAAACAGGCCGTAAATACTGTGCTGTAATAGCTGAAAGTGTGGTAAACTACATTCCATTACCTTATTTGCATGATGAATTTTTAACCTAATGATTCAAAAATTGCAGGCTTGCATCAACCACCGCTTCCATTGCTTGGGGCAGGTTGTTTGGTATCCATGGATGTGATCGCCCAAAAACATGATCGCTTTCGATTGTAAATAATTCTGCACGGGGTTGCCAGCTCTTTAGCTCAAAAGCCTTTTCTACAGGTACGGCGGTATCATTGGTGCCATGGCAAATCAATATTGGAATATCCAGGCTTTTAATTGCCTTGCTGATATCAAGCCTTTCTTTATTTTGCGCATAATCTTCATACAATTGATAATAGAGGGGCATTTGTTGTTTAGTGCGGCTATTGGTGTAATACTGAACCCCCGTTTCTTTCCATTCCAGCATTTTAGCGGGAGGCCATCCGGCCCAGGGCGTTTTACATTCACTGATGCCCGCCCAGGTTACCAGTTTTTTTATGCGCAGATCGTTTGCGGCATGTAGTATTGAAATTCCTCCGCCCATACTATGCCCGATCAAAAAGATCTGATCTTTGTCAATGGCCTGCTGATATGGATTTAAGGGATCGCAAACCCAGTCAATAACCAGCCGGAGGTCATTGAGCTGTTTTGAATAATTATTATTACCAAATGCTTCCAGGTCGGTAAATTCCTCCGGTTTTCCAGGAGCGGTGCCGTTATGTGAAAAATTGAATTTCACCAATACATAATCATCTTCAGCAATTTTTTTTGCGATAAGGTCAAAATTAGCCCAGTCTTTAAAACCGTTAAATCCGTGAACATATATTACTACAGGCCTTTGCTCCCGGTCATTATTAAAAAAAATATCGAGCGCCATCGGTTTCTTACATGTTCCGGGTAATATGGTGTTTTTGATAATGTGCATTGACTTAAAATTACTTCTTTTATCCGATGCGCTGTTAACATTGAACCTTAAGCCGGGCAAAGAACAGAAATTAAAATTAAAATTTTGAAGATGTATAAATGATGTTGTACTTTAATAGACATTTAGGCCACAATGATTGAAAACTGACCGGGCAAAACAAATGGGCATCCACCAACTAAAAAGATAAAATTTTATGAAATATATATTGTTCTGTGCAGTTTTTATACTTCCGGGTAAATTCCTGTATTCACAATGTCGCGCGACAAACGATAAAGAGCAACAGGCACTTAATAAATTAGTGACAACCATGGATGATAATCTTACGCCAAAACTGGTTGATGATGATTGGGAACTAAAAGGGGAAACAGGAAATAATATTACGGTAGCTATTTCAGCAGCGGCAAGACCGCTTATGTTTTGTGGGAATGCTTACAGGGCAGATTTTAAATTAAAAGAATCTTCGCCGCTATTCGCGCAATTAAATGACTCTGTAAATTATTACATGGAGCAGTCTTTAAAAACAACAGATGGGAACCAATCGATAAGGCTGATGGAAAAAAGCACCGGTTTTTTAGATCAGCGGGGTTACGCCATTTCTGTTGCTGAAAACCTCCCCGCCTATTATTTGCAGGAACCGGGCGGCGGTCAATTAATTGATCATTATACCACGCTTGTAGTTCCGGGTGCTGCGCTTGCATTTCAAATATGGTACCAGGGCGTTACAAAAGACGATGAACTAACTCAACAAACTGTTCTATGTTTTGGTGATTGGAAAAATAAGCTTGTAAAAGCTGCGGACATACGATGGTACTTTCCTTACAGCTTCGGGCACCCCAATAATACACCATTCATTGAAAATATGGTCATCGTGATTCATGCTGATGCGGTAAGATCAAGAGATATCATTAAAAGAATTGACTGGACAAAAATAAAGGGTGCGCTGACACTATGAATGTACAAAGATTGAATTAAAACAATTTCCGTAGGTTGTTGACCGTTGGCTACCAACGACCAACGACCAACGACCAACGACCAGCGACCAACAACCCCATGGCTCAATTTGGATAATTTATTAGGAAATGGCTCGTTTTTTGTATCGTAAAAAGTATGAAAAAGAGTCTTATGAAAAGGATAATTAAGCAACTATTCAGTAGTACTGTGATACTACTGATACTTACGGCAATATTAGCAAGTGCATTTAATACCGCCAGCAATAGTAAGGTTCCAGTAACAAGGGAAGAGATAACCCCGGCAATTGACAGCAGCAAGTGGGTGTTTACCGCAAATGAAGCAATGCCGCAATATGGAAATGCAAAGCCATTAACCGCGGAATACTCTGTTGTATACAAGAACAACAAACTAACCGTTTATTTACCCTATTATGGCAGGGCTTTTGATGGTGCGGATGTGTTTTCCGGAAAGAACCCGCTTGATTTTACTTCAGTGAAATTTACCCTGGATAAGCAACCTGCAAAAAAAGGGGGCTGGAACATTACCATTAAACCAAAGGATAATAATGATGTAGTGTCCATGAATTTTACCTTCTATGATAATGGCAATGCGCGTCTTGAAGTCAGCATGTCAAACAGGTCGCCTATCAGCTTTACCGGATCTGTTGAACCCTCAAAGGGATAAAAAACAAAGGTTGCTGATACAGATCATCCAGGCGTGACTGTTATCTTTTTATTACCGGAGCCGGGTTGACTCTTTAGTTTTTGATAGTTTTGGTTTTCGGTTTCAATAACAGCGCTTTTTCGGCGCCCTCAAATGAATTATTGGGGATTGTTTGATGAGACTGGGAAGCACTGGCAGAATTTTTAGTGCCCGGCTTAACGGATTGCTTGCTGGTTACAACAGTATTATGGGGCTTCACCGCGCGTGTAGTGGTTTTTCTTACTGTTTTGGTCTGCGATCTTGCTTCGGTTACAAGTAATAATATTGCCAGCACTGCGATTAATTTTTTCATGATTTTATTTTTATGTTTGAACAAATGTATTATTTCTCCGATAGTAAACAAATCAATTCGATAGTATAATATCCAGCTGCCCGATCTCAATAATATATGTGGCGGTAAAATCCGAACCAGGTTTTTTGTTTTCAATGCCGCGTGTAACCATATCCATCATACCCGCATATTCGCTTTGATGTTTTTCGCAGGCAAGGTTGGGTGGTTGCCAGTTGGGAGGCTTCAGCGGCTGACCATCGGGCACAAACTTTATCTGCACAGCGGTGATCGTATTTGGGGGCGAAGCCACTCCCTCCAAAAATAATATTGTATAGCTTATATAATTGGGTACCGGAAGGGCGGGGTCATCAATCGTTAATTCACTGAAGAGTTGAAATTTTGTGATGCTCAGATGTTCAATTGTCCAGAACATGGCGGCGGCCTTGGCTTTATCTATCATGCTTAGCAGTTAATGAAATATGGAATTAAAAATAATTGTTTTTGCCGTCTTTAACCTAAGATTGCACGGTTGTATTAAATTCTTTTTTCAGCACATCTGCAACTTCATTACTGAGTTTTTTCTGTGCACCCGAAGCGATCAGCATGGCGATCAGGCCGCCCAAAAATGCCCTGGCCATTGTGGAAGGAATGGTCTTGATCAGCATGACCCTCTTTTTATCAGGGAAGATCCTGATCCAGAGACCTACATACGCCGACCTTCTCACCTGGATATACTCAAACCGGGCCACAGGATTTTTTTTCAACACAATAGTGTAGCCCGGAAATTTTTCTGTTAATACTTTCATCATCGTTTGAAAGTTGATGGAGTCGTTTAATTGCAGGTTCATTGATAAGAATATTTATTGTGTCATCAAATATACTTTTTTTCAGGGGCTTTGTCACGGCTATCAGAAGTAAGAGTGGGTAATTTCCTGGTCTTTCCGGTCAATCGGGCCAGAAGCGCCACAGGATTTGTTTTTTAGCGAATCATCGTTTAGGTTTGTCCTGCAGGGAAAAAGAAAAGTGAAAATGATCGTATTAACAATATCAAGACCAATAACGAATATGGGCTTACAATTAAACAGAAATACTTTTGGTGATCCTGCGGATGCGGGAAAGGTTTTGTCAAAAGACGAAGCAGAAAAACTATTGAATGAATGGGTTTTGAATGACCGCCTGAAACTGCACATGAAGCAGGTGGCGCACCTGATGCAGACCTGGGCAAAAGACAAAGAGCAATTGAATGACGCAACTGCATGGAGCTGGGAGATGGCGGGCTTGTTGCATGATGCGGATTGGGACCAATGGCCTGATCAGCATTGCAAAAAGATCATAGAAGAATTAGAAACAAGACATATCGACCCGGAGATCATACACGCCATTGCCTCGCATGGCCCAGGGTATTTTGGTGTAGAGCCCGTAACAAAAATGGATACAATGCTCTATGCTTTTGATGAGTTGAGCGGCTTTGTTCATGCGTATGCACTCATGCGCCCCAATGGATATGAAGGCATGGAATTGAAAGGAGTAAAAAAGCGCTTGAAAGAAAAAGCCTTTGCAGCGAATGTTTCGCGCGAAGATATTAATGATGCTGCTGAGCGTTGCGGAATTGCATTGGATGACCTGATAGGGTTTGTTATTGAGGAGCAGCGGAGGTATATGCAGGGGCGCGGGTGATCTCATAAACTTTATGGCTGATTAAATTTTCCCCCGTTCGGTGTCCTTGTGTCCCAGCGGGGTTTTCACGTTATGCTCTATAATTTAATAAACAGCTTCTGTGCAACCCCGCTGTTGAATAAACTTTGAATTTAATACTGCCACTCTAAATATCCTTGAATTGCTTCGGGTAAAAAACGCCTCTCATATTTTCTTCGTAAAATGAATGATTTCCAAGTTCATAAGTTGGGAGCATTCAATACGAAGGCCCTCACCGCATCGGGGTTTCACGACGGGAGTTTTTTAATTATAAAAGTATTTGGTGAAAACCCCGCTGAGACAGATAAAGCCAGGCTTTTATTTCAATGTCAATAAATAAGTTGTCTTTGCTGATTTAGATTTTGTCTGAAGTATGGATTTTTGATCGCTTTTTCTTCCAGCAAATCAATGGGTCGATTTAAGATTTTTTGCAAAGAGAATTTGAAGTCAAAATAATTATCAGCATAGAGAGAAATATCTATCGGATCAAAATCAACAACCAAGTCAACATCACTTTCATTAGTAAATTTGTTTGTTAATACAGAGCCAAAAGCATAAAGCTGTTTAACCTTGTGATCTGAACAAAGTCTTTTAATATCTGTTATATGTGTGTCGAGAAAGGTCACAATTATTTATTGATTAGCAAATTTAATAAAAAAGGGGCAAAGTAAGGTCTGATTGATAATTGAACTGTTCAGGAGCATACCACACAACGCATGGCTTTATCCAACGATTTTAATACAGGATTTTAAATCTTTTCAGATGCATTGGTTGGTGAGGACACCGATCACGGGAGCAGAAACTGCCCTATGATTAAGGTAAGCTTAACTACGGGGTAGCTAAAGAGTCTCTACGGAGTTGCCTTGACGTTGGGTCTGTCGGAAGTCAGGTAAATATCAGGTAAAAGTCAGGTGATGGTCTGGTAAAATTCAGGTAAGGTTCAGGTAAGGCTCTCGTGAATATCCGGTATGAAAATGAATAAAAGATTGAAAGAAATAAATGCTTTTTGTATTTTGTAAAAAAGCAAATTCCTTTATGTGGTGTAAATAAAAAAAACACGATGGCAAAAGTAAGACCAACCAATATGAAGATCACCGGGAAAGTGGGCAACGATGTGTTTATTGATAACCGGTATGGGCATCATGTTCGCAGGGCGCCGGTGATAAAGGCCAATAAAAAAAATGAGCCGGCATTTAAAAAACAACACATTCGCACAAAGCTATTAAATGACCTGGCGGGTGAAGTGAACAGGTGGGTCACACTTTACTACGATCACCTGAAGGGTTCAGCATTTTATACTGAGCTGCAAAAATGTTTCCGGAAGGAGCCAATTGATAACCGGTTTCTTTTGCTGCATCGTTTAAAGGGGCTGGAAGTGAACCCCGATTATCCACTCGGCAAACTCGGCGAATGCAAGGTATCCGTAAAGGGGATGCCCAAAGCGATCATGGTAACGCTGAAGGTTGAGCATCATCCCGGCGAGGGGCGATATCACGCCAATTGTTATTATAACGAACTGCTGCTGCTAAGCTGGACCAATACCAAAAAACCGGCAAGCGCTCACCGGCAATTCAGTGAATGGATATACTTTACAAAAGGGAAGCCCGAATTTGAATTTGTGTTTCCCAAACCAGCAGGCACCATTCACTGGCTGCTGTTCCTCCGGCAGCGCCTGGGCAAAGATGAGCATGAAGAAGGTGTCAATTCCCTTAAAGGAGAGGGTATGCAGGTAGTAGCTGTAGGAAGCTTTGATATAGTGGAACATGCCTTACTGGATAAGTTAACTGCAGAAAGAGAAGAAAAGCGTAAAAGAGAAAGCCTTAAAGAAACCGAAGAAGAAGTGGTGAGGGTGAAGGCAAAGCGGGTGCTATGAGGGGACCGTTGACGCATGGCTTTATCCAACGATGATAAATTATTGCTAACAGGTATTTATTATTTATTTCAATGTTCTTTTTTTATTTTCTCGCTGGCCTGGGAGGACACCGACCGCGGGAGTAGATAATTTGAATTATTAGTTGAAATATTTCATAGCTTTTTGTCCAATCCATTTCCCCATCTGCACGGGAACAGCATTGCCTATTAAGCGATATGAACTTCTTTTATTTTCAAAATGAAAGTCATCAGGAAAGCCCTGAAGTCTTGCGTATTCTCTAACTGAAAATGGCCGCACTCCATACTTTGCATTGCGATCTTTTACAAGCCTTGTGCTCAAATCCTTTGAATAATGAGCTACACAGGTTGGTGCAAGAACATCAGGAATATTTGGGTCTACAATAATTGGGAAGTCTCTGTACTTGCCATTAATTCTTTTTACTACATAATCAGGCATTTCAAAATCGGGATTCTTCTCAAGAATATCTTTTAATCTTGGCCTGTTATTAATTTGGGTTGGTGCTGTAATTTGATATGGCTTTCTTGTACCAATTAATATCAACCTTTTTCTTCTTTGTGGTAGCCAATTAGAGGCATCAACAGGACAAAAAACGTTTACATAATAATTGGGCAACTTTGTCATTGCTTCCATCACAACTTTAAACTTTTTCATGCCGGGAACATTTTCAACAATGTACATTTCAGGTTGTTCAATGGCAATGTGCCTAAAAAAATGCAAGAACAAATCATCTCCTGTACGTGTGCCGTGTATGTCTGCAATGGGTGAATACTTTGTACATGGGTAAGTGCCAACAATAATATCCGTTTGTGGTTGCTCTAATACGGTTTTATCTTTTATATCAGTAGTTAAAATGGAATGAGAAAAATAATGGCTATTTGCTTTCATGCAATTTGTGGCTTCAGGGTCGAGATCAAGCGACTGTATAACATTCACGCCTGCTTGCATGATGCCCATTTCCATTCCACCACAGCCAGAGAAATATCCTTTTGCTGTTGGTACGTACATATTAAACGTAGTTTTGTTTAGGTACTAAAATTTATCAAAAATCTTATCCATATGAAACTGTAAGAATTCTTTCTTTGGATAATATTTTTTGGGTAAAATCATTTTACTGCCAATTAACGAAGCAAAGTATTTTGTATGGTACAGTTCTTTGTGCTTCTTTTTCAAGGCAGAAGATAAAAGGATTTCAAATTTTTCAGTGATTCCGATATATCCCTTATCATAAGCCCGATCATAGAGTGCAGAAAGACAAATGCCATTTTCTGGATTAAGCCGTTCTTTTTCATTTTTAGACCATGGAATAATATGGCTGGCTAATAATAAATCCGGTATATCAATTCCGGTAATAGCACATTTACCTGAGTAATTTGCAATTACAATTTGACGAAATACATCTTGGTTTACCCTTGTTTTTACTTCCCTGATTTTGTATTCTCCTTTAAGATGTTCCGTTCCTTTTAATTCATTTGCATATTTATCTTCAATAGAAACATGTTCTTTCTCTGCCAATATTCTTTCGCTTTCAAAAAGCAATTCATCTTTGTTATTAATAAATTCATTCCAAATTGGTTCAACCTGTTTTTTTCCACCTTGCAATCCAACGATACCTCTTTGTTGATGAAAAGGGTCAACACTTGCAAAATTATTTAATCTCATAGCGATAGAACTAGGAGTTCTTCCAAGAATATTTGCTAAGCGAACTATTTCAGGCGTTCCAGCGTTCAGTCTACCGTACGGAAGTTTTAGATATAGATTCAATGCAAGGATGAATTCCTCTCTTGTCCAAAGTTTTCTTTCAGCCATAAAATTGATTTAGATAATATCAAAGTCTAAGTTATTGCATCTTGGATAATTATTGTAAAGAAGGAATGTAAAGTTGAGCTTTATAATTTTATATGCATTTGCTTTTAAGTCACCTTTATAATATGCTTAAACTTATGCAGGTTTGCGGTATAAAGCTGTATGTTTTAAAACACATTGAATATTTGTAATACAAAAGTAAATTCTAATCCTGTTAAAAAAAATATAGCTATTTTGTGCTCATGTACACCTTACAAAACATATTACAGATACTGCGACAGCATCAGCCGGAACTACAAAGGAAATATCCCATTACCCGGCTGGGCGTGTTTGGCTCTTATGCACGTGGGGATGCCACCGAAAAAAGTGATATTGATATTGCGGTAGAGATAAATGGCAAGATGGGACTGAATTTTGTTGATATGGCGGATGAGATAGAAGAGTTGTTTGGAATAAAGACAGATGTAGTTCTCAGGCGTTCTATCAAGCCCCAATATTTACCTTACGTGGAAAAAGATATTGTGTATGTCTGAGTAAGAATATTCTGGTATTATTTAACTTTTGTCAGTTGTTTAGGTAGGCCAACTGCCTTCAACAACGCTTTTGCTTCATTGGCCTTTTTTACAAAAAAAGGATGCTTCTCATAGTTGCCAACTTTACTGTCAACTTCTGCGAAAGGTTTTTTATTTTTTATTTTACTTTTATGTTTAGTTATCGCACTCATAGCTCAAATTTACAAATTATTTCCGGCGTATCAAAAAAGCTTCATAGCTACCGCCTTCTGTAAACACCTCCCAATTTCCGTCATTTAATGCATATACTTCAAAATCACGGCTGATCTCCTTCCAGTGATTGGTAATGCCCATTCTGTATAACCTGGTCCTCGAAAGCGTACTCCCTTTGGCGATAACCAAAGAACCGGGATTGTGGTTAGTAAAATCATAAACAGTGGCTGCTACGGTAGCCAATACTTTTCGACTGTCATCATTATTGGTAACAGTAACGTCACTTATTTCCCCGGTTAATTCATCAAGATCGCCAAAAGCAAGATTAAAAACAGAATTGCTAATCTGTGTAAAACGGATAATTTTTTTGATGTTACCTTTTGGCCCCTCGCTAATAAATTCATAATCAAGAAAGCCTGGATTAGTTTTATAATGATATCGCGGCAAATACATTATTCGGGGGTAGGGATTAATAATTATTTACAAAATAATAATATTGTTGATTTAGTTGCAACAATAATTTCTGAAATATAGCAGTCAATTAAAAAAAATTATCCATTTACTCATTATCAATTATCAATTTCCCAAATGCTATCTGCCCATCGTAGCCGCCCATTTTCTTTTCTATTTTTTCCAGTTGCAATAAAATGTCTTTGTGTGTCAATAAGAAGGCTCTCATTTTAGTGAAGACGCGTATGATCTGTATATTCACATTGATGGCCGTTGGGCTATTTAAGACACTTGATAACATGGCAACACCTTGTTCGGTAAAAGCCATCGGCATATACCTTGTGCCACCCCAACTTGAGGTGCCAATCCGGCACCTCAAGATATCAAACTCTTCTTTATTTAAGCGAAAAATAAAATCACCCGGAAACCTGTCGGTATTTCTGTTTACACTCCTTTTTAATTGCTTTGTTTCAACCTGGTATAGTTTTGCCAGGTCAAAATCCAGCATCACTTTTTGTCCACGAATAAGATAGATATTGTTCAGTATGATCTCATCGGGAATGATGATCATTTTAGCGCTTTTAGCCATAATATGGGTTTTGTATCAGGTATCACAAATCATGATATCTCATACAAAATACATACATGGGATAAATAAATTAAGTTGTTTTCCCCGGAAAAATCCGTTGCTTTTCTTATTTGGGGATGCGTGTAAAGGAGAAAAAAGGAATGTTATTATCAGTTGTGATGATTTAGCTAATGCCAAGCCAGGAACGTGCTTGCTGATGTGGTCGCATTTTGCGACCAGTTGTAACAACTTTAAGGAGCCAATTTGGTACCTTAAAGCATATTGATTCCTCCTTCAACCTGAAGAGGGAAAAGGATTGACACTCCGGAAGAACAATAGCCTGCCGCTAACAACAACCGGGACGATCTTTCAATTTTTCGTATTATTAGGAAAATTTACACCAGATCCAAAGAAACATTCATTCGACATTATTTTTCCATCTTTAAGTTTAAAAAACTCCGTGTTCCGAAATAATTTGCCGTCGTTGGTCCAGCCATTGTATGTTACAAAGGCATCATCTCCATCAACAATGATCTTTTCCAGATCAAACTTTTTGGAATTATTGGAATTTGGCCAGCACCTTTCCTTGTAAAGCTTCAAATTAATATGATCATCGCCTGCCGGACTGGTGAACGTAAACCCGTCAGCAAGGATCATCTCCAGCATATGCCAATCTTTTTCCACATAGGCGGTATAATACTGTCTGATGACCTTCTCATTCTTCATGTTGTGCTGTGATTGCTGAGCGAAACTTGTATAGGAGCACATCGTCATCCATACGATGAATAATGTGGCAAAGGGGTTAACTTTTTTCATATTTTTTTGTTTTGGTGTAAAAAATGTTGCCCTCCAGGGAATGCATGCGGCGGACGATTTGTTAGTATAGACAACTTTATGGTTGAATACCGGACATACCCGATTAAATTATTTTTTGAAGTTTCGATGCCATTGCCTGGAAAATGTGAATTTAAAATTACTTCGGATCTCCCTTAGTCCCCATGCGTTCAAAATACTTTTGAATGGAAACCTCAAGAATGGGCAGCCTATTAAACCAGGGATTTTGGCGGAGATCCATCAGGATGCGAAAGGCTTTTTCATTTTGATGATCATACTGCAACGCCACCGCATAATTTATCTCGGCAAACGGGCTGGGATATATATTTAACAATGCCTCATAATATTTGCAAATGGCTGACCAATCAGTGTCTTCAAATTTCTTTGCGGCACAGTGTACCCAGGCGATGGCTGCTTCCAAATGATACGGAGAAAAGGAGGAATCTTCTGACTCAATTAATAACCGGTGAGCAAGTTGTATCAATGAACTGTCCCAATAACTTCTGTCCTGATACTCCAATTCCACCGCATTCCCATGGGTATCAAACCTGGCTTCGAACCGGGCGATATTAAACAGCATTAGCGCCTGCAGTGCTTTCGTTTCGGAATTGCACAAGGGGCTGTCGAACAAAAATTTATTAAGCATGAGCGCGTCTTCACACATCATTTTTCCCTGGCTTATCTTTTCGCCTGATTGTTTGTAGCCTTCATTGAAGATAAGGTAGATCACTTTATGCATGATCGAAAGCCTTTCTCTGGAATAGCCATAGCCGTTGGCTGATAAACTCAGGGATTCACTTTTTAATTTTTGTCTTGCACGGTACAGCATTTTCTCGATGGCATCCAATTCAACCCCAAACTGCAGGGCAATATTTTCAACCTTAAGATTGGCTACATATTTAAGGGCTAACACCACTTGTGCTTTTGGCGTAATGTGCGGGTGGCAGCAAGCCATTAGCATCAGCAATTGTGCGTCTTTAAAAGCGTGTTCAGAAATGTCTTCTGCGGCCACTAAAACTGTTTTTGCTAAGGATAGATCTTCTGTCTTAGCATTTCTTTTCAGCAGATTTATGGATTTATTTTTACAGGTCTGGTATAGCCATCCCATCGGATTTTCAGGCACACCTTGCTTTGGCCATACCAGGGCAGCTGCGGCAAAAGTTTCTTGTACAATATCTTCAGCCGACTCAATAGACAAACCCCGGAACCGTTGTAAGATCAGCGAGATCAACTGGCCGAACCTGTCTTTGTAAATAACTTCGATATGCCTCGCTACTTCATTCATTATTTACACCGTATACAGTGGCAATGGGGCGAACCTCTCTTACGGCAAGGCCCCTTTGCACCAATGGGCAGTTTTGAGCAATGGCGGCTGCCTGCTCAAGACTATCAGCCCATATAATCTCATAACCCGAGATCCCTTCACGCGCTTCGATAAAAGGGCCATCGGAAAGGATCTGGTCCTTGCTTACATAGCGGCCTTTTACCAGCAAAGGTTCGCCCCTGATATAATTGCCGCTTTCGATCAGGGAGTCAACCCACTTGAGCATCATGGGTATGTTACTGAATCGCTCTTCTTCCGTCATCTTGCCCATCTTGCCCAAATCCTCCCTTATGATCAGCATAAATTTTTCCATGATCTGTTGTTTTTATTTTTAAAACGGGATCATAGCCCGATCTCATAAAATTAAGACAACTAAGCGTTCAGAAACCGGACATGGAGCGAAATTGTTCGATTCTTTTAAATTGTTTTATCCGGAAGGATGATGTGGAAGGAATAGCGTTAAGACCGTGGAAAATATAACCTTCGAAATGTTGGACCGAAAATAAAAAAGGCTATCAGTTGTTCGCTGAAAGCCTTGTCTGTCTTGTGGTGTGGGGCGGGATTGAACCGCCGACACAAGGATTTTCAGTCCTTTGCTCTACCAACTGAGCTACCGCACCGCCTTGAATATCGAATATTGAACAAGGAATGTTGAATATCGAATTCGGGCAGCAAAAATAAGGGATTCTGGTAAATATTTGAAATAAAGAAGGGGATTGTAGGATGGGATTTGGCTGCGCCAAATGAAGGGTGGTCACAGATTAAAGGGGATGTATGCACAGATTAACACAGATTTTTTTGCGTTTTTCTGTGTTAATCTGTGCATACATCTCTTTAAAAATCTGTGACCAAACTTTTTCCGAAGGAAAAAAATCTAATTGCCGTATTCGCACAAAAACTTGATCCGCATCAGCTTCAACTGCTCCCAGTTAAAATTACTATCGGCGAGTTCTTCCTGGGCAACTTGCAGGGAAGAAGTTTCGCAGCTTTTAAAATAATCCATTATTTCATCCTGTTCATATTCATCCACCATCTCGTCGATGGCATAATCGAGGTTTAATTTTGTGCCGCTGGCCACGATCGTTTCCATTTCTTCCAATAATTCGTCAATGCGCAGGTCCCTGCTTTTGGCAACGGTCTCGAGTGGAATTTTTTTATCAACGTTTTGAATGATGAATATTTTATTGTTATTCCTGTTGGCCACGCTTTTCATTACAAAATCATCGGGCCGGATGATGTCATTTTCTTCCACGTATTTTGCGATCACATCAATGAATGGTTTTCCATAACGCAAAGCCTTACCCTTGCTTACGCCACTGATCTTTTCCAGCTCGGCCATTGATGTAGGAAACATGGTGGCCATATCTGCCAGGCTGCTTTCCAAAAAGATCACAAAGGGTGGAAGGTTTTTTTCTTTGGCTACTTTTTTACGAACATCTTTAAGCATCTCCACGAGCGCCTCATCAGTAGCGGTGGATGCAGCAGCGCCCTGCTCTCCTTCCTCATCATCGGCATTGGCTTCTTCAAATAAATTGTTCATTACAATTTTAAAGGAAACAGGTTTTTTCAAAAAGCCTTCTCCCTTTTTGGTGATCTTCAGCAAGCCGTATTCTTCAATATCTTTTTCAATAAACCCCGCCAGCAACATCTGGCGAATGAGACTGTTCCAATAATGAAGTTCCTTGTCCTTGCCCTTACCGAAAACATCCAGCGCATCGTGCCGGTACATTTTTACCTGTGGCGTTGCCTTGCCCGCAAGAATGAGTAAAGTATACTCTACAGAAAAACGTTCTCCCAACGCTTTAATGATCTTTAAAACAATGATCGCACTGTCCTTCGCTTCAACTTTTTCTTTTGGATTTAAACAATTGTCGCAATGCCCGCAACTTTTTTTATCATCATATTCTTCCCCGAAATAATGCAGCAGAATTTTTCTGCGGCATACGCTGCTTTCGGCATAACCCACGGTTTCATTGATCAGCTGCGCGCCCACTTCTCTTTCACTGAGCGGCTTATCCCTCATCAGGTGTTCCAGCTTCGCCACATCTTTATGCGAATAATAAAGAATACATTTTCCTTCCAGGCCATCTCTTCCGCCACGGCCCGTTTCCTGGTAATAATTTTCTATTGATTTGGGAATATTATAATGGATCACAAAGCGTACGTCGGGCTTATCAATACCCATTCCAAATGCAATGGTGGCAACAATTACATCCACGTCTTCATTCAAAAACTGGTCCTGCCTTTCTGACCTTAATTTACTGTCGAGCCCTGCATGATATGCCACGGCTTTAATACCATTGGCCACCAGCATTTTTGCCAGCTCTTCGGTGGTCTTGCGGTTAAGGGTATAAATGATGCCGCTTTTGTTTTTATGCAGCTGTATAAAGCGCACAATACTTTTATTGGTCTGATCCAGGTTTATTTTTGGCTGGATCTCGTAATATAAATTTGGCCGGTTAAAGGAAGAAATAAATATTTTTGGATTACGGAGGCCAAGGTTCTTTACAATATCGCTTTGCACTTTCGGGGTAGCCGTGGCAGTTAGTGCAATGACGGGGATCGTTTCGTCGATCATATCCATCATCTCTCTCAGCCTCCTGTACTCGGGGCGGAAATCGTGTCCCCACTCCGAGATACAATGTGCTTCATCCACAGCAAAAAAAGAAATTTTAAGGTCTTTGAAGAACACAATATTTTCTTCCTTGGTCATGGTTTCCGGAGCTACGTATAGCATCTTTGTTTTCCCGGAAACCAGGTCTTCCTTCACAATTTTTTGCTGTCCCTTGTTTAATGTGCTGTTTAAAAAATGCGCCACATTGTCCTTGCTGCTGTAACTGCGCACCAGGTCGACCTGGTTTTTCATTAATGCGATCAGGGGTGAAACGATAATGGCAACACCATCACTTATGATTGCAGGAAGCTGGTAACATAAACTTTTACCTCCGCCGGTGGGCATGATGACAAAAGTATCATTACCTGCAAGCAGACATTTGATGATCTCTTCCTGCGGACCTTTAAAACCATCGAAGCCAAACTGATGTTGTAGTTCTGCAGAAAGGTTTGACAGATTTTTTTTAGCAGGAGCTTTTTCTCCCGAAGATTTCACCGGGATGAGTACCGCTGTTTTATTGTTGGATCTTATTTTTGCTTTAGCTGTTGCCATAATTTTTTGTTTAGCCACAGATTACACAGATTCGCACAAATTATTTTACTTTCTTTTCTGTGTTAATCTGTGTAATCTGTGGTAACCCATTTTGCCAAATGCAAGAAACTTTCTGCCTTTGACACTTTGTGGCCGTAGATTTTTTAAGGGCAGCGAAGTTAAGTTAATATGGCTGCAAAATAAAACCCGCGGCAAATGAACACTTTGTTTAACGAAATTTTTTGAATCACTTAAGTTAATTAAAATAAACCAACAAACAAAGATTAAACAGATTTAATGTCGGCCACAGATTACACAGATTTTCACAAATTATTTTTTTCCGGTATTAATCTGTATAACCTGTGGCAACCTTTTTTAGCCGTTCTTTGCACTATGACTGATTTAAAGTAGGTTTGCGCCGTTATTGATGAATAAAGAGATGATCATACCTGTTGCACTCCGCACAATTGAGCTGGAAGCCGAATCTGTAGCCGGACTAAAAGCATTTATTGACACCGATTTTGTAAAAGCTGTTGAATGTATTGCTGTTGGTAAGGGAAGGCTGATCGTAAGCGGCATTGGCAAAAGCGCTGTTATTGCAAAAAAAATTGTTGCCACATTGAACAGCACCGGAACACCGGCGGTTTTTATGCATGCCGCTGACGCCATTCATGGCGATATGGGTATGATACAGGCAGATGATATTATTTTACTGATCAGCAAAAGCGGTGACAGCCCCGAAATAAAAGTACTCACACCTTTCGTAAAAAGTTTTGGCAATACATTGATCGGCATGGTAGGTAATATGCAATCTTTTTTAGCGCAGCAAAGCAATATTGTTTTAAATACAACGGTAATGCAGGAAGCCTGCCCCAATAACCTGGCGCCCACCAGCAGCACTACCGCACAAATGGTAATGGGAGATGCACTGGCGATTTGTTTAATGGAACTAAAAGGATTCAATACCGATGATTTTGCAAAATTTCATCCCGGCGGAACCCTTGGAAAAAAATTATACTTAAGGGTGGAAGACCTATCGGCGCAAAATGCAAGACCAAAAGTTTTACCCACAGCAAGCATTAAAGAAGTGATCGTAGAGATGACACAAAAAAGACTGGGTGCTGCGGTAGTGGTAAACGAATCAGAAATGATACTTGGAATTATTACTGATGGAGATCTGCGCAGAATGCTGGAAAAGACAACGTCTTTTGATGAGCTGAACGCAAAAGATATTATGAGCACGCATCCAAAAACGATCGCAGTATCAGCATTAGCGGTGAATGCACTGGATGAAATGCGAAAAGGAAATATCAGTCAGTTGATAGCAGAGGAGAATGGAATATATAAGGGGATTATTCATTTGCATGATTTGGTGAAAGAGGGGATTATATAATATTTTTGGCCTGGAGATCAAAGGAAAAAAAAGAGAGAAGAGTTAACAGCGGTCTCATTTATCCTCTTAGCTATTTTCTTTAAAACAAAAGCATGAGTAAGAATCATTACGTGGCGATTATGGCGGGAGGTATTGGCAGCAGGTTCTGGCCAATGAGCCGGACAAATTTCCCTAAACAATTCCTGGATATTTTAAATACGGGCAGAACACTGATACAGGCTACCTATGATCGTTTTGCAAAATTTATTCCTGCAGAAAATATTTACGTGGTAACCGCCGAACAATATGTTGATATCGTAGCAAAACAATTACCCGAACTTGCACCGGAAAATATTTTAGGTGAACCCTCAAGAAAAAATACCGCCCCTTGTGTTGCCTATATTTCCTATAAACTACAGGAATTAAATCCTAATGCCAACCTGATCTGTGCTCCTGCAGACCACCTGATCTCTGATGAAGCGGGGTTCAAAAAAGTATGTATGGATGCACTGCATTTTACTTCACATATAAAAGCATTGATCACATTGGGCATCAAACCAACCTTTCCCAATACCGGGTATGGATACATACAATACGATCAGCAGGCGGTAAGCGAAAATGTATTTAAAGTAAAAACGTTTACAGAAAAACCGGATCATCAGCTGGCAAAAACATTTGTGGCCAGCGGCGATTTTTTATGGAACGCCGGCATTTTTGTATGGCAGGTAAAGAATATCATTAAAGCGTTTGAAAAACATTTGCCGGAAGTGAATGAAGTATTCGAAGCAGAAAAGATCCACTTCAATACAAAAAAAGAAAAAGAGGCCATTGCCCGTATATACCCGCAATGTGTAAATATTTCGATTGATTACGGTGTAATGGAAAAAGCGGATAATGTATATATCATACCGGCATCCTTTGGCTGGAGCGACCTGGGTACATGGTCCAGCATATACGACAGCCTTGAAAAAGACTACCTCGATAATGCTGTTGCCGGAGATAATGTGATCGTTATTGATGCTACCCATAATGTAGTGCACGCCGATAATAAAAAATTGGTTGTATTGCAGGGACTGGATGATTTTGTGGTCGTGGATACGAAAGATGTATTGCTTATCTGCAAAAAAGAAAAAGAACAGGATATCAAGGATTATGTGGCAGAAATTAAACGGAATAAGGGGGACAAATATCTATAACGGATACCAGATACAAGATGCTGGATACTAGATAAGAGTCTGCTGATTAGTTAGCTTTAACTGAGTAGAAAGACATCCATCCTTCAAATATCTAATTAATCTTCGCTAATTAAGCCCTATCCAGTATCTAGGATCCAGCATCTAGCATCTGGTATCCAGCATCAAAAACCCCCTCCCGATCACAATAGAACCCTTCATTATACGTTACATATCAGTATTTTAAATAAACCAATCCTTGATAAAACCAATTTGTATTGCGCTTTCAGCAGTGCTTTTATCACTTGATTTCATTAATGTAGATATTAATGGAACACTGCCATACGACCATAAGGAGCAGTTTGATCCCGCATTCTCTTACCTTAATTCAATTGATAAACTGGAAAATTATATTGATAGTATTGCAACAGCTGGTTCTGTAAACCCCCATTCAGTTGATTATGTGGTAACTATTTCACAGGCAATAAGAATTCGCTTTTATCATGGATTTTCACATTTCTCACTTAAGGAGAACTGGATCGCCGCTTTTTCTGAAAAAATCATAGGCTATGGCTTAGCCAGTAAGGTGAGGCCCGATGATATCATGAAGCACGAAAATGCAGCGTGTTCCCAACAGGCAATGGTAATGATGGAATTGCTTAAACGGAAAAAGATCTCTTACAGAAGCGTTGGCTTTCCGCATCACTTCGCATTGGAAGTACTGGTAAAAGACAAATGGTATTATTTTGATCCGAATATGGAGCCAGATATGACAAACGAGGACCGCAAAGAGGAAAACTGGAAGTGCTGTGCAGACAATCTTAAAAAATATTACGACACTTCAAGGTTCAAAGACCTTGACTGGAAATTCGGGAAAGACCTGAAAGTAACAACCGGGACAATTAATGAAACACTGGCGGCTCATGCAAATATCTTCCAGGCTACCACCGGCGTGCTATCAAAAATATTATGGTGCTTTCCCCTTTTAATACTGGTTTATAAAAAACGCAGATCAAACCCCGCCTGATTAATAAAAGCTTTGGCTATTTTTGATAAATAACCAAAAGCAAATACATTGTTACCATCCATACAAAGCAAACTCCCTCACGTAGGCACAACCATATTTACCGTCATGAGCGTGTTGGCCACGGAGCACAAAGCGATCAACCTTGGTCAGGGCTTTCCCGATTACCCGATGAATGAAGAATTGATCGCATTGGTGAATAATGCCATGAAAAGCGGGCACAACCAATATGTTCATATGTGTGGCCTCCCTGCCTTACGGGAACGAATAGCCGAAAAAATAAGCGGCCTGTATGCAACAATGGTCAACCCCGAAACCGAGATCACGGTAACACCGGGCGGCACGTATGCCATTTACACTGCATTGACAACAGTATTGCAACCCGGTGACGAAGTGATCGTTTTTGAACCGGCGTACGACAGTTATATCCCCAATATAGAAATAAACGGGGCGGTACCGGTTTTGATCCCGCTTACTTATCCGGATTATAAGATTGATTGGGACCTGGTGAAACAAAAGATCTCCGATAAAACAAAAATGATCATGCTCAATACGCCGCACAATCCTACCGGAAGCGTGTTAAATGCTGCGGATATTGATCAACTGCAAAACATTGTAAAAGGAACCGGGATCTTTATTTTAAGCGATGAGGTATATGAACACCTGATCTTTGACGGGATGAAACACGAGAGCATGCTTCGCTATCCCGACCTGTATGAAAGAAGTTTTGTATGTTTTTCTTTTGGCAAAGTATACCATTGCACAGGCTGGAAACTGGGATACTGTGTGGCACCACCCGCCTTAATGAAAGAATTCAGGAAAGTACACCAGTTCAATTGCTTTAGCTGTAACAGCCCGGTGCAATTTGCCTTAACTGAGTTTTTACAACAAAAAGAAAATTACCTGGAGCTGGGTAATTTTTTGCAACAGAAAAGAGACTACTTCCAAAAACTGATGGAGCATACAAAATTCAAACCGTTGCCATCTCATGGAAGTTATTTTCAGTTGTACAGTTATGAAGGGATGAGCGAAGAAAATGAAAAAGACTTTGCCATCCGTTTAACAAAAGAATATGGCGTGGCCACCATACCTGTAGCAGCTTTTTATAAAGAAGAAAAAGAAAATAAAGTATTGCGGTTTTGTTTTTCCAAGAAAGAAAGTACGCTGGAAGGGGCTGCGGAGAGGTTGATGAAGGTTTAATAAAATATTAAATATTAAATGTTGAATGTAAAATGTAAAAGTTGAAGAGTTCAATAATTTAAACAGCTTGCTAGATATAAAGTTGCTAAACTTTTACATTTTGCATTTAATATTCTGCATTTTACATTTTTTTTAAACCCCAAACTGCTTCAAATGATGATCCAAATGTTTGTACATGCTTTTGCCCCATTGTTCCTGTGTAAATTTCCCAAAAAACGGATGCGGGAATTTGCCCACATTGCCACGGCCTGCAGTATAGAATTTTGAGATCAGTTCGGTCAGTTCTCCTTTTTCAAGATCAAATTCCCGCTGGTCTTTTATTAAAAAACTGGGTGCAGTTGGCAGGTTCTTTTTCCAGGGACTTTCATTGTACATTTTTGATTTCATCATCCAGGCCAACATCAATCCCATGAATATCCGCGGCATTTTTTTATCACTGAGCGGAACTTTAAATGCTTCTTTGCAATGCGCCAGCATCTGAGCCACTTCCATTTTTCCCCAGCCTCGTTGCGATTGAGGGGTAAGTGAATTTATCCGACGGAGTATTTCATCGTAAGCTTCTTTGTCAAATAAACTTTTCATGATTAATTTATTTATTACATGAATTAATGCTAATTACACGAATTATGAGATGTAAATAAAGCAATAGACTTAATTTGTCTTTACCGGAATTGCCTGATAATGAATATTATTTCAGATTTAGAAATTAGTGTAATTCGTTTAAAATTCGTGTCATAGCTGCTCGTAGAGTGCCCTCAGTTTTTCTTTTGTCATTATCTTTTCCCAGTCTTTCCCCAATGCATTTTCCCAAAGGGGTTTCATGCCAAGCGACACGTTGATCATTTTATCAAAATCTTCTTCCGTTAAACGGGAGCAGATACCCTGAGGGATATCGATCTTATTTTTTTCGACCATGTATTTAAATTCTTTCACGCCTTCAGGATAATAGGCTTCCAGTTTATCAAACACAATGCAGTTGCCAATGCCATGTTTGGTACCCAGTAAATAACTCAGTCCATAACTAACGGCATGGGCTATCCCCACCTGGCTATACGCAATGCTCATACCACCGGCATAAGAAGCCATCATGAGTTTATCATCACTATTTGCGTCCCATCCATCTTTGTTCACGTACACATCCCTGCAGAGCTGCAATGCTTTTTCGCCATAACTTTTACTGAATTCATTCAAATAAGTACCATGTAAACTTTCAATGCAATGAATATAACAATCCATGCCGGTGTAAAAACGCTGATTGGCCGGTGCATTGGCAGTTAATTCCGGATCCAATATGATCTGGTCGAAGGGCGTAAAGTCAGAATTCATACCAAGTTTTTTTGTCGGGCCCGTGAGTACGGCGGTACGACTTACTTCGGCGCCTGTGCCACTTAGCGTGGGGATACCCACTTTATATACACCAGGATTTTTTACAAGGTCCCAGCCCTGGTAATCGGCGCTACTGCCGGGATTGTTCATCATCAATGACACGGCTTTTGCAAGGTCCATTGCAGAACCGCCGCCAATACCAATGATACCGCTTACTTTTCCAAACTCTTCTTTTAACCCGGTGGCCAGGCTATCCACGTATGTTGTCTTTGGTTCATGGGTAACATCAACAAAGATTATTTTATCGTTGTTGCGCACAGGAATTCTCTTTACTAAATCTTTTCCATCGAAATAATGATCAACTAAAAAGACCATGGGCTCGCCTGTTTTCCGGTGAGGTGCAATGATCTCATCCAACTGGTTAAAAGAACCGCGGCCATAAATCACATAGCCCACCATTTTAAAATTACGAAATGCCATATTGATTATTTTTTACCACAGATTAATGCAGATTATTCTCACAGATTACCACAGATTTTTTACACCGCCTCCGGCAGAGATTAACAGAAATTCTTCAGTTTGAATAATCTGTGCATACATCTTTTTTAATCTATGGTTAAATTTACTTTATTAAAGAATAATTCTCTTTATTCCTTTTTTCATATCTGCCACATTAAAATTAAACAATAAGCCAATCTTGCACCCCGAAAGTTTCAAATAGGTTAAAACCTGTGCCATGTGGGTATCATTAAACGTCTCTATGGCTTTGATCTCAACAATCACTTTCTTTTCTACAAATAAATCCACCCGGTAACCAACATCTAATTTTACATCTTCAAAAACCAGTGGCAAAGACTTTTCTTTTTCAACTGACAAACCTTCTTTTCTTAACAGGTAGTACAGGCATTCTTTGTAAGCATTTTCCAGTAAACCCGGGCCAAGAGAACTGTGTACTTTATATGTTGCTCCAATAATTTGATAAGTAATATCATTTATTGTTTCCATGAAAAGGATTAAGGGCTATATAATTAATAATTATCCAGGTTAAAAAAAGTAAATATAGAATAGAAAATCTGCGGATATCTGTGAAAAAAATCATTTTTATCTGTGGTTTTAACCCTCCAGCAGTGAAGTGGCCCTTTCCAGGTCTTCGGGCGTATCGATCTCAATGCCCATGTATTCGGTAATGATCATTTTTATTGATATGCCATTCTCAAGATAGCGGAGACATTCAATTTTTTCAACCGCTTCCAGCGGGGTTATTTCCCAGCCGGTAAAATTGAGTAAGGCCTGTTTGCGGAAAGCATATACACCAATGTGTTCGTAATAAACCGGGGAGATATTTTTATCCCGGGGATAAGGTATAGGGCTGCGGCTGAAAAATAATGCATTGTTATTTTTATCAACAGCCACTTTTACATAATTGGGATCGTGGATGAATTTATCTTCTTTTAATTCCTGCATCAATGAAGCCACCTGTACATTTTCATCCTTAAAAGCATTTAATAATTTTTCAAGGGGTTCCTTTTGTACAAAGGGTTCATCGCCTTGTACGTTCATAACAATATCAACCTCCATCGCTGCAGCAGCTTCTGCAATACGGTCGCTGCCACTTTCGTGTACATTGATACTCATGATAGCCCTGCCACCATGCTCATGAATTTCTTTAAAAATGATCTCGCTGTCGGTTACCACGATCACTTCATCGAATAAATTTGTGGCAATAGTATTATCATAGGTATGACGTATGACCGTTTTATCTCCCAGCAACTGCATCAGTTTGGCCGGAAAGCGCGTGGCGGCATAGCGTGCCGGTATCATGGCAATTGTTCTCATCATTAAATTATCAGGCAAAGTTACAGGGAATGTTGGTTGGGATCATACAAACAAAACGGGATTATTACAAAACACGATCAAAAAGTTGCCGGAAGCTCCGTAAATATTTTTTTACAGTTCTGGCAGCGGTATAATTTGCTGTATGTTTCCTCCTGTCCGTAAGCAATTTTATTTTTTAATTTACCCCAAAATGTTTGTGGCCGGTTTATTTTTTCTTCAACAATTAAAGAAAGACTTTGGCAATAAGGACAGGGGATTGATTTGATGTATGCCGCTTCCGCCTCTTTTAATATTTCAAGGGCCCTGTCATGGTCAGACGCTGCTACCATCAGCTTAATGCCGCCCACAGCGGGGTTTAGCAAAGGATCAATAGTTACAATATATTCATCTTTAAGATGGCAATTGATCTCATTTTCCTGCAGCAGGCCCAATGCCATATTTGCAAACATGTAATTATCGTAAGAAGCAACCTGTTTAAAATTCATAACATCTTATCTCCCGTAATCATCCCCGTAATCTGCTGCATATTTTTCGTAACGCTTAATAAGGGAAATGTTCTTTTTTTCAATTTCTGTCAGATCTTTTTTTACGTCTACGGTATTGGGAATATACCAGTCCTTATCTTCAAACATTTCACGCAGATCTTTCTTCTTAAAGCAATAGCCGTGCCTTGCAAAAATTTCATTGCGCATCGTTTGCAGGTCGGCTTTATTCATATTGGATACATCGTCTTCAACCAATAACCTTTTGGATGCAATCGGGAATTGCCCCACATCTACCAGGTACATAAAGGAGCGGCGCTTCAATGAAAAATCCTTGGCCCCTAAATGCGCATCGGGCACATTAGGTTTCCAGTTTCCGGTAACCATATCGGGCTGTTTATCATCGATGATAAAATTAAAAACGCCATCGTATTTATCATCGCCGGGCTCTTTGGCGTTGATATTGTATTTTCCATCCATGAATTTTATTAACCCGGTAAATGGCCGGTCATTACCCCCTACCACGCTTCTTCCTTCAATAGTATCATTGATGGCTTTGGTAATGAGCAGGGTGATCTTATTGGTGCCAAAATCCCCGACATAAGACCCGATCAGTTTTGCATAATTGACTGCTGCGGTTGTTAAATCTGATGCCAGGGTTTTATCGTCCGTATTTTTTGACTTAGGTTTACAACCTGAAAAAAGCAATAAAAAAATGACGGCCGGAAGAAATATTCGTTTCATAAATTTTTGTTTCCTGTAAAATACGGTTTTGACAGCAACACGCAAAAACATATTCAAAGTATTTCTTTTGACAGCCCTGGGATTTTTTTCCTTCCTGATGCTGCGGATAATTTTTATTTATATTCCTGTACAAACCGATGTGGGCTTTCTTCAGCTTAAACAGGCATACATTCATATCACCGAATGGAAGATCGCTTTTTTTGTGCACGTGTTCAGCAGCCTGTTTGCCTTGCTGGCAGGCTTTACGCAATTCTCCAAAAAATTGCTGAAGAAAAGGCCAAAGCTTCACCGTGCCTTTGGGTATATCTATGTAACCGATGTTTTAATGGTAACCGGACCGGCGGGATTACTGATGAGTTTTTATGCCAATGGCGGAATATCCTCGCGCATTGCATTTGTTTTGCTTTCTGTTTTATGGATCAGTTTCACTGCGATTGCATTATATAAAGCGGTGACGAAAGATTTTAAGGCGCACCGGATTTTTATGATACGTAGTTTTGCCCTTACGCTTTCTGCTGTTACGCTGCGAATATGGAAAGTGCTGCTGGCCAATTATACAGATGTACCACCGATGGACCGTTACCGCATTATTGCCTGGCTGGGATGGACACTGAATTTACTGGTGGCGGAGTGGATCATATATTATTATATCAGGAGAAGGTCGGGCAAATTGATTAGAGCATAATTTTTTACCACAGATTAACGCAGATTGTTCTCACAGATTAACACCGATTTTTTACACCGCCTCCGGCAGAGATTAACAAGATTTCTTTAGTTTGAATAATCTGTGTTAATCTGTGCATACATCTTTTTTAATCTGTGGTTACCAGCATAAGCCGAAGGCTTATTGCTTCCCATCAATGATCAACGGCGAACTTCCCTTACCCATTACGATCACTTTGGCATTGTTGCTTAAGGCAATTTCCTTCATCGCCTTGATCTGTTCGTATTGCAACTGCTGATCAGTAAGGCCGGTATTGATGATGCGCTGGTAATCGGCAATACCTTGTGCTTCTACTCTCTTACGTTCTGCTTCCTGCCTTTCTTTCTGTAAAACAAATTCCATTTTTTTGGCATCCTGCTCTGCATTTATTTTTGATTCGATGGAGGCTTTTACCGAGGTGGGCAGGGTAATATTTCGTACCAGCAATTGTTCCAGCATGAGGCCGCGCTTTTTAAAATCTTCTTCAATACTGCCATAAATACGTTGCTGAAACTCATCCCTTTTAGAACCAAAAAGGTCAACGGCCTGGTAGTACACGGCATTGTCGCGTATCTTGGTACGAGTGATGGGTCGTACGATCTTGTCCCTGAAATCACTACCCGTTTCTTTTAATAATTTGGGGGCGTCGCCCGCTACCACGCGATATAAGACCGTAAGGTCAATGGTTACTTCCAGTCCATCACTAGTCAATACCCGGATAGCATCATCTCCTTCTTTCTGGCCTTCATCATTGATCCCACTCATGGTATAGTTCTGGGTTTTAACATCTAATTTTTTAATTTCCAGCAAGGGGTTTACAAAATGCAAACCACTGCTCAACACATCATTTTGTATACTGCCGAATAATATTTTTACGCCGATCTCCCCGGGGTTTATCTGGATGATGCTGGAAATCAGTATACCAATTAAAATAAACACGAAGCCAAGGATACGGCCCATATTTTTAAACCTGGCCAGGGCCGGATTGTTTTTAATGACTGTGGAGGCTACGATCAAAATGATGAGGCCAAGTATTATCAGAAACATAAGTAATTAGTTTAGGCCCGTAAGTTCAATAAAACAATTAAGAAGATAGCTGTTGGTTTTGCACATAAAGGATAACCACAGATCATCACAGATTTTTTCACAGATAGCCACAGAAATATAATCTGTGTTAATCAGTGAGAAAAATCTGCGTTAATCTGTGGAAAAAAATCAGTTATTCAACATCAATGGCATCACCAGCATCAACAGGTCTTCCTGCTCATCCTGTTCTGTTGGTTTAATGATGCCCGCCTTGGTGGGGGTACTCAGTTCCATAACAATATCTCCTGTATCTGCCCCACCCAACATCTCAATTAAAAATTTTGCATTAAAAGCGATCTGCAGGTCTTCGCCATCATACTGGCAGGACATGCGTTCGTTTCCCTCAAAACTAAAATCAACATCCTGTGCAGCCAGTTGCAATTCGCTGCCACTGATGTTTAACGCCACCTGGTTGGTACTTTTATTGCTGAATACACTTACCCTGCGTAACGCATTTTGAAAATCATGTTTATTGACCGTCATTTTATAAGGATTATCCAAAGGGATCACCACTTTATAATCCGGGAAACGGGCATCGATGAGCCGGCACACTAATTCGGTGCCGCCATGTGTTACAAATAAATGATTGGTATTATAAGAAATATTCAACTCATCTTCATTATCGGGCAATGCATTTTTTAATAAGTTCAAAGGTTTTTTGGGAACAATGAAAGAATCAGTCTTCGGACAACTGACATCCTTTCGTGTATAACGTACCAGCCTATGCGCATCTGTGGCCACAAAAGTGATCCCCTTCTTATCCAGTTCAAAAAATACGCCCGTCATGGCAGGGCGCAGGTCATCATTACTCACAGCAAACAGTGCTTTATTGATAGCAGTTACCAGGGCCGAAGAGCCCATCGTAAAGGAATTGGCGTCATCGGCAGCCGGTTCCTTGGGGAAGTTATCCGGGTTTTCACCCATCACTTTATACTTACCGTTATCACTGGTAATTTCCACAGCAAAATTTTTGTCTATATTGAAAGTAAGGGGCTGTTCGGCAATATTCTTCAAAGAGTCCAAGAGTATTTTTGCAGGGATACATACTTTGCCGCTGTCTTTAGCCTCAATATCAAGGTGTACTTTCATCACGGTTTCCAGGTCGGTGGCCACCACGGTAAGCCTGTTCTTTTCAATTTCAAATAAAAAATCTTCCAGTATGGGCAACACGGTATTGGCATTAATAACGCCGCTGATCTGTTGTAACTGTTTCAGCAGGGCCGACGAGGAAACGATGAACTTCATAATAATGTCTTTATTTGGCAAATATAAAATTAACAGCCCTAAATGTACGGGCAATTTTTAAACAATTTTCAGCTAACGTTCCGTAAATTGCTTTTACTTGTAAAATAAACGCATAATTCATGTTTGATAAACTATTCGGGTGGGGAAAAAAATCAGGAGAACAACAACCTGATATCAACTTTGGCCGTTACAGCGATAATAATAAAACAGTGGAAAAGGTGAACCTGTGGACCGATGCCGATAACCTGTACAAGGAAAAAAAATACCAGGAAAGCATTGATGCTTTTTTTGATTACCTGCGGGATGATGCCGTCAGCAATGTGATCCTGGACCGTAACGGAACTGATTTTACTTTTCAGATTTACCAGGGTTCTAAAATTGTAAGGGGCACGGGTAATGCGGAACATATGCAGGCAGAAGTGTCTTTGGCCAAAATGCCTCAACCCTCCGTGCCGGTTATGCGTAGGTTGCTGGAACAAAATTTTTCTCTGTATTACAGCCGCTATTCTTTGGACGGAGAGCGGCTTTGCATGCGGTTTGACAGCGAAATTGATACTGCTAATCCCAATAAATTGTATTATGCCCTGAAAGAATTAGCCACCAAGGCCGATAAGCAGGACGACCTGTTGGTGCAGGATTTTTCTTCTTTGCAAAGCCTGGACACGGAACACATTGCAGGTATTCCGGAACCCGAAAAAGAAACAAAGTTTGCCTTTATGCAAAAATGGATCAGCGAAACCCTGCAGTATATACAAACCCTCGATGCAGAAAAATTCAGTGGTGGGATCGCTTATTTATTATTAACACTATCCTTTAGAATTGACTATCTTATTTGCCCCGAAGGAGCCCTGCAGGCCGAGCTGGAAAAGATCCCTGTCCTGTATTTTACCAAGGATGAAAAACCGGCGACGGAAAAGAACAACGCAATGATTGCTGCATTTCAGCAACTACAGGCCCGGACCAAAGAAGATTTTTTTAAAAGCCTCTTTCGCAACAAAAGCAGTTTTTCCATAGTAACACCACAAACCCAAAAAACAATTGCCGACGCTATTCTTGCTGCTAATAATAATATGACCTGGTACAGGGATAATAATTATCCTGTAATTGCACAGCGGATATGCGAATATGGTATCGCTTATTGCCAGTATACGTACAGTTTACCCAGGCCACTGACCGAGCTGTTTCAACTATTCATGCAGGTGAATTATCTGGATTATTTTACCTCATTGGGATTCCATGATGAATATTACGAGCGGTCAAAAACTAAAATCAACAGCGAAGCCATTATTGAAAAAATAAATCTTATTCAAAACAACTGGAGAAAAAAATATCCGAAAATGGAATTTAAAACACAGCACCTGAAGTTTGATACTATGGTGAATTTTAATCTTACGTATACGACCGAATTGGAAACTTTAAACTTTGACTCTAAATAAAAATAGTGATAACCACAGATTTGAAGGATTGATTCACAGATTTACGCAGATTGATTTTCATTAAAAAATCCTTTTAATCTGTGAAAAAAATCTGTGCTTATCTGTGGTAAATAATACATATCAAACCAATGCCAACACAGGACATCATAGAAAAATACCAGGATGCCATCATCCAGATTGCCACACAAAGTAGCACGGGAACCGGCTTTTATGTAAAAGAGTTTGATCTCATCGTTACCAACAACCATGTGGTGGATAATGCCGCGGAAGTAACGATACAGGGAAAAGTGTTTCCAAAATCATTAAGTCGTGTATGGTATACCGATAGAAAGCACGACCTTGCTTTTTTAGAGCCGCCGGTTGGCGCAGTGCTGGCAGATATTCACCTGGGCCAGTATGAAGACATGAAAGACGGTGATGAGATCGTTGCTATCGGTCACCCCTATGGGCTGAACTATACCGCTACGCAGGGAGTGATCAGCAAGGTAGACAGGATCCGCGACGGATTAAAATACATACAAATTGATGCGGCCATAAACCCGGGCAATAGCGGCGGGCCACTGGTAAATGAAAAAGGAGAGATCATCGGTGTAAATTCTTTTATCATCAGGGGAGGCGATAATTTAGGTTTTGCCCTACCGGTAAATTATCTGCGCACGGCCTTGCAACTATATCAACCCAACAGGGGTGCTGCCACAACAAGATGCTCCTCCTGCGATTTTTTAGTAACCGAAGCAAATATTGATTCAGGAAAATATTGTCCAAGTTGCGGCACGGAAGTAAAACTGCCCGAAATGCCGGAGAAAGAAACCGAACCCGTGGGTGTGGCAAAAACGATCGAAGCTGTTTTAAAAAGCCTTGGGAAAGACATCAAGCTTGCCCGGAATGGCCCCAATAACTGGGAAGTAGAAGAAGGAAGTGCAAAAATTAAGATCGCCTACAACACAGAAAATTTTTTTGTGGCGGCAGATGCTTTCTTATGTCAAATGCCCAATAATGCTGTTAAAATAAAACCACTGTACCAGTTTTTGCTGGAAGAAAATTATCAGCTCAATGGATTGGTAATAAGTTGCAACGGGCAGAATATTGTGCTCAGTTGTATTTTATATGATTTGGACATGACATTGGAAAACGGGGCAGCGCAATTTAAAAAGCTGTTTAAAACCGCAGATGAATATGATGATATGCTGAAGAGAGACTTTGAGTGTATTGACAGGCTTGTAGAAAAGTAATGGCCACAGAGGGCACAGAAGCACGGAAGAAATGCAGAGAAAAAGAGCACGGTGTTGTTTGCAGCGAACAATGGCTAAATTTCATTTACAAGAGGGATTGAAAAGAAAAGAATAATTCTGTGTTTCAGTGCCCTCTGTGGCAAATAAATTATTCATGTTTCAACGGGCAAAATATATTATCACAGTTTTAATTTTTCTCTGCGGCAGTAAATTATTTTCTCAAACCACCCAAACCCTTTTCTATACCACAAAAGACGGGCTGCCTTCCAATTCTGTGTACAGAACGGTATTGGATAAGCACGGTTTTTTATGGATAGCCACAGAGAATGGGCTTGCTAAATTCGATGGAAAGAATTTTAAAACCTATACCACTGCCCAGGGGTTGCCCGATAATGAGATCACCGACCTGTTTATCGACAGCAGCCAAACAATATGGGTAACTCCTTTTCGAAAAACACCTGCTTATTATAACCCTGTTAAAGACCGTTTTGAAAATGATGAGACCGATCCCGAATTACAGAAAATAGAATTGGGCAATGCCAACAGGGGCAGCATTTTAGAATATGGCGGAATTGCTTTCAGTAATAATCAACGTAATTTTTTTATTTATAAAAAAGGGAAAGTAACGGCGTATAAGGGACTGCTTGATATCAGTAAGGCAGGAACCCCGGAACGGGTGATTGAATACAGGCCGGGTAATTATTTATTGGTTTGTGATGATTCGGTTCGCGTCATGATCAATGACAGGATAACGAAAACATTTCCTCTTGCCAATAAAATATTTAACAGCGAATATTTTAACCATACCCTTTTTATCTGCGCTGGTAACAATATAAAAAAATATACAGTCACAGATGATGGAGCAATATTGTTGAGGCAGGAAAAAGAATTTCCTTTTGTCATCCGTATTTTTTGCAAGGCGGGCAAAAGTCTCGCGGTCACTACATATAACGGTACCACCTACCCGGTGGATACTGCAACGCTTGACCTGCGGGCTCCCTTATTATATAATATTGCCGTTCGGAATGTTTTGGAAGACAAAAGCGGGAGCAGCTGGATATCCACGCTCGATAAGGGCCTTATTAAAATTCAGCAAAAAAGAATTTCATCTTACACGATTAATGATAAAACCCTTAACGACCAGATCGCTCAAAATTTTAATGCGCTATTGGTAAATAATAAAAAGATTTTTGCCGGAAATAATTATGGCGAAGTAATCGCCTATGATGGAGTGTACGATATTAAAAAGATATCACTGAGCGAAGAAAAGAATATGGACGCTGTGGTGCGAAAAATAATTGAACTAAAAAACAAGATATACATAGCCTGCCAGAGCGGCTCTTTCGTGATCGACAAAAAAACCCTACATGTGCTGCAACGTTTTGAAAGGCAGGACAATTCCTCCACAAAAGCGGCCCTTGTACTGAATGACTCTGTTTTATTATTAGGGAGTCATGCCGAGGTTAAAAAATATAATATTGAAAAAAATATGATTATTGCAAGTGCAGTTAAAAGAGTTACTGCGCTCGGAGTGGGACTCAATAAATATATATATATAGGTTCCAATGATGGCTTGTACAGATGGGACAAGGATTCTTTATTTTATTTTGGCAGGGAATATAAAGCCCTTAGCTACAGGGTAAACAGCATCTGTACAACTGCTGACGGGCTGGTATGGGTTGGCCTGGGCTCTGATTTCCTGATGATCTTAAAAAATGATTCATTGATAAGATCCATTGCACTTGGAGATATCATTCCCGGCAATGTATGTAAATCTTTGTACAGTAATAAAGCAGGAGAAACCTGGTTGGGGACAAACAAGGGGTTAAATAAAATTGAGTACCAATATAACGGGAAGGCGCTCAGCTATGTCAATACTTTCTTTGGTATATCTGACGGCCTGATCGGGGAACAGGTAAATGATATCACCATAAAGAATGATACGGTATATGTTGCCACTTCCGGCGGGATCAGTTATTTGCCGGCTAATTTGCACTTACCCGTTGCAGATATCACCACTTTTATTACCAGGGTTTCTGTGGATGGTAAAGACACATCAGTGCTCAGTAGTTATGCATTACCTTATGACAAGAATAATATCAGCATCGATTTTTCAGGAGTGGATCTTACGGGGTATTATCCTTTATTTGAGTATAAAGTAAATAATACGGAATGGGTGAAGCTGGATAAAAACAGCATTGAATTACGGCTGCTTTCCGGTAATTACAATATTTTGATACGGGCTATTAAAAGAGACGGAACAGCCTCTTCTCAATCGGCCAACATAAATATTTATATTGAAACACCCTTCTGGGAGAGTGGTATTTTCTGGTCTGTGGTGGTGGTCCTGTTGTTTATTGTCAGCATATTATTTTTACAAAGAAACGGCAGGCTAAAACAAAAAAAGGCGGTTGAAAAAGTACTCACTGAAAAAAAATTAGGTGAGCTGGAGATGCAGGCGCTGAAGGCACAGATCAACCCACACTTTGTTTTTAACTGTTTAAATTCTATCAAAGGGTTTATCTATGATAAGGATTTCAAACAGGCGGATAAATACCTGGATAAATTTTCAGAACTGCTCCGCGGCACACTCGACAATTCTTCTTCTTCAATCATTCCATTACAGGATGAGATCAGCTACCTGGATAATTACCTGCAGCTGGAGAAGCTGAGGTTTGATGACAGGTTTGAGTATAGTATTGTTTTGGATACGGCAATAGACAACAAAGCTATTTTTGTACCGGCTATGTTGCTGCAACCTTATGTAGAAAACGCCATCCGGCATGGCATAGGACATTTGGAAAATAAAAAAGGAGCAATCACAATCCGGATAAAAAAAGAAGAAAAAAATCTGCTCTGTGAAATAGAAGACAATGGCGTAGGCAGGGAAAAAGCTTTTGCATTGCGGAACAACATGCATACAGAATATCAGAGCAGGGGCATGCAGTTATCCAAAAGAAGGGCAGAATTGTATGGTATTGAACAGGACATTATTGATAAAAAAGATGAGCAGGGCAATGCAGCAGGAACAATAATAGTTTTGAAGATCCCTGTATCAGAAACTTAAATTGATAAATAATGAATGCCTTAACCTGTATCATCCTGGATGATGAACCAAGAAATGTTCAGTTGCTGAAAAGCATGCTGGCAGAACATTGTCCGAATGTGCAGGTACTGGCAGCAGAAAACAAAGCACAAAAAGGATTGTTGCTGATAAAAGAATTAGAGCCACAATTATTGCTGCTCGATATTGAAATGCCACATATCAACGGCTTTGAAATGCTGAAACAACTGGAGCCGGTGAATTTTGAAGTGATCTTTGTTACAGCTTTCAGTCATTATGCAATAGAAGCATTTGAACATCACGCCATCGGCTATCTTACCAAACCGATCAACACCGAAAAACTGATCGCTGCGATTCAGGCCGCCGCAAGCAGGATCGAACAAAAATCTTTCAGTAAAAATCTTTTCTCGCTGATAGAATCCTCTGCAAAACCCGCGCCCGCACAAAAGATACCGCTTTCCACCACGAACGGACTGGTGTTTGTAAAGCTTGCCGATATCATGTATTGTGAAAGTAACGGTAACTACACCACGTTTTTCCTGGCAGAAGAAAACAAGCCCATCTTAGTAAGCAGGCAATTGGGTGAATATGAAAAACTATTACCCGAAAGCGACTTTACAAGGATACATGATAAATATATCATCAACCTGAGTTATATCAAAGAATATATCAAGGGTAGCGGTGGTGATGTGGTGCTGGAGAATGGCAAAGAACTTCCTGTTGCTTCCCGGCGTAAGGAAGATTTCCTTTCAAGGTTTGAGAAATGGATCAAAAGAAAAAGCTAACCACCCCCTCCGCCCCCTGAAGGGGGAACTTTGCACTTCACTGACTTGAACCTCTTGCAATTTATTGAAGAGATGCACAATGATTATTATATCATTCTGCAACACTATCATAATTTTTAAATTATCAGGCTCTTGGTTCCTCCGCGGCAGCGGCGGCGGAGGGGGTGTACACTTATACAATTAACCTCTACGCTTATACAATTCATTTAAAAAGGCTGTTTCTTCTTTTCATTTTTGTACAGGAGAAAAAGGGTGTGAAGGACTGATGTGAAAAGAATAACAAGACTAAATAACCGGATATGAAAAAATGCATCTGTAGGATCAAGCCTATCCTGATATTCCTGTTAACCGGAATTCTTATGCTGGCAACAGGCAACCAGGCAACTGCACAAAACAGTTATTTTATCAATAAAATTGCAACACCCAATACCGTTCAAAGCGGACAAACAGTAACGTATACTATAGGATATTCTACCGCAACTGCAGTAACTAACCTGGTGATCACAGAAACCGTGCCACCGGGCTTTACCATAACGTCCTGTTCAAAGCCATATACACAGGTTGGAAATATACTTACGTTCAACCTTGGAGGTTTTGCAGGCGGCTATTCAACTATTACTATCACCGGCACATTCGCATGCGGCAGCACCTGTAACAATACATTTGTAATTGACACAGCAACTATCAATGCCACCAGCCTTCCCACGCTTACCGATACGGCTGGTGTTACCATCACGGCCATCAACCCGTGGAAAATAAAAAAAATCCCCGTAACAGTTTATAGTTCCCCTAATTATTATGGCGCATTGGGAGGAACAGTTCGTTATATGATCATTGTGTATAAGAGCACCCCCTGCTGGACCTGTTCGGGAGAACTGAATTTAAACAACGCCCAGGTTATTGATAATATCGGGGCAGGCGCACAATTGGTAGATATTTTGGACCAAAGTTTTAACCCCGTCATTTATACAACAAACGTTAACACATTTACCTGGAATGCAGGAAACTTACTGGCCAACAGCGGGATGAATAATTACTATTATGCAAATACCAATACCTGGTACTGTTATGAAAGAATATATTATATAGACATCAAATACCCCTGTAACGCCGGATTTACAAATGGGCAAACCGTAAGCAATACGGCAACGATTTCGGGTATGCTTCCCTGTGGTGTACAACCCGTCACCAGTTCCAACACGGCCAATGTGATCCTGCAGGATCCTACAGCAAGCGGGAATTTTGTAAAAACCAATAATATTCACAGCAACCCGAATACTCAAATACCGGGATGCGGCAGCAGCTACAATGTGGGATTAATGAATAACGGAAGCGTTCCTTTAACCAATATCAACATCAACGATACCTTTCCAAAACAACTCGACATCACCAGCCTGACTATCAGCAGCAGCAATTACCCGGTTAATCTTTATTACTGGAAACAAACCGGCTGCGGGCCGGTTACCGGTCCCATTGCTTATAGCGGCAACCCGATCAATTCTTATGCAAGTCTTTCCAAGGCCACTTTAGTTGGCGTGGGGCCGCATATCTATGCATGTAAACTAACGGGAAATAACATTATGATGGGAGGGAATATTAATGTGGCGATCGGTTATACCATCCTGAATCCCGACTGGTGCGGGGGCAATGTTGTTCCCGGTACGGTGGTACAGAACTGTGCCAACACAAAATATACAGGCGATTACAGTTTAATTGATTCTGCAGGTTGTGTTTTTGCCAACAATGTGTATCATGGGATCATCAATCAAACATCCTGTGATACTTTTCATATCAGGAACCCTTTACCAAACCTGTACCTTGCTAAATATGTATGTGCACCTAAAAGCTGTTTCCAGCCAGGCGATACTGTGCGCTATCATTTGTTCTTTTATAATTTAGGCAGCGGTGCCCTGGCAGCGGGCGCGTTATTAAATGACGTATTGCCGACAGGTTTAACTTATGCGGGTAACGCCAGCTGGTACAGTACTACTTCGTGGAATAGTGTATGCACTACCGGTACCCCGATAACCGGCGTAACCTTCAACAATAATGTGAATAGCCCGCAATGGACATTGCCGTCAGGGCTGGCTGGTTCCTGCGGAAACAACAGCCTGCAGTTCTGGAACGCAGATTTTGATGTGGTGGTAAATAATAATGCAGCGGCCGGATCATTATCCAACAGTTATAATATTTCAGGCGGTGGCCTCGCCGGTATAAATTATTCCAACCAGGCCACCATAAATATTTGTCCGCTGGATTCATTGATCGCAGAAAAACAGGTAAGCATTGACGGAGGGATTACCTGGCAGCAAAGTGTAACTGTGCCTCCGGGAGGAACAGCCAGGTTCCGGATAAAGATCAGGAATGTAGGAACAGTGCCCATTACCAATATTAAAATAGTAGATATTTTACCGGCAGTCGGAGACATTGGCGTAGTAAGCTGTACATCCAGAGGAAGTCAGTTCAATGTCAATTTAAATACCGCACTGATCGTTCCTGCGGGCGCAACAATAGACTATTCATTACAAATAAATCCATGTAGGAGCACAGATCTGTGCAATGCACCGAATTGCGTGGGATGCGTAGCCCCGGGTTGGGGAGTTTATTCTCCTTTGGCGCGCTCCTTCAGGATGAATTACGGAAGTTTTATTCTTAATCCAAATCAAATACTGACCTATGATTATGATGTGACAGTTCCACTTACTGCCGTCAAAGGACAATCTGCGTGTAACAGTTTTGGTTATTGTGCCACCAGGACAAACAATAATATAAACACATTAGCCGCAGAAAATTATCCTTATGCCTGTATCACAGTTGGAGAAGATACCACCTGTAATTGCAAAGGCAGCAAGTGGGGTGATATCACGATGACGAATCCCGGCGGCCAGCATTTGATCTTACAATGCGGCGGCAGTGTTCCTGTTAAATGTAACAGTACACATACCATCAATGCTTTATTTACCTGCACCGGACAACATTGCCAGGGTTCTGTTCAATACAAATTAAAAGAACCCAATAATAATATTATTACCGGCACCCCTCCCCTCACATTCACTGCATCCCAGGCTGGCATCTATACATTGACGTTATATGGATTATGCGGAACAAAGATCTGTGACAGTTGTGTGATTGTTTTTAAAACGGATTGTATTGATAACGGATGTAATTGCGAAGACAGCAAGTGGGATCATATCACCATGAGCTGGAATGATATTATCTATACCGGAGACCCGAAAGACCCCAACAATAATAATAATAAAAATATCACGACTTCAGACGGTACAGGAAAAATAGATCCTAAAATTGTTATTGGTGGCCAGCAATCTGTTGCTATTGATTGTAATGCAGCACAACATGGCCTGCAATCACTGCCCTGCAATAAAACATTTACGATCACCGGCGCATTTATCTGCAACAAGCCCGGCTGCGCAAAAATATTGTACTCGATGCAGTATCCCAATAATGTTACCAATACCGGAACCCTGGGCACTTTAATATTTACCACCAACCAAACCGGCTGGTATTCGATTAGTTTTTATGGCATGTGTGGAAACGATACCTGCAAGATCTGCGTGTACAGGTTCCTGGTAGATTGTGGCGGCGACAAGCCCGAATGCCCCTGCCCGTATAATATTGTTGTAAAAGATCCAACGGTTCAAACTTCAGTTCTTGCAAATCCTGCTGCCACGATAGCTGCCGGGAATTTTGCAATCACCGGTCCGGCAGGCACATTGTTCACCGAGATCCGCGCTGAAACGATCAGCTATGCATTGACCAGTAATGCTAATAATGCCTGCGTGGGCTGTAAAAGTTACCCTTTTACATGGGCAAGTATGTATACAGCAGGAACCATTGGCGCCATGCCTCCCAAAATAACCATGTATGGAGGCGCTCCTGTAACTGCGTTTAACCCTTCGGGTAATGGTATTTACCAAAACCCGAGGGAAGTGATATGGAATAACGCCGGCTTGCCTTTTGCACTTCCGCCTTCTGTGACCGTGCAATTTTTATTACCGCCTGCTTCCATTATTGATTGCTGTGAACTGACTGCTAAGATATGCATGAAGTTTACTTTTAGGGACATCAATTGCAAGGAATGTGAAATGATCGTATGTTTTTCTGTACCCATAAAAAAATAAATAAAACGGCTGTTGAAACGTTGGATTTTGTAAAGGAGTAGAAGAAGATATTTTAAACTGTGACTGAACAATAAATATTTTTTATGAAGAAACTAAAATTAATATTGCTGCTGGGCTTGATAAGCTTCGGTGCAAGGAGCCAGGTAGGCCAGATACAACAGATAAAGATCGTAAGCTTTACCGTAAAAAATCAACTACCTGCAGTGATAGACAACTGGAACAATCTTCCGGGGTCATTATTATTGGTAGCACAGAAACCCCCTACAATAAGGGTAGAGGGCGTAAGACTTGTGCTGCAGATCAGGAGCAATGGCGCGATGATATGCGGAACCAATGCATCCACCGGTTTACCCGTGGATAATTTTACTACAAGAACTTTTTCTGCATCTGAGCTAACAGGAATATTATCGGGCTGCCACGATCTTAAAGACGGTAGCTACAGCCTTTGTGCCCAATTCTTTAATATTGATAAAGTGGCGATCAGCAATGAAGTGTGTAAGGACTTTATGGTAGAAACGCCCAAAGAAACGGACTATGCGCCGCCTACATTAATCACACCGGAGAACGGGAAAAAGATTTCATTAAAAGATATGCTAAAGCCGGTGATGTTTCGTTGGACAACATTGGTTCCCAAACCAAAGGAGCCCATTACCTACCGCTTAAGAGTGTGGCAACTGATGCAGGGTCAAAATGGAACACAGGCCATGAGGTCAAATCAACCGATCATTTCCAAAGACGTTGACAATATCACACAGGCAGTAGTAAATAATATATACACTGGTCCCTGCAAGCCGCCTTATCTCTGTGATTTTATATGGAATGTGCAGGCGCTTAACCGCGACGGGAAACCGATGGGAAGAAATGATGGAACGAGTGAACCTTATAGTTTCAAGATCCTGGATGATAACATCAATATAAAAATAGACAGCGTAAATGTGAGCTGCTGTATAAATGGCAAACAAAATATTTACATCTCAGTAAGCAACCAGAGCCCCCTCAATCCTGCACAGGTAACAGCCATAAAGTACAGGGTAAATGGCACGGGGCCGCTGACCGCATTGTCGCCAACATCACCGGCACTGCCTTACACTATTGCTCCCAATTCATCACAGGCATTTACTGCAGTGATCAATTGTGTAGACAGTATGAAGACAATGAAATTCATAGTGGATGCCATTTGGCCATCGGACCCTGATAATATAAATAATGAGACAGCCTGGGATACGCTGCACTGCGCCTGCGATGCCTGCGATGAAAAGAAAGTGAAGATCAATATTGTGCCATCAACCAATATTGTTATCAATGGCAACAATACACTTACACTTAATCAGCCAATAAGTATTACCACCACACCGCTAAAACTGGTAAAAAGCCTAAAGGCCGAACTGGTTTATTTTGAATTCGTACCGGAAAGCGAAGACTGCCTTCCATGCAATAAAGACAGCAAGACCTTCGGTAATTTTGACAATGGCACACATACGCAAACATGGAACTATACACCACCAAAGAACTTCAGCAACAGTAATACGTTCACCACAACGATCACGCTACCGCCTACGGTTAAGTGCTGCGATGCAACGATACGATGGTGCATCCGGTATGTGGTGACCTTTGAAGATTGTACGGTTTGCAACAAACTGGTATGTTATGAAAAGAAGAAGGAAGGTTGTGGCAAAGGAAACCCTATTCCCGACAACAATAATAATCCCAAATAACCGGGATGAAAAAAATATTCAACATACTGATTTTATTATTTGCATTTGTAAACGCAAATGCACAAGCCCAGCCCACGGCCTGTTGCCCGGAGTTTAAACTGGCATTTAAAAGAGATGTTGAATGTACTCAACAGGGATCCTGTGTTTCTGCTATCGGGGGAAATACATTTACTGCAAGTAACTGTAAATACAGCACGAATAGTTTTTTGGTGACACCCAATTTACCGGGTTATACCTATGCGTGGATCATTACCGGGGGCACTCCTTCCCTGGCTACAGGCAACCCGGTAAACATCACCTGGGGCGGTGGCAGTAGCGGAACGATCATTGTAACCATTACGAGTGCCGACGGGAGTTGTGTAAAAACAATAAAAGAAAATATATGTTTAAGAGACGCTCCTGTGGCTTCTTTTACCTTTAATCCAAATAATGCCTGTGCCGGATCACTGATATCCTTTAACAATACTTCTGTTGGAGGCGCAAATGTGTACTGGGATTTTGGCGATGGAAGTTTTGGAGGTAATTATAATAACATCACACATACCTATACTTTACCCGGCTCTTACAATGTAACCATTTATGTTTCCAATGATACAACTCCATGCAAGCCCATATCCCCGGCAGGCGGGAACCGGCCATGTTGCGGTTGTACTTCTTCCTTTACTTTAGTGGTTAACGTTGTTGCCGGCAGCCCGTTAACGATCATTCCAAAAAATTGCATTAACCAGTGTTTATGTCCGGGCGATACTGCTGAATATTGTATTTCTCAAAGCTGCACCTCTTATACCTGGAGTATTACCGGGGGAGTTTTTATCCCACCCACCGGCAATAATACACAATGTGTAAAAGTAAAATGGACAGGACCTTATCCCACCACAATTTCTTTTTCCGGAACCTGCAGCAACCCTTGTGGTAACACCGCCACCTTAAGCGTTCCGGTTTTAGTGAACAATATTCCTATACAGCCGAATATTTTAACGGCATGCCAAAACAGTACTCAAACCTATTCTCTTCCGGCAATGCCAGGCGTGTTTTATAACTGGGCAGTAACAGGTGGAACTATTATTGGGCCAAACATAAATACTCCGGTAATAACCGTACTGTGGGGCCCAGGAACAACAGGACAGGTTAGTTGCACTTATCAAAATCCACTTAAAAAGAAATGCAGCGGAAGCAGTGTGCTGAACATTAGTTTACAACCCGTTTTAAAAATAACAGGGCCATCGCAAACCTGCGTAGGTTGTACGGCATTTTTTTCAACAATGGGGGGATCAGTTACATGGACGGGTTCTGTGGGTCTTGGTTTTTCCCCTTCTGTTGGCCCAGGTACAACTGTAAGTTTTCCGGTGTCTGCAATAATGAATACATATACTATTACTGCAACAGGTGCTTTTTGTAACTCGCCGGTATCTGCCAACATGGTAGTTGCACCAAAACCGGTTTTAACTATTACTCCCGTTTCCGCAATCGCTTGTCCTAATACGCCTGTTCAATTTGTAGCAACATCAACAGTAACCAATACGCCCATTAGCTGGGTTTTACCCGCGGGCGCGTCCATGGTAGCTAACACCGGGCCTCAAATGGATACTGCTATCATACAATTTGGAACCATCCCTTTGGCAGGCGTAACGGTAACGGCTACCCAGAATTGTGCATTTAATTTAGCCTGTTCGCAGGCCACAGCGTCTGCTACTGTAAAAAAACCGCTGGCACCGATCTTAAATCCGGTTACCAATCCGTGTATCGATCAAACCATATTGTATTCTATCTCAAATCCTGTACCGGGCATTTATTATACCTGGAGCATAAGCAATAACCTGGGTACGATCCTGTCCGGCCAGGGCACCGGAACCATCAGTGTGTTATGGCATGGTAATATGGCGGTAAGTAATACGGGCACAATAACCGTAAGTAATTGCGGGGGTTCAACGTCTGCTAATATTACGGTAGCGCTTCCCATTAATCCTGTTATAACCCAGTCGGGTGGCTGTTTTCCATTTACACTTACGTGCAGCCCGGCCAATAATTATTTATGGTCTGGACCAGGAATAACAGGGCCAACGAATCAACAAACGGTTACGATTACCCTACCGGGAACTTATACGGTGATCATCAATTCTAATATAAATGGGAAATGCCCCGAAACAAAAACATATACTGTTCCTCCCGATCCGTATTTTGTAACGATCCTTCCTCCGTGTATTGTCAGCTCATGTAACCTGAACACACTGAATGTTCCATTTACAGTAGGTACTAATATCCCAAATCCTCAATGTCAATGGTTCTTTATTCCACAAAATCAGGTTATACCAATTCCGGCGCCTGGAGGAAATATCTGTAATGGGTTTTCGGGAACGCAGTTGGGTACTTATTTTTTGGTTATTACAAATCCCGCAACGGGTTGCAAGGATACATCCAACAGGGTTAGAATTCCTGAAGACATTAATATTTGTTGTGCAACTGCAGCCTGCAACAGCTTGCCCCCTAATGCGATTGATTTCACTTTTACCGGCTGCAGCCCAACAATTTTCACAGGAAGTTTTACGCTGCCTCCAGGCTGGTCAACAGGCAGCTTACCCATTACCTATTGCTTTGGAGACGGAACTTCTCAAACCGGTCCATCTTTAAATGCAACACATCAATACCCGGCAGCAGGGCAGTACACAGCATGTATTGTCAGAAAAATATTCAAGCCTTCGGGTATACCCGGAGTAAATGATACCTGCTGTGTTTCTAATTGTCATTCGGTGACCATCCCGGTTGTAACTAAGTTTAATGCATCTTATAATTGCAATACGGGCCTGTTAACAATGACCGACGCTTCCAGTTATTTTCCCTCAAATGCCGGTGCTTCTTATTCATGGTCCTATACCGGCACCTATACCGGTTCGTTGACCAATGGGCCAAATCAATCCATCACACCTACCAATTCAGGAACATTTACCATTACACTGAGTATTACGCTAAACGGGTGTACTTCTACTTACAGCATGCCAATATTAATTGTGTTGCCGGTAGCACCGATCACTATTAATCCCAATCCTACCTGCGACGGATCTCCGGTCTTTTTTTCCACCACACCCGGGATGATAAGTTATAACTGGCAGTTTGGAGACAATAACTTTTCATACCTGGCATCACCCGAACACATTTATCCTGGCCCCGGTACTTATAGTGTAACGCTTACCGTTACTACACCGCAGGGTTGTGTTATTATTAAAACAGCTACGGTCACCGTTCAGCCAAGACCCATCGTAACCTTGTCGCCCAACCCGGTAACGATCTGTCCCGGTACTTCTGTTACATTAACTGCAAACATTAATGCAAACGGAAATACGATGTGCCCGGTTTTATCTTCATATACTTTTCAATGGTATTATAATGGTTCGCCTGCAGGGCCACCAACAAATTCGCCTGTATTTAATGCAACCCTATATGGCACTTACTATGCGGTGCTAACAGGGAATATCCCGGGCTGTAATTGTAAGATCGTAACGGATACCGCTACGGTTAAATGGTATCCAAAGCCGGTTGCAAAGATCAAGGGAAGTTCAACTGTTTGTTTGAATTTCGGGAGTGGCACGGTTGTACTTTCTAATGCTGTGGGTGGTTATCCAACATATAACTGGTCATCCAATAATCCTCCGAATATTTCTTTTAGCCCCAATAATGCTTCAAGCACTACTGTTACCATCATCGCACCTGGTAATTATCAAATATTTTTAGACGTTACAGATGCAAATGGCTGTAAGGCATACGACACCTTGTGTATTTATGCAACCAACAGTCCATCCGTTATTATTAACTCACCTGCAGGTAATTTATGTGCCGGTAAAGTGTATTCATTACTGGCGGTTCCCACACCGGCTACAGCGCCACCTGCAGGGTATAGTTATTTATGGAATAACGGCGCGGTCGCTAATCCAATAAATGTATCTGCCCCCGGAGCGTATGATGTTTTACTCACGGATATGAATACGGGCTGTTCGGCAACATCTAATTTTGTGTTTATAAATCAGGGGCCAGAATTAAGCCTGTTCCCATCCTGTTGCGATACTATTTGCGATACCGCTAAATTAATTATTGTGCCGCCGCTGCCTTTAATTACCGGGCAAAATGCATGTGTTGTTTATAATATTGTGTGGCTGGATAATAATGTACCAATAAGTCCACAACCAAGTCCGTGCAATGCGCTGAATACTGCTACCTTAATTCCGCTTCTCGGGCTTCATACAATTTCTATTGCTGTAACCATTAATGGCTGCACAGATACATCCAAAGTGTATAATTTATTTATTAAACATTGTGGTGGTTGTGACTGCAAAGAAAGCCATTGGGGCGGGATCACCCTTACACCTGGCGACCCTGCTGCGCCAAATGCAAATGTGGTGACCGGTAACCCAATCATCCTACAATGCAAAAATAATTATCCCCTGAAATGCAACCAGTCTTATACCCTCAATGCATCATTTATCTGCAAGGATACTGCCTGCAACGGGAAGGTTACTTATTCTTTGCAGCCACCTGTAGGCTTGCCCCTTACCGGCACCCTGCCCATCACGTTTACACCTAACCAAAACGGCGTGTATATATTAACGTTATACGGCTGGTGCGGCGGAAAAAAATGTGATAGCTGTACCATTGATCTTAGTGTGAAATGCGACCCATGTGATTGCAAAGGCAGTAAGTGGGGTAATATCAGCTTGTCTGATGGTATTCCCGATAATAATCCCATTGGATCGGCGGCCAATCCCAAAGTGTTTACCAATCCCACTAATATCAGTTTAAGCTGTGGCAAAACCTATAAACTGGATTGCAATAAACCGTATACATTTAATGCGAACTATATCTGTAAAGACGGTGCCTGCAACGGTAAAGTTACCTATAGTTTACAGCCACCAACAGGCAATGCTGTTATAGGCAGTGTGGCTGCAGGCTTTACACCCACACAATCCGGCACTTATACATTAACGTTATACGGCTGGTGCGGTAATAAGATATGTGACAGTTGTGTAATAAAATTTGATGTAAAATGCGTACCGGGCTGTGATTGCAAAGGAAGCCATTGGGGCGAAATGACGGTGAGCGATGATGTAAAAACCAGTCAGCTAAGTTGTAAAAAAGAATATCCCTGGAAATGTAAGGTTCCGTTTACTATAAACGCCACATTTAACTGTTCGGACCCGGCCTGTAAAGGTTCGGTGAGTTACACGCTTATACCACCTTCTGGTTCACCGGTTTCAGGCAATGTACCCTTTACCTATACACCCACACAATCTGGCACATACACGGTAACGTTATATGGTATGTGCGGAACTACGATCTGTGATAGTTGCCCCGTGAAGTTTATCGTTGGCCCATGCCCCGTAGATACCAACTGTTGCAAGCATCAAATTAAGATCGATGCCGGGAATGTAACCTATACTCCAACGGCTAATTCAACGATCGCCGGTAAAACTTTTACCATTAGTGGCCTGTCGGGCGTTTCATTAACTGAAGTAAGGGCAGAAGTGGTAAGCTATGACATAAGTAGTAATTTTAATAATGAATGCCTGGGTTGCAAAACCTTTCCGTTCACCTGGGCAAGCATCAGCAATGCAGCTAATATCGGGGCTGTTCCGCCAAAAATTACTTTATTTGGCGGAAATACTACGACGTTGTTTAATCCAACGGGCACAGCGGTTTATCAAAATCCGCGGGAAGTGATATGGAATAACGGCAATACATTTATGATCAACAGCCCGGTAGGGATCAACTTTATTTTACCGCCTCAGCCGTTACTTGATTGTTGTGAACTGAAAGGAAAGATCTGTGTGAAGTTTACTTTCCGGGACGATCAGTGCAATGAATGCGAGGTGATCGTTTGTTTTGATGTAGTCATTAAGAAAAAATGAATATCGTTTAAGCGTCACTAAATTGATTTTGTATGATGAGAAAAAAGATCATGCCCATTGCTTTACTGCTTGCGCTGTTTTCGTTAAATGCATTTGCACAGGAGGAACAGAAAAAGTTTTCCGCGAGCGGTACAATGGGAATAAGCTATGAAGGATATGGTTTAAGCCGAAGCCCTTCGGGCTGGACGGGTTATTTGCCCCGGAAACCCTGGAACCAGGTTCGGTTTAATTTTAGCCCGTCGTTTACGTTCGGTAAAAATTTCAGCCTGCCCTTCAATTTTAATTTTGCAGCAAAGCCTACAAACTTTGCCGGCCCCTATTCCGGGATCATCAAGCAAAATTTTTCTCAATACATTACCAATCCAATGAATAATTTCGGCGTCAATCCAAAATACAAATGGGCAGAGCTGCAGCTGGGGACACAATATTTAAAATACTCCGACCTTTCAACAGGCGATATCGGCATCTTTGGCGCAGGCGTTGACCTTCGGCCCAAAACTTACCGGATCAAATTCTTTACCGGCATTTCACAACAGGGCATTGATTATTTTGCAGGCCCCCCACAGTAACGGGAGCGTTTAAACGCAAAAACTGGATGTTCCAACTGGGAAAAGAACAGGAGGGAAAGTACCTCGTGGCTATTAATTTTGCCAAAGGAAAAGACGTTCCGGCATCCTCTTCACCGCCGCCGGTAACGATAAAACCACAGGAAGGATTTGTAACAAGCCTGGTAGCGGAGGTATATTTAAAAAAAGGCGGGTATGTGAAGACCGAGGGGGCAAGGTCTATTTTTACTAAAGACCTTACTACTCCATTAGACACTTCGATCAAAAGTTTTAAGCCTTTTATAGACGCACACACTTCTACTGTAACGGATTATGCAGGACAGGCTTCCATCGGGAAGAAATCCAAAAATTTTGATATTGGCATTTCCTCGAAATACCTGGGCGCAGGTTTTCAAACTACCGGTTACCCATACCAGCAACCCGACCGGCTGGATTATACTGTGAACACCAGGTTCAATGCGTGGCAAAATAAGATGAACGTGGTGGCCAGCCTGGGCCAAAGGGTGAATAATGTAAGCAATACCGCATTAAAGGCAAAACAATTCATCGGCAACCTCAATTGGTTTACGCAGTTCAATGACCACTGGAGTTTAAATGTGAATTACAATAATTTTGGTTTCCAAACCGCCAGTGGCATCAACCCTTTTGGAATTAAGAACGTGAGCAACGATATGGGCCTTAACCCAACCAATACCCAATGGTGCCAATTACCTGGAAAGCACATTCAGAACCGGCTTTCAATATCGTTTCCAAACGGCATCGGAAAATAAAAATGTATGATTATGAAAAAACTATTTGTTTTAATATTGACAGGCATTATTACGGCCGCCGCGGCGGCCCAGATAAAGATAGATCTGCTATTAAGCGCCACCCCGCCTGCCACACTAACGGAATGGGGTAATCGTAGGGAAGTATTGACCCTGTTGATCACTCCCCAACCGGGGCTGGCCAACCAGGTAAAGATCAAGACCGAAGTAAAAACCACAGATGGCACAGTGGTGGGCACCACCGATCTTGCAAGAGCGGCAACTTATACCCTCTCTTCTGCCCCGCTTATTCTAACAGCAAATGATGTAATCCCATTGGAGAATATGATCTTTAGCGGCAAGTACAAAACTTCGCTGCAAAGAAGTGGCAAATTGCCCAGCGACAATTATATACTTTGTGTGCAGTTGGTAAGGCCGATGGATTTTACACCATTGTCGCAGGCAGTTTGTAAAAATTTTTACCTGGCTGCAACTCAACTCCCTATATTGATGAAACCTTATGATAAGGAAGTACTGGATGAAAAAATTGCGCAAACCGCCATTATCTTCCGATGGACACCAGCCCTGCCGAGAACTACTTCACGGGTAACCTACCGGATACAGGTATTCGAAGTTTTGGATAAGCAAACCCCGGTTCAGGCATTAAGAAGTAACCAGCCCCTTCTTGACCAGGGAATCACGGGAACCACCCAGTATATCTGGCGGCCACAGATGTCTTTCATGTTCTGCTGCAAAGATGGCGATGTAACCGGGGATGAAAAAAATATCAATACCAGCGAAGACAATCCTGGAAGTGGACATAATAAATCAAAAATGATTAAACCGAAACAGGATTCGGCATCCCAGAAGAATATCAACACGAGCGAAGATAATCTTGGAAGTGGCCACAACAGGGTATTTATCTGGACCATACAAACGCTGGATGATCAAGGCTTGCCTGTAACACAAACTGATGGCAATGGTGAGGCAAGAAGTGAACCCATTGTGTTTTATGTAGATGATCCCTCTAAAATGAAGGCAAAAGAAAGAGGAAACAGGTAACCATTGTTTTGATTTTCCCACAAAGTCACGAAAACCACAAAGTGGAATATTAATTTTACTTTGTATGCATGGCACTTTTGTGGGATTTATATTTTTAAATGATGTTGTACAAACAATACTTTACCAAAGAACAATCCCTCCAGAAAGCTAAACAGTATTGTGCCTACCAGGAACGCTGCCATAGCGAAGTAAAAGAAAAATTGTACAGTTTTGGTTTACATAAAAAAGACGTGGAAGAGATCTTATCCCAACTGATAGAAGAAAATTACCTGAATGAAGAACGATTTGCCTTACAGTTTGCCGGCGGCAGGTTCAGGATAAAACACTGGGGCAAGGTAAAAATAAAATATGAGCTGAAACAAAAACAGGTGAGCGAATATTGTATTAAAAAAGCCCTTTCCGCCATTAATGAAACTGATTATTTAAAGCAACTGCAAAAACTCTTTGAGCAAAAAATAAAAACACTCCGGGCGGAGAAAAATATTTTTACTAAGAAAAGAAAACTACAAGATCACTTATTGCAAAAGGGATTTGAAGCAGATTTAGTGAAAGGATTAGTAGCCAGGATGAAATAGATTTAATTTATTAACCACAGATCTAAATGATTTGATTCACAGATTAACACGGAAAAATCTGATTAATCTGTGATAAGAATCTGTGGCTATCTGTGGTTCATCAGAATATGATACTTTACCGACCTCCACTTATTTACCACGGTATCCATATCACAAACAAGATCTTTTCGCTGATACAATTCCGGCGTAAAAATATTATTTGATCTGGCCTCACTTTTTTCCAGGTGGTCCAGGCAAACAAAACACCGGCTGAATATACCTATTGAAATAATATCAAGAAAATTTTTGACATTGCGTGAAGGATAGTTTGATCGGTAAGCCGCTGCATAACCTTCTTTCATCAATGCTGTAAAAAGAATACGGATATCATTGATCTTTTTTGCGGTTGTGATCAATGTGGCAATACCTTGCAGGGAATCTTTGTACACATCAAAAATATCATTACCCAGTTGCATTACCCCACCCAATTTATACAACATGGTTTCTTCAGCGATTTCCATCGGGTTGGCAAATGCTGTTCTGTACAAGAGCAAAGACACGCCTCCTTTATTCAATGTGATCGTTTTTATTTCATCGTAGGTTAATCCGGGCGAAGCCTGTTTTTTACTTTCCACCTGTGCCTGGTAAACACGGTATACATAACTGCGTGTAAGATCAGGATCGGGAAGGTTTTGTAATCCCGTGGTATACAGATTCAGAAACAATTGCTGGTTGGCATTAGCGCCTTTGAATTGCTGCGACTTTTCAATAAAATTTTTCAGATCGGCTACTGAAAGATTTTGTTTGTCAAAAAAATCATCGAATAGCCCCGTTGTTGCGCCTTGGCAGGTGCTGGCAAGGCGTTCTTTCTCCGTCATTCTTTTTCCTCTTAATGCACAGAAGGCTTCGCCCAAAATAGCCGGCACCGCCAGGCCATAGTAACCAGTGATCTTTTTGAGATCAGCTTCATCCAAACTACCATCATTTATTTTTTTTGCAGCCGCTATTTCGGGCTTAATATTTTCTATAATGAATTTTTTTTGCCTGTTGATATTTTTAATAACGGTATATAATAAACGCGGAGTGTACAGGGCGTTGGTTATGTTTTGTGCTTTAGACATGTATTATGATAAACAGTGTTTAATTAAGACGAAAATAGTAAATAAAAGACCATGTTGTAAGTGAAAGTACATGTCATGAATGGGTTACCGGGAATTGAACATTCTATATGTAAAATTGTCCGGAACCGGAAATGCCCGGATGTAAGAAATTTTTGCTGTGGTTAAGACATAAAAGAAATTAATCAATTCAATCCTTTTCTTATGGCATCCACAAAACCGGCTGTGGGCTTATCATCCATCAGTTGCCAGAACATGATGCCGCCGAGTTTTTTTTCGCGGATAAATTTTGTTTTTTCATCCAACGAACGTTCGTCATCAAAACTGGCGAATAATTTTTTACTTTGATTGTATTGCCAGGGCGCTTTTGCTTTTTTATCCCAGTAATATTGAAAACCTGAACTGTCGCTGAAATAAGCAGGAAAATCCTTGAAAGAAACACCCCTCAAAAATTTCCCGCTTTGATATAAACCATGATTAATGCTGTCAACATTTTCCCAAACCCTGGCATAGCATGCGGCACCGATAATCAATTTGCGGGGCTGTATTTTTTTATTCAGTAGCCAGTTCACGCATTTTTGTGTTGACTCCTGGCCTGGCATGTAATCAGCCAGGGATGTATGATGGCCTGTGATGGTACTGTAACCACCCACCATGTCATAGGTCATGAGATTTACAAAATCAACAAATGGCATCACGGCATTCCAGTCAACAGACCGCTCCAGGTAATCAATGAAACCACCGGCGGCAAAACTGATCAGGTATCCATTACCCATTTCTTTGCGTAATGCTTTTACCAGTTCGGTAAAATTATTTTTATCGGCTGCATCATATTTATGACCGGGATAACCTTCAATGGCCGGGTATTCCCAATCGAGGTCGAGCCCATCGATATTATTTTGTTTAAAAAAATCCACTACGGTTTTGGCAAAGATCTTGCGCAGGTCTGCAGAAGAAAAGAGATCTGAGCAAACAGCACAACCGCCCCATCCTCCAATGGATACCATGATCTTTAATCGCGGGTAATCTTTTTTCAGCATTACCAGTTGCTCTAATGCAGCACGCTGTATTTCATTATTAAAACCGAGCGTATCATTTTGAAATTTCAGGAAACTATAAATGATATGGGTAAGTTGCTGAACAGGGTACTGGCGAATGGATGTTGCGTCGCCGGTATAATAAGCGATCACATTATATTGCTTTTGCTGCTGTGCAAAAGACATGAGATGCAGAAAAAGTAAACCCGCAAGGCAAAGTTTTTTCATTGAAATAAAGTTACGATTCATTGGGATATTAAAACTTCTTTGATATTTCAGGGAATAGAAAATTTGTTGACGGGGAATCCTGTGATTACAGGGTAACAAAACGGGAAGAGGATTGATATACTAACGGAATCATCATTGCCTCACTGCCCCGGCATAGCAGGCACTACATTTAAAAAATTATTGTATGAAAAAGAGAACAACAAATTCCGTGATCAAAATGATCAGTACTACTGCAATAGCAGTTATAGCAATGCTCAACCCGGCTTTTTGCCAGGTTCAGGCAGCCGTTTCCGGTATAAACACTTACGCCGTGGCTGTTCCGGGGCAACAAGTAAATTTCAGGTTACCAAAAGACATCCGCTCCGGCGACATGATTACCGGAACGGTGGTTGAAAACAGGTTGCTTCCTTATAACAAGGCTTCTTCTACGATCGAAGGCACGGTAATTGAAATAAACGGGAAACAAACAAAACTAAGCAAACGTCTTATTTCTTTCGTGGTGCCTGCAGGGTTAACCGCTATTCCTTTTGTATTAAAAAATACTGCCGGCCAGGTGATTGCTCATGGCCAGATACCGGTCAGCATTTCAAATACATCTATACTGTCAGCTCTTCAATCTTCGCAACCGGTCAGCCATTCGGCTCAAACATTTTTTCCGGAGGCTGTTGCACAACCCGGACAAGTGTTAAGGGTAAGCGGATCCTTTGATGGTGACGCTGCCAATACTAATGTGGCTCTTAATGGCCAGGCCTGCGAGATCATTGCAGAATCTCCAAGGATGAGCTATGTTGAGGTTCCGAAAAACGCAACTGCAGGCGTCTCCAATCTTAGCATTGAAGAGCATACGACCAAAGAAGAACATAAAGTGAATGTTGCCGTACTGAACTTAAGCGCCAGTAAAACAACATTGCATAAAGGCGAAAAAGCCACGATAACGGTTATGGTTAGTGGTTTAGAAGGCCTTCAGGAGAATAACAATGGATTGAAATTAAGTTTGGAGAACCAGTCACCTCAAACAGTAAGTTTTATGAATGAAAACAACAGTGTTATTATAAATAACATCAACACGAAGTCGGTCAGCAATGGCAGGTATGAATTTTCAACACGGATCATTGCACAGACATCGGGTGTATATAGCATTTCAGCTAATTTAATCCAACCGGAAGACGGCGGCAATCCATGCCTGAAGGAATATAATGATTGTATCTCAAAGGCAGATGAAGTGTATGAAGCACAGGCAAAAAAGTGTAAGGGCGAATCGAGGGGAGATGCTAAAGCAGCAGAAACCTGCCTGGCACCATTCGAAAAAGCAAGAGATGAACAAAAAGCGGCATGCCTGAAAACTTTGATCGAGTGTACTAAGAATAAGAAAAAGTAAAAATTATCAGAAGGTAAAATATTTTCCCACAAAGACACAAAGCACACAAAGAGGTAAAAAAATACTTTGTGTGCTTTGTGTCTTTGTGGGATTTTGGCTCCCGGGGAATGTTAACTGACTGTTTACTGCATATCATCAAGCATCTCCTTCCTTTCGTCAAGCAGATTTTTATTAGGCTTCCCGATACATTTCTTTTGTATTGATAAAACTGCAAAATGCAGGGCACTAATTTCTTCATAAAAAAAGTATAGCCATGAAATCAATTATCAGTTACAGCACCAAAATGGTTGCTATCGCCACAACACTTCTTTCTTTTTCACCGGGTTTTGGCGGGGAAGGTTTTGAAATATCGTTAAACAATAAAGTATTGATACAGCGATACGGCCCCGACATCAATCAACTAAACAACCTGCAACTGGATAAGAGTTCATCCGGCGGGCAGTTAACCATCAGTTATCATCATTGCAGAAGGGTTGGTAAAAACAGGAACCTTAGTATCAAAGACCAACAAAACAAAGTAGTGAAAGAATGGCATTTCACTGATGCGGGAACAACTGTTTCCCCAATGAGCTGTGATGTGAAAGATATCCTTGCCCTGAAGAAGGCCAACAGCAATGTGTTTAAATTGTATTATTCATCCAGCGAACTACCAAACGGCCGGTTGCTTACGACTATTATTTTAGCGAACGGAACTATGGCTGGCAGCAGATAAGTACAACGCAATAGTTAAATGCCCTTTCCCGCCCGGGGAGTGTAAATAAAAAAGGGCCGGGATAAAAATCCAGCCCTATTTAAATCCAATATCCTATGAAAAACCTTTGCAAAAGTAATTGTTAAAGCACACTAACTGTTACATGATTTTGGGGTTAAGTTATATAATTCACACACGGACCGAATTGGGTGCAAAGGCGGCTTTTTCAAACGATTATTTTAGTCTGACAGTTTAGAACTGTCTTGACGCCTGTCATTTAATAGATATATAAATTATTTTATACCCTTAACATTGTACCAGGAATTGAATGATTTGCAAAATGCAGGCCAATTCATATTTATATAAAATGGCTGTTGGCTCAGGAGCTCATCATCGGTTTGTGTTCCGATGCGGGAAGTAACCCTTCTCATGCTGTTAATTTCACACAGTTGCCTGAAGGTTTCGGTTAGCGTGAGTGAGGGCGCAACGGGATTCTTTTGATTTTTGCAATTATTAAGTTCCCCTGTTAATGAGTTGATCCTATTATTACAATCCGTGAGTTGCCCGGTTAAAGTGCTAATTTTATTATTACAATCTGTGAGTTGTCCTGTTAATGAGTTGATTTTATTATTACACTCTGTGAGTTGCCCGGTTAATGGGTTGGTTCTGTTATTACACTCAGCCAGGGCCGTGTTCAGCCGGTCATAGGTTCCTTGTAAAGAGTTATATGATTGTTGACAAGAAGTGAATTTGTTTGCATAAAATAGAATGCTGTCTCTTAAAGTAGTCTGGTATTTCAGGCATGATGCCAATTGAAGCTGTATATCATTTCCTGTCTGTTTCATGGAAGCATTCAGTCCATCGATCTCTTTTTGTTTATCGATCAATTGAGTTTGTAATAGCTGCACGCTATCTGTTTTATAAGGAGGATTATTATTTCCTATCGTTGCCGGATCACCCCTAAGACTTTTTAAATGATTAATTTCAGCAGTAAGCGCATTGTTGCTTTCTTCCAATTGAGCATTTCGATCGATCAGTTTTTCATCCGGCCACCAGCTCATCATGCGAGGTAAAGGGAATATGCCTGCCAGTTGAAAGGAGCCTGAGCGGGATTTCTGTAATTGATAATAACCCGAGTTCCTGGATTTACTTGAATCAGCAGCGTCAAAGATAGAGCTCGATGTCATAATATTCAACCCGGAAGCATTCACAAATATAAGCAGGCCATTTAAAAATGTAAATAGCCATTTAATATTATTCCGGTCTTTTTTTCGCATCACAATGATGACAGCAAAAGCTTCACTAAGCAGGAACCCCAGCAGGCGATATACTTTGTAATTGATCGAACCAACAGCAATATAATTAATGGCCCAGCAGATCAAAAGAACTGCTGCAGAAGCGCCACCGAGGGTGTAAAATGTTTTTTCGTCAATTAATTGGCTCGGTAAAGTGCCGGAAGGTTTGGTATCGCTCATGATTACTGGTTTTAATTGTCAGTTTAATTAATTCATGTGCCGCAGTTTTCTTTAATTATTTATTAAAAATAGGCATTGGGTTCAAATATTCATAGTAATTTTTTTAAATATTTGTTTTTATGCTGAGGTACAGAAATGACTTCATTACAGCAGCAATAAAGTGTTCGGCTTAGGGCATCGTAAATAATACTTTTAAAATAAAAGCATCTGTTCATTAAATACATGGAGCAAGAAGGAAGTGTCTTTTCAGACGAATGGAGTTTTTATCAAGGCAGATCATTTAATAACCTGCCGGAAGAAAATCATAAAAAACCAGTGGGCTGTGCCGGGCTCGAACCAGCGACCCTCACGTTGTCGACGTGATGCTCTGAACCAACTGAGCTAACAACCCTAATGCAATTATAAATTATAAATTATGAATGATGAATTTTAAATTCATTCAGCTCGAAAGGATTTTCACAATTCAGCAAGCAGTAGCAAACCGAAAGAATTCAAAATTTAAAATTTAAAATAACGGTTTAAAACTCCGCACTCTTTGGGTACCTCGGAAACGGTATCACATCACGGATATTTCCCATGCCCGTTACAAACTGCACCAGGCGCTCAAAACCAAGCCCAAAGCCGGCGTGTGGACAAGCGCCAAACTTTCTCGTATCCAGGTACCACCATAATTCTTCGGCAGGGATATGCATCTCTTCCATGCGCTGCATTAATTTATCCAAACGTTCTTCTCTTTGAGAGCCGCCAACAATTTCACCAATGCCCGGTGCTAAAATATCCATCGCTGCAACTGTTTTGCCATCATCATTCTGGCGCATGTAAAACGCTTTGATCTCTTTTGGGTAATCAGTAAGGATCACCGGCTTTTTAAAATGCTTCTCTACCAGGTAACGTTCGTGTTCACTCTGGAGGTCAATTCCCCACCCTTCAATTAAATATTGAAATTTCTTTTTTTTATTGTGATTGCTTTCTTTTAAAATGCTGATTGCTTCGGTATAGGTTAAACGCTCAAAATCATTATCCACCACAAAATTCAGTTTATCCATCAACCCCATTTCACTTCTTTCGATCTGTGGTTTTTGTTTTTCTTCTTCCTCCAACCGCTGGGCCAAAAATTCAAGATCATCCTTATTATTGTCCATTGCATGTTTGATCACATACTTGATGAATTCTTCAGCCAGGTTCATATTATCTTCGAGGTCATTGAATGCCACTTCGGGCTCGATCATCCAGAATTCAGCAAGGTGCCTGGTGGTATTACTGTTCTCTGCACGGAAGGTTGGGCCAAAAGTATAAATATCACTGAAAGCCATAGCCGCTAATTCTCCTTCCAGTTGCCCGCTTACGGTGAGGTTGGTGGCGCGTCCAAAAAAATCTTCCTTAAAATTTATAGCGCCATCCTCATTTTTTGCAGCGCTTCCATCCAAAGGCAGCACGGTTACTTTAAACATTTCTCCCGCGCCTTCAGCATCACTTGCGGTGATGATGGGCGTATGCAGGTAAATGAATCCCTTATCATTAAAAAATTTATGAATGGCATAGGCTAACGCATGGCGTACACGAAATACCGCACCGAAGGTATTTGTACGAAAACGCAGGTGGGCGATCTCTCTCAAATATTCCAGGCTCGGCCGGTTCTTGATTTGTAAAGGATATTTTTCTCCGTCGCATTCACCCAGGATCTCTATGGAAGAAGCTTTGAGCTCAATTTTTTGGCCCTTACCCAATGAAGGAATGATCTCTCCAACAGCTTTAATGCAGGCACCCGGGCTGATGCTTTTTAATGTGGCTTCATCCAGCATGCCCAATGCAATCATTACCTGTAAATTATTATTGGTACTGCCATCATTAAGGGCAATGAACTGGTTATTCCGGAAACTGCGTACCCATCCCATCACGGTGGCGTCATAGTTAGTATTATCGCTTGCCAGCAGCTCTTTTATCCGGGTTCTTTTGTTGAACATAATGCTTGAAATTGGCCGCAAAGATAAGATATTGTCTGAACGGGGATTTAGAAGGATTTAGCAGATTTGATGGAGTAGATCCTGTACATCTGTTTAATCCTTCTAAATCCCCGTTCAGATAATCCTTCAGTAAAAAAATTGCATTTTATTAAAAAAACCCTACTTTTGAGGCGAAACGGGCTGGTAAGTTTATCCAATCATTCTCTTTATCAGGCAGTCATATTCCATCAATATAAATTCTCAATCACTATTTTCAGATTTTAAGGTTCTTTTTGAAGCAATTATTTTCAATTTTTTATGTACGATATTTTACAACTGAACGACTTGCTCGTTCCTGAGTTGCTGGACATTGCAGAGCAACTGGACATTTCCAACGCAAAAAAACTAAACAAACAGGACTTGGTTTACAGGATCCTGGATAAACAAGCCATTATGAACGCAGCCGCAAAAAACGAAGATGAAAAACCAAAGCGCAAACGCATTGTAAAGACCGCTACTTCCAATACTACGGAAGAAGCCGAAGTGGTGCAGGAAGCCGCACCAAAAAAAGAAGCCATTGTAGCCAGGCATAAAAAACCGGAACCCGAAAGGAAGCCTGTTAAAAAACAAGTGCAGGAAGAAGAAGATGATGATGAAGACGTGCAACCCATAACAGACCAGGAAAGCACCATCCCCGCTGCCATTGCACAAATGTTGCAGGAAGAAGACGTACAACAACCGGAAGTGCAGATGAATGATGAGTCGTCGTCACAGCAAACCAGGCAATATCCACAACGAAGAGAACAGCCCGCATTTAATATTGAATTTGACGGCGTGATCTTAGGCGAGGGTGTTTTGGAAATGATGCCTGATGGGTATGGTTTTTTAAGAAGCAGCGATTACAATTATTTATCTTCTCCCGATGATATTTATGTTTCCCCCAGCCAGATAAAATTATTCGGCTTAAAGACGGGCGATACCGTGTATGGAAGTGTTCGCCCACCGAAAGAAGGAGAAAAATATTTTGCTTTATTAAAAGTAGAGACCATCAATGGCAAGTCGCCCGAAGAAGTGCGTGACCGCGTACCTTTTGATTATTTAACGCCATTGTTTCCTTTTGAGAAATTAAGCCTTTGCACAAGATCGGATAATTACAGCACAAGGATCATGGACCTGTTTACACCAATTGGTAAGGGCCAGCGTGGATTGATCGTTGCGCAGCCAAAAACGGGTAAGACCATGTTGTTGAAAGAACTGGCCAATGCTATTGCAGAAAATCACCCGGAATGTTACCTGATGGTGGTATTGGTGGATGAGCGGCCGGAAGAAGTTACCGACATGGAACGCAGTGTAAAAGCCGAAGTGATCGCATCTACTTTTGATGAACCGGCAGAAAAGCATGTAAAGGTTTCCACCATTGCTTTGCAGAAGGCAAAACGCCTGGTGGAATGCGGCCATGATGTGGTGATCCTATTGGACAGTATCACCCGTTTGGCAAGGGCACATAATACGGTGGCGCCATCAAGCGGTAAAGTATTGAGTGGTGGTGTGGAAGCGAATGCCATGCAGAAGCCAAAACAATTCTTTGGGGCTGCAAGAAAAATAGAGAATGGCGGTTCATTGACGATCATTGCAACAGCGTTAGTGGATACCGGTAGTAAAATGGATGAAGTGATCTTTGAAGAATTCAAAGGAACCGGTAATATGGAATTGCAGTTGGAACGTAAATTATCGAACCGGAGAATTTACCCTGCCATTGATATTGTTTCTTCTTCCACCAGGCGTGATGACCTGTTGCTCGATAAAGACACTTTCCAGCGGATGTGGGTATTGCGCAAGCACATGGCTGATATGAATCCCGAAGAAGCGATCAACGTCTTATTGAAGAACATGAAGGGGACGAAGGATAATGCAGAGTTTTTGACGAGTATGAACGGGTAAAAAGAAATGGATAATTGATAATGTGTTAATTGATAATTTATTCAGGCCGATGCTATCTGAGTGAATAGAAATAATTTTAAGGAGAAAAAGAGGTTGTATGTACTCTTTTTCTCCTTTTCCTTTTTTAACCCATAGCTATAAAAATTTAACTAAGAGCAAGAAAGAGAAAATGAGGATAAAGGTGACCGGCAGTTAACCTCTTTTATCTCCTTTTCTTCTTTTACCTCTTAGCCAATATAATTCAGCTAAGGCAAGAAAGAGAAAATGAGGATAAGGAGACCAGCGGTTAACCTCTTTTATCTCCTTTTCTTCTTTGACTCCTTAGCCAATATAATTTAACTTAGCACCAGGTGCCGATACAAAAAATAGCCATACAAGAATTTGTAACGCTTTCCCGAAACCTCCCGGTATTGGATGTACGCAGCCCGGGAGAATACAAGCACGCTCATATTCCTGGTGCACATAGTTTACCACTATTCAATGATGAAGAAAGAAAGATCGTGGGCACCACGTACAAACAACAAAGCCGGGAAGCAGCGATCAAGACCGGGCTGGAATTTTTTGGCGTGAAGATGAAGAAGATGGTGGAGGATGTGGAGTCTGTAGTTCGTAGTCGGGAGTTGGGAGCCGGGAAGCAACAGGCTCAGAACTCAGAACTACCGACTCCCGACTGTATACTCGTTCATTGCTGGCGCGGCGGCATGCGCAGTGCTGCCGTTGCGTGGCTGCTCGACCTGTATGGATTTAAAGTGCACCTCCTGGTAGGAGGTTATAAAGCCTATCGTAAATGGGTACTCGCACAATTTGAAAAAAAATATGATCTTACCATTATCGGTGGCTATACCGGTAGCGGAAAAACCCCCGTGTTGCACGAATTAAAGAAACAAGGTCAACACATTATTGATCTTGAGGCGCTGGCCAATCATAAAGGCTCGGCATTTGGCGCATTGGGAGAAAAAGAACAACCGGGACAGGAGATGTTTGAGAATATGCTGGCGGAGGAGTTGAGTCTGAAGTCGGGAGTTCAGAGTCGGGAGCCGGGAGTCAAAAGCCTGCAAACTCCCGACTACGAACTACAGACTACAAACTGCATCTGGCTCGAGGATGAAAGCCAACGCATCGGCAACCTGCAAATACCCATGTCTCTCTGGTACACGATGCGGAACAGCCCGGTTTATTTTTTAGACATTCCCTTTGAAGAGCGCCTTCATTATATAACCGGGGAATATGGGAAATTTGAAAAAGAAAAATTAGTGAATGCCATCATCCGCATTCAAAAACGTTTAGGCGGCTTCGAAACAAAGAATGCCATTAATCATTTACTGGAGAATAAGCATAAGGATTGTTTTCGTGTTTTACTTACTTATTACGATAAATGGTATGCCAAAGGCCTGTATAACCGGGAAAATCTTCCGGCCCATTTAAATAAAATACCTTGTGCAGGCGTTGATACAAAAATCAATTCCCAAAAAATATTAACATGTTCTGCCATCGCTGCATTATAATTATTTGCATATTGTTTTTTCCAGCCCGGCTTTTAGCACAGGATATCACCGGCCTGTGGAAAGGGACACTATATAATGATACCACGCAAAAATACCTGCGATACGAAATTGCCATCAGCGAAAATAAGGGGAAGCTCAGCGGCTACTCTCATACTTTTTTTATCCTTGACGATAAAGAATATTACGGCATAAAGAAAGTAAAGGTTAAAAGAACAGAAGATAAGATCATCGTAACAGACGAGGAACTGATTGCAAATAATTATCCCATTCCACCTCCAAAAGGAGTACGCATGTTAGACGTATTGACATTGGAAATGCAGGATAGTATTATGTTTTTAACAGGGCCTTTTACTACCAACAGAACAAAAGAATTCCGGTCGCTGACAGGCAATATCAGGATACAAAGAAAAAATGATTACCGCCAATCGGCCCTGGTGCCGCATTTGGAAGAACTGGGACTGACGAAGGACCTGTCTTTTGTTCAGCCTGAGAAAATAATAGTAACCAGGCCAGTTGTGACCACACAAACCGATATTGTTAAGGCAAAGCCCATTATTAAAGAAAAGAAGGTAAAAGTATCACAGCCTGTAATAACAAAAACGGAACCTGCAAAAATTCCGGACCCAATTGCCTTTAAACCGGCAGCAGATGTTTCCAAACGTACCATTGAAACCATACAATCGGTGTATTATAAATCAGACAGTTTAGTGCTTGCTTTATATGACAATGGTGAAGTGGATGGAGACACCGTGAGTGTATTAATGAACGGCGTGGTGATCATGCCGATGGAGGGGCTTAGTACAAAAGCCATCCGTAAAACAATTTATATCACTAAAGATATGCCCGACAGTATTCAATTAATAATGTATGCTGAAAACCTGGGCAGCATTCCTCCCAATACCGGTTTACTGGTTGTGCATGACGGAGAAGACGTGTATGAGATCCGTTTCAGCGGCGATCTTCAGAAGAATGCAGCGATCGTGTTCAGGCGGAAGAAAAAAATGACCACAGATTAAAAAGATAGATGCACAGATTAACACAGATTGTTTAAGTAAAAGAATCCGCAGTAATTTGTGAAAAATACCTGTACTAATCTGCGGTAAAAAATATATTTAACTAAATGGATAATAACTCTTCAGATTCACAGCAGGAGATCAAACTTACGCAATACTCGCATGGCGCCGGTTGTGGTTGCAAGATCGCACCATCAGTGCTGGAAGAAATATTAAAAAATAATTTTTCGATTCCCGATAACAGCAAACTATTGGTGGGCAACAGCAGTAAAGATGATGCTGCGGTATATGACCTCGGCAATGGCATGGCATTAATTTCTACTACAGATTTTTTTATGCCCATTGTGGATGACGCATTTGATTTTGGGAGGATCGCTGCTGCCAATGCTATCAGTGACGTGTATGCGATGGGTGGAAAACCCATTTTAGCGATCGCTATTTTAGGCTGGCCGGTTGAAAAATTACCTGCAGCACTGGCACAAAAAGTATTGGAAGGCAGCAGGGCGGCTTGTGCAGCGGCAGGAATTCTCCTGTCAGGCGGGCATAGCATTGATTCAACAGAACCCATTTTTGGATTATCGGTAAACGGACTGGTTGAAATAAAAAACCTGAAAAAAAATAATACGGCTAAAGCGGGAGATGTAATTTTTATGACCAAGCCCTTGGGTGTTGGGATTTTATCCACCGCGCAAAAAAGAGGATTGTTAAAAGAAGAATATGTACAGGCGATGACCGATCAAATGACCCGTCTGAATAGTATTGGTGAAGCGCTTGGAAAGATCGAAGGCGTTACAGCCATGACGGATGTTACCGGCTTTGGATTGCTTGGACATTTAATTGAAATGGCAGAAGGCGCCAATCTTTCGGCAGAAATAAATTATTCAAAGGTACAGGTTGCAGATGGCGTGGCAGCATATCTGAGCCAGCGCATTGTGCCTGATGCCACTTATAGAAACTGGAATAGTTACAGCGGCAAAACTGCATTTGAAAAAGGCGTAAATGTAATGGAGGCATTTAATTTACTCCCCGACCCACAAACCAATGGCGGGTTATTGATCGCTGTAGATAAAGCATCAGTTGAAGAAGTAAAATTATTATTAAAGAAAAATGGATTGGAAAAATTTATGGAGCCCATCGGGCGTTTTACAACTCCAGGCGAAAAAACGGTTAACGTAAAAATATAGTTGATGAATTTATCATTAAATGATTGGGTGGGATTTACCGGGGTGGCTATTTTATTAATTGCTTTTTTATTGAACCTGTTCAAAAAGATCACTTCGAACAGCGTTGCTTATATTCTTATGAATATTATTGGTGCAGGGATGGCATGCCTGGCATCATGGCTGATACATTATATTCCTTTTGTGATCCTGGAAGCTACCTGGACATTAGTTTCCGTAATAGCACTTGTAAATTATTTCCGGAAGCACTAAACCAATGCATCGATCTTTTTGGATAGCTTCCTGTCCTTATCTGTTACAATATCACCGGCATCATGCGTGTTGAGCCAGATCTCCAGTTTATTGTACACATTGGTCCATAATGGATGATGATCCATTTTTTCTGCTTCAAGTGCCACCCTTGTCATAAAAGCAAAAGCCTCAGAAAAATTTTTGAATTCAAATTTTTTATAGAGGGTATTTTTTTCTTTTTTCCACATAAAGATGATTTTTTTCTTTTTAGTTTGAACGTCATTGCGAAGACGTTTTTGCCGAAGGCATAAAAACGACTGAAGCAATCTCATAATTATGTAAACGTTCTTATTTAAAGGTTGCTTCGTCGCTATTTACTGCTCTTTGAATCACATGTTTCTACACCTCCTCGCAATGACGTTAAAATATGAGGTGCTGCTTATTTTTTATTTTTTCATTCGTCATTTCTGTTACCAGTTGAACGCCGGGCAATGATTTAATCGCCTGGATCAGTTCAGCAAGGTCACCGGCATCTATATGATCTCCTTTTATCAGCCACAAAAAATCAAGGTGCTTGAACTCGGGCAATAAATATTCGCCATCGAACTGGTTATTGTACAAATAGTGTACCAGTGTGATGGAGGGAACAGCGTATTCATAGATAGCAAAAAAATATTTTCGCTGTTTTTTTGTAAGCTGTATCTCAATATCGTTATTCACCCTGAAATTAAAACCCAATAATTGATTCAGTTGCCAGCTGAACTGGTAGTCTTTAATAGGTGCAACAATGCCCAACAGGAGCGAGTCTTCAAAGAATTCTTCTGCAAGCGCTTCGTTATCAATTTTAAGTTTGGCCGTTGCCATTGTACAAAACGGGGTTACATTTAAAAAATGATATCAAACACCAATTCCTCATTTCCCCTTTTCAATTTCACTTTTGTTGCGTCTCCCTTATTAAATTTTCCCAATGCTTCCATATAAGTTTGCACGTCAGAAAATTTATGATCACCTAATTGGATGATCACATCCCCTGTCTTTATCCCTGTTCGTTGGGCCAGTTTACCTTCGCTGATACCGTCTACCCTTACGCCGCTGCCACTGAAAGTGTAATCGGGCATGATGCCGAGTGATACCTTGAAACTGCTCCTGCCTGTTGATTGTGTTTCCCTTGTTTTGGTAAAGACCAGTTTATCTTTATCATTGGTTTCGCTAATGATATTATAAATATATTTTATCACTCTTAATTCCCCGGCATAATTGATCTTGTCTGCATCGTCTGTTGGTTTGTGGTAATCGCTGTGCGAACCGGTAAAGAAAAACAAGACGGGGATATTTTTCCTGTAAAAAGAAGTATGGTCACTTGGCCCGGTACCGCTGCTATCGAATTTTATTTTAAAGAAATCATCTTTATCCGAAAGCAGTTGCCCCCAGGTGGCTGATGTGCCATAGCCACCGATATATAATCCGTGCGTACTGTCATTGAGTCGTCCCACCATATCCATATTGATCATGTAGTCTGTATGGGTCAGGTCAATAGTTGGATGATCAGTGAAATATTTACTGCCAAATAAACCCAACTCTTCACCGGAAAAGGAAATGAAGAGATAGTTATTGTTTTTATACTTCGAGTGCCTTAATAATTTACTTATTTCAATAAGCGCTGCCGTGCCACTGGCATTATCATCAGCACCATTATGTATCATCGGCACAGTGCCGGTGTAGAGCGAATTATGATCTTCTCCATAGCCCAGGTGATCATAATGTGCGCCGATGATTATCGTGTTGGCGGCACCGTTATCAATATAGCCGATCACATTATGCCCCAACCTTTTTTTATCTCCGATATTCACGTTGATTTTTATATCCACCGTGGCGGTTTCATCTTTTAGATATTTATCTTTTATTTCTTTGCTGATGTAGAGCACAGGGATCTTGGCTATTTCAGTCTTTGCCTTTGGTTCAAATTTTAATTCATCTGCAATAGAAGAGCTGTTATAAATAATCAACCCTGTTGCACCCTTTGCCGCCACGCCATTTATTTTTGTTTGGATGGCATCCGAAAGGTCAAAGTGCGGATTGCTTTTATTTTCTTCCAGTTTATCTTTCAGGTCCCAGAACCAAACCGTACCGCTTTCCTGCAAGGCGATAGCCGGGGTTGCTTCTAATTTCACATTAGGGCTAAATACAAATGGGAAAAACTCTTTTTCGGGTAAAATATTTATTCCGTTAATAATGAGATAAGACGCCGGGTTCACCTGTTTGCCTTCATTCACGTCGAATTCCTGGATATAGGTTCCATTGTCGCCTTTTGCAATTAAGCCGGTTTTTGTAAAGAGGGCACTGATATATTCATAAGCTAATTTTTCACCTGCTGTACCCGTTCTCCTGCCTTCTAATTTATCATCGGCTAAATAACCGATATGCGTTTTAAGATCAGCAATAATAATTTTATCGGCTTTCTTTAATTTTTGTGCATTGCCCAATTGTGAAACAAAAAGAAGGAGCCAGAACAAACGTGTCATACAGATATTTTTTATGAGAAGCCACAAAGGTAATTAAGCTGATAGGATTCCCGGAAGGAATAAAAGAAAATTGACAGAATGATGATAAAAATTATTACTGCCGGGAAACAAAGCGTTTCTTAATTCGTAAATGCATGACAATGTTATCAGTTAATTTTGTAATTCGCTTCTCCACACATCAGAGTTAAGCGAAATAATAAAGCCCTTTGGCGAAATCAATACACATAGCAATAGTAGGCAATCCCAATAGCGGGAAGAGCTCGCTTTTTAATGCATTAACGGGCCTGAAGCAACAGGTAGGTAATTTTCCGGGCGTCACTGTTGATAAGAAGACGGGATATTGTAAGATCTCTCCCGGGATCAATGCAATGCTTATTGACCTTCCGGGCACCTATAGCCTGTATCCAAAACGAAGTGATGAATGGGTGGCTTATAGGGTGTTGTTAAACCAGGATCAAACCATCAAACCAGACCTGGTGTTATTGGTGGCTGATGCGAGTAACCTTAAACGTAATTTACTATTCTGCACACAGATCATTGACCTTCATATTCCCGTAGTGGTGGCGCTAACCATGATGGACCTTGCCAAACAAAAAGGAACGCAGGTTGATATCCCCGGATTAGAAAGGGAATTAGGCGTGCCCATGGTTCCGGTAAATCCCAGGAAGAACAAGGGAATTGAACAGTTAAAAAAAGTGATTGAACAAACTTCCGAAAATTTATATCATACACCGGCCCGGGATTTTATAGATAATTATGCATTGGCCGCAAAACCAATATCGGATGCTAAAGCGCATTTTCCGCATATCAGTAACTATACCATTATTCATTACCTGATCAACCACGAAAAGTTTTTGCTGGAGGCGGGCATGCAGGAAGTGATAGAAAATATAGAGATAGAAAATAAATTCAATCCCACCAAAACCCAGGCCGAAGAGATCATGCAGCGGTACGGGCGCATCAGGCACATCATGCAACAAACGGTGGTGGAAAGCGATCCCTTGCAAAAAGCTTTGTTCAATGAAAAATTAGATGATGTACTGCTGCACCGGAAATGGGGTTATATCATCCTGCTGACAGTGTTGTTCTTATTATTTCAGAGTGTGTTTTGGGTGGCACATTATCCAATGGATGCAATTGAATGGATATTTGGGAAATTAGGGGGGTGGCTTGGCAACAATCTTCCCGAAGCCTGGTGGAGCAACCTGTTGATCAATGGCGTGGTGGCCGGCCTCAGCGGTATCATGGTTTTTGTGCCGCAGATCATGATCCTGTTTGGATTGATCACATTGCTGGAAGACACGGGCTATATGGCCAGGATCAGCTTCCTAACGGATAAGCTTATGCGCAAAGTGGGATTGAACGGAAAAAGCGTGATGCCCATGATCAGCGGCTTTGCCTGCGCGGTACCCGCGATCATGAGCGCGAGGAATATTGAAAATAAAAAAGAACGACTGCTTACCATCATGATCACGCCGCTGATGAGTTGCAGTGCAAGACTGCCGGTGTACACTATTTTGATTGCATTGGTCATTCCTTCAAAATTATATTTTGGATTTTTGAGTTTACAGGGCCTGGTGATGATGGGACTTTACCTGTTGGGCACCGTAATGGCACTCATCGTGGCATGGGTGATGAAATGGTTTATTAAAAGTGCAGAACGAAGTTTTTTTATCCTTGAATTACCCATGTACCGCGCCCCGAGATGGAAGAATGCACTCACTACCATGGTTGAGAAGGCAAAAATATTTGTATTTGATGCTGGGAAAGTGATCATGATGATCAGCCTGTTGCTATGGGCCCTGAGTACTTACGGCCCCGGAAAAAAAATGAGCGCGGTAACAACAAAGTATGAAGCGCTGATACAGGCTCACCCGCAACAGGAAAAAGAACTGAATAAGGAACGCAAAACAGAATTGTTACAAAACTCCTTTGCGGGAACATTGGGCAAAGCCATTGAGCCGGCCATCAGGCCATTGGGATACGACTGGAAGATCGGTATTGCATTGATCACCTCTTTTGCAGCGAGAGAAGTTTTTGTGGGTACCATGGCCACACTCTACAGCGTAGGCGAAGATGCTCACGACAACGGCAACACGCTGCGGCAGAAAATGGCGGCGGCAGTAAGGCCGGATGGAACAAAAGTGTATAACCTGGCTACAGGATTATCTCTTTTGATCTTTTATGTGCTGGCGATGCAATGTATGAGCACACTGGCAGTTGTAAAAAGGGAAACCCGTACCTGGAAATGGCCCATCATTCAATTGATCTACATGACAGGGTTGGCTTATTTTATGAGTTGGCTGGTGTATATTCTCTTCAAATAAAAAAAACAATTCTTCGAAACCTTTCTTAGTCTTTAAATTATTCTACCCTTCGAAGCCCCTCCCTCGGAGGTTCCCGCAAGGGAACGAACGAAGTTCAGGGGAGGCCGCTTACCAATCCACCGCATAACTGATACCATTTTTTACCTGCGGGTATATTCTCCTGTACAGTTCACTTAACACCTCTTCTTTATTGGGCTCATTGAAGCGGTTGTTGTTTACCAGTGCCAGGTCGGAGCCATTAAGCGCGCGGCTATCTCCATTGTAAGAAGCATGTTCTTCCTGCCAGGAGTAATCATCACGGTAGATGTTGGTGCTGATTATTTTTCGTGTAAGCACATCCGTTATTTCAACCTGCAACTCGCCGCGGGCGGTGAATGATTGTCGTGTAATAAAAACAGTGGCAGAGACTGTCTGGTAAGTGGGATGACCGCTGGAATCCCTGTCTACTTCAATTTGTTGACTTGCATTGTGGCTATACGTATAGTTTGTTGGTCTGGGGATATCGAGATTCCTCAATGTAAGTTCAACCACCCAGTCAGGGTTTACATTATCACGCCTTGCTTCCCACTCGGTGTAGAATTTAGCGGGGTAACGACTGGAATTTGTGCCGCCTAATTCCCTCACCAATGTTTGTTGAAAATATTCATTACTGTAATCATAGCCGGTATTGCCCCAACCGGTATTGAAGAAAAAGGAATTATCCTGAACCGGGTTAATAATAACATTTACAATGGCATTTTGATATGCCTCCTCCATCTTTGCTTTGGCATCTTTATAACCGGGAATCCATTTATCAGCTTTTTTAAAATAAGTATAGGCTTTTTTTGCATCATCTCTTCCGGGTTTGGTCAGGAAAACATTTGCTTCCTGGTAATATTCTTCAGCAGCAAGCTGTTTAGAACCGGAGATACTTTGTTGATAATTGGTTGCTTTAACCAAACGGCTGGCAGTGCCATCATTACTGATCGCTTCATACATTTTTTGTAAAATGCCGTATTCATCAATCACCTTATCCCAGCGGGCTACTTCTTTATAAGTATTATAGGTATTGATCTTATTCAGGTGACGCTGTTCGGCCAGGGGATATAAAACAGGCAGTGATTTTAGCGCATTGCTGTCATTGGGGTGCTTGCTTAATGCCTTTACAACATCATAGAGGGTTTTATCTTCATCGGGCCGGGATAAATAATCTTTACTTGTTTTGCAGGCAGAAAAAACAAGCAGGCCAATAAGCGGGTATAAAATTTTTTTTATCATAAAGTTTCGGGTTTATATATTACAAAACATATACCAGTAAGGCTTTGCGGCATTTTGTTATAAAAAATTTAACAGGCAAAATATCATTCTTTCTTTCTGTAATAGTCCCATAGGAGGAATTACAAACTGCGTGTATAAAGGGTCTGATTATCCCAATGTACATTCATTAATTTGTAAAAACGAATTAATGTGCTTTGGAACACATAAATTAGTAGTTTTAATTAAAAGGTTTTAATGGAGCGTCAAAAAACCACCTCCAACATGATCGGCATTAAATAAATTCGTCTTTATTATTAACCAACATTCAAAAAAAATCTCAAAAAACAAAAGGGCTATATCAAATACTAAATAAATATCTATGATCCGGAATGTATTCATTGTTTTATCAATGCTGTTTTGCCTTAGTACAAATGCGCAAACATCAGACGCTGCATTGATTTTTAACACTGAAACTAAAAGTAATAACGATACGGCCATTGAGCATTTTCAAACTGAAATCAATAATACATCGATTTCAAAAATAACAGATAACCCTGCAATTCACAGGCCGGGAAATTCTTTTTTTAAAAATGCAACAAGTTTTAATAAACTAAGATTTTATGGAGTAGCGAGTACAAGCTTAGCGGCATTGGTAGGGAATTATATATATATGAATAATGCCTGGTGGACGGGTCAAAAAGTAAATTTTCATTTTGACGGGGGAACCGGGATCAAAAATCTTTTTACATTAGGTCCGGATGCTAAATATGCTAAAGAGTTAGATAAGTTTGGGCACTGTTATGGCGGCAGAATTGTAGGAGATCTGTTTTCAGAAGCATTTAGATGGTCTGGCAAATCAGAAAAAGCGTCTTATGTATGGGGTGGTATTTTGGGTGTATCATTTGAATTTTTTATAGAAATTAAAGATGGATTTTCGCCGGATTGGGGGTTTAGTATCTACGATATTATGGCGGGCTCTATAGGAAGTTTTTATCCATATTTTCAAAGCAAAAGTAAATTTCTAAATGCTTTGGATTACAAATTCAGTTATTTCCGTGTGGATGATTATTATTTCAAAAGTATCAAACGATCAGCAACTTTGCAGGATGATTATATGAATCAAACGTATTGGTTCACTTTTAATCCTAAACGATTTAAACCACAAAGTAACTGGCCCAAATGGTTGGGCATTTCTATAGGGTTGGGGGTGGATAATAAATTAAACAACCTTTATACCGGCATATTTAATAATGGTGACCTTGGCAAAGGAGGGTACGAATTTTTTATTGCACCAGATATTGATTTTACAGGGTTATTACCCAAAAAACCATTTTGGCAACGGCTTGCTAAAGTGCTGAATTATTTTAAGTTTCCGACACCTACGATTAGATTAAGTCACGAATCTAAATTTTTCCCTGTCTATTTTTAATTTTCCACCGGGCTGCTCAAATATCCCGCTTCGGCAACCAGTTGAAATGGCTGATGGCCGTGAACAATTTTCCTGCCATTCTAAAATTTTACGTAGCGTTCCGTTAGTTGTCTGTCAATTCCCTTTTCCATTGCCTTTTTTGCCTGCCGGCGTAAAATAAATTCAAATAAACTCATCCAGCCGGGAAGGTTACTTTCACTGATATCAAATAACCAGGCAAGTGCCAGCTTATCTTTTGGAAACCCGTTGGGCTTGCACAATCCATCATTGGCAAGACCATAACCAACCTGCAGTGATTGTTCAAAACCACGGCTGGCGGGCCTTAGCTCCACAAGGAATTTACATGGCCTGCCACTTCGGTTGCGGAAAAAGTGGTTGATGTTTTGTTGGGCAGTAGCAGATTCCCCGGCTTTTAAAGAATGTATTTTTTTACCCAGTTGAACCTGTACCTCTCCTTCTAGGCAATCAAATTTTTCGGAATAGGTTTTATGGTAATGTAGGCCAACGCCACCGCCATCAGCCAATTCTACTTCTACTAAAGTGCATTCACCATTGGTGTCGGCAGCCGTTTTTAAAAAGACCACCTGGTCTTTTTGAATGGGGTTATAAATTTTTCTTTCCATGATGCGATATACGCAAAAATAATAATAACTGGTTTTTGAGTGAACAGAGATTTTAAAATAATCACAGGAAAAACAACAAAAAAGAGCAAATGAAATGCTTTTATTCAACCACTCGTCACGCAACGATATACTTTACCGGACACACTCTTTTGAGTGGTATGTTTATAGCTGAAATAGGCTCATTAATCCCTTATTTGTTCCGTTCATAAATTTTCATTTGGTATTTCAGTTGGCTTGTTTTATCTTTACACACATGAAGGAAAAGAAAGGCATATTAACTTCAAAACAGTTGTTCTTAAATAGGATAGAGGAACAAATAAAAATCCTGCGTGATGCCTACGAATATAATAAATCTCTCCCTGATTCTTTCTTTGAGAACTTGAACTTAACGCCTATGGTGGATATGCCAACAGCTAATGTTTTCAAGGCTTCTAATCCTAACTCAACAGTTCGCCCTGATCAATACATTGATATAACAGAGTATGGAGCAAACCGCAAACTAATCATTGATATTCTAAAGGTCGAAGGTGTTGGCATGGTTAAATGGAACATCGCAAGACGCTTCGCAGAACTAACAGGCAAAGACCCCGAAGAAATTGGAGCGATGGTAACTAACGGCCTTTCCGGCCTCAACCATGAAGGAAGTATTAAACCATACAAACCCGAAGGACTTAAATTTAAAGGCTTTTTTTGGACGTTGCCGCATTGGTGGGAGAACGGACAACTGAAGGCAGCACACAAACCGTTTCAAGGAACGGTTAAGAGTTTTTAAATAGTAAAGAGCATCTCTTTAGCGTGGAAACTTGGAAGATGCTCTTTATTGAAAATAAGGTTCGTTAGGCTTGCGCCTGCGTTCCGTCTTTCTGCTATAAAGGTAGAAAGATTTTGTTCAAAAGCAAAATTTACTACTATGGACTTCAATTTTAAAGGCTTGCCGCAACTGCTTAAACGCTTCCCCGATGATGCAAGCGCAAGGGAATTTTTAGAGGCCCAGGTTTGGAACGGCACACCTATCTGTCCGCATTGTGGCTGCGATAAATGGTACAAGCTGAACGATGGCAAAACCTACAAATGCGGCAACCGCAAATGTCATAAGAAATACACCGTAACAGTTGGAATGATATTTCACAGCAGCCATATTCCCCTTAACATTTGGTTTGGCGCATTGTACTTAATGAACTCCCATAAAAAAGGTATTAGCAGCCACCAAATTGCGAAAGACTTAAATGTTACGCAAAAAACCGCATGGTTCATGTTACACCGAATTCGTGAATTAGATAGAGTTAAAGAGGAAGTAACATTAAACCAAGTTGTTGAGGTTGATGAAACATACATGGCCCGTAAATTCCATTCAGAGATAAAGCCACAGGGTTTTGATTATACCCCTTCGTGGCCCAACATAAAAGAAAAGGGTTGTGTATTAGGAATGATTCAACGCAAGGGGCAGGTTGTCGTTAAAGTATTTGAAAGCAACAACGGGAATAAGATAAAGGCAGCGATCAAGAAGTATGTTGAGAAGAAATCAACGCTCTACACAGACGGATCTCATATTTATAATGCAGGGTTAGAAGAATACAACAGGGATAGCGTGATACACAGCGCTAAAGAATATGTAAAAGGGAATGTTCATACCAATAGCATTGAAAACTTTTGGGGAATAATGAAAAGAGGAATTTACGGCACTTACCACCAAGTAAGCTACAAGCATTTGCAGCGTTACTGCGATGAATTTTCATACCGGTTCAACACAAGATCATTACCGGACAACGAACGCTTTGCACTATCTTTAACGAAGCCACAAGGACGTTTAACATACAAGCAACTAACTAAAAATGGCTACAAAGAAGAAGAATACCACGAAGAAGCGGAGTAAAAAAATAAGCAAGTACGACAAGAAATATAAAGTACCAGGAACTTTTAATGATTTATTAAGTATGGCTATTGATACTGGGAAAAAGAAAATGAAAGATTAGCAACTGCTATGCTCGTCATATACCTTTAACTCTTCGCTTTCGCAATGGATTCTTTCATCCATGTCAAAGATAGTTACCCTCCATATATATTCTAACTCTTTAGGTGCTTTTTGACTCAACAGATTTATTATCTCTTCTGTTTCATCAAGGCAGGAATCTATTTCATGCTCCGCTTTTAAACACAAAACAAACTTGCCGCTATTATACAAGCCGCCAAAATCTTCTTCCTGAAGCCATACTTCTACATATTTTTTCCCCGTCTTATTGTTTTCACAAAAGATATCATGAAGAATTTTTATAAGTGCTTTTGTATCCATGTTTTAAAGTAGTCTATCGAAGTTAACAAATCACCTGCTTCTTTTGGCGTTTTTAATGTTAAATACCTGCAATTCTCATTCCACTCGCAAATGAGTGACCAGTAAGATTTTAGCTTATTATCTTTTGCCAAATCTTCATTTAATGGTGTATATAATCCGCTAAAAACCATTAATTGATTAAGATCGTGGACCTTATAAGGCCGATATGCTTCTGAATGCAATATTTTTGGCTTCGTTGGGTTTCCAAATTCAAAAAAGTCCTCAATGCCGAGCATTTTGCACACCTTTGCCTTAAACAGTAACTCAACGGTATATCCAGCTATATAGTATGCCGCGTCAAATCTTCCGGCATTATATAATACCTGTGCATCTTCTCGTCTTTCGTCTGCTAACTTACATATATCTTCAAAACACTTCAATAATCAAATTTTGTGCAAAGTTAGGGGAGTTGCTTAATATGGCTATCACTACAAAGGACAGCGGTAAAAGTTAAAAGGGCATTTTCCTCACATCCCTTATCCTGTATAATAAAGCGCAATTGTTTGGGAATTTACGATTGTGCCTAATTTCAAGTTCTCTAACAAACATATCCATAAAATCAATGAGATAGAAATACGAGTCCTGAAATTTCATTAAATACAATTTGTTGTCTGAGGGATTATCATTTTTGTTAGCCGGATAATAATCACTTATGTAGGTATAAATCATCATTTTTGAATTTCCATCTACGTCCTTAAACATAACAACATATCTTTTGAAAATAGTGTCAACATAAATATTTACGTCAACTCCTAAAGGCTTATCATAGATTACCTTTTCGCTATCACTAAATTCAGCATAGTTTTGTATTAAACACTCTGAAATTAGATCGGATTTATAATGAACATTATTTTTCCCACCTACTGTTATTTTTGGATTTTGTGATTTTGCCGAAATTGATAAGATTAGGCAAATAGAGAATAGTGCGTTTCTCATTTTTATAGAATAATGCCTTAGTCCTGGATAGGGCGTTAATAAAATACAAAAGCGCAGGACACTTTAACAATCAGTAGCCGGAAGCTAAACGCTAATATGGTTTAACTATACTAAGTTAATATCTTTATTTTTATAATACAATAAATCAAATGAAAGTAAAAAACCTATTGGCAAAAAGTCTATCTTTTTTTGATGGGAATGTGAAGTTTCAACTTTTTACTTTGAAGGAAGAGATAGAGATTTGGAAATTGTTTATACAGTTGTATATAGATCAAAAAGAAGAAACATCATTTAAAATTAAGGCCACTGTCAGCAATAAGCTAAAGTCAGGAATAGCAGAGGTTTCACAAGTATTTGAATTTGATGTTGAAGATATAAAAAGAACAATAATATTTGGCAACCCGTTTGAAAGAAGTGAAGTTTTAGTTAACCATGTGTTGTTAGAATATTATGACTACTCCGACAAATCGCTTGTGTATTTAAAAATATCGGTTTATGAAATAGACGAAGGTTCAAGAGAGGATTTATTCCCATTCTCAATATCAAAATCGTAAACTGTACCTTTCGTGACTTTAACCCCCTTTTTCTCGTATTCGGCAGCCATTTTTTCAAGTTCGGGTTGTTGTGCTAACTGTTCAAAATAACAACGTCTTTCTTCTATGTTAAGTTCATCAAGATGATCAAGCCATGTTTCTGTTGTAGGCCAACCTACCAATACTGCATGAACAATATTCCTTTCTTCTTCGCTTAGATCATCTATTGTAAATACTTTTTCGGGTACTTGTTGCCGTGTGTCTTTATTTTCTTCTCCTGATTCCTTAAATGAAGTTTTCATAACTCATTTGTTTCCATAAAGTTACAACTTTTATCAATTCGCATATTCGTTGAATATCAATAAGTTATATAAAGTGTGTCCAGTAAAATATATCGTTGCCACTCGTCACTAAATATTTGCCATTTATCCTTTCAACAAAAAAATATTTTATTCTAAAAATAAGCTGAAACGCTTTGCAGGAATGGCTTTAACAAGACAAAAGGCTATTGTTCAGCACCAGCTACTGTGAAAAATATGGTATTATGTGTTGCATAGTACTAAAATAACATTATCTTTGTGTCAGAAAGCTAGTAGGAAGTGGAAAATGGCTGGGAGAAAGAACCGGTCTTCCTCTTGCCACCAACCACTCACTACCGGCACTCTAAAAAGTATAGCCATGAATAATTTTTTTTCGCAAAGATCTTCGCACCACCCTCTCCAAAAAGGAGAGGGCCGGGGTGAGGTTAAAACATCGAAGCCATGAACATCGACAACACAGCCAGCCAGATGCGGAAAGGGGTGCTGGAATTTTGTATCCTTTCTGTAATTAAACAGGGAGAGGCCTATCCTTCAGATATTATTGATAAGATGAAGGCAGCCAATCTCAACATTTTAGAGGGAACATTATATCCATTGCTTACCCGGCTAAAGAACGCAGAATTTTTAACCTATCGCTGGGTAGAAAGTAACAGCGGCCCCCCACGAAAATATTTTTCACTCACTGCCAAGGGGGCTGAGTTTTACAAAGAACTGGAAGCCACCTGGTTTGAACTGGCCAATGCAGTAAAGGCACTGACTGATGCGGAACAAGAACATTTTAATAACAGCAACTTCAACGACCCCCAGTAAAAAAAGTATAGCCATGATTTTTGTTGGGTAACAAAAACTAACGAAACAAAAAATTAAAAACATGAAACAAGTAATCAATATCAACTTCCACGGACGCGTTGTTCCGATAGAGGTGAGCGCTTTCGATCTGCTGAAGCAATATACCGAAAGTCTGGGCCGGCATTTTGCGAATGAAGAAGGCAAAGAAGAAATTATCAATGACATTGAAAGCCGGATAGGTGAATTATTCCAGGAGCGTTTAACCAACGGCGCTACCTGTATCACAGATGATGATGTGAATGCAGTTATTAAAAGCATGGGGCGGCCCGAAGAGTTTGAAGACGCTGACGACAATACCGGCGGCGCCCAAACTAAAACAGCGGAAGCTTCCGCTCCACAGTTTACCGGAACAACGGCTACGCATAAACGTTTGTACAGGGACGAAAATAATAAGATCCTCGGAGGCGTTTGCGCAGGGATCGCCAATTATTTTGGAATGGATGCCCTGATCGTAAGAATAGTATTTGTTCTCAGCGGTGTTGGTTTACTGGCGTATATTCTTCTATGGATATTTGTACCCAATAATGCCACCGCAGTGATTGGCGCTCCCCGAAAAAAATTATACAGGGATAATGACGATAAGATCATTGCAGGCGTATGCAGCGGCATTGGTAACTATTTCGGGATCAGTTCATGGATACCAAGATTATTATTTGCATTGCCCTTCCTGTCTTTCGTATTCAGGTGGAACCATTGGGGATTTGTAAGCTTTCCTGATTTTCTGAGATTAGGATTCAGCCCCGGCGCATTGATCATTTATATTATTCTGTGGCTCGTGATACCGGAAGCATTTACCACGGCGGAAAAATTAGAAATGAAAGGAGAAAAAGTAGACATTGATTCCATTAAGAATTCAGTAGTGGAAGAAATGAAAGGGGTGCAGCAAAGAGCCAGTAAATTAGCCAAAGATGCTGCCGGGTTTGCACAGGAAAAAGGAAAGATAGTGGGAGCAGAGATCAGCAATGTGGCAAGGCGGGGAGGAAGATCTCTTGGCGATATCATCGTTTTAATGTTGAAAATATTTGCTTATATGATTATAGGTAGTGTTGGTGTAGGTTTGGTGATGGCGCTTTTTGGATTGGGAATAATATCCATAGGATTTTTTCCCCTGAAAGATTTCCTGGTGGGTAACGGTTGGGAAAATGCCTTTGCATGGGGTACATTATTATTCTTTATAGCGGTGCCGATCATTGGAATAATTACGTGGATCATTAGAAAAATAGCGAAGGCAAAAGGCAACAGAAGAATGATCCGGCTTTCCTTCGGCAGCCTTTGGGTCATCGGCTGGATCAGCGTTATTTTACTGATATCTTCCCTGAGCAGGGATTTCAGGTACAATAACAAAAACCTTAGTGAACAGGAAATTAATTTATCAAACCCGCTTGTAAATAAACTTGAAGTGACATCCGTTTCGCCGCTTGAAAAATATACACGCAGTCATTGGTTAAGGTTTGAACCTTTTGAAGGATTGCAGGAGGATACAGCTTATATTAAAAATTTCGATGTCAGAATTATGAAATCAACTTCTGACAGTTTTAAAGTAACCGTGATAAAAACGGCCTCAGGAAGAACAAGAACTGAAGCAGAAAGTCTGGCTTCAATGATCCAGTTCAACGGCGCGCAAAAAGACAGCATACTTCAGCTTGACAAAGGTATTGCAGTAAACAAAATAGATAAATTCCGCAACCAGCGTATCGTATTGACCATATATGTACCTGTGGGGAAACACATTAAAATTGACAGGAGTGTAGCATGGTTCAATAATGTAAATATGCATTTCGGAATACCCTGGGATGAAAATAGTGACTGGGATTTTGAAAGTAATGATGAAGCACATGGCTGGGTTTCCAACACCGAATATGAAATGAAGGCAGATGGCCGTTTGTACACGCTCGACGGAAGAGAGGCCGGAACACCAAGACACACGCGTATTAGAATGAACAGCAATGATTTTACAGTGCCCAATAACCCGGATAATTACCGTTACGAGAACGGGCAACCGATGAATAAAATAGATTCGATGAAACAAAAACTGGATATGGAGAAACAGCGCATAAAAGATTCCATCCGTAAATCAATTGAAAAATCCAGTAAAGAGCTGGAAAAACTGGGCAGTAATGATGATGATAATGATGACAATGATGAGTCTACAACCTTAAACACATACCGGCTTCCCGGATATGGCCCAATGCTCTCTATCAATTAAAAATGAATTCATAACTATTCAAATCAAACAAATGAAAAAGCAGTTTTTTTTAATGGTATGCGGTTTATTTTTCCTGTTGGTTTTTTCTTCCTGCCTGCGGAGGCATCACCATACTTCTGTTTCTATATCGGAGTCTGAGGATATTTACCAGTTATTCGCATCGTACGATAAAAACAATACACGTAAAGTGCAGCGTTTATTAGATGAGGATCTTGGGAATAATATTAACAGCTCATTTAGAAACGCCAGGATAGATGGAAGAATAGCCCTGGATGATAAGACAATTTTTTATATCCGGATGTTCCCGGGCGAACTTAAAATAAAATTCGATAAAACAGAAAATTCGGGCGAATCCTGCATAAAGTTGAAAGAAGTGTGTGAAGATATAAAAGACCTTTTGGCAAGAAATTGAATCTCCTGATAAAATAATCCAAGAACGTTTCAATAGTTGAGTTGAAGTTGAAACCAACAAGGTCCTGTCAGTAATGGCAGGACTCTTTTTATCTTTGACCCATGAAAGATAATTTTTCACAACAGGCATCGGTATACGCCAGGTACCGGCCCGGCTACCCCCCGGCGTTATTTGAATATATCCTTGGTTTTGTAAAGGAAAAAAATATTGCCTGGGATTGCGGTACAGGCAATGGCCAATCTGCCGGATTTTTGAGCGGGCATTTTAAAAAAGTGATCGCTACAGACATCAGCCAAAAGCAAATTGACAATGCCTTTAAAGCACCGAATATTTTTTATGCAACCGAAAATGCTGAAAGCACAGGCATCGCTGCCGAAAGCATAGACCTGGTGACGGTGGCCCAGGCCATTCACTGGTTTGACTTCAATAAATTTTATGCAGAAGTGAATCGCGTGGCAAAACCGGGGGCTGTTATTGCCGTATGGACCTATAGCTTACTCCGCATATCAAAAGAAATTGATAGCATCATCAGCGACTATCATTTTAAAACACTGGAAAAATTCTGGGACGACGAAAGAAAATATGTAGACGAAAAATATGCCGGCATACCTTTTCCATTTCAAGAAATTCAAACACCGGATTTCCATATTGAACTCAACTGGTCATTGGAGGACCTGAACGGATATTTTAATACCTGGAGCGCATTACAAAAATTTATTGCTGCAAATTCCTTCAGCCCTGTTGATGCACTTATTCAGAAAATAAAACTCCATTGGGGCAGCGAAACCAAACGGAAGATCTGCTTTCCTGTACACCTGAGGCTTGGAATTATTAAGTGAAGAACAGCGTACCTTTGCAGCCGGTCTTAAATTTTAAATAATACAATTTTCGTTAATGAAAAATACCCCGTTCACTCAAAAACACATAGCCCTTGGCGCAAAGATGGCAGAATTTGCCGGGTATAATATGCCCATTTCTTATAGCGGTATCAATGATGAACACGCTGCTGTGCGTAATAATGCCGGCGTATTTGACGTAAGCCATATGGGTGAATTTATTTTAAAAGGAGAAAACGCCCTGGACCTTATTCAACGCGTAACCACCAATGATGCTTCTAAACTGACTTCAGGAAAAGCACAGTACAGCTGCCTGCCCAATAATGATGGCGGTATTGTGGATGATCTTTTAGTGTATTGTATTGAAGAAAATAAAGTGTACATGCTGGTGGTAAATGCCAGTAATATTGATAAAGACTGGAACTGGATCAGTCAGTTCAATGACAAACAAGCAGAGATGCATAATATCTCTGATAAAACCTGTTTGCTGGCTATACAGGGTCCCAACGCCACAAAAATATTGCAACCACTGACAGATATGGATATCATGAACCTGAAATATTACACTTTCTCAACCGGAATTTTTGCTGGTGTGGGAAATGTTTTGGTAAGTGCAACAGGCTATACCGGTGCAGGAGGGGTTGAAATTTATTTTGAAGACAAAGACGGGGATGCTGAAAAAATATGGGACGCAATTTTTGCAGCAGGCGCGGCCCAGGGAATAAAACCGATAGGCTTAGGAGCAAGAGATACCCTAAGACTGGAAATGGGTTATTGTTTATATGGCAATGATATTGATGATACCACATCGCCACTTGAAGCCGGGTTGGGATGGATCACCAAATTCACCAAAGACTTTACCAACAAGGCGTTTATGGAAAAACAAAAAACGAAAGGGGTTGCCAGGAAACTAGTTGGTTTTGAAATGCTGGAAAAAGGAATTGCGCGGCACGATCATGAGATCAAGGATTTTGAAGGTAATATTTTGGGCAAAGTCACTTCCGGCACGCAGTCTCCATCACTGGGAAAAGCTATCGGCATGGGCTATGTGGCCAATAAGCTTGCAGCAATAGACAGCGAAATATATATCAGCATTCGCAATACATTATTAAAGGCAAAAGTTGTTAAGATGCCTTTTGTTTAATTGATAATTAATTAAATGGATAATGTTTTGAATCCGGAACAGGCCTCCTTTCACGAACTGCCCCATTATCCAATTATCAATTATAAAATTATCAATTATCATATGCCTTCCATTCATCTCACTACATTGATCCATGCACCGGTTGAACGTGTTTTTGACCTGAGCAGAAGTATCAGCATGCATAAAATTTCTGTAATAAATACAAATGAAAAAGCAGTTGCCGGTGTAATGAGCGGACTGATCAGTGAAAATGAAACGGTAACCTGGGAAGCAAGGCATCTTTTTAAAACAAGGCAATTCACTTCCAGGATAACAGCCATGTCAAAACCGGATCATTTTACTGATGAAATGATAAAAGGAGATTTCAAAAGTTTCCGGCACGAACATCATTTTAAATCCGCCGATAATGGTACGATCATGATCGATATGATCCGTTTTGAAAGCCCTTATGGTTTTATCGGAAGAGCATTCAATACTTTTTATCTTAAAAATTATATTGAAAGGTTTCTATTGACCAGGAATGCAGTTATAAAAGAATATGCCGAAACAGAAAAGTGGAATGCGATATTAAATTAAATTTGAAATAATGGAAAGGAACAAACCTTCGTTATATACCTGTCTTTCGCCTGCACTGCTGCATTTGTATGATGTAAGCAGCAGTATCGTGGTGATCATTGATGTATTGAGAGCCACTTCCACCATTGCCACTGCTTTGCATAACGGCGCCAAATGTGTGATACCTGTAGACAGCGTATCGGAATGCATCCGTATTGGTAAACAAATTGACAGTATCACCGCTGGAGAAAGAGACGGAAAAGTAGCAGAAGGCCTGGAATACGGCAATTCGCCTTTTGAATACCCTACCGAATTTATCAATGGTAAAACATTGGTACTAACCACCACAAACGGTACCAAATTATTACAAATGGCGCTCGATAATAATGCAAGAACCATCATTGCCGGATCTTTTGTGAACCTCACGGCAGTGTGTAACTTTTTAATTGCACAAAAGCAAAATGTAATTTTGGGATGCGCCGCCTGGAAAGACAGGGTTAATATAGAAGACACTTTATTTGCCGGCGCAGTGATACACAAAATAAAAAGACATTTTTCCATCAATTGTGACTCTTCACAAATGGCGGCAACAATGTACAGTGATGCGAAAGATGGCCTGTTTGAATTTGTGAAAACAAAAAATATCTCCCATTACCAACGCCTCTCCGCCTATGGATTAGAGAAAGATATCCGTTACTGCCTCACAGAGGACCTTGCCAATGTCTTGGTTGTTTATGACGAAGGCAAACTGGTAGTTAAATAAATATGCACCGGGTTTACGAAGCTTTTCTGCACATTCATACGGTTCCGGTACAAAAAGCCATGCTTTAACAAAAGTTTTCCTCACAAAGTTTCCTTTTACAACACTTCTCTCCCGTTTTTTCCTTTACTTTTGCAAATTGCTCTTTTCGGAACGGGCTGTCGGCAAAGAATGTTGTAATGCTGATATCACCACGAGGATGCTCTGAAAACATAAACTGCAATTCATAATCATCAATGGCTTTACCGCACCTTATCAAATATGTTTACAATAACGGTACCGACGAAGTGATCCGGCGTGGAAAAAAGATCCATGCAATGGGGTTTGTGGAGTTAGTGGAACATGACCAGCTCATGAATAGCGCAGTATTCCGGGTGAAGGATGACAGCTACAGCACTTTTTATAAAGTATATATTCAGAAATACACAGACCCCAGGTCTATTTCTGTGCGATGCGCATGTCCTTATAATTTAGGCGATATCTGCCGTCATAAAGCAGCCGCACTGTTTCGTCTGCAGGAAATGATGGATAAGAATATGCTGGGCAATACCACGATGCAATACAACCAGCGGCATACGGTTGCCAAGATGAAGCACATTGAACTGAAAATGATCAAACTGCTTTCATCCCCTGGTATTTATGCAGAAGCGGAAAATATTTTACGTACCACCAGGGCCAATATTTTAAAGGCAGCAGATGAGCGCATTGAAGCAGAACTGAATTATGACGGACAGGTGTACCCGTTAGTAATACAGAAAAATGACGAAAGGAATTTTGACACTTCCTGTAAATGCGGGGAAGCCGAGCATCCATTATGTGAACATAAGACATTATTGTTCCTTCAATTATTAAATGCCTACGGCCCGTTTTATTTTGATACCATACGCAACTGGGATAAGGAAAAAAATAAATTGTTGCAGATCTACGGGTACAGTTTAGACGATGATCTTTCCGGGAAATTCGAATTCACCTATAAAGAAGGAAAACCATTTTTGAAAGTATTGGACACTTCTATTAAAAGGGTTGCGCCCGGAGTTAATAACAGGGCAACTGAAACATTTATTCTGCCGGATATTCCGGAAAAAGAAGTGGAAGTGGCCGATCAGCCCGGGAAAAGACTGGGTATTGTTTTTAATTTCAATGCAGGGATCTATCCTTATTTTACTGTAGAAGCCATTCAGGGGGATGCGGACGAAGAAAATAAAAAATTTACTGGAAAAGTTGAAAAGCTTGACCTGGCGAAGTTTGTAAATACAGAACTCTTTAGTGAAGAAGACAAGCTACTGTTACAGCAGGTTCGCAAATTGCAAAACACTGAAGTCAATAAGTACCTCGACCGTAACTCTCCTTTTAGTGGGATCTGGGAAAACATCATTCATACAGATGGGGATGACCTGCCCGAGGAAACAAAGGCATTGATGGCAGAATACCTGCAACCTAAACTCAAAAAATTATTTGAAGAACAAGCTGCCAATAATTTTATTTTTTATCTCCCTCTCAAAAAAAATTTTAAAACAGAAAATTTAATTGAGATAGAACTAAACGATCATTTTGTTTCACCGGTCTTTAAAGTACTTTCGATAAATGAACACTTCGAAATTGCCTGCACCGTAAAAATGCAGGGAAGTATCATCCCTTTTACTGACAACCAGTGTAACAGCAGCCTGGTTTTTATGAACGACAATGTATTGCACCTCTGGCAAAAACCGGAGGATGTATTGCAGGCCGAAAAATTCCTGAAAGAAGGGAATATCCTGCTTAGTAAAGAGAACTGGGCAGAAAAAATGCAAAAAGTGATCCTGCCTTTAACAAAGGAATACCATGTAGAGTTCGACAAGAGTCTGATAAAAGAGATCAAGAGCGGGGAACCGGAAGTAAAATTGCAATTACAGGAAAAGGGCGACTACCTTGTATTTCAACCGATATTCACGTACAAGGGTTTTGAAACAAAAGCGTCTGACAGGGAAAGCATCATCATTCCCGATGGGGATAAGATCCTTATCGTTAAACGCAATGCAATAGCCGAAGAAAATTTTATAAAAAAACTGGAGGGTTTACATTCGTTGTTTGTACGCCCCAATGATAATAACAATTTGGTATTAAAAGGAGCTGATGTATTGCGCAACAACTGGTTCTTTTTGTTTGTGGATGCCATGAAGGAGATGAAAGTGCCGGTATTCGGCTTTGAAGCTTTGAGAAATTTTCGCTTCAATACGGCCAGGCCCAATACACATATCCATGTAAGCAGCGGGATCGACTGGTTTGATGCAAAAGTGGAGATCGAATTCGGAGACCAACGGGTTGGCATAGACGATATCAAAAAGGCCTTGCTCAATAAACAGTCTTTTGTACAATTGAATGACGGGACCCTGGGGATACTTCCCGATGAATGGTTAAAGAGATATTCTCTTCTCTTTAAAGTGGGCGATGGCCGTAACAACCAATTACGGTTATCAAAATATCATATGAGCGTGATCGATGACCTCTATGAAAACCGCGATGAAACAGAATTGAGTTTTGAACTGGATGAAAAATTTGAACGGCTGAGGGAATTTAAAAATATTCCTGAGATTGCTGCGCCTGTTGACCTTCAGCCCATATTGAGGCCCTATCAAACTTCGGGCTTCCACTGGCTCAACTATTTGAATGATGTAGGCTGGGGCGGTATACTGGCTGATGATATGGGATTGGGTAAAACAGTGCAGGCATTGAGTATGCTGCATCACTATAAGGAGGTCAATGGTTCATTGAATGCCATCGTCGTTTGTCCAACTACACTGATCTATAACTGGAAAAACGAAGTGGAAAAATTCACGCCTTCCCTGAACTGGCATATACACCACGGCAGTATGCGCAGCCGCAGCGCCGAAGACCTGCACAAACATGATATTGTTATTACCACTTACGGAACCCTGCGAAGTGATATCCAGTTATTGCTGAAGATCAGGTTTGATTATGTGATACTGGATGAAAGCCAGGCGATAAAAAATCCTTCTTCAAAAGTTACCCGGGCCGCCTGTTTGCTGAATGCAAAAAACAGGTTGTGCATGAGCGGTACCCCTTTGCAGAATAATACTTTTGACATTTTTGCCCAGATGAATTTTTTAAATCCCGGACTTTTGGGAAATATGGAATTTTTCAGGAATGAGTTTGCCACGCCGATCGATAAATTCGGAGAGCAGGAACAGAAAGATCATTTGCGGAAATTATTATACCCTTTTATTTTACGCCGCACCAAGGAACAGGTTGCCAAAGACCTGCCCGACAAAACAGAAACAATATTGTTTTGTGAAATGGAAAAAGAACAAAGGAAGATCTATGATGCTTACCGGAATAGTTACCGGGATAAGATCCTGGGCACCATTGATGAGCAGGGCATTGATAAATCGCAGCTCACCATTTTACAGGGGTTGATGAAACTGCGCCAGATCTGCGACAGCCCTGCCATACTAAATGAAGAAGAGAAATACCCCAATCACTCTATAAAGCTGGATGAACTGGCAAGGGAAATTGCTGAAAACATCGGGGATCATAAAGCACTCGTATTCTCACAGTTTTTAGGAATGCTTGCCTTGATAAAGGGAAAACTGAAAGAACAGGAAGTGCCATTTGAATATTTTGACGGCAGCACTTCAGCTACCGACAGGGAAAAAGCGATCCAGAACTTTCAGAATAATGACGAATGCAGGGTCTTTCTTATTTCATTAAAAGCAGGAGGCGTGGGTTTAAATTTAACCGCCGCCGATTATGTATACATTGTTGATCCATGGTGGAACCCCGCCGTAGAGCAACAAGCCATTGACCGGACTCACCGTATTGGCCAGACGAAAAATATTTTTGCCTACCGTATGATCTGCATTGATACCATTGAAGATAAGATCCTTCAACTACAGGAACGAAAACGCAAATTGGCGAGTGAATTAATTGCAGATGACGCTACTTTTGTAAAAGCCCTGTCCAAATCAGACGTGGAATACCTGTTCAGCTAAACGAATACATCCTGAGCGTAGTCGAAGGATGATTTATGGAACGAAATGTTACACCGAGCGGAGTCGAGGTGATCTAAGATGAAATAAAATCTTTCAGCCGGTCAAAATCCCGGTTTGTATTCGGCTTAAAAAAACCTTTAATCGCTGTAAACAGCATTTTCAATAATGTGCCAATGGGGGCTTTCTGTGGTAGGATTTTTCTCATGATCATCGGATTTAGAATAGTAAAAATAAAACACTCCTCCTGCTTTGTCAAGAGCGGTTTTGCTTAATTTTCTATCCGGTAATTTCCGATAAAAGCCTGCTTATTTTACCATTGGATCATTCCAGTGACGACGGAAACGGCGGCTTTTTTTGTAGTACCGGATGGGGTAAATATCCGGGCTTTGACGCAATTTGTTTAAAAAATTCTTTACAACTTGTACTACTGCATGAGTAGGACTGGTTTGAGGTTGAGGTTGGGGCATAGGGTAGCAATTTGTATAAGACGAAACGGCAGCATGGGAATATTATTGTGTAAAAAGCCGGTCTTACAGGGTAAGCCGGCTTAACTAGGGTCTTTTATATTAGATTTTATCTTACTAACTTCCAAGGGAATTCACGTCTGGCAAAGGAATAAAACAAGAGGCCAGGATCCAGCAAACTAATAGTATAAATACCACTGCTTCGGTTTTAGAAATCTCTAATTGTAAAAACTTTTTCATAACAAATAATTTTATTTTTTTAATAAATGGTTCTATATAATAGACTTTGCGTGTTGCTGCGGGTTTAATGGAAAATTAAAAGAACGGTTTACTTTAACATTTTTTAACATTAAACCAAAGTTGTTTAACTGTGGTTGCAGGTCGTGGTCAATACATTTGTGCCACAAAAAGTATAGCCATGAAGCATCTCAACTGTGTATTATTTTTATTTTTTTATTTTACTATAACGGGCACCGCACAAAGAAATGGTTCTGTAAAAGGGGTCACATATGATACACTGGCGAAAAAGCCTGTTGCAAATGCCACCATCACTTTACTTCTGAAAAAAGACTCTTCCCTGGTTTCTTTTACAATGACAGATAATGCGGGTCGGTTTGAATTAACGGGTATCCCTAACGGAGAGTACCGCTTACTCGTTACACACCTCAACTATCATAATTCAAACAGATTTTTTAGTATTACTGACGCCGATAAAAATGCCAGCCTTAACAATATCGTAATGAATGATAAAGCCACACTAATGGAAGAAGTGGTGGTGCAAAGCGAAGCGCCCCCGGTTACACTGATCGGCGATACGGTACAATACAATGCTGGTTCATTTAAAACACAACCCAATGCCAATGTAGAAGACCTTCTGAAAAAACTTCCCGGGGTTAAAGTGGAAAAGGACGGAACAGTTAAAGCCCAGGGCGAAAAAGTGCAAAAGGTTTTGGTGGATGGAAAAGAATTCTTTGGCAACGATCCTAAAATTGCGACAAAGAATTTACCGGCAGATGCGGTGGATAAAGTGCAGGTATATGATAAACTCAGCGACCAGGCGCAGCTTACCGGGTTTGATGATGGCAACAGCGAAAAGACCATCAACTTGAAATTAAAAAAAGATAAGAAAAAGGGAATGTTTGGAAAAGTAAATGCAGGTGCGGGTACAGATGAGCGTTACCAGGGTAAATTTAACCTGAACTCATTTAAGAGAGCCAGGCAGATGTCGGCGATCGGTATGGGAAACAATACCAATGCGGAGGGATTTTCATTCACGGACGTGTTGAATTTTACCGGCGCATTAAACCAGTTGAAAGGCGGCGGCGGAAATATCAATATCAATATTACACCTGATGATCCGCTTGCCGGGCTACTCGGCGGTAACAATAATGGTATCAACACTACTTTTGGGGGCGGGTTCAATTATAATAATATCATTGGTAATAAAACTGATTTCCAGAGCAATTATTTCTACAGCCGCTATAATCCCATCAGGGAAAACCAGGTACAAAGGCAATATTTTTCACCCGCGAATCTATACAGGCAAAATTCATACAGCGATAATGTAAACAACAACAACCGGTTTAATTTCAGCGCCGACTACCAGATTGATTCATTTACAGCCATAAAAATTTCTCCGTCGTATAGCTACCAGGATACGAAAAACAAGAACGTATCCGGTTATAGCACCTTATCCGACCAGATGATAAAAATAAATGATGGCAACAGCGATAATGTGGTCAATAGCAAGGGATATAATTTTAGTACCAATGTATTATTCAGAAAAAAATTTCACCGCAGGGGCAGAACATTTTCTTTTAACATCCTGGGTAATTTTAATAATAGCACAGGAGACGGAAGGCTTCAGTCATCTACCGGTTTTTATGACGCCACGGGCGCACTGATCAGCCGCGATTCTGTAAACCAGGAAACGAATAATGAAAACAACCTCAAAGGATATAATGCGAGGGCTGTGTATACCGAGCCCTTGTTTAAAAGATCATTGCTTGAATTCAGCCTGGGCAGCAGCTATAGTACAAACAGTTCTGTAAAGCAAGCATACGATTATAACCACACTACCGGCAAATTTGACCTGTTGAATAATTTACTGACTAACAATTATCAAAGTGAATACAGTTATAAAAATGCCGGGTTCCGTATGCGCAAGCAGACAAAAAAATATAATTATGCTGCAGGATTCAGCTGGCAGCACGCCGAACTTAACGGAGGGGCCATCAATACTGGCAAAGACTCGCTGGTCAGTAAAGCGTTTAATAATATCCTGCCCACCGCAAGGTTCCAGTATTATTTTACAAGGTTTAAAAACCTGTCTGTCAATTACAGCACCAGTACCAACCAGCCTACTATTGCACAACTGCAACCCATACCCGATAACAGCAATCCCTTGTATATCAGGCAGGGCAACCCAGCGCTTAACCAGGAGTTCATTCATTCCATCCGGTTCAACGCCTCTTTTGTGAACCCTTTTAAGAACAGGAATTTCTTTGCCTTTATCACCATGCAGGAAACACAAAATAAAATTGTGGATAATGATAAAATAAACAGCCTGGGCATTGATTCTGTGATGCCGGTGAATGTGAACGGCGTGTACAATGTGAGTGGCACCCTCAGTTATGGATTCCCCGTACGGTTTTTAAAAGGAACCATTGACATCAGCTCCAATTTCAGTTACTATAATGGCAAACAATTCGTGAACAACGATGCCAACAGGATCAGGTCAGCAAGCATTGGCCCGGAGATCAGGCTGGATATGAGCCCCACACAGCAATTAAGCCTGGCTTTAAGTGCCGCATTCAATTTTTACAATACAAAATATTCACTGCAAACGGCAAGGAATACCCGCTATTTTAACCAGGAATATAGTACAGAGGTCAGCTGGCAATTGCCAAAAGGATTTTTTGTTGCTACTGATTTTAATTACCGCATCAATAACCAGCAGGCTGCGGGGTACAATCTTAAAGTGCCTTTGTGGAATGCATCCATCAGCAAACAGGTGCTTCATTTCAACCGTGGGGAAATAAAACTATCTGCCAACGACCTGCTGAACCAGAATATCGGTATCAGCCGCAGCACCAACCAGAATTATATTGAAGACAATAGTGTAACAAACCTGCGCCGTTTCTTTCTGCTGGGCTTTACTTATAGTTTAAGCAAGACAGGACTGAATAATGGTGCCGGCGCCGGCGGTATGAGAGTGATCTCGAGATAGGTGAAAGACTTCCGAAGTTTTCAAAACTTCGGAAGTCTTCATCTACATCAAAGGTTAAATTCAGCAAGTTTCGGGTTTATTATAGCGTTGATGCTGTTTACCTTTGCCCTATCATGACAGATTACGACAGAATAGAAAAAGCAATTCTCTTTTTAAAGCAAAACTTTAAAGAACAACCCGACCTCGATGAAGTAGCAAGGCAGGTTCATGTGAGCCCCTTTCATTTTCAACGGCTCTTCAAAGAATGGGCAGGGGTGAGCCCCAAAAAATTTCTTCAGTTCATTAGTGTTGAATACGCGAAAAATTTATTGAATCAAAAACTTTCATTGTCTGATGTAAGTTTTGAAACAGGGTTATCGGGCACAGGCAGGCTGCACGACCTGTTCATAGGCATTGAAGGGATGACCCCCGGAGAATTTAAAAATGGCGGACACGCGTTGCAGATACATTATAGTTTCGCGGAAACAGCATTCGGTGACATCATCATTGCATCTACCCCAAAAGGGATCTGCCATCTTGCTTTTGTAAAAGAAGAAGAACATGGAATTGAAGATCTTCAATCCGCTTTTCCAAATGCAGGCCTTATTCAAAAAACCGACCTGGTACAACAGGATGCTTTGCGCTTTTTCACCGGCGACTGGAGCGATCTGAAAAAAGTAAAACTTCACTTAAAAGGCACTCCCTTTCAAATAAAAGTATGGCAATCATTATTGCGTATTCCTTTCGGGGATATTTCAACATACTCAAATATAGCCGGTGATATTCAGCATCCGAAGGCCTCAAGGGCCGTGGGCACTGCAATTGGGAATAATCCTGTAGCTTATTTAATTCCATGCCACCGTGTAATAAAGTCTTCAGGAATTATTGGTGATTATCACTGGGGCAGTGCACGCAAAACCGCTATTCTTGGCTGGGAAGGGGTGAGGGCCCATGCGATAAATTAAGTCAGCAAGATCCGGGTTGTTGCTCCATGCCATTCTGCTCAATTTTGTATAAAATTAAAATTTATAAAATGAAACAATTTAAAATTGTTCCTCTCAGTGAGGAATATGCAGCAAAGATCCGCGAAACAAAAAAAGATGATTTTAACCACGAAGTGATCGAACAGGTGGCAAAAGGTTTTGGCCCTTGCCGCGTTTCCTTAAAACCATTCGCAATTGGTGAAGATACCAGGTTGCTTTTTTCTCACAGCCCCTTTGACATTGATAATGTCTTTAATCAACCCGGCCCGATATTCATCAATAAAAAAGAAGTGGAAGCGTATAGGGATATTCATCGCTTTCCGCCGGAAATAAAAGCCGATAAATTGCATTTCCCTTTGTCATTGATCGGGTACAGCAGGTCACAAAAAATGGTCTTTACAAAAATGGTTAGGGAGGAAGATGTAGATATCCTGATCTCAAAAATATTTGAAGAACAAACCTACGTTGAATACCTGCACGCGAGAAATGCGGAAGCGGGTTGTTTTATTTGTAAGATCGAAAGGGTTTAATGAATGTACTTTCTAAAACGATTTTAGTAAGAGAAATAAATATATAATATAAAAAAACCGTCCCAAAAAATGAGACGGTTGTTTTTTATATGGCTATGTACTTTTTTAATTCTGAATCCTTATCACCCGGTTACCACCACCTCCCTGGTTATTTTTTTGCATTTCATCCATCATCTTATTTCTTTCAGCAATAAATTCATCCGGGGTAACTTTTTTCCCTTTGCTGGGCTCTTTTATTGAAGCCTGGTCAACCTTGGGCGATACGGAAGTGGCCACATATGTCATGCGCCCGTCATTCATATCCAAAGCAAGGATCAGCCCTGGCAATTGCCCTGGTACTTCAGGTCCCGCCGAAACAGGAATATCTGTGGTGAACCATGCCACAATATTGGTGGTGTCATTGGTCTCTTTCTTTTCCATCACGCCATTGTTGATGTTCATCGACATGCGTTTTCCATAACGCTGGGACACTGCTTTGCGGCAGGTATAACCCAAGATGCTTTTCGTGTCACTGCCTAATTTCCAGTTCAGTTTACGGATGCTGTCTGATATAATGAATTTTTTTCCCAGTGTTTCACGCTGTTCAATCTTACTGGCTTTTTCAAAATTGCAGTAAATGATATCATCAACTCCGGGGGCCATCATTTTTATCTGCATGCCATTGCCGCCGAATTCATCAGGCTGCTGATCTTCATCAACGTGTTTCAATAAAGACTGGCTATTGCCAAAAGAAAGTTCAAATTTATCAGTACGGGTCTTTGGAAGCATTTGCTGGATCTGGTCGTTATCATTAATTTGTATTTGCATTTGCATCGTACGTTCGTAAATCACCTTTCCTTCTTTTTGTTGTGCATCCAGGGAATTAATGAGCAATAAAGAAACTCCTGCAAAAAATAATTTTTTCATATCGTTTTAATTTAGATCCAAAACTATTGTATCGTGCAGTAACGGGAGGTTAAAATCCCTTGCTTTAAAGTTAATTAAGGTTAAAGGCAGGCCCGGCAACCATTGTAAAGGGCTATTTTTGTTTTGAAAATCTCTTCATGAAGAAATTAAGATGGCTTACAGGATTAATGGGTATCACGCTGCTGGTGATCACCGGTTTCCAGGTGTACTGGCTGAATAATAATTATGACCGGGAAAAAAGATCAATGGAAATAAAAGCGAATGTAGATTTCCAGGAAACGGTGAGGCGCTTACAGTCCATTAAATTTAAACTGGAAGATCCCAATGCTTATGATTCATTGCATAAAAGAAAAATGCGTGTTTTTGTTTCTGATGATGTTCCCGGAGAAAAGCATGTACGGGTAAATGTTTTTCCAAAGCAGGAGATCATCACCCTGGTGAATGCCATGAGGGATAAATTAAAGGACTCGCTCAATAAAGATCCAAAAGGAAACCGGGACCTTGTTATAGCAATGAACAGCACTGCTGTTTTTAATAAACACGATTCGCTTCCAGGCAATTTTGAGGAAAGGGTGGAAGTGAATGGCAATAAGGTCTATAAATATCTTTCCAGTGTGGATTCTTTGCAGGATAGTTTAAAACTTCCCGAGATATCAAAAGCATATTCCAAAACACTGCAGGAAGAAAAATTAGATATTCCTTTTACCATTTTAAGGCTGGACAGTGCAAAGCTGGATGATGAGCCGGATATGTCTGATGTAACGGTAGGTTTTGCTCATCCCATGACGTTTGAACTCCGGCTGGGTAACAGTTACCCTTACCTGCTGAAAAGGATCACGCTGCCCATTTTGTTTTCCATCTTTTTGGTGGGGGTTACGCTGCTCTCATTCATATTATTATACCGTACGTTGCTGCGGCAACACCGGCTGGCAGAGATCAAAAATGAATTCATCAGCAATATCACGCACGAATTGAAAACACCCATCGCTACGGTGGGCGTGGCCATCGAAGCATTAAAGAATTTTAATGCCATGCAGGATCCGCAACGCACCCGGGAATACCTGGACATTTCTTCCAATGAATTGCAGCGGCTGAGTTTACTGGTGGATAAGGTATTGAAATTATCCATGCTTGAGAAAAAAGAGATCGAATTGAAATTTGAAAAGGTGGACCTTAAAACGGTGGTGGACGAAGTGGTCACATCCATGCGGCTGCAACTGGAAAAACATCATGCACACGTAATGGTTACAGCAGACGGGGACCTGACCTTACACGCCGACCGCTTACATTTATTAAGTGTGGTATTTAATTTACTGGATAATTCATTGAAGTATAGCAGGGAAGACCCCATGATACAAGTGGCCATGCAGGAGCTGGGCCAACAGGTACAACTCCGGGTTACCGATAATGGCATTGGCATTTCCCCGGAATATAAAAACAAGGTATTCGAAAAATTCTTTCGTGTACCCGCAGGCGATACACATAACGCCAAGGGGTATGGGCTGGGATTAAGTTATGTTGCGCATATCGTGCAAAAGCACAAGGGAACAGTTTCCATAGAAAGTGAAGAAGGGAAAGGCACAACAGTCATCATTAAACTACCAAAAGCAGATGCCGGCAATTAAAATTTTATATGTGGAAGACGAACTCTTCCTTGGCAAAATTGTAAAAGAAAGCCTGGAAAGCCGTAACTACCAGGTGGTCATGGAGGCCGACGGAAATAAAGTGCTGACCTTATTTAAACAACATCGCCCCGATATTTGCGTACTGGATATTATGCTCCCCAATAAAGATGGTTTTACCATTGCCGAAGAGATACGTGCTGTTGATAACGAAGTGCCCATCATTTTTTTAACGGCTAAAACCCAAACAGAAGACCTGGTGAAAGGTTTTAAAACGGGGGGAAATGATTACATCCGGAAGCCATTCAGTATGGAAGAACTGATCGTACGAATTGAAAATGTATTGCGTTATAAAAACGGGGAACAAAAACCCGATGATAAAAAAGACGTGGTAAAGATCGGCAGGTATACCTTTCATCTAAACCACCAGGTCTTAAAAAGTAATGATGAAGAAAGAAAACTCTCATTCAGGGAAAGTGAATTACTGAAAGTATTGTACCAGAACCGGGATAAAATAATCGACCGCAGGGATATTTTAAACCTTCTTTGGGGGAATGATAATTTTTTTAATTCCCGCAACCTGGATGTATACATTACCAAACTGCGGAGTTATTTAAAAGCAGATACACAACTTGAAATACTGACCATTAAAGGCGTGGGATACCGTTTTGTTACCGGGTAAATGAAAATACCTGTGCCGCCGCATCGTTCTTCAATAATACAAAACTATTCTTCAGGGGAATGATCCTTCTTACCTCGCCTCTTACATTCAGGCCTGAAGCGGTTTGTGGAACAGGAGTAAATTCACCCTTCCCGTTTCCTTTCAACAGCAAAACAGCCATGGCATCATAATTTCCTGTTCCCACTTCTGCATCATTATTGTTACCGCACACCAGCAGGTCTTTATTTCCATCCTTGTCAAAGTCCTCGTAAAGGATATCGTTTATGGTGGATAACTGAGCCATTTCAGGAAAGGGCTTAAAACGGAAAACACCATTGCCTTCATTGAAAAGAATGCCTGATGAAAAGTTGTTGGTTTTATAAATATCCATTCCCTGTTTCTGCTCATTGGTGAAAAGTTCATCCATGGTTTGCCCGGCATACATGCGGTAGCGTGTATATTTTTTCCGGAACATGGGCATCTGGTCTATCAACTGATCGCGGTGGTACATGGGATAACATTTCCCGCCAATATAATAACCCAGCACGGCATCATAACTTCCGCTATTATCAAAATCTTTTCCATAGATGGTGCAGGGTTGATCAATGCCGGCAAATATCCTTGAATTCAATCCGCGGTTACCCACAATGATATCCATCTTACCATCATTATTTACGTCTTCCAGTTTGATACAGTTCCACCAACCGGTCAAATCTTTTAGAGAAATATTCCGCTCTTTGTCATTTACAGAGATCCTTACCTGTTCTTCTGCATTCATGAATTTTCCATCTTTCCATTTGAATATCATTACCGGCATCCATTCGCCGGCAACAACCAATTCATTTATTTTATCACCGTCAATATCTCCCCAGGCGGCTGCATTCACTATCCCGGTTTTTGCAAGTCCGGGAGCATAGGTGTCTGTTACATTTTTAAAAATTCCATGATTGTTCTGCAGCAGCATATTTTTATCATGTTGGGGAAATTTCCCGGGTACTACAGCGCCCCCGACAAAAAGGTCCATTTGGCCATCGCCGTTAAAATCAAGCGGTATCACACAGGAACCATTATAATTTTCTTTGGGTAAGGCTGTTGCCGATCTTGTAAAATTTCCTTTACCATCGTTGATATATAAACGATCCTGGTAATTCGGACTTCCGGCTTCAAACTCGGCACCGCCACTTACCACGTACAGGTCCATATCTCCATCCCCATCTGCATCAAAGAAAACTGCGCCGCCGTCTTCATATTTTTTATCAGTTGTGAAAACCGCTTCCTTTTTTTCAGTAAAACTCCCATCGGCATTCTGAAGCATCAGTTTTTTTTCATTACCCGCAGAGCCACCGATATAAATATCTTCCAACCCGTCGCCATTTACATCTGCCTTTGCATAATACGGGCCTTTGCGGCTGCACTTATAAGGAATCAACGGCTCACGTTTAAAATCTATGTAATCATTTTCAACATGTGTATAACTGAATTTTTTCTGCCGGGTAGTTTCCGTAAAAATAGGAGAAGGTTTTTTTTCATTCGCCACTGCTTTAACCCCATCAGATTCAAAAATGTTCATTACCTGGTCTGTCCTTACATTGGTCATGATGATCTGTTTACCGGATAAAAACCGTATCTCTACTTTGGGTATCGTAGTAAGTTTGCCGGTTCCAAAATGCAATACATGTTCCATGGATGATAAATAACCCCGCTGCGGGTCATAATGCTGTAATTGCAGATGACCGGAGTCATCAGTGAGTTTTACGGTGGCGCCGTACACTTCATGTTTCTGTTCTTTATTGTTGAAAAAACGGAACCGGAGATAGTGCGAAGGACTTATTTCATTGAGGTTGTTTTTCATAATGAAGGCTTCATCATCCACGTTGTTCACCACCAGGTCGAGGGCACCGTCATTATTAAGATCCACATAGGCAGCACCATTGGAAAAAGAAGGCGGAGCATCGCTCCATAAAGAAGAAACATCATCAAAATGAAGGGTTCCGTTGTTGTGATAGAGATAATTATGAACTCTTGTTTGAGGGATCAGCTTGAACCAGTCCTCTAGATTTACAGACTCGCCCCTGGCCATCACATTCTTAATGGAATCGAGTACAAATTCTTTATAATCCCAATCGGTAACATCCCGTTTATACCCATTTGTAATGAATACATCTTTCCATCCGTCATTATCATAATCGGCGATCAGTGGCGCCCAGCTCCAGTCGGTCTGTGCCATACCCGAGTACCAGGCAATATCACTGAAATGGCCATTGCCATTATTGAGTTGTACGCAATTGTGGGGGTACTGGTAGTACAACCCGAGTTGTTTCATTAATTGAAACTTATCATAATTGAGATTGAGTACAAACAATTGTTTTTGTCTTACTGGATCTTCTGAGGCCATGTCAAGGTTGAACAAGTCTTCCAGTCCATCATTATTGAGATCGTTGATATCCATTCCCATAGAAAAAAAAGAAGCGTGCTCAAAATAGCCGGAAAAATCTTCATGGAAAGTACCATTGCCATTATTGATATAGAGGTAATCCGGTTTATTGAAATCATTGGTCACATAAATATCGGGCCATCCGTCGTGGTTAAAATCATAAATGCCGGCGCTCAGGCCATAGGCATTATGTGTAAGCAGTCCGGCTTTTTTTGTAACATCCACGAAATGGCCGTTGCGGTTTTCGTACAAGCGGTTACTTACTCTCACAGTAGCGGTGTCTTCTATCCTCACCATTTTTCCGTTCTCCATCTTTGCATTTATCTGTGTGATATTGGCAAAGTCGCGAGGATGATTCACAAAGAACAGGTCCATATCGCCATCACCATCGTAATCAAAAAAATATCCCTGGAGTGAATAGCTGTCGTCATCCAGCCCATATTCTTTTGCCTTGTCGGTGAAAGTGCCGTTGCCATTATTAATATATAATATCTTTTTCCCTTTGGCAGGGTCAAGAGGATTTGATTTGCAAACCAGGATATCGAGTAAACCGTCGTTGTTAATGTCGAACATATTTACGCCAGTGGTCATTTGCCCTTTTACTCCCGCCACTCCCGCCTGTTCTGTAATGTCTTTGAATTTAAAATTTCCAAGGTTGAGGTACAATTTGCATTCACCAAGTGTTGAAGAAAAAAACAAATCAGGCAGGCCATCGTTATTGATATCGCCCACGGCTACGCCGCTTCCATTATAGAGGTGTTGGTATTTAAAATAATAAATATCCCCGGTCTCTATCACATCATTGCGGAAATGCACACCTGTTTCGCTGGACGGCAGGCTGGTAAACAATTTTTGTGGTGGCTGCGCCCGTGTGACAGCAATACTTACGCAAAAAAGAATGAATAATGACCCGGCCTTATTTGTAGGCATGTAATATTATTTTAAAGTACCTTTTTCAAATACCGACAACACATGAGCACCTATCTGCTTGCCCTGTTGTATACTGATGCGGGCCGTTTCGGGATAATGAATACCACCATATACACGGCTCATGGTAGCTTCCAGGGCCGCTGCGTAAAATGAACTGAAATGGCGGTGTTTATTTCCAAAAGGGATCTCCGTTTCGTCTGTGAATTCAAAATTATCTCCCAACAGCCTGGTAAGCACTGTAGCTGCTGCATTGGAGATGTCGGCGTGGCCACTGGTGAATTCCGGGAAAGGTGGTGTTTGAATAAAAGGCGTCCATTTTTGGTCAACATACTTGTTGATAATCGTAATTGGCCTTACCAGGTTGGTTTTGAATTTCTCTGCCCAGCAGGCGATGATTGCATCAAATATTGCAACTGAAGTGAGCGTATATATATAGGAAGCCCTGGCAACAGGTACACCCTTCTTTTCACAAGCCTGTTGAGTAATCATTATCCAATGCCCGCCGGGGGAGATCTTATGAATATAATAAACAAGATGGCCTTCTTCAACAGCTACATTCGGATTATCATCCCAGTACCTGGCTATGGCCTTACGATTACTGTCAAGATTTTTACCAATGTGATACACTTCCATCATTGTTTTATGAAAAACAGAATTCTTTGCGAGGCTATACTGCAATTTTTCTTTAGGAGAAAATTGTAATGGAGAGCGGAGTGTCAATGGCCTGATGGTATCCCAGTGTGGTTCCAAGGCCTGTGCATATTCTTCCGGCGTGGGTTGCCAGGTGCCTTGCATTTTTGAAAGTACAAAACGACTGAGCCCTCTTGAGAGCAGGTAATTGTCTTTTTTTGTCCAGGATATGATACTGTCTGCAACGCTGTGACCGTATTGGATTGAAATTTTTAAAAGCGCAGGATCCGTATGTGCAGTAAGGGAATCGACAAAGGCCTTGCGCCAATCCTCGATCTTATACTCGGAGCCTATAAGACCTTGCGCTACATAAGAAAAAGCAATACTTGCCGAAATAAAATTATCTACAGCTCCGGGTGGCAAGGGAGGGATATTATTCAATCCGTTCAATTTACCCGCCATGGAAGGAAGGGCCGGATTATCATGCCTTATGCATTCATAAAAAGCAATATTGGGATATACATAGATCCGGCTGGCAATGGGTGGGGTAAAAAGATCATCCATCACCGTATTCACCAGCAGGGTGTTTAGGTTATGCAATGTTTGCTCCTTGTTTTGTGCAATGACATTATTATAAGCCACAACAAACAGTAATACAGCAAAAAATACCTCCTTTTTACTTCTATTTAAACAGACCATGGCCATATTACGTAGAATTGGTGAAATCTTTTCAAATATATAAAAATTTCCGGTAACCTGTAAGAAGCAAGCGGCTATAAAAAACGTTCTTCTTTTTTCAATTGTTTATCAAAAACAAAAGTGCCACAAGGCAGAATGGCAGCGGCAAAGGCCGTGGCAAACCAGCTGAAATTCTTTTTGAATGTACCCATTACTTCGAAAGCAAAATAAAGATAACTGATGAATAATGCCCCATGTACCCATCCAAAGACCTTTACTGCTTCCGGGATATGAAAAGCATATTTCAGCGGCATGGCGATGAGTAATAAGAGCAAAAATGAAATACCTTCTGCAATGGCGATCATCCTGAATCTGTGCAGTAATTTTTTTGATGTTGGTGTGTTCATGTTTTTAGTCAGCATAGATTTATTAAAGGTCTGACGTTTGTTAAAGGTAGTTTACCTGAAAAGAACCTACGATAAAGGGTTACTCAACGTCTCTAACAATTATCATGAGGAATTTACTCAAAAGAAAAACTAAACCTTTTATTTTTTAAAAGCACTTTAAAGTATTTTGCTCCAGGTTCCCCCTTTAGGGGGCGGAGGGGGGTGTTTTAATAATCGATTACCTGTTCTACTATCGCTTCGGGGATTTGCCGCCATTCATATTGCTGGTTGCGTAATTGGGGTTCAAAGCCGGCTTCTCTGATGGCAGACTGAATAGTGGTGCTGGTAAAACGGTGAGGGGCACCCGCAGCACTCACCACATTTTCTTCTATCATGATACTTCCAAAATCGTTGGCGCCCCCGTTCAAACATAATTGTGCAACGGCCTTACCCACCGTGAGCCAACTGGCCTGTATGTTCTTGATATTCGGCAGCATGATCCTGCTCATGGCGATCATGCGGATATATTCTTCCGGAGTGGTTAAATTGTGTACTCCACGTATCCTGGACAAAAGCGTATCCACGTCCTGGAAGGTCCAGGGGATGAAGGCCAGGAATCCCTTTGCATATTCGGGTTTCCGGCTTTGTACTTCCCTTAGTTTTACCAAATGTTCAAATCTTTCCTGTATCGTCTCCACATGGCCAAACATCATGGTAGCAGAAGTGGTGATATTCAATTCGTGTGCCTCATGCATGATATCCAGCCATTCCTGTGCCCCGCATTTTCCCTTGCTTATCAGGCGTCTAACCCTGTCTGTTAGTATCTCCGCGCCGGCACCGGGCAGGCTGTCCATACCGGCAGCTTTCAATGCAGTCAATACTTCCCGATGGGTCGATCTTTCCAGTTTGGTAATATGTGCAACCTCCGGCGGGCCCAGTGTATGTAATTTAATATGCGGGTATAATTGTTTGAGTTGTGTAAAAAGATCAACATAAAAACGTAATCCTAATTCGGGATGATGCCCGCCCTGTAACAATAACTGGTCGCCACCAAACCGTATGGTCTCCTCAATTTTCTTTTTATAAGTTTCTATGTCTGTAATGTAAGCATCGGCATGGCCGGGGATGCGGTAGAAATTGCAAAACTTGCAGTTGGCAATACATACATTGGTGGTATTCACGTTACGGTCGATCTGCCAGGTAACTTTTCCATGCGGCACCTGCTTTTTCCGCAATTCATCCGCAACGTACATCAACTCTGCCAATGCTGCATTTTCAAAAAGATACATACCTTCCCCTGTGTTAAGGAACTCAAAATTGAGGGCTTTTTGATACAGGTCATTCAAATCCATAAAATCCTTTGTGTAATTAACAACAAAAGTACATCCAATAGGTTGTAATTTCGAATAACTAACGCATGAGAAAATTTTATTTCACCATATTGACCGTATTGATTGCTTTTTCCTCATCCGCACAGGAGTTATTATCCCAGCCTGAGTCAAAACTGCTTACCCGCTTTCACTTCAAACAATATAGTGGTGGCGTAATGATCGTAAATGCAAGGTTTGCCGATATTCCGGATACGTTGAATTTTATCCTCGATACAGGAAGCGGGGGCATTTCCCTGGATTCTTCCACCTGTAAAGAATTTAATATTCCTATAAAAGCAACCGATACCACCATTACAGGTATTGGAGGCATCAGAAAGGTTGCCTTTGCTTTTGACCGCTCATTACACCTTCCGGGGCTTACAGTAAAACACCTCAATTTCCATGTGAATGATTATGATGTGCTGACCAGCGTGTATGGTGAAAAAATTGATGGCATTATCGGGTATAGTTTTTTCAGTCGCTATATTGTAAAGATCGATTTTGACAGCAGTATCATTGAAATATACAGCCCCGGGAAGTTCCGTTACCCCAATGAAGGCACGATACTGCATCCTGTATTTACCTCGCTGCCCATACAATGGCTGCATATAAAAGACAGGAAAAAAATGGATTTTAATTTTTATTTTGATACAGGTGCCGGGTTGTGTTTTTTAATGAGTGAGCAATATGTGAAGGATAGCAGTATTCTGCTTTCCCACAGAAAGCCGGTGATCACACAAGCAGAAGGAATGGGTGGCAGGTTGCAGATGCGGCTTACGGTAATTAAAGAAGTTAAGATAGGGCCCTACAGGTTTAAGCACGTGCCAACTTATTTATACAATGATGAATATAATGTAACCTCCTATCCTTTCGTGGGGGGGCTTATCGGCAACGACCTGATGCGGCGCTTTAACCTGGTAATAAATTATCCCAACCGGGAAATTGAACTGGAACCCAACAGCCATTATAATGATAGTTTTGATTACGCATACACTGGGATGGGCATTTATTATATCGATGATAAAATAATGGTAGAAGACGTGATTGAAGGGTCACCGGCAGATATCGGCCATTTTAAAGTAGGGGACGAAATATATTCTGTAGGTAATAATTTTTCGCACAATATCCAGGCTTATAAAAATATTTTACAAACTACCAACGAGAATATAAAGGTGATCATAAAACGCGATGATAAACTGACCATACTGAACATCAGGCCGCGCAGTATTGAATAAACATTTTACTGCTGCATCACTCTCCTCCGTACATTTGCAACATGATCCATTTTGAAAGATTTATTTTACCCAATGGCCTCCGGGTATTGGTGCATGAAGATAAAAGCACACCCATGGCCGTGGTGAATGTGTTGTATGATGTAGGAGCAAGAGATGAAGATCCCGGTAAAACAGGCTTCGCTCATTTGTTTGAACACCTGATGTTTGGCGGCAGCATCCATATCCCTGTGTATGATGAGCCCCTGCAACAGGCCGGAGGAGAAAACAATGCTTACACCACCAACGACCTTACCAATTATTATTGCCAGTTGCCCGCAGAAAATGTGGAGACCGCTTTTTGGTTAGAGAGCGACAGGATGTTATCGCTGGCATTCAGTAAAAAAAGCCTCGAGGTACAACGTAAAGTAGTATGTGAAGAATTTAAAGAACACTATATTAATAAACCCTATGGCGACGTATGGCATAAGATGAGGGAACTGGCCTATACCACTCATCCTTATCGCTGGATGACGATTGGCGCATCACTGAGCCATGTGGAGAACGCCACATTGAATGATGTTAAAGCATTTTTCTTTAAACATTATACGCCCTGCAATGCCATATTGGTGGTGGCAGGAAATATCAGCCACGAAAAGGTTAAAGAACTTGCTGAAAAATGGTTTGGTCCCATTCCTGCCGGGGAAAAATATAACCGCGATCTTCCAAAAGAACCAACGCAAACAGGAGCAAGAAGCAGTGAAGTAAAAGCGAATGTACCATTGGACGCCCTGTATAAATGCTGGCATATTTATCCCCGCACTGATATGCGGTATTATGTGGCCGACCTGGTTACAGAAATTTTAAGTGGCGGTGGCTCATCAAGATTATACCAGGCATTGGTAAAAGAAAAACAAATGTTCAGCAATATTGAATGTTATCACCTGGGAAGTACCGACGCCGGCTTATTGACCATTGAAGGAAAACTGGTAAAGGGTGTGCGTATGATGGATGCAGAAGCAGCGTTGAATGAAGAATTAAGCAAGTTGCAACGGGACGGAATAACCCGACGCGAACTGGATAAAGTGAAAAACAAAACGGAAAGCATGATCGCATTTGAAGACATGAGTATCATGAGCCGTGCGGCAAGCCTCGCCATGTATGAATTATTAGGCGATGCCAACCTGATCAATAAAGAACTGCAAAGATACCAGGCAGTAACCGCGACACAGTTGCAGCAGGAAAGCAAAATAATTTTCGATGAAAAAAATTGCAATACTTTATATTATTATGCACAAAATTAATTGCTGATGACAGAGGTTAGGCATCCACGGCATAATTTCCTGATAGAACGCATTGCTTTTTTCAGCGATGCGGTATTTGCCATTGCCATAACACTGATGGCGCTTGAAATACGCCCGCCTTTAGTACTCAAGGGAGATACAGAGACGGTGGTATGGAACAAATTCAAAGAATTATTGCCCGAGTTTTTAGGCTTATTGGTAAGTTTCTGGCTGATAGGCAGTGTATGGCTGCGGCATCACCAGTTGTTCAGGTATGTGGATAATTATGATATGCGGTTCATGGTCATCAACCTCTGGATGCTTTTTATGGTCATACTTTTTCCTTTCAGCACAAGTTTTTTATTTAATTCGCTCTTTCATGGCGGTTACAGCAAACTACAGGTATTCTTTTATCTCGGGGTTCCGCTTTTTTGCAACGTGATACTCTACCGCATGTATAAGCTGGTCAATAAAAAACACCTGAAAGGGGCTGCTGACATGGCGTTTAAAAAAGCGATGTTTTCGCAGGGCGCCATGATCCTGTCTTTTTTGCTGGCCATTGCGTGGATAGCGATCGTGCCACTCGATTATCACCCCTTTGGTTATATTTTTTTAATGACCGGATCACTGCTGGCTTTTATTAACAGGAATAAATTCAAAAATAAATGATAAACCGTTCGGTCCCCCCGCCCATAAAAGATGCAGTTGAATTCGACCTGCAGCTAAAACCCTATGAATATTTTACACTGGATAACGGGGTACCGGTATATGCCGTCAATGCAGGTACGCAGGATGTACTGCAACTGGAACTGGTGTTTTATGCCGGTAACTGGTTTGAACCGGGTAAATCAATTGCATCTGCCTGCAATTTTATGCTGAAGAATGGCACCAGCAAAAGAACGGCCTTTCAACTCAATGAAGATTTTGAATATTATGGTGCATTTTGCAACAGGGCCTGTTATAATGAAACCGCTTCGGTCAGTTTATCTACCTTGAGTAAACACCTCCCGGAATTATTACCTGTACTGCAGGAAATGATCACCGATTCCATCTTCCCCGAAGAAGAATTGACCGTGTACAAACAAAACACAAAGCAAAAGCTTAGTGTAAGCTTACAAAAAAGCGATTTTGTTGCAACCCGTTTGATCGATGCATATGTATACGGGGAACAGCATCCTTATGGAACCTATACCAATACAGAAGATATCGACGCATTGGATACCGGCATGCTCAAAAAATTCTTTCAGAAATATTACCTCCATGGACAGTGTGTGATCTTTGTTTCGGGGAAAATTCCAGCCAACCTGCAACAACAGTTAAATGCAAATTTTGGAAAAGCCACCATCAGTAAACCCACATTCCATGTGGAAAGTATTTTGAGCAAGGCGGTAAGTGAAAAAAAATACCGTGTTCAAAATGATCCCAACGGTGTGCAGGGCGCTATACGTATTGCAAGACCATTCCCCAACCGCCATCACCCCGATTTTATGAAAGTGATGGTGTTGAATACTTTATTCGGCGGCTATTTTGGTTCAAGACTGATGAGCAATATCCGGGAAGACAAAGGCTATACCTATGGCATACATAGTTATGTTCAGAACCATGTACAGCAAACGGCGTGGCTGATCAGCACCGAAGCCGGCAAGGATGTTTGCGAAGCCACGATCAGTGAAGTGCATAAAGAAATGAAACTATTAAGAGAGCGGCCGGTTGGCGAAGAAGAATTATCACTGGTGCGTAATTATTTGATGGGAACAATATTGGGCGACCTGGATGGCCCGTTCCAGATCATGGGCAGGTGGAAAAATTTAATTCTGAATAACCTTGATGTCGGTTATTTTTATGATTCTATTCAAACGATAAAACAGATCTCTGCGGAAGAACTGAAAGAACTGGCAAAAAAATATTTAGTTCCGGAAGAATTTTATGAATTGGTTGTAATTTAACTGATATGACTAAATGGTTTTTAAAAATACTGGTTTGTTCTGTAAATGTTTTTATCCTGGCTTATATCTTGCCCGGTATTTCCATCGTGGACTTTTTCACCGCCATCGTTGTTGCCCTGGTATTGTCTTTACTGGATGCTGTGGTAAAGCCATTGCTTATTTTACTGACCTTGCCCGCCACCATCCTCACACTGGGCTTATTTTTATTTGTGATCAATGCAGGTATTATTTTACTGGATGCGCATTTTGTCCATGGATTCGAGGTAAGAAGTTTCTGGTATGCATTACTGTTTGGTGCATTGCTTTCTTTTTTTAATTCTATTGTTCATAAACGGGCATTTCCGGAAGAGAAAAAGAATAAGGAAGAAATAAGCTAGAAGTTCAAAAGAGAAAAGGAGCTTCGCCGCTAGCAGGGAGAAGGAAGTGGCGAGTGGGAAGAACTCTTTGTTCATCAGGGTCTTCCCACTCGCCACTCACCATTAACCACTCGCTTGATCTCTTAGTTATTGAATGATCATATTATACCGTTTTGCCTGCACTTTAATGATCTTTTCCACTTCCGTTTCCAATGTGGCGTTATTATTCTTCACGGCATTTTTTACTTTCTCTTTGGCTATAAATGTTTCGCGTTGTGTATTCACCGTTTCAATTTCTTTTTGGACATGGCTGCGCTGCTCCTTTTTTTCGTTAATGATCTTTTGCAACTCCGCAGTGCTTTTATTTTTCAGGCTGTCGGGCAGGGTTTTCTTGTCTAATTTTTTCAGGAATTCCTGGCCATCGGCTGTGCCATCCCTGTCAACCAGGTCCCAGCTTTCATTTTTATACAACTTTGCATTGCCTTTTACGGCTACCCTTTTTGCAGCTGCAGATTTGTTAGTGCTATAATTCATCACGTCCACTTCGGCCTGCATGGCAAGATTACCGGAACCGGTATTGCCATACGCAATATAAGTGCCGTTGAGTTTATCATTGAGCGAAAATAAAATGCTGTCATAAGGCGTGGGTATATCTTCGATCTTTGCGTCCTGGTTAATATTTGTAAAACTTCCATTGCCGCATTCGGCGCCAAGGTTCCAGTGTTCGCTGATGCCCTGCATCCTGTCGCCGCAATAAATGGTATTTACCACTACGCCTTTTTTCTTTGCTTCGGCGCAGGGCTATTGTATATTGAATATCTCCCTGCAAAAATTCTTCATTGCCTGCTATAAAGATCACTTTATAATTTGCTTCGGAATTATCCCATTTAAGTTCTTTTAAAGAAGTAAAGATCACGTGGCCGCAGAATTCATCCCCGCCGTTTGTGGTAAGTCCGAAAAGATTTTTGGAAACCTGGTCCAGGTCATTGGTAAATCCATTGATCTGTTTTACATAACCTTCTTTTATATCATTGGTACTTCTTCCGTATTCATATAAAGCAATTTCAATTTGCGGTGCCATATTATTACACTGTGCTTTTCCCATGGTGCTCACCATGTTCCAGAGTTGTGCCTTGGCCTGCCCGATCAGCCCATCCATACTGTTACTCACATCAAGTAAAATGGCTACTTGTATTTTTGGGCTTGCATTTTTTATAACGCGGGTTTTGCTGTTCCTGCCAGGATTGATCAGTGACATTAAAGAGATCGTCATAAAAAATAAAACGACAAATGCAGCTGGTTTAAATATTGCTTTCATAATTGGTTGTTTTAAACGGGATGCAAGCCGATTATCATTTGCACAAGACGGTTCAATAAAACCGGGCGCATTAGTATTTAATTAACACTTTTGAATTGGTTTTCCCGGTGAGTCACCCCCGAAGGGTGACTCACCGGGAAAACCTAACTTCACCAATAATTTATTAGCATTCAAATGCAATTCAACAGAAAAGATCTAAGCAACGACGACCTGGTGGGCATATATAAAAAACTGTTGTTACCCAGGATGATCGAAGAGAAGATGCTGGTGCTGCTCCGTCAGGGAAAGATCAGCAAGTGGTTCAGCGGAATCGGGCAGGAAGCAATATCTGTTGGTGCCACGATGGCTTTGCAGTCCAACGAATGGATCATGCCCCTGCACCGTAACCTTGGCGTGTTCACTTCGCGTGATATGCCATTGAGTAAATTATTCATGCAATGGCAGGGCAATAAAGAGGGCTATAGCAAAGGAAGGGAAAGAAGTTTTCATTTTGGCTCTAAGAAACATCATATCTGCGGCATGATCTCGCACCTGGGCCCGCAACTGGCCATTGCAGATGGAGTTGCACTGGCGTATAAATTAAAAAAAGAAAATAAGATCTCACTGGCATTCACCGGCGATGGGGGTACCAGCGAAGGCGATTTTCATGAAGCCCTGAATACTGCTGCCGTATGGGACCTGCCGGTAATATTCATCATTGAAAATAACGGGTATGGATTAAGCACCCCGGTAAATGAACAGTACCGTTGCGAAAAGCTCATGGATAAAGCCATAGGATATGGCATGGAAGGGGTGCGCATTGATGGCAATAATATTTTGGAAGTATATGATACCATCAAAGGAGTAAGGGAATACTGCATCAAAAATCAAAAGCCTTATTTAATAGAATGCATGACCTTTCGGATGCGGGGACACGAAGAAGCCAGCGGAACAAAATATGTACCGAAGGAACTTTTTGAAGAATGGGGAGAGAAGGATCCTTTAAAAAATTATGAGCGATGGCTGATCAGTGAAAAAATAATCAACGAAATTAATATTGCTGAGCTAAGAAATGAAACTAAAGAACATATTGAAACGGAATTGAAGATTGCAGTGAATGCGAACCCAATGGTGGCGGATACTTTAGAGGAAGTTGATGATGTGTATGCAACATCTAACCACCGACTACCGACTACCGACTATCGACTACCGGCTCCTGAAAAGCGATTCGTCGATGGCATTAAGGAGGCCCTTCATCAATCCATGCTGCATCATCCCAATTTAATTTTGATGGGGCAGGACATTGCGGAATATGGCGGCGCTTTTAAAATAACCGAAGGGTTTGTACATGAGTTTGGAAAAGAAAGGGTGCGTAATACGCCTTTGTGTGAAAGCGCCATCGTGGGCGCGGCATTGGGACTGAGCCTGGAAGGATATAAAAGTATGATGGAAATGCAGTTTGCCGATTTTGTTACCGTGGGCTTCAACCAAATTATCAATAACCTGGCCAAGATACACTACCGGTGGGGGCAAAACGCAGATGTGGTGATCCGTATGCCAACAGGAGGCGGCGTTGGTGCGGGCCCCTTCCACAGCCAGAGCAATGAAGCCTGGTTTGTGCATACACCAGGATTAAAAGTGGTCTATCCTTCCACACCTGCAGATGCAAAAGGATTATTGATCGCGGCCATCAACGATCCCAATCCCGTTTTATATTTCGAGCACAAGGCTTTGTACCGGAGTGTAAGTGGTCCCGTACCGGAAGCATATTATGAAGTGGAGATCGGCAAGGCAAGGCTTATTACATCGGGCGATGATATCAGCATCATCACTTATGGAGCAGGCGTACATTGGGCGATGGATTATGCAAAAAATCATCCTGATACATCCATACATATTTTAGACCTCCGCACTTTACTTCCGCTCGATTACGATGCGATACGTGATGCGGTAATAGCAACGGGCAAGGTATTGTTATTGCATGAAGACACACTCATCGGCGGCATTGGAGGCGAGATCGCTGCATGGATCGCAGAAAATTGTTTTGATCGGTTAGACGCACCCGTTATGCGCTGTGCAAGCTTAGATACCCCGATCCCCTTTAATTTGGAACTGGAAAAAAATTTTATGGCGTATAGCAGGCTGGATGGAATGGTTCAAAAATTAATGAACTATTGAAAGAACCCTTTTATCATTGTATGCGCGTGAAACAAACCTTAATATTTGTAAAGTATGAAATTTTCATTTACAGCAATTTTGCTCATCCTTATTTCCGGCTTTTGTGTCGCACAGTCTACAAATAGTACGATTGTTTTGCACGACCTGGAATGGGATAAAACATCACCTGCTTCACAAATTGAATTGGCCATCCCTTCTGACAACAGCCTCCTGCAAGGTTTCATGTATAAGGCCAATGGGGCACAAAAACATCCAACATTATTATTGCTGCACGGTTACCCTGGCAATGAGCGAAATCTAGACCTGGCACAGGTTGTAAGGTTACACGGATGGAATGTTATTTATTTTAATTACCGGGGCTCATGGGCAAGCCAGGGTGAGTTTAGTTTTAAAAACTGTGTGCAGGATGTTGTTAATGTGGTTGATTTCTGTAAAAAATACCAGGATTCTTTACAAATCGACACTTCAAATATTGTTCTTTTTGGACATAGCATGGGAGGCTGGATCTGCCTTAAAGCATTGCAGCAACTACCTGGCATCAAAAAAGGGTTTGCGCTATCAACATGGGATATTTATGGTGACTTTAAAAATGTAAAATCAGAGCAGGATATAGTTTCAAAAGTAAAGAAGGAAGGAAATGAATATTTTGTTTTGAATACGCCGGTCAAAAAAATATTTAGCCCTGTATTAAATTCTCCCAGCTACTTTAATTTAGCAAACGATGCAAAAGCATTGGCGGGCAAACAAATAATAATGCTTGATGAACATTCCCTGAACAGGAAGATCGCCGATGCAATAAAAAGTGAAAATAAAACATATTTCGAATACCAGGTTTGGCAGACAGACCATCCATTTACAAATAAAAGGGTTTCGTTAATGAACATGGTCCTTGCATTTCTTGACAGGTAATAAGCAAAAGGCCGAATTATTCCTGATCCATAAAAAGGAAATATCTCCTTTCATAGAGCGTTGCCTCAAAGAAAGCCTTTTTAACTTTGCCCGTCACGGCACCTTCTTCATCTCACCCCTGTTCTCATTATTGATGAACCATATCTTCACTACTTTGCCATCCTTATCCACTTCAAATTCCAGTTGTCGGTCACTGTCATCGGCATAAAAGAATTTGGTGGCAGATTCCGGTTTCAGTTCAATATCAGGTGATTTATCGCGATGACGATATAGCTTGCCGTCTTTTTTGATCACTTCAAGTGTTAAAAAAGCATTGTATTTCCCAACATAACGGCCAAGGATAGACTCATCTATTTTTATTTCGGTATGAACATAAGGAGTTTCTACAGGAAGGTCGAAGACTATTCCTGATAACCCGTCCGCGATCACGTCTGTAATGGGCAAAGTGTTGGATAATGTAATTTCAGTATTTGCCAAAACAACAACACATACATCATCATTTGGGAAGCGGCTGATATTAGCATAATAGCCGGGAATATTTCCATTGTGCCAGGTGCGGTAATGATTCTCCAGAGAATCGATCACCATACCATAACCATAATTACCTTTCCCCGGCGCAAGCATTTTTTGTATGGATCCGGCAGAAAGAATGGAATTGCCGTACAGGGCCCGGTCCCATTTATACATATCATCAAGCGTGGAATACAATGCACCGGCGCTGAAAGCCCATTCCATCGCAATCATATCTGCATTTTTAATTGTATTTTTTTCTTTTGAATATCCCCTTGCATGCATCGGTATGATAGCGTCTAACCGGTCAACCCCTGAATTATTCATATCCAAAACACTGAAGATATGGTTTTGGATATAGCTTTGATAAGACTGCCCGCTTACCTTTTCAATAATGCATCCCAATAAAAAATATCCGGAATTGCTGTACTTGAATTTTGTGCCTGGGGAATGCGTATAAGGTTTGTTCTTAAAAAAACTGATCATTGTATCTTCAGACCAGTTCAATCGCATTACATTCATAAATTCGGGGAAGTTGGTATAATCAGCAATACCCGATGTATGATTCAGCAACATGTGAATGGTCACACTGTCTCCTTTTGGAAAATCAGGATAGAATTTACTGAGCTTATCCCCCAGGCTTAATTTACCCAGTTCAACCAGTTGCAGGATACCCGTAGCGGTAAACTGTTTGGTTACGGAACCAATACGGAATTTTGTATCAATCGTATTGGCGACATTCCATTCCCTGTCTGCCAGGCCATACCCTTTTTTCAGCAATACCTTATCATGTTGCATCACCAGCACGGCTCCGCTGAAGCCCTTTACATTTACCTGCGCCTGCATATATTTTTCCAGTTCTTTGGATTGGTTTTTTTGCGCAATAACGGAAAGGGGTAAAAGCAGTAAAATAAATATTTTTTTCATATCAATAATTTTAATGTGTTTTATGCATAAGCATTATTGGCTCATCGCTCCCTTAATTGTTTGACTTTTATCCGGCCAATATTCTTATCCTGCGAATATAGGTTGGAACCGGTCTAAAAAAAAGCGAACTGTCGCTTTTGACGCAATTGACGCAAAAAGCGTTTTAGCTGCTGGTTTTTAGGGGTCTTGTTCTTGTTTAGTTCTTGTTGATAAGCTATTTAGTAGTT
>OLKZ01000188.1_pt1 | contig 203307 bp, 153 predicted proteins | sample 1604431 | NCBI WGS metagenome assembly OLKZ01 (sample SAMEA104055714, study PRJEB20765) | soil metagenome | isolation source: soil
GAATCTCAACGTGAGCACATAGAGATGCTTCGTTCCTCAGCATGACAGGACAAATCGGGAATTTCGTTTTTCAAACTGACCCACTACACACTTAGTCATTAGGCACCGCAGGCATTTTATTTTAAATATCTTTGCCAACAAAATTCAGGATAAGGTATGGACAAACACTTTAACCCAGATAAACAACACACGCTTGTACAGGCGGTAAGCATCTCCGGAACGGGACTCCATACGGGTATTCATGTTGATATGACACTGAAGCCCGCCAATCCTGGTTTTGGTTATCAGTTTCAGCGGGTTGATTTACCAGGCATGCCTGTTATTAAGGCCGATTGCGACCTGGTCACAGATACTTCAAGAGGAACAACACTGGAACAGGGACAAATTAAAGTGAGTACGGTGGAACATATCCTGGCCGCATTGGTGGGTATGGAGATTGATAATTGCTTAATAGAAATAAATGGCCCCGAGATCCCCATCATTGACGGAAGTAGCGCCCCTTTTATAAAAATAATTGAAGAAACAGGAGTGGAGGAACAGGATGCGGTTAAAGTATGGTATAGCATTGATACCAATCTTACTTATTACGATGAGGTAAAAAATGTGGAGATGACTGCACTACCGTCTGCAGATTATAAGATCACTACCCTGATAGATTTTAATTCCCATGTATTGGGCCAGCAACATGCCGGCCTTAAATCCATGAAGGATTTTAAAACCGAGATCGCATCCAGTCGCACTTTTTGTTTTTTGCATGAACTGGAGATGCTGATAGATAATAACCTGATAAAAGGAGGTGATATCAACAACGCTATTGTGGTGGTGGACAAAGCCGTTACAGACGAAGAAATGACCAGGATGGCCAAAGTTTTCGGAAGAGAAAAAATGGAAGTGAGTGAAGGTTATTTGAACAACCTCGAACTGCGTTTTCCCAATGAGCCTGCACGTCATAAGTTATTGGATATCGTGGGCGACATGGCGCTGATCGGTTATCCCGTTAAAATGCACATTATTGCCAACAGGCCTGGGCATAGTTCAAACGTGGAGTTTGCAAAAAAAATAAAACAGTACATCAAAAAAAATAAACAAAACAAAGATGTTCCTGTGTACGACCCCAACCTGCCCCCTGTGTATAACCAGCAGGAAATGGAAAAAACATTACCACACCGTTTTCCTTTTTTACTGGTAGATAAAATAATTGAACTATCGGAAACAAAAATTGTAGGGATCAAAAATGTAACCGGGACAGAATATTTTTTCCAGGGCCATTTCCCCGGCAACCCGATCATGCCCGGTGTGTTGCAGATGGAAGCACTTGCCCAAACAGGAGGCATCCTTTGCATTAATGCGATGCCGGAAGGGCAATACGATACTTATTTTTTGAAAATTGACAATTGTAAATTCAAACAAAAAGTTGTTCCCGGTGATACCATGATCTTAAAAATGGAACTGATAGAGCCTATACGGCGCGGTATTTGCGTGATGCACGGAAGTGTTTACGTAGGAAATAAACTTTGTGCCGAAGGAGACCTTACTGCACAATTGGTGAAGAGGACATAATGTGCAAGTGTGCAGATGTGCCAATATGCAAATAATAAACCTTAGCTTTTAATAAAGATCAAACAGTTTAATAAACCAGGGTTTAAACATTTATAATTCCTCATCAAATTAAAATCTGCACATTTGCATATTGGCAATTTGCATATTAAATTATGATCCATCCGCATACATACATACATCCCAACGCCAAACTGGCTACCAATGTAAAAATTGACCCTTTTAGCGTAATTCACCAGAATGTGGAAATTGGTGATGGTACATGGATCGGCAGCAATGTAACAATAATGGAAGGGGCCAGGATCGGAAAGAACTGCCGTGTTTTTCCCGGCGCCGTAATTGCCGCCATTCCGCAGGACCTGAAATATGAAGGCGAGCATACTACCGTGGAGATCGGCGACAATACTACCATTCGGGAATTTGTGACCATTAACCGGGGCAGTAAGGACAGGTGGACCACCAAGGTTGGAAATAATTGTTTAATTATGGCGTACAGTCATATTGCACACGATTGTGTTGTTGGCAACAGCTGTATTTTAAGTAATAACACACAGGTTGCAGGCCATGTCAATATCGGCGATTACGCCATACTGGGAGGAATGTGTGCTGTACACCAGTTTGTTCAGATCGGGCAACATTCTTTTATCAGCGGTGGTTCTGTTTTTGGAAAAGATGTGCCGCCTTACATAAAGGCCGGGCGAACTCCATTAAGTTATGCCGGTGTGAATTCCGTAGGATTAAAACGCAGGGGATTTTCATTGGCCAAAATAAACCAGATACTGGATATTTACCGCATTATTTACAACAAAAATCTAAACACATCACAGGCCCTTAATTTTATTGAAGAAGAGTTCCCCGCTTCGGATGAAAGAGATGAAATTGTAACTTTTATCCGCGAAAGCGGCCGTGGTATCATTAAGCGGTATACGAAGGGAAGTTTGGATGATGAATAAATTTTCACCGCAGAGGCGCCAAAAATATCTCCGCGTCTTAGCGCCTCAGCGGTTCACATTCATGCAGATCACACTGAACAATACAGGCAAACGATTTAACCGGGAGTGGATATTCCGCCACCTCAGTTATGAATTTATATCCGGTAAAAGCTATGCCATCACGGGGCCCAATGGTTCCGGAAAATCAACTTTATTACAAGTAATTGCAGGCGCCCTTTTGCACAACGAAGGCAGCGTGGAATATTACGGAGGTCAGCGATCAGGGATCCTACCCTATCAACAGATCTCCTTCGCCGCCCCTTACCTAGACCTGATCGAAGAAATGACCGCAAAAGAAATGCTGGAATTTCATGCCCGGTTCAAATTACTTCGTTTACCCGTTGCCGAAATATTGCACATCGTGGGACTGGAAAATGCCACCGGCAAACAACTCCGCTATTTCAGCAGTGGAATGAAACAACGTTTAAAACTGGCGCAGGCATTTTTTAGTGATACGCTGGTATTGTTCCTGGATGAACCCACCACCAATTTAGACGCTGATGGTGTTGCTTTATATCACCGGCTCATTAATGATCATACAAAAGATAAATTGGTGATCATCAGCAGCAATGATGAGCAGGAGTATGATTTTTGCGGGGAAATTATAAATATCAATGAATACAAATCAGCGAAATCCAATCAATCCCTTTAATCAGCGTTCATCTATACACCTGCCAAATCTTTTCAATCATTTTTAATCTGCGATCATCTTTTACTCGCGATCAGCAAATTCAGGTCTGTATATTTCAGATCAAACCGGTCACTCAGGTAAATATTCGTAAGGCTTCCTTTAAATAAATAAATGCCGCTGCGGATATTTATCTTATACCACACCACGTTATCAATACCGCCATCTTCCGCAGTTTCGAGCAACAAGGGCATCAATACATTGCTGATGGCCTGCGAAGCTGTACGGGCAAAGCCGCTGGGGATATTGGGCACACAATAATGTATCACGTCATACTTGGTGAACACCGGCTTTTCATGAGAAGTTACATCACTGGTTTCAAAACAACCGCCATGGTCAATGCTTACGTCAACAATAACCGTTCCCGGCCGCATATTGCTAACCATTTCTTCTGTTACTACTATTGGCGTGCGTCCACCGGCGCTGCTGAGCGCACCCACTGCCACATCACAGGTCTTTAACTGCTTGGATAAAATCTTGGGTTCAATAACGGAGGTCCATAAACGCCCGCCGATATTGTTCTGCAAACGCTTTAACCGGTAAATGCTGTTGTCGAATATTTTTACACTCGCTCCCATCGCCAATGCTGTCCGGGCCGCATATTCTCCCACAATGCCCGCGCCGATGATGATCACTTTTGTGGGCGGTATGCCGCTGATACCCCCCACCAAAACCCCTTTGCCGTTATTGGCATTGCTTAAATATTGTCCCGCTATCAGCATCACCGCACTGCCCGCGATCTCGCTCATGCTGCGGACGATAGGGTTATGCCCGGTATCATCTTTCAGGTTTTCAAAACTCAATGCCGTGATCTTTTTATCCATCATTTTCTGCAATGTCTCCCGCTTCATCACGGCAAGGTGTATGGGAGAAATGATATAATGATTGGGTTTGAGGAGTTCACAGTCGGCTTCACTTACCGGTGCGCTTTTAACAAGTATATCCGATTCAAAAACCTCTTTTTTGTCATGGGCGATCTTTGCCCCCGCATCACTGTAATCCTTATCACTATAACTGGAACCGTCACCTGCTTTTGTTTCTACCACCACCCGGTGGCCATTGGCCACCATTACACCTACCGCCTCGGGTGTAAGGGCAATTCGGTTCTCATTAAAAGAATTTTCTTTCGGGATCCCGATAAAAAGTTCCTCCCCTTTGGGTTTTATATCTAAAGTTTCTTCCAATGTCTCATACGTAAAAGAAGACGATACAAAAGGTTTTGATGTTGCCATATTGATTACAAATTACAAATTTATTTGCAGCTTTCGGGTATTCCTGTCAACCGAACTCATTGTGATATATAAAGTTTCAGCAGGAAAAATACCCGGTGCCTTTTCCGGCCATTCTACCCAACAGGTATCACCGGAGTACAGGCAATCCTCGATCCCTGCATTGATCGCTTCCTGTTCATCTTTGATCCGGTACAGGTCCATATGATACACCGTTTGGCCCGTATTGGTTTTATATTGATTGATGATGGAAAAAGTAGGGCTGGTGATAGTATCTTTTACACCCATGACTTCGCATAAAGCATGGATGAAAGTGGTTTTACCCGCACCCATTTCGCCCCGTAGTGCAAACACTTTATAATTGGCCGTAGCAGTCAAAAAATTTTTTGCGGCAACTGCTATTTCCCCCAGGTTGAATATTAACTCCATGTTGCAAAGATATTTTCCTTCATTAGTAATTGGTTAACTATTGCAGGGAATAATTTTGCAGGATGGAAAAAGTAGAATGGAAAGTAGAAGGAATGACCTGCACCAATTGTGCATTGACTATAAATCGTTATTTGAAAAAACAAGGAGCAGGGCAGGTGAATGTCAGTTTTATTGGCGGCGATGTAAGTTTTGAATTAAACGGGAATGCATCGAAAGAACAACTTATTAAAGGAATAGAAGACCTGGGCTATAAGGTAGCTACCGATCAACAAACAACGATCACCAAACAACGAACAGTTTTCTTCTCTAATCATTTACAACGTTTTCTCTTTTGTCTGCCATTTACCCTGGCACTGTTGCTGCACATGCTCCCCTGGCATATCGGTTTTTTAATGAATCCCTGGATACAGTTAGCCATTTGCTTGCCTGTATATTTTGTTGGTATGGATTATTTTGGTGTAAGTGCTGTAAAAAGTTTAAAGCGTGGCATTCCCAATATGAATGTGTTGATCGCCCTTGGTGCTACTGCTGCATTCGTGTATAGTTTGATCGGTACCATTGGCAACCTGGGAATGAATTATATTTTTTATGAAACAACGGCTACGATCATCAGCCTGGTCTTTTTGGGCGAATGGGTTGAACATAAATCCGTTGCTACCACGCAAAGGGAATTAAATAAATTAGCCAGTCAGCAAAAAGTGATGGCCAATATGATCGCATTTGATGACGAACACAAAGAATTAATTTTTCCTGTAGAAAATACAAACTTGCATGTAGGAGACTTGGTTTTGATAAAAAGCGGTGAGCAGGTGCCAATGGATTGCAAAATTTTATGGGGTGATGCACATGTGAATGAATCCCTTTTAACCGGCGAGAGCGAACCGGTTCACAAGCAAAAAAAAGATGCGTTAATTGGGGGAAGCCTTTTAACTGATGGGACGGTAAAAGCACAGGTAACGGCAACCGGGAAGGATACGGTACTGAGTAATATTTTAAACCTGGTAAAACAGGCGCAGGGAGAAAAACCGCCGATCCAGCAATTGGCTGATAAAATAAGCGCCGTATTTGTGCCGGTGGTAATAGGCATTGCAGTACTCAGTTTTTTACTCAACTATTTTGCTTTTAATATCTCTGCTACCGGTTCATTAATGAGAAGTATCGCTGTGCTGGTCATCAGTTGCCCCTGCGCCATGGGCCTTGCAACCCCCGCAGCCATTGCTGTTGGGTTGGGAAGGGCAGCTAGGAATGGTATCCTTTTCCGCAATGCAAAAAGCCTGGAACTGTTTAAGAACATAAAAACAGTAGTGTTTGATAAGACCGGTACTTTAACCAAGGGGCAATTGACAATTAGCAATTGGCAAAGCAGCATAGATGAGAATTCGTTTAAGAGGATCATTTATTCGCTTGAAAAATTTTCCAACCACCCCATTGCAAAAGCGATTACGGGTAACTGGAAGATCAACAATACCATCGCATGGAAAAAGATCGAAGAAATAAAAGGGATGGGCATGAAAGCAGAAGATGATGGGGGAAATATTTACCGGTTGGGCTCACATAAGATCGCATCCACACAAACCCCCAATGCTTCACATACGGCCTACCTCTTGCAAAATGATAAACTGATCGGCTGGTTCGATATGGAAGATGAAATAAGACCAGAATCCGCAGCAGTGATCAGTTATCTCCATTCAAAAAATATACAAACCATTTTACTGAGTGGTGATAGTTTGGAAAGAACGCAAAAAGTAGCCACCACCCTTGGTATCGAAAAACTGTATGCCGAAAAAACGCCTGAAGAAAAATTAAAAATAATTGAAGGATTAAATAATGTATCTCCTGTGGCAATGGTAGGTGATGGCATCAATGATGCACCTGCACTGGCAAAAGCCACCATCGGAATATCCATGAGCGATGCCACACAACTGGCCATGCAGAGTGCACAGGTAGTGTTGATGAATAAAGGCATTCAACACCTGCCCCTTGCATTGGGTTTGGGCAAACATACTTTTATCACGATAAAGGAAAATCTTTTCTGGGCCTTTCTCTACAATATTGTGGCCATCCCTGTTGCCGCTGTTGGCTTATTACATCCCGGGATTGCTGCACTGGCCATGGGTTTCAGTGATGTGGTGCTGGCCATAAATTCTGTAAGATTGAATTATAAAAAAGTTGTGTAAAGTTGGTATATTTGGTAAAATAGCAAAGAATGGAAACAAAAGTAAAAATAAGAAAAGGTAAAGTAAAATCAACTTCCAAAAAAAATAGCATCGCTAATTTGAAATCAGTTTCCGGACTATTTGGTATCAATAAAAAAGAAATTGACGGACTTGAATTTCAAAAAAAAGTGAGAAATGAATGGCAGTAAATATCTTGCAGATACAAATGTGCTATTGTACATAATTTCAGGTAATGCAGGAGTTGTAGATTATATAAATGAGGAATTCTACATTTCAGAAATCAGCGAAATAGAATTACTGGGTATTAAAGGTATTACTGAAATGCAAATCAAATACCGAAGTAAAATAATTGATAATTGCACTATAGTTGGCCTTTCTGAATACATAAAACGATTAACCATTCAATTAAAGCGCAACTATACCCTTAAAATACCAGATGCAATTATAGCAGCTACAGCTATATATTTAAACCTCCCGCTACTAACAGCAGATAAAGAGTTTAAAAAAATCAAGGAATTAGATTTGATACTAATTCTACCTTCGTAAGGTGAATTCTCCTGTTGCTATACTTAAACAATACTGGGGCTTTAATAGTTTCCGTCCCTTACAGGAAGAGATCATCAACTCGGTATTGGAAGGAAAAGATACCCTGGCGCTGCTACCCACGGGCGGGGGAAAATCCGTTTGCTTCCAGGTGCCCGCACTTGCAAAAGAAGGTATATGCCTTGTCGTTAGTCCCCTCATTGCACTCATGAAGGACCAGGTGGAAAATCTGAAGCAAAAGGGCATTGCAGCCCTGGCGGTTTACTCGGGCATGAGTTTTTTAGAAGTAAAAAAAACACTGCAAAATGCCGCTTACGGAAATTATAAATTTTTGTACGTTTCACCGGAACGGTTAGAGACCGGTTTGTTCCTGGAATACCTGCCGGCCATGAACATTAATTTGCTGGCAGTTGATGAAGCGCATTGTATCTCCCAATGGGGATACGATTTCAGGCCCACCTATATGCGGATTGCCGCACTCAGGGAACAATTGCCCGCAGTACCCGTTTTAGCCCTTACTGCTTCTGCAACAAAAATTGTACAGGACGATATTTGTGAAAAATTATTATTCACCAATACACAGCAGCGCTTTCAGCAATCCTTTGAACGGCCCAATCTTTCTTACAGTGTTTTTAATGTGGCTTCCAAACAAAATAAATTGTTGGAGATATTAAAAAATGTTCCCGGCACCGCCATTGTGTATTGTAAAAGCCGGAAGCATACCAAAGAAATTGCCGACCTGCTGCTGATGAATAACATGAATGCAGATCATTATCATGCAGGCTTAAATAATGAAGAAAGAAATAGAAAACAGGAAAACTGGATCAGCAATACAATAAGGGTGATTGTTTGCACCAACGCATTTGGAATGGGTATTGATAAACCCGATGTAAGAGTGGTGGTACATTATGATGTTCCCGATTGCCTGGAAAATTATTACCAGGAAGCCGGGAGGGCAGGCAGGGATGGTAAACGGGCTTATGCAGTCTTATTGCATAGCGGCAAAGAATTGGATGACCTGGAACAACAAAGCGATATTCGTTTTCCAAATGAAGCAGAACTGAAAAAGATCTATACCGCTTTGATGAACCACCTGCAAATAGCAGCAGGCATAGGCGAAGGAATGAATTTTGACCTGGATATCGCAGCTTTTACTACGGCTTTTAAAATAAATATCCTTACCGCAACCTATGCTATTAAAGCATTAGAGCAGGAAGGGCTTTTCAGTTTCAATGAAGTTTTTTTTAAACCTTCCACCGCTGTATTCACTTCAAACAGGGATGAGCTAATTGATTTTGAAAAAGATCATCCCCAACTGGAACCATTGTGCAAAGGTTTGCTTCGTTCGTATGAAGGAATATTTGATTTCCCGGCAACGGTGTATGAATCTCAACTGGCAAAATTTTTACGAACCGACACTGCCATCATTAAAAAAGATCTGAAAAAACTACATGATCATGGCATGATCAGTTATACTCCCCAAAAAGATACACCACAACTTATTCTTTTACAAAACAGGATGTATGCCGAAAATTATACGATCAATGCCGAAAATTATTTAAAACGAAAACAAAATTTTGAGCAGCGGGTGGCGGCAATAATTGATTATATAAAAAATGAAACCGGTTGCCGGAGCCAATTGATCGCAGCGTATTTTAATGCCGTGGCCATTATAGCCTGCGGCATCTGCGATAATTGCATTAAAGAAAAAGCCATTTATATTTCTATCGCTGAATTTGAAAAAATATCGGGGCAGATATTGCAATTGGTGAATGATACGCCTCTACCGGTTAAAGAAATATTGGAGCGCATTAAAGGAATTAAAAAAGAAAAGCTTTGGAAAGTGATAGACTATTTACAGGCAGAAAAAAAAATATTTGTAAATAAGCAAGGAGAGATAAGCGGTAGTGAGATGATCGGGCAGTAGGTCATTGATAAACCCTATTCGTGGCGGGGTTTTTCATAATTACATCAATAAATGACTTAACTGTGACAAATGGTTTAGTTGGGGCTTATGCATAAAAAAAGGGACCAAGATAGAAATCTAGTCCCGCTTTAAAATCCAATATCCTATGAAAAACCGAAACGAAGATAAGATAGAATTCAGTACTATGCAACATTTTCTTAAACTATTTTAAAAATAATTTACATATTTAATAAAGAAAATGAATTGGTTTAAGATATATATATTATTGACATTCAATAATTTAGGCAATAGAATAGGTTACTTAAACTCCTTATATTTCCCCTTTTTAAATAAATAACTTGCCCCCTGGTACCAGGCTATTGCCTCATTGATCAGGCTATCTGACCTGCTGGTTTCGGTAACAACACCTGTAGAAAGGTCAGGTTTATAGGTATTAATTTTTTGTTGAGGTGACAAAATAACCAATTTCCCCCCTTTAAGATAGCCCATATCCTGGTAGGTGCTGATGAAAACTCTTTCATTGCCGGGTATTGTCTTATAAATATCATATCCCAAAAAACGGCTGGTGTAATTCAGGTTCATCATTCCCAATATCGTTGGCGCCAGGTCGATCTGGCTGGTAAGCCTTGGCTCGATGGAAGCTTTAACCAATTGTGGCGCATACACAAAGCAGGGAATATGATAGCGGTTAACGGGCAGGTCGGTTTTCCCGGCACTTTTGGCGCAATGATCGGCAACAATAACAAACAGGGTATTATTGAACCATGGTTTTTGCCGTGCGTCTTTTAAAAATTTATTGATGGCGTAGTCTGTATATTTTACGCCGCCTTCCATGGATTGTGTGGATGAAGGGATATCGATCCTGCCGTCGGAATAGGTAAAGGGCCGGTGATTACTAACCGTCATGATATGATTAAAAAATAATTTTCCGGCACTATAACTTTTATCACACTGCTGTACAGTATAATCAAATGCGGCTTCGTCATCAATACCCCATGCTGTGGTATGATGCACAAGGCTATCGGGTATATCGCGTTTATCCAGTACCGTATACCCGTTATGGCTGAAAAAATAACCCATATTGTCAAAAAAACTGTTACCCCCGTAAATAAAATTCACATCATACCCTTTTCTTTTTAACACACTGCCCATCGTAAACATTTCTTCATTGCCCAGGCGGCGTACAATGGACTGCCCGGGAGTGGGGGGAATGGCTAATGACAAAGCCTCCAGCCCCCGCACCGTTCTTGTGCCTGAAGCGTAAAAATTATCAAAAAATAAACTATAGTGTACCAGGGAATCCAGGTAGGGTGTGATATTTTCTTTATTCCCAAAATGGCTGAGGTAATCGCCGCTCAGACTTTCTACGCTGATCAGTACCACATTCCATTTGTGTTCGGGGCTGTCATTTTTGATCTCCCGTTGAATGCTCAACGGGTCACTGGTAAATGTGGAGTTGTTCGTTTGCAATAGTTCCCTCAATAATTTTATATTGGCCGTATCATTTCTTGTTGCATAAAAACGGTTGTAATCAATTTCATTATTCCAGTATGCGGTTCCAAATTCATAGATACCATTGCCTCCCAGTTCATTTACATAATTATTATCGCTGATATTTTTAAACCGGTTGTTCACTAAAAAATAAGCAGCTACAGGTACCAGCATGAATAATAAAAAGAAAATACTGCGCTTTGCAAAACGCATAGGTACTTCCTGTGACGCAGTGATCTTTTTCCGCACAAAAAATAAGATCGCAGCGGTGGCCAGTACAACAGCGGCAGCTATAAGAGGAATATTATAAGATTCCCAGATATTGCCCAGCACTTCGGTGGTATAGATCAGGTAATCCACAGCAATAAAATTATAGCGCACATTAAACTCGTCCCAGAAAATGATCTCCCCTCCTGCATTTAAAACCAAAATAAAAAAGATAATGAAAAACAGCAGGAATAACGGAATGCGTTGCCATTTTTTCCGGTACCAGGAATCCTTCATCAGCCAGCAATACAAAGCAACGGGAATGGCAAAGAAACTCCAGACCGTCAGGTCGTATAAAAACCCGATAAGGAATATCCCGATAAAACGTAATGGTGTCAATTCCATGTTGGGCCAGCTTTTTATTAACAGCACCACCCTCGTAATAAAGCTTAAGGAACAAACGATAAAGGCCAGAACCGCCAACGGGCCAAAACGATGATGAAATAATTTCTTAAACATTGCACGAAGTTAATTCAAAAGAACTCATTTGGTCATTAGGGCATTAGGTCATTGGGTCATAAGGTCATTGGTCATTGAGTCAGAGGTCATTTAGTCAGAGAGTCTATAGTGATTGTAATCTTTTTTGTATTTTTAATTTCCGTATTTTAATCGTGCCTTATGATATTATTAGAAGACCTTGTGGTTTACCAAATTGCTATGGAAATTGGCGACCTAGTTCATACATTAGTTTCGAAATGGGATATTTTTAACAAGAAAAATCTTGGCGATCAATTTACCAGGGCTGCAGACTCAATAGCACTCAATATCGCAGAAGGTTATGGACGGTGTCATTATAAAGAAAACAAGCAATTTTGCTGGTATGCCAGGGGCTCTTTATACGAATCAAAAAGCAAAGAACAGGAACCTTATCACTGACGAGGAATATAATAATATAATGGTAAAACTCAAACGCTGTAATATGCTGCTAAATGCCTACATTAAAAGCATTGGCAAAACAAATACCGACAATGACCAATAACCTAATGACCCAATGACCCAATAATCCAATGACCTTAAAAAATATCTTTAACAAAAAATTAGGCACTATATTCGCTGCATAAAAAATGAATTAATTTTATTTGCTAATAAACCAACAAAAAATGGAACCTGTAAAACCCCAGATCTTATTGTGCGAAGACGATACGAACCTTGGCATGGTATTAAAAAATTACTTAGAGTTAAACGATTATGAAGTGACCCTGGAAAGAGACGGCCGGCTGGGATTAGCTGCATTTCAACGGGAAAAATTCGACATCTGCCTGCTGGATGTAATGATGCCCAATATGGACGGATTTACGCTGGCAGAAGAAATTCGTGATGTAAACCCTGATGTGCCTTTATTCTTCCTCAGTGCCAAGACCATGAAGGATGATATTATCCAGGGCTATAAATTAGGCGCCGATGATTATATCACCAAGCCTTTCGACAGCGAAGTGTTATTGCATAAAATAAAGGCGATATTAAAACGCAATGAAGAAATGCACCGCGAAGAAGTAAATGCAGAATTTGACCTCGGTAATTACCATTTTAATCCACGGTTGAGAGAGTTAACCATTAATGGAAAAGTACAAACCCTGTCACCGAAAGAAAATGAATTACTTAAAATGCTGAGCGAGTATAAAAATGACCTCCTGAGCAGGGAAATAGCATTGAAAAAAATATGGGGCAGTGATACTTATTTTAATGGCCGCAGCATGGATGTATACATTGCCAAACTACGCAAATACCTGAAAGAAGATCCTGCTATTGAAATCGTGAATATCCATGGTAATGGGTTCCGGTTGGTAGTTTCCGAGTAAAAGAGATGTAAAATGTAAAATAATAAATGCAAAATGTAAAAGTTGAGCAGCTTTTATGATTTAATAACTCTTTAAATCATTTAACTCTTCAACTTTTACATTTTACATTTAACCTTTAATATTTTACATTTTGTAAATACTATTCTTTACTCTCCCCAAACAACAAATTATCTGTTCCGCTTTTAAAAGAAACCTTACCCAAATGCGTATACGCTTTTGCAGTGGCTTCCCTGCCTCTTGAAGTGCGCTGTAAAAAACCTTCCTTTATTAAAAAAGGTTCGTACACTTCTTCCAGTGTGCCGGTTTCTTCGCCGACTGCTGTGGCAATCGTGGTGATACCCACAGGCCCCCCCTTAAATTTATCAATGATGGTGGAAAGAATACGGTTGTCCATTTCATCCAGGCCGTGTGTATCTACATTCAATGCTTTTAAGGAATGTTCAGTAATAGCAAGATCAATGATGCCATTTCCGATCACCTGTGCAAAATCCCTTACCCGGCGTAATAAGCCATTGGCAATGCGAGGCGTGCCGCGGCTTCTGCGGGATATTTCATCAGCAGCATCACTGGTGATCTTTGTGCCTAATATTTTCGCAGAACGAAGAATGATATTTTTCAGCGTCACCGCATCATAATATTCCAGTCTTGATTTGATACCAAAACGTGAAAGCAGCGGCGCAGTAAGCAAACCACTACGCGTAGTCGCACCGATCAAAGTAAAAGGATTGAGGTTGAGTTGTACACTTCGTGCATTGGGTCCACTGTCGATCATGATATCAATGCGGTAGTCTTCCATGGCCGCATACAAATATTCTTCCACCACCGTGCTCAGCCGGTGTATCTCATCAATGAATAACACATCATTCGCTTCAAGGTTGGTCAGTAAACCCGCCAGGTCGCCCGGCTTTTCAATAACAGGGCCGCTGGTTTCTTTGATATTCACACCCAATTCATTGGCAACGATCCTGGATAAGGTTGTTTTTCCCAGGCCGGGGGGGCCGTGAAATAAAATATGATCCAGCGCTTCTCCCCTCATCTTTGCCGCCTTAATGAATATGGTGATATTATCAATGATCTGCGATTGTCCCGAAAAATCATCAATGGCCGAGGGCCGGATATTATTTTCGAATGCCGCATCCGCAGCGCTCAGGTTTTCTTTATCGCTATTTAAATTTGAGTTTGGCATTAAAGTTTTTATTATCAATTTTGTAAAACTAATTATCATTCATCACAAAACAATAAATCATGAAAACAGGTATCATCGGCAGCGGTATCGTTGGACAGGTTTTAGCCAAAGCTTTTTCATCCGAAGGGCATGAAGTTACCCTGGGAACAAGAGATGTTTCCAAAGAAGAGCTGGTAAAATTCAATGCTGAAAACCCGGCAATAAGAATTGAAAATTTTGAAACAACCGCAGGTTCCGCCGACATCATTGTACTTGCCATGAATGGCACTATTGCATTAGACGCAATTGACCTGGCCGGCAAAGAAAATTTTACCGGTAAAGTTATCATTGATGCAACTAACCCTATTGCGAAAGCCCCTCCCGTGAATGGCGTGTTGAAATTTTTCACTGATTACAATAGTTCGCTCATGGAAAAGATCCAGGCTCATATACCCGCTGCAAAACTAGTGAAAGCCTTCAACTCAATAGGGAATGCGTATATGTATAAACCTGATTTCAATGGCATTAAACCAAGCATGTTCATTTGCGGTAATGATGAAGATGCAAAAAAAACTGTGACAGGTATTTTAGATGCTTTTGGCTGGGAAACTGAAGACATGGGAAAAGTTGAAGCGGCAAGGGCAATAGAGCCCTTATGTATCCTATGGTGCATACCTGGCATGCTTCATAATCAATGGTCACATGCATTTAAATTATTGAAAAAGTAGTTTATCAACAGGTAAAAAACGAAAGCCTTTTTAAATGAGTCATGTTTTCTAATGCAGAAAATGCTCTTCTCCTATTGTGTCAACCTCTTAAAACATCATTTCACCATTAATCAAAACTGCGATGAAATTCATTATATTGAGGGGTAATTTTGCAGGATGCGTAAAATAAATATCAGATATTGGTTATGCCAGGTAACTGGTTGGGGAGTATGGGGAATTATCATCATGTATTTTAATCTTGTTGTTTTTGGTGACCGGTTTAAAGAACAGGGAGGGAAACAGGAATTTCTTGTAAGCATTGCCATTTTTTTAATATCTGGTATTTTAACAACACACCTTCTCCGGTTTATTATAAAAAAAACGAACTGGCTTAAATATTCCCTGAATAGCAGGATATTATTCATTTTTATTTTGGGCGTTGGAGCAACAGGTATCGGGTTATTTTACGGGGATCGTTATATTGAATACAAATCGGGTTACTCATACGATCAGTTCATTTTTAACAAGAGGTTGGAGCAGGCCAAAAACAGGGAGAAAGAAAAAGGCCTGGACAAAATCACTTATTATACCAATGAATCCACGGCCATAGATTCTGGCACGGCGAAACTTGTATCTGACATAAAAAAATCTACCGGCTGGTACAGGAACAAACAGGGCCAGTGGACGCATGACGAGAAAACAGACCTGATATCCATTTACTACAATCTTTTATTGATCGCGATCTGGATGCTGATCTATATCGTATATCATTATGTAAATAAAAACAGGAAGGACCAGCTGGACCGGCTTAGACTGGAAACTACTGTTAAAGAACTGGAACTGAAAACCATCAAGTCTCATATTAACCCACATTTTATTTTTAATTCCCTGAACAGCATACGGGCACTGGTAGACGAAAACCCGCAACGTGCAAGAAAGGCCATTACCGAACTGAGCAATATCCTGCGCAGCAGCATGCATGCAGAAAAATCAGAAACAGTAACACTGGAAAAGGAACTGGATATTGTAAAAGATTATCTTGCGCTGGAGTACATGCGTTTTGAAGAACGCTTAAAGATAGAGATGCAGATCGATGAAGATACACTGCAGCACCCGGTTCCGCCGATGATGCTGCAAACCCTGGTGGAGAATGCTATTAAACATGGTATCAGTAAGCAGGTAAGCGGTGGCGTGGTACGCGTGATTGCCAGGTTCAAAGATGATAACCTCGAATTATTGGTTCAAAATACCGGGCAGCTTTCTACCATCATGAACGGCGACGGATTTGGAATTAAAAGTACAGAAGACAGGTTAAACCTGATGTACCAGGGAAAGGCTTTTTTTACAATAAGAAATACCGGGAATAATATGGTAGAATCAAAAGTGATCATGCCGGTAGTCATATAAAATAGGAGTAAAAGCTTTACCGCAGATGAACACAGATTTTTTTGCACAGATGATCACAGATTTATTTCTGCGTAATCTGTGCACTAATCTGCGTTAATCTGTGGTTAAATATCCGCTGAAAGCGGGATAGATCTTTAATCAATTTCAAACAATAATCTATTATGCAGAAGGCAGTAATCATTGATGACGAGCGGTTGGCAAGAAACGAATTAAAAAAACTGTTGCTGGATTTCCCCGAAATAGAAGTGATTGGCGAAGCAGCCAACGCAACAGAAGGCCTTGAAAAAATTGAGAGCCTCTCGCCCGACCTGATCTTTTTGGATATCCAGATGCCCGGCAAGACCGGCTTTGATATGCTGATGGAACTGGACAGCGCCCCGCACGTAATTTTCACTACAGCATACGATGAGTACGCACTAAAGGCATTTGAAGTGAATGCGCTGGACTATTTAATGAAGCCGGTGGAGCCTAAACGCCTGGCCGATGCCTTGCAAAAACTGCAACAGGCAGATGAAAAAGAAATGGCGGCCACCATGGCGGGCATCAACCGCGGCATGCTTACAGAAAATGACCAGGTATTTGTAAAAGACGGTGAGCGCTGCTGGTTTGTAAAACTGGGCGAAGTGCGTCTATTCGAGAGCGTTGGTAATTATGCAAAAGTGTTTTTCGGCGCATACAAACCGCTGATCTTAAAATCGCTGAATGCACTGGAAGAAAGACTGGATGAAAAGATCTTTTTCCGGGCCAACCGCAAGCACATTGTAAACCTGCGCATGATAGAAAAAATAGAACCCTATTTCAACGGCGGCCTTTTGCTGGAATTGCTTGGGGGAGAGAAGATAGAAGTGAGCAGGAGGCAGGCGGTGAAGTTTAAGGAGATGATGAGCTTGTAAGCAAGCCCCTCCTACATCCTCCGCGAAGGAAAGGACATTGAAGAGTACAATAAATTTTTATCCGTTATACAATTATGATGAGAATAATTTTATTTTTTGCAATAATTCTACTAGGCAATACCTTTTGTTTTAGTCAGGATCTTGATAAGATCATCAATGCCGCCGAAGTAGAGCGCATTGAAAAAGTGCTTTCAGCAGATGATATGCAGGGAAGAAAAACCTTTACTCCCGGCATCGACAAAGCCGCTGATTTCATTGCAAATGAATTTGCAAAACATAAGCTTAAATTCTTTGGAGAAAATAAAACTTATTTCCAGGAATTTTCGATGATCAAAACAAAAATAGTAGCCGCTGTGCTGGTGCTCGATCATGATACCCTGCCTGCCAATAATTATTATATCAACACTACTTCTGCAAATATTGATTATAGTTCGATGGAGGGATTGGAAATTGTACGGATAAAAAAAGAAGATGACTACGCCAAAACGATTCAGCCTTTACTGGAGTCCAATAAGAACCTGCTGGTACTGATAGATACCGCTCATGCCACAAGGTTTAAGCGCCTGAGGAATTTTTCAAACCGGCCAAGATTTGCATCACCTTACCAGCAGGTATTCATACTAACGGAAACGTATGCCCCAAACTATTTAGAGTTGCACATGAAAAATGAACTCACGGAACAAAAATTAAAAAATGTAGTGGCCGTTTTGCCGGGGAGATCAAAAAAAGATGAGTTCGTTGTATTCTCCGGCCATTACGATCACCTGGGCATCGGAAAACCCAATGCCAATATGGATTCCATTTATAACGGCGCCAATGACGATGCGGCAGGAACAACAGGAGTCATGATGTTGTCTGATTATTTCAGTCATTTAAAAAATAATGAACGAACGATTATTTTTGTAGCCTTTACCGCTGAAGAGATCGGGGGTTATGGTTCAAAGTATTTCAGTAAACAACTTAACCCGGATAAAGTAGTGGCCATGTTCAATATTGAAATGATCGGAACAGAAAGCAAATGGGGAACCAACAGCGCCTATATTACGGGCTATGAAAAATCAGACATGGGAAAAATATTACAGGCCAATCTTGCTGATTCCAAATTTCATTTTGAACCCGATCCATATCCCAAACAAAATCTTTTTTACCGTTCAGATAATGCCACGCTGGCCGGGTTAGGTGTACCCGCCCACACCATCTCCACTTCTAAAATGGATAGTGAAAAATATTATCATACGCAGGGTGATGAAATAGGAACATTGGATATGAACAATATGGCCGAGATCATCCAAGCCATTGCCATCAGCAGCAAAACCATCATTCGTGGGAAGGATACGCCCTCGAGAGTGGAAAAAACCAATGAGTAAAATTTACGCGGCATCATTCATCCCATCTGCCCAATAATATTCTCACGTGGTTGTAAAATGTTGTCAGACAATAATCCTACAACGCTTCATGGATGGTGCTTTCGTCAGAAATTTATTGTTAAAAATTTTGATTGCTTTCCCGTTTCCCGGAGATCTACCTTACCAGGTTTGGGGAAAATGGCGGGGCATGAAGGTATTTTTCAGAGAATTGTACGAAATAGCTAAAAATTTCGTTTTTATTAATTATTGTTTATTGTGTTTGTAGTAATAAACAGGCAAAGCCGTAGTAAATATTGGGTATAAAATAGCCCCATTGTATACTATAGCATCGTCTGTTAGATCCAGGTTCCTCTGAAACTCAGTCATTCCTGAAAGGTATAAGGCATCCCTAACTGCCGTATTATACCTGGTTTACATGAGTTGAGAATACATGGCCCCTTAAAAGCCATTATCATCATTAATCCGTAAGGACCAATATAAAAATGACCCTAAATGAAAACTATTTCTACACTTCAACGTGTTGGGAGCAAAGGGATACTGTTTTCCTTATTGCTCTTATTGTTTACAGCTTCAACTGCAACAGCTCAGCTGGGAGTTTATAATTTTACTGGCTTTGGAACCTGTCCCAATCAGAATCCTGCCGTAAACAGCCAGCCTGCCAATGCGGTATTCAGCAATTATACAGCAGTGGGCAGCACTATTACTTGTACTGCCGTTACGGATGCATTTGGATACCGCAAATGGAATAATGGCAACAGTATCGACCTCACGGAATATGCCCAATTTAGCATAACGGCAAATGCAGGATATGCGCTGAACCTAACATCTTTTTCATTTATCCATCTTGCCGATAAAGCCCAGGCCAGTACCTACTGGGTATTGCGTTCCAGCCTGGATAATTATACCAATAATATTGCAACCGCACCCATAACAACATTTCCACAAACACCCAGTATCACTTTACCCGTGGAATTCAATAACCTGGGATCAGTGAATTTCCGGTTATATGTGATAGATGCTCCGGATGCTGATACCAGGTGGTACCATGATAATGTTACACTGTATGGCGCTGTTGTTGGGGCACCTGCAACCCCGGCCAATCCAACATCCAATTCACCACAGTGTTCAAATATTGGAGTAACGGTTACGGCTAATGGCAGTGCGACCCCGGGAACAACCTGGTACTGGCAGAATACTGCCAATGGGACCAGTACAGCCAATAATGCGACATCTCCCGAAACGGTTTATAGCACGGGCACTTATTACGTGAGAGCGCAGGATAATACCAGCCTGGAATGGAGCACGGGTTCAGGAAGCATTGCTGTGACAATAAGCCCCGATGTAGCCGTGCCTGTATTCGCACTGGGCGCTACAAGCACTCGTTGCCAGGCGGCTGGTACGGTCAGTTATGCGGCGACAGCGGCTAATTCCACCGGAATTACTTATGCCCTCGATGCTGCAAGTTTAGCTGCAAGCAATAGCATTAATCCAGCTACCGGAACTGTTACGTTTACGGGTGTCTGGAACGGCACATCAATTGTTACCGCAACTGCCACGGGCTGTAACGGACCTACAACAACTACGCATACCATTACCACCAATACTTTCGTAACCAATCCTGTATTTGCAGGAGGCGCCACATCGATACGCTGCCAGGGAGCAGGCAGTGTGCCTTATCCCGCAACTGCTCTCAATACTACAGGAATTATTTATAGTTTGGACGGAGCCAGCATCACAGGAGGCAATAATATCAACAGCGCAACGGGTACGGTCACTTATTCAGCCAGCTGGAGCGGCACCACCACGATCACGGCCAGTGCCGCCGGTTGCAGCGGACCGAAGACTGCTTCACATACAGTAACGGTTACGCCTACCGTTGGTTTACCTGTATTCGCAGCAGGGGCTGTCTCAAGCCGTTGCGTGGGTGCAGGAACGGTAAATTATGCAGCAACCTCAACCAATAATACAGGCATCACTTATAGTCTTGATGCCACAAGTACGGCGGCCGGCAATACGATCGATCCTTTAACTGGTGACCTGACCTACACTTCCTCATGGGTTGGTAACTCGTTGATAACGGCAACGGCTACAGGCTGTAATGGCCCAAGGTCATCTAACCATACCGCAACCACCAACGATGTGGTGGCCATACCAGCATTTAACCTTGGCGCAACATCGATACGTTGCCAGGGAGGTAATTTTGTAACTTATACAGCAACAGCGGCCAACAATACGGTTTTGTTTTATACACTGGATGCAACAAGTCTTGCCAATGGCAATATCATCAACAGTGCGACGGGTAAGGTCACTTATTCCGCAGCCTGGACTGGTACGTCTGTGATAACGGTTACGGCCAGTGGCTGCAGCGGGCCTACGACGGCTTCGCATACGGTTACCATCACACCTACCGTGAGCACCCCTATGTTTACGCTGGGTAGTAATTCTATACGTTGCCAGGGCACGGGAACCGTGAACTACGGAGCCACATCAACCAATTATACTTCGCTAACGTATAGCCTGAATAACGCAGCGACAACGGCGGGTAATACGATAAACGCAGCAACCGGCGATGTGACCTATACGGCAGGATGGACCGGTGTGACAACCATTACGGCAAGCGCTGCCGGTTGTAACGGACCGGCGACGGCAACGCATTCAGTGTCGATAACACCGACCGTGGGAACACCTGTATTTTCATTTGGTGCATCATCTTCGCGTTGTATCGGCGCGGGCACTGTGACCTATACAGCGACGGCTACCAATAACACCGGTATCACTTATAGTTTGGATGCCACTACGCTTTCCCTCGGTAATACAATTAACCCGGCAACGGGCGCTGTAACTTTTACCGCAGGATGGGCAGGTGCATCTACAGTAACGGCGACCGCAACGGGTTGCAACGGACCTTCAACCAGCGATCATACGATCACTACGAATATCGTGGTGACAACTCCTGTATTCCTACTCGGTTCTTCTTCCTCACGCTGCCAGGGCGCAGGAAATGTAGCGTATACAGCAACAGCTAACAATACTACCGGGATCACCTACACGCTGGATGCCACAACAGATGCATTCCCTGGTAACTCGATAAACAGCGCAACGGGTGTTGTCACTTATGCCGCAGGTTGGACGGGCAATAGTACGATCACGACCAGCGCCGCAGGTTGTAGCGGACCATTAACCGCTACGCATTCGGTTACCACAATCGCAACGGTGGGTACACCTATATTTGCGGCGGGTTCATCATCAAGCAGGTGCCAGGGAGCAGGTGTGGTGAATTATAGCGCAACAGCAACCACGAATACCGGTATCACATACAGCCTCGATGCCACCAGTTCTTCAAATGGAAATACCATCAACCCTGCTACCGGAGACGTAACTTATTCAGCAGCCTGGTACGGTACGAGCATCATAACGGCTACGGCTACCGGTTGTAATGGTCCGAAATCAGCAAACCACACCGTAACGGTAAATGGCACCGTTGCCACACCGGTATTCTCACTCGGCGCCTCATCTGTACGATGCCAGCTTGGAGGCACTGTAACCTATAACGCTACAGCTACGAATAGCACGGGCCTGGTATATAGCCTTGACGCCATTACGCTCGCAGGAGGAAACACCATCAATTCAACTAACGGTCACGTTGCCTATCTTGGAAGCTGGAGTGGCACTTCTGTGATAACTGTAACGGCTAGCGGCTGTAATGGTCCGTCCATTGCTTCGCATACCGTTACCACAACACCCACCGTAGGTATACCATTGTTTACTGCGGGATCTGCATCAACAAGGTGCCAGGGCGCCAACATTGTTAATTACGGTGCTACTTCCACGAATAGTACTTCTCTTGTTTATAGTTTGAATAATGCTGCCCTCGCGGGTGGCAATAACATCAATTCCTCTAATGGAGACGTGAGCTATGCGGCCGGTTGGACCGGAGTAACCAGCATCACCGCAACTGCTGCCGGATGTAACGGCCCGGTAACTGCTACGCATACGGTTACGATCACGCCAACAGTGGGCACACCGGTTTTTGCACTAGGCGCAACATCCACGCGTTGTATCAATGCAGCTACAGTAACCTATACAGCAACAGCTACCAACAATACGGGTATTGTATACAGCCTGGACGCGACGAGCATTGGTGCGGGCAACAGTATTAATCCAGCCACAGGTGCGGTAACTTATACCGGCACATGGACGGGCACTTCAGTGATCACCGCAACAGCCAGTGGTTGTAACGGTCCTTCAACGGCATCACATACAGTTACCATTACGCCTGCTGTGACCATACCTGTTTTCCTGATGGGTTCCACTTCCACCCGCTGCCAGGGATTCAACGCAGTAACATATGCGGCGACAGCCTCCAACACTACCGGTATCACGTATACGCTCGATGCTGCGAGTGTCGCCGGCGGCAATATCATCAATGCCGCTACCGGGCAGGTAAGCTATGCCTCCAACTGGTCGGGCACTTCCATTATAACGTCATCTGCTGCTGGTTGTAGCGGTCCGAAGACAGCAACACACACCGTAACTATCACACCTACGGTAGACATACCGGTCTTTATACTGGGTGCATCTTCGACAAGATGCCAGGGTGCAGGGGTGGTGAACTATTCAGCCACTGCCAGCAATAATACAGGAATAACCTATAGTCTGGATGCAGCAAGCACATCCGGCGGAAATACGATCGACCCCATTACCGGTGACTTAAGCTATGTGCCTAACTGGACAGGCACATCTGTTATAACGGCAACGGCTACGGGCTGTAATGGACCAAAAACGGCCAACCATACCGTAACGGTCAATATTACAGTTGGACCTACATCTTTCTCTCTTGGCTCGTCTTCTACGCGTTGCCAGGGAGCTGGAACAGTTGTATATTCTGCCAGCTCAACTAATAATACAGGAATAATATATTCGCTGGATGCAACCAGTGTTTCCGGGGGCAATAGTATTAATGCTAATACCGGCGCTGTAACCTTTGTTGGGAACTGGATCGGAACATCTATAGTGACAGCAATTTCTTCAGGTTGTAACGGCCCCACTTCAGCTAATCACACTATCACTACAACGTCAACAGTGGGCATACCCATATTTGCCATGGGGGCTTCCAGCACGCGCTGCCAGGGATCTGCAACAATTACTTACACAGCTACATCAACTGATTATACATCACTTAGCTATAGTCTCGACGCTGCCAGCAGCACAGCCGGGAACAGCATCAACCCTACAACCGGTACAGTGATCTATGTGGCCACATGGTCAGGTACTACCACGATCATCGCCATCGCTAATGGTTGTAACGGACCGGTAACGGCCACACATGTGGTAACGGTTACGTCTACCCTGGGAATACCTGCATTTGCGATGGGAATGGAATCGGTGCGCTCACAGGGAGTAGAGGTTATTACCTATACGGCTACTTCAACCAACAGTACAAATATCACTTATATCCTTGATGCCGCAAGCCTTTCTGGTGGTAATACCATCAATGCGTCAACGGGTGCCGTTACTTATACAGCAGGCTGGAACGGAACATCAATGATAACGGCTACGGCTACTGGCTGCAATGGACCTGCCAGCGCCAATCATATTGTAACCATCAACGCTTCAGTAGCGCAAACACCTTTATATTTATCTGACCCCGGTCAAACCCTTGACCGGATCGACCCGGTAGCCACCGGCATCGCGGGTGCCGGTATTCAAACCGCAGACATTCAAAACGGACAAAGTATAACCTTTACGCAAACGCCAATGCTTTGTAATGACCTTATCATTAAAGCCCAGACGATATCAGTACTGCTGTACATTTCGACAAGTGGTGGCGCTATGCCAGCCAACCCCGCAATCACTGCAGCCATTAACTATGGCAGCAACAATATCATTACTTTAAGTAACCCTATTTTTAACTCAACTACGAATATTATCACGTGGACGGGTGTTGTTCCAGCGGATATCAATGTTCCTGCGGGAAATTCCATCAGTCTTACTATCACGTCGGCGCAAAATCCTGTGAAATTTAAGATTCAATACCATAGCGCCAGCAGACCTTCGCGCATCAGCCTGCTGCCAGTGTCCACCTTTATCGATATCACTTCTTTTGATATTTATAATGCGCCTTATCCTGGCGGATCAATACGCAACAATGGAGCTAATTTCTCCACTTACTATGCCAGGGCCACAGCAACAACGCCTTTTGGATATAAGGATATCACCGGCATGACCCTCAACATCATTCCTCCGTCGCCGGGCACAACGGTTACAATGTTGTGCGTTGATTCTTCTTCCTGCACACGTACATATGAATATGCATGGACAACGCCGGCAGGAGTAGGCACTTATTTCCTGATGGCCACGGCAAAAGAAGGCTATGAAAACAATATTAAAAATTCCGAACTACTTCCATTTGGCATGTGCACACTTTGTCCGCCGGTTGTTGCCAATGACTCAGCCAGAGGAGATGGAGGTGCACCGCTTGTGGTGGATGTTTTAGCGAATGACTATGATCCTAATAATAATATACGCGTTTCGAGCTTAGCGATCACAGGGCAGCCGAATAACGGATCAGCCTATATAACAAATGGAAGGATCGTTTACCTGCCCAATGGAACATACGCGGGCAAGGATACAATCACTTATCAGATCTGCGATAGCACAGCACTATGCAGTACAGGAAAAATTTTCATCGTGATCAATCCACTTATCGTCGATCCATGTTCGGAGGCCACGAAGAGTCATGTATATTATCTTCCATTCCCGGAAAACGACGCACGCATGGCACTGGATAGTTCAACCAATATAAATTTCCCCAGTAATAACATACGTACCGTCATCAGCCTGAAGATGCCTTATCCTAACATGGTGATCGTATGGGATCATTGGGAAGATGGATATGAGGCCAACCCATTGAATCCAACAAGCCCCACCACACAGGTTTGGGGAGACGGTAATCCTTATAATGGTATTGCGCCGGGATATAGCAATGATATTATTCCTGCCGGTGGCAGCATTGTACTCGACAATATTGTTCCTACCAATCCAAGGAACCCAGCTACTATATTGTACGACGGAGGGGATAAGATATATGCGAGCGGGCAGATCACAGTAACACAGGTTTCGGGCGAACCATCCATCATGTCGGTTCAGTGTATGAAAACGAATGTGTCGAGCACAGCCGACTTTGGAACATCGTTTACCGTACCTGCCGGACAGAATTTCCCGAGTAGGGATTTCTATTACAGTGCGCTGTTCATACGTGCTTCTACAAATAATACAACGGTTAATATTGATAAGGATAATAACGGCGCTTTTGATACTTCTGTAGTACTCAATGAGGGACAGAACTACCTGGTTAACGGCGGTGTAATGAATGGGGCCGTAGTAACGGCCTCAGCGCCGGTGGGGATCGATCTTCATTTCGGAGGAAATGACGGCTACTCATCAAGAGATGTACCTATCTTCCCTGCCACATGGTACAACAATATTTATTATACTCCTGTTCCCACAACAGGAAGAGCTGCAAATCCCGCGGATACCAATGTGGTGATGTTGTATAATAGCCTCAACAGGCCGATCAATGTCAATTATACTTCGGGTATGCCTAGTAGTGGTACGATCAACTTACCGGCAAAAACGGTGGTGAGATTTCCGATGCCCATGTCACAAACTGCAGGTTATCGCTTTGAGAATCCAGGCGGTGAGGCATTCACTGCCATTGAGGTTTGTGATTCGTATACGCCTGGGGTCGGGGGTAATGGTGGTTCGGAATTCGACTGGGCCTTCAACCTTATCGCTGAGCAACGACTTACCGATATGGCAACCGTGGCATGGGCTCCGGGTTCGATTGATGGAACGCGGGATGATAATCCTATCTGGGTAACCCCAACAGCCAATACTACGATCTATGTAAAATATGATGGCAATATCGGTGGCAATACCGGCCTGGTGAGTCCGTGTGGCTTCAGGTATGATGTATCTTATCCGCTAAGTGCGCTTAACCATAAGCGTTTGCTTGATCTTTCGGATAAGGATCAAAGCGGTCTTGCCGTCTACACCTGTGATGGTACAAGGATCGCAGCGGTGTATGGCGAAGATGCGTCTACTGCAGTGGTCGCCAATCCCAGCTGGGACGTGGGTTCTACGTTACAGCCATTCTGCAAGGCGAAGCTGATATTTGCCAATGATGACTATGCACGGACCATGGTGAATTCACCGGTTACTATACCCATTTTGTTAAATGATTTTGGATTCCTGGCCATCGTTGATCCGACAACCGTTGCTACGCTCGGGCTGCTGCAGCCAAAGAACGGAACCGTGACCGTCAATGCTAACGGGACAGTCATCTATACGCCCAATATCGGTTATATCGGCAAGGATACTTTCGAATACAGGGTTTGCTCAACTCCATCTCCTGTGGTTTGCGACAATGCAACGGTATACGTGGATATCAGTTCCTGCCCTTCGCCGTTTAATGAGAACGTGATCGCAGGAGCGGTATTCTATGATAAGAATAAGGATGGCCTTAACAATGATGCAAACAGCGCAGTTGCTAATGCAAAAGTATATCTCTATGTAGATGCAAATTGTAACGGCAACGCAGAGCCGAATGAGTTGAGGGACTCTGTGATCACATCTGCAGCAGGTACATACCAGTTTATCAGTTACCCGGAAAGATTTGTGAAAGATGATTTTGAAGGCTTGGCCGGTGCCAGCTCCTGCGGATCGGGATCCGATGGAACAACCAGTTGGCTAAACGATTGGGTGGACCAGGGCGATCCTTCCATTGGCTATTGCAATAATTCAAAACCCGCCAACCAAACTCACTGCGATATTTTCAAAGACGGTGCATTTAGTTATGCACTGCGGTTGAAGAACCATAATGTTTCAGCCACGCGAACAGTCAATCTAACCGGGGCATCGTATGCCTTCCTTAGCTTCTCGTACAGGCGGAAAAGCGCCACGTTTGCTGCTAATGAGAATGTCACTGTGCAGGCTTCTTCTAATGGATCTGCCTTTGCTACGATCTACACCATTGCAGGAAATAGCGCAGTTGATGCGAATTATATGCCGGTGTACAACCTGGATATTACGGCTTATGCTTCTGCATCGACTTATATACGATTCCTGACCTCAGGCAATATGCAGGACCAGGACACCGTGTACATCGACGATGTGAAAGTGCAGTACCTGAAATACCCGCAATGTTATATAACTAAATACGATTCTACATCGATACCTGCGAATTACCACACCACAACAATGCTTTCACATAATATGACGGCGACGAACAGCACCACCTGTCTTTCGCCGTATGATTTCGGTATAACGAAGAACACGGTCAGCGTAAGCGGCACATTGTTTAATGATGCCAATGGGCTGACCGATAACCTGATCAACGGAACGGCTACTGGTTCGGTATCAGGCACCAGCATGTATGCGTACATGTCAGACACGTCCGGAAGAATAGCATATAAAGTGCAACTTGCCCCGGGCGGCGGGTACACCTTCCCGTCAGTAGATGTGAACAGCAGCCTTTCGCTTCAACTATCTTTGGATGATCTGCCGGTTGGGGCGATGTCGCCAACATATCCTGACCTGTTCGGCTCATGGCTGCCGACAGGAGACTCTTACGGATTGAATAATATGGCAGGTGTGGGTATTCGCTCCAATCAGCCATCTTGCGGCATTACGGTCAATACAGCATTGGCCAATGTTACGGGTGTCAATTTTGGAATTGAGCGCGCTCCTGATACAGACGACAAGTTCGTCAATTATCCCCTCAATACTCCGGGGTTAAGGTATGCCTGCCCTGCCCCCAGCGGCACGGACGCAGAAGATGGGTTGATGGGCTCCGGGAAAACATATAAGATCACGAGTCTGCCCTTGTTTGCAGTGCTTTATTACAACAATGTGCCGGTAGGGCTTAACCAGGTGATCACTTCATTCAATCCCGCGTTGCTCATGATCGATCCCGATGATGTCACAGTGATCGCAACCTATACTTATGCAGCGGTAGATGCAGCTAATATAGCAGATCCTTCGCCTGCAACGGTAATAATAACCTGGGGGACGCTTTTACCTATTACCTTGCTTGATTTCAGTGGAAAGCTTAACGGTTCCAAGGTTGACCTGTATTGGAAAACAAATACTGAAAACGGCTCAGACCATTTTGAAGTGGAGCGGAGTACCGATGCACAAAATTTTATCCTTTTGGGAAATGTTTCGGCACAGGGATACAGCACAGTTACCAGCAATTATACCAGTGTTGACCCGTTACCTGCAAAAGGAATAAATTATTATCGGCTGAAAATGGTGGATAAAGACGGAAAATATGTTTACAGTAAGATCATTAGTATACAGGTTAATAAGCAAGATGAATTGCTAACAAAAGTTATGCCTGATCCTTTTACTCACAAACTCGATATCTATGTTACCCTGCCGGCCAATAGCGATGTAACAATAAGCTTTATCGATATGTATGGCAGGCTTGTGCTCACGCGCGTATTTAAAGGGTACAAAGGTTTTAACGCGTTTAGTTTTACCGATTTGGAAAGCCTTCCTGCAGCCGCGTATATGCTAAAGCTGAGTACGAAAGACATGACAGTTACAAAGAAGCTGGTGAAGGAATAGATTTGGGAATCGAAACAAAATTTCTTTTCCGGTAATAAAAATATTTGACGTAAAGCTGTAAACTTTGAATGAAATCATTCTTTCAAAGTTTACAGTTTTCCGTCACTCTTAGGTCATCCTTTCCTTGCAGCCTCATTAATACCAATGAGTGCGCCGCTGATGATTTTATGGAAAGGATTATAATCCAAATTTCCTCATTATAAAAGTGAAAATTAAGCCCTACCTGGCAGTGGTCTGACAGATATCTGCTTCGTATCAAACAGGTATTATTACCACATCAAAACCACATCAAAACCACATTATACCACATTTTTTGTGGTTTAACGTGCTTATAATATTGGAATGATGTGGAAATATCACGAGTTAGGTATAAGGAAGTCCCCTGCCAGGTATGAAGTTGGGGTATAATTGACATTACTTTGATAATTGAAAACAATGTTGTTTCAGTTAACTTCTCAGCGTTTTAAGATTAATCTCTAATGATCCCCGAAGAAAAACAGTTCATTTTAAATATTCGTTTTTTTACTATTTTTTCTTCATGATCGTCCATAAAATGGCTTCAAAAGCCGGACTATAGTTACCGGTAATGTTTGCAGGACTACTATTTTAAGTAAATTCACCACGTACAATTACCCTGTTTTTGTTATTTCCCGCAGGAAAAAAAGCTTCGTTTTTACGCTATTTTTTATTTTTCCCTGCATCCAAAATATTTTTATAAGAACCCTGTTTAGCTAAATCCCCCAGTAAAAAGGACAGTCTGTTTTTTAGGCTGAACCTGCATTCCCCGGGAAAACCAAAGGAGCCTGAATTAGCTTGAATACGGAAAAAGATTTCTTCTCAAAAATCTTTATAAGTCATTGAAATCCATCATTCTGTAAATAAAAGTGAGCCTTAAAAAATAATTGCTGCCTGTTTTGCCGGAATGATCATTCTTTCTACTAATCCTGTAGTTTTTTTTTGACAAAAAACCCAACCAATTATAAAGTAAACTGCTTCCTGAAAGCTGGTCACATGCGTAGATGTACGAAATGCCGGTGCCTGGGTCATACTAAAACGCAATAATCGTAATGCAAGTTCGTTTTTAGGGGTAGAAAACCAATTATCCTTTAAGTAGAAGTATTTCTATGGAAAATTTAATACAGGTATCACCAGACGTCTGCGCCGGGATTTTATATGGCCCTACCACCCGGGATCTACCTGCGGCTAGCCGTTCAGGTGAACTCAAATTTCCCATAACATCTTTTTTAAAAATATCCGGAATTTCCAATACAAGCTCTGCTATCCTTTCTATCCTTTCTATCCGGGATAACCGGGATCAAAAATCCAGTATCATGAAGTCTTCGAAAAAAAATGCCTGCAAATTTTTTATGCTGCTGACCATGCTCATCGTTCTGATGGGCCTTACCAGTTACCGTGCAAATGCACAGTCAATGGGTATCAGCAACAGTTTCATTACTCCCGATGCTTCTTCGATCCTTGAGATGAGGACCATTACCAAGGGCCTGCTCATTCCCAGGATGGCTACTACGGACCGAAATGCCATCAGTTCGCCAGCTACCGGCCTGATGATCTACAATACCACTACCAACCAGTTTAATTACTATAACGGAAGTTCATGGATCGTTATGTTCTCAGGAAGTGTAGGTGTAAATAGTATTACGGGTACGGCTAACCGCGTTACTATTGGCGGAACCTCCGCTGATCCAACGATAGATATTGCTTCAACTTATATCGGGCAAAGTTCCATTACAACATTGGGTACGATAAGTACAGGTACATGGAACAGTACTGCAATTGGAATAGGATACGGAGGTACGGGGCAAACTACACAACAGGCAGCTATCAATGCATTAACCGGAACGCAAACTTCCGGCACTTATTTACGGAGCAATGGAACCAATGCAAGCTTAAGCGCTATCCAGGCTGCTGATGTTCCTACGCTTAATCAAAATACAACGGGTAGTGCAGCAACGCTAACCACTTCACGTAATATTCATGGTGGTAGTTTCAACGGCAGCGCTGATGTTACCAATATTATTGCCTCTACTTACGGCGGTACAGGAAACGGGTTTGCAAAATTATCAGGCCCTGCCACGTCTGAAAAAACATTTACACTACCCAATGCAAGTGCAACCATTCTTACGGATAATGCCGCTGTAACAGTTGCCCAGGGTGGTACCGGTGTGGGTACCCTGGCATCTAATGGCGTGTTGTATGGTAATGGTACTTCTGCAGTTCAGGCTTTACCAGTCAACTCAACAGCAACTGTACAATATTTATCGCAGGTTTCTTCCGGTGCACCAACATGGGTTACGCCTACTCTTGGAACCGTTACCTCAGTTTCCGGAACTGCAAACCGCATAAGCGTTGCTACTGGAACCACAACCCCGGTAATAGATATTGCCAGTACTTATGTTGGACAAAGTTCCATCACCACTTTGGGAACTATCGGTTCAGGTACATGGAACGGCTCTTTAGTAACCGGAACCTATGGCGGTACAGGAGTGAACAACGGCAGCAGCACAATAACACTTGGGGGAAACCTGGTTACTTCAGGTGCATTTGCCACCACACTAACGTCAACGGCTACAACTAATGCCACATTACCGGCAGGAACCAATACATTGTATAGTACAAAGAGCGCATCTATAACTTCTGCACAATTATTAACATCTCTTTCAGACCCCACGGGTACAGGCGTTGCGGTGTTTGGAACAACTCCAACTTTAGCTACGCCGGTTATCAATGGATTGGCAACAGGTACAGGTGTTGCCTCAGCAGCTACAGCTTCCACGCTTGTTACCCGCGACGCGAATGCAAATATTAATGTAAATAATACGCTCGATGGATATGCCACAACAGCAACAGCGGCAGGGGCTACAACTTTAACAGTGGGAAGTGCATATTTACAATATTTCACAGGAAGTACCACACAGACAGTTACACTGCCTGTTGCAAGTACACTTGTTTTGGGGCATCAATTTTTTATAGTAAATAATAGTACAGGTATCGTTACGATACAATCTTCAGGCGCTAATACGATCCAGGCAATGGCAGCAAATTCTTATATGTGGATAACCTGTATCCTTACATCGGGTACCGGTACAGCTTCATGGAGCGCTTCGTATGTGCCTGCTGCTGTAAGCACCAATACAGCAAACACCGTGGTACTGAGGGATGCTTCCGGGAACTTTTCGGCCGGAACAATTACAGCTACATTTTCGGGCAGCATAACAGGAACAGCTTCCAAGGCTACGAACCTCGTTGGCGGGAATGCCACTACTCTATTGGGTTCTGTTCCTTACCAATCCAATACGGATGTTACCACGATGTTATCACCCAATACAACTACCACAAAAAAATTCCTTACACAAACGGGCGATGGCACCAATGGTGCAGCGCCGGGATGGAATACAATAGTGGCCGGAGATATTCCTACGCTTAACCAGAACACTACCGGTAGCGCAGCAACGCTAACTACTTCACGTAATATTTATGGCAATGCATTTAATGGAAGCGCTGATGTTACCGGAATAATTGCTTCTACCTACGGCGGTACTGGAAATGGGTTTGCAAAATTATCCGGTCCGGCTACTTCTGAAAAAATATTTACACTGCCCAATGCAAGTGCAACAATACTAACAGACAATGCAGCTGTAACAGCAACACAGGGTGGAACCGGAAATGCCAGTTATACGATTGGTGATATCTTATATGCAAGCGCTTCAACCACGTTGAGCAAATTGGCAGATGTGGCTACAGGTAATGTACTGATCTCCGGTGGAACATCCACTGCACCTTCATGGGGTAAGGTGGGATTGACAACGCACGTTTCGGGAACATTACCGATCGCTAACGGAGGTACAAATTCTACAGCAACTCCAACGAATGGCGGGGTAGCTTATGGTGATGGTTCGGCATACCAGTTCAATGCAGCCGGTGTTTCAGGGCAGGTTTTACAATCAAACGGCGCCGCGGCCCCGGATTGGACTGATGCAGGTACCATGATGTTGGGTGGTAATTCCAACAACACGGCTGTTAACAATACAACCCAATATTTTATGATCATTGGTGCCGGTGTAGGCGCCGTTGCGGATGTACAGGCGGGCACAAGAAGTTTGTTTTCACGGGCAGGAACTATTAAAAACCTCTACGTAATAATATCTGCAGCACTAGGTGGCGGGAAAACCGGAACTGTTACGGTTATGAAAAATGGGGTAGCAACATCCCTGGTGGCAACCCTAAGTGTAGGACCAACTTCTTTTAGTGACCTCACTCATACTGTATCGGTAGCAGCAGGGGATGAAATTGGCATAAAAGTTACAACAACAGGTAACGTAAAATTTTCCTATGCCGCGGATTTCACTTATTAATAAAGATTAATTACACGGTATCATCCTATAAAATGAGAAACCTTTTCCATAAAATATCATTCCCCCTAAAATGCGCTGTCATTTTAGTTATACTACTATCTGTATTTCAACAGCAGCAGCTCCGCGCTCAGTTCGTTTCCCTCAATGGCGTTTATATTACCAACAATAGTGGTGTAATAATAAGAATGGATTCATTGAACATCGACAATACCAGTACAGATGATAATTCCGGGAACCAAAATTTTATAAATCTTACCAATGCCGGCACCATACAGGGCAATGGCACATATAAGATCGGAGGAGTTTTTACGAGTACAGGCACTTTTACTGCCGGCAGCAGCTTAGTCAACTTCAATGGAAACGGCAACCAGACTATCCCCGGCCTTACTTTCAATAATTTAAGTGTAGCAGGATCAGGAAGTACAAAAACAGCCGCGGGTAATATTACAGTTAATGGCACGCTTACTGTTTTCACCAAGGATACCATTGATATGTCCACTTATACTTTGGGTGGATCCCTTAGTGCTATTGTGGATAGCAGTATCATTAAAACACAAAGCACGGCATCTACCCCCCTCCCTTCGGGCAAAACCTGGGCGGGGCCAATATATTATAACGGCAGCTCATCACAAAACATTGTATCCGGAAATTACTCAGACCTCAACGGAACAGGAGGTGCCCGGGTATTAGCATCCGGCACCATCGGAATTTCAGGAACATTTACTCCTGGTTCAGGGGCTTATACCGTAACAGGATCAAAAATTGATTTTAACGGATCCGGCGCCCAAACCATTCCGGCCTTTGCATTTAATTGTCTAACGGTATCGGGTGGCAGCACTAAAACATTGGGTGGCGCTATCAGTTTACTGGATTCATTAAACCTTGCTGCAAGTACCACACTTGCACTCAGCTCTTATGATGTTACATTAATATCATCCGCCACAGCCATTGCAAGGATCGCCAATACGCCTTCTTCTGCATCCATCACCTATGGCACGGGACAGTTTGTTGTACAACGGTATGTACCCGGCAGGCGCAAATACAGGCTGACCGCGAGTTCTGTTACTACCAGTACTTCCTCTTCATTATCCGTAGGACAGGAAGCATTATCAATATGGGGCAACTGGCAAAACTCGGGTGATAATACAACTGCAAACGTGGGAAACTTTATAACCGGCGGCACAAGCGGCGATGGTTTCGATCAGCAAACGGTCAATGCCTCCTTATTTACTTATGATGATGTGAACAGAAAATTTGTGGGCTATACCACCGCCAACGGAAAAAATACAATGTACACTCCATTGAAAGCAGGTATCCCTTATTATATGTTCATTTACGGCGACCGCACCAATACCATATTTGCCACCTCTCCCCATCCTACTGTGCTCAGCGCAAGAGGAACGGTATTAACGGGAGACCAAACCTATACCACCAGTTCCAGCATCCCGCTTTCGGGTGTCACCAACAGGTATACCATGCTGGGAAATCCATTTGCATCGCCCATTGATTGGGCGTTGGTGAGCAGAACCAATATCTCCAATACTTTCTGGGGATGGGATCCAAACCTGAGCACCACAGGCGGGTACGTTACAGTGAGTACAACTGGTACCGTTACTTTGATATCACCGTTCTCCGGCACTGTTGGGTTGAACCAGTATATACAACCCGGGGAAGGATTTTTTGTTCAGACAACAGGATCGTCTCCATCCATGACCATTCATGAATCAGATAAGGTCTCTAATTTTAACAGCATTGCTTTTAAAGGCAGCGGCGTGGGCGGCACAAACAATACCACTACTAACAGCATCCCCCTGATCGCCGTTAACCTGCAATATTCCAGTGCGGGCAATCCGGTACTTGCTGATGGTACACTGGCCGCTTTTGATCCCGGCTTTTCCAACTCAGTGGGTAATGAAGACGGTACAAAAATTGCCGGCAGTGCTGAAGGGATTGCCATACAAAGTGATACCAACCTGTTAAGCATAGACGCCAGGCAAATGCCGGGTAACCTGGATACTATTTTTCTGAACGTTTCAAAACTCACCAAGCCACAATACACTTTACAGATATTTACCAACCAGATGGTAAACGGTAACCTGCAGCCCTTCCTCGAAGATACTTACCTGAACTACGCACAGATTATATCATTGACTGATACCACTTTCATACCATTTAATGTAGTGAGCGGTGTTCCGGCCTCATCAGCTGCAAACCGTTTCAGGATAGTATTTCATGACATCTCGGTGTTACCGATCACCTTTATTTCCATCAATGCAAAACAAAAAGATAAGGACGTGGAGATTGACTGGACCGTGGCAGAAGAAAGCAGTACCCGAAAATATGAGATCGAGCGTTCATCCGATGGCGTTAGCTTCAGCAAGACCGGTGAAGTAACCGCCAAAGGCAGCAATGGCAATGTAAGTTATCAATGGCTGGATGTTCAACCGCTTAGCGGGAAGAATTTTTACCGTGTACGCGGCGTGAATGCTGATGGAAAATATTTATTGAGTAAGATAGTATTGGTGAATATAGATGCGGCTTCCACACCAGTTGTATCTTCCATTAAGGTATTTCCAAACCCGGTCATAAACCAGCAGATCAACCTGCAACTAACCGACTTGCCAAAGGGAGCATATACCGTACAATTGATAAATCCCCAGGGGCAGGTTGTGCTTATACAAAATATTAATCATAATGGAGGTTCTGCCGGCCAGGTTATTTCAATCCCTAAAACCCTTGCGGCAGGAATCTATATTATACAAGTAGGTAATGCAACTACCAGGGGTAGTCAATCTATTAGAATAAATTAAGAAAATTGTGTAGAATAAATTAAGAAAATTATGATCTTTTATATTAAACCGTAAAATAATTATCATATAAAGTAGTCTCATCTTTAACGATATCATCTTCCTTAAGAAGCTTTTGTAGCTTTTATCCTACCATTTGTAGAACTTTTTCTAACAATAAGTTCTGAACGCGTCCGTTTATATGACTATATACTGGACCAATTATCCTTTTTATAGATCTAATACTATGGAAAATCGACTACAGGGTTTTACAAGCCTGCTGTTTTTGTGCTTGTTTGCCTCTATAAACCATCATGAGCCTGACAAAAGAGGCCATCGTCTTCTCCATATTCACTTATTTTTTCTCAATTCATTTAAAATTTTACTGATCTCTATATATCCTGCATCTTTTAATAGATGTATAAAACTAAAACTATGTACCTCTTGAAAAAATCTACCTGCAAATTCTTATTAAATACACAAAAGTTTTTTGTTTTGGCACTATTGGCTGTCGGGGTTTCTTCGACGGTACAGGCGCAAACCTGGAAAACCACGGCTGCATCTACAGACTGGTTTACGGCTGCTAACTGGTCTACCAATGCTGTACCTACAGCTGCAACGGATGTGATCATCCCTGTTGGGGCTACAAACTATCCAGTGGTCAGCAGTGGGGCCGCAAATTCAAAATCTATTACACTTTCAACCGGTGCCGGCGCACAGCCGAGTTTAACAGTAAGCGGCGGAACGCTGACTAATACCACTGGATTTACAATTAATGCCGGTTCAGTTACATTGTCAGGCGGTACCGTTACGCTAAAAGATTTTACTGTCGCATCAGGTTTGACAGTAACTCAGTCGGGTGGTAATTTATTAAAGATCTCGCATGATTGGAAAAACAGCGGCACATTTAATTCAACCGCAGGTACAGTAGAATATGATGGGAACGCTACTGCAGCCAGCGATTATTCATTAGGAACAAACCAGTTCAATAATGTTATCGTTGATGCGACGTTTAAACCCATGTTCGACAATTCTACTTGTACGATCAGCATCAATGGCAATTTTACAAATAACAATACTACTTTAAACCTCACTGCGGCAGCAGGATTCTCCTTTAATGGTGCGGGTAACCAGTCGATTAGTTCCGCCGCAACCGGCACCAATACAACTTTTGGCACGCTGGTGATCAATAATACCGGAGGAACAGTTAGTTTGTCAAACAATGTGGTTGTTTCAGGAGACGCTACCATAACCAATGGTATTTTTGATTTAACAACTTTTACCTGCAACCGGAAAACAGCCGGTGGCACTTTCACTGTTTCTGCCGGGGCTACTTTTAAATTAGAAGGAACTTTCCCTACCAATTTTACCACAGGCACTTTTGCTTCAACAAGCACAGTTGAATATTATGGAACAGCTGCGCAAACTGTTGCTGCATATAATTACGGAAATCTTACCACTTCAGGTGCAAGGGCAACCAATAGTATCACTTATGCAAGCGGTACAGTTGGAGTTTCAAATACATTCAGTCCGAATACAACTTTTACAACAGGTGGAAGGATCACAACGGGTAATACGATTAATTTTGACGGCAGCATTTCACAAACTATACCTGCATTTCCATATAATAGCCTTACCAGTAGCAGTACGGGTGCACGCACTTTGGATGCATCAGCAAATATAAAAATTGCTGGAACCTTTACTGCAGGAACAAATACATACACTATAACCGGGAGCACTGTAGAATTCAATGGTGCAACGGCGTCAACCATACCCGTGCTTACGGTGAGTTCAGGACCTAACTATAATAATCTTACTTTCTCAGGAACTGCAGCCAATTTTACATTTGGCGCAGCGATGACGATTGGAGGAGACCTTACGATAAGTAACGGCACAGTAGATATGAATAACTCAGCCAGTGCAAGAACAATTACTTTAACCGGTAATTATAACCAGTCGGGGGGAACATTGGACCTTGGTAGCGGTACGGGATTAACTACGGTAAATATTTCAGGAAATATTACCCAGACAGCAGGGTCAACAACAACGGTAGGTAGTCCAAGTTCTAATAATATCTTTTCTTTTACCGGGCAGCATCTTCAAACGATCAGTTTGGCCGTGCCTGCAAATTATATTTATGTAGATTATTTAGTTGGAAATGGCGATAGTTTACAATTGGCATCAAACCTAAACCTCACCACTTATACAAGTATAACCTACGTAGGAACTATGACAGTAAATAGCAGTGGAACCATAATTTTTCCTGCTGCATACACGATAACGCATTTGGGGACGGCTGTAACTTCGCCGGTATTTTCTTTGAATTCAGGAGCCAAGATGCTTACTGCCAATGCTTCCGGTGTGGATGGTTCTGTGCCTTCTACCAACATGACCCGCACTTATAATGCGGGCGCCAATTATGAATTCAATGGGACAACGGGACAAAACGCGGGGCTGGTAAATACATCTGTCAATAACATTGCTGCATCCGTTTCAGGAATACTTAACCTGAATACAGACGCAGCAGTGGGTGGCACACTAACGGTTAACAGTGGTTGCACTTTTACACCGGGCGCAGCGAATGTTGTAAGCGGAGCAGGTACACTCACGGGAAGCGGTACAGCACAGGTGACCAGGACAACGGCTACTGCAGATTTTAATACGCAATATTCTGTTACCACAAAAACACTAACCAATCTTACAATTGATTATAATGCAACAGGTGCACAAACGATCAATGCACTGAACTATTCAAATCTTACTACAAGCGGGGCAAGAACTTCAAACAGTGTAACGTTTGCAAGCAGTGGTACGATTGGTATATCAGGAGTCTTTAGTCCTATTTCTACCTACACTACAGGAGGCCGGATCATGACCGGTAGCACCATTGATTTTAATGGTACTTCTGCACAAAGCATTCCTGCAATAACATATAATAATCTCACAGCCTCGGGTTCAGGATCAACAAAAACTGCAGCAGGTGCTGTTGTCATCAATGGAACACTCACTATTAATTCCAACGTGATTGCAGATATGGCGGCCTATGACCTGAGTGGCACACTCTCTGCCACAAGCGGCACAGGCACATTAAAAACACAAAGTACTTCCGCTGCACCGCTTCCGGCAGGCAAAACCTGGTCAGGTACAGTTGAATATTATTATGCAACAGGTACTCAGTATGTAATGGGAGGAACCTATGCCGGTTTAACGATCAGCAATACCAGTGGTGCTGATACAGCAACGGCCGCTATATCGGTAAGCACTACATTTACATTGAATACTTCAGCAATATTGGACATGTCGACCTATGTACTCAGCGGCGCCATGACAACAATAACAGGGCTAGGAAGATTAAGAACGCAGAACACTTCATCACTGCCGATACCAACGGGCAAAACCTGGACAGGGATAGTAGTATATAACAGTGCTACGGGCGGACAAACAGTTGTTGCAGGAACATATAACAGCCTTACCAACAATAGTCCCACTGGTGTCAATACAGCTGCGGCTGCCTTTACAGTAAACGGCACACTTACTTTGACTGGCGCCGGTAGTATGTTGGACATGGCAACTTATGCATTGAGTGGCACCCTCACAACTATAACCGGAGTAGGTGCAATAAGAACGCAGAATACTTCATCAACACCTATTCCAACAGGCAAAACATGGACGGGAACTATCGAATATAATAATGCAACGGGTGGACAAACTATTGTTGCAGGAACCTATACCAATCTCTCCAACAGCAATACCAGTGGCACTAATACAGCCGGAGCTGTTCCAACAGTGAATGGTGTATTGACCTTAAACAGTTCAAGTGTACTGGATATGAGCAGCTATGCACTGATCGGAGCAGTAACATCCATTTCAGGAACGGGAACATTAAAAACCCAAAGCTCTTCTTCACTGCCCATCCCATCCGGTAAAACATGGCCTGGCACAATTGTATATAACAATGCAACAGGCGGGCAAACCATAGTGGCAGGGACATACACCAATCTCACCAACAGCAATACCAGCGGCACCAATACCTGTGCTGCAGCTTTATCCGTGAGTGGAACGCTAACCCTGAATTCTTCCAGCGTGCTGGACCTTGTAACCTACGCGCTTAGCGGAAGTATCTCTTCCATAACAGGAACGGGTACACTAAAAACACAGAATACCTCATCAACTCCCATACCCACAGGTAAAACCTGGGCATGTGGCATTGAATATAATAATGCAACGGGTGGACAAACCGTTGTAGCAGGGACATACACCAACCTTACCAACAGCAATACCAGCGGTACCAATACCTGTGCTGCAGTCTTATCCGTGAGTGGTACGCTCACGCTGAATTCTTCCAGTGTCCTGGACCTGGCAAGCTACGCGCTTAGCGGAAGCATCTCATCCATAACAGGAGCGGGTACACTGAAAACACAGAATACCTCATCAACACCAATACCAACCGGTAAAACATGGGCTGGTACAATTCATTATAATAATGCGACCGGCGGTCAAACTATCGTTGCCGGAACTTATACCAATCTTACCAACAATAATACCAGTGGCACCAATACTGCTGCGGCAGCCCTCTCTGTGAGTGGTACCCTGACACTATCCGGCACCAGTGTATTGGATCTTGGCACCTACGCTTTGAGTGGAACCGTATCAACTATAACTGGAACGGGTACACTAAAAACACAAAACACTTCATCCACCCCAATTCCTTCAGGCCAAACATGGACGGGGCCAGTTTACTATAACAGCAGTTCGGCGCAAACCATTATACAGGGAAATTATAGCGACCTCAATGGCACGGGTGGCGACAGAACATTTGATACCACAAGCGCCATTGGCGTATCCGGAACATTTACGCCGGGATCGGGCACATATACCATCACCGGCTCTACTATTAATTTCAACAGCGGCGGAGCACAAAATCTGCCTGCATTTAACTTTTACAATGTTACCGTTTCCGGCGGAAATACAAAATCAGTTGCCGGTAGTGTTGCGGTTAAAAATTTATTGAAACTTGGCAATAATACCACTTTAGCTCTTGGAAATAATTATATCACCTTAAAATCCGATTCATCTAATACAGCAAGCATTGCCGCGGTGCCCACTACAGCAGCTATCACTTACGGTACAGGAGCGTTCACGGTAGAGCGTTATGTAATAGGCAGAAGGAAATACCGCATGATCACCAGCAGTGTAACCACCAGTCCTAATACCACTTTGATCGCAGGTGAAGAGAGTAAATCAATATGGGGTAACTGGCAGAACCAGGGAATAAACACTACCCATAACCTGGGAACCTTTATTACAGGAGGCAACGCGACTGATGGTTTTGATACACAACTGGCCACAGCATCCATGTACACCTACGATGCTGTTAACCGTGTTTTTAAACCTTTCAGCACAGCTAATGGCAAAAACACAAAATATACACCGCTCAAAGCAGGACGGCCTTATTACCTGTTTGTGTATGGTGACAGAATGAACACGGTAACCACGTCCAATCCCAATAATACCGTGCTTACAGCAACCGGCACGGTGCTTTATGGCGACCAGGTATATGATAGTACCGGTATGGTTCCTATCAGTACCACTGTTAATCAGTATTCGCTGTTGGGTAATCCTTATGCAGCAACTGTCGACTGGAAGACGGTAACAAAAGCGGGCGTTTCCAAAACGATCTGGGGATGGGATCCAAACCTGAATTCAACCGGTGGATACGTAACAGTTACTGACATCCTCAACGGAATTCTGATCTCTCCGTTATCATCTGCCGTAAAGATCAGCCAGCAGATACAACCCGGCCAGGCATTCTTTGTAAAAACCATCAGCACTAATCCAAGTGTAACCATTCATGAATCGGATAAGATCAACAACACAACCAATGGTATCTTCAGGGTTACCACTACACCCAACCCGCTGATAGCGATCAATATGTTATATACAGCCAACTCCATTACGTCGCTGGCCGATGGCGTGGTGACTGCATTTGATCCTTCTTATTCAAATGATGTAAATGATGATGATGTAGTAAAATATCCGGGTAGCACCGAAGTAGTTTCTATCTTAAAATCGGGTAACCTGTTAAACCTGGAAACAAGGCAGTTCCCGGGAAACAATGACACGATGTTCCTGAATATGCAAAGATTAACAAAGCCGGTATATACCCTTGAAATTTTCGCACAGGATGTGGTACCGGGTGCCTTCGAGGCCACATTGGTAGATAAATACCTGAACACGCAACAAATTTTATCGCTTACAGATACCAACCATATTGATGTGCTTAGAACCGCAGATCCCCTTTCTTACAGCGCAGACCGGTTCATGATCGTATTTAATAATTTTGGTGCTTTACCGGTAACATTTACTTCGGTAAAAGCGATGCGCCAAAATGATAAGATACTGGTAGACTGGAGCGTGGAAAACCAGGTAAACATCAGTAAGTATACAGTAGAAAGAAGTGCGGATGGCGTTCATTTTACCGGCTTAGGCATACAGGCTGCAAATACCGCTATAACCGGCAATTACAGCTATTCTGACGGGAATCCTTTGAGCGGAGATAATTTTTACCGGATAAAAAGTACAGGCATTGATGGACAGGTGAGTTATAGTGTAATTGTGGGAGTAAAAACAGCAGCAAGTGCAGGAAAATTATCCGTATCTCCTAACCCCATTATAGGCGAAGACATTAATGTGTTGATGGAAAATATTGCTGTGGGCAGTTACAATGTAAGGATCATAAACATGGGCGGTGCATTAATAGCCGCAAAAGATATACAACATAGTGGCGGAACACAGGTGTATACCATACACATTCCGGGTATGGCAGCAGGGATCTATACCCTGGAGTTAACACAGCCCGGGAGTACCCGTTTATTTTATAAGATAGTTAAACTGTAAATAAAAGAAGCTGGTCAAATTGATCGTTACATTGCGCGTGTCGAAATGTAACTATCAATTTGACCAACCTTCACTACATGAAAAGAATTTCCTTTAAGATATTTTCGCGATGTTAAAAAAATACTCTTTTTTTTAAAACCTTTTATGATCATTCAGAAAGTAGCTTCAAATCTTAATTACCTCAACAAATTCACTCTATGAAGAAATTTCACCTAGCTTTCGCAATTTTATTTTTTTCTTATCATGCAATTGCACAGTCACCTGCAACCACAGCAACTGGTTATTTCTTTGCCACCAATAGCAATTACAGCCTGGCTAATATGGCCGGTGGCATACCTGTAATTGGTCCCGGACTGGAAAATGTGGCAACCATTACTTTTGATATGGGTTTCAATTTTAATTTTGCCGGTACAGACTACAACCGTTTTTCTGTAAGCAGCGCTGGTACTATGGGCCTGGGAATTACACCCGTATCTCCCATTTTTTACGAACCCGGTAATACTATTCTCAATCCTTTTTATACTTTTCCCCTTTTCAGTCCATGGAGCGATGAATTGACCACCGCAACTAATGGCGGCGTATCCTATAAAATTTTGACGGTTAACAATTTAAAAAAACTGGTGATCGAATGGCGTGTAAGAGCAAGTACTGATGAGGACACCGCTCACATTTATAATAAAACCTTCCAGGTTTGGTTATACGAAGGATCCAACAGGATACAGTACGTATATGGAAATTCAGATGTAAGGGCTGAGAACAGCTATATCGCCATTGCAAAATCAATTTCTGATTATAAAGTGGTCAATGCAGGCAATCATACTATTGCCATGACCAGCAATAATTCATGGCCCGGGGCCGGACGTACTTATATTTTCAGCCCCGTGGAAATTATTCCGGGAGCTCTGCCTATTTTTCTTGGAGAAGATGGAAGTACTGTTAATATTAATTGTTTTGGGTCAGTCAATGGTTCAATAACATTGGGCACTATTAGCGGGGGAGACGGAAATTATAATATCAATTGGAATGGACCAAATGGCTTTACAGCTTCAGGAACTACAATAAATAACCTCGGTGCAGGTGTATATAATTTTACCATCACTGATGGATCTGGTTCCGAACCTATAACTGGTGCAAGAACGATCACTGAACCTGCAATGCTTGCTGCAACAGTAAGTACCAGCCAGGCCTGTGCCGGAACCAATAACGGCAACATTACGGTTACCAGTGCAGTTGGCGGAAGCGGAAATTATGAGTTCATGCTCAATAACAGTAACTGGCAGGCTTCCGGTTCATTTAATGCATTGGGTGCAGGCTCTTATACTGTACAAATGCGTGATGCATCAAACATTAGCTGCATAAAAACATTGGGTACGCAAACTGTTACAGAAATTGCACTATCTGCAACACTCACTACTACTCAAGCTTGTGCAGGAACCAACAATGGTTCCATCAGCGTCAGTAATACAACCGGTGGCAGTGGCAATTATGAATTCAGCATAAACAATGGCAACTGGCAAACTACCAGCATATTCAATGGTCTTGCCGCGGGTACTTATAGTGTGCAAATGCGGGATGCTGCTTATAATTCATGTATAAAAAACCTGGATAACCAAACCATCACAGAATATTCCTTAAATGCCACCGTAACTTCTACAACAGCTTGTGCCGGCACCAGCAACGGTTCCATCAGCATCAGCAATGCAAGTGGCGGTAGTGGTAATTATGAGTTTAGTTTAAACAACGGAACATGGCAATCTTCCGGCATATTCAATAGTCTTGCCGCGGGCACGTATAGTGTGCAAATGCGGGATGCTGCTTATAATACATGTATAAAAAACCTGGGTAACCAACCCATAAACGAATATTCCTTAAATGCTACTGTATCTTCTATAGCAGCCTGTGCAGGCACCAGCAATGGTTCTATCAGCATCGGTAATGGAAATGGCGGCAGTGGTAATTATGAGTTTAGTTTAAACAACGGAACATGGCAATCTTCGGGCTTATTCCCAGGGCTAAGCGTCGGCACTTATAGCGTACAAATGCGGGATGCTACTAATGCTGGTTGCATAAAATTACTAGGCAACCAAACTGTAGCAGTATTTTCGTTAAATGCTACAGTAAGTACTTCCCCTGCATGCCAGGGTACCAATAATGGTTCCATCAATATCAGCAATCCTACAGGTGGGAGTGGCAATTATGCATACCAGTTAAACAATGGTAACTGGCAAACCGCAGCAATTTTTACCAGCCTTAATGCAGGTACATATACCCTGCACATGCGTGATGCCAATAACACAGGTTGTGTAAAAGATTTTGGTAACATCATCATTGCACAGGCAGTTGCCCCGGCAGTTGCCATTTCGGCAAATACTCCTGCTTTTTGTTCTTCTGTTACTTTAACAGCAAGTGCGTCTAATGCTACCAGTTATGTTTGGAGCAGCGGACAAACGAGCGCGAGCATCAATTTAAATAATACTAACCCGGATGGAACGTACACTGTTGTTGTTGCCAATACCAATGGTTGCAGCGGTTCTGCCAGCTATCAATACGTAAAACAGAATATTCTTACCAATTATACCATTGTAGGGCTTAAAACGATAACCCTTGGTGAAAGCAATACGGTTAACGGTTCTGTGGGTCTTACAGCAGCAGGTCAAACTACCAAGATCGGTAAGAACTCTGTTATTAACGGATTCGTAAAATCACCTGTTATTAGCCTAATGCAGCCGGTAACCATAACCGGTGGTAGTATTATAGGTGTGGCATCAATAACTTTACCAACGATGCTTATCAACACGGCGGTAACCAATAATTTACCAAACCTGAACATTCCGGATGATTATAACGGCCCGGCCATTACCTATAATATAAACCAGTTAACGATTGGTAAAAGGGCTAAGGTTACACTAACAGGCAATATATTTGGGGAAATAACCATTAAAGATGCTGCCGATGTTATTTTCACCGCTTCGGATATCAGTATTGATGACCTGGCTGCCGGAAATGGCACGTCTTTACCTCTGTCCCCACCTCCGCCGCCACCTCCGCCACATTCACCGCCACCGCCACCACCGGGCATCGATTACCTGTCCATTAGTTTTAATCCCAATACCATTATCCGTATAAAAAACACTTTACAACTGGGAGAAAAAAACCTGGTAAATGGTTTTGGCGCTACTTTTTATATGGGTGATGCGAATCCGGATGTAGAAAAGATCACCATAAATGGAAAAAATACAATTGTAAATGCCAATACTTATATGCCTGAGGGTACTATGTCAATCACAGTAGGCCCCGATCAAAGTAGTGTATGCATTATGAATGGTACGCATATAGATGAAATAATAAAAACTGATAGAAATGTTACCTGGTCGGCATTTGATTGCAATGCTGCACCCTTGGGTCGCGGATTCATGCAACCGCAAATTGGCATACCAGCACTAGAAATATTTTCTGTAGCAGAACAAAAACCTGCGCCGGAACAAAAAACTGCAATAGAAAAAGTAAACATACCCAAACAAGACATAGCAGTATACCCAAGTCCTACTACAGGTATATTTATTTTACAACTGAACACAGATGTCAGCAGGGCAGACATCAAAATAGTAAACCCGGCGGGCCTGGAGATAATGCAGGAGAGTCATCCCAACATTGTAAAAGGGCAGGAATTTAAATTTGATATCAGCAAATATCCATCAGGGTTATATTATATAAAAGTGATCACAGGAAACGGAGTTAATACAAAGCAAATTGTAAAATTAAAATAATCCGGTTCCCTTTACTGCATTAAGGGTGCCCGTACCGTTTAAAAAGTACGGGCATTCTTTATTTCTATATGCGGGGTTAAACAGTCAACTTTGGTCATTTTGGTACCCTGCTTTTATTCTTTGGAGGCCTTACCAAAGCAATAAAATACCAGATAAATCGTTTGTGTTGTAGTTTATTTACCACAAAAATGTAAGTTTAACATGCAAAAATCAGATTAGTGGTCAAGTATTAAAATAAGAATATATACATAGTAAACTGCTTTAGCGCATTACATAATGATGAAGAAGAACCGGCATAGCGTAATCAGGTATATTATTCTGTTGCTGTCAATTGCTTTTTCAACAACCGTAAAAGCACAGGACCCAACAGACAGTTTGCCAGGCGATCCCGGTGCAATTTATGTATACACCTATCAAAATCTGAAGTTCGGGGCATTTACCCAGGGCACTAGTGGCGGAACCGTGGGCATTGCCACGGACGGATCACGTTCTGTTACGGGTACTGTGCTTGCACTCAATCTTGGTATCACTTATTTCCAGGCCGTTTTTAATGTGCAATCTCCTACGGGTTCATTGATCTCTATTACCAACGGATCGGATGCCACACTAACGGGAAGCAATGGGGGCTCTATCACGCTGCATATTGGCAGCTCGGATCCGGGGTCTCCTTTCAGTACCAGTATTCCTCCGCCTGGCGTAACAACGGTGAGTATCGGTGGAACGCTGACAGTAGGAAATTCGTCAGCAGCACCACCTGGAGCATATAGCGGAACATTCAGTATCACTTTTAACCAGGAATAATATCCTAAAAAAATAAGTTTAAATCCTAAGAAAAACCAAAGTAAATCCAATAATGACCTTCCGTGCTACATACCTGTTGCTGAAGAACTGCATGCGCAGCCGTATGTTCAATTGCCGGAACCCGCTCCTGATATTTACATTGCTTTTACTTAGCCCCCGGGTTGCACACTGCCAGTCGGAAGATACTTATGACGAGATTTCGGTTGTTCTCAATGTGCAACGTATCGGCAGCGTGGAAATACCTGCTATCATACATAACCAGGAAGCCTACCTGCCGGTAAAAGATATTTTTGATTTTTTGAAGATCAAAAATACCATGTCGCAGGACTTTGATGTACTCAATGGTTATTTTATCGACGCAAAGGCCAAATTCGTTGTTGATAAGGTAAACAGGCAGATCGAATATGAAGGCAAGATCATTAAGCTGGAACCGAATGATCTTATACAGACAGAAAATAACCTGTACCTGAAGTCAAATTATTTCGGGCAGGTGTTCGGGTTAGAATGTACTTTTAATTTCCGCGACCTTTCCGTTACACTCACTACCAAAATAGAATTGCCCGTTATCCGGGAAATGCAACAGGAATTGATGCGCAAAAATGTAAGCCGGCTCAAAGGCGAAAAGAAAGCGGATACTACCATAGGAAGAACTTATCCTTTATTTCACCTCGGTATGGCCGACTGGTCAGTGAGTTCGATGCAACAAACCGGTGAGAAGCCTTACACAAGGGCAGCGCTTTCCCTGGGTGCCAATATTTTAGGGGGTGAAGCAGATGCGTATCTAAATTATACCGGCGACCAGGCTTTTGATCCAAAACAACAATATTACAACTGGCGCTTTGTCAACAATAATAATACATTATTCCGGCAGGTTACCGCAGGAAGGATATTTACACAGTCAACCGCTTCTATTTTTTCCCCGTTAAATGGCGTGCAGATCACCAACACACCTACTACGTATAGACGAAGTTATGGAACCTATACCCTGAGCAATAAAACAGAACCGGGATGGATCGTGGAACTCTATATTAATAATGTACTGGTGAATTTTATGAAAGCCGATGCTTCCGGTTTTTATACTTTTGAAGTGCCGATGGTATATGGCAGCTCTACAGTAAAGCTCCGTTTTTATGGCCCTTGGGGCGAAGAACGCAGCAGTGAACAATACATCAATATCCCTTTTAATTTTATGCCGTTCCAGCAATTTGAATATACTGTTACCGGTGGTATCCTGGAGGATGATCAGCACAGCAAGTATGCACGCGCCAGTTTAAATTATGGATTGAGCAGGCATTTAACCATTGGTGCCGGTGCAGAATATCTTTCTTCGCTTATTACAGGAAAAGTAATGCCTTATGTAAACGCTTCATTCAGGCTGGGATCACGTATCCTCCTGTCTGGTGAGCATGACTATGGTGTGAGGTCGGTTGGAATTTTCAGTTACCGGTCACCATCCAATTTCCAGTTCGACTACAATTATACCAAATACGTTGAAGGACAAACAGCAGTTCAGGGTAATTATCTTGAAGAAAGAAAGGCTGTTTTAACTATGCCTTTTCGTACAAAGAAATTCAGTTCTTTTACGCGTCTTACCATTGACCAGGTTACCTTATTGAAATCGAAATTTACCAGTGCCGAAATGTTGTTATCGGGTGTTTTTGCAAATATGAACGCCAATCTTACCACGTATGCTGTTGTCACCGATTCGCATCCGTTGGTGTACAGTAATCTTGCGGTAAGTTTTCGTCTTCCCAAAGGAATTCGTTTTACACCGCAGGCACAATATCAATACCAGGATAAAAATTTCAGCATGGTCAGGACGGAAGTGGAAAAAAGTATTTCCAATAAAGGTTTCCTGAATATAACTTACGAAAAAAACAATACCACCCACAGCCAGTCCTTCGCATTGGGGTTCCGGTATAATTTTAATTTTGTACAATCCTTTTTCAGTGCAAGCCAGAGCAATCATATCGCAAATACGACAGAATCTGTGAGAGGGAGCCTGATGTATGATAACAACAGCAAATATTTTGGAGCGAATGAACTCACTAATGTGGGCAAAGGTGCTGTAGTTATTTTGCCTTACCTCGACCTGAATTGTAACGGAATGCGTGATGAGGATGAACCAAGGGCTTTTGGTTTAAACCTGCGTGTGAATGGTGGTCGTATAGAACGTAATAACAAGGATACTACTATACGCATTGTTGGCCTTGAATCTTATAATGAATATTTTATTGAACTGGACAAAGCCAGTTTTGACAATGTGGCCTGGCAAATGCCAAAGCAAACCATCAAGGTTGCTGTTGATCCAAACTATTTTAAAATGATAGAAGTTCCCATTGCAGTAGTGGGTGAGGTTTCCGGTTCTGTATTACTGACCGAAGACAACGGGAACAATGGCCTGGGTCGTGTGATCGTGGATATCTATAACAGTAAATCAAAACTGGTGACAAAACTATTGACCGAGTCTGATGGCTTTTTCAGTTTTGCAGGTCTGGCCCCGGGTAAATATACCGCCACTATTGACGAAACCCAGTTAAATAAATTAAAGATGAGCGTTTCAGCTTCAAACCCTTCGTTTACCATTAAACGAAGTATGGAAGGAGACGTAGTAGATAATCTTAAGTTTGTGCTGAAGAAAAATCCCCGGACCGATTAAAAAGGATGAACTTAACATAGTAAAAAAATATATTAAAAAGATTTCTACAAAATGTAGTGTTCTTACTACAATATAATTAGAAGTTCTCCGTTTATACAATTGAAGAACCCTTATTAAAATAATTTAAAATCCAAATCAATGAAAAAAATTATCTCATCAGCATTTATATTGTTAGGCTTTGCCCTCAACTCAAATGCACAGGCAACAGCTACAGCAACAGCTACTGCCACCATCGTAACCCCTATTAGTATTTCAAAAACAGCAGACATGAATTTTGGTAATGTAGCCGTATCAGCTTCAGTAGCCGGTACCGTTATATTAGCTCCTGCCGGAACACGTACTACCGGTGGTGCCGGTGGTGTAACATTGCCTGCAACTGCAGGAACCGTTGCAGCAGCAGCTTTCACTGTGAATGGTAGCGGGTCTTACACTTATGCTATTACATTGCCGAGTACTGCTGTAACCCTTACCCGTGCAAGTGGTTCTGAAACCATGACTGCGACTGCATTCACCAGTACGCCTAATGCAACCGGTACATTGAGTAGTGGTACACAAAATTTAACGGTTGGCGCTACCTTAAATGTAGCTGCGGGCCAGGTTGCAGGTGTCTACACTTCGGGCAACTTTAACGTGACTGTTAACTATAATTAAATATGCGGATTCATAAAAAATGCTGCAAAACTGCAGCGTTTTTTGTGTTCATAGAAATAAATTGTACTTTTTATAAGCCTGTGAAATTAACCAGGCATATATAATAAGTGAAAAAGTACTTTTCGAAAAAAATATCTGAAAATGTAGTGCTACTACTACAATATTAATAGTAGAATTTCGTTTATAATCCTGAAACCCTTTTTTAGAAAAAAATAAATCCGAATCAATGAAAAAAATTATTACTTCAGCATTTGTATTGTTAGGCTTTGCCCTTACCTCAAATGCACAGGCTACAGCAACAGCAACAGCAACTGCTACCATTGTAACTCCCATCAGTATTTCCAAGAATGCAGACATGAGTTTTGGTAATATCGCTGTACAGGCTGCAACAGGTGGTACCGTTATTTTAGCTCCTGCAGGAACACGTACTACAGGTGGTGCCGGTGGTGTAACTTTGCCTGCTGCTACAGGTACCGTTACTGCTGCTGATTTCACTGTTAATGGTAATGGTTCTTACACCTATGCTATTACATTGCCGACTACTGTTACGCTTACCCGTGCCAGTGGTTCTGAAACCATGACTGCCTCTTCATTTACCAGTACTCCTTCGGGAACCGGTACATTGAGTAGTGGCACACAAGATTTAACAGTTGGTGCTACTTTAACCGTAATTGCAGCACAGGTTCCGGGTGTTTACACTTCCGGCAACTTCAATGTGACGGTTAATTATAACTAAGCACTTTTACCTGATAAATAAACGCTACTCTTTTGTAGCGTTTATTTATTTAATTTAATTCTGGAATTTGTATTTGCATTAATTTTACATGAACCCGGTTTTTAATGTATGTGGAACCCGGCAATTTTTTTTAAAAATACCTTTAACTTAATATTGTTCGCTCATCTTATAAAAAAACAATGAAGAAGATTTTAAAGACCCTAACTACTTTATTTTTTCTATCAGGCCTATTATTCTTTTCGCTCTTTTTCTCTTCAAAAACGATGGCACAGGGCAACCTGCTGGTCACTCCAAAAAGAGTGGTCTTTGAAGGCACAAAAAGGTCTGAAGAACTGAATCTTGCCAATATCGGCAAGGATACTGCAACCTATATCATTTCTTTTATACAAATAAGAATGAAGGAAAACGGCGAGTTTGAAAGAATAACGCAACCCGATTCTTTACAAAATTTTGCCGACAAGAACCTTCGTTTTTTTCCCCGAACTGTAACGCTTGGACCTAATGAGGCACAAACAGTGAAAGTGCAGATCACAAAGGCCAATGACCTTGCACCCGGCGAATACCGGTCACATCTATACTTCAGGGCCAGTCCTCCCGAAAAACCATTGGGTGATATTGAACCTGAAAAAGATTCTGTATTATCCGTTCGTTTAATTCCGGTGTTTGGGATTTCCATACCGGTGATTATACGTAAGGGTGAATCTGACGCCAGCGTAAGTATTTCTGAAGTAAAATTTCAAATGCAAAAGGACACTATCCCCTCAATAGATATCACTTTTAACCGCAGTGGCAATATGTCTGTTTATGGTGATGTTTCTGTAGAATATATTTCACCGCAGGGAAAAGTAATAAAGGTTGGCGGGGTAAAGGGCCTGGCGGTGTATACGCCCAACAATAAACGCCGGTTTCACCTGGTATTGAATAATGCCCCGGGTGTTAACTATCGTACTGGCAAACTCCATGTAGTGTATGCCGACCAGTCTGCCAGAACCATTACACTTGCCGAAAGAGAAACTATTTTGAATTAATTAAAATTCACAGTTACATCAAAAGCCTGTGAAGAATACCTGCCCGGAAGTTGCCCGTTATCTACATACAATCCGGCATCAACTTTTATACGTTGTTTACCAAGGTTCAGTGCTCCCTGCTGCGGGAGATTTTCGGTAACCAGGTTCGCCGTCATTTTTTCTATCCCATTAGTATTCACCAGGAGAACAGATCCGGGGAGAGTAATTGTATACACGTCTCCGATACCGCCATTAATAGTAAAATCTGCCGCGGTAACAGTATTTTTAACTGAAAGAATATTTATAAATGCATTATTGACTCCAGGTACATTATTTTTCAATAAAAAATTATCGGAAAAAGAAGTTTTGTTTGCAATCGTTTCAAAACCCTGGTATCCTTCTGAGGTAACCATCAAGGGCGTTACGATCGTTGCAGATGCAAAAGCGTTGGCACTTGACTGTGCTTTTATTTTTACATTGGATACCAGCAGTATCACCGAAATAACAATTAATTTAGCCCCCCTTTTCATACTGCAAATTGCAATTATTAAATAATTAAAAATGTAGCCTTTCGTGATAATTGGTCGTAGTGATATTTCGCAAATGAGGCAGTTATTCTAATACAAATAACTGATACAAAATGTAGGATTGGATAAAATGTGGAGGGGGCTGAATGATAAATGTACTTTTAATATTTGTAAACCCAAAATTATTCTGCGTAGAGATCATAAAAGCGCGGCTACCACTGCGTATTCATTTATTGTTGCCAGTATAGTTACCAGGTATTTCTACGATTGTATAACAACGACACTATCATCACATGCTTTTTTAATTACCTGAAGCTGCGCAAAAGATCATTTGATATTTTTATACAACATCCCATCCTTCATCACCCATTGTACTTGTTGCAGGATCTGGATATTTTTTGTGGGGTCGCCCCTGACCGCAATGATATCGGCAAAGTTTCCGGCTTTTAATTCGCCCAGCAGGGGCTGGCCCAACAGGTCGGCGGCATTGATGGTAGCGGTTTGTATGGCCTGCAGGGGAGTGTAGCCGTATTGCACCATGTATTCAAAGTCTTTTGTTTGCGGTTGATTCCAGTCGTAGCCACCGATATCGGTACCATAGGCAATTTTTATTCCGGCGGCAGTTGCTTTTTTAAACAATGCGGGTTCTGTTTCGGAAAAATATTTATTGATCGGGCTGCCCGCCTTTGCACGTCCTTCAGCAACATAATCATTCACATAAATGGTGGGGCACCAGTACACATTTTTCTGCACCATCAGCCGTATGCATTCATCATCCATGCCAAAGCCATGCTCGATAGAGGACGCGCCGGCATTGATAGCTGCGATTATGCCATCCCGTGTTACAGCATGTGCGGCCATTTTTCTATGGCTGCGCTGTGCCTCATCCCCAATGGCCATGATCTCTTCGGTGGTAAAATTGGGTAAGCCCCGGTAGCTGCCATCAGGGAGTTTATAGTAAGCCCTGTCGGCATAAATTTTTATCCAGTCGGCACCGTGTGCTATTTGCTCACGCACTACTCTGCGAGCCTCATCAGCGCCTGTAATTTCCGCAAGTCCCTTGGGCATAGTTAACTCCCACGCGTAATCGCTTTCCCGGAGCGGATAATGCCCCGTGGTATTGATGGCCAGTGTGGAGACAAACATCCGTGGCCCGGACATCTCTCCTTTTTTGATCGCTTTTTTTAAATCCACATCTGCATAACCAGCCCCCTCGGTTCCAAGGTCGCGGATGCTGGTGAAACCATTCTGCAATGCAATATTACAACTGCGTACAGCCCTTATTGTTCGGTAAGGAACAGATTCCTTTAACACCTGCACGTCATAATCTTCGCTGGTGATATCTCCCTGGAGTAATACATGGGTGTGACAATCAATGAGACCGGGCATCACGGTATAATCCGACAGGTCGATCACCGTATCTGCTTTCAATTTTATTATGGTCCCGGGCGGTGATATCATTTCGATCAGGTTATCTTTTACCAGGATGGTCACATTTTTATTGAGCTGGCCGGTGCGCACATCGAGTACCTGTCCGCATTTAAGAGCGATGGTTTTTTGTGCCGGGGCTGTCTGGCAAAAGCAGCAACTGAGTAGAATGAAAAGGATTCGCATGGTAGTCTATTTTGGTACAACAAAATACAACGATTTTGGCCTGTATGTGAGAGAAATAACAGCCCATTCAAAAATTTACTTAAAATGAGAAATATAAGAGAAATTTTTATTTCCCTTAAGCTTAAAAATAAATTGCTAAACTTATTAGCTAAATATATTTATATCATTTATCTTAGCCTTACTGAAATAAAAGAAGAATGAAAAAGGAGTTAATCACAGAATTGTTTCAACAATTTGAACAGGCTTGTTACGATTACAAAGGTATTGAATGCTGGAGTGCAAGAGAATTGCAGGAAATTCTCGGTTACTCAGAGTGGAGAAATTTTTTAAAAGTAATTGACAAGGCAAAAGACGCCTGTGCCAATGTGGATGAAGAATTAAAGCATCATTTTGTTGACGTCAACAAAATGATAGATTTGGCTAAAGGAGCAAAACGTGAAATCGAAGATATTGCACTTACCCGTTATGCCTGTTACTTAATTGCACAAAACGGGGATGCTAACAAACAAGCCATTGCTTTTGCACAAACCTATTTTGCCGTACAAACCCGTAAACAGGAAATTATTGAACAACGATTACTGGATATTGCAAGGGTGGCAGCAAGAGAGAAACTTTCCAGATCAGAAAAGAAATTATCGGGCATCATTTATGAACGTGGTGTTGATGAAAAAGGGTTTGCCATCATACGCTCCAAAGGAGATGAAGCATTATTTGGCGGTTTTAATACCAATGAAATGAAGCGTAAATTAGGAGTGCCTCTTAAAAGGCCTCTTGCTGATTTTTTACCAACGCTTACCATAAAAGCAAAGGACTTTGCTACCGAACTTACCAGCCATAATGTAATTGAAAAAGAATTGAAAGGCGATACGGCAATCAGCAAAGAACATGTTGACAATAATACAGCCGTAAGAAAGATGCTTAAAGAACGTGGTGTACAACCTGAACAATTGCCCGCAGCAGGGGACGTAAAAAAAGTACAACGTAAATTGGAAACTGAGAAGAAAAAGCTGGTGAAGGTTATTAAAAAGGGGGAATGATCTTATTTGCCGGGTCGTGATTGATATCGCATAAGTATGGAAATGTAAAATGTTGAAGTAGCTGTCTTAAACAGGCAGCTTTATTATTTTGGAGTGAATGAGTACTGTATTTTCTCCGTAACTTTCTATTAAAATAAAACTATGCAAATAAAAAATTTAGGCGGCCAGGGGTTGATGGCTTCGCAATTGGGGCTGGGTTGTATGGGCATGAGCGAATTTTACGGGCCGCGCAATGATGCCGAATCTTTACAAACATTGCAAAGAGCGATTGAGCTCGGTATTACATTCTGGGATACTGCAGATGCTTATGGCCCCTATATTAATGAGGAGCTGGTGGGCAAGGCGTTAAAAGGCAACCGCGATAAAATTACTTTAGCCACCAAATTCGGAATTGTCCGGGATATCAGTAATAACCAGTTGCGTTCGCTTAGTGGCAAACCCGAATACGTGAAACAGGCCTGCGAAAACAGTTTAAAGCGTTTAGGCGCTGAGGTGATCGACCTTTACTACCTGCACCGGGTTGATCCGGCAACACCCGTGGAAGATACTGTGGGTGCCATGTCAGAATTGGTGAAGGAAGGAAAAATAAAGGGTATCGGATTGAGTGAAGTATCTGCGTCTACGCTTGAGCGTATGCATACCACGATACACCCGGTCACTGCCATCCAAAGCGAATATTCATTGTGGACAAGGGATCCCGAAGACTGCGTACTGGAAGTTTGTGCAAAATACGGAATTGCTTTTGTGGCATACAGCCCCCTGGGACGGGGTTTTTTGACCGGTCAGTTCAACAGTTTTGAAGATCTTGCCGCAGATGATTACCGGCGTTTCTCTCCCCGGTTCCAGGGAGATAATTTTGAAAAGAATCTTGATCTTGTTAAAATGATAAAAGAACTGGCCACCAAAAAAAATTGTACGTCCTCGCAACTGGCACTGGCATGGGTAATGGCACAGGGAGAATATATTTTCCCGATCCCCGGCACCAAACGAATCAAATACCTGGAAGAAAATGCGGGTGCATTGGATGTTTCACTTAGTGTGGACGAATTAAAAAACCTCGACACACTATTTCCAAAAGACGTGGCTTCGGGTATGCGTTACCCGGAGAGCATGATGGGATCTGTCAATAAATAACATACATAAAAAAAGGGGGACCGAACCAATGAAATATAAAATTTTTTTCATCATCAGCGTGTGTTTTATCTGTGGTTGTGCTTCCGGGCCTTATTCAACAGCAAACCGAAGTTATAAAAAACAGGCAAGGGCTTTTGCAAAAGAATTGCGCAAACAACCCGCTGCCATTGATAGTGCAATGATGGCTCAACAATGGGTGGGCACCACCAATTTTGGTATGCGCAAACCCAATTTTGTTGTCATTCACCATACTGCACAAACGGCCTGTGACAGTACATTAAAAACGTTTACACTTCCCCGAACCCAGGTAAGCGCACATTATGTGATCTGCAGGGACGGCACCATTCAACATATGCTCAGTGATTACCTGCGGGCATGGCATGCGGGTGCGGGTAAATGGGGGAATGTTACGGATGTGAACAGCGTGAGTATTGGTATTGAATTAGACAATAACGGCTTTGAACCTTTTTCGGATGTACAGGTCAACAGCCTCCTGCAATTGCTGAAACAACTGAAAAAAAATTACAATATTCCTACCGCCAACTTTATTGGCCATGCAGATATCGCACCAAAAAGAAAAGTGGATCCCAGCAAATATTTTCCCTGGCAGAAATTATCGGAAAATGGTTTTGGTTACTGGTATGATACCAGCAATGTAAAAGTCCCGGATAATTTTAATGCCCTGCAATCCCTGCGCATCATTGGTTATGATGTATCCGATTCTGCAGCAGCAGTTAAATCATTTAAACTGCATTTTGAACAGTTGGATAATGCTGCAAAAATTTCTGATGCTGATAAGAAGATCATTTACCAGTTGGCTAAAAAGTATCAGTAACTCCACCCCCTCCGCCCCCTAAAGGGGGAACTGATTATGGAGGAGATTGAAGCGGGAATACAGTTTTATAAATAAAAGGATTTAAATTTCTTAATAAATGGAATACGCCCCCTCTTTTCGTGGAAAGGGCTGGGGTGAGGTGCCGCCTGTTAATTTAATATTACCTGAAGTAAAACATAATGAACAGTTGTAACTTCAAGCAATAAAAGAACTCAAGATGAAGCATACATTTATTTTCCCGGTTATACTCTTTGTTACAACAATTGCTGCAGCACAATCTCCCAAAACAATTACCCTTCCCAATGGCTGGTCGCTTTCCCCGGCTGGTAAAAGTTTGCCTCTGGGCGACCTTCCGTTGAATATGGCCATTTCTTCTTCCCAAAAATATATGGCAGTAACTAATAACGGGCAAGGCAAACAAACTCTTCAACTGATAGATATACATTCAGAAAAAATACTGGACAATATTACAATTGACAAAAGCTGGCTGGGATTAAAGTTCAGCAGTGATGAAAAGTACCTGTTTGCCGGTGGCGGCAATGATAACTGGATACTGCAATACGCCATCGTAAATAATAAACTGCAATTGAAGGATAGCATTAAATTAGGCGATAAATGGCCCAATAAAATTTCTCCGGCTGGCATTGATATTGATGATGCCGCCAATTTACTCTATGTAGTTACCAAGGATAATAATTCCATATATATCATTGATCTTCTTACCAAACAGGTTGTTCAGCAAATACAAATTGATGGGGAAGCCTACACCTGTTTATTATCTCCCGATAAAAAAGAACTGTATGTTAGTTGCTGGGGTTGCGATAAATTAATAATAGTTGATACACAGAAAAAAAACATCAGTTCACAAATTGCTGTAGGTGATAATCCCAATGAGATCTGTCTCACTAAAAACGGGAAATATTTATACGTTGCCAATGCCAATGATAATTCCGTTTCGGTTATCAATGTAAAAGAAAGGAAGGTTGTGGAAACACTTACTTCATCTTTATATCCGGATGCTCCTCCCGGCAGTACTACCAATGGCCTGGCGCTAAGCCCGGATGAAAAAACTTTGTATATAGCCAATGCAGACAATAATTGCCTCGCGGTATTTGATGTGCGTAAGCCGGGATTTAGCGCGTCCAAAGGCTTTATTCCCGTTGGCTGGTATCCCACCTGTGTGAAAGTAGTAGGTAAAAAAATATTTGTAACCAATGGCAAGGGATTTTCTTCTTTCGCAAATCCACTTGGCCCTAACCCTACTAAAAAAGCAGTAAAACACCAGGCAGCAGGTGATGATGACGGGCCTCAATATATCGGAAGCCTCATGAAAGGAACCCTCAGTATTATTGATATCCCGTCTCCGAAACAATTAAGCGTCTATTCGCAACAGGTATATAAGAACACCCCGTACACAAAGAAAAAAGAAATGCTCAGTCAGGGTGAAGCCGGTAATCCCATACCCAAAAAGATAGGCAACACATCGCCCATTAAATATGTGTTTTATGTCATCAAGGAAAACCGCACATACGACCAGGTTTTGGGTGATGTGAAGGAAGGCAATGGGGACGCCAGTCTTGTTTTGTTTGGAAAAAATGTAACACCCAATCAACACGAACTGGCAAAGGATTTTGTATTGCTGGATAATTTTTATGTAGATGGAGAAGTGAGTGCCGACGGGCACAACTGGAGCATGGGCGCTTATGCAACAGACTACCTGGAAAAGAACTGGGTAACCAGCTATGGTCACCGGGGTGGCCGATATGACGCCGAAGGCACCAGAAAGATCGCCAATAATAAAGGAGATTTTATCTGGGGTGATTGTAAAAAAGCCGGTGTGAGTTACCGGACATACGGGGAATTTGCAGATGACTACAAAGCGAATATCCCGGTGCTGGAAGGCCATTTTTGTACATACTACACCAGTTGGGATCAAACGGTAAGAGATACTTCAAGGGTAGGACAATGGAAAAGGGATTTTGACTCACTGGTAGCCATAAATGCACTCCCGCGGTTAAATACAATAAGGCTGATCAATGACCATACGGAAGGCATGAAAAAAGACAGGCCCTCGCCTTTCGCACACGTGGCGGATAACGATCTTGCGGTAGGAATGCTTGTTGATTACCTCAGTAAAAGCCCGGTCTGGAAAGATTGTGTAGTGTTTATCCTGGAAGATGATGCACAGGATGGCCCGGATCACGTAGATGCACACCGAAGCCCGGTTTATATTGCAGGTCCTTATGTAAAAAGAAATTTTGTTGACCATACTTCCTATACCACCAGTGGTGTCATCCGTACTATGGAATTAATTTTAGGATTGCCTCCCATGAGCCAGTATGATGCTGCGGCAACTCCCTTATGGAGATGTTTTACATCAAAACCGGATAACAGGGGTTATACCGCATTGCCTTCCAATATTAATTTAACGGATAAAAATTTAGTATGGAATGAATTAGCGGAGCGGTCTGAAAAATTTGACCTGAGCAAGGAAGACCTTGTACCCGAGAAGGAATTCAATGAAGTGATCTGGAAAGGGGTGAAAGGAATAAATTCGGTGATGCCAGCACCAAAACGGGCAGCATTTGTGAAAGTATCTGCAAAGAAAGATAATGATTGATATCCTGCCACAAAGGGCACAGAAGCACAGAAAAGAATATTAAGGTATATTAGTTAAACGAAATCACACTCCTCTCCTCCAGGAGAGGGTGGGTGAGGTAAGAGCTCAACTTTCACTGATCATCCAAAGTAGATTCCCCTTTACCATTTGCACCGGCAAAGGATTTTTGATCGTACGCTTACTGAATATTTTTTTAAGAACAGGGACTTTTTCTTTTCCTGAAACCAAGAACAAAATTTGTTTCGACCTGTTGATCAGTGGCATGGTAAAGCTGATACGGTAAACATTTTTGGAGGCAACATATACTTCTTTCACCAAACGTTTTTTTTCTTTAAGTAGATCCGATCCCGGGAAAAGCGAAGCTGTATGGCCTTCTGCGCCCACGCCTAAAAGCATGAGGTCAAAGGCCGGAGACCTTGTGCCTAATATTTTCTTAACCGATCTTTCGTAAACCAATGCGTCTTTTGCAGGGGTGGAGTTTGTAGGTACGGCAAAAATATTTTTTGCGGGCAGCGGAATGTCTTTCAGCAGGTTTTCCCATGCCATTTTATAATTACTTTCTTTATCAGTATGCGGCACATAACGTTCATCACTGAAAAAAATGAAAACTCTTTTCCAGTTGATATTGCGGCTATATGCATCCGTCGTCAGCAATGTATATAAATATTCGGGCGTATGGCCGCCACTCAATGCAACTATAAATTTGTCGTTTTTGATGATGGCCTTTTCATATTCTGTTACAAAGAAATGAGCTGCCGCAATGCTCATCATTTCATACGTCTTATATAATAGCATGTTGATATTTTTTTAGTATTCATTTAATACCATTCCCTTCCATCTCTTTTTAGCAGTTCCTCTGCTGCCCGGGGCCCCATGGAACCGGCTGCATAAAATTTAAGATCGGGCCTGGCCTGTTTTTTCCATTCATTGATCACAGGCATAACTACTTTCCATGCCGATTCTACCTGGTCTTTGCGCATAAAAAGCGCTGCATCGCCCTTCATGGCATCCAGTAATAATGCTTCATACGCTTCCGGTAATTGCTGATCATAATTTTCCCTGTAGGTAAAATCCATTTCTACGGATTTCAGTTTCATTTCAAGGCCGGGCACCTTACTTTCAAACCACAAACTTATTTCATTATCGGGCTGTATGGATATGATGAGACGATTGGCTTCACAATCATCTCTAAAAATTTTATGCGGCGTATCTTTAAACTGGATCATAATGAGGGAGCTTTGCTTGCCTAAACATTTCCCGGTACGCAGGTAAAAAGGTACATTCCTCCATCTTTCGTTATCAACAAAAAACTTGCCGGAAAAATAGGTTTCCGTAACAGAGCCTGGTGCCACCTTCTCTTCATTTCGGTAAGCGATCTGCGGGGTATCTTTTATTTTTCCTGCCGTGTATTGCGCCCGGATGATATTTTTAGCAATGGTGCTTTTAGTAAATGGCCTGATATTTTTTAATACGCTTAGCTTTTTGTTCCTGATCTCCTCTGCATGCAGGTTCTTTGGTGATTCCATTGCAATCACACAGAGCAACTGCAATAAATGATTCTGGATCATATCCCGTATTGCCCCGGCCTGTTCATAATAACCGGCCCGGCTGCCCACGCTTACACTTTCGGCAACGGATACCTGCACATGGTCGATATAATGTTTATTCCACAAGGGTTCAAAAACATAATTTGCAAACCGGAAGGCCATGATGTTCTGTACCGTTTCCTTCCCCAGGTAGTGATCGATGCGGTAAATTTGTTTCTCATCAAAGCGCCTGGTTAAAAAAACATTTAGTTTTTTAGCGCTTGCGAGGTCACTTCCAAATGGTTTTTCAATAATGATGCGGTCCTTATCTTTTTGCGATGCGGTCTTATTCTTGTACAACTCTTCACTGATCACTTCTATGAAACGTGGCGCAACGGAATAATAGAACAACCGGTTGTAACGCTGGCCTGCCCTTGTATCCACCGCGTCCAGTTGTTTGCTAAGGGTATCATATAATGCTGCATCCGTAAAATCACCCTGCAGGTAAGTCACATGGCTGCTGAAATTTTTCCATGCCATTTTATCTGCTTTGCCGCTTCTGCTGAACTGATTTATTCCTTCCAGTAAATGTTTTTTATACGCATCTTCTTTTATTTCCCCATGATCAATAGCTATAACTGAAAAAAGTTCAGGCAGGTGGTCGGTCAGGTATAAATTATACAGGGCAGGAATTAATTTACGCCAGCAAAGGTCGCCATTGGCTCCGAAGATGATGATTGATTGAGGGAGACGGGAAGGGCCCCGCGGGTCAATATTTTTATTTTTTTTCATTTTATTTATTTCCAATCAGTATGAAAAGTTCCGGGTGCATCAATGCGTTCATAAGTATGTGCACCAAAGAGATCCCGTTGAGCCTGTATCAGGTTAGCAGGTAGTTGTCGGGTAAGGCAGGCGTCAAAATAATTTAGTGTAGCCGCAAATGCTGCTACCGGTATACCCGCTTCCATGGCGAGACTGCACAGATGTACTGCTTCATTCCTCAACCCACTTAATCGGTTTACAAATAAAGGAGATTGAATAATATTATCCAGGGCAGTATCCTCCAGGTAAGCATTGCGCAATTCATTCAGCATAGCAGAACGGATAATGCAACCGCCTTTCCAGATCCTCAATACTTCTGCGATATTGATATCATAATGATATGTTTTCGATGCCTGCTGTAACAGTTCCAATCCCTGTGTATAAGAAAGGATATACCCAAACTGCAGTGCATTTTTACAAGTGTTGATCAGTGCATTTTTATCAACCGCAGGATATTTATTTTCCGGAGGATATTTTTTTGCTGCCTCCACTCTTTCATCTTTCATTGCCGAGAGATAGCGCATACTCACGGCAGCATCAATGGTTGGAATGGGCACATTCAGGTCCATCGCACTCTGGCTTGTCCACATACCGGTGCCTTTTTGCATGGCTTTATCCAATACCATATCCACTAACAGGTTACCCGTCCGGTCATCCTTTTTTAAAAAAACATCCGCGGTGATCTCCATTAAAAAACTTTGCAGTTCGGTCTTATTCCATTCTGCAAATACCTTTTGCAGTTCATCATTGGTTAATCCGCCCGTATTTTTCAATATCCCGTACACTTCACTGATCAGCTGCATCATCGCATATTCAATGCCGTTATGTACCATTTTGGTATAATGACCGGCGGCCCCGTTCCCGATAAAAGTTACGCAAGGCCCTTCATCTGTAGTAGCAGCAATGCTTTCAAGAATATTTTTTACTTCGTTAAAACTTTGTATGTTACTGCCGGGCATCATGCTGGGTCCCAGTCTTGCACCTTCCTCGCCTCCGCTTACACCCATACCCATAAAATGAATACCACTGCCCTGCAGTTGCGTATAGCGTCTGTCCGTATCAGTGAAGTGCGAATTGCCGCCATCAATGACAACATCATCTTTTTGTAATAAGGGAACCAGGTCATCCAGTACTGCATCCACGATCTTACCGGCAGGCACCAGTAACATGATCTTTGCCGGCTTTTCAAGGTTGTTCACCAGTTCTTCTAAACTAACAGCAACGGTTACTTGCTTTCCAGCACCTTCAGTTAATAAACGCTGCTGCTGTGCCGTATCCCTGTCGTAGCCACAAACACTGAAACCATGATCGGCAATATTCAATACCAGGTTTCTTCCCATGGTACCGAGGCCGATCATTCCAAATTGGGCTTTGTTCATAAATAATTATTATAGCGGTGTGTTCAGTTAAAATATTTTCCAACTACCGGCAATTTAGGCAATTCTTTCCTCTCAATAGCAGCCACAAACATGGTATAAAGCAGCAATAACAAAGCCGCTGATGCCAGGTTAAAAATACGACTACCCCAGATCGTTATTATACCTTCATGCATAAAATATATCAATACTGCAATGACCAGGTAAGCCAGTAATTTTTTCCATGCATAGGGGATACGGTATTCTTTTTGTCCCCATACAAATGATATTACCATCATACTCCCATAGCAGGCGAAAGTAGCCCATGCGCATGCCATATAGCTGAAATGCGGGATAAAGAAATAATTGATCAAAAAAGTAATCACCGCACCGGCAAGAGTGATCCATGCACCAGACATGGTTCTGTGCGAAAGCTTATACCAGATAGACAAATTATAATAAATGCCCAGGAACATGTTGGCGAGCAGTAATATCGGGACAACGCCAAGCCCCGCCCAGTATTTGGGGCCAATAAAATGTTTCCATACCGGGATGAACAGGCTCACTACAAGAAACATGACAGCAATGACGATCACAAAAAATTTCATTACCCTTGCATAGACCTTTTGCGGGTTCAGGCCTTCAGACTGTTTGAAGAAAAAAGGCTCTGCACCCAGGCGGAAGGCCTGTACAAATAAGGTGATCAAAATGGATAATTTATAACAGGCATTATAAATACCTACCTGCTCTTCCCGGAACTCCGTGGTGCCCGGCAACCACCATACCAACATGAGCCTGTCGAATGTTTCATTGATCATGCCGGCCATACCCGCCACTATCAGCGGCATGGAATAGATCATCATTTTCTTCCACAACTTAATATCGAATTGAAAACGGATCTGTGCGAACTCTGTTGCCAGTAAAAGTAATGTAACCCCCGACTGGATGAGATTGGCCAATATCACGTACACGATAGGGTTAGTGCCGGGGTCATATATTTTATTGATCCAGCTGCCGGAATCTTTTTGGAAATGACGGGGGCAATACCTGATAAAGAACCAAACGAAAAAGATATTCACCAGTATACCTGCGATCTTTACAAATGCAAATTTTTTAGGCCTCCCCTGCTCCCTTAACCGGGCAAAGGGAATCGTGCTCAATGCATCAAATGCAATGATAAAAATACTCAGTTGTATGATCCCCGGAAACTCCTGAAGATTGATCACTCTTCCAAAAACGGTTTGATTAAGCCATAAAAGAGTGGTCAGTAATATCGTTGAAAAGAATAAGGATAAGGCCGCAGTGTTGTAGATCGTTTTTTTGTATTCTTCCTTTGATGCGAAACGGAAATAAGCTGTTTCAAAACCATAGGTGAATATCACATTGAGTATGGGAATGGCAGAATAGATCAACCCGTTTTTTCCGTAATCACTTGTTTGTGCCAGGTTATACGTGAGCAAAGGAGTAAGCAGGTAATTAATGAACCTTGCAGCAATGGAACTGGCTCCATACCATATCGTTTGCCCTGCTAATTTTTTAATACTGCTCAATACCAGTTGTTTTAAGCTTCAAATTTACTTTTATAATTCATAATTATTGATTTATGGCTTGAGGTACATACATTTCTTAACAAAAACTATCTTTCCCTGAAATAAAAACATTTCTTTCCCCGGAATCGCCAAAAATTTTACCGTTCAGCAAAGCGCGGGTTATGTATCAGGGTGGAATCGGTGAGTGTATTCAGGAAATAGATCAGCCAGGTTTTTTCCTGGTTGCTCATGGGAAGCCGGTTTTTCAGCAGACTGTCTAAATTGGGCTGGTTGGTTTGTATGCCCGTGCGATAGTGATCTATTACCTGTCCCAATGTATAAAAATGGCCGTCATGCATGTAGGGATAAGTCAATGCCACATTGCGGAGCGTAGGCACTTTAAATTTTAAGGAATCCCTTTTATCACCGGTTATTTTCATGCGGCCATAATCAATTAAAAAAGTATTCAGCGGCATTCCGTTATTGCGGAATGAATTATCTGTGAACAGCGGTTCTTTATGGCATCCTGCACATTTTGCTTTAAATGTATTATATCCATTCAGTTCACTGGCTGTAAAATTTCTTTCTCCTCTTTTTACCTTATCATATTTTGAATCTGATGAAACAATACTTCCGATAAACTGTGCCAATGCTTTTAACATGCGCTGGCTGTTGATCTCAGTTGTTCCGAACGAAGCTTTGAATAACCTGAGATAAACGGTATCTTTTCTCAGCTTTCTTAACACACTGTCAATATTTTCCGCCATTTCATTTGCTGCGGTTAAAGGTGACAATGGTTGTACCTCGATATGATTGATACCTCCATCCCACTGCAGTTCCGTCATCCAGGCAAGGTTCAGTAAAGCCGGGGCATTACGTTTGGTGAAAGAATTATTAAAGCCGTGGCTGAAATCGTGTTCAAAATTAGCAAATGCCGCAAATTGCTGGTGGCAACTGGCACAGGGAAAATTCCCATCCTTACTTAACCTGCCGTCATAAAATAATTTTCTTCCCAGTTGAAAACCCTCTTCGGTCAACCTGTTCTTCGCAAAAATATTTGTTGGAGGTTTGGGCCATCCTTCCGGTATTTTAAAATCAAGATAGGTTGGTTTGAAGGGGCCATTCAAATCCTGCCCCGCTCCCATGATGAGCAACGCGCTGCAAATAAATAACAAAAAAGATATGATGACCCGGAACTTCAATTTAATTAGGGGTGATGGTTTGAATGGAGAACATATTACTGTAATTGGCAGCGATCTTTTTTGCCAGTTGCCCCGGCGTGCTGCACACAGGTGTTTCGGTAATGGCTACACGATTTTTAGCCTGCCACCATTTACTGAGATCGGTTTCAATGATGATCTCCGTGATCTTTCCTTCGGTAACGATGATGGGTTTTACAGCAGACAGGTTTATTTTTTGTATCACATTATCCCGGCCCCTGTACCCGCCGATATGGTATTCCATGCGCTGTTCAACAGCAGTTGACACCGGTGATATACCTTCTAACTTTGCCATTACATAACCATTGTTCCATGTCCAGAACATATCATTCATGGGATCCAATGCACCGGTTTGCGCACCACTGCAATTTTTTATGCTGTCAACTCCCAATAAAAAAAACAGGTCATTGTATTCCCCTTCGTTCACCCGGTAACTAAACCTTAGCGAAGCAGTGTCCCTTGCATCAACGAGGTGATAACTTTCTTTTTCTTTTTGTTGGGATATTGCATTGTTCAGAGACAGGTTGCTGATGTAATATTTGAATTTAGAGACACGGTAGGATTCGCCAAAAACATTGGTATATTCTCCGCTGTCCAATACAAGTGGCGTACCACTCACGGTATTTTTAAAATTGATCTGTATGGTACCCGTTCTGATCTTTGGCAGGCGCAGGTCGGTGAAGTTTAAAAAGAGTATTGCGCTTACCGGCATCAACAGGATGAAAATAAAAGAATAGCCCGAACTGTTTTTTTTCGGGTTATTCATTGTGGGAAATTTTCTTCCTGTTTTCTTTGATGGCTGCATTTTTCTTTTTGCTTTCCAGTCTTTTTCGTTTAGACTCCGCAGAAGGTTTGGTCTTTTTTCTTTTTTTGGGTATGATGAGTGCCTGTGTGATCAGCTTGTTCATCTTTTTTATTACCTGCTCTTTATTGCCCAACTGGCTTCTTTCTGTTTGGCTTTTCACCAATAAATTTCCATCTGCGTTAATGCGTGTCGCCAATTTTTCATGAATACGGTTTTTTTGTTCCGGCGAGATCAATTGTGATGCATTAACCAGCCAATAGCCTTCCACCATCGTTTCCACCTTATTCACATTCTGGCCTCCTTTTCCTCCGCTCCGGGCCGTTTTAAATTTAATCTCGGCTAATATATCTGTCATCTTATCAAAATTAAGTATAAAATGAGGCAATTTGCAGCCTAATCTGCTTTATTTGGGTCTATTATTTCGGTATGAACGAAAAATTTTACATTTTTGCAACAAACCAACCGATTAGAGATGATCAAAGGCATATATCATTCATTAACAGAACGCAAAAGTCAGGGTAAAAAATCATTTGCAGTACTGATCGATCCGGATAAAGTGAACGACCGGAATATTACTCAATTGGTGGAGCAGGCTGTAGAAGCAAAAGTCGATTATTTACTGGTAGGGGGAAGTCTGGTTGTTTCCAATTACCTGGATGAATGTGTACAGTTGATAAAAAGAAATTGCAGTATTCCTGTGATGCTTTTTCCGGGAAGCCCTTCGCAGGTAAGTAAATATGCAGATGCGCTATTGTACCTGTCATTGATAAGTGGCCGCAATGCCGATCTGTTAATTGGGCAGCATGTTGTTTCTGCACCGTTGGTTAAACAAAGTGGTTTGGAAATTATACCTACGGGTTATATGGTGATCGATGGCGGAGCGCCTACTACTGTTTCATATATTTCCAATGCAGCACCCATACCTGCAGATAAAAATGAGATAGCCATGTGTACTGCAATGGCCGGGGAAATGCTGGGCATGAAATTAATTTATATGGATGCGGGCAGTGGTGCCAAACGGGCTATCACTGAAGAAATGATCGCGATGGTTTCCAAAATAATTTCGGTTCCACTGATCATTGGCGGCGGCATTACGGAGCCGGAAAAAGCCTACCTCAATTGCAGGGCCGGGGCTGATCTCATTGTTGTTGGAAATGCAATTGAAAAAAATGCTTCTCTTATAAAAGAAATGGCGGCAGCTGTGCACAGTGTGCCCGTGAATGTGTAGTTATTTTGTCATCAGCCCATATCATTATTCAACATCGTCCCCGGCGGGGTTCACTTTTACGGCTTACCAATATTGAACTTTTATTCTCCCGCAGATCCCGCTGAAAACACAGATTTTTCTATTTACATATTTTTTTTGCTAATTCTGCGATATCTGCGGGAAAATACCTGATCCAGGACAAAAAGTAATGATGGACCAAGACCTGGCAAAGCTTTACCATGTTGAAACAAGAAGACTAAATGAGCAGGTAAACAGGAACAAAGAAAGATTTCCTGAAGATTTTATGTTTCAGCTTACAAGGGATGAATATGAAAACTTGAGGTCGCAAATTGCGACCTCAAGTTGGGGTGGCACGAGGTATATGCCCATGGCCTTTACAGAACCAGGCGTAGCCATGCTTTCCAGTGTATTGACCAGTTCAACAGCCATCCGTGTAAATATACAGATCATACGTGTGTTCACAAAAATGAGAGCCCTGCTGTTGACGCACAAAGACATTTTATTGCAATTGGAAAAAATGGAAAAGAAAATTGGCAGCCACGATGAACAGATAGCATTGATCTTTGGTTATTTGAAAAAATTATTGAATCCGCCACAAATGTCCCGGCCAAGGATTGGTTTTAGAAGAAAGGATGAAATGGATTGATATGCGTATATCCAGACAATTCCTGAATCAATCCACAGGCAGCCCCTTCAATACTCCCTCCAAAAAAAATCTCAATGCCGATGAGCGCTGTATTTCCAGTATATAATCTTCTTCACGGCCGTATGCTTTTAATTCAAACAATTTTTTCAGTGATTTTTTTAATGGGCTGTTGCGGCGAAGTTCCGCTTCGTTGCTTAGCAACAGCATACACCAGTTCTTTAAAATGAAATTTATTTTCTCCTCCTGGTAATTTTTTATCTTCAGCAGCGTGGCCATTTTTATAACAGCCCGCTCTTCTGCTGGTTTACGGTTGTTATGAATTTTTTTTTGCAGGATGGCTGCATAGGCTCTGCTCAGGTCAGTTGCATCAAACCTTACCGCATTATTTTGCAATACCAGTTCCAGCCTTGAATCAGCCAGCTTTTTTAAAATGGATGCAGGGCTGCGGTAGCCGGGGGTTGATCTTATTTTCAATGCTTCTGCTGCCGCAAGTTCACGCTGTGCCTTGCCGACCGGGCGGAAGCCTGCATGATAATAGACCCAGAATGCTCCGGAGTGTATGCCATCACTGTTTTCTTTTCCTAACTGGTAGGGGTCAACGCTGAAACGTTTTAAACGATACACTTTGCTGTGCAGCCGCAACACCTGCTCAAAAATGTACTGCGATTCACCACCTCGGTAAGCGGGGAAAACATTGAGGCCAATGCGGGCACTGTTGAATAATATCCAGGTGGCTGCATAAGCTATTGGTAACCCGTTCTTAAAAACCACATATCCCATATAGCTGTCAATGGGGTGCCGCCGTTCGGGCACCATGCCCATAAGCGCCACCGTTAGCCCTCTTGGCAAGCGATAGTACGATACCAGCCTGGCAGCCGTAAAACTGACAGGGTCAATTTCGCGAAGATGGCGAACAAGTATCATCCGGCTGCAATCAATGATCTGCGTTGCTTCTGCTTCATCCAATCGAACTCGTATGGGTAATGTAACGATCTGCTGTTTTATTTGTTTCCTGATAAGTGAACGATGGTAATACGGCGTTGTTAAATTGCCGGTAAGGGCACAATGGGAGGAAAAATTAATTTCTACATTTACACCAATAGCATTCCAAAGTTCATCTTTTACTTCGGGCCGGATATCAGTTCCGTCGAAAACCGCGATCAACCGGTCCAGCATCGTTTCTTCTTTTTTCATTGATTGCCCCAGCCACCCCCTCCATGCTGCATTGGCATCCTGCAATATTTCTGATTCTACTTTTGGCATCACTACCGACAGGATGGATTGTATTTGTGCGTCATCCATTTCAAAGGAGCTGAACTGGATATCATTGGGATGCGTTTTTCTCAGCCAGTTTACCATTTCAAAACTGAAAGCTGCACATAGCCTCGTATTGGTTATGCCTGTATTGAATAAGCTGTGCTGCATTTTTTCATTGTCCTGTACATATAACTGAAGTTGCTCTAATGACCGCGAGGCGAGGGTGTAAATACTTTTATTGTCGGGGTGCGCCATAAGAAACAGCAGCGCCTCATAAAAAGATTGCAATGCTTTTTTATTGGTAACCTTTTTGAGGCTGATGCTTTGGAGCAAATGTATTTTTTCAGTTGCAAGATCTTTTCCATACCGGTTGCGTATAGAAATTAGACGGGTGATGCTGCTGTTGGTTTTTTGCATGGTAGCTGATTAACCCCGACAGCGGTCGAAGACCCTGCCTGCCGGCAGGCAGGCCTGTTGGCGGTAAAAATAAAATTAATCTCTTTTCATTATTTCCATTGCCAGGGTTTGTCTCATAACTATCAGACCCGACAGGGAAACATACGCAAAGCCGACAGGAGGGCTCGTTTATTTCTTTGCCTCAAACAATGTCCATGGATAAGATTTCATATCCGTTAAATATTTATTCATCCAGGCGTACTCCGGATGAGCAGCGTAAAATGTAGCGCCAATAAAATCCTGTCCACAGGGATGGCCCATATGAGCCCAGAACTGCATATTTGCAGCAAGGGCCGCCGTGGTGACCTTGCCCTGCACAGCTCCCATCGGGTAGTAGGCAGGCTCACTCCACTCTGTACAGCCCTTGGCATCTTCATCAATATGGCCGCAGATCACACAACGGTTGTTGGCATTTTTCCCCGATGATGCATCCACGTGATCGGCCTCAATTTGTTTACCTGTTTCTACATCTATTTTTCCTTTCAGATCAACGAGTACTAATTTCTCCATTCTTTTTTTACGGGCATTGGGAGATGTGGTAGAGTCATGTACGTTAAATGTTGTTTCTTCTTTGATTAATTTGGGATCGCTGGGGAAATTACTGCCTATCATGGCGGTGTCTTTGCTGCGCCATACGCGGTAATCTTTTAATCCCAGTTCCAACTTGGCTACTTCATTTGTTTTGGTATCGCCGATCAGCCAGTCATTTGCATAACCGCCATTATTGCCTTCGGTGAAGATCTTTACCACGTCATCAATGCTGTTGCTGTACTGCGCCGCCTTACGGGCACGCATAAACTCAGGGGAGCCGGTCGTATCAAAAAGATTGAATTGCGTAATGGTGGTTTCGGTGATCAATATTCCATTGGCGGTAATTAAAAAATCATCCCCGCTGTGAATAAAGCCGGGCATGCAGTCCATTAAAATGTGATTGCCTTTTTGAGGAACAATATCGGCCACCACATTCCAGTGTTGGCCTACAATGTAGGCTGTCCAGTTATTATGTCCCATCACTATTTTTCCGTCTTTAGTATAACTGCCGGTTGCAATAAATGCGCTGCAGTTGCCAGGAGCTTTATTGTCGCCGCTGTGGGGCGTTGCGGCATTCATTAATGAGGGAACATAATAATACACTAGCTCTTCCATGGCATTGTATGCAGTGATATCAAGGCTGTCGTATTTTTTATTTTGAGCATGCAATCCATCTACAATGCCGTTGATCTCGTCTTTATATTCGCGGTCTAATTTATTCCACAGGAAACTTTGTGCGGCGTTGCGGTAGAACTGCCAGTCTTTCTTTGTTTCATGCTGGAGATAATATCCCATCATTTGAATCGTGCTGTCAATTTCATTGGCCACTAAATAACCATGTTGGTAACCAATATCGGCAGGAGCGCCCTCGAGGTGTACGTAGATCCAGCCATTCTTATCTTCCCGCGAGGCTTTACCAAGACGGTTGCTTTTTTTTGCAGTATTGCATGAAAATAAACAACAAAGAATGATCGTCGGCAGTAAGAATGTAACTGAATACTTTTTCATGATGAAGGTTTTATGATTAGAATATCAAATCTATAAAAAAAATTCCGCAAAGGTTAGCCATAGATCACACAAATCAGCACAAATGAATGCAACAAATGAACTATGGAGATCAGTGCACTCACTGGCTGCTTCCTTTTTCCCCTACCTGCATGCCTGCTGTGGCAAAAATTCCCGACCTTTCACCCATGAAAAAATTCATCCTCTTCCATTTCGGCTTTTTTATGCTATTCAGTGTCCTTGCCCAAAACAAACCTGCTTATATTTTGTACAATGCAAACGGTAAAAAGGTGTCCTATAAAAAAATGATAAGGCAACTGCTGGAAAAAGATATTGTACTGATCGGTGAGTTTCACAATAACCCCATCAGCCACTGGATGGAACTGGAGATCACTAAGGATTGCAAACAAACCCGCAACCTGGTGCTGGGTGCTGAAATGTTTGAACAGGATAATCAAGCCGCACTGGACCTTTATTTGCAGGGAAAATTATCCCCAAAAGGGTTGGACTCCATGGCCCGGCTCTGGAAAAATTACCCTACCGACTATGCGCCGCTGGTAAATTTTGCCAAAGAAAATAATATTGTGTTTGCCGCTACGAATATCCCACGCCGTTATGCGGCCATCGTTTCCAAAGGTGGATTTGAAGCATTAGATACCATCCCTGCAAAAGAAAAAACATGGATGGCCCCGCTGCCCATTGCATACAATGCCGACCTGCCCGGCTATAAGAATATGCTGACGATGATGGCAGGGCACGGCACGCCCAACATGCCAAAGGCACAGGCCATCAAAGATGCTACCATGGCTTATTTTATTTTAAAATATTTTGTACCGGGTTACCTTTTCATTCATTATAACGGCAGTTACCATTCAGAAAATCATGATGGTATTGTGTGGTGGCTGCAACAGGCTAAGCCGGGAATGAAAATTGCAACCGTTACTACCGTTTCGCAAAAAGATATCAAACACCTGCTCAAAGAAAATAAAAATAAGGCCGATTTCATTATTTGTGTGGATGAGGATATGACGGCTACATACTAAGAAGGGGGATACATTAATTTTCTGGCACGATTTTGTTTTATATAAATAAAACGAAAGATCATGTATAAAGATCCCTTAAAGCCGGATTCAGGTACAGGCCGCATCTCAGGTGGTACACCCGAAAAACCGGGAAATCATATGCCGGAAAGGTTGATAAGTATAAAAATGGTGACTACTTACCAGAAGAACAGGTTTTATGAGCATCCGGTTAAAAAAACACCCCGCAATCATTTTTTTATTTTAAAATTTGTATTGTTATGATACGGAAATTAAAATCGGGTGAATACCGCCTTTACTCCCGGAAGAAAGATACTAAGACAAACCAACGCCGCAACCTGGGAACTTTTTCTACATTGGCCGCCGCAAAAAAACATGAACAGGAAGTGCAATATTTTAAAAGGCATTGATCAAAATGTCAAAGGCCGGCTGATATATCAGCCGGCCTTTTTCTCTTCAAGCCCCTTAACAAACTTATGGGTAAGTTAACAGGCTACCCATCTTCACTTTTATATGTAGAGGTATTCTGCACTTATTTATTTCTCATTGACCTTTTGGCAAAAGCCCTGATGGGATTTTTTCCTGCAGAAGCAAGGTGGATCTTACTATGCGGGTCTCCTTTTGCAGTTGCCTTTTGAAACATATGCTTATCAAATGTTGTTACCGGATCCTCTGTTTTAACCGATGCATCCAAACCATCACCCGTTACCATCATTTGCTGTCTGCCTGTTTCATTGATATGAGTTGCTTTTTCCAGGGTTTCTTCTGATTGTATAGTAGTTGGAGGCGCTATTGTTTTAGCTGGTATTGCTTTGGGCTTTGTTGCTTTGGGTTTCGTTGCTTTGGGTTTCGTTGCTTTCGCAGGTGTCGCTTTCTTTTTAATAATTTGTTTTTTCGGAACTGCCTTTTTTGCAATAATTTTTTTTGCAACGGCTTTTGCCGGGGCCTTTTTCTTTTTAATAACAGTTTTTTTCGCAGCTACCTTTTTTACCTGGGGTTTTTTTGCACCTACTTTTGCAGGAGCTTGTTTCTTCTTAGTAACAGTTTTTTTTGCAACTGCTTTCACCGGCACTGCTTTTTTCCTGGCTGGGACTTTGGCCCCTTTCTTTTTTGCTTCAGACAGCCCGATGGCGATTGCCTGTTTGGGATTGGTGACTTTTATCGCCGACTTTCCACTTTTTAATTTCCCTTTTTCCATACGTTTCATTGCGGATTCAACACTTTTCTGTGCAGCTTTAGAATATTTTGCCATGATTGATTTTTTAAAAACTGTAGGTGATGAATTATTAGTTTCCATCTTACTGTACCAAAACTGTGCCAGTAAAAAAATATTGAAATCCATAAAGCCTGATGTCCCGCAATAATTAATCATATTGAAAAAGCTCCCCTTCCTTCTTTCACATTTTTTTAGCAACGGTTTTGCAATATTATCTGAAGCACGGCGTAATCTTTGCACATTGTTTAAATAAATCAAGCCATGCAATACCTGTTCCTTTTGCTCTTAATGCCGATGATTAAGGGTAATGCACAAAACGCAAATAATATTCCTGCCACTGTTTCTCCACTCAGTAGTTTTTCCGAGGAGTGGAACGAACCTAAATACCAGGCCTGCAATACCACCGCTTCAGTAAACTATATGAATGAACAGGAAAAAAATGTCATCTATATTTTAAATCTTGCACGTACCAATCCCAAATTATTTTGCAAGTCTGTGGTGAAGCAATATCCGGAATATTCCAATAATCAGGATATAAGAGCCACTACTTATTATACATCTCTGGTAACAACAATGAATGGGATGAAACCCGTAAACCTTTTGCAACCCGATCATAAATGCTATAACAGTGCGCAGTGCCATGCATATAGTTCGGGAATAAATGCTTATACAGGACATGAACGCAAAGGAACCTGCCTGGCAAAAGAATATTACAATGGTGAATGCTGCGATTATGGCAATGATAAGGCGATAGATATTGTAATGTCTTTACTTATAGATGAAGACGTGCCGTCACTCGGCCACCGGGAGATCTGCTTCAGCGATTATAATACGATCGGTGTTTCTATTCAACCCCACAAGACCTGGGTTTCCGATGCTGTGCTGGATTTTCATTATTAGATATGCCACAGAATACACGGAAGCACAGAAAAATGCATCACTTTTTACCTCTTACAACATGTAATAAACTTAAGTACTGCCTGCTGAACTTTGAGCTTTGAACATTGAACATTTTTATGCTAAGTAGCAGAGAAAATGATCTCCATTTAATTTTCAGTATTCAATAAAAATTCCCCACCTTTAAAATATTCTTCCCCGTCATTCGTCTACCTGTATATACATGGACGATGCAATGACGATAACCCCGGTAATGAACGCAGAACGCAACAATAGCATCACGCATATCATTAAGACAATGAGCAAACGTTTGCTTGGTTTTATCAGGCAGCGTGTAACCAGTGTGGAAGATGCAGAAGACATCCTGCAGGACGTGTTTTATCAGTTTGTTGGCAATACAGAACCCATTGAACAGGTAAGCAGTTGGCTCTTTAAGGTAACCCGTAACAAGATCACTGACAGCTACCGCAAACAAAAACTGCCCCTGGCTGATGACGTGCTGCCCACAGCAATGAATGAAGAAGATGGTTTTGACTGGAAAGAAATGTTATTTGCGTCCGATGCCAATCCCGAAACTGAATACCTGCGAAGCATTTTCTGGGAAACCTTACAGGAAGCATTAGACGAAATTCCGGCAGCGCAACGGGATGTATTCATACAAAATGAACTCAATGGTATTCCATTTAAAGATATTGCGGCACAATCCGGCGAAAGCGTGGCCACACTCATCAGCCGAAAACGCTATGCAGTACTGTATTTGAGGCAGCGATTGCAGGGATTGAAAGATGAATTATTAAATTATTAAACACTAATTAAATCGAATTTATATGAACAAGATGAAACACAGAATTAACCGGGGAATATTATTTGTCCCCCTCTTTATCGGCGGCGTATTTTTATTCGGTCTGCTGCTGATGCTGTTATGGAACGCAGTATTGCCAGCCGCGGTACCGGCCATAAAAGCCATCAACTACTGGCAGGCCATGGGAATATTCGTATTGAGCAAGATCCTTTTTGGTTTTAACAGAGGTTGGGGTGGAAGGCGGCATCAGTGGAAGCAGAGGATGGATCAAAAATGGAATAATATGACACCGGAAGAAAGAGAAAAATTTAATACAGAATGGAAGAACCGTTGCGGCGGCAGATGGGGCAGGAGGCAAGAGGAAACACCGGCGGCGGAATGATTACAGGGAGTCTGACGGTTTAGAACCGTCCTGACTCCTTTGAAAAAAGTTTTATGCAGATACTTGTTTTTAAGACCAACCTAACCGATCACAAATGTATCATTGATGTAGGATTATCTCTGGATATTCATCCGCATATCATAAAATGGAATGTAGACCTGCATGACTGTGATAATGTATTACGTGTAGTAAGTAAAAAAATACAAGCAAAAGAAATTGAAGAACTGGTGCTCCATGCAGTATATTATTGTGAAGAGTTACTGTAATGGTTACCTGCAAAAAACTACATATTACGCCGATATTGACCCCCCACAGCATATAGGGCATTGGTGATCTGTCCCAGTGAACAATATTTCACCGTTTCCATCAACGCTTCAAATAAGTTTCCGTTTTCAATAGCAGTTTGCTGCAATTTTGTCAATGCTGCTGCAGACTTATCCGCATTGCGTTTTTTAAATGTTTCTACATTTTTTATTTGATGTTCTTTTTCTTCGGTGGTGCTCCGGATCACTTCCGTGGGTAAAATGGTGGGTGATCCGTTCTTACTTAAAAAAGTATTTACGCCAACAATGGGATATTCGCCTGTATGTTTAAGCATCTCGTAGTGCAGGCTTTCTTCCTGTATCTTATTGCGTTGGTACATTCTTTCCATGGCGCCCAATACCCCACCACGTTCTGTAAGGCGGTCAAATTCTGTCATCACGGCTTCTTCCACCAGGTCGGTTAATTCTTCAATCAGGAAAGCGCCCTGGTTGGGATTTTCGTTTTTGGCTGTTCCCAGTTCGCGGTTAATGATCAGCTGGATGGCCATTGCCCTGCGTACACTCTCTTCTGTTGGTGTTGTTATCGCTTCATCGTAAGCGTTAGTATGCAGGGAATTACAATTATCGTATATCGCGTACAAAGCCTGCAGGGTGGTGCGGATATCATTAAAATCAATTTCCTGTGCGTGTAAACTGCGGCCCGATGTCTGGATATGATATTTCAGCATCTGGCTGCGTTTGTTGGCCTTGTATTTATATTTCATGCTCTTGGCCCAAATCCTGCGGGCTACCCTGCCAATAACACTGTACTCGGGATCCATTCCATTGCTGAAGAAAAAAGAAAGATTTGGCGCAAAGTCATCAATATTCATGCCGCGGCTTAAATAATATTCCACATACGTAAAGCCGTTGCTTAAAGTGAATGCCAGTTGCGTAACAGGATTAGCGCCTGCTTCAGCAATATGATAGCCGCTGATGCTTACGCTGTAAAAATTTCTTATTTTCTCATTGATAAAATACTCCTGCACATCACCCATTAACTTTAATGCAAACTCGGTACTGAAGATACAGGTGTTCTGCGCCTGGTCTTCTTTTAAAATATCGGCCTGCACGGTACCACGAACATTTTGCATAGCCTTTGCTTTAATTTTTTCATACACATCTGCAGGCAAAACATCAGCGCCGCTTAAGCCAAGTAAACGAAGTCCAAGGCCGTTGTTACCGGGAGGCAAGGCCCCGGCCTCCCCTACATCAGAAAGTGATTTGATATGGACGGGTTTTCCATTTATGCCGATATATTTTGGCAGGTCATCAATATTAAAAAGTGATTCAATTTTTTTATTTACTTCTTCCTTTAAATCATTTTCAATAATATATTTTTCGCATTGCTGATCAATGGCAGCATTTAAAAAGAATGCCAGCAGCATGGGTGCAGGGCCGTTGATGGTCATGCTTACAGAGGTTTTTGGATCGCACAGATCAAAACCACTGTACAATTTTTTGGCATCATCAATTGTTGCAATGCTTACCCCGCTGTTACCTACCTTACCATAAATATCCGGGCGGTGTGCAGGATCTTCACCGTATAAGGTAACACTGTCAAATGCAGTGCTGAGGCGCTTTGCGGGCTGTCCTTCCGATACATAATGGAAGCGCCTGTTGGTTCTTTCCGGCCCGCCTTCACCGGCAAACATCCTGGTGGGATCTTCTCCTTCACGTTTTAAAGGAAACACTCCGGCTGTAAAAGGGAAATGCCCGGGTACATTTTCCTGCCCCTGCCATTTTAATAAGTCCCCCCAGTCTTTATACTTTGGTAAAATCACTTTCGGAATTCTTGTGCCACTTAAACTAAGGCTGAACATTTCCTGTTCAATGACCTTATCCCTCACATTGTATTCGAAATAATCTTTGTCGTAGGCTTTAATTTTTTCGGGCCAGTTGTTGATGAGTTTACGTGCAACCGGCGTTAATTGTTCGTTATAAAAAATGATCTGCTTTTCTATTGCTGCAATTATTTCTGATGTAACCGTTCCCGGCACCAACGCCGCCGATAGAGTTGCCAATACGCCTTGCAACTGGTATAATTTTGTTGCGATACCAGATTGTTCTTCTACCAGCTGGTCATAATCGCGGATCGTAGCAGTGATCTCGCTTAGGTACCGAACCCTTGACGAGGGAATGATGGCCTGTGAAACTTTTGCAGTAACGCTAAAATGATATTGACCGAAATTGATGTGGGTCTTTGTTTCAATGGCCTCAAATATTTTTCCGAACAAATGGTTTATGCCTTCGTCATTGAATTTACTGGCAATGGAGCCGAGTACAGGCAAGTCCTCATTTTTTGCATTCCACAAAGCATGGTTGCGTTTATATTGTTTGCATACATCGTTATAGGCATCCAATGCACCGGGCTTGTCAAATTTATTAATGCATACTACGTCTGCATAGTCGAGCATATTTATTTTTTCCAGTTGAGATGCAGCGCCATATTCAGGGGTCATTACATACATGCTTACATCACAATAATCGAGGATCGATGCATCGCTTTGTCCAACGCCGGCACTTTCTAATATAATGAGGTCAAAACCTGCGTCCTTACAAATGTCAATCGCTTCCTGCACATGAACACTTAATGCAGTATTGTCTTCTCTTGTTGCCAGGCTCCGCATATATGCGCGGGGGTGAGAAATGGAATTCATTCTGATCCTGTCGCCCAACAATGCTCCACCCGTTTTTTTCTTACTGGGATCAACAGAAATGACTGCGATCGTCTTATCGGTAAAATTATTCAGGAATCTTCGTACAATCTCATCCGTTACACTGCTCTTCCCTGCACCGCCTGTTCCGGTGATGCCCAAAACAGCCCCCCTGCGCCCCGAAGGAGGGTTCTCCGGAGTATACAATTTTGATGTATCTTTTTTTAATTGGGTCGTGTAGGATTTATAATCTTCGGAATTTTCAGCTAATGTAATAGCTCTGGCAATTTTTCTGATATCTTTCACTTCGTCCAAGGGGAGTTTTCCATTCCACTTTGGGTTTTCGGAAATCCCCGCTTCGGAAGGTGCGAGGACCGTTTGTTTTATCACATCCTCAATCATTCCTTCCAAACCCATGTGCCTTCCGTCATCCGGACTGTAAATTTTTGTGATGCCGTAATTATGCAATTCTTCAATTTCCTTAGGTAAAATGGTTCCGCCGCCACCGCCGAAAATTTTAATATGGCCGCAGCCATTTTCATCCAGGAGGTCTTTCATGTATTTAAAAAATTCCAGGTGCCCTCCCTGGTAACTGGTAATGGCAATACCCTGTGCATCTTCTTCAATTGCGGTTTCCACAATTTCGTGTACGCTTCGGTTATGGCCAAGATGAATGATCTCGGCACCCTTGGATTGCATTATGCGGCGCATCACATTAATGGCAGCATCATGCCCGTCGAATAAACTGGCGGCAGTAACGATCCGGACCTTATTTTTTGGCTTATATGGCATGAACAATTAAATGAGTTCCCGGTTTCACCTGCAAAAATACGGCTTTCTTGTGCAGTAAAAATGAGTACCTGGGGTCGTGTAGTGGGTCAGTTTGAAAAACGAAATTCCCGATTTGTCCTGTCGTGCTGAGGAACGAAGCATCTCTATGTGCTCACGTTGAGATTCTTCCTTCGTCAGAATGACAAACTGACCCACTACCCCGGATCGCAAACCAAAAGCGGGCATTTATTTTTTTTTAAGTAGTTTAGGAACATCAAACAAAGCCCCTATTGAAAAATTGAATGCCCTGTAATCAATAAAAAGCGGGCTCAGCAGCAAACTCAGATCTACCTGGAATTCAAATTGCAAACCGGGTAATTTTTTAAAGCCAAATGTATTGATCACGGCTGGCTCCCAAAACAAACGGGGGCGGTAACTTAAACTGTCTAATTTATAATTGTCCAGGTCAGTAGCAGAATAATCGGTTTGTATATTATGAAAATAAATGACACTGAATCTGGATGATAAAGAAGCTACAAAATTTTTTTTGCTTCTTACCGTAAATGAAGGCTGCAGGTATAACTTAGTAATGTTCATCTGGTGAAACTGGTTATGAAATACGTTATTCTGATCCCTGCCAATATCGGTAAATCCAAATTTTCCAAACCCGATACCGGCAAATACCTGGAATACCGCCTGTTGATTATTCGTTAATACACTATAATACCCAACTCCTATTTCGGTAAGGCTGCGTTTGTAATTTATTACGCTACTGTCTAAATTGTTAACACTAAAATCTCCATTATTTTTTTCTGTACGCCTGGAATAATTCAGTTGAACTGCAAATTTATTTGTTATAGCATAGGCACCCTGCAGATCAATACCCCCGCTTTTATTATCTTTTACGATACCCTCTGCCGTATTTTTTTTTGAAAAATTTGTGGAAAGATCAGCAGCCAGTTTGGTATCTCCTTTTTTCAGAAAGACCGGCACATTGTGTGCAGACGGGCTATACACATACCTTGGCGTATAGCAGGAAGTCAATACAAAAATGTAAAATGTAAAATATAAAATTTTAAATGTAGAAGTCCTGGTCATATCATTCGAAAAGTTAATGCTGCAAAGTCCTCAATACTCAATGCTTCGGCACGCTTGTTAAAAATATCTTCCTGTAATATTGCTGCAGTAAACAAACTTTTTACTGCGTTACGCATAGTTTTACGGCGTTGGTTAAACGCAGTTTTCACCAGTACCCAATATGCCCTTTCGCTCTTAACTTTTAATGGCGCTGCCCTTCTTCTTAGCCTGATGACACCACTCTGCACTTTTGGCGGGGGCGTAAAGCATTCATTGCTCACGTCAAACAAATATTCCACATCATAATAAGCCTGCACCAGGGCACTCAATACGCCATACACTTTGCTGCCCTCTTTTGCCGCAGCCCGTTGCGCCACTTCTTTCTGGAACATCCCTATCACGCCGGGCACATCGGCTCTCCATTCAAGAATTTTAAACAGGATCTGCGTGGAGATATTGTAGGGAAAATTTCCGATCACGGTAAAAGGCTCTTCAAACGGCTTCTCCATATCCAGAAAACTATGATGAATGATACGGTCGTTCAGTTGCGGGTATTGCTTTTGCAGGTAATCGACCTTTTCCTTATCCAGTTCCACTGCTTTGAAGCGTATACCCGGAATGGTTAGTAATTTTTTTGTGAGTGCCCCGGCGCCGGGCCCTACTTCCAGTAAATTACCAATAGGGTCTTCTTTTAAGGCAGAAATAATTTTATCAATAATATACTCATCTTTCAAAAAATGCTGTCCCAATGATTTTTTTTGCGTATACATGATAACAAAAATACGCTAAAAAGCCCCCTTTGCCCCCTCTATCTCTCCGCCGCGGCGGAAGGAAATGGAGGAGACTGTAGCGGAGGGGGCGGAAGAGGCTTTGTATTATATGGGGGTTATCTTTATTTAGTTCTTTAGTATAAATTTCCCGTCCAACTGCTTATCGTTTAACATCAGTTTTAGTGAATATAAGCCGTTGCTGTACTTCGAAATGCCTGACAACCGTATGGTATTATTACCCGTCACCACTTTTTGTTTTTGCGTGAAAATTATTTTACCTGAATTGTCGATCATCAGTATAGTCACTTCGGATGGGTTTTCAGCAAAAAAATGGAGGGAAACATAATCATTGGCCGGATCAGGCATTATGGTCAATGGCAATGTGGACTGGTTTTTTCTTATAACCAACACATTACTGAATTTACCATCGCTTGATTTATAAATTACTTTTAGCCTGTAATAAATAATGCCGCCGTTCACATTACTGATATCATCTGTATAAGTAAACTGCTGTTGTTCGTTCAGTTTAACAACTTTAGAGACCGAACCGGCTTTTATATAATTACTGTTGTCCGTGCTTCGTTCAATTTCAAAATGGTCAATATTTTTTGCAGAAAGTATCGTCCAGCTCAGCAGCACGTTGTTGCTCTGTGGTACTCCATAAAATTGCAGCGACTCAGCAATCAGAATGGCGCCTACATATCGCCAGTCCCTGTCGGATTGTGCGGGATTTGTTTTTTGAACAGTGCACCTTGAGCCTGGTGTTGCATCGCCTGAAAAACTACCCGAAGTTCCCATCCGGTATGAAGTTCCCTTGATATTGGTGGTTGAATTCAAAGAATCAAACCTGTTATCCAAACCATCCCCATCGGTATCCAGCCCGGTCAATGTTACATTGTCGTCTGTAATACCATTGAGGTTAAAATCATTCCCTTCTATAATATCGGGCTGGCCATCTGCATCACTATCCGTATCACGGTAATCGGGCGTGCCATCTCCATCCGTATCAACCGGTACTACACCCATACCTCCGAAACCAACATGATTATCATAGACGTCTGCAATGCCATCGCCGTCTGTATCTGTAGAAGTAGGAAATTTATAACCCCCTGTAGTTTGTCCTTCTATATTATCCGGTATGCCATCATTATCAGAATCTATGTCGAGGTAGTCGGGATAAATATCACTATCAGAATTCAGGAGATTTAAAGAAGGCATCGCCGAAATGACGGTTGACCATCCGTTTGCCCCAATTGATCCATCTATGATACCATCATAGTTTGCATCTGTAAACCCTGCTTCTACCACGTCTACAATTCCATCGCCATCACTATCCAGATCATAGGGATTGGGTTTTGCATCATTGTCTTTATTATTATATGGGTAACTGTCTGCCCTTCCGTCAACAGGGCTGGTATCCGGCCCGGTTTTCATCAATGCATTTACGCCAACATGATTATCGTCGATGCCATCTGCGTTCAGATCTATAAACCCATCCACCATGCCGTCATTATTACTGTCGGTACCGCCGGCTTCCACGATATCAGGGATGCCATCGTTATCACTGTCAAGATCAAGATAATTGGGTATGCCATCACCGTCAAAATCGGGTGCGCCTAATCCATTACCAGAGCCACCTACACCGGTATTATTGGCGTCAACATTTTGAGAGAATCCATCATTATCGGTGTCTGTATAATTATCAATAATACCGTCCCCGTTAGTATCAACGCCATAAGCTTCCACCACATCGGGGATACCATCATTGTCACTGTCAAGGTCATATTGATTGGGAATTCCATCAAGGTCTTTGTCGGATAAATCATTTACCCCGTCATTGTTTATATCCACCCAACCCGTCCAGAATGTTTTATCCTGGAAATTGGGTATGCCGTCATTATTGGAATCGGCGCCCCAGTCAAAATTATCATTCACTCCATCATGATTATTGTCAACGAAACCGGGATAGTCAGTATCCGCCCAGTTGGGTATGCCGTCACCGTCTGCGTCCTGTAATGCAAGCGGGTTATTAAACTCCACGTAATCTGGTATGCCGTCATTATCATCATCAATATCGGGACAACGTGTAATAATAATATTGATCCTTGCCGTGTCCGAACACCCGGAACCGTTAGTAAAATATGCCCAGTAAACGCCCGAAGCCGTTACGGGTGTGAACGGATTATAAATATTCCCTGCTATAAAAGGCTTGGCCGAATAAAAAGTGTAGCCCGCATATTTTTTCCATGGAATGGTAATGCCTGATGCAGCGCATTGATTTACGATCAGGGTGTCTTTTGGTGTAAAACATGCACCTGATAATGGGCTGATGACCGGGCCCAGTGTATTACACCCGCCGGATACCACGCCACTGGAATCATACAGTGTTGATAAAGAAGTTTTTCCCACATAACTGATCCTGGCGCTGTTGCTCACTGATCCCAGGCAGGATACCAGGTGGCAGGAAGATGCCACCACCACATCAAACTGCACGGTGCCGGATACAGTCTTGCCGATCCTTCCACCTGCTGTGGAATTTGCGCCTACACCTACCCGTAATACCACGCGGTTATTGGTGAAATCATATTCGGCCTGGTCGTCTCCCGAAACATCGGTCTTTGCCACGCCATCGATCTTTAAACTGCCCGGGATAAAAGTGGTGCCGGCAGGTATATTATCGTAGATGACAGAATTGGTGCTGGAATCATTACCCACATTACTGTAACTCACCTGGTAACGCAGGCTATCGCCCGGCAAGAGGGATGCGCCGTTAATATCCGTAGCCGTTTTACTAAAAGAAAAATTAGGATTGTATTGCGTGATGTTAGTAGTCAACACCTGCGCAATAACGTTCTCACTGTTGGAAAAGAACCTTACCGTAGCTGCCGTCTGGTTATTTGATAACTGCGTATTGCTGGTATTGGGGAGATCAAATATCGATGCATCATAGCCAAGTGTATTATTATAAGCCGGGTTACGTGTAGTAACAACAGATCCCTTGCTGGAGATCTTACTGTTCCAGGCATCACCAGTACCATTCAAAGGAATAGTTGTTGTGGCCATATCATAAAAAGAGGGCGCCCCGCTCTGTTTGAATTGGAAGCCATCGGAGGAACCGCGGTCACCGTCATAAACAACAGTGCCTAATTCACAGCTCACCGGCCCGGATGAAGGCGTTAAAAAACCCGAAATAGCAACATCCACGTTACCGCTGCCACTTTTTACCGCAGCACAACCGTCAAAAACAGTAAGATTTTGTGGTTCAAAAAAAGTTGAATTGGAATAAGCGATCACGATCGTCCATCCTCCATAAGCATCTGTAAGGCCCAGCGGGGACAATACATTACCCACTGTATAGGTTCCGTTCGCGTTCGATGTATTGATCAGTGAGGTAATATCCTTGAAGCATTTATAGCCTGTATGGGCGTAACCGGGTATCAGGGTGGCGTTCCAGTAATCAGTCTGTGTACTGGTTACGGTGCTGTAGGAAGAAGCACCAGGTATCTTTAATTTGCAGGTAGTCTCTCCCGTTATCCATGCGGTGCTTTGAGCACCCGATCCTTCTCCTGCACCCCAGTATAATCCTGCGAACATCACTGTGGAGCAGGACGGAATACTTAAGTCGGCTGTTGATGAATTATAGGTACCATTATTACTTATACCCACTATCTCCATGTCAAAAGACATATCCGCGGCTTTATCAGTCTGCAGATGGATCTCCACCGCAATGGTGTTATTACCATTTACGAAAGAAGATGAACCAAGTGTTATTGAATAATTTTCTGCTGCACCTACTGCAACATTTGGAGCAGCTTTTGTTGCATTAGTTACCGCACCAACCGGCATATTATTTCTCGCTACTTCCGTACCATTCACATAGATCACCACGCCATCATCGCGTTTAAGGTTAAGCGTTATGGAATCATAAAGGGCGGTATTGATATTTACAACTTTTCTGAATAAAGTGGTAATGTATTTGGAACACATGGTTGCCGGTGTACAAATTGGCGTACAACCGGAGGTAATACAGGTGGCCTGGCTGGCATTATATCCAAACTTACCCACATTGGATGACCACGCGGCATCGCTAAATGCAACCGTTTGCCAGTTTGCAGGACGCGTATTATTATCCAAATATTTCCAGGTACTTCCATAACTGTACAATGTAGCAGGGGCAGGATTATCCACGTCAATATTGATTCCGGCAGCGCCGTTCACAGATGACCCGCCGGGTGGCGTTTCCCCTGTCCCTGGGTTCCCGGTACCGATTCCGGTTGTGGAAACAATACTGTTGGAAATGTACACGATACTTCCTTTTACCGAAGGATTATTATATCGTACAGTGAATGGGCGAATGACCTGTGCTTCAGATACTGCACTATTCAACAGGCCAATACAGGTCAATATCGCTAAGCGTTTTTTCAAAGGATGGATTTCAGTTTTTTTAAAGGATCGGATTGATATGATTCTGTTGAAACAACCCCGGAAGATCGTTTCCCTGTTATTTTTACTCCACAATTATCTTATTAATGCTCTTTTCGCCGCTGCTATTCATTAACGCCACCACGTATACGCCATTTAACAGTTGCAGGTTTTTTGTAGTGCTGCCTGTTCCAACGGTAAATGATTCGTGTATTATTTCTTTACCTGAGATATCTGCAATTTTCATGCTAATATTATCATTTTTGCTGCTGTTGATCATTATCTTGATATTACCATTAGATACATTAATGATGCCGGCAGTAAAATTTTTACCTGGTTTATAGTTGATGATACGGGTATCAAAATAAGTGACATGCCCGTCGTAATCCGTTTGTGACAAACGATAGTAGTTTATTCCCTGTGCCGGTGAATAATCGGTATAGCGGTAGTCTTTCGAAAGGTAGGAAGTTCCGGTTCCATTTATTTTACCCAACATGTTAAAGTGAATGCCATCTTCAGACCTTTCCACTGTAAAGTATTTGTTATTCTGCTCCTGTGCTGTTGACCAGTCCACCAAAACCTTATCAGTATTCAATGAAGCGGTAAATGAAATAAGCGATATGGGTAAAGGATCATTAACTGTAATATTAAATGCATCCTGGATACAACTGCCGCTGCCGGCATCTTTAACAGTATACACAAAAGACCCGGCTGCAGCATTATTGACCGTTACCGACTGCGTGGTGGCTCCGCCGTTATTTGGCCAGTAATACGTTCCTCTCCAGGATGCTGTAAGTGTAATCACCTGGTTTTTGTTGACCGTTATATTTTGTGTTTTATTGACGTCTTTAAAAATGCTGAACTGGTCCCGTATCACCGGTGTGGGCGCTGTGGTATAAGAAATAAATTTTGCATCCAGGCGGTTACTGTCCACTTCAAAATAAAAACAACCTCCGTTCACGGCATCAGAAAAGTACATGCAGTTTTCGGGGTAGCCGGCAGAGGTGCCGCCTATTTGTCCGGCAGAACCTGCAACAACATATACGGAACCATGATTATATTGACCGGAATTATATGCAAAAGGACAGGCGTTTATGCTTCCATCGTATTTTGCATTTTGTGTATTGCCGGTGGCGGTATAAGATGCTGCACTGAAACTGGCATCCAGTAACGGGCTGGCATAGGTGTTATAAAACCCTTTCAGCAAATAACTCCTTTCATAACCATGTGCATGGCCGCAAAGGATCAGGTCAACACCATAGCGTTCCAGTATCCGTACAAATTTTTCGCGTATCGCCACCAGGTCAAGTTCCGAATCTGCATTATGGCTGGTCTTGGTATATGGAGGATGATGAAAATAAGCAACCGTCCATTCTTTGCTATTGGCTGCAAGATCTGCTTTTAACCAGGTTGCCTGTGCACCGGTCGTATCATACAAATTGGTGGTATTCGCATCATCCTTACCGTAAGAGTCAAGAGAAATAAAATGAACATTGCCCACATTAAAGGAATAAAAATTATTTACGCCGGAAGGTACGCCGCCAATTTCGCCCGCCATTGGAACCGTAAAATTCTGGTGATAGGGCATATTTCTTAACCCCGTGTTGGATAAGCTGTTTCCGTAATCATGATTGCCCGGTGCCGGGTAAAGTTTATTATATCTTAAAAGATCATTTTTATAAATATCAAAGAATTCTGTTTGAAATTCCGCGTCGGCACCGGTAGTGTAGGCATTATCGCCTAATAATATCATGGCATCAATATCAGTGGTACCGATATAATTAATAAAGGTATTTTTTACGTCTGTCTGGTTGGTGGAAGCATTACCGCAATCGCCTATGGCTAAAAACCGAAGCTTACGGGTGCTGTTATTTGGCGGCAGTGTTAAAAAATAATTGGTATTGGTTGCCTGTAACTGCGTGGTGGTGCTACCGATAGTGTACCAGTATTTGGTATCTGCGGTTAATCCACCGATACGGATAATGTGCTCAGTAGTCGATATTCCATCTGTAAATGAATTGGGATAAGTACCGAATGTGGTTCCCCAGGTAATTTTAGAATCGCATATAATATCGGTTCTCCATCGAATGGTAATGTAATCCTGTTTACCCGCCTGTAAATATGGGCCACGCGTTAATATCGGGGGAGCCGAAGGATTAAATCCATCCGGGTCATTCCGGGTTTCAAAACTACATGAATAAGGTGTTGAAAAATTAAACGGAGTACTGTTTACTTTTGGGGTAAAACTTAGAATAAATAAAAGGCATGAAGTAATTCCCAGGTAAATTTTTCTCATAGTTTGATTTTTCGGAATATCGGAATTCTGTAATATCAAATCTACCTAGGTCGCAGAGCTAATAACAATTATCATTACGTGCTTTTAATTACTTTATTGTATGATCGTACAACTTTTTTTTACTTTATTTTAAAAGCGGATAAAGCACTTAGTATTTATCCCCGAATTGCCGTGTTTTAGTAAGATCAATTAAAAAAATTACCGGCAGGAAGTTGTATTTTTACTTTCTAAATATGTATTCATGAGTTCCTTTTCTGAAAATAAGCCGGTTATTGGCATTTCTGTTGGCGATATAAACGGCATAGGTATTGAATTGATCATAAAAACCCTGGGCGACAGCAGGATACTTGATATTTGCACTCCTGTAATTTTTGGGAATAATAAAGTGATCAATTTTTACAGGAAAAGTTTGCCTGATATCAATATTAATTTCACCAGCATCAGGGAAACCAGCCGCGTTAACCATAAACAACTGAACCTTTTCAATTGCTGGGAAGAAGACGTGAATATAACTCCGGGTATTTTAAATGATATCGGGGGAAAATATGCCATAAAAAGTTTAACCCATGCTGCGCAGGCACTGAAAGAAGGGAAGATCGACGGCCTGGTAACTGCCCCTATCCATAAAAAAAATATCCAGTCGGCCGAATTTAACTTTACAGGCCATACTCCCTACCTTAAAAATTTATTTGCTGTTGCAGATGTTGCGATGTGTATGATCTCGAAAAATATGAGGGTGGCATTACTTACAGAGCATATACCCGTAAAGGATATTGCAGGTTATATTACAAGGGAAAATATTATCAGCAAACTCAATGTGATAAATAATTCTTTAAAAAGAGATATTGGTATCGTGAAGCCGAGGATCGCTGTGCTTGCCTTGAACCCGCATGCAGGAGATGAAGGATTGATCGGTAAGGAAGAAGAAGAAATTATTAAACCCGCGATTAAAGAAGCTAAACAAAGAGATATTTTTTGTTTTGGCCCTTATCCTGCAGATGCATTTTTTGCGCGTGGACAATATGAGAAATTTGATGGGGTGCTGGCAATGTATCACGACCAGGGCCTCATCCCTTTTAAATCTTTATCAGTTGGTGAAGGGGTGAACTTTACTGCCGGTATTACCGGCGTAAGAACATCACCGGATCATGGAGTAGCATTTGATATTGCCGGTACAGGTAAAGCTGATGAAGCTTCTTTCAGGGAAGCCATTTATACATGCATCGACATCATCAATGCCCGGAAAGAATACGATGAGCAACGCAAAAATCCACTTAAAAAAATGAGCTCTGTGGTGGTGGCCAATGCTGTGGATGAAAAAATTACTGAGATACCTGAATAGGTTATTGTGGAATAGCTAGTGGGCAAGAGTTGTGTCTGTTAAGGTTTTTAAAAATAAAATAATATTCTTTTTTTCATTTTTGGTAAGGTTCAGTTTATCAAATGGCAATGTTTCATTTGCCGGTGCAATTTTCAAACCCTTACCGCCACCCCTGTTATAAAAATCAATTACTTCTTCCAGCGTTTTATACACACCGTTATGCATATACGGGGCCGTTAAAGCAATATTCCTGAGTGTAGGTGTTTTAAAAGAATATTTATGTATGGCTAATTGGGTTGCACCAAACCTCCCCGCATCGGCATCTAATGCACTGTTCGGGAAATTGTTTTTTGCAGGCACCCCAATCACTTCACTTTCTGAATAATAATACCGGGGCGGTTTTGAGCCGCTGAATAATGGTGCAAAGTGACAGGTTCCGCATTTAGCCTTCCCCATAAAAAGATTAAACCCGTTGATCTCATCAGCGTTCATTAATTCCTGGCCACGCACCTGTTTATCAAATTTTGAATTAAGGGCTACCAGTGTCCGTTCATAACAGGCAATAGCATTGGATATATTTTTTGCAGCCGCATCGGGTGACACCAATGTGTAGGCTTTTGCATATAGCGCTTTATAAGTATCCTGTGCAATGATCTTTTTTGCTGCAATTGTTGCGGAGCCATGCATTTCTTTTGCATTGTTCAACACCTGCATTACCTGGTCTTCGAGGCTGCTGCTCCGGCTGTCCAGGAATAAATTCCTTTGCAAGGCTGCATTCCATAATGTGGGCGCATTACGTGTAAGCGGCGAATGCCCGTCTAAAGCCACACTCACCCGAAGCCCGTCTGTGAAGGCCCTGGCGGGGTTGTGGCAGGTGGCACAACTGCGTTTACCATCCACCGATAGCATCGGGTCAAAAAATAATTTTCGGCCCAGCTCAATTTTATCAGCCGAACTCGTGTTATCATCCAGGTATTTATTTACATCAAATCCCCCTGCCACAAAGAGCGTATTGTCTTTTTTTATCGTGCTGTAATACAAAGCCGACCTGTTGTCGGCATATCCACGCATCTTTTTCATTGCTCCAATCAATTTTGTAACCGGGTTCAGGTAAACCTTAATGAACTGCATACGGTTAAAAGCATCAAAGTCGCTGTGATTTGTAAGATATTCCTGTGCCGCATTCAATAATTGCAGGGGCTGATCGCTATTTTCTCCGGGAGACCGGTTGAGGCCATCAATATAAAAAGATAATATTTTTTTTACGCCTTCCAAAGCGTCTTTACATTCCGGCAAAGCATTTACAGCGGCCTGTGAATCAAAACCTGTGATCCCCAATGCCGTGACCCTGTATAATTCTTCCATCACTGCATCAAAATATACTCATCATTAAACGCAAAGGACTCTTTTGTTTTTTGCATCGTCCGGGTATCGCCCAGCAAATTCTCCACAGTTTCATTCAACTTTTTTTTGGATGTAGTTTTATAAGCCGGGAAAAGCAGGCCTTCTATGACCTGCATGCCCGCGGGTGGTTGTATACCCATATCTGCTTCTTCTTCTTCGAAAAAAGGGATGGGCGGGCCATTTAATTTAACAGCAAAAAAATCAAAATAATATTCTGTTATCCCCTCGATCAGTTTATAGGCTGATCGCATTTTTAAAAATTGTTGCTGCAGTTTTTTTTCATTACCTGAAGGAATCAATTGCTGCAAATTCAATATTTGCTGCTCCAGTTGGGCGGCCTGTTGCAGGTAAAATGTTTTAACGGATTCAGCCGGACCCGGTGGCCTTTGTGAAAGGAATGAAAGCAAAGCAGTACTGGAAATAATTATACCCGTCACAATTAATTTTCGCAGCATTATTTTTACTATTGATCCGCTAAATTAATGAAACATGTTTAAGCCGCAGGGAAATCTACTGAAAGATAGTATCCGCAATTCCTTTGTTGATATTGTAAGAACTGAAAGTTATTTCCACTTTCCCTTTTTTATTTTTCATTTTGTCCTCTTTCTTTTTTACTTCACTGCCATCTTCAAAATCAAATGTTACTCCCTTGGGCATTTTGTAGTCTTTGGTATTGAATGAAAAAATCACTTTATCCGGCAGTCCGAAAGCTGTGTATTTACCGTAACTCATTTCAAGTTCATAAGTACCGTTATCCCGGGTGGTGGTTTTTGCTTTACATATCACCAGGTTTGCTTCATCAATATATAATGTGCTGAGCACCACATCGGCATTTTCATCTTCGGGAAGGAGTTTTACCACTTTTACAGCGATGGCACCGATTTTATCATTGCCTGCATCCAACACACTGTATTTTCCGGTGCCGAGTATATTATTCATATTAATATTTACGGCACCTTTAGGGACAAAAGAGATCCCTTTTTCATTTTTCACTTTAAGCCGGTTGGGTTTTTTAAAATATACTTTTACTGTGGCCACGGGTACTTTCAAAAAAATAACATTCGTTTTCATCCTTCCGGTTGCTTCATAGTCGTTTACCAGGTCTATTTTGGCTTTCACTTTTTGCACCAGGGCATTGATGTCCTGTGCCGTACTGCAAAGGGAGAACTGAAAGATGAACAAGAAAAAAACAATTATTTTCATAGTATCATTTTATGATAAAATATCTTTTTTTCGAAAAATAAAAACGGATGCGCCAACGAGCGCAATAATATAAGCAAGCAAAGCCGCAATACTTTTTAAAATACCGGGGAAATACTGAATAGAGCCGGGGATCGTTACATTATCATCTGTGGAACCGATATAGAAAAACCCTTTCCAGCCCAGCATATAGGTGGTGAACAGGTAGGGCTTGATATATTTTTGATAAACAGGGATCTCCATTTCGCTTACCAGCGTACAAACTATAATGATGCCCACCGTAGCTACTATCGGGCCGATTGAATTCTCTGATAAAGTGGATAAGAGTAATGCAATGGCAGCCACTACCAACATGGCAATAAACGCAAAACCGAATGCACAGAAATATCTCCACAATACATCGCCGGATTCTATTAATTGTAACCCGTTGGTCTTTGCCACCACAAGGTCGTTTACACCGAACACCGCGATACTTACCACCAATGAAATAACGGCGATCCATAGCAGCAATGCAAAAACATATACTGCTGTTGCAAAATATTTAGCCAGGATTATTTCTGTACGGCTAACGGGTTTTGCTGCCAATAGTCTTAGTGTACCCATGCTGGCTTCTCCCGACACCACGTCTCCTGCTACAAGCGCTACCAGTATTGGCACATGTACCAACAGGAGGTTCAATACAAAAAAGCAAACGGCATAGCCATTGATGAGTTTATTGTATTCAATATCCATGGTTTCATCCAATGACCCAAGCATGAACTTCATCCAGTCTTTACCATTTACCAACAGGCCCAGCTGAATTAAAAAAATAAAAGCTGCAATGATGGCGAATGCCAGGTAGGTCCTTGGTTTCTTAAAGATCTTAAATAATTCAATTTGCAAAAGATTCCACATGGCCTGGTTGTGTTGTTAATGAAAGAAAATAATCTTCTAATGAATGCATCGGGTTTACGGAGAGCAACTGTACCTGCATCGAAACCAGGTCTGCGATCAATTGGGGCACATCGGCTTTATCCATTTTAAGCTGCAGGCCAGCTGAGCTATCCTGCAAATAATCGCCCCATTTCAACGGTTTCAATTTTTCTCTTGCTGCTATATCATCACCCGTTTCAATATGTATCAGTGATTTTGAAGGGTCCAGTAATTCTGCCACATTGCCCTCCACCATTTTTTTCCCTTTGTGAATGATCAGCATCCTGTTGGCAACTAATTCTATTTCGGACAGCAGGTGAGAGGAAACCAAAATGGTTTTTCCTTTTTCACCGCTCAGCTTCAGGATAAGGTTGCGCATATCCGCAATGCCCTGCGGATCGAGCCCGTTGGTAGGTTCATCCAGGATGATCAACCGGGGATCGTGTACCAATGCAACGGCAATGCCTAAGCGCTGTTTCATGCCCTGGCTGAATGTTTTTACTTTACTAAAAGCCCTTTCTTCCAGGCCAACCATTTGTAACTGCTGCAATAAAAATGGTTTCGCCGGTTTGATACCACTCATCTTTGCAAAGATGGCCAGGTTATCGTAAGCGGTAAGATATTTATACAGGTCTGGTTTTTCAATAATTGCCCCTACCTGTTTGAGGATTGCCGTGCGATGAGTTAAAAGATCCTTTCCAAAAATATGTATATCTCCGGCAGAAGGTTTCACCAATGTAAGCAACATCCGGATGGTGGTGGATTTGCCAGCGCCGTTTTGCCCCAAAAATCCATACACATCCCCTTCATTAACAGTAAAGGAAAGGTCTTCTACTGCATTGATCTCCTTAAATTTTTTGGAAAGGCGGTTAACCTGTATGACTGATGACATGTTTAAAATATAACCAAAGGTAAAACCGTTTGGCCACAGATTACACAGATTATCACAGAAGAATTTTACCTTAAAAAAATTCCCTGCAGATTGCGCAAATCGCATAGATTTTAAATATCCGCGAATTCAGCGTTACCTGCAGGAACTTATTTGTGAAAATCTGTGTAATCTGTGGCTGTTTTTTATTGCCCGTTGGGATTCATATAGCTCTGCAGGGCTTTCACGTAGGATTCAAAGGATTCAATTCCCTTTTTGGTGATCCTGCAGATCGTTTGCGGGTAATTGTTGTTAAATTGCTTTGTTACTTCAATATAGCCGGCATCCTTCAGTTTATTGATCTGCACACTCAGGTTGCCCGCTGTAGAATTTGTTTTTTCTTTTAAAAAAGTAAACTCCGCTTCCTTTACGCTGATGAGCAGGCTCATAACAGCCAGGCGTAACTGCGAGTGCAATATGGGATCCAGTTCTTTAAACATTGCAGGACTGTTGCTTTTTATATTTGTTCCATAAAATAATGCCAGGTAATAACCAGGCAAATAACCCACAGCCAGCCATAAACAACATGCCGATGGCCAATGAAGTAAACATAGACCCCACACTTAATCCCCAGCAGATCAAACCACCCAGGATCATTGGCTTAAATTTAAATATACCACCTGTGATAAAAGTAGGAATTCCATAGAGCATCATGAACAAGCTAATGGAATTGTTCCCGCCAAACTTATTATCGTAAAACGTGATGATAAAGATGCAGATGCCGAAAGTGGTCCACAAATACCGCATGGTGATCTCATCATGACCAACAAAATTTTTCTGCTTTTTTTCTTTTACCGAATAAAAGATCTGCGGTATCACTGCAATGAATACCAGCAGCCACACATCAAAACCCAGGTTGAATTGAAATTGTATCTGCGCCCAGGTAAGCAGACTGCAGATGATGATCAGCACGCCCCATACGATGGAAGCAATGCCTTTACTAACATAGCTCTTTTTTGCTTTGCCGATCATTTCGTTAATTAGCTTCAGGCTTTCTTCGCTGGTTAATTGAGTTTCGGGTTCCATTTTTTTTATTTTAATACAATAGAAGATGAATTATTTTTTTTGAAATTTATATTTAAGCAGGTATCCCGGGATAAGATAACTGGCTATAATTGCAGCAGCTGTCAGTAATATCTGGTTCTGATAGCTGACATACACCGCAGCAATAGCGAGGCCAAAACAAGCTATGCCGCCCCATTGCAGCGGTTTAAACTTTAAGATTCCTCCACTGCTGAATGTACCAATTCCATATAATAAAATATAAAACGGGAATGCATATTCCCAGCCGACCCTGGATAAAACAAAACTTAATGGCAAAAACGAAATGCCCACACCCATCCATAAAGCTGCCACGCTATCGTTCACGTATGTTCTTACAGCCTCCTTTTTTTTCTGGCGTATACTATATATGATAGAAGCGATCACCCCTACCAATATCAGCAGCCAGGCCCTGTAATGGTATGGATATTGTATCACTACCAGTAAAAAATATTGCAGCAGGCAGGCTGTGACAGTGAGCCAGCCCCACATTAAAAAATAAAAACTTCTGTCACCGATACCTTCTTTGGTCTTTTCAATCATGGATTGAATTAACCGTAAACTTTCTTGCGGTGAAAATTCTTCCTGTTGCATGGTATTAAGTTTATTGTGTTTACAAGCCAGTAGTTAGTGGTGAGTGGCGAGATGAAAACCCTACTAGCCACTCGCCTTTCCTCACTACCCGTTTATTGATTGCATTCTTTCATTAATTGTTCTACCCGTTGTTTTCCCCATACCGGATGCAAATCACTGGCTGGTTTAAAGCTGGCATATTTGTCAAGCGCAGTTTGCAATTCCGGCTTTGCTGTTTTGCAGCCACCACCGAATTGCTCAGGTGTATATTTTAAATTTTGCCCTTTGAGCATATAGGGCCTGGGGTTAGTGGGATCCTGTTCCATTGCGTTTTCCATATTAGTAGTACTCTCCTGGCCATATTGCATATAACGCTGCATTGGGTTCACCATCATATGACAGCTTGCGATCATACTTTTGATACAGGATATTTCTGAATTATTAGGAGCAAGGGAATCGGCTTTTGAAATCAATGCGGTTGCCTTATCTGCAAAACCATCTGTCTTTGATTTGTCCTGCAACATAAATCCGTAGTTCACCTGGCAAAATGCAGCATAATAATAAGGGAGCCATTGATTTTTTTCTGCGGAAGCAATGCGTTCAAAATTATTGGCCAGACTTAAAAGATTAGCCGGGTTATTAAAACTGGTATCAATTGCAGCAATATTATTTTTCATCGCAGCAACATATTTATCGCTTTGAGAATAGGCCGCAATGGAAAGGATTGCCAATGCTGTAAAGAAGAATAACTTTTTCATTATAGTTGATTTATTTGTTGATGATTTATTTTTTTTGTTGATTTTTTAATTTTTCATATTCCCTTTCCACGGCATTTGTTTTGGGAAATACATAGGCAGCGGCAAAATGAAAGGCCAAACCAATACCCCATCCCAAAGTTGTCCAGATCGGCCAGGGATAATGATGGCCTCTCCAGTTATCAAAATCAAAATCATGGTTTCCGCTCCCGGTAAAATACCAGATACCCCATAAAAACAGGTTCACGATGATATAGGATAGCGCGTGTGTTTTAAAGCTGGCTCGTTTTTGCGCTATCTCCCATAAAGCGGGATCTTTTCCTTCAGGAGCCGGGTGATAATGTGACATAAAAAATAATTTGGCCTCACCCCAACCCCTCCCCTGGCGGAGAGGAAACTGGAAGATATTAGCGGTGATGAAATTTGTTTTTTTAAAGAACTATTAGTTTTATACGCCCCTCCGGTCTCCTTTCAGCCGCGGCGGAGATGGATGGAGCTTTATAAATTATTATTAATTGCATCCTGCGTCCTGTCTATTCCAAAACTCAGAAAGCATCCAATGAAAATAAATCGTTTAGACGGGGCCGTTACCGCTTCTTTCCTCGTGCCGTCATTGTTATAATTATAGGTAAACACCTGTTTTTGCCCAAGCACATTATTGATACCCAGTACCCATACTGCAAATGTCCCGGGGTTCTTCTTCCCGATATTGGGCAGATAGTTTACACTAAAACTCATGCTGTTGTAATTGATGGTCTTCCCGGCATCACTGATCACGTAGCTGCTTTGCGTGCTATCATACGCGATCCGGTAGTAAGGACGCCCCGTGGCAAAATTATAACTCAGGTTGAACTGTGTTTTCCAGGGCAACACAAAACGCTTGAATACAAAGGATGCGGTATGGCCTGTGGCAAAAGGAGGCGCAATAGCTGTTGGATAATTCAGAAAATCCCTTTTGGTATCCAGGTAAGAGTAAGATATCCAGTAGTCTACATTCTTAATGGTCTTTTTATCTCTCCAGAAAAATTCAACTCCCTTCGCATAACCAAAACCGTTATTATTGGCTGCTACATCCTGTCCAAAACCATTGCGCGCTGTTTTATACAGGTCATCATAATTTTTATAAAACGCTTCCACCCTGAAGGTGCGCACACTGTTTATTTTCTGGTATTGCAGGATATAATGCGTTGCTTTGGAATAATCGAGATTGGTAGTTGCGGGTAAATATTTTCGTTCGGGGTTCTCGTAAAAAATGCCATAGGCAAAAGAGGCCTGGCTGTTATCCGGGAATTTGTAAGAAACAGAAAGCCTTGGGGCTACATTCCATTTATTAATGATCTCTGAATGCTCCACTCTTGTGCCGAGTTTTGCAGCAAGGTTATTGGTCAGGTAAATATCTCCCTCGGCAAAAGCAGCAACTAAATTGTCCTTGATTCTTTGGTCGAATTTTGTTCCGTCGTATAAAGTAAAGGTTGATCTTTCATCACTGTAAAAATAATCGCTTCCAAAACGGATGGCACTTAGGCCTTTTAGTTTTTTCTCCAATACAAATCTTCCCTGTGCATATTTTGCCCTGTTGTTCAAAGTAAAATTCTTATAGGCATAAAAAGAAGGACTCATAATAACCTGCTTCTGGTTGTCGGCACCCTCTACTTCATTGGTAATATCATCCTTGTTGGTGCTGAAGCTGATGCCGGTATTCATTTTCCAGCCATTACCGATCTGCTCTTTCCAGTTGATATTTTGATAGGTGTTCAGGTTTTCAATGGCAAAGGCATCTTTTAAAACAGTGGAATCAATATCCCCGGTTCTGAAACCCGTTTTGTTGGCGCTGATGTATCCGAAATATTTTATCATCCCACCGTTCTTCGTTTTGATCCGGAAATTTGCATCTCCCTGGTGATAGATGGGTACCTGGTAAAAATCCTGTTTGTATTTATTGATCTTAAATGCCAGCCAGATATTGGTATAATTATATGACACTCCCCAGGATGATCTTTTATCTTTCGACAGGTGCTGTATTCCACCACCTGCGCCAATTACGGATATGGCAAGATCAGCTTCTGTTTTTTCGGGCAGGTCCTTGCTATCCAATATCAGTGCAGAAGAAAGTGCCTGGCCGTACAATGCCGAATACCCGCCAGTGCTGAAAACAGTTCCTTTAAATAAAAAGGGATTGAACCTGCCGCGCGTGGCAATGCCCGGCGTGCTTGAGTAAAAGAAATTATTCACAAGATTACCATCCATATATATCTTGCTTTCGGTTGCTGTGCCACCCCTGACAAACAAACCTTCGCTTTCGCCAACCTGTTGAGTACCCGGTAATGTTTTAAATGCACTGGTCACATCTCCGTTTGCACTTGGTGTGGTCACAATATCAAGGGCATTCAATACCGCCCCTTTACTTTTATCACTCGCTTCAAATGAACCTGCAGAGATCACTACAGCTTTCATCTCTGTGATTAATTCTTTTAATGAAATATTTAAGGTAAACGTGGACCCGGTTAATATTACTTTATCTTCGGAAGGCTTATATCCTATTATGCTTGCCTCAATCGTTTGTTCTCCTTTTTCAGTAGTGGTAAATGAATAATTCCCTAAAGAATCACTTGTTGCCCCATCATAACTGTTCTTTATACTTATGCTTACGCCTGCCAGCGGCTTGTTTTTGGTATCCGTGATCCTGCCGCTAACCCTCACCTGGCTTTTTGCTAATAAACCTGTCAATATTAGTACCAGCGTCAATATCCTTTTCATTATTGTAAGTTTGATACAAATATAAAGTAGTTTATTTTATAAACCAAATTGTTAAGTAAAAATATTTTTTTTATCTGCTGTAGCGCCTCAAAAATTCAATTTATAGAAAGATTGTATCTAATTGATATTTAGTTATTTACATCGCTTTTACCAGTCCCCTTACTGACCCTAAGTTTACCCCAAAACTTATTAACATCACTTAAAATTTATTTTTTTATGTGGGGGCAATTTGTAATTTAGCAATAGAATTTAATGGGTTAGTAAGTACAAAGGGTCAGCAGAAATGTTGACCCTTTTACTTTTACCTAAGCCCAAACCATCCTCCTCCTTAGAGATATCCGTATCTGTTTTTTTATAAAATTCCCCCGGCTGAATTTTATTTTCTTTTTAGGATTCTTCTTTTTTACTTCGCTCACATAAACAGGAAAGAATAGTTTATTATTTTATATTCCACATTCGAACGGGCAAATCGTAATTTTAATGATGAGCAAAACCAAATCAGCTTTTTTTTGCCAGAGTTGTGGGTATGAAAGTCCTAAGTGGTTAGGCAAATGCCCCAACTGCAATAACTGGAACACATTTGTTGAAGAAGTGATCATAAAAGGAACAGATAAAAAAGAAAAAGGGGAATGGACTTCTTACAATAGCACGGAAGGCAATGATAAGCATCGGGGAAAAACAATTTCCATAAATGCTGTAAGCAGCGCTGAAGAAAAAAGAATTATTACCACCGATGCAGAATTAAACCGGGTATTGGGCGGCGGTATCGTATTGGGAAGTATTGTATTGGTTGCAGGTGAACCTGGCATTGGCAAATCAACTTTGTTTTTACAAATCGGGTTATTGCTGAAAAATGTGGTTACATTATATATAAGCGGTGAAGAAAGTGAACAACAAATAAAAATGCGGGCCGACAGGGTCGGGATCAAAAGCGATAATTTTTATTTACTGACAGAAACGAATACGCAAACTATTTTCCAGGAAATAAAAAAGCTAAAACCACAACTGGTTATTGTGGATTCCATTCAAACCTTACAATCACCTTTTATTGAAAGCGGACCAGGCAGCATCAGCCAGATCAGGGAATGCGCGGCCGAATTACAGCGCTTTGCCAAAGAAACCAATACTCCCGTATTTTTAATTGGCCATATCACCAAGGATGGCAATATTGCAGGCCCGAAAATCCTGGAACATATGGTGGATACCGTGTTGCAATTTGAAGGCGACAGGAATTATGCTTACCGGATCTTAAGAACATTGAAAAACCGTTTCGGCTCCAATTCCGAATTGGGCATTTACGAAATGACAGGCGAAGGAATGAGAGTTGTGAGTAACCCTTCTGAATTACTGATCACGCAAAAAGAAGAACAACTGAGCGGCATCGCCATTGCTGCCACTATTGAAGGCATGCGTCCATTATTAATTGAAGGGCAGGCATTGGTTACGCAAAGCGTCTATGGCACACCGCAACGAACAGTCAGTGGGTTTGACCTGCGCCGTTTGCAATTATTATTAGCCGTGCTGGAAAAACGCGGGGGTTTTCATTTTGGGGTTAAAGATGTATTTGTAAATATTGCAGGTGGTTTAAAAGTGGAAGATCCCTCCATCGACCTTGCCATCGTAAGTGCATTGCTCAGCAGTTATGAAGATGTGCCCATCAATCAACATTTTTGTTTTGCAGGTGAAGTGGGATTAAGCGGCGAAATAAGAGCAGTGAACAGGATCGAACAGCGCATTGCCGAAGCAGAAAAATTAGGTTTTGAAAAGATCATACTCAGTAAATACAATGCTAAATCACTGGGTAAGTTAAAATTCAATATTGAAGTAGTGCCATTGGCGAAGGTGGAGGAATTGTATCAGTATTTATTCTGAGGAGAATGGGTAGTGGCAGGTAGCTAGTGGATCTTCCTACTCGCTACTCCCCAATCACCACTTGTCGTTTTTTAGAAATATTTATTTTAACTTGTATATCGAATCGTACCCCGGTAGCCTATGTCGCTATTAAAAAATATATTTGCAGACACCCTGCACCTTTTTTACCCTCATGTTTGCATGGGTTGCGGAAGCGACCTGCTGGAAGAAAATAATTTGCTTTGTCTTAAATGCATCAATGATCTGCCGCATACCGGTTTTGCGCCGCATGTCAATAACCCTGTAGAAAAATATTTTTGGGGAAGGATCGCTTTATCAGCCGCACATAGTGAATTTTATTTTTCAAAAGGATCGTTGATCCAACAGCTTATTCACCAGCTCAAATACAAGGGCAATATCAGGCTAGGATACTATCTTGGCGAATTGATGGGAATATCTTTACTGAACAGCAACCGCTTTAATACTGTTGATGCATTGGTTCCCCTGCCCCTTTATGCCAATAAAGAACGCATTCGCGGCTATAACCAGGCAGCAGTTATTTGCAATGGTATCTCTTCTGTAATGAACATACCCATTATTACTGGTAATATTATTCGCAGGCATCCTACCGAAACGCAAACACTTAAACACAGAACAGAAAGATGGGAAAATGTAAATGAAAGTTTTGCGGTAAAAATCATGGCATCGCTAAAAGACAGGCATTTGCTTTTGGTCGACGATGTTGTTACCACCGGCGCCACATTGGAAGCCTGTGGCAATGTGATATTACAGGCAGAAAATGTAAAGCTGAGTATCGCCACATTGGCACATGCTTCAAAATAAATCCAATACACACTGAGCGAAGTCGAAGTGTACTTAAAAGTATTGAGCGAAGTCGAAATACAATTAAACAAATACCTGTAAATTTGAATCATGAAGAAGTACGCAGTCCTTTATTGCTTATTGCTTATTGCCAATTGCCTGTTCTTTACTTCCTGTAAAAAAGATTCTTTCATCACAAGTGCAGATGCGATCCTTAATATTACTGCAGATTCTTTAAAGTATGACACCGTTTTCACTGCCACGGGTTCCATCACCAAAAGCTTTAAGATCATCAACGATAACGATCAAAAATTGCGCCTGAGTAAAATAAAATTAATGGGTGGTGCAGGCTCTTCTTATAAAATGAATGTAAATGGCACAGCCACTACTGAGCTAAATGACCTGGAAATTGAAGCCAATGACAGTATCTATGTTTTTGTTTCGGTTACTATTAATCCCAATGCGGTCAATCTTCCCTTTATCATCAGCGACAGTATCCTCATCAGTTATAACGGCAATACCCGTTTTGTACAATTACAGGCTTATGGGCAAAATGCAAATTTTCTCCGAAACCGTGTCATTACAGGAAACGTGGTATGGACAAATAATTTACCTTATGTGATCCTGGGAAGTATCAGGATAGATACTACTGCTTCTTTAACTATACAGCATGGCTGCAGGATCTATTCGCATGCCGATGCCCCGTTTATTGTGGATGGCACCCTGATCATTACCGGAACCAAAACAGATAGTGTGGTTTTTGCCGGCGACAGGCTGGACCCCGATTATAAGGACCTGCCCGCAGGATGGCCGGGGATCTATTTTCGTGGCAGCAGTAAGAATAATGTGTTGACCTATGCCATTATTAAAAATGCCTACCAGGCCCTGGTCACAGAACAACCTTCCACAAATGCCAATCCAAAAGTCATACTCCACCAATGTATCATCGACAATGCGTTCGATGCAGGCATACTTTGCGTGAACAGCAGCCTGCAGGCCGATAACAGCCTGGTCAGCAATTGCGGAAGCAATATTGCCATAACTTACGGTGGCGATTACACGCTTACGCACTGCACCGTGGCCGGTTATTCAAATGATTTTGTTACGCATAAAAACCCGGTACTATCCCTCGACAATTTTACAACACAAAACGGCAGCCAGCTTACTGCCAGCCTCAATGCTGTGTTCCGTAACTGCATTTTCTGGGGCGATGGTGGTTTTATTAATGATGAAATAGTGGTCAGCAAACAAGGCAGCAACAGTTTTACTGTTTTATTTGATAAGAATTTGTACCGGGCAATGAATGATCCTTCTAACAGTACCCTCACCGGGAATATTAAAAACCAGGATCCTTCTTTCGACAGCATTGATGTATTTAAACGGATATTCAATTTCAGGATCACAAAAAATGCAGCCGCCCCCGGTATCAATAAAGGAGCTGTAACGGGCTTTCCCAGGGACCTGGACAATAATAACCGGAATAACGGCCTGCCCGACATGGGTTGTTATGAGAAACAATGAGCTCCTGCCCACATCCCAAACCGTTCATCCAATCCGGCATTCTTATTTGTCTGAAAATAATTTACCTTTATACCCTACGGCGAAGGCCGCTTTTTGAACAAAATTCTTTTTACACATTATAAATATGATATGATCATGAAAAAAATGATTTCTTTTTTTGCCCTTGGCATGGTAGTGCTTTCTTGCCCTGCCCAAAACACCTTAAGTTCAGCGCCTGCCCAAAACACCTCAAGTTCAGCAGCTGTCGTTGCTCAAAATGATAACGGTACTTTAGTAATTAATTCCACAGGTAAGACCATCTATAATTTTAAAGTAACTGCTTTGGATGGGACTACCATTGATTTTGCTTCTTTTAAAGGGAAAAAAATACTCATCGTGAATACGGCCAGCCTATGCGGTAACACGCCACAGTATGAGGGCCTTGAAAAACTGTATGAATCTCATAAGGATAAACTGGTGATCGTTGGTTTCCCCGCCAACAACTTTGGTTCACAGGAACCGGGCACCAACACCGAAATAAAAGCATTCTGCACAAAAAATTATAGCGTTACTTTTCCCATGGCGGCAAAGATTTCTGTTAAAGGAGATGATATGGCCCCGATATATCAATGGCTTACAAAAAAGAGTGAGAATGGCGTAATGGATGCTGAGGTAAAATGGAATTTCGGTAAGTTCTTACTGGATGAAAAAGGAAACCTGGTCACTTATTTCAACCCCAAGACACAACCGATGAGTGAAGAGGTCACCAGTAAATTGTGATCTGCTAAAAATATTTTAAAGCATCCGGGATTTTAAAAAATACGGATGCTTTTTTATTTTACTTTGCACCCATGCAATTCCATTCCATCATCGGCCAAAAAGAAACCAAGGCACAACTGGTGCAAATGATGCAGCACAACCGGCTCAGCCACGCGCTGTTGTTCTTAGGCAAGGAAGGAAGCGGCGCTTTATCACTGGCATTGGCATTTGCACAATATATTGTTTGCGAAAAAGTGAACGGAAGGGAAGGAATGGGCAATAGGCAACAGGCAATAGGGTCTCCATTATTCTGGGAGAATGAACTTATCGAAAGCACCCAACCCCAAACTCCAAACTCAAAACCCGTAACCCTTTCCGATTCCTGCGGCACCTGCGCCGCCTGCACCAAGGCCAATCAGCTCATCCATCCCGATATTCATTTTTCTTATCCCGTGATCACAAAGAAAGCCGGTGAAAAACCCATCAGCACCGATTTTATAAAAGAATGGAGGGCATTCATTGCAGCGAACCCTTATGGTAACGTGTACGACTGGTTGCAGTTTATTGATGCAGAAAACAAGCAGGGTAATATCACCGCAAACGAATGCAGCGATATCATCCGCAAACTGAACCTCAAAAGTTTTGAAAGTGAATACAAGATCCTCCTTGTATGGATGCCGGAATTTTTGGATAAGGAAGGCAACAAATTACTCAAGCTCATAGAAGAACCCCCTCCCAACACCTTATTTATTTTTGTGGCGGAAAATGAAAACCTGATCCTCCCCACCATTTTATCACGAACACAATTGGTGAAAGTTCCGGCACTCAGCAATCTGGAAGTGGAAGCCGCATTGGAATTAAGGGCCGGAGTTGCCATGCAAAAAGCACAACAGATCGCCGCCATCAGTGAAGGTAATTACAGGGAAGCCATGCTACTAACTCAAAACGCCGAAGACGACTGGCAGGTTTTACTGAGAGAATGGCTCAATGCCATCATTAAAACCGGTCCGCTGGCACAGGTAAAATGGATAGACGAGACCGCCAAACTGGGCAGGGAAAAACAAAAGCAATTCCTTAAATATTTCATCCATTTGCTGGAACAGGCCATAAGATTAAGGGTGATCGACGCAGCCAACGATCAACAGCCAACCACCAACGAAACCGATTTTGCCCTACGCCTCAACAAACTCTGCTCCATCGGCCAGCAGGAGGCCATTATCACCGAATTGGACAAGGCCAGTTACTATATTGAACGTAATGCCAACGCAAAAATGCTTTTTCACGCACTTTCCATCAGGCTTTACCATATTATTAGTAACAATTCCTTAATTTTGGTGAACTGAGGGGCAGAACAGTCGGGAGTTAAGAGTTACAAGTTATGAGTTGATATTAAGTAATATTTATTTTGATACCAGCTTTTTCAACAATATTCATCATCGTTGCGTCGCAATCCTTTCATCGGCATACCATTGTGGAACTTTATTCGCCGAGTATGGAAATATAGTATAAGAGTGCGACGCCACTGAAGTTTAATAGTAATTCTCCTGCCAGGTCCCCCAAATTCTTAATTTTTAATTCTTAATTCTTAATTATCCTTTTATGGGCTGTGGAAGCGGAGGTTGCGGAACTTCAAAGAACGGGGCGCCGGGTGGTTGCCAAAGCCATGGCAGTTGCTCTACCGGGGGTTGCAACCGTATGAACGTACATGACTGGCTGGCCAACCTGCCTTTCAGCGATCCGGAAAGCAATTGCCGCGTGATGGAAATAAGTTTTAACAACGGCAGCCGCAAGGATTTTTTCAGGAATACCACTTTGCAATATTTCGAAAAGGGTGATATGGTGGCGGTGGAAGGCGTGAGCGGCTTCGATGTGGGCATGGTAAACATCACGGGAGAGCTTGTACGCTTACAGATGAAGAAACACAAGGTGGATGAAAAAAGCCCGGAGATAAAAAAAGTATTACGACGCGCCAGCGAAACCGATCTTTCCAAAATGAAAGAGACCAAGGCAAGGGAGGCACAGGTTTTGATCCGCAGCCGCGCAATGGCCCGCCAACTGAAATTAGAATTAAAAATGGCCGAAGTGGAGATACAGGCCGATGGCCGAAAAGCCACTTTTTTTTATATTGCCGATGACCGCGTGGACTTCAGGGAGGTAATAAAATTATATGCAAGTGAATTTAAAGTAAAAGTTGAAATGCGCCAGATAGGCGCCCGCCAGGAAGCGGGGAAGGTAGGCGGGATAGGCAGTTGCGGAAGGGAATTGTGTTGCAGCAGCTGGCTCACCGATTTCAAAAGTGTGAACACCAATGCGGCACGCTACCAGAGTTTAAGTATCAATCAAACCAAGTTAAGTGGGCAATGCGGCCGCTTAAAATGTTGCCTGAATTATGAACTGGATACTTACATGGATGCACTGCAGTTCTTTCCCGATGATGCGGATATGATTGAAGTGGCCAGGAACCGTGCCTTCCTGGTAAAGAAGGATATTTTCCGCAACCTGATGTGGTACACCATGCCCGACAGCAATAAGCAGTACCCGTTAACGATAGAAAGGGTAAAAAAAATAAAAGAACTGAACAGGCAGGGTATCAAACCAGATGAATTGGAACCGGTGGAAATAATAACCGGCAAACCAAAAGAGATAGAACCGGCTTATGTAGATGTAGTTGGACAAATAAGTTTAAAGAGCCTGGAAAAAACAAGCCGGAAAAGAAGGGATATAGAAAGAAATCAGCAACAGCCGGGAAGGCAGCAGGACAACAGGCAGAATCGTAATGAGCAAAACAAGGGCGGGCAAAATCAGCAAAAGCCAAACCAGCAGGGCCGTGGCGGGCAAAATAAAGGTGGGCAAAATCAACAAAGGCCCAACCAGCAGAGCCGGCAACAAAGGCCTCCGCAAAACCGTAACCTGCCTACCGGACAGGCAGGTCAAAATCAACAAAGGCCAAACCAGCAACCTAACAATAACAGCGGCGATAAAAAATAAATATTTATTACACGAATCAGCAGTTGTTAAGGACAGCGCAATGGCGCTAAACCAAAGCAAAAAATTAGTGTAATTAGTAAAAATCAGTGTAATTCATTTTAATTAGTGTAACCATATTACTCCAAATAATATGTCGATATCAGTAAGCCATCTCACAAAAATATACGGCACACAAAAAGCAGTTGACAGCATTTCATTTAATGTGGGCAAGGCGGAGATCGTTGGTTTTCTGGGGCCCAACGGGGCGGGCAAATCAACTACCATGAAAATGATCACCGGGTACCTGCAGGCCAATAGCGGGGAGGCCGAAGTATGCGGAATTAAAGTAGATCCAAACTGTAATGATACCAAAAAGAAGATCGGCTATTTGGCCGAATCGAACCCATTGTATTATGATATGTATGTACGGGAGTATCTTGAATTTGTTGCAAATGTGTATCAGTTGGCTCAGGTAAAACAGCAGGTCGGGAAGATCATTGAAACCGTGGGACTCACCCCCGAAGCCAATAAAAAGATCGGCCAGCTCAGCAAAGGTTATAAACAACGGGTAGGCTTAGCCGCAGCTTTAATTCATGACCCCGAAGTATTGATCCTTGACGAACCTACCAGTGGCCTGGATCCCAACCAGATCGTGGAGATACGGGAACTGATAAAAAAATTGGGGCAAAATAAAACGGTATTGTTCTCCTCCCATATTTTACAGGAGGTGCAGGCCATGTGCGACAGGGTCATCATCATTCACAAAGGAAAAATCGTGGCAGATGATACTTTGATCAACCTGCAAAAAAGAAAAACGGGAGATCATTTTGTAATGGTGGAGTTCAAAGAAAGTATACCGGTTGATAGGTTAACGGGTTTAAAAGATATTGCCGGGATCGAACAACAGGAAACCGGAAATTGGAAACTGAAAACCAATAACCCGGAAAGTGTGAGAAAACAATTAATGGAATTGAGTTTGCAGAATAATTGGAACATTGTTTCTTTGCAAAGCAGCAGCAACAGCCTCGAAGAAATATTCAGGAGTTTGACTAATTGATTTGATGAACCGCGAAGGCCTTCCCATAAAAACTGCTCAAAATATTCAATATTAAATCTTAAATAATAAATACAAATGAGTTACATCGCCTCCATCCATGCCCGCCAGATATTAGACAGCCGTGGTAATCCAACCGTGGAAGTTGATATATTAACTGAGAACGAACACCTGGGCCGTGCTGCTGTGCCAAGTGGCGCCAGTACAGGCGTACACGAAGCTGTGGAATTACGCGACGGCAATAAAAAATTATACGGGGGAAAAGGCGTACTTAAAGCAGTAAGAAATGTAAATACCATTCTTACTGAAAATTTACTGGGTTGGGATGTGGCTGATCAAACCGGCATTGATGCCATGATGATCAGCCTCGATGGCACTCCCAACAAAAGTAAACTGGGTGCCAATGCAATACTTGCTGTGAGTATGGCGGTGGCCAAAGCCGCTGCACTGGAGGCCAACCTTCCGTTGTATCGTTATATTGGCGGCACCAATGCGAAAATTTTGCCCATGCCCATGATGAATATTTTGAATGGCGGTGCGCATGCTGATAATAAAATAGACTTCCAGGAATTTATGGTAATGCCGGTGGGCGCTTCCTCTTTCAATGAAGGTTTGCAATGGGGCGTCGACATTTTTCATGCATTAAAAGGCGTATTAAAGAAAAAAGATTACAGCACCAATGTGGGCGATGAAGGAGGCTTTGCCCCCAACATGCAAAGTAATGAAGAAGCCATTGAAACCGTGATGACTGCAATAACTGCTGCTGGTTATAAAGCCGGTTCGCAAATTGCCATTGCACTGGATCCTGCTGTGAGTGAAATGTATGATAAAACAAAAAAATGGTATCACTTTCATAAAAGCACCGGTAAAAAATTAAGCAGTGAAAAAATGGTTGATTACTGGGCCGACTGGGTAAAAAAATATCCCATTGTTTCTATTGAAGATGGTATGGCTGAAGACGATTGGAAAGGATGGAAACTGATGACGGATACATTGGGTAAAAAGATCCAATTGGTGGGAGATGACCTGTTTGTAACCAATGTGGATCGGTTGCAGAAAGGAATTGACACCGGTGTAGCCAATGCATTGCTGGTAAAAGTGAACCAGATCGGAACCATCACGGAAACCATTAATGCTGTAACACTGGCACAAAATAACGGGTACAATACCATTATGAGCCACAGGAGCGGTGAAACAGAAGATACCACAATTGCCGACCTTGCTGTTGCATTGAACTGTGGCCAGATAAAAACCGGCTCTGCCTCAAGAACCGACCGTATGGCTAAATACAACCAACTGATACGGATTGAAGAAATCCTGGCCGAAAGTGCTATATTTCCAAAAGGAAAGATTAAATTTGGGAGCACTTTCTAAACCTTCCCCGAAGGGAAGAATTTGAACAGTCTGATAATGGAAAAGAATTTTGAAAATACATACTCTTCAAAATCCCTCCTTCGGAGGGGCTTGGGGAGGCTTCCATCCTGGCTTAAGAATAAATACCTGTTATCTAGTGTTTTCTTTGTAGTATGGATGTTTTTCTTTGATCTGAAAGATATTGGTTCCAGCATTAACAGAAGGGCTAAACTAAAAGACTTACAAAGAATAGAGCAAAACTTAAATCAGCAAATATCAGATACCCATACTGAACTGGATCTTTTAAAGACCAATGCCCAAACTATTGAGAAATACGCACGTGAAAAATATATGATGAAAAAAGATAATGAAGATCTTTTTATACTAAATCCCTCCTCCGAAAGCAACTAAATTATTTAAAAGGCAATATTCTCCTTTAACCACCGTTTAACTTACGGATAATGGATATTTAATTTTTAACAAGCAACTTACTTGCATTATGCACAACTTTACACCGGAGGATTTGTTACGCTATTTGTACAATGAAACTTCCTCTACTCAGACAGCCGAATTAAAGGCAGCTTTGGAAAGTGACTGGAGTCTTCGTGAAAAATTTGAAGTGATAACATCCGCCCAAAGAAGGCTGGAAGCACTTAAAATGTCACCCAGCCAGCGAACCATTGATAAGATCTTAAACTATGCCGAAAAAGCCGTTGGTGAACTTGCTCCACAGGCTTAATTCCATTAGTTAATTAACGTAATTTTATCCCCCCAATGCGGGGGATTTTTTATGACCAAAAAAGAACGTTACCGCTTTTTAATTGATTATTTTTTGCAGCATAGTCCCGATGCAGTGACAGAGTTATTATACGATAACCCTTTTCAGTTATTAGTGGCAGTTATATTATCGGCCCAGTGTACGGATAAGCGCGTAAACCTCACCACTCCTGCACTTTTCAAAAAATATCCTGATGCAACATCTTTAAGCAAAGCCTCTTTTGATGATCTTTTTTTACTCATAAAAAGCATATCCTACCCGAATAATAAGACCAAACACCTGTTAGGAATGGCCAGGATGCTGATCGAAAAATTTGATGGTATGATTCCAATGAATGTGGATGAACTGATGCAATTGCCGGGCGTGGGAAGAAAAACTGCCAATGTGATTACCTCGGTGATTGATGAACAGCCAAATATGGCTGTAGATACTCATGTTTTCAGGGTAAGTAATAGAATTGGATTAACAACAAATGCAAAAACTCCTCTTGCAGCAGAAAAACAACTCATCCGTGAAATTCCGGAACAATACATTCATAAAGCGCACCACTGGTTAATACTCCATGGAAGATATATATGTACAGCCCGGAACCCCCATTGCAATGAATGTGGAATACGTTCAATATGTAAATTTGTACACAAAAAACGGAAACTTGAAATATAATTGGGGAATAATCGTTTTATTTGCACTTCAATCCTTATTATTTTAGAAAACCAATCATTTATTTTTCACTAAAGGATTTTGTTTTAATGAAAAAAATAACCCTTGTATTGAGTATTGTAGTATTGCTCACCGCCTTTGCAAAAAAGACGGAGGCGCAATTTTATTTTTATGATAATAAATACTATGACAATCCCTGGTTATTTGAATTGGGGGGCTCTGTCGGCGCAATGAATTGCCTAACCGATATTGGTGGAAATAAGGGTATTGGCAAAAAATTTGTTAAGGATCTTAACTTTGGCAAAACACATCCGTCAGGCAGTGTTTATATATCTGCCGGTTATAAATATGCAGTATCATTAAGAGCAGAAGCCAGTTTTGGCCAGGTATCAGCAAGCGACGCTGTTTTACAAAGTGTTAAATCCACAACCTTTGGAAGATATGAAACCAACCTGAGTTTTAGATCTAATATCTCCGAGTTTATGCTTGCAGCAGAAATTCATCCCTTATTTATTTTTATTGATAAAAATAATGAAGACTGGACACCACCTATGCTTTCTCCTTATTTACTTGCTGGGATTGGATTTTTTCACTTTAACCCACAGGCCAACTACAATGGCAAATGGATCGACCTTCAGCCTTTGAGTACAGAAGGACAGGGCTTTGCAGAATACCCCGACCGAAAAACTTATAGTTTAAGCCAAATTAATATTCCGGTGGGTATTGGTGTAAGGTATGAACTTAATTCAGTGCTGAACCTAAGGGCTGAATTTGTTTACCGCATCTTAAATACAGATTACCTGGATGATGTAAGTACCAATTACATTAATCCTATAGTATTTCAGAATTATTTCACCGGAAACAAACTCAACAATGCACTGCTTTTAAATAACCGCCAATATGAACTGGACCCCACGCATATAACCCAGGAAGGAGATCAAAGGGGCAACCCTAAAAACAAGGATACTTATTTTTCCTTTAATATAAAGATCGGGTTCATCTTTGGAAGAGAAAATATAAAAAGATAGATAAAATAAAAATTATTAAAAAGTCCTCCTGTTCTTAAACAGGAGGACTTTTTAATATCAGTGATCACCATTTGCTTTTGGGGAGCTTTATAACATTTTCTTTATTTCTGTTACCAGTTCTGATTTTGTAATGGGTATCCCCATGATCTTATTATATCCTTTTGCATCAACGAAATAAACATCCCGGATGATCCTCACCAATTGGCCATTATTTATTTCAGGCACCAGGATATGGTCATAGTTCTTCAGGATGTCCCCGAGATTTTTTGGAAAAGGCCTTACATAACGTAAATGCGCATGCGCTACTTCATACCCTTCTTTCTGCAGGTCGGCGCAGGCACTTTTAATAGCACCATAAGTACTTCCCCAACCCAGTACCAAAACCTTGCCCTTTTCCGGCCCGCTGTCCAGTTTTTGTTCGGGTATATAATTGGCGATCAGGTCGATCTTAGCCTGTCTTGTTTTCACCATGTGCTGGTGGTTATCCGGTTCATAACTGATATTGCCGGTAACATCCTGTTTTTCCAGTCCGCCCACGCGATGCTCTAAGCCCGCTGTTCCCGGTATTGCCCAGGGCCGAACCAAACGCTCATCTCGTTTATAGGGTTGAAACTTGCCCTTTTCATCCATATCGGTTGCATAGTTTTGAGAAGCAAACTCCGTTTTTATTTCGGGCAGATCAGCAGACACAGGGAATTTCCAGGGTTCAGCGCCATTGGCAATATATCCATCACTTAAAAAAAGTACCGGGGTCATATGTTGTATTGCGATGCGAACGGCTTCATACACCGCATAAAAACAATCGCTGGGTGTGGATGCAGAAATGATCGGCATCGGGCATTCGCCGTTCCTTCCGTAGTATGCCTGCATCAGGTCACTTTGCTCCGTCTTGGTGGGCAATCCAGTGGAAGGGCCGCCGCGTTGTATGTTGATGATCAACAATGGGATCTCCAGCATTACTGCCAGTCCCATCGCCTCACCTTTTAAAGCAATACCGGGTCCGCTGCTGGTAGTTACTCCAAGGCTTCCACCATAACTGGCACCAATAGCCGAAGTAATGGCAGCGATCTCATCTTCGGCCTGGAAAGTTTTAATACCAAATGTTTTGTATTTGCTCAGCTCGTGTAATATATCACTGGCGGGTGTGATGGGATAACTTCCCAGGAACAGGGCTAGCCCGCTTTTTTGTGAAGCAGCTATTAATCCATATGATAAAGCCTGGTTGCCCATGATAGACCGATACGCCCCAGGCTCCATTTTTGCTTTCTCCACTTTATACCTGGTGGTAAAGGTTTCCGTAGTATCACCGAAATTATAACCGGCCTGTAATGCTTTTACATTGCTTTCAAATATTTCAGGTTTTTTTCCAAACTTATCTTTGATGAACCCGATCGTAGCATCCATTTCACGGTTGTACATCCAATACAGGAAGCCCAGTACAAACATATTCTTGGCCCGGTCTTTTTCTTTAATGCCCATGGTGATGTCCTTTAATGCTTCCCGGGTCATTTTGGTTACATCAATTTTTATCACTTCATAATTACCAAGACTGTCATCGTCTAAAGGGTTAACCCCTTCTGCGTAATTGGCCAGGCGCAGGTTCTTTGCATCGAAGCCATCCACATTGGCAATGATCTTCCCACCGGGTTTAAGGCCTTTTAAATTTGTTTTTAATGCCGCCGCATTCATAGCCACCAGCACATCACAGGCATCGCCCGGTGTATATATCCTGTCGGATGAAAAACGAAGCTGGTAGCCGCTTACTCCCGGGAGCGTACCAATCGGTGCCCTTATCTCAGCAGGGAAATCCGGGAAGGTAGCCAGGTCGATCCCCAGCATGGCCGTATTGTTGGTAAACTGGTTGCCTGTTAATTGCATCCCATCACCACTATCTCCTGCAAATTTTATAACCACATCACTGAGTACTTCTTCTTTATTATTCATCGTATTGTTAATTGTTCAGCAAAGTTAACATATTACGGTTTCGAAAAAGCATACCCTGTGCCCGAAATTTTACAAATGACATCCACAATCTGAAATTATTAAATTAGGTTTGTCCAAAAAAATTGAATGTACGACCTGCTTGATTTCCTGGAACCCATTTCTGTTGATGTAGTAACTGGAGATAATGGTTTTAATGATGGCCAGTTAGCCAAACATATTGCAATGTATGAATCGGAATTACCTGATATTACCACGGCTGATATTGTATTGGTTGGCATTGCAGAATCGAGGGGCAACGGCGTTGCTGATGTTACGCGAAGCGCCCCGGATTGCATCCGAAAACAATTTTACCAACTGAATTATTGGCATAAAGATGTACATATCGCCGATATTGGAAATATTAAAACCGGGGCTTCCCTTGCCGATAGTTATGCTGCAGTAAAAACAGTTTTGGCAGAATTGTTACGCATGAATAAGACCGTTGTATTGCTGGGCGGCTCTCATGATATCACACTAGCGCAGTACTATGCTTATAAAGAATTGCAGCAGCTGGTAGAAGCAACCGGTATTGATGCCAGCATCGACCTGAAGGGGGAAAGCCAGGTACGTAGTGAAAATTTTTTGATGGAAATGCTCACCAGTGAACCCAACCTGGTCAGGCATTATAATCATATCGGTTTTCAGAGTTATTTTGTTCACCCCCGCATGCTGGAAACCATGGATAAGCTCCGTTTCGATTGCTACCGGCTGGGCGTAGCCAAAGAGAATATGGAGGAAATGGAGCCTGTGCTGCGCAATACAAACCTGTTGAGTTTTGATATCAGCGCTATTAAATACGGTGATTCCCCTGCCAGCCGGATGAGTCCCAATGGTTTTACGGGTGAAGAAGCGTGTATGCTTACCCGGTATGCCGGGATGAGCAATACGATCAGCAGTTTTGGAATGTATGGTTACCTGCCCCAATTGGATGTAAATGATCTCAGCGCCAAACAGGTTGCACAAATGATGTGGTATTTTATCGATGGTAAAAGCAGGAGCAAACAGGAAGCACCAATTGAAGACAGGAATAATTTCAATGAATACCATTCTACTTTTACAGAAGTGGAAACCGTTTTTTTACAAAGCAAAAAGACCGGGCGCTGGTGGATGCAGTTACCCAATAAGAAATTCATTGCCTGCAGTTATAATGATTACGTGATCGCCAGCCAGAACGAGATCCCTGAACGCTGGTTGCGGGCACAGGAACGGGGGTAAACCAATGTGCAAATGGGCAAATATGCAAATGAAAAATACAACGATGAAACATCATCCTTTTTTATTCCTTGTTCCTTGTTTGGTATTCACTTTGGCATCATGTTCACAGTCCAGGCAAATTGCCAAACAGGCTAATTCCATTTTATTACAGGATTCCGCTATCAGCAAAGCTTTCATCGGCATCAGCATATATGAGCCTGCCACCAATACATACTGGTATAATTATAATGCAACAAAATATTTTACTCCTGCAAGCAATACCAAATTATTTACGTTGTATGCGGGGATGAAATACCTGGGGGATAGTTTGGTCACCGCAAAGGTTATAGAAGATGACAGTTCACTATTTCTTTTTCCAAATGGCGACCCCTCTTTTATGAATCCCGAATTTGTAAATCAGCCCCTATTGGAAAAACTTAAAGGCACCCACAAGATGATCATTCTTATTGATACCTCCTGGAAAGAAAATGCGCTTGGGTATGGCTGGGCCTGGGATGACTATAATGACGACTACATGGCGGAACGCTCACCTATGCCGGTTTATGGCAATGTGGTTTCCATAAGCGGCACCGGCAACAAGCCAAAAGTAAGCCCTTCTTATTTCGCAAATTATCTGTCTCCTAAAACAGGAAAAAATTCATCCAATTTCATTTCTGCAGTGAGGCGAAATAAAGATGCGAATGTTTTTGTAACGGTGCAAAAAGGCCGTTCTGAAAAAACATTCACAGTTCCATTTCAAACAGGCAATTATTTTACTTCCCTAAAAATTCTTGAGCAGGAAACAGGAAAGCAGGTGACAACTATGTCGGAATTCCTGAAAAAAGAACACACTCTAAAGACAAGTACGATTAAGTCGATTCCTTCAGATGATCTCTTTACACCCATGATGCACCGCAGCGATAATTTTTTTGCTGAACAGACCTTATTAATGGTAAGCAATGAACACCTTGGCTATATGAGCGATGATAACATCATCGATACCCTGCTGGGATCCGACCTTAAAGACATTCCCCAAAAGCCAAAATGGGTGGATGGCAGCGGCCTCAGCCGATACAATTTATTTACACCACAGGCGTTTATATATATACTGAACAAACTGAAAAATGAGTTTGGCTGGGACCGTTTGCGGCATATTTTGCCCACCGGCGGCCATGGAACCCTAACCTCCTACTACCTTAAAGACAGTGGTTTTATCTATGCCAAAACAGGCACGCTTAGTAATAATTGTGCCTTAAGTGGTTTCCTGATAACAAATAGCGGGAAATTGCTCATCTTCTCTATTTTAGCAAACCATTATCAAAGCGGTGCAACCCCTATCAGGAAGGCAACAGAGCGATTTTTAGAAGGGATCAGGAAAAAATATTAAAATTTTCACCCTGCAGGCAACAGATTGTAAACTTACCGTATCTATAATATCAGCATATCCTAAAATGAAAAAAAATCCTATTCACCCAAACCAAAATCGTTTGTTATGAAAAAACTTTTTACGCTTTTATGGCTCGCACTTGCAGCCTTCACCTTTAAAGCTACTGCGCAGACACCAACCTGCAATGCTGGTTTTACAATTCAATTTAACAGCAATACCACAGTAAAATTTAACCCGGCTACAACCGATTCACCATTGGTGCAGCATTCCTGGACCTTTGGCGATGGCAGTCCGGTTAGTCATGCTGTTTCACCAACACATACATTTGCACTGGGTGGTTATGCCGTGGTGCATACCATTGTAAAGGTTAGCACCAATGGAACTGTCTTATGTACAGAATCTTTTACGATGCAGATCGTAATTCAGGAATGTAATCTGGTTGTAGATTTTAGCTCGACGGTTGCCGCCGGAAATCCTTTGACCTTCGCATTCCAAAATCTAAGCACTCCTTTATCTCCAACAGATTCTGTGACGTGGATATTCGGCGATAATACAACCTCTCATGACATTAACCCCGTACATACTTATGCTAATTACGGTACTTATAATGTGTGCCTGATCGTGAAGAAAAATATGAGCGCTACAGCTTCCCCCTGTATTAAATATATCTGCAAGACAGTAACTACCGTTGTACCATGTACGTTTGTGGTGGATTTCAACTGGACAATCTCTTCAAACAATCCTTTGACCTATGAGTTCCATAATTTAAGTACCCCATTATCTCCGTTAGATACCACTATCTGGAGTTTTGGAGATGGAACTTCATCAACAGCTGCTAATCCTGTGCATACTTACGCCAATGCAGGTTCATATACTGTTTGTTTAACCGTAAAGAAAGTGAGTACTGTTTCAGGTGCCCCCTCCTGTGTGAGATATATTTGTAAAACATTTACAGCAACAGTGCCCTGCAACCTGGTAGTTGACTTTAGCTGGAATTCCCCCAGTAACCCGTTGGTAGTAGCTTTTCAAAACCTAAGTACACCGCTCGCATCAACTGATTCTATCACATGGACATTTGGTGACGGCACTTCATCGCATGATGTGAATCCTACGCATACTTATACAAGCGGGGGATCATATAATGTTTGCCTTACGGTAAGGAAAAATAATTCCGGTACTACTGCTCCATGTATAAGATATATCTGTAAAACTGTAGTCGTATCCAACCCTTGCAACCTGGTGGTTGACTTTGGCTGGAATGTTTTATCCAGCAACCCCCTCACGATTGCTTTTCAAAATTTAAGTATTCCTTTGGGAACAACTGATTCTATCTCATGGACATTTGGTGACGGCAGTTCATCGCATGATGTGAATCCTACGCATACTTATACCACCGGTGGTTCTTATAATGTTTGTTTGATCGTGAAGAAAAATAATTCTCCAAACACCCCGCCATGCATAAGATATATCTGTAAAACAGTTGTGATAACAAATCCATGCAACCTGGTGGTTGACTTTAACTGGAATGTTACTGCAACCAATCCTTTAATGTTAGAGTTCCATAACCTGAGCACTCCATTAGCTAATACAGATTCTATCACCTGGAGTTTTGGCGATGGCAGCTCATCACATGATGTTAATCCAACACATACTTATGCCAATGCAGGAACATTTACTGTTTGTTTGATCGTGAAGAAAAATGATAATCCTCCGGGCACTGCTCCATGTATAAGATATATCTGTAAAACAGTAGTCGTTCAGGCGCCATGCACACTCGTAGCTAATTTTACATGGCATGCAGATTCTGCTATCGCACAGAAGATCTGGTTTACCAATACTTCCACACCGGCAAGCTCTACTGATTCGGTACGCTGGACATTTGGTGACGGAACTTCTTCCAACCAGTATAGCCCCGACCATACTTACGCACAACCTGGCACTTATAACGTTTGTTTAAGAATGCAAAAAAGAAATGCTGCTGGCGTACCTATCAATTGTGTAAGTGAAATATGTAAAACAGTTGTGGTTCAGGCAACCTGTAATTTCCAGGCAAGCTATAGCTGGCAGCTTGATTCGGTTAACGTGAAAAAAGTTTATTTTACCAATACTACCATTGTACCATCAGCAAACGCAACAGCTACATGGATGTTTGGAGACGGCACCACTGCCACTTCATGGAACGCCGTTCATGAATATGCAAACCCGGGCAGGTACTATGTTTGCCTGAGGGTACAATTGTCAACAAATTGCGTTCGTTACAAGTGTGATTCTATTACCGTTCCGGTACCATTACCACCATGTAACAACCAAAGCAATTTCACTTTTGTAAGTGCTTCAACCAATAGCCAGACCTATACATTTATACCAGCTTTCCAGAATGCTGCTTTAGCAACATACACCTGGACATTTGGTGATGGCACTGGTAGCCATGACATGATCGCAACGCATCATTATGCACAGGGCGGTACTTACACTGCTTGTCTTACCGTATGGCGCAGTTCTACATGTGCTTCCACTACCTGCAAGACTGTTGTTGTAACGTCACAGATCAATTGCGACAGTATTCATGTAGGTTTTACTTACCAGTTCGATCCTTACATGCCTAACAAAGTGTATTTCTATGCAAATGCCAATTTTCCGATACTGGATCAAACATGGACGATCACAAGGGTGGCTTCTCCTACACCCAACCCGGTAATTTTACACTCGAACAACCCGGTGTACGTATTTGCCGATACGGGTTATTACAATGTTTGTTTAACTGCAGTTACGCTTGGTGGTTGTGTAAAAACATACTGCAGTGTCGTTCATATTGCTGTAGTGCCTGTACAGTGCCAGTTAACAGCCTATCCTATTCCGGCCAGCACAGAGGTACACATCAACGTACCGCTTACTGCTCCGGACATGATCAATGTGTACGTGTACAATACCTTAAATGTTTTAGTACTTGAAAAACATCAACAGGGTGTGGTAGGAAATAATATTGTAACCCTGGCTATCGGGAACCTTGTCCCGGGATTTTATACGGCGAGGGTGATCTATGGTAATCATTATTGTAATTCAGCATTCCAGAAATTATAAATGGATTTTTAAAGTGTAAAACCTGCAACGAGTTGTTGCAGGTTTTTTTATATCATTGTCTGAACGGTCCCGATAGCTATCGGGATGGAAGGATGAAAACTTTCAGCGAAATCACTTTAATCAATCAATCAGCGATTATCTTCCAACTTTCAGCGAAATCATTTTAATCAGTTAATCAGCGATTACCTTCCAACTTTCAGCGAAATCACTTTAATCAATTAATCAGCGATTATCTTCCAAACATTTTATCCAGATCATCCTTTTTAAATTCAAGATAAGTGGGTTTGCCATTGGGTGTAATATTGGGCAGATCACAATCAAACAGATCATCCAGCAGGCTTTTAATGGCTGCAGGGCCAAGCTGGATTCCTGCTTTAACGGATTGCTGCAAAGCCATCGAGCGCAATAATTTTTCTCTTTTGCTGAATTTGAGGTCATTGCTGAAATGTTTGTATTGTTCCAGTATTTTTTCAATCGCTGTTTTTTCATTTCCCTGTTCTACGTCTGCCGGGGTGCCCTGTATCACAAAAGTGTTATTGCCAAAAGGTTCAAGCAAATAACCGAGGTGGCCCAGGTCGGACAATAATTCATTTAACAGTACGGTGTCCGTTACCGTTAGTTCCATGGTGGCGGGGAATAAACTTCGCTGTGTAGCAATGGGTTTTCCATCGATGGCTTTATTAAAGCGTTCATATAAAATGCGTTCATGCGCATTTTGCTGATGAACCAGTAAATAACCCCTGTCATTTTGAACTACGATATAGGTATTGTGGAGCTGGAATACATCGTTGATCGTTGGTCGTTGGTCGTTCGTCGGATGAAGGCTCTGCTGAATATCGGCGTCCTTCGCATCGGCCATCGGCCAACGATCACCAGCCAACTTTTTTCCAGGCTCATAAAATTCCCTCCAGTGTTTCAACCCGCTTTTACTTTCAATAAAATGCGATTGGTTTTTTTGGGTAAACGTATTGTACAATGAGGAAGCTGCGGCAGACGATCTGTTCTCTTCTGTAAAAGGTTTACTCACTGCATCCAGGCTTTGAATAGATGCATCCAGGTCAAAATCCAGCGTAGGCGTTATGCTGAACTGCGCCAGTGAATGTTTCACTGCGCTCTGCACAAAAGCATATATTATTTTTTCATCCTCAAACTTTATTTCCTGTTTGGTGGGATGTACATTGATATCCAGTTGCGAGGGATCAAGGTCAATGAATAAGGCATACATCGGAAAGCTGTCTTTGGCGATCATTTCATTAAAGGCATTCATTACCGCATGATTCAGGTATGCGCTTTTGATAAAGCGGTTGTTCACAAAAAAATACTGGTCGCCCCTTGTTTTCTTTGCAGTTTCAGGCTTGCCCACAAAACCATAGATATTCATGTAATCTGTCTTCTCCTGGACATTCACCAACTTTGCATTATAATTATTTCCAAGAATTTGTACAATGCGTTGTTTCAGGGTGCCTTTCTCCAGGTGAAAAACTTCCTGGCCATTACTGGTAAACGAAAAGAAAATATCGGGGAATGACATGGCCACCCGCGTAAATTCTTCCACGATATGCCGGAGTTCAGCTGCATTACTTTTTAAAAAATTTCTTCGTGCAGGCACATTGAAGAAAAGATTTTTCATCGCGATACTTGTTCCTGCAGGGGCAGCAATGGTCTCCTGTTTTTTTACGATACTGTTTTCAATTTCTATATAAACACCTGTTTCATCTTCTTCCCTTTTGGTTTTTAATTCCACCTGGGCAACGGCAGCAATACTTGCGAGCGCTTCTCCGCGGAAGCCCATGGTCTTAATGCGGAAGAGGTCTTCAATGATACTTATTTTTGATGTGGCGTGTCGCTCAAATGCCATCCTGGCATCGGTTTCGCTCATGCCTTTACCATTATCAATAACCTGTATCAATGCTTTTCCTGCATCATTAACGATCAGTTTTATTTCATCTGCAACTGCATCTACTGCATTTTCCATTAACTCTTTTACCGCGCTGGCGGGACGCTGGATGACCTCGCCCGCAGCGATCTGGTTAGCAATGTTATCGGGCAATAATTGAATGATATCGGGCAAAATCCTGTAATTTAGAACATCAAAAATAATACATCCTTACCAGTAAAAATTTATTGAAAGCATGAGGAAGATCCTGGTGATCATATTTTTTTTTATCAGTGTAAGTTCATTTGCCCAGCAAAACGTTGCTGCGGCATGGGCCGACAGCGTATTGAAGACCCTGGGCAGGGATGAAAAGATCGCACAACTGATGATCGTTCGCCTTTCATCTTTTAATGGCAAAACAAAGACCATAACTTTTTATGATGATGAGGTAGCCGCTTTAATAAAGAAATATAATATTGGCGGTATCTGCCTGTTCCAGGGAAGCCCCGTTAAACAGGCAAACCTGCTGAATGCCTTCCAGGCCATGGCCAAAACGCCGTTGCTGATGTGCATCGATGCGGAATGGGGTGTGGGTATGCGCATGACCGACAGTGTGTTTTCCTTACCAAAACAAATGATGATGGGCGCTATGGATGATGCCGCTATCCCTTATCAATATGGAAAGATCGTGGCAGAGCAATGCAAGCGTATAGGCATACAGGTAAACTTTGCCCCGGTGGTTGATATCAATAATAATCCCGACAATCCCGTGATCAACGACAGAAGTTTTGGTGAAGACAAATACAAAGTGGCTTTATATGGAATTCAATACATGAAAGGCATGCAGGATAATGGCGTGCTGGCCTGCGCCAAACATTTCCCCGGCCATGGCGATGTATCTGTGGATTCTCACCTGGACCTGCCGGTGATCAATAAATCAATGGCGCAACTGGATTCACTGGAATTGTATCCGTTTCGTGAAATTTTTAAAGCAGGGATCGGCAGTGTGATGATCGCACATTTGTATATTCCTGCTATCGACAGCAGTGCAAACAGGGCCACATCACTTTCAAAAAATAATGTTACCGGGTTAATGAGAAATGAATTGGGATACCAAGGATTAACTTTTACTGATGCCTTGGGAATGCAGGGTGTAAAAAAATTCTTCCCGGATGGGGAAGCCTCCGTGCAATCATTGATAGCCGGAAATGATATGCTTTGCCTGCCGGATGATATACCGCTGGCGATCGCAAAGATCAAAGCCGCCATTGCCAGTAAAAAATTAAGCTGGGATGATATTGAAATGCACTGCAAAAAAGTGCTGATGATAAAATATCAATACGGCTTATCACATCTTCAACCCATCAATACCAATAACCTTACCATTGACCTCAACAGCAAAGTGAATAACATGAAAAGGATGATCGCCGAAAATGCAATTACCCTTTTAAAACGGACAGATCGAGAATTTTTCCCTTTCCCGGCTCCTGATAAACCTGTTGCAGGCGAACTGGCATATATCAGTGTGGGTGCAACAGAAGATAATGCCTTTGCCAGGCGCATGTGCAATGAATACAATGCTGATGTATTTTATTGCAACTACAAACAGGATTCCGCCGCCGTATATGCTTCGCTTGACTTCATAAAAAAACGGTACAAAAAAATTATTATCGGTGTGTTTGGCTATAACCGGGTTCCTGCCAATAATTTCGGGATAAGTAAGCCTGCAGTTGACATGGTAAGCCAGTTGCAGCAGCAACCCAATACCATTACTTTTGTTTTTGGAAACCCTTATGCTATTAAGAACTGGTGCAATGCCGGGAACCTGGTTGCCTGTTACGAGGATGATGATATCATTCAAAATACAGCCGTTGACATCCTGCAGGGCAAACTTCCTTTCAAAGGGCATTTACCCGTAACCGTTTGCCCCCAGTATAAATTCGGCTACGGTATACTCAGCAACAGTTTTTATTTACCTCCGGCCGATCCCATTGAAGCAGGCCTGGACCCGGTAAAATTATCCGTCATTGATTCCATCGCCAATGATGCCATTGCCAAAGGCGCAACACCAGGCTGCGTGGTATTGGTGGCAAAAAACGGCAAGATCGCCTACCACAAAGCATTTGGTTATTACACTTATGAAAGAACGGAGCCGGTTACCACAGCATCCATTTATGATATGGCTTCTGTTACCAAGATCTGTGCCACCACGCTTTCCATCATGAAATTATATGATGAAGGAAAGATCAGCCTCGAAAAAAAATTAGGCGATTACCTGCCCTGGGTAAAAGGAAGCAGCAAGGACAATCTGCGCATCGAAAATATATTGCTGCACCAGGCAGGTTTATCGGCTTACATCCCATTTTACAAAGAAACCATTGATGCTAACGGGATACCATACCCTAAATATTATTCTCCCAGGCAAACCGATTCATTTAATATCAGGGTGGCAAAAGATCTTTTTATGCGAAATGACTGGAGGGATACTTTATACCAGCGCATTTTGCAAAGCCCCCTCGGCCCTGCAGATAAATATGTGTACAGCGATAATGATTTCATTTTCCTGGGAAAGGTCGTAGAAGCAGTAAGCGGGTTAACCCTTGATGAATATGTAAAAAAAGAATTTTATATACCATTGGGCTTAACCTCAGCGGGGTTTAAGCCCCGGGAGCATTTTCCCATTAACCGCATTGCTCCCACAGAGCAGGAAAAATTTTTCAGGCTGCAACTGATACGTGGCGATGTACATGATCCGGGCGCTGCCATGTTTGGGGGCGTTGCCGGGCACGCAGGATTATTCAGTGATGCCTATGACCTGGCCGTGATCATGCAGATGCTGCTCAACGGGGGAACATTCAACGGAAAAAAATACCTTGATCCGGCAACGATACAACTCTTCACCGCTTATCATAGTGCGTTTAGCCGGCGGGGTTATGGTTTTGATAAACCCGAAAAAGACAATGCCACCCGGCCCGAGCCCTATCCCTGCTTAACTGCATCGCCACTAGCGTTTGGGCATACCGGCTTTACCGGAACGGGTGTATGGGCCGATCCTGCCCATGGCCTGGTATTCATTTTTTTAAGCAATCGCGTGAACCCTGAAGGTGGTGATAATAAAAAACTGCTGAACATGAACGTGCGGGGGAAAATACAGGAAGCGGTTTACCATGCGATGGGATTGTAGTACAGGATATCATGATCCGTAGGATTTTTTTTAAGCGAACAACTGCATATTTATCAGTTTGCCTGGCCACAGTAATATGTTTGGCGGTATCGGTATAGAAAGGTAAACGAATGGCCTTACCCTTTTCATCAAATGTCCATAAATACATTTCTTCATCGTGCTACGTTACCATCATAATCCGCTTTTTTTAAGAAAGGCATTTAACTGGTTCATTTTGTCCGGGTCATTCAGCACCTGTTTTTGTGTAGCTGCAATAAGATAGTCGATGGTGTCCTGGCTTGAATTGCTCATATCAGCATGTACCGGGTTGTCGATATTAATGGTGAGGCGCAGGTAATTGCCGTCTTCCATTACCTGGCTCATCTCATAATCAGTGGTTTTGTTTACACCACGCATCATGATATCACTGATGTTCTTTGCCCAATACAGTTCTCCTTTATTAGCGCTTTCATCATCCTTAATTGAACAGGAATAGGTACCGGTGCCAATGGAAAGCACAAATATTTTTGTATAATCAACATCATTGGAGTCTGTAATGCTGTTATCATAAAAATTGCAATTTTTTATGATCTCCGCAAGCGCTGCCATGGAAGGGTTGTTTACATACACGCCGCCGTCAATGCAATTGCGGTGGGGAAGTTCAGTATCGGGGTTTTTGGGATAATTGAACCGGTAGGTAGGCAGGTAAGTTGGGCCCGCAGAAGTTGCACGGCAAATATCATAGAGCTCTGCATCCAGTAAATCATTTTTTGCGTTATCCAGTGATTTAAAAAACAAAGCAATATTATTGTTCAGGTCATAAGTACTTACAATGATATTGGTAAGGCAGTCCGATATTTTGCTATCCCCCAATATATCCCGAAATACTTTTGCAATGCCGTCTTCACTGAACGTGGGGCGAAATACATCTTCCACTTCATGCACTACATGTGAAAGCCCTTTGTGCAGGGGGAAAATTTCTTTGCCGCGGTTGATGTAAATATTTAAAATATCATTAAGCGAGTATTTAGCTTTTTTAATGCTTGCATTTTTATCACGCATCGTAATGGCACAGGTGATCAGCCCGCCGGTACTGGTTCCGGCGATCAGGTCGAAACATTCCCAGATCTCTTTTTTAGGGTTGAGCCTGTTTTGTATTTCAGATAAGATGGTGACCGGAACTACGCCCCTGAGGCCGCCGCCATCGATGCTTAAAATTCTTAGCGTTTTCATTTTATGATGTGTTTAATTGATGTTTTGTTGAAATTCCAGGTTATCAGGGTTCACCGGCCGCTGATTTTTAGTAAAGGAACAAAATATTTTTAAAAATGTAAAGCGCTTGAAGGAAGTCAGATCAGGCTATTGTGTAAATGTTTGTTATACATCCCGCTAAGTGGGACGTAAAAACCTTTATTAGCGACAGCCCTATTTATAAACCGAATTGCCTGCAATGGTGTTCAATATGTTTATTCATCACAAATCCCCATGTTTTATACGAGATTTTTCCAAAGGCTGAATGTTGATTGAACTGCGTTGAAGCTGGCATTGAACCAAAGCGTTCTATAATATTAAAAAGTTCAGTTTTGTCCTGTTCAAAATCATTTCCTTTTCTCCCTTGCTTTTCGGAATCGTATTTTGGATGCGTAGGAGGGCTTTTTGGCCATTTCTTCATTCCATAGATCAGCAACCACTTTCCAAATTTTGTAGTGAAGAAAGATTTTGTCGGAGGGGCATCATATTCTCCCAGCGCTGTGCGAAAAGGATCTGTTAAGTGTGGAAGCAGATCAATTGCAGTAAGCTTTCCCCAGGCCGGTTTTGTGTCAGGGGTTAATTTTTGCAAACGATCAATTTGATGCTTTCGTTGCAAGGGGTCAAACAATGTTGGCATGATTTATTTTTTTATCATAACAAAAATATCTTTTTATTAAGATATTTCAAATGGTTAAATAGGTTTTTGAGGTTGATGGTTAGCCCGCTGAAAACTAGGGACATAGCCGATGAGTTGCTTATATCATCACCCTTTTTAGCAGCAGTTTTACTCCTTTTGAAGTAAGGCTTTTTATATAGCTATCTCAACCAATGGCTCCATTATTTTATACCCTGCAAGAGTAGGATGAACCCCATCCCCAGTAAACCTTTTATCTAACCCTTTATTTTCATCAACCATTTTTGAATAATAATCCAAATAAATAATTTTATTTGTTTTACAATAAGCTTCCAGCATTGAATTAAGTTTTTCAATTTTTTCCGCAGGTTTTATTAGCGGCCGCCAGGGAAAAGCATTTGCAGGAAGAATAGAGGAAATAACTACTCTGATTTTATTAACCCTTGCCAATTGAATCATTGAGATAATATTACCGTAAATATTTTCCAGTGAAATCGGTCCTGTATTTTCGGCTATGTCATTAATTCCTGCAAGTATTACAACAACTGAAGGTCTTAAGGCAAGTACATCCGGACGGAAACGCACTAACATTTGTGGAGTGGTTTGTCCACTTATCCCCCGATCTATGTAATGTTTATTAATAAAAAAGCTGCTATCAGTAACTTTCCAAAATTCTGTAATGGAATTTCCCATGAAAACAATCCGGTTTTCAGCTTTAGCCGGAGCTTTTAATTCTTGATTTTCACTTGCATACCTTTTCAAATTTGCCCAGTCTGTTTTTAATTGCTCATCCTGGCTAAAGCCTTTTATAGAAATAAAAATTAAAAATAATGTGAGAGGCTTCTTCATATAAACTGAATATCATTTAAAAAAATTTGCTAGCGTCCTGGGCTTGCCTCAGGCTGGATATTTGTTGCTATGTCTACCCCCATGACGATGCCCATAAAGGAACGAAAATTTTATTTAAAATGAGAAGCCAATTATTAAATGGTCAAACCTGTAGCCGATGATTGGTAGCGATAAAATACCGAAGAAAGTTTGTCGCCCAGCTTGCGGCAAACCCATGTTGGGCGCAGTTTAGTCTACTAATAAAAAATTAAATTTCAGAGGAGCCTTGTTGTTACGCCACCCCCAAAACCTTACTTTGTCAATTATTGTTGGACGTCCTTGAAATGTTAGGCCACTTTCACGAATTCTTTCAAAGATAGATTCTGTTGTTTCATAGTTAACTTTCCCAGGTCTGCCAATTCGATATACTCGTTCACTGAAAAATATATTATTTATTTCTAGAACAGTTCCAAATCCAATCCACTTTTGGTCATTTTCATCAGTAAGGATAGATAGATATACAACGAACTCCTGTTCGGCTTTGGATTGAATTACGTTCAATATGAGTTTAGATTTTTCAGTCAACGGAAAATTTATCGCTATCGTATGTTTTGAGTTATCTGTTACTGTGACGGATCGAAAGCTAACATTAGAATGACGATACTTTGCAAAATCGGATTTTCTACGAATCGATTTTTCCGTATTATTTAGTTTAACTAGCTTCTCCCACTTCTTTTTGGAAGCAAGAATCTCATTCCTTGTTATTTTATGGGTTAAAGACATTCCTTCTCTATGAGCTAAGTCATGGTCATCAAGACAAAGAACTGCTAAGTTCCCATAAGAATTATCTTGTGCTTTATGATACTCATTTATATGATGGATTATAAAAGATTTGCTTTTATCTCCTTTACAAAGGCAACACAAATAATTGCTGTTTTCCAATAATCGGTTGATGGTGTCTTGAGGGATTGGCTTTCTGTGTATGCAATTCTTTACAAAATCTATATCTAATTTTTTTAAGCCATATATTTTAACCAAATCGGATTTTGAAGTGCCTCTCAGCTTTGTAATATTTAGGCCTTTGCTTTCCAAATCGTGAGCAATATGGTTTGGGATTCCATATTGAAGATATTTAAATGATATACTATTTTGCATGTAATTGAATTACGCCTAACACAAATATATACCCTATTTAAATATATAACCCTTCATAAAGCCAACCCATAAACCATGCTTTACCCTGTTTTTCATAAACAGAAACATTATTCACTGCCCCACAAAAGATAGTCTTCCTCCACTCCCCTTAATTTTATATTTTTATACAATAAAATAATCGCCATGTCTTATTCTTACCAGATCAAATCCCTGGAACAATACCGTGAAGCATATAAAAAAAGTGTCGAAGACCCCGAAGGTTTCTGGGCGGCCATTGCTGAAAATTTTTACTGGCATAAAAAATGGGATACCGTGCTGGACTGGAATTTTACCGGACCAAAAATAGCATGGTTCAGCGGCGCAAAACTCAACATCACAGAAAATTGCATCGACCGCCACCTGCCTACCATGGCCGATCAACCCGCCATTATCTGGGAACCCAACAACCCCGATGAAAGAACAAGAACTGTTACCTATTCGCGTTTGCATAAAAGAGTTTGCCAGTTTGCCCAGGTATTAAAAAATAATGGCGTAAAAAAAGGCGACCGCGTTTGTATTTATATGGGCATGATACCCGAACTGGCTTATGCCATTTTGGGCTGTGCCAGGATCGGTGCCATTCACAGCGTAATTTTTGGCGGCTTCAGTGCGCAAAGCATTGCCGACAGGCTGGAAGATGCACAAGCGGAATTTATCATTACCTGCGACGGCGCCTACCGCGGCGGAAAAGATATTCCTTTAAAAAGCGTAATTGATGATGCGCTGATCGGTAACAAAACTGTAAAACGCGTGATCGTGTATACAAGAACAAGAACACCCGTATCAATGATAAAAGGTAGGGATGTGTGGTGGGAAGATGAGATGGAATATGCCGAAACACAAATTGAAAAAGACGGCGTGGTTTCCTTTCCTGCGGAAGTAATGGATGCAGAAGACCCTTTATTTATTTTATACACTTCCGGCAGCACGGGAAAGCCCAAAGGTGTGGTGCATACCGGTGCCGGATACATGATATGGGCCAACTATACTTTTGTAAACGTGTTTCAATACCAGCGGGGACAAGTGTTTTTTTGCACGGCGGATATCGGCTGGATAACCGGGCACAGTTATATCGTGTATGGGCCGCTGAGCGCGGGTGGCACCTCACTGATGTTTGAAGGCATTCCCACTTATCCCGATGCAGGGCGGTTCTGGAATATCGTAGATAAATATAAAGTGGATATCCTGTACACAGCGCCCACGGCTATACGCAGTTTGATGGGTTTCGGTTTAGACCCTTTGCGGGGAAAAGACCTGTCGTCATTAAAAGTGCTGGGCACCGTGGGCGAACCCATCAATGAGGAAGCCTGGCACTGGTATGATGAAAATATCGGGAAGAAAAAATGCCCGGTGGTGGATACCTGGTGGCAAACAGAAACAGGAGGGATTTTAATTTCAAATCTTGCAGGCGTAACGCCGTCAAAACCCACTTATGCCACATTGCCCCTTCCCGGCGTACAACCGGTACTGGTAGATGAGAACGGGGTAGTCATTGAAGGCAATAATGTGGGCGGGAACCTTTGCATAAAATTTCCCTGGCCGGGCATATTACGCACCACTTACGGTGATCATGAACGCTGCAGGCTAAATTATTTTTCCGCTTACAAAGATTTATATTTCACCGGTGATGGCTGCCTGCGCGATGAAGCAGGCTATTACCGCATCACCGGAAGAGTGGATGATGTACTGAATGTGAGCGGCCACCGCATCGGCACGGCCGAAGTGGAAAATGCCATCAATATGCACACGGGCGTGGTGGAAAGCGCCGTGGTAGGCTACCCACATGATATTAAAGGGCAGGGCATTTATGCTTACGTCATTTACAATGGCCATCATGAAAATGAAGACCAGAGCAGGGCCAATATTGCACAAACCGTGTCAAGGGTGATCGGAGCAATTGCAAAACCTGATAAGATACAGTTCGTGACGGGCTTGCCTAAAACGCGCAGCGGTAAGATCATGCGAAGAATTTTAAGAAAGATCGCCGAAGGAGAAACGGCTAACCTGGGAGATACCACTACATTACTTGACCCGGGGGTTGTGGAAGAAATTAAGAACGGGAAGTTGTAATAGGAAATGGCTAGTGAGGAGTGGCTAGTGGGAATGCAGTTCAAATGATGATGACTCTTTCCCACTAGCTATTCACTACTCCGCACTTTCTTTGTATTTTTTTCAGGCGCTGATTTACTGATTTAACTTTATAGATTATTTAAAATTTATACTACATGAAATTTCGTCATCATTATATTGCGATCCTCTTTTCATTCTTTACCAGCATTCCCTTTGCAGTAAATGCCCAGATGAATATGGGCCAGATGAATATGAATCACATGAATATGAAAAGCGATGATGCCAACCTGGTATCATCGGTAAAGCAAACAAAAGGCACTTTAAGAATGGTACATATCCTTGACAGCATTGCCAGGAATGCGAATTCAGAGGATTTTTTAGTGATGAATGCCCAACGTGCTGAATCGGCCAAAAAAAATTTACTTACTGAAAAAGATCCCAATAAAAAACTGAACCTTTATTTTCACTATTGTATAGAATCATTAAATGCAGGAAATATCGATGAAGCGATCAAAGGACTGAAGAAGATCATAACTATAATGGGAATTACAGAACAGAATCTTACCGCAGAAAACAAACCGATCTTTGATCAATTGGCGATCGCTTATATGAGAAAGGGGGAGATGGATAACTGTGCCACCAATCATAACCCTCAAAGCTGCATCATACCTATCCAGGGGGGCGGGATCCACAAAATAACTTCCGGATCAGATTCCGCCGTGGAAATATATAAAATGATCCTTAATAAATTCCCGGATGACCTGCAATCAAGATATTTATTGAACATTGCCTATATGACCCTTGGTAAATACCCCGCAGGAGTACCCAAACAATGGCTAATTGAATCAGGGGTGTTTACTCAAAACACAGGCAATAATATTGTATTAAAAGATGTGGCCGCTAAAAAAGGAGTTGATATGAATGGTTTGGCGGGCGGTTGTGTGGTGGAAGATCTTGATAATGATGGCCTGCTTGATATCATGGCATCATCATATGGCCTTAATGACCAGATAAGGTACATGCATCAGATGAAAAATGGTACATTTAAAACCGAAACGGCTTCTTCAGGGTTGGTAGGTATAACAGGCGGATTAAACCTTATACACGCCGATTATAACAATGATGGTTTCGCCGATATCGTTGTACTGAGAGGTGGCTGGTGGGGAAAAAATGCAAAATTCCCTTTCTCTTTATTAAAAAATAACGGCCACGGTACTTTTGAAGATGTTACCATTGAATCAGGGCTTTATTCCCCCGCACCAACACAAACCGCTACCTGGGGAGATTTTAATAATGACGGGTGGATCGACCTCTTTGTTGCACATGAAGATTACCCCTGCCAGTTATTCATCAATGAAAAAGGTAAGTTCAGGGATGTGGCACCCGAATATGGTTTAAATATTACGGCTTTTGTAAAAGGTTGTGTTTGGGGTGATATCAATAATGATGGTTATCCTGATCTGTATCTTTCCATCCTGGGTGAGCCCAATAAATTATTTCTCAATAAACCAGGTACCGCCCCGGGCCAAAGAATATTTGAAGATATCAGTAAAGCAGCAGGTGTGGAAGAACCCATTATCAGTTTTCCCACATGGTTTTTTGATTTTGATAATGATGGTTTTCTTGATCTTTTTGTTTCGGGGTATGGCCGCAATACGAATACCCTGAAGAAGCCGGCGGCTGAAGATGCTGCCCGTGATATGCTGGGCCTGCCCGCTTTATCCGAAACTCCACACCTGTATCATAACAATGGCAATAATACATTTACAGATGTAAGTGCTGCATACGGTGTTGATCACGTGAACTATACCATGGGCTGCAATTTTGGTGATATTGATAATGATGGCTGGCCCGATTTTTACCTCGGTACCGGCGCGCCGGAATTTACAAGTATTGTTCCCAATAAACTGTACCACAATATAGGCGGTAAAAAATTTGAAGATATCACCTATGCCACCAATACAGGCCATATTCAAAAAGGGCATGGCGTGGCATTTGCTGATTTTAATAATAACGGTAAACAGGATATTTATGAAGTAATGGGTGGCGCCTTTGAAGGAGATCAATTCAGGAATGTACTTTTTGAAAATACTTCCAATATTGGAAATCACTGGATAGAATTAAAGTTAGAAGGAGTTACTGCCAACAGGGCGGCAATTGGTGCAAGGGTAAGGATCAAAGTAAAAATGCCTGATGGCAGTTTTCAGAATTTTTATCATACGGTATCTACCGGTGGCAGTTTTGGTTCACAACCTTTAAGGGTAGAAGCGGGCCTGGGCAAGGCAACGGGCATTGAAGAGATAGAGATCAGGTGGCCCAATGCCAAACAAACCAAAGACATCATTACCCATGTGGCGATGGATACGCTGGTGAAAATAAAAGAAGGTATAGGTAAACAATGAGAAATAAAAAACTAAAAAAGAGAAATTCCATTTAGGGCTATTAAAATTAATTATGAGAAAAATTATAAGGATAACATTAAAAATTGTACTTGTACTTTTTTTACTGATCAATATCATTACCGCATTTCATGCGTATAAATTCACCCATTTCTATAACCCCGGCGAAGTAACAATTAAAAAACAGGAAGACAAATCGGGCTGGGATAAAACCAAAGAAATTTTTTTTGGTATCAATGCCATTAAAAAAGAAAATACGGTCGTACCCGATTCCACTTTTCAAACGGTTTACCTTACCACTGCAAACGGATTAAAACTACAGGCCTGGTATATACCTGCCGACAGTGCAAAAGGAACCGTAGCATTATTTCACGGGCACGGCGGTTCCAAATCAGGCGTGTTCAAAGAGTCGGAAGAATTCAGGAAGATGCACTACAATACTTTTTTGTTAGACTTCAGGGCACACGGCAGCAGTGAAGGCAATACCAGCACCATTGGATATAATGAAGCCGAAGAAGTGAAACTGTCTTATGATTTCATACAAGAAAAAGGAGAAAAAAACATTATCCTCTGGGGTATCTCCATGGGTGCAGCAGCCATCACCAAAGCGATGCATGATTATCCTTTACAACCTGATAAAATAATTTTAGAAATGCCTTTCGGATCAATATTGGATGCAGCCGCAGGAAGAATTAAAATGATGGGGTTGCCCGCTGAACCATTGGCTATGCTGATCACTTTCTGGGGCGGGGTTGAACATGGTTTCTGGGCTTTTAAAATGAAGCCGGTAGAGTTTGTAAAAAAAATAAACTGTCCTGTGTTGCTTCAATGGGGCAAAAATGATCCCAGGGTATCACGGGAAGAGATAGACGAAATGTACAACAACTTAACTTCTGCCAAAAAATTAGTAGTGTATGATAGTTGCGGGCATGAATCCCTTTGCAAAAAAGAAAATGAGAAGTGGGTAACCGAAGTAAGTGCATTTTTAAAATGACCGTTGCACAAGACATATCCATTACCGATTATACCTATACACTTCCTGATGACCGCATCGCCCTGCATCCCTGTTCAGAAAGAGATGGTTCAAAATTACTGGTGTATAAAAAAGAGATCATTAAAGAAGACATTTTTAAAAATATCCATGCCTGTTTACCGGAAAACAGCCTGCTCATTTTCAACAATACCAAAGTAATTAAAGCAAGGATACTTTTTAAAAAACAAACAGGAGGCGTGATAGAAATTTTTTGCCTGGAACCTTACGAAAAGATTAATGAGTACAGTACTATCATGAATAAAAAAGAGAGGGTGAAGTGGAAATGCATGATCGGCGGGGCGGGTAAATGGAAGGATGGAGAATTAGTTAAAAGTTTAGAGTTGGGAGTTAAGAGTTCAGAGTCGGGAGTCAGAAGTTTTGAGGTAAGAGCAAAATTGGTTGAGAAAATTGCAGATGCTTACGTCGTGGAGTTTTCGTGGTTGCCGGCTAATTTATCTTTTGCTGAAGTGATTGAACTGGCGGGTGAAATTCCTTTACCGCCTTATATAAAAAGAAACACCGGGCCAGATGATCGTGCACGTTATCAAACCATTTATGCAACTGATGAAGGATCGGTAGCGGCTCCCACAGCGGGCCTTCATTTTACAAAGACAATTTTTGAAGATTTAGTCAATAAAAATATTCAACCCGGTTTTGTTACACTACATGTGGGTGCCGGCACATTTAAGCCTGTAAAAGCAGCCACCATGCGGGAGCATGAAATGCACGCCGAATGGATAGATGTAAATATTGAAACGATCACACAGCTCCTTGTAAATATCGATAAGCCCATTACCGCAGTGGGCACTACGGCTGTCCGTACCATGGAAAGCCTTTACTGGATGGGTGTCAAAGTATTGCTTCACCCATTCTTAAAACGTATTGATCTGGGCCAGTGGGAAGTATATGAAGAACCCCTTGTCAACTGCGGTATTACTGCAAATGAATCACTGACTGCGTTGCTGAACTGGATGAAACGAAAGGATCTTACCAGGTTGTTTACGCAAACACAAATACTCATTGTGCCCGGTTATCAATTTAAAATAGTGAATGCCATGGTAACTAATTTCCACCAGCCACAATCAACCTTACTGTTACTGGTAGCCGCAGCAATTGGCAATGACTGGAAAAAAATATATGATCATGCGCTACAACATGATTTTCGTTTTTTAAGTTATGGGGATGGAAGTTTGCTGTTTATCAATTAAATGTTGAATGTAAAAGTTGAAAGTTGAAAAGTTCAATACTTTAAAGAGTTAACATGTTATAAAAGCTGCTCCACTTTTACATTTTACATTTATTATTCTGCATTTTACATTTTCTCATTGCTGAATGGTCACCGGCGTACCCACCGGGATATAACTGTAGAGGTCCTGCATCTCGGTATATTTAACTGATACACATCCGTCCGTCCAGTTATAAAAATTATCAACTGTCCACTCTTCCTGCGGACGTGTGGCGTGTATGGCGATGCCGCCGCCGATCCTTGCATTTTTAGGTATCAGCCCTTTTGCTTTTCTTTCATTAAAGCGCTGAATGGTTTCATCATTAGGGAAGTCCAGCATGAGCATCGGGCCCCATTGCGGATGGATCTTTTTTAAAACAACCTTAAAGTTTCCTTCCGGAGTACGCTTATCGCCTTCACGCATTTTATCAGCCAGGTCTTTTCCTCCGAAAACAATTGGATAGGTAGCATACCAACCCTCTTTGTCATATACTTTTAATTCATAATTCCTTTTGCTGACAATAATATAATAAGGATTTTCAATACTTACAGGTTTCACTGCTTTCTGTATTGCAGATACGGCGGGTTGATGCACCGGTTTCTTCTTTTTTTCCCCTGCAGGATTGAAAGACATCAGTGCAATACCCGTAAAATAAAGAAGTAATTGATTTAAACGAAGGGTCCTCATGAGGTAAATAATTTGTGCTTTTATTTCAAACGCTATGCCACACAAAAATATTTTAATCCACCGATAAACATTAACAAATATTAATGAATGTGAAAAAAATAACAAAACCTTCGGCAATGCCGAAGGCTATATAATAAACCCACCCCTCACCCGCTTTGGCCAAAGCCTCTGTGGGTAAAGGATTGGGTGAGAGAGCTGGTTATTACCAGTTACTAAAACGGAATCCGATGGTATACGGTTTCAAATCAAGACCTCTTTCATACATTGAATTAGGGCTATAAGAACCATACAAACGTACGGGCCCGAGGCCCAATTCTGCCACATAAGCGATCTTGAACTTTTCAAGGTCATAATCTCCTTTGTTCCTGTCCTTACCCCGTTCACTGCTTATTTGTTTATTGCGCTGGCTGTATAAGTAGCCGGCGCTAACACCAAGACTAAGACTGATCCCCTTATCTTTTTTATTTGGATTGGAAGTAAAATTCAACATCAGCGGAACGGTCACATAATCGGCTGCCAGTTTATTTTTCGAAAAGGAAATAGAATCCTTGAAAATAAAAGGTGCATTTGTTTGCACTCCTGCGGTATAGGGTACCGGGCCATCTTCCTTATAACTAATGGATGATTTATAACGATAGTTATTCAACTCCAGGCCAATGCCATATTTTAGGTTTACGTAGTGTTTGATCAAATTGAGCCTTTGCATCACTATCCAGATATTCACATTAATGCTTTTCCCGGCCCTTACTTTAAAATCATTTTTATCCAAAGCAGGATAGCCCGGCCTGTTCACTAAATAAGAACCTGCTGTTGCGTAATTGGTATTATCAACATAATTCGAAAAACCCAGGTCAAATACCCACCAGTTGGTGCTGACATTAAACTGTTGCTTTCTTTCCTGTTCTTTCCTGCTCATCTTGATCGTTGCGTCGTTATGGCGCTCCCTGTTTTTTTTATTGATCCATCCTTTTTTGATGATGGTTATACCGCCGATATGGATGGTATCGCTTTTATTTCCGGTAACAGTGGTATCCTTTTGTGCAGATGCATGTAAGCAAAAGATCACTGTTGCTACCAATAGGGTCAGCCTTTTCATGAGTTTCTGTTTTTTTCGGTTATTTTATTGCGATTTCAAAACCTGCAACTTTTATCCCATTGCCTGGTTTAATGTTGGTTTTTCGTTCTATAACTCTTTTTATTTTGCGAAAGATGCCGCCGATCCTGGATCGTTTTACTTTATCTTCATCCATATACAGGATCTTATTATCATTTTTTGCGTCATCCCCTTCAATATACACAGCATTTTTTGCCACCACGTTGGTTGATGTTGCTGTATTTATATCCGGAATGGTTTTTACAGATTCATTTCCTTTTTCAGTTTTTCTGGCGGCCACTTCATTTTTTTTATTCACGGGAACTCTGTGTGAGTTTGTGATCTGTAAGTTGTTTTTATTTTCATCCGTTGTTTTAGGTTGAACGATCGCTATTTCTGTTTTGTTACTTTCCCGGTTGTTAATATTTTCCAAAACAGGCTTAGGCAAATTATTGCCGGACTTTTCATTTCCTTTTTCTTCTTTTGCAATGATCACTTCATTTTTTTTTCGTGGATTTTTTTGTTCTACCTCTTTTTCTGTTGCCAGATCATTTTTCTTCAGAGCAGGATTATTTTTTTCGGTTGAACTTTCTATAACATCTTTTTGTACCGGGGGCGCTTTTACTGTTTCGGTATTGGCCTTTTCTTTTAGTATCGGTTGAACGGGAGCATTATGCATTGAATCCGGCGAAAAGACCTGCTGTTGATCATTTTTATTGCCATTCGCAATTGTTTCAGCACTGGTATTTGTTTTGTTATTATTTCTATAGAGCGTGATCCCGGTCCAGGTCCCAAAGCCCAGCAATACCGCTGCAGCCGCAACTCTCCACCATTTGAAGCCAACTATACGTCCGCCTGCTGTCCGGTATAAAGATCTTTTATCCTCAAAAACAATCGTTGTATCAGCCTGGAGTTTTGTTTGTTGCAAAATATTCCATTCGGCTGCTGCCACAGCATTAGTTGCCACTAAAGTTTCGATTTGTATTCTTTCGGTATAAGGAAGTTCCTCATCTGCAAACAATAATAATTTTTCCTGCAATGCAGCCATATCCTCTTCTTTCAACAAACTCTTTTTATCTTCAAAACTGATTTTATCTCCGGGAACAATGCTTTGTTGCAACTGTTGTAATTCTTTTCCCAGGTCGGGGTTCTGTTCCACAAATAATTCCACCGCATTCCTTTCCGATGCAGACAATTCATTATCTACGTACAGCAGAAAAAACTCTTCGTAATTATGGCGGTTAATATTCATTTTTTATTCCACGAATTTTTACAAATTTCACGAATTAGTGTTATCAAATAACGTTTTCAACTTTTACAATATATTCCCTCAATATCAATCTGGCCCGGTGTAAATACACTTTTACCTGGCTTTCATTCAGCCCGGTTATTTTCCCGATCTCTTCATAACTATAGCCTTCATAATCTTTCAACATCACGAGGCTGCGCTGTTTTTCATTGAGTTTCGACAGCGCTTCATTCAATATCCTTTTGGTGTCGGGCCGGGGCGCAACAGATCCTTTTGCATTTTCATTGAACTCCTCTTTTAAATGGATGCGTTTGTTTTTCCGGATATGGTCGATCATCTGGTGATAGGCCACGGTAAATAAATAACTCTTGCTTCGCAAATGATCTACCTGCTGCCTGTTCATCCACAGTTTTTCAAATGAGCTTTGCACCACATCCTTTGCATCCGCAGTATGCCCCAGGTTCTTGAGGATAAAGCGGTACACATTGTCTGCATACAGGTTTACGCATTCATTATATTCTCTCTCCGTCATACAGGTTTCCAGCAGCTAAAAAACGCCGGGTGGGTTGGTTTACAGTTGAAATACGAAGATGGAGCATAAAATGTTACATAAAAGGGTGAAAAAAGTTAATTATTACCTCACCCTCCCCGAACTTCGTTTCTTACTTTCGCTTTGCTCAGTAACCTCTCCTGAAGAGAGAGGGAGCGGCACTGCTAACAGGTCCAAACATTTTATCTTCCATATCAGCATTAAAAAATAATTCATCAATAATACAAAGAGAATTTTATTCACTGAATGCAATCTTCGCCTCAATCTCCTCCATAATCAGTTCCCCCTTTAGGGGGCGGAGGGGGTGGTTGCGTTATTTTGTCCTAAATTTGCCCCTATCAACCATCGCTTATGAACCAAAAATTTGTGGACCGCATTGCTGCTGAAGTAAAAGAAATTGAAACCGCAGGCTTATCAAAAAAGGAACGCATTATCAGCAGTGAACAGGGTGCCGAGATCATTGTAAACGGGAAGACCGTGCTGAATTTTTGTGCCAATAATTATCTTGGCCTTTCCTCTCACCCAAAAGTAATAGCAGCAGCAAAAAAATATATTGACTTACGCGGGTATGGCATGAGCAGTGTTCGTTTTATTTGCGGCACACAGGATATTCATAAAGAATTGGAAAAAAAATTATCCGCTTTTCTTGGCACAGAAGATACCATTTTATACGCAGCAGCATTTGATGCCAATGGTGGTGTGTTTGAACCCTTGTTTGGCGAAGAGGATGCCATCATCAGTGATGCATTGAACCACGCGTCGATCATTGATGGCGTTCGTTTGTGCAAGGCGCAGCGTTACCGTTATGAGCATAATAATATGGAAGACCTTGAAGCCAAACTGAAAGAATCGGCCCACTTACGCAGCCGCATAATCGTAACAGATGGAAGTTTCAGCATGGATGGCACCATTGCACAATTAGATAAAATTTGTGACCTCGCGGATACATACGATGCTATTGTAATGATCGATGAATGCCATTCATCGGGTTTTTTGGGAAAGACGGGAAGGGGTACACACGAGTACAGAAATGTGATGGGAAGAATTGATATCATCACCGGAACTTTGGGCAAGGCATTGGGCGGTGCCAGTGGGGGGTTCACTTCCGGGCGGGCATCGATCATTGAAATGTTGCGCCAGCGCAGCCGCCCTTACCTGTTCAGCAACACTGTGGCACCAAGTATCGTGGGCGCTTCTATTGCCGTGCTGGATATGCTGAGTGAAACAACTGAATTAAGAGATAAACTGGAATCCAATACCAAATATTTCCGTGCAAAAATGACAGCCGCTGGTTTTGATATCAAGGCCGGCGAGCATCCCATTGTCCCCATTATGTTATATGATGCAGTGGTGGCTCAGAATTTCGCCGCTAAATTATTAGATGAAGGGATCTATGTGATAGGCTTTTTCTTTCCCGTGGTGGCAAAGGGGCAGGCGCGTATACGCGTACAGTTAAGTGCAGCGCATGAGCAGCGGCATTTGGATAAAGCCATTGAAGCATTTACAAAGATCGGGAAGGAATTGGCGGTTATTTAAAGTAAACTAACTTCGCTACAATAAAAAGACGATAGAGATTACAACTGTTGAACGGAGCGTCGCCACTGAAGTCCGGTCATGGTCAAATGCCTGTAACAAAAAAATTACAATGTCAGAAAATTCCGAAATATTCATAGCCAAAAGCACCGTTAAAGCGGCCGATCTTGAACACCGGCGTAAGCTTAATTTCAATATTGGCAAATACAATGCAGTTGTACCAAGGGGCAAAGAGCAGTTTGCAGATATACACCTGGCCAGGGAAAGGGCCAAAAATATTAAATGGCGTGCCATTGAAACCCTGGACCAGCAACTGGAGGAATTTGAACTCAGCTTCACCAAACGCGGTGGCAAAGTGATCTGGGCCGAAAACTCACAGCAGGCCATAGACGAAATAGTCCATATCTGCCAGGAAAAAAACTGCAGGTCACTGGTGAAAAGCAAGAGCATGGTCACCGAAGAAATTCACCTAAACGCTGCCCTGGAAAAAAACGGCATTGAAAGTATTGAAACCGATCTCGGAGAATATATTCAGCAACTTGATGGCGAAGCGCCCTATCATATTGTAACACCGGCCATGCACAAAAGCAAGGAAGACGTGGCTAAACTCTTTAATCAAAAATTAGGCACCCCCATCAATCTTACCCCGGAAGAATTAACCCAGGTAGCAAGAAATATTTTACGCGAAAAATATGTACAGGCAGAAGTGGGTGTTACCGGTGCCAATTTTATCATCAGCGATATCGGTGCCATCGCCGTTACAGAAAATGAAGGCAATGCAAGATTAAGTTGCGCTTTTCCCAAAACACATATCGTGGTGGTTGGTATTGAAAAGATGATCCCTTCTTTGACCGATCTTGGTTTATTCTGGCCATTGCTTTCGACCTATGGCACGGGACAAAAGATCACCGTGTACAATACCATTGTTACGGGGCCAAGGCAGGAAAATGAAACGGATGGCCCCGATGAGATGTATGTGATCTTACTGGATAATGGAAGAACAAATATTTTACAAAATCCAAAACAAAGAGAAAGTTTGTATTGCATCCGTTGCGGTGCCTGCCTGAATGCCTGCCCGGTGTATAAAAATATCGGCGGTCATAGTTATGGCACCACATACAGCGGGCCCATCGGAAGTGTCATCACGCCTCATTTACAGGGCATGGAAGATTTTAAACATTTAAGCTATGCTTCTTCGCTTTGCGGAAATTGTACCGAGGTATGTGCAGTGAAAATTAACCTGCATGAGTTATTATTGGAAAACCGTCATGAATCCGTGGAAGAAGGATTGACAACTTTCAATGAAAGAATGGCCTGGAAAATATGGAAAATGGCGAGCTTAAAAAGAGGAATGATGAATATGGGCAGCGGCAAATTAAAAAATAAAGTGGTCAATAGTTTGTTTAAAGGATGGGCGCTCCACAGGGCTCAACTGGATTTCAGCAAGAAGACCTTTAACCAGATGTGGAAGGAGCGGTATAAAAATTGATAAATGATAATGAATTAATTGATAATTTAGTCGGTATCAACCGGCTTTTTTATTTTGAGACAGAATGATATTAATATATTCACATATTACCTCTTCCAGATTACAATACATCTGCAGTTTTATTTTTAAAGATCTGCTTGGCGTTGATCTTGCCATTACCGTTGATTCGGAAGAATTTAAAAATTATGATGGTGCAAAGATCAATTACAGTGACAGCGCCATTCCCGGGCAGGGCATATGGATAAAGAATGTGGCGTTGTTATTTGAAGAGTTGATCATTCCACAGCAGATCGTATGCTTTGAAAGAAATCATTCAAAAGCTTTTTTTAAAACAGGAACAGCGGATTTTGCTTTTGATATTTTTGCCGCTTCTTTTTATTTGCTCACCCGGTACGAAGAATACCTTCCACATGAAAAAGACATCTACGGCCGGTATGCTCACGAAAATGCACTGGCATATAAAGAAAATTTCTGGACCCTGCCTTTGATAAATATCTGGGTGAAGGATCTTGCAAAAAAATTGGAAGAACAATATCCAACCTTCCATGTTCAATTTTCAACTTTCAATTTTCAACCTACGTATGATATTGATATAGCCTACTCTTACAAATACAAAGGTTTGTTGAGGAATGCCGGGGGGTTTTTAAAATCTCCATCATTGGAAAGGATAAGCGTGTTGCTGGGATCAAAAAGAGATCCTTTTGATGCCTATGATTGGCTGGATGAATTGCACAGGCAACATCATTTACAGCCACTTTACTTTTTTTTAGTTGCAGAAAAGAATGGCATATACGACAAAAATATTCTGCCGCACAAGGATATCATGTGGAAATTAGTAAAACGTTATGGAAACAAATATCGGGTAGGATTGCATCCGTCATGGGAAAGCGGGGATAGTCCTTCCTTATTGAAAAAAGAAAAAGAACAATTGGAAGCAATGGTTGGTATGGATCAGACGGCTCAAAGCCGTCAGACCCATATAAACAGTTCCCGTCAACACTATATCCGCTTTAATCTGCCACAAGATTACCAACGCCTGATCGAGGCAGGGATCACAGATGATTATTCAATGGGATATGGTAGCATCAATGGTTTCAGGGCATCTGTGGCTTCTTCTTTTTATTGGTACGACCTGGAAAAAGAGGAACAAACCAATTTAAGGATCCATCCCTTTTGCTTTATGGATGCGAATTCTTTTTATGAACAAAAACACAGTCCATCCGAAGCGTTTGATGAATTGATACATTATTATACCCAATGCAAAGCAGTAGGTGGCACATTGATCACTATCTGGCATAATAATTTCCTGGGCAGGGATAAAATGTTTTACGGATGGAAAGAAATGTACAGCCGTTTTATTGCTCAGGTTCAGCAATGATCTTTTCACGGCTCCGCTTGATACTGTAATTCACCATAAAAACGCCTGCAAGCGTTACCATTGCTCCCCACAAAATATTGATGGTTAGTTTTTCATGTATTACAATTGCTGCTGTAACCATTGCTACCAACGGGTTGATATAGGCATAGAGGGAAGAAACCGCTACGGGTAATTTTTTCATCGAATAAATAAAAGCAATAAAGGCCAATAAGGACCCGGCAAGGACCAGGTAAGTGATCACTCCCCAAACCGTCAGGGAAATATTTCTAAAAGGTATCGTAGGTTGCGTAGTTTCTGCAATCACAAACAAAATGACCGAGCTGATCAGCATTTGCCATCCTGTTGCGTAATAAGGATTTAGTTTTATTTTATTCCGGACAATAAATATGGTGCCAACACTCCATGCCAGCATGGCAATAACGGAAAGGCCTATCCCAAAAAAGAAACCCTCTGGATGATGTTGAAATACATTTTCATAAAAAACAATTCCAATGCCGGTTAGTCCCAGCAGTAAGCCAAGGAATGTGAATATGGTCATATTGCGGCTCTTAAAATAAACCATTTCAATGATCACTACACACAATGGGTATAAAGCCCCTATCAGTGCACTTAATCCTGTAGGGATATATTTTAAGCTCCAGGTGCTTAACCCGTTTGCCAATACAAACATCAGTAATGCCATAATCAGCAGCCACACAAATTGTTTTCGGGTAGGCCATTTTAATTTTTTATAGAGCATAAAAAAAACAACAAAGCACATGCCGCCAAAAAACTGCCGGATATAGGCCATTTGCAGGGCTGGAATTTCTGAAACGCCTATTTTACTCGCCACCCATGTGGTACCCCATACCAGGCTGGTGATACATAAGGCAAGGTATCCTCCGGCCTTTCCCTTTGGTAAATTATTCCTGATATTCATGTGCCGGATCAATGTTTAAAGTGGCGGACCCCGGTGATCACCATGGCTAAATTATTGTTGATGCAATAGTCAATAGAATCTTTATCGCGGATAGAGCCACCGGGTTGAATAAACGCTGCTAACCCTGCCGCATGTGCGATCTTCACACAATCATCAAATGGAAAGAAAGCATCACTGGCCAGTACAGCCCCGTCCAGGTCAAAATTAAATTGCCTGGCTTTTTCAATGGCCTGCTTTAATGAATCTATCCTCGAGGTTTGCCCACAACCCTTACCAATGAGTTGTTTATTTTTTACAATAGCGATGGCATTACTTTTTAAATGTTTGCAAATGATGTTGGCAAAGACCAGGTCGTCTTTTTCAGTGGCTGTTGTTTCCCTTCCTCCAACTTCTTTCCAATCTGAATAATTGCCAGTATCGTTTTGCTGAGTTAACGTTCCGTTCAACACTGATTTCATTTGATGTGTTGCAGTCAAACTGTTCTTTTGCAACAACAGAATGCGGTTCTTTTTTGTTTTCAATATTTCCAATGCATCCGCATCAAATGCCGGCGCGATCAATACTTCAAAAAATATTTCATTGATGGCATCGGCGGTTGCTTTATCAATGACAGCATTACAGATCAATACGCCACCAAATGCGCTTTCGGGATCGCCGGCTAAAGCTCTCTGCCAGGCATTTATCACTTTATTCCCGACAGCAACTCCACAAACATTTGTATGTTTTATGATAGCAAACCAAATTTCTGTAGAGTCCTCATAAACCCCTCCTTTGGAGGAGCTTGGGGAGGCCTCAGCGATCAGTTGCACGGCAGCATCCACGTCAACTAAATTATTATAGGATAACTCTTTCCCGTTTAGCTGGTCAAATATTTCTTCTGTGTTACCATAGAAAATACCCTGCTGGTGCGGATTTTCACCATAACGCAAAATGGTTTTAGTTTTCCCAAAGGGATTTGCAAAATCGGTTTTATTGAAATAATTTGAAATGGCCAGGTCGTATCCCGTACATACATCAAATGCTTTGATGGCGAATGTTCTTCTTTGCTCCAGGCTGGTTTCTCCTTTTTGTTCCATTAATATTTCTTCAAGCAAAGCATAATCCTTCTTAGCAGCAACCACCACTACTGAAGCTTGATTTTTTGCAGCAGATCTTATCATTGACGGGCCGCCAATATCAATTTTTTCAATGATCAACTTTTCATCCGCAGTTGATTTTACAGTTTCTTCAAAAGGATACAGGTCAACAATTACCAGATCAATTTCAGGAATATTAAACTGTTTCATTTCCTGTATATCAGTTTCATTATCCCTTCTCCCGAGTATTCCACCAAATACGGAAGGGTGCAAAGTTTTTACCCTGCCACCTAAAATAGAAGGATAGGTTGTCAATGTTTCCACAGGAATACAGGGTACATTCAATGCTTCAATGAATTTTTGTGTGCCGCCGGTAGAATAGATGCGGATACCAAGCTCATCTAAAAGCCGTACAATATTTTCCAGCCCGTCTTTATAAAAAACAGAAATAAGGGCCGATCGAATCTTTTTATTCATACACTAAATTGAAATGGTAGTCGCGTTAATGACTTAATAAGAAGTTGCAAACTTACGTTAAATTGAAATATTTTCTGTCTATGAACTGGCAGCGTTAGGTACGATCCATTAGCAGGAAAAACGGGGAATTGATACAGATAGAAAATCAATTAAGGTTTATCACAAAAGCGCCTTTTTCCGTTACATCATGATAAGGAATATGAAGCGAATCGCAGTCTTTTTTCCAGGTGCCGACTTTCCACGGCGGTACAGAGCCATCAAAGACAACTTGTTTAATGGCAAGAGCAGAAGCTAATTTAGTCATATATATCCGTGGATTTTTTGAGATCACCAGGAGGTCAATCACTATTTTATTTTCTGCCCGCCTGAAACTGGTGGATGAATCAAGCAACAGGATGTTTTTATCATGATACTGAATACAATTATCAGTTTGCCAAAAATTATTTAATGACCCGGATGTCGTTACACGAAAAAGCGTCCTTGAAGGCTTCAGATGAAAGTTACTTGCAAAACCATCTTCCTGCAAATCAGTATCGCCGATAAAAAAATAATTTCTGCCATCAATAAAATCAATGGCACGGCACTTTGGTATATTATACACAATGACCTTTTGTTGTTGGCCCGATTGATAAAATGAAAAACTTCTTAAACAAAGAAAAATCAATAAGGAGATCATTCCGATCCATACTCCCTTTTTCTGCTTTTGCAAAAGCCAATAGCTGAACCCTGCCACCATTATAATTAATATGGCAGCCTGCAGTACATTTATTTGCAGGTTGTGCCAAACCGAAAAAGGAAGCGATTCGATGCTTTCAATATAACTATTCATCAGCCGGATAAGCCATGATACAATATGTGCTGCTATAACCGCTAATGGCTTTATGAATGAAATAACACAAAGAAATATTTCTCCCAGCAGGATGACCATGGCTACAGGCACCGCAACAAAATTTGTCAGCAAAAAGAAATTCGGGAACTGGTGAAAATGATAAATACTGAATGGTATGGTGAGCAGTTGTGCTGCAATGCTCACAGCATTTATCTTCCAGAAAAAATCCAGCGCTTTATTTTTTATGTAAACAAGGTTGTAGACCGGGCGCATAAAAGTGACGATGCTTATCACTGCGGCATAAGAAAGCTGGAAGCCTGCATCCCAAAGCCAGAAAGGGTTATAGCAAAGCAGTATAAATGCAGAAACAGCAAGCGTATTATAGGAGGAGGTTTTACGGCCGAGGTTTTCACCCAGCACAATGCATGTCAGCATCACTGCTGCACGGATCACCGGAGCATGTGCGCCTGCCACCAAACTAAAGATCCATAAACCCAGGATAATAATGACGGGAACGAGCCACTTAAATCCTTTCTTTTTTTTCAGCGGCTTTGTGAAAAGCACCAGCACCATATAAACCATCCCCAGGTGCAAACCCGCGATGACAATGATGTGCACCACACCTGTATTGATATATGATTGCTCAAGGTCTTTGTCCAGTTCATCTTTGTACCCGATCAGCAGGGCCTCGGCCAATCCCCGTTCCTTTTCGCCGGGGATATATTGATGGAGTATCCCGATGATCTTTTCACGGATGGAATATAAAAATTTGTCTGACCACTTCCCGTTCCTTTCTTTTAAAACAGCAAACTCATACGATTTCAGGTAAACCTGTTGGGTGATCCCACGGAACAATGCATACCGTTTATAATCAAAGCCTGCGGGATTACCCGAATTTTTTATGGGCTGCAGGTTTTTATTGATCAGGATCTTATCGCCATAATGTAATTGCTGTGCAATACTGTCTTTGAAAAAATACAATAATAATTTCCCTTCGCATTGAATGACCGAATCATTGCGGATAATTGATTCTATGTATCCTTCTGCCTTAAAAGATTTTGCTTTTTCTGTCAAAGGTTCATTGATGCGTACAACCAGGTAATCGTTGTCCTGGTAATAATTACCATACCATTCCTGATGATAACGAATATCTTTTTGCCAGGTAAGCAATGATCCTAAACTTAGCAACATCGCATTCAGCATGAATCCCTGTAATGCTGTCCATTTAAACCTCAATGCAAATGGAAATAAGCGGAATAATAAAAAAGCGATCGCAAAACAAATTGTTGCAATAATGATAAAGTGTAATGAAAATTGAAGATACCATTGCAGCATTATTCCTGCAATGAATGGCAGCAGCAGGCGTATGAATGGCGCTGTTTTCCAAACGGGGATGCTGTAGGGACGGAGCATTGTGAGAAAGTTAAAAGGCAAAAGTATAAAGCAAAAACCCGGTAAAACAACAAGTTTGTGGTGTTTTTTCATCGTTAAACCGGAGTTTTAAAACATCAGCAACAAATTTTAAAACCATTAACTTCGAAATCTAAAAAATCGATACTCATAGAGATGATATACGCAGAAATAGAACTAATAAATGCTATTGACCTGGGGAATGCAAGGCGTAATAGGATTGATGAAGATGAAATAAGACGCACACGCGTAAACATGCTGGTTGACAGTGGCAGCGTATATATGTGCATCAATGAAAGCGTGAAGGAACAATTACAATTGTCTGTAGTAGAAAAACGCAAAAGGCGTCTTGCAGACGGCAATATAGTGGAATATGATGTGGTCGGGCCAATTGAAGTACGTTTTAAAAATCGTCGCTGTGTTGTGGATGCGATGCTGATACCCGGCAACTATGAGCTTTTACTGGGCGCTATACCATTAGAGGATATGGATGTGATAATTGATACTTACAGAAGGGAGCTTATTGTAAATCCTGAGCATCCGGATATGGTGCAGATGTCGTTGAAGTGATGTGATTGCCAATCTTAACTCACTTAATAAAAGAGAGCTTATTGTAAACCCTGAGCATCCTGATATTGCGGTGATGATAATGAAGTGATGGGCGTAACGGCAAACATTTGTATTACAGGGAATATATTATTTCTTTTCCCGGGGAAGTAATTGTCTTTTTTCTTTTGACGGTGGCAAGAAATTTTCTCCCGTAACCACGCTTCTACCGGTTTTGTTTTCCAGGGCAAGTCTTGCATCTTTGGCTATGGCGCCACCTTTTTTGCCTGCCTTTGCATTTTCTAAAAGGCCTTTGGCTTCATCGGTTTCTGCGATTTGCCGGGTAGATAATTCAGCTAGTGCAGTAAAAATTAATTCTGCTTCACTCATGTGATCACGCAGGTTTTGAGATTTCAAGCCTTTGAGGTCTTTATGCTTTTTTACAGTAAGGCCTGTCCATTCCTCGTGAATAATATTTGTTAGCAGTGCAAATTCATCTCCTTTTTTTACACCGGTTTGCTTCCAGTAATCGGTTAATTTGTTTCGGGTTTCCTGTCCCGTCATTCTTTGTTGGATCCATTTTTCACTGCGTCCCAGCTTTTGCCAGTTTTCCCTTGCTCTATCTAAACCCTGTTCCGGGTTGGCTATTTCCTGCATCCTTTCGTAGCCAACTTTTGCCAGCCATTGTTTGAAGGGTTCTGCCTTGGGGGATGGGATGGATTGGATAATGCGGAGTAATGTTTTGGTATCTGCGGTATCGGTTTCTCTCATTTTACCATCGGTAGCTTTCATTTTCAACTGTCGACAAATTGTCGACAGTTCAAGCCCATCCTCAGTTTTAACCCTAAGTTTCATTTTAAACCAATAGTCTCTGGAATTAACACTGCCTATTAAAACGTCTATTACATCAATAATAGAAAAATACCATTGCTGCTCATTTTCATCCCAATGGGTTCTCACCTGCTTTGCTTCAAATAGTCTTATGTTATCCATGATGCTTATTTGAAGTAAAGATACAATTTAGATACTAAATATTTTAGCTTTACAGAGATGTTTTTTAACCCAATCTTAGCGTGAAAAAAAACAGGAATAGCCATGGAAGATATGGATGTATTGATCGACCCTAATAAAAGAGAGCTTATTGTAAACCCGGAGCATCCAGATATGGCGCAGATGTCGTTGAAGTGATAATTGCGGCTTTTATTTCCCCTATTTCAAAACACTAACGAAAATACCAACCACGTGTAGTTCATTAACCTGATCCTCACTTAAGACTATATCTTCATAGTTTAGTGTGTGAGACAATGGTTTTAGTACAATTGCTTTATGAGACCAACTTTCATCACCTATTTCTTTTTCGCTATGATATGATTTTACTGTGTAACCAGCGCCGAAATCGAAATCCTGTATATCATAATGTTCAACTAAAACTATTTTGCCCTCTCTTGAACCGCCAGTATCTTCTTTAAATAAGCACCACGATCCATTGGGAATTACCTTATTCATAGATTCCCCGACGACTTTGCAAACAAAATGATCTTTTTTTGATGCTACATTTAATGGCAATTCAATCCATTCAAAATTGGAATGTATTTGCAGATCACTAAAATTACCCGCTGCAGCAGAGATATCAACTAGTGGAACTGAATTTATATATGGTTTTGCATCCTCAAAATGTAATATTCTAAATGGAATTTCTTTCTTGAAAGTGGATATATGTTGTTTCAGATACTCACGAAGGTTCTCGTTACATGCATATATAAAAGTCCCCTTGATACCCCTATACATCATTGTTTTATAAATATTGATGATATATGATCTCAAATCTTCAATATTGTTAACACCTATTTTACCGTATTTATCAAAATACATTTTCGGGTCAACTTCTATTTGATCAGTTAATTTGTTATAACTAATTTCTTTGCCAAAAATAACTCCTGTATAATTTAAGTCATATCCTTGAGTTGTGTGGATACACCCAATCTCATTAAATGCATTTTTGGAATTTACCCAATCTTTATCGGTTGAATTCCATTTGAATTTCAGGCCATCAAGTTCTATGTCGATAATATCTGGACTTGGTTTGGGTTTACGCTTTGGATCAGATAACCAAGGCCAAGAATAGCCTGCAATCAATCTGCATAAACCATCTATCTTCTCCCGCTTACCAAGTTCATCATATAAATCGATTAAAGAATCAAAAATTAGAAGCTCATAATTTTTTGAGGAATAAATGCTTCGTTTGGCTAGTTTAAAATGAAGCAATTCATCAACAAATTTTATGTAGTTATTACCCCCCTGCACTCTCATTTGAGAAGTTAGCTCTAGTTTTAAGGTGTTGTGGTCATTTAGCAGTGCGTCGAATTGCTCCTCTTCTATGTCTGAGGGTTTAACAGATTGGGCCGCGTCATAGAAAAATATTTGATTCTTACTATTAGCAATTATCCAGTCCAGCTCATTGCCCGTATCATCAAGACCTAATTTGCGATTATTTTTTTTGAATGTTCCCCGCCAGCCAATATTTTTGTATTGGCGCAATCTATGTGCTTCATCGATAATTAACAAGTCGTATTTATCTTTTAGTTTAAACGTGTCTGACGGACTAATTATCATCGAAGCTTTTAACCCTGGTGTTTTTTTAAAAACATTTTCGAGTGACTCTCTAAGTGAGGTCATTGCAACTACTAACCCAATTTTTGCATTTGGATATTTTGCTTGAAATGCCTTAATGTAATTAATTTCTTTTAGTTCATCTTCATTGAGATCTTCGAAATTCGTGTTGGTAACGTCCGAATTTAATAGCTTTATCAAGTAGGTGGCCAAAATTGTTTTACCCGTACCCGAGCTTCCTTTAATGAAAATTCTGTTAGAGTTTTTTATAGTCAGGCATTCAAGTATTTCAAGCACTGATTTATATTGATCCTCATTTAAGGATTTATAAGGAGAATATTTGAATATTTCCGAATTTTCAATTTCTCTCAAGGATTTGGAAACAATCTTTTTCTCAATCAGTTTTCTCCAAATTTCTTTAAAAAGATCTTTATATAGATCTTGTTGATAGTAATTGTGATTGACTAATCCATAATTTTCGTTTTGTAACTCATAGGTTCCTTCCGCAAAAATATATTGAATTAAATTAGACTCAATATCTAATGTTGCAGATTTATTAAATTTATCAGAACCAATTATTGAGATTTTGTTTAATTTACGTCGTTTCGGATCCGCAAGGTGAGTTTTAATTCTACGTAATGCATTTGTAGATTCTCCTACGTAAGCTATGCGTTCTTTTTCGTTTTGTATAAAGTATACCAAAGGCCATTGATTCTTTACCCAAGGGTTTAAATCAATTTTTATTAATGATTCTTTGTTAAAATCATATTTCTCAGAAACCTCAATTGATAATTCAAATGACAAATTCATAATTTATCATATTTTGTTGCAGTCCCTTTTGCCTTTTCAACCGGATATTTTTCGCCATTAAGTTTTACCTTATCAAGTACAATCTGCTTAACATCTAAACCATATTTTTCCGCCAATAAAAAAGCAAATGCAAAAACATCTGCTAATTCTTCTTCCACTTTTTCTTTGCTAACATCTTCCGCATTCTTCCAGAGAAACAATTCAAGTAGCTCCCCAGCCTCGACATTTATTGCCAATGCCAAATCTTTGGGATTGTGAAACTGTTCCCAATCCCGTTCATCCCTAAACTTTATCAATTCCTGAATTATCTCCTGGATATCATTCATCTGATTTGGTTTTGTACATTGATAACGCAAGTTTATATTCATCATCGTACGGCAATTGAAGCTGTGCAACCATTTCCGGGATTGCCAGCATCCAACTCACATAGTAGTATGCCAAAATATGGTAGCCAGAAAACAGTTTGCCGGGTAATGAATTGATTCTATAATCTTTCTTTTCAGGACTATAGCCCTGGGTTCCCTGCATTGCAATTTCAAAAGCAATCGTTTTTATTTCATCTTTTGGCATCGTTTCAAAGTATTGCAAAGCATCTACCATAAACATCACAACAGCCATATTTGTACCGATTTTTTTCTGCGACTTTTGAAACTTATCCATTTCCCTTTCTTTGTAAGGATCTTTGGATTCTAAATCATAAGGATCTTTTTCAATCGAGTCTAAAAGATTATTGATATCAGTGCGTTTGGTTCTGTATTCAGTTTCACTCAACAATTCAAAATTTTTATCTAATTGCAAGTCTTCTGCCCAATGCATAACCAATTCATATTCTTCCGCCGGTTCTTTGTCCTCTCTATATTGCAGATACTCTTCGTAAAAACCTTTTGCTTGTTTTAACTCTGTTGCTGTTGCCTGAAAATCTTTAATAAAGTCAATGCCAAATAACGCCGCATATTGCAATGCATTCACTAAATTGTACACTTTACTTTTCGACAGTATTTCTTTGGGGGAAAGATCAACTATTTTTTTATCGGTTACAGCCTGCAATCCTTCCTGTATCAAGGCGTAGAGAGAAAGAAATTGATAAGGTCTTAATTCAGTAAATTCATTGTAAAGAAAATCTTCAATGAATAAATCAATTGGGGTATTAAATATCTGCCTGTTCATTCCATCAAATAAACCATTACAGTAACTAGTAATAGCGTCTTCAGAAATTCCCATTTTGTTGAATTTCTTAATGGTGGGTTCAAGCCCTTTTATAAAATTAGTTTTGTGATGTTGCGTTGAAATGAAGAGTTGATTCAGTTCATTCTTTCTTGCTTCAATTACAAAGTCAAGATGAACCAATTCATGAAGGATTAAATGTTCAACTGCAGGATAATCTGGTTTAAATTTTACGACGTGCTTAGCCCTGTCATAATTCTCTGCAAATTCAATTTTTGCTGCGGTGGGTATTTCGGTGTCTTCAACAATTTCTATTTCAGTACCTCCAACAAATTCAAGTTTTTGCCTGTATTCCTTTAATATTTTTTTCCCTTCCCCGGATGCAATTATTTTCCTTGCAACTTCAAAAGCTTGCCTTACTGAATTTTGATACAGGACATCTTTATTTTTATTGAGTTTTATTGCCTGTACAGTGCTGAAAAATGCCGAATGTAAATCGTTCTCCATTTCAGCAATCATACCTAAAGCGAAATGTGTATTTGGGTAATTACTGTTTATTTTAATAGCTTCCCAAAAGTATTTTTTTGCTTCTTCTATTTTTCCCTGTTGCATCAGGTTTGCACCAATATTATTAATAGCAATATTATCATCAGGATTAGCAACTAAAGCCTGGTCATAATACTTCATTGCTGTAGGAACGTCATCTTTGAACTTCGCAAAAATATTACCCATCATTAGCAAAGCCCATCCGTTTTTTGAGTCCCACCGAAGTGCATCAATTAAAGAGTTAATGGCCTCTTCCTGGTCGCCTTCGTCAGAAAGTATTTGTCCCATAACCCGGTGGTACTCCGAATTGGTTGGGTTCTTATCAATTAAACTTTTGAGGATTGGTTTAGCTTCTGCATACTTTCCTTTTTCGCAAAGAGCAACTGTCTTTCTGTAGTCTGTTTCCTGGGAGAGTATTGTTGGCGTATCAATTTCTATTATTACCCATTCTTTATCAATACTTATGCTTGGTTTGTAAGGACCGTAAGTGTAGTATTTTCCTAATGTGGCGATTATTAAATTATTATTACCGCCCTTTAATTCAGGGAAAATGGTAAATAGAAAGTCGTCTTTTTTATGAATGATTTGCATTAAAATTATTTTCGGATTTTGTTTAACCCCTTATTAATTCTTCGCTATGGTTCATGTTTTCAGGAACCGGGGCTACGGTTTTTATAACAGCCAACCAGTTAGTATTGTCACAAAAATATAGTTTTAGGATTAATTTATTCTAAATAAGCACTTTATATTCTATTAGGGAACCCCGCAAGAGATCTTCTGCGTGAACTTTGCGCTGTGATAGACTACATCAGAAACCAGATAAAAAAACGCAGGGTAGAAAAACGCCTTACGCAAAGCGACGTGGCTATAGACCTTGGTATTACAGCAGGCGCCTATTCAAAAATAGAAAGTGGACCAACAGAAATATCGGTTAAAAAATTAGCCGCAATAGCAACCATCTTAGAAGTGAACATTACGTATTTTTTTCAGGAACAAAACTCAGCCAACCGGTTAGAAGACCTCAATAAGCCTTATGGCTTTGCTACCAAAAGCGATATTGAACAATTGATCAGCATCATTAATAAGATGAAACAGGAAATAGCTAGCCTGAAAAAAAGCTTGCCAACCCCTCCGAAGAAAAAAAAGAAGCAATAATTATATTGCTCTTTCATTGCCCTGCTCTTTAGAGCGGGGATAAAAAATCTTATTTGCTTTGGTGGCTTTAGCCAAACAATGTTTTAGGCTAAAGCCCTGTTTGTTATTTTTTATGTCCCCGCCCTGAAGAGCGGGGCAATGATGGCGAGAACTTTGGCAAAGTTCGAAACTTTGCCAAAGTTTTAACCAGGAAATTCATTACTTACTCAAATGCAGACTCCTCTCCTTATACAACTGCCTGAAATAAGGATCCCGCAGGTCTTTGATCAATCGGATGGCTTTGCCACTAAAACTGATATAGAAGAATTAACGAAGATGATCAACAATATCAAACAGGAAATCCTGACCTTGAAAGGAAGTTTACCAACTCCTCCAAAGAAAAAGAAGGAGACATCATCGTAAAACCTGTTTCTTTTTGTACAATATTTGCCGGCCCGATTTATCCTGATCTTCCCTGCTCTGAATGCGAATATAGGCGGGAACTGGTCTAAAAAAAAGCATGCTGTCGTTATTGACGCAATTGACGTAAAAGGCGTATTAGCAGTTCTATTGTAGGGGTTTTGTTCTTGTTGTGGAGTTGTTTAAAAGCTATTTAAGAGTTATTGAGTAGCAGGCTTTGGCTCCACAACAAGAACAAAACCACTCCACAACAAGACCAAGACCCCTACATGATGTTGCGAAAACTTGGTCAAATTGTATAAGGTGACAATTTTTCAGGGTTCTGATTAACGTTTGGGGCTTGCCGCAGTATATCCCGCAGGTCTTTGATGAAACGGATGACTTCGCCGGTACTCTTCATCCCGGGGCCCAGTTCTTTATTTACACCGGGAATTGAAGCCTTATTTCAAAGACAACTGTGCCATATCCGGATGCTCCGGGTTAACAATAAGTTCATTGCGTTGTGGATGAATCAGCACATCCATTTCTTCCATTGGAATAGACCCCATCAATGGCTCGTTGTTCCCGGGCAAGACAACAGCGCGGCAAACTGCTGACCTGTTTTTGAAATTTATCTTGACTGGACCTACGAGATCATGTTCCACTATTGTTCCATCAGCCATTATTCTTTTTCTTCGACCTTCAAAAGGCAACTGCAAGTATTCCTGGATTACTTCATTGATCGCTAGCATATAGGCTCCGCTATCTACCAACATATTAATATCCATTCGTTTCACTTCTTCTTCGCCAATAATGTGCCTCCTGGCTAACGCTTGATCATCAACGTTGATTAATTCAAATGCTGCATATACTAATCCCATAAAATAAAATTACTCAAAGTTAGCGAAGGAGAAAAGAGAAATGAAAACTTTGGCAAAGTTCGAAACTTTGCCAAAGTTTTAACCAGGAAATTCATTACTTACTCAAATGCATACTCCGCTCCTTATATAACTGCCTGAAATAAGGATCCCGCAGGTCTTTGATGAAACGGATGGCTTCGCCGGTACTCTTCATCTCGGGGCCCAGTTCTTTGTTTACGCCGGGGAATTTATTGAAGGAAAATACAGGCTCTTTAATAGCAAAGCCGGTTAATTTTTTTTCAAATACAAAGTCTTTCAGCATATTCACGCCCATCATTATTTTGGTGGCAATATTCAAATAGGGGATCTGGTAGGCTTTGGCAATAAAGGGTGTTGTTCTTGAAGCCCTGGGATTGGCTTCTATCACAAAAACATTTCCGTCTTTGATGGCAAACTGGATATTGATCAGGCCTTTGATGTTCAGGGTTCTTGCAATTTTTTCTGCATATTCCTCCATCGTATGCACGATCAGCGGAGATAAATTGAATTGGGGCAACACCGCATTACTATCACCGCTATGGATACCCGCTGGTTCAATATGTTCCATCACGCCCATCACATGAAAATCTTCGCCATCAAAAATGGCGTCTATCTCGGCTTCCTGGCAGCGGTCTAAAAAATTATCAATTAAAATTTTATTGCCCGGCAAATGTTTGATCAGACTCAACACGCCCTTTTCCAGTTCCTCATCATTTAATACAATGCGCATCCGTTGGCCACCCAGCACATAACTTGGCCTGATCAATACCGGGTAACCCACCTGCTTCGCCACTTCAATGGCATCATCGGTATTATATGCCACGCCATATCTTGGATAAGGTATCTCCAGTTCTTTCAGCATATCACTGAACCTTCCACGGTCTTCGGCAATATCCATGCTGTCGAATGAAGTGCCGATGATCTTAATTCCTTTTTCGTGTAACCGTTTGGCAAGTTTCAATGCGGTTTGTCCACCCAGTTGTACAATTACCCCATAAGGTTTTTCGTGCTCCACGATCTCCCAGAGGTGTTCCCAGAATACCGGTTCAAAATATAATTTATCAGCGATATCAAAATCGGTGGAAACCGTTTCGGGGTTACAATTCACCATGATGGCTTCATAACCGGCTTCTTTTATTGCCAGCAAACCATGTACGCAACAGTAATCAAACTCAATGCCCTGGCCAATCCTGTTTGGACCGCTTCCCAAAACTATGATCTTCTTCCTGGCCCCCCTGCCCCCCAAAGGGGGGTTCTTGGAGTCTGCGAATTCATCAGAAACCTTTGATTCATTGGAGTCCAAGAACCCCCCTTTGGGGGGCAGGGGGGCTTCTCCTTCGGGAAGTGGGGAGGTGCTAAACGTCGAATAAAAATATGGTGTCTTTGCTTCAAACTCCGCGCTGCAGGTATCAACCATTTTAAATACTCTTGTCAACCCCATTGCTTTTCTTCTTTCATAGATCAGCTCTGCATTTTCTTCTTTCATTATCCGCACCAACTGCTCATCACTGAAGCCCAACACCTTTGCTTCTCTCAACAGGTCATCGGGCAAAGTTTTCAGATCATATTTTGCAATTTCTTTTTCACAATCACAGATCTTCTGTATCTGGTAAATGAACCAGCGGTCAATTTTTGTGCTTTCACAAATGCGTTTGATACTTGCCCCGGCCATCAGCGCGTCTTTTATCCTGAAGATCCTGTCCCACTTGGGTATCTTAATATATTCGATCAGGTCATCCGCCTTCATCATGCTCTTGCCATAATAACCCAGCCCCACGGCCTCGTTCTCCAGGCTCTGACAGGCTTTTTGTATGGCTTCTGCAAAACTTCTTCCAATGCCCATTACTTCGCCCACACTTTTCATTTGAAATCCCAATGTATCCTTGGCTCCCTTGAATTTATCGAAATTCCAGCGGGGAACTTTTACGATCACATAATCCAATGCCGGTTCAAAATATGCAGAAGTGGATGCGGTGATCTGGTTCTTTAATTCATCGAGGTTATACCCGATGGCAAGTTTAGTGGCAACTTTTGCAATGGGGTAACCCGTAGCCTTACTCGCTAATGCAGAAGAGCGGCTAACCCTTGGGTTTATCTCCACCACGATGATCTCTTCCGTTTGCGGATTCAATGCAAACTGCACATTACAGCCCCCCGCAAAATTTCCGAGGTCCCGCATCATGGCAATGGCGGTATTGCGCATCAACTGGTAAGCGGTATCACTCAAAGTCATAACCGGCGCTACTGTGATGGAGTCGCCGGTATGCACTCCCATCGGGTCAAAATTCTCCACCCCGCAAATGATCACCACATTATCATTATTATCTCTCAGCAATTCCAGTTCAAATTCTTTCCAGCCCAACACCGCTTTTTCTACCAGCACTTCATGAATAGGGCTTGCTATCAAACCACTGTTCAATGCTTCATCCAATTCTTCTTTACTGAAAACGATACTTCCCCCGGTTCCACCCAGGGTAAAAGAAGGGCGTATCACTAATGGGAAACCGATTTCCTGTGCAAACTCTTTTCCTTCTAAAAATGAATTGGCTGTCTTTGCCGGTGCAACGGGCACTCCCATACTGATCATCCAGTTGCGGAATTTTTCCCTGTCCTCGGCTTTTTCAATCGCTTTAATATCCACTCCGATCAATCTCACTTTATATTTTTCCCAGATACCCAATTCATCGGCTTCTTTGCAAAGATTAAGCGCTGTTTGTCCGCCCATCGTTGGCAACACAGCATCAATACGTAATTCACCGGATTTATTTTCTTCCAATATTTGTTCAATGCTTTCAACCGTAAGTGGCAAAAGATAAACCTTGTCGGCCATCATAGGATCGGTCATAATAGTAGCAGGATTACTGTTGATCAAAATAACTTTTATTCCTTCCTCACGTAAACTGCGTGCAGCCTGTGTGCCGCTGTAATCAAATTCACAGGCCTGGCCAATGATAATGGGACCCGAGCCGATGATCAAAACAGATTGAATGGAATTGTCTTTTGGCATGGTGTTAGTTGCCTGCTGCAGGCCAGCAAAAGTAAATGTAATTGAGGTAAATAAAAAGCCGGTATTGTTTTCATTTTTCAGTTACGCGATACAAGAGTAGATTTGCAGCAGAAAATATGATAATGAAATTATTTCAACCTTATTTAAAGATCATTTTTATTTTTTTACTGGTATTGATCATTGTTGATAGCAATGCCCAGGTTTTACCCATTCCCAATTACCCAAAAGGATATTTTCGATGGCCTCTTGATATAAAACCTGCGCTGGCAGCCAATTTCGGCGAACTGAGGCCCAACCACTATCACATGGGACTGGATTGCAGGACAGACCAGAAACAAAACCTGCGGGTATCTGCCGCGGCGGACGGTTATATTGCAAAGGTCAAGATCGAACCATTTGGTTTTGGCCGAAGCATTTATATCAATCATCCAAACGGGCTGACCACTTTGTATGCACACCTGAATGAATACAATCCTGAATTGGAAAAATATGTGACAGCAGAGCAATACAAACAAAAAAGCTGGAAGGTTTTTTTGGATATCCCTGCCAATTTATTCCCGGTAACCAAGGGGCAATTCATTGCTTATAGTGGCAGTACCGGCGGATCAGAGGGCCCGCACCTGCATTTTGAGATCAGGGATACTAAAACAGATAAGGTACTGAATCCATTGCTTTTTGGATTTGACATTACAGATAATGTAGCCCCGGATGTTTTAAAGTTGGCCATGTACGACCGTAGCATCAGCGTATTTGAACAAAGCCCAAAAATGTTTTCTGTAAAAAAATTAAACGGGGTATATGTTACGATCCCCCCATTATTGATCAGCAATAGCAACAGGGTAAGCTTTGCCATTACTGCTTTTGACAGGTTCACCGGATCCGGTAATCGCAACGGCATCTTTGAAGCCATTTTATATGACAATGAAATTCCGGTTGTTGGTTTTCAACTGGACAGTATCAGTTATGATGAAACGCGTTACCTTAATGCCCATATTGATTACAGGCTTCGCAGCACGGGTGGGCCTTTCGTGCAACATGTATCGAGGTTACCCGGCTATCCTAATGGCATTTATAAGATCATACACGGAGATGGTGTGATACAACTTGACGATGATAGTGTGCATAAGATCAGGATTGAAGTGAAAGATGCATATGGAAATACTTCAAATGTTCAGTTTGCTGTGAAACGTGGGCCGGATGTTTCAAAAAAAATAAAGCCGGATCTGGTATCAACCGTGAATCAAAAAATATTTTATCCCGGCGCGATAAATGTTTTTGAGAATGATCATATCAATGCTACTCTTCCTGCAAATTGCCTGTATGATACCATTCATTTTCGCTACAATGAAACAAATCCAAAAACCGGTAACGCCGTTTACCAGTTACATTCCCCTGATGTTCCCGTGCATGCTTATTTCCCGGTAAAAATAAAAGCCAGTATCCCAATTGATCTAAGGAATAAAGTGGTGATGCAATGTTATTGGAACACAAAAACAGATTTTGCTAAAGCTGTTCCGCTAACCAACTGGGATGAGATCGGTTGGTACCAGGCCAGTTTCCGTGAGTTTGGAAATTTTCAGTTGCTGATCGATACCACAGCACCAAATATTGCTCCTGTTGGTTTCAGGGATGGGATGAATTGCACAAAACTAAACCGCATCGCATTTGTTGTTGGAGATAATACCAAAGAAGTTAAAAATTTTAGTGCAACCCTCGATGGCAACTGGCTGCGCTTCACCAATGATAAGGCGAGGGCATTTATTTATATTTTTGATGACCATTGCCCGCCCGGTCAGCATGAATTAAAAATTACCGCAACCGACCAGGTTGGGAATATTGCGGAAAAAGTTTATCATTTTACAAGATGAGATTAATTGTTGCATTGCCCAATTGTTAAATTGTTCTGGCAACATTTTACTCAATAACAATTCAACAATTTAATCATAAAGCAATTTGATCTATGACACTTCTCAAAGAAAACACCAAAGCCCCATCATTCAAAGCCAGAGATCAAAATGGTAAACTCGTTTCATTATCAGATTACAAAGGCAAAAAAGTTATTTTGTATTTCTATCCCGAAGATGATACGCCCACCTGTACCGTACAGGCCTGTAACCTGAGGGATAATTTTGGCTTGCTGAAACAGCATGGTTTTATTGTACTGGGCATAAGTCCTGATGAAGAAAAAAAACATAAAAAATTTGAAACAAAATACGATCTGCCTTTTACCCTTCTTGCAGATCCAAAGCATACCATCATTGATAAATACGGAGTATGGGGAGAAAAACAATTGTATGGCAGAAATTATATGGGCCTTCACCGCACCACTTTTTTAATTGATGAAAAAGGGATCATCCGAAAAATATTTTTGAAACCAAAAAGCAAACAACATACCGAAGAGATCCTCAAAGCATGGGAAGAGATAGCAAGTCATTAGTCGGGAGTCATTAGTCGGGAGTCATAAATTCGAAAGAGCTTTGAGTTTTCGAACTGCGACTAAGAACTACAGACTAAGAACTACCGACTAAATTATCCATTCCACTTCCCCGAAATCAAAATGCCTTTCCACAGCATCCATTGTAATTAATTGTCCTTTATCATTTACTTTTTTTATCACCGTTTCAAAAACGGTATCATTTTTTTTCAATTGTATCATTTTATTGAGCCCGTACAGATCCTGGTTATATTCGCTTATTATTTTTTCAAAAGATCTTTTATTCAAAGACCCCGTTCTTTTGATCAGTAATGCATATAATTCTTCTGCCATCACCAGGGCATTAAAATCCTTCCCGGTGATTTGTTTAAGGGAAACGGGATTCTTCAAATCCCTGTTAAATTTTGTTTGGTTGATATTGATCCCGATACCTGCGATCGCATATTTCCATACAGTGCCATGATATATGTTTTCAATTAAAACACCCCCTGCCTTTCTGTCACGCCAATACAGGTCATTGGGCCATTTTATTTTTGTTTCCCCGCCTGCATGAGCCGAAAAAAAATCATGGCAGGCTAAAGCCACCGCCGCGCTAAGGTGAAATTGTCCGGATACACTTAATGATCCTGGTTGCAAAACAAGACTCAGCGCTATGTTTTTCCCCGGCTCCGATTCCCAGCCTTTTCCCCGCTGGCCCTTACCCCCGGTTTGGTTATGGGCAAACCATGCCATCCCATGACTGGCCATTCCTGCATGAGCCTGTGCCATGGCATAGTTGTTGGTACTATCCACACGTTCTAATATATTAAAAAAAGGGCTTGCCGGCATAATTATCCAAATGGCCAAGAAGTGTTACTTTTGCCACAATTGCAAGCTACACGCTACTTTGTAAAAAACAATAATAAACAATTGCCGCCCGGGAAGGATAATTCCCTGGCTACATTCAATACATTAAAACAGCATCACTTTTGAATAACCTGGAAGCATTAAATACCCGCAAAAAAAACAGTGTAGTACGATTAACGAGAAACAGTAAAATATTCAAATCCATTATTCATGCTATTCAGGAGAAAAAAGGCGAAAACATCATTAGCCTCGATCTACGGAAAATACCGGAAGCCGTTGCCGATTTTTTTATCATTTGCCAGGCCAGTAATACTACCCAGTTAAGGGCAATAGCAGATTTTATTGAAACAGACGTTAAAGAAAAATGTCTTGAAACAGCGTATAAGCATGAAGGCAGGCAGGCACAGCAATGGATATTGATCGATTATGTGAACGTGGTAATACATGTGATGCTGCCCGAACCAAGAAAATTCTATCAGCTGGAAGAAATGTGGAGTGATGCTCCAATGCAGGAACATAATGATTAAATAGGGTAACAATTAAATAAATACTTTTAAAAAATAAAACAATACATCAACCAGATCGTCTACCACTAATACCAGGTTGCTGACAGGTTATTAAGTTCAAAAAATAATGGCACAAAACAATATGAATCAACAAGACCCTAACAGGAAATTTAATCCTGATAACATACCTCCAAAAGGAGAAGACCCCCAAAAGAAAAAAAGCCGGTTTAATGTATACTGGATCTACGGGATCATCCTGGTATGTCTTGTTGGATGGAATGTATTTCGCGGGGTAAGTAATGCAGGCATTGACACCAACCAGGAAGCCTTTAAAGAAATGATAAAACAGGGCGATGTGGAGGAATATAAAATAATAAGAAATAAAAAACTGGTTCGTATATCAATAAATAAAGACAGCCTCAAAAACAAATCAGTTTTTTATCAAAGGTTACTCAACTCTTCAAAAAATGATAATAAGGCTTATGAGGATGCATTAAAGTTAACTGCTCCGCAACTGGTTTTTAATATCAGCGACCTTACTGCATTCAGCAATGAGATGATAGAATTTTATAAACAAATTCCGCCTCCTCCCAAAGTCAAATCCGATTCCGGGGACGAGGGAGAGATATTCGGGCAGATCATCAGCACATTACTGCCCATTTTACTGATTGGTTTATTATTTGTAATGATGATGCGTAAGGTAGGCGGGCCGGGTGGCAGCGGCGGGCCCGGTGGAATTTTCAACATCGGAAAATCAAAAGCTACGTTATTTGATAAAGGCACCAGGGTGAATATCAACTTTGGTGATGTGGCGGGATTGGATGAGGCAAAAGTGGAAGTAATGGAGATCGTTGACTTCTTAAAGAACCCGAAAAAATATACGGCGCTTGGCGGAAAGATCCCAAAAGGCGCTTTGCTGGTCGGGCCTCCCGGTACCGGTAAAACGCTTTTGGCAAAAGCTGTTGCCGGTGAAGCGCAAGTACCTTTCTTCAGTCTTAGCGGAAGTGATTTTGTAGAAATGTTTGTGGGAGTCGGCGCCAGCAGGGTAAGGGACCTGTTCAAACAGGCCAGGGAAAAAGCGCCCTGTATCATTTTTATTGATGAGATAGACGCCATCGGAAGAGCGAGGGGCAAGAATATGATGATGAGCAATGATGAAAGAGAAAATACATTGAATCAATTGCTGGTAGAAATGGATGGCTTTGGAACCGACCTTGGCATCATCATCCTTGCTGCCACCAACAGGCCCGATGTATTGGATAGTGCATTGCTTCGCCCGGGCCGTTTCGACAGGCAGATATCGATCGACCGGCCCGATCTCGTGGGAAGGGAAGCGATCTTTAAAGTTCACCTGCAGCCGATAAAAATTTCTCAAACACTCGATATTCATAAACTCGCTGAACAAACACCGGGCTTTGCCGGGGCAGATATTGCCAATGTGTGTAATGAAGCGGCATTGATCGCTGCAAGGAAAGGTAAGGATGCGGTGGACATGAGTGATTTCCAGGATGCTATTGACAGGGTGATCGGAGGATTGGAGAAAAAAAATAAGATCATTTCTCCCGAAGAAAAAGAGATCATTGCCTACCACGAAGCCGGTCATGCCATTTGTGGCTGGTATCTCGAGCACGCCTACCCGTTATTAAAAGTTACAGTTGTTCCCAGGGGCTCTGCTGCGCTGGGCTATGCGCAATACACACCCAAAGAACAGTACCTGTACAATACCGATCAGTTAATGGACCAGATCTGTATGACACTGGGCGGAAGGGCAAGTGAAGACATTTTCTTTGGAAAAATCAGCACCGGCGCAAGCAATGACCTGCAACAGATCACCAAGATCGCATACAGCATGGTTACCGTGTATGGTATGAACGATAAAGTGGGAAATATCAGTTATTACGATCCCAACCAGGAAAATGTTTTTACCAAACCCTTCAGTGAAGAAACCGGTAAAATGATCGATGAAGAAGTACGCAAATTAGTGGACGCTGCATACCAGATCACCAAAAAATTACTGACCGAGAAAAAAGATGATGTAGAAAAACTGGCCAAAGAATTATTAAAAAAAGAAGTGTTGTTTAAAAGCGATGTGGAAGCGTTGATCGGGAAAAGACCTTATGAAGAAAAAAAATCACTTGACATCATCGTTGACCCAAAAGATGAAGTGAGTGAACCACCGGATAATGAAGTAGCAGAAGAATTGAAAAATCCGCCAATAATATAATCGTTATGGCCACATCCCCGGCAAAAGAAAATATATTAAAAAAGATCCGGCAGGCACTGAGTAATCCGGTGCCTTTGCCTTTTCCACAAAGCGAAGGGGCGAACAGTGTATTTCAACCGGCAACGGATGACCTTGAAATAATATTTGCACAGGAGTTCATTCAACTAATGGGAAAATTTGCTTTTTGTACTGATGAAAAAGATATGCAACAACAGGTACAGCAACTGATCTCTCAAAAACAATGGACAAAGATCTATTGCAACGAGGATAAATGGAATGCCGCATTCAGCAATACAATCAATCTCCCCGGCTGCGATGCCTCCGTTACCGGCTGCGAATATTTGGTTGCAAGAACCGGTACCATTGTATTAAGTGCAGCACAGCAAAGCGGCCGCACCGTTAGTGTATACGCTCCCGTGCATATCTGCATTGCCTATACCAATCAACTGCTGTATGATGTGAAAGATGCATTACAGTCACTGAAAGAAAGATATGCCGGCAATATGCCCTCTCTGATCAGTTTTGCTACCGGCCCGAGCCGCACAGCAGATATTGAAAAAACATTGGTCACTGGTGTTCATGGGCCAAAAGAAGTGTATTGCTTCCTGGTGCAGACTTAATTGCTTATTTCCAAGTATCTTTATTACATGATGAACAACGATATCTATCAGCTATTTGTATATGGCTCCCTGCGCAGCGGATTCCGAAATCCGGCATACCAATACCTCACCAGGTATTTTCATTTAGTGGGTGATGCCGTAGTGAAAGGCAAACTATATGATATGGGCGAATATGCCGCTGCTATAGCTACTGATGAAGAAAGATTTATCCATGGCGAATTATATGCGATCAGTGACCCTGCCGAATTCGATTGGGCCATTGCCCAGTTAGACGACTATGAAGGCATAAATGTGGAAGCAGGAGAGCGGCCATTATACAAACGGGAAGCTGTACACGCATATTGGAATGATAAGTCAAGCGAAACGTGGATCTACTGGTTCAATGGTGAAACGGGAGGAAATCCCGAGGTCCTGTCCGGCGATATGAAACAATACCTCCAGCAAAAAAACAAACCCTAACGGCAATGGAAGTGGCGAGCAATAAAAAAATTTACTTCCTCTCCGATTTTCATCTCGGCGCACCCAATGCCGAAGCCAGCCTGGTCCGGGAAAAAAAGATCATCCGTTTTTTAGAAGAAATAAAAACAGATGCCTCTGCCATTTTTATTGTTGGCGACCTCTTCGACTTTTGGTACGAATACAAAAAAGTTGTACCCAAAGGTTATGTACGCATTTTAGGCACCCTCGCAGCGATAACCGATACTGGCATTCCCATTCATTTTTTTGTAGGCAATCATGACATGTGGATGAAAGATTATTTTCAGAAAGAACTGAATATCCCGGTCTATTTTGAACCGGTCGCATTTGATTTCAATGATAAAAAATTTTTGATAGGCCATGGCGATGGACTGGGGCCGGGTGACAAGGGTTATAAATTCATTAAAAAAATATTCCGCAATAAGGCTTGTCAATGGTTATTTGGAATTTTGCCCCCTGCCATTGGCATGGGTATTGCCCATTACTTTAGCAGGAAAAGTAGGGCACAAACCGGGCAAACAGAGGAAAAGTTTTTGGGAGAAGACAAAGAATGGCTCATCACTTATTGTAAGGAAGTATTAAAAACAGCGCACTATGATTATTTGATCTTTGGTCACAGGCATTTGCCCATTGATTTTAAATTGAATGATGCTGATGGTAAAAGAGAAAGCCGTTATATCAATTTAGGCGACTGGATAAAATATTTTAGCTACGCCGTTTTTGACGGGCAAGACCTGGAACTGAAATATTTTGCCCCGGATAAATAACATGAAAAAAATAAAGTCAATATTATTGCTTCTGTGCTTCTTCGTTTCTGTGGCAATCCAGGCTCAAAACGATTCTGCCTTTCGTTTCATTAAATCAATTAATGGCAACTTCTCTTATTTTAATGTAGACAATCTTGATAATATTTATCTCATTACCAATACCAACCAACTGAAAAAAATTGATGAAAAAGGCGACTCTGTGGGTATTTTCAATGATGTAAAAAGATACGGCAACCCTTCCTCAATTGATGTAACCAATCCATTAAAGATCTTATTATACTATAGGAATTTCTCTACCGTAGTGATCCTGGACCGTCTCTTAAACATGCGTAATACCATTAATTTCAGGACCCAGGCTATTTTTTCTGTACAAAGTATCGCTACTTCTTATGACAATAATATCTGGCTCTTTGATGAGCAGGATTATAAACTTAAAAAAATTGATGAGACGGGCCTGCTGCTGCAGGAAACCACAGATTGGAGAATTCTCTTTGATTCTGTTCCTTCTCCCACCCGCATCATTGACCGCAGTAATTTTATATACCTGTATGATGCAGAAAAGGGTTTTTACATTTTTGATTACTATGGCGGTTTTAAAAACAGGCTGACATTCCTGGGCTGGAATAATGTGGAAGTATCAGGAAAGAATTTATATGGATTCAACAACAATATTTTGTACAGCTATGAACTCAACTCGCTGAACTTAAAAGAATACAGACTTCCCCCCTTTTTTGGCGCCTCCTCAGCTATAAAGGCCATGAACGGAAAGGTTTACCTGCTGAATGACAATGGGCTGGATATTTACGAGGTGAAATAGTATCCGCAAGATGTAGTATTTTTATTCCATGGATTTCTTCGACAATATTTATTTCGATAACAGCATCAAAAGTTATTGCATTGTGGGCGGCAGTATTTTGCTGATGTTCATTTTAAAAAAATACCTTTCCCGGTATATTGCCTCCCTGCTATTCCGCCTGACACACCGCATCTGGAAAAATATCGAAAAAAAGAATTTTGTAGACCTGGTGGTCCAACCCCTTGAATGGTTCCTCCTTATTTTAATTACTGTAATTGCTATTGATAAATTAAATTTCCCTTCAGCACTGCAATATAAGGTCTATGGTCATTCTACCGATGAGATCATCACCAAAATCGGTATCGGGATCATTATCCTTTCATTTACCTGGTTACTGCTACGGATAATCGATTTTATTGCCCTGGTACTGGAAAAAAAAGCATCACACCGGGATGAGAAGAGAAATGACCAACTCATTGTTTTTTTTCGTGATTTTTTAAAAGTGATATTTGCCATCGCCGGTTTACTCCTGCTGATCAAAGCCTGTTTTAATCAACCTGTTGGTAATTTACTGACCAGCCTCAGTATTGTTGGCGCAGTATTGGCATTAGCCGCTAAAGAAAGCCTGGAGAATTTGATCGCTTCCTTCATCATTTTTTTTGACAAACCCTTTGCTACAGGTGATGTATTAAGGGTAAACGCAGTTACCGGTACAGTAGAAAAAATTGGCTTGCGCAGTACCAGGATACGCACCGCAGATAAAACACTTGTAACTGTTCCCAACAAGCAGATGGTGGATAGTGTAGTGGACAACTGGAGCATGCGCACCCATCGCAGGGCCGAAATAAAATTAGAACTGGCGCCCAATACTTCTATTGATGCGGCCACAAATTGTATTGCCAAAATAAAAAAGATATTGGCTACTAAAGAAGATGTGATCTTAAATAGTTCCGTTTATCTAACCGAAATAAATAAAAGCGGCGTAGTGATAACGACAGAATATTTTACACAGGGTTTAACATTGGAGAAATTTAGCCTGTTAAAAGAAGAAATAAATATTGCCTTAAAAAAAATGATGGAGGAAAATGAATTGACGATGGCAGCGGCTACAGGAAGCGTAACTATTATCAACGAACCAAAGCAGGAATAATGAAAGTTTTAAATCGATGATTAGAACAATTTCGCTGATCGATGACCTCGTCCTCGGAATACACAAGCATCTATATTTCTGTTGGGTCTCTAATTTTTACGAAGTAAAAATAATCAGCGGAAGCAGCGAAATCTCCTCAATCAGCGTTTTCCTCTTTTCCTCAGCGTTTTCCTCTTTACCTCAGCGTTTTTCTTTTTCAATCCTTTTCAATATTCAAACTATCCGTAAACTTCAGATGATTATCCGGAATATCCGTAGCCGTTAAGCTCCTGATCAGTTTATAAGCCCCAAAGTTTTCATCGTGTTGTGGTCCGCCTTCGCCTTCTTGTTTTATTGAAGTAATGGTTCCCTTGATGAAGTCGCCCTTTTCATTTACATAGATCTTTAATAAAGGCGCAATGCCGCTTACACCCTTCAGGTTAAACATCCCATAGGTACAAAAATTACCAAGGCTATATGCTATGAATTTATTTTTATACACTTCCATCCCCCTTGCTACATGCGGCCCGTGGCCAACAACAATATCAGCGCCCGCATCGATCATCATGTGTGCAAACTCATATACATTGCCCCTGTTTTGGTTAAAGAATATTTCCGTTCGTTTTACTACATGCGTAGCGTGCTGCCCTTCAGCGCCACCGTGAAAAGAAACCATCACGATATCACATTCCTTTTTCAGGGCTTTTATGCTCGCCGCTGCAGCGGCGTAATCATTCATTTGAATACAGCCCTTATGCGGGGCAAATGCGGCTAATCCAATTTTAATATTCCTTACCTGGATAATAGTTGTAGGATAATTTTGCAGACCGGCAAAGTGCAACTGTAAAGCTTTCAATGTAGCGACCGTACTTTGCATACCCGTTTCACCAAAATCGTCCACATGATTATTCGCAACACTTAAAAGATCAAATCCATTATCAACAAAATATTGGGCATAGCGCGTGGGCTCCCTGAAAGAAAAAACATTAGCACCAATCCCCTTGGCCGTACCTCCCGCGTCTAAAAAAACCCCTTCTGAATTACCAAAAGTGACATCTGCGTTTTGCAATTCCTCCCTGAAATCTTTGAGCAGGTCTTTTCCGTCATTCGGCGCAAGTGTACTGGCGTTGGGAAAATTGGTGCCAAACATGATATCGCCCACAGCGATCAATGAAATGGTATCGGCAGCTGATTTAAGTGGAGAAGTATTACGGGAAACAGTATCCGCAGTTATCAATGTAGTGGCAGTATTATTTTTTTGAGAAGCATTCCCACAACTTAACCAGCAAAATACTAACCCGGATAATAAGTACGATTTCATGGCTTGTTATTTTTTGGCTAAGAGGTCAAAGGAGAAAGAAGGAGAGCGCAATGTGTTTTCTCTTTTCCTCTCATTTTCTCTTTTATACTCCTAGCTTATTCCCCTTTCTTACGCTTAATTTATTTAGTAATGATGTCCGCCAGTTCCTTATCCCATTTCCCCGTCTTCCCGTATTCAATTACCCTCCCTATTTCTTTCCCATCCTTCATTACAATGATGGTAGGCACATTGGTTATACCAAATGCTTCGGTAATATTGGAGAGAGATTTTTTTTCCCGGTTAACCCCAAAAAAAGTGACCATGCTGTCTGGTACGCCACTCATTTCCTGTAATTTAAAAAACTGGGGTAAAATAAACTGCGTGTCTTCGCACCAGGTACCGCCAAAAAGTACAAACTGCAGTTTACCCCTTGTTTTTTCAAATGCATTGAGCGTGCTGGTATCCGGACCATAGAATTTTTGATTGGCCTTGTACCAATGAAAAGAAGTATCGTTTTCAACAAGGTATTTATTAATAATGCCCCTCAATACTTTTACTTCAGGATGTTTGGGGTCCTGGCTTATTTCATACTGTGCCTGGGCATGTATCACATAAGAAAGGGAAAGCAGTAATAATGTAGATAAAGTTTTCATCGTATTGACCCCATTCGTGTAATTAGTGTAATTCGTATAATCCGTGTCAGTATAATCCGTGCCTTAAAGATTTGCCTTCAGTTCATTCAAAAATCCTTTCAGTTTTTTTAAAGATTCTATCATCATAAATTTTTCGTCCGCCCCTTTATTCTTTTTTAAAAATTCTTTTGCCCCTTCTATCGTATATTTCCTTTCCCGCAATAAATGATAGATCAGTTTCAGGTTCTTCACGTCTTCCGGCCTGAATAAACGGTCGCCCTTTCCGTTCTTCTTTGGTTTTAAAATGTCAAATTCATTTTCCCAGAATCGTATCAGTGACTGGTTCACTTTAAACATATCCGCCACTATACTCATGGAGTAATACATTTTACTGAACAGCTCTTCGTCTTCCGGCACTTCAATCAGGTCTATCCCCGCTTCCATATCTCTCAGGCTCATCCTACCCCTGGTGATCTTTTTATTGTCCGTCTTTTTCTTAGCAGGAATTTTCTTTGCCTGGTTGGCTAAACCGGTTTTTGGGGTTTGATGTACATCATCCGTATCATCAAATGAAAAAGGTATCTGGTTTAATGGCATAATTAAAATTAATCAAAACTTTTAGCACTTCCTAAAGCGGCTAATTTCAATAAACGGTCGTATTGTTCTGCATTCAAGTCGTTATAAAAAAAGTACACAGGATCTACGGGTACTCCGTTGATATGCACTTCGTAATGGCAGTGGGGGCCGGTACTTGCGCCCGTACTACCCACCCATCCGATCACTTCTCCACGCTTTACTTTTTGTCCCACTACTGCCTTGATACGTACCATGTGCATATATTCTGTTTCATAACCGTATCCATGATTAATGAGTACGTGATTGCCGGTGCCATTTCCAAAATCTGCTGTGGTAACCACTCCGTCACCGGTTGCATAAATAGGTGTGCCTTGTGGTGCCGTAAAATCCAACCCGCTGTGCATTTTAGCGATGCCGTAAATGGGATGGATCCGCATGCCGAAACCACTCGCAATGCGCGTCAGTTCTTTATTGCTTACCGGCTGGATGGCGGGGATGCTCGCTAATTTTTCTCCCTGGTTTTTGATCAGTTTCGCGATCTCATCATAACTTTGAAATTGATAATCTATCCTTGCAGTGATATTGTTCAATGTTTTTGCAATATCTTTTCCGAGTTCATCATCTCCCATTAAATTCACTTTGGCAATCTCTTTGTTTTGTTCGGTCAATTTGGTTCTGGCGCTGTCTGATAAAGGGTTGGCTTCAAAAATTGAACGGTACACCTGGTTATCCCTTTTTTCAAGTTCGGCCATCTGTTGCTGCAGCGTTTTTACCTTGGTGTTAAGGGAGGCATAATTATCTTTCATGATCTCGTTCTTCAGCTCGGCTTCCTTATCAGTAGCTTTTGGAAAAAATTTGGTATATACCCAGATGATGATCGCAGAAGTAACCAGTGCAGCCGAAATAAAACCGAATATGCGTAACAGTTTCACCCGCAAAGGCGTAACCAGCTTCTCATACCGAAGCGTATTGGTGTTATAGTAATATTTTATTTTTTTCATGGCCCTTTGACAAAGGAATGAATGTTACTTTTCTTTTTTACTAAGAGGTCAAATGAGATAAAGAGAGAAAAGAGTTAAACTTCAGATAACTCCTTTATCCTCCTTTTCTCCTTTATGCTCTTAGCAATTCTATATATGCGTTACTTTTCTTTTTACTAAGAGGCCAAATGAGATAAAGAGAGAAAAGAGTTAAACTACAAGTAGCTCCTTTATCCTCCTTTTCTCTTTTATGCTCTTAGCAATTCTCTATGTATGCTTAGCTGCTTGTAGCTTCGGGCTGATTTCCTACCTTTGCTCCCGTTAAACAAAAGTTTACAAATATAGCCCGATAAGTTACAAAAATCAACCCATATAAACAATTGGTATATGATGACGAGTGCCGTGATACGACAACAATTTCTTGATTTTTTCAGATCCAAAGGGCATACGATTGTACCTTCTGCACCGATCGTGGTAAAAGATGATCCCAGCTTATTATTTACCAATGCAGGGATGAACCAGTTCAAAGATTATTTCCTGGGCAACAAACCCGCGCCCAACCCAAGGATCGCCGATACCCAAAAATGTTTGCGTGTGAGCGGCAAGCACAACGACCTGGAAGAAGTGGGCGTGGATACCTACCACCATACCATGTTTGAAATGCTGGGTAACTGGAGCTTTGGCGATTATTTTAAAAAGGAAGCCATTGCATGGAGCTGGGAATTATTAACAGGAATTTATGCCATGGACAAGAATCGTTTATACGTTACCGTTTTTGAAGGCGATGCCAAAGAAGATCTTCCCAAAGATGAGGAAGCCATCAATGAATGGAAAAAAGTGATTGCAGCAGACAGGATAATTTCCGGCAATAAAAAAGATAATTTCTGGGAAATGGGTGATACCGGCCCCTGCGGCCCATGCACCGAAATTCATGTGGATTGCAGGACGGATGAAGAAAGAAAAACCGTTGACGGAAAAACATTGGTGAACAATGACCACCCACAGGTGATAGAGATATGGAACAATGTATTCATACAGTTCAACAGGAAAAAAGACGGATCGCTGGAAGAACTCCCTGCAAAACATGTTGATACCGGCATGGGATTGGAAAGATTAGTAAGGGTGTTGCAACAAAAACAAAGTAATTACGACACCGATATTTTTACTGGCACTATTGCAGCAACGGGTAAAATAGTAAATAAAGTTTATACCGGAGACGACTCAAAGGAGAGTATTGCCTTTAGGGTTATTGCTGATCATATCAGGGCGATCAGTTTTACAATCGCAGATGGACAACTTCCTTCAAATACAGGCGCGGGCTATGTTATACGGCGCATCTTACGCAGGGCCGTTCGTTATTATTATTCTTACCTGGATTATAAACAGCCATTGTTGCACCAGTTATTACCTCTTATTGCAAAACAATTTGAAACTGTTTTTCCTGAATTGATCAGGCAATTGGATTTTGTAAGCAAAGTAGTGAAAGAAGAAGAAGATGCTTTTTTAAGAACACTTGAGAAGGGATTGAAAAAAATTGATGAAATTATTTCCCGGTCTCAAAAAAATAAAATGATCGATGGGGTTGCCGCATTTGAACTATACGATACATTTGGTTTTCCTATTGATCTAACAAGGTTGATCGCATCAGAGATCAATTTGAATGTTGACGAAACTGGTTTCGAAAAAGAAATGCAGCAACAAAAAACACGCAGCCGTGCAGCAACAGCGATGGATACCGAAGACTGGATCATTGTAAATGATATTCCTTCTTCAAAATTTGTTGGCTATGATTCTTTAGAGGCAAAAAGCAAAATAGTTAAGTATAGAAAAGTTAGCGGAAAAGGAAAAGAATTGTACCAGATCGTATTGGATACAACTCCTTTCTATGCCGAAAGTGGCGGCCAGGTTGGCGATAGCGGGGTCTTCGCATTCCCCTCTCTGCCAGGAGAGGGGTCAGGGGTGAGGCTCAACATCATCGACACCAAAAAAGAAAACGATTTAATAATCCACTTCGCAGAAAGCATTCCTGCCGACTTATCCGGTGAAGTCATCTCAACAGTTGATGCACTAAGAAGAAAGGATATCATGCTGCATCACAGTGCCACCCATTTGATGCACGCTGCATTGCGAAAGATTTTGGGTACGCACGTAGCACAAAAAGGAAGTCTTGTTAATGAAGAACACCTGCGCTTCGACTTTAGTCATTTTGCGAAAGTGACCGATGAAGAAATTGCCGCAGTGGAAAAATTGGTGAATGAAAAAATAAGGGCAAATATTCCTATTGTCATTCAATCAATGAAAAAAGATGAAGCGGTGGCAATGGGTGCAATGGCATTGTTTGGTGAAAAATATGGCGATATAGTCCGGGCTGTTATTATCGATCCCAATTATTCCATTGAACTCTGCGGCGGTACTCATGTTGGCAGCACCGGTGAATTGGGTTTTTTTAAAATAAAACATGAAACAGCAGTCGCTGCAGGTGTTCGCCGTGTGGAAGCCGTGTGCGGAAAAGCAGCGGAGGAACTCGTTGCTGATTTATCTGAGTCGGTTAGTACCATCAGCGGACTGTTAAAAAACCCAGCCGACCTTGCCAAAGCAATTGAAAATTTACAGGCAGAAAATATAGCTTTGAATAAACGCATAGAAGGCCTGGAAGCAAGGCAATTGGTTATCATCCGCAATACTTTATTACAAAAAGATGAGATCATCAGCAATGTAACTTTCATCGGGGAAATTATCGAGGTAAGCAATCCTGATGCTTTAAAGAAATTGTGTTTCGACCTCAAACATCACCTGCACGATCATGTAGCCGTGCTTTGCTGCAATATTGACGGCAAGGCACATGTAGCCATCAGCATTTCTGATACTGTGGTGGCAGCAAAAAATTTAGACGCCGGAAAAATGATCAAAGAACATGTTTCTGCTTTGATAAAAGGCGGCGGCGGCGGACAAAAGAACCTGGCTACTGCAGGAGGACAGGATGTTAGTAATTTGAAACAGGTGATTGAAAAAGTAAAATCATTGTTGTAGTCGTTGTCAGACTTCGGAAGTCTTATCATCAGTCTTACAAATAAAAAATGAAGATCCTCCTTTCCATTTGTTGCATTTTCTTCTTCTTTACTGCAAATTCACAAACGGCATTGATTGACAGTATCATTACCCGGGAATCATTAACCTATAGTATCTCTGCACTTGCAAACGACAGTATGCAAGGACGTCCAACCGGAACAGCAGAAGCAAAAAATGCAGCAACCTTTATTGCTGAACAATTTCAAAAAGCAGGTTTAAAACCCGTAGCTGGTAATGATCATTTTTTTTCTTACTACCCGCTTAAATATTCAGTTGGAAATAAAATAATACCAGTTAATGCAATCAATGTTATTGGGGCAATCCGAGGAAATGAAAGTCCCGATACATCCATAATTTTTAGTGCACATTACGATCATCTTGGCCTGAAAAAATTTATTCGGAAAGATACCGGGGACTCAATATACAATGGTGCCAACGACAATGCCTCGGGGGTGTCCGTAATAATCGAACTGGCAAAATATTATACCGCATTAAAAAATAACCGGTACACTTTATTGTTTATTGCTTTCTCCGGGGAAGAATTGGGTTTATTGGGCTCAGACTATACCAGTAAACATTTGGACCTAAGCCATGTAAAAACGGTCATTAATTTTGATATGGTAGGCCGCCCGATTAAAGATCGCGGTGATCATTGCATGGTCATCGCTGAATTTTCGGACCCCATCATAAAAAAATTAAATGCCCGGCTGCCAAAAGAAAATAAATTTTTTATCTATGATCAGTATCCCGAAGAGGACTTATACGAACGAAGTGATCACTATTCATTCAAAGAAGTGAAAACAAGCTTCAGTATTATTTGCAGTTCTCCCTACGATGAATATTATCATACCGTGGAGGATGAGATCGGTACAATTGATTTTGATTTTCTTTTAAATGCCGCAAAAAAGATCGCTATTGCATGCGAAATTTTTATAAAATAAAATGTAAATTATCAGACTTCAGAAGTTTTTAAAATTTCTGAAGCCTTTTCAAAATATCACCAATGCAAATCATTTTTGAAACACCCCGCCTCATCCTTCGCCGGTTTACTGAAGCCGATGCCCCGTTGATCCTGCAACTCAACAGTGATCCGGAAATTATAAAGTATGTACATGAATCCCTGCTCGAAACAGAAGAGCAGGCAAGGGATACTTTAGTCAACATTACGCTTCCTCAATATAAGAACAACCTTGGAAGGTGGGCCATGCATACCAAAATTAATAATGAATTCATTGGCTGGTGTGGTTTAAAATACCTGCCGGAGTATGATGAGATAGATCTCGGTTATCGCCTGCTTAAAAAAGAATGGGGAAAGGGATATGCCACGGAAGCTGCCCGGCAGACTTTAGAATATGGCTTCAATACATTACACCTTACACTCATCACAGGAAAAGTGCATACAGAAAATTTCGCCTCCATAAAAATTTTGGAAAAACTGGGTATGCTCTTTATCCGTGCGGATATCGAAGATGATTGCCCCATAAGGATCTACACCATTTCGAACCCGAACATATAAGCCTTAGGTTTTGTTGGCCACAGATTACACAGATTAACACAGAATAGAATATCTGTAAATTCAGCACTTCTTGCTTACAGGCAGGTCTGAGGGAAAATAATTTGTGAAAATCTGTGTAATCTGTGGCCAACTTTGTGTAATCCGTGGCCAACCCCCAAAAAATTGTTAAAGAAAAAAATAATCTGCGAAAGATTTCGTAATTCAAATAATATCCCTATTTTTGGCCTACTAAATATTTCGTACATAAAACATTTAAAATATGAAGAAGTTATTATTATTTGCTGCTGTATTGGGTTTCATTACTATTTCCGATACTGTAAAAGCCCAGGATGAAAAAGAAAACAATAAAGAAAAAAAAGAATCCCAGGAAATCATCATCCGCAAAAAAGGTGATAAGGACGCTAAGATCACCGTGGAAATAAATGGTGATAAAGTAACGATCAATGGTAAGCCGCTTTCAGATTACAAAGACGATAATATTACCATCAATAAAAGAAAGATCACGGTTTGGGATCATAATGGCAACAAATCATTTGAATTTGAACCCGGAGAGTTCATGAATGGTATGAACACCTGGAGTATGGATGGAAATAATGAACCTTATGCTTTCCTGGGCGTTACCACAGATGAGGACGAGAACGGGGCAAAAGTCACTGAAGTCACCAAAGAGAGTGCGGCTCAAAAAGCAGGATTGAAAAAAGACGATATCATTACAAAGATCGGCGATAAAAAAATTGACGGGCCTGAATCATTAACAGAGGCGGTAAGATCATTTAAACCCAAAGAAGAAGTGACGGTGTATTATAAAAGAGATGGTAAAGAAAATAGTTCAAAAGTGGTTTTGGGAGAAAACAAAGGATCCGGCTCTTATGCCTATTCCTTCAGCACCCCCAAAATAGCGCGTTCTTTTAATACCCCTTATGCATTCAATAGCCCGAAATTTCGATCAATGCCGAAAATTCAGTCATGGGATGATAATGGTATGGGCGATAATTTTGAATTTCATGGCGACCTGTTTTCAAAGCATCAAAGACTAGGCCTCAAGATACAGGATACTGAAGATGGAGCCGGTGTAAAAGTATTGGATGTAGACAAAGATTCACCAGCTGAAAAAGCCGGGCTGAAAAAAGATGATATTCTTACTGAAGTGGGTGGCAAAAAAGTATCTAACACTGATGAAGCAAGACATGAGCTTCAGGAAAATAATGAAAAATCTGCATACAACATTAAAGCCAGGCGCAGCGGCAACGAAATGAGTTTTGATATTAAGATCCCTAAAAAATTAAAAACAGCGAATTTATAAGCCATAGAAAAACAGGATAAAGGCGTCATGACGGTTTCAAACCGTCAGACGCCTTTTCTTTTTGCTTACCTTTGCCGCCGTGATAAACAATTCCAAATATGAGGTGGTCATTGGCCTGGAAGTTCATGCACAACTACTTACCAAAAGCAAATTATTTTGTGGCGACAGTGCTGCATTCGGCGCTGAGCCCAATACACATATCAGCCCGATAACCCTGGCCCATCCGGGCACTTTACCAAAAATGAACAGGAAGGCAATTGAGTATGCCATCAAACTTGGGCTTGCATTGAACTGTGATATTGAGCAGCATAATTATTTTGCACGTAAAAATTATTTTTATCCCGACCTTCCGAAAGGTTACCAGGTTTCGCAACACAATACCCCGATCTGTAAAAATGGTTTTGTAAAAATTAAAACGGGTGAAAGGGAAAGGAATATTTTACTCAACCGCATCCACCTCGAAGAAGATGCAGGAAAAAGTTTACATGATCTCGATGAACAGTACAGCTCTATTGACCTGAATCGTGCAGGCGTTCCTTTATTGGAAATCGTAAGTGAGCCGGACCTACACAGCAGTGAAGAAGCATTTGCTTATATTACCACATTAAGGAAATTAGTACGCTGGCTGGACATTTGCGATGGCAATATGGAAGAAGGCAGCATGCGTTGCGACGCAAATATTTCTGTACGGTTGAAAGGTGAAACAAAATTGGGAACAAGGGTTGAAGTAAAGAACCTCAACAGCATCCGCAATGTAAAAAGGGCTATTGAGTATGAAACGGACCGGCTGATCGGTTTGGTTGAAAATAATAAAAAGATCCTGCAGGAAACAAGGGGTTTTGACGCTGATAATGGAACAACTTTCTCTTTACGCACCAAAGAAGATGCGGATGATTACCGGTATTTTCCTGAACCCGACCTCACCCCTTTCCATATCACAGATGAGTTCCTGGAAAAAATTAAGAACACACTTCCCGAATTGCCCGAAACACTTGAAAAAAGATACACCACCGATCTGCGTTTATCCGCGTACGATGCTACCGTGATCTGTGATGACAAAGACCAGGTTGATTTTTTTGAAGCGTTGATCAAATACATTTCCAATTATAAAGCCGCTGCAAACTGGCTGCTGGGACCGGTTAAGAGTTATTTGAATGATAAAAATATTGGCATACATGAATTTAATTTAACACCCGGAAAAATGGCTGAGCTGATCGGGTTGGTGGAAGAAGGAAAGTTAAGTTTCGGCATTGCCGCTTCAAAAGTTTTTCCTGCTTTGATAAATGATCCGGGTAAACACCCTTTGCAGATCGCCCATGAACTGAACCTGGTACAGGAGAATGACCATTCGGCAATAGAAGGATGGGTGAATACGGTGATCGATAAAATGCCTGATAAGGTAAAAGAATATCAAAGCGGAAAGAAAGGATTGATGGGCCTGTTCGCAGGGGAAGTAAAAAAAATAAGCAGGGGAAAAGCAGACATGCAGATCGTAAATAAAATTTTAGAAGAAAAATTAAAATCATAATCAATGAAAAAAATAGTATTGCCCTTAGCGTTAGCAGCCCTTTTATTTTCCTGTAATAACGGAGGGGAGAAAGGAAAATTTACAGTGAATGGGGAATTGAAAAATGCACCTGACCAGAAAATTTATCTCGAAGAACTATTTTTCAGCCAGAAAGATCCGGAAGTGCTGGATACTGCAGTTGTTGCAAAGGGTAAATTTTCCGTTTCAGCAATGGCACCTGAACAGGGACTATACCGTCTCCGGCTCGAAAACGGCAATACCGGTTTTATTTTTATCAACGATAAGCCTTCATTAAATTTTTCAGCCGACCTGAATGACCTGGGCTTAAACGCCCCTTCATTTCATTCTCCTGCAAACGAATCATTGAAACGATTTATTATTACTGTTGATTCACAACGAACCCAATTATCATCATTATCCGCTAAATTAGAACAGCACAGATCAGAGAAAGATGTGGATAGTATTTTGGCCGTTGAAACAAAAAAAATGGATACGTTAAATAACAGCTATAAGAACTATATCATTACATTTATCGACACATCGTCTTACCCGGTAACGGCATTGTTTGCATTAGGTTACATACGAAATATTGACCCGCTGCTGCTGCAAAAACCCGTGGCCAATTTAACTTCGCGTTTCCCCGGGCACCAGGCCATCGCAATGATCGCTGCCCAATTCAATCAAATGCTGGTTCAAATGAAACAGCAGGAAGAAGCAAAAAAAGGAATTCCGCAGGAAGGCAGTATGGCACCGGAAATTACCATGAATGATGTGAACGACAAACCATTTTCGCTTAGTCAGCTACGGGGAAAATATGTACTGGTAGATTTTTGGGCATCCTGGTGCGGTCCCTGCCGTGGAGAAAACCCAAATGTAGTGGCCGCGTATAATAAATATAAAAATAAAAATTTTACTGTATTGGGCGTTTCCCTGGACGATGATAAAACTGCATGGCTTAAAGCAATTGCCGCCGACAAATTAAGCTGGAAACATATCAGCGACCTTAAAAAATGGAATAGCGCCGCCGTTGACCTCTATGGTTTTGGCCTTACCGGCATTCCCTACAATGTATTGGTAGATCCGCAGGGAAAGATACTTGCAACAAGCTTAAGAGGAGATGCGCTGGAAACTAAATTAGCTGAGTTGCTGAAATAAATGAATTTGATATAATAAAAAATGCCACCGGAAATCCGGTGGCATTTGTATATAAATTAAACTGCGTTTATTAGTAACCGGGGTTTTGTGCAACGATTGGGTTTGATGTTCTTTCATCTTGCGGTATTGGCCACAGAAACCTGAAATCACTGTAAGCAATAGCCGTTTGTCCGAGAGGTGGAATGAGTAAACCACAACCGTATGTAGCAGTATTATTACTGAATCCGTTGGCAGGTTTTGCAGGAATACCATTGGTTGTAAAAACCGGGTCCATTGCTAAACGATGAATATCACCCCAACGTTTACCTTCTCCTAAAAATTCAATTCTTCTTTCATCCAATATGGCTTTGATGAGTGCATTATTATCGGCAAAATTAGCAACAATATATTGATTGGCCGCCGGAGAAGGAAGAGAACGATTCCTTACAGTATTCAACAGGTCAATTGCACGTTGGTTGATAGCCCCGGCATTCCTTGCTACTGCTTCAGCCTGCATTAATAAAACTTCGGCATAACGAATAAGCGGAGCATAATCTGACTCGTTTACATAATCTGTATATTTTTTTGTAAAAAAACTTTTAGTATTTGCATTACTGTTGCCGTATAAAATCATTTGATTAGGGTTGGCTGCAGTACCTACTAAAGCAGCCGTATCTCTTCTTTTATCATCACATCGCCAGGATGGAAGGTTGAATAAGGTTGGTGATATTGAAACCAGGCCGCGTCCTGGGACATTCGGTCCTAACATCTGCGCAAGTGCAGCATTCACACCGGTATTATCCAATGCATCATTCTTTATTGAGAATATACTTTCAGTAGAAGTATTATTCGTAAAAGGGCCGATCGGTAAGGCTGTCAGAGCCCAACCTCCAATAGGACTAATAACAGAACTGGGCGATAAAGGATTTATCACTGTCGGTATTAATTTATTTCCCTCAGCAATAACACCAGCCCAATCTCCTTTATGTAATTTTACTCTCATTTTAAGCGCAATCGCTGCAGCTTTGGTAGCACGGAATGTATTTACACCAGCGGGCAGCGTTCCACCAATAACAGTTACCGGAACAGAAGCACCGAGCTTAGATTCCGCAGAATCAAGGTCTACTAAAATTTTAGTATAACATGCACTTACAAGATCCCGGGGTTGAGCCCGTACCCTGTCTAGGTCTCCCTGAGTCGAAACAGAATAGTCCCTGTACGGAACGCCTAAATTACTGCCAGCACCATCAAGATAAGGGCGTGCAAAATGAATCAGCAATTCATGATGAGCCATTGCTCTAAGAAATAAGCATTCTCCCTCATACTGAGTTTCCCAGCCTTGAGTAATAATACCTTTAGACTGTGCCGATTTAAATCCATCAATAGAGAGATTTGCTTTATTGATCATTGCATACAAATTGATCCACATGTTCACATTATTTGGTGATACAGTGGAATAAGTTGCCTGGTAGGTAATTTGGAAAAAAGTAGCAATATTCACCATATCTTCCCCTCGCATTTCACCCTGTTCAATGCTGGCAGCTCCAAAAGGATATCCTCTTACTGAGTGTGCAGTACCATTTAATGGATCATAATCTCCGCTTTGTGCGGCATCATACACACCGTTTATTGCCAATAAACACCTTTCCGGGGTTTGAAAAGCTGTTACATCAGCAAAAGCATTATAAGGTGTCAAATCAAGGGTTTTCTTGCAACTGTTTAACATGAAACCTGTGGCAAGTAAAACAATTGTAAAAATATTTTTTAAACTTTTCATGAAATAATAATTATGATATTAATTAAAATATATTAATGAATTAAAATCCAACACTAATACCTCCAGATACTGTCCTGATTGCAGGAGTAACTGTTGCATCAACACCCACATTACTGTAATTTTCCGGGTCTGATCCTTTATACTTTGACCATACAAACACATTCTGTGCCTGCACATATACTCTTATACTTTTTATGTAATCATGAAAATGAGCCATGGTTGCCTTGTTAAACCGATAGTCGAGTACAATATTTTGCAAACGAAGGAAGTCCCCGCTTTCAACAAAACGGCTGGTAGCCTCACCAGTCTGGTTAATGATAGCATCGTTGGCATAGTACATTTTAGGAGTCATGGTTATTTGCCCAGGCGTGGTCCAGCGGTCCAATATTTCCGTACCGGTATTAGCAAATTTTTGATTCAGTAAAACCTCCTGTCTTGTAACATTCATTATTTTATTACCTCCGGAATAACGGAACATGACTTCCAGGCCAAAGTCTTTATAAGTAAAACTATTTGTAAATGCACCAAACCATTTAGGGTTTACCTGGCCAAGTATTACCTTATCCGAATTTGATAAAGTAGTTTGTACGCCAACATTGGGGTCATTCAGATTGAGTAAATAATTATATACCCCGGTTGCCACATTGCGCTGAACCAGCGAACCATCTCCTTTATAATAACAGGGATTACCATTGGCTGCATTTACACCTGCATATTGATAACCATACAATGCAAATATTGGTTGACCAACCCTAATGATATTATAAGGGCTGCTTAGCGGATTAGTAATATCAGTTTGTGGTACACCATTTAATGGGTATAGTGATTTTACTTTATTGGTTATGTTGCTATAGTTGAAATTGAAATTCCAGTTAAAATTTTCTTTTTTAACCAGGTCAATATTAAATGTAAACTCTATCCCTTTGTTTTCAGCAGTTCCAATATTTTGATTAATAAAATTCCCTGGTATGCCAGCACTAAAAGGTGTAGGTACCGGCAAAATTAATTTATCAAGATCATTCTTAAACCAATCAACAGTTACATTAACACGGCTTTTGAAAAAACTGAGATCCATGCCAATATCGGTTTTTTTTGTTTGTTCCCATTGCAACGCGGGGTTACCAATGAGTGATACTGCTATACCTCCAATATTACCATAGGGCCGGGATCCATAAGTGTTTAAATATGGAAACCCACCAAGATTATTACCAGTAACTGCATACGAACCTCTTAATTTAAGATCATTGAAAAATTTAGTTTTCCAGAATCTTTCCCTCGAAGGCCTCCAACTTGCAGAAATACCTGGGAAAAGACCATATCTTTTATCGGTAGCTAATGAACTTTGTCCATCTCTTCTTAAGCTTGCCTGTACAAAATACCTGTTATCAAAATCATAATTGATCCTTCCGAATAATGATTCAAATGCAGATTGAATAAAGTTTCCTGAGACCTGCTGAGTGCCTGCTGTGTTGGTAATAACGTTTTGCTTTATAAAGAACAGATCAGAAATATTTGTACCAGTAGCAGAATAAAGACGTTGAGTTGTTTGCTGTAATTCATGCCCACCTGTCAAAAAGATAGTATGTTTACGAATGCTTTTGTTATAATTAAAATAATTTTGGATATCTGTTCTTAAAATTGTTTGTTCGCTGTTTTGTGCAAGGCCGTTTGAACCAAAGCCGTCTCCATGCCTTGGATCATAGCCGATAAAACTGTTATCGCTAAAATAGTCTATGCCTAATTGCGACCGTATCTTCAATCCTTTAATAGGTGATAATTCACCGAAAGCAGCATCAATTACCCTGTATTTATCAGAATAAAATTGGTTCTTGTCCAATACGAATGCAATGTTCACATAGTTGTCATCAATGGTGCGCAGGTTGGCTCCTATGCCCAAAGCATTACCAGTTATATTATATCCCGTGGCAGTGGCAGAATTATAGATCCCCACATTGGGGAGCGCTCTTAATGCAGCTACGGTAGCTCCGCTTAAAGCATTTGAACCATTATTCTGGTCATGATCTTCCTGCCTGGATACTGTAATATTATTTCCGAATTTGACCCATTTATTAGCTTCCTGTTCAATATTTGCCCTTAATCTATACGTGCGATTATGGTTTGTGCGAACAACGCCCTGCTGATCGGAATAATTCATGGAGAAAAAGTAGGTTGATTTATTGGTACCGCCGGAAAAACTCAGGTTATGGTTCTCCACAAAGGCGCTGTTCACGTATACATTATCCTGCCAGTTGGTATTGGTATTTAACGCGTCCATCTTTGCAGGTCCAGCCTGGCCTGCATTGGTGAATTTTTCATTTGCAATGGTAACAAAACTTTGTGCATCCAGTACCGAAAATTGTTTAACAATAGAACTCCATCCAAAAGTTGCATCATAGGTAATAGACGCTCTGTTCTTATTTCCTTTTTTTGTAGTGATAAGAATAACTCCCTGATTGGCTCTCGAACCAAAAATAGCAGTAGCAGAACCATCTTTCAACACATCAATACTTTCAATATCTGCCGGGTTAATGTCTCCAAGTGCATTTGAATTGGTAGCTACTGCAAGGTTTCCTGTAAGAATAGGAACTCCATCAACAACAATAAGCGGATCAGCGCCTCCAAGAAAAGCATTATAACCTCTTATCCTGATCTTTGCCGGGGTATTTACCAGGCCGCCAGCATTAGTAACATCCACACCCGCGGCCCGGCCCTGTAGTTGTTTATCAATAGAAGGTGTTACCAATTGTGCAAATTGTTTAGCATCTACTTTGGATAAAGAGCCGGTAACCGCTTTCTTTTGTTGTACACCATAACCTACCACTAATACTTCTTCTAATTTAGAGTCAATAGGCTTCATGGAAAGATTCAGTACAAGGCTTTTTCCAGCTACTTGTGTCTCGTTTTCAAAATTTATATATGAAAAACTGACGCTCCTGATAATATTAGGAAGAGATAAACTGTAGTTACCATATTTATCGGTTTGTGTACCATATTTACCATTTAAACTGGTGACAGAAACACCTTCCAGTGGCACTCCTTTATCGTTAGTGACCTTACCGGTGATAGTATGGTTCTGGGCAGCTGCATTTAGTATCAATACAAATACTGCTGATAAGGTTAAAATCAATTTTCTCATTTGCATATTAGTTTATGTAGACAAATATAATTCACATTCCCTGTAATTGTCAAATAGTTTGACAAGTTTATTATCCTTTTAGCTGCTTTTAAGGCAGTTTCCGGCCCCGGCAGAGCCCGTCGGGTGGGAAAAGGATAATTTTTGCCAAATTAAGGAAATTATTTGGGGCACACCCCTTTTAAATTGCCTTCTTAACCGCCTTTTTTTGAGTTAGCAGCAATAATACCGGCAACAATACAAGATTGGTTAAAGTGGCAACCAGTAAGGTTACGGATGTAAGCCAGCCCAGGGCCTTGGTGCCTCCAAAACTACTGCCGCAAAAAATGATAAATCCGGCGATCAGTACCAGGGAGGTATACACGATACTTAAGCCAGTATTTTTAATGGTTGCACTTACTGTTGCAGTAACATCATTGTTAAACACCGGCAACTCCTGTTTGTAATTCACCAAAAACCGTATGGTAATATCAATTGCAATTCCCAGTGCCACGCTGAAAATAAGTACAGTAGAGGGTTTCAAAGGAACGCCCAGCCAGCCCATAATGCCCGCTGTGATCACCAGTGGTATCAGGTTGGGTATTAATGAACAAAGCAAAATGCGAACCGACCTGAACAGGTATAACATACAAAATGCGATGAGCAGGAAAGCCCAGAATACACTTTCTTTTAGCCCGTTTATGATAAATCGGCTCCCTTCCAAAAAAGTAATGCTGGTTCCGGTGACCTGAACTTTATAATTCGCCGTATCAAATAATTCGTTGATCCTTTTTTCGATGCTATCTATCAACATCGGCAATCTTTTTGTGCCGATATCGGCCATGCTTACACTTATCCGGGTGGTTTGGCGGCCCGAATCCATAAAACTCAGCAACATTTTACTGACGTTATCTTTTTTAGTACTGTCGTTCCCCGATTTCATTTTTCGCAACAGCTCTTCCACAACTTTTTGATTCGGAAAAACATAGGCAGTTGAATCACTCTCAGAAAAAGCCTGGTAAAAAAATTTGAACCCCTCGGCAATGCTAAGGGGCCTGTTTGTTTCGGGTAAGGCCGCGATATAGGATGACAATGAATCAACCCTTTCAAAAACACCGGGCCGCCGCAGGCCATTGGGCTTTTTGGTATCGATCATGATCTCCAGGGGCATGATCCCTTTGAAGTTGGTCTCAAAGAATTTAAGATCGGTATAGATCTTATCTGTTTTAGGAAGGTCATCCACGATGAAAGCCACACTTTTTAACCTGGTAATTCCTATCACGGCAAAAACAAGAACAACTAACGTAATACCATAAACGAATTTTTTTTGGTGCAGAACCCATCTTTCAATGGTGACCAAAATGTAAGTTAGCCATCGGTTATTCAGGTATTTTGTCTGGGAAGGTTTGGGTACCGGCAAATAACTCAATACCGCGGGCAATAAAATAAAGGAGATCAAAAATATCACCATGATACTAATCCCCGCCACCACACCAAATTCCTTCAGCACGGCACTTTTGGTCAGTGCAAAAACCGCAAAGCCGATGGCTGCGGTGATATTACAAAAAAGTGTCACTACCCCCATCTTGCTTACCATTTCCACGAGCGCATCAGTCTTGAGCGTAGTCGAAAGACCTGATTCAGGAGCATTGAGCGTAGTCGAAATGCGACGCAAATAAGAAGTATGATATTTATTGATGAAATAAATGCAATTCGGTATCCCGATCACCACCACCAGGGAGGGTATCAATGCAGTGAGTAACGAGATCTTATAGCCACACAAAAACATGATCCCCACACTCCATATTACCCCAAAGATCACTACCAGCAAGGAAAGCAGCGTGGTATTTACCGAACGGAAAAATAACAGCAGTATCAATGAACTGAGCAGCAGGGACCCCAATAAAAAGAATTTCATTTCCTGCTGTATCCTATCGGCTACGACTGTACGAATTAAGGGCAGCCCGCTTAAATGTGCTTCCGTTTGTGTTTGTGTTTCAAAGGTCTTTACGGCAGCTGAAATATCAGCAACTATGCGTGTACGTTTGGGAGAATTCAGCGAATCTTTATTGATGCGTACACCCATCAGGTAAGCCGGAATGCTGTCCCGGTTATACAATAACGTACGGTAAAAAGGAAGGTTGTAGAAAACTTTTACAGCACTGTCCAGTGCTGCCTGCGTATGAATGCTGTCTCCGAATATTTTTTCTGCGGAAAATTTTTGGTTCAGCGAATCTTTGCGTAGCATCACCGCCGTTGGTATGCTCAGCACATCCTCTACATCGGCTACATTTTTTAATTGCCGGTTCAGCGTAGCATAGGCTTTGAAAACATCGAGGTTAAACAATTTATCCGTTTGAATCCCTACTACCAGCAGGTTGCCGTCGTCGCCGAACTTTTTCTTAAAGTCTAAGTAGGTTTTATATTTTGCATTATCAACAGGTATGGCTTTGGCAAACTCGTAGCTCAGTTTTACCTGGGCGGCAAAATATCCCATTAGCCCGGTGGCGGCAAATAATCCAATCAAAAGGTAAAGCCGGTATTTAATAACGAAGATCCCTGAGCGCTTCCACATAAATTATCAGAATTGAATATGAATGTATTTTGATATTGGTTGCAAAGAAAGATAATTTGAACGGATTGTGGCGTTTGAATCTGCTGATTGTGACTATTTTTGAAGCTTCCTTCCGGCATTTATATAAAAAACTTATCCAGCCGGTGGAAACGGGATATGACACACAAGACCAAGGGCATCGTATTAAGAAGTATCAAATATGGCGAAACCAGTTTGGTGGTCACCATTTTTACAGAATTATTCGGTGTGCAAACTTATATGGTGAATGGCGTTCGAAGTACTAAAAGATCTTCTTCAAAAGCCAATCATTTTCAACCGGCGGCCATTTTGGACCTGGTAGTATACCACCGGCAATCGCAATCCATGCAACGCATCAAAGAATTCAGCTGGGCATTTTTATACCGTGATGTGTTAAGCAATGTGATCCGGAACAGTATTGCCTCCTACATGGTTGAACTCCTCTATAAATGTTTGAAACAGCCCGAGCCCAACCCCGACCTGTTTAATTTTTGTGAAGCTGCATTGATGAAATTAGATGAGGCAGGTAAAACAGTAACTGCAAATTTCGCTTTATTCTTCACCATACAGCTTCCCCATTTTTTTGGATTCCGAATGGCAGATAATTACAGTAATGAAAATGCGATACTTGATCTGCAGGAAGGAAATTTTGTACCCCATCATCCCCATCACCCGCATTTTATTGAGGGAGAATATGCAATGATCACTTCTCAATTGCTAAAAGTGATGCAGCCTGGTGAACTGGAAGCTTTTCCATTAAACCGTGAAACCAGGAGAAATTTATTATTGAAATACCAGGATTATTATGCACTGCATATTTCTGATTTTGGGCAGATGAAGACATTGGTGGTATTGCATGAAGTGTTGTAGGTGTCAGAACCGCTTGAAGCGGTCAGGCACCTAAAGCGTTATAAGGCGTCTGACGGTTTGGAACCGTCGTGACGCCTTATAAGATCCTTTTCGCTTTTGATTTAAACGTCATATTCAAATTGTCCATTTCTTCAATTAAAACAACCCCCGGCTTTTTCCCTTTTTCAAAACTACCTAATTCATTATCCATGTGCAAGGCCCGGGCACCATTGATGGTAGCCCATTCCAACAGGGTTGTTAATTTCAATTCAGGAAAATTATTCTGCAGTGTTTTTATTTCTTCCACAATACTAAGCTGATCATTGGAAGCAAGACTATCAGTACCTAAAACAATATCGCAATGCTGATCTGTAAACATATTTACATTGGGCAAAACATTACTGATATAGAGGTTGGCGTTGGGGCAAAGGCAGAAGTAAGTTCGGAGTTCGGAGTTCGGAGTTCGGAGTTTTGCGAATTCGATGTCTTCTGCTGAGGTAGCAAGGTTATGCACTAAAATAATTGATTGTGCTTTTGTAAAATGAGGCAACCATGTTTGCAGGCTAGTTTTATGTGAAGGTTTAAAAAATGAAATATCAATTCCCATTTTTTCATATAGCCGCAAAAGATCTCCATTGCCATTTTCAAAGAATTCATTTTCCGCCGCTGTTTCCTGGTTGTGAATAGTTATAATATCATTGCGGGGATATTCATTTATCATCCTGAACATTTCAGGCGACACAGAATAAGATGCATGAGGTACAATTGAATTTGCAGGCAATGACGCGTCATAGGAATGATAAAGATCTTCGGCCCGCAGAAAACGCATGGATGCAACTGCAGGAGGAAAACCGCTGGCTTCAATAAAATTATGATAACGCAGTCTGCCTCTGATCTTTTGCGGGATGGTAAATGTATTATTACAAATATCTCCCACCCCAACGATCCCGTTTTGTAACAGCTCATTTTCTCCCTTCTCAATAGCCGCGAGTAATTCTTCTTCATCAAAATGTCTTTCATTCACCACTTTAAAAACAAAATCAACCAGACCGGTATGTTTGGGGATGAGGCCTTTCATTTGTGATAATTCGAGATGGCAATGGCAATTAATAAAACCCGGCGTAAGCAACCCGTTAAAAGTTTCTATATCAGCACCAGCATCTTTTTTATCAACAATGTCTGCCACTTCACCCGCTTCATCAGTTATCAAAACCTCATTGCCCGGTAGTATTTCATACCCGGTGAAAATATTATCGGCTGTAAATTTTCTATACAAATTGATTGGTTGATATATTGTAAATTTGCCGCTTGCTTGCAAAACGCAATAAAAGCTGAACAAAGGTATACCGTATAAGAGTGCGACGCAACAATGCTCAACACTTGTACAAATGCCGGGAACAAAATTATTTTAAAACACAATCAACCCTCCCCCTTGGGGGAGATGGAGGGGGCTACTATGTTAGATAAATTAGATGCAATTAAAGGAAGATTTGACAACCTGGGGGTAGCGCTTACCAACCCGGAGATCGTAAGCGATAACAAAAAATTTACTGCAATAAGCAAGGAATACCGCAGCCTGGAAAAAATTGTGAATGCCAGGAATGCGTATGTAAAGATCCTCGATGATATTGAATTCAATAAAGAAGTGCTGAATGGCGGCGATGAGGAGATGAGGGAACTGGCCAAGCAGGAATTGCCCGCATTGGAAGCAAAGAAATTGGAAATTGAAGCTGCATTGCGCAATATGCTTATCCCGAAAGATCCTTATGATGATAAGAATGCCATCCTGGAGATCCGTGCAGGCACCGGGGGTGATGAAGCAAGCCTGTTTGCAGGCGACCTGTTGAGGATGTACCTGAAATACTGTGAAAAGAAGGGATGGAAAACAACCCTGTTAAGTGAAAGTGATGGTACCGTGGGCGGGTATAAAGAAGTGCAGGTAGAGGTGGTGGGTGATGAAGTGTATGGCACATTGAAATTTGAAAGCGGTGTACACCGCGTACAGCGTGTACCCGACACCGAAAGTAGCGGCCGGGTGCATACCAGCGCCGCCACGGTAGCCATAATGCCCGAAGCCGAAGAAGTGGATTTTGAATTAAAGGAAAGCGACGTTAAAATGGAAACAGCCCGGAGCGGCGGCGCGGGCGGACAAAATGTAAACAAGGTGGAAACAAAGGTTTTTTTAACCCACAAACCAACCGGCATCGTGGTGGTATGCCAAACGGAGCGCAGCCAGTTGGGCAACAGGGAAAAGGCAATGGATATGTTAAGGACCAAATTATACGATGAAGAAGTACGCAAGGCAGAAGAAGCCATCGCACATAAAAGAAAAAGCCTGGTGAGTACCGGTGACAGGAGCGCCAAAATAAGAACCTATAATTTCCCGCAAGGCCGGGTAACCGATCACCGGATTGGCCTCACCGTGTATAATCTCGATACCATTTTAAACGGTGATATACAGGAATTCATTGACGCTTTGCAGTTTGCAGAAAATGCAGAAAAAATGGCAACACAGAATTAATGAAATGCCGATTCCGGATACTGGATACTCGATTCTGGATAGAGTTCAATTATTAAAAAGCTTTTCAAGGTTTCAGTCTGTATCCAGCATCAAGAATCAAGTATCCAGTATCAATATTATTTATCTATTTTGTTTCCAAAATACCTGATTAATAACTCTAATAATCTCATCATGCTGAACAACTTAACTGACCTCGTAAAAGGCCTGGCAGGCGATGCCGTAATTAATAACCCGGATATACCAAACGAACATAATGATGCTGTTGTAGCAGAAGCTACCCACACTGTTGCAAGTGGTTTACAAAATGTAGCCGCAGGTGGTGGTTTGCAAAATATATTATCCCTGTTTGGCGGCAGTAGCCAGGTCGGTGGCAGTAACGGGCTGTCGAATAACTCTATTGTAAATTCGATGGTAAGCCAGTTTTCCGGTAAACTAATGAGTAAATTTGGACTGGGAAGTAGCCAGGCAAGTAGTGTTGCCAATAATCTTATTCCAAATGTGATGAGCGGGCTGATCAATAAAACAAATGACCCCAATAACAGCAATTTTACTTTAGATAACCTGCTACATTCAATCACCGGCGGGCAAAGCTCACAGATAGCCCAGGAACAGCAGGCAGGTGGTAACAGTGGCTTTAGTTTTCAAAACCTCATCAGCCCAGTTTAGCGGGGGAAATAACCCCCAAAGTACCGGTACCGGCGGGTTGATGAATATTGTTTCTAAGATCACCAGTGGGGCACAAAATGCCCAACAGCAACAGGGTAGCGGTGGATTGCTGAGTATGATACAGGGTTTTTTAAAATAACTAAAAGAAAGTACAATAAAACGTTAAAGCGCTATGAAATTCAGGACGTTTTTTGTTTGCGTTAAACCCTCCACCCGGCCTGGCGTCAAACCTATAACCAATATAAAATTTACAATATCGAAAATTTATATTGGTATTTAAAAAATAATAAGCTCTTTTCTTCGTTATATATGCAATACTGTTTAATTGTGCATCATGTATTAGTGAATCCTTAACAGCAGCAATGCAATTTCTGGCACCCGATTTGCGTATATATAAACAGACAACATTAAATTAAGTTTTTAAATTTTCTCATAAGCAGTTAGTTTTGGTAACGGCCCCTGTTTCTACAGGGGCTTCTCTTTTATCTCCCTATTCACCAACTTCATTTTTTTGCATCGTGGTTAAATGCATGTTAACCAACTTTTTATTGCTATTTTCGGCAAGCCATTTGTCTTATTTAATAACCCTATTATATTATAAATTCGCATATGGTTCAAAAGGCACAGATATTTCAAACCAGTAACCCGGCGCGTTGGAAAAGAGTGAAGTGGACAAGCAGGATAATTTTAATAATTGCGCTTTTTTTACTCATAGTGGTTGTTTTGGCAGTTATTAACGGAACCAATCCCAATTTACCAAATATTAATGCCAGGGCAAAGTATTATCAAAGTAAGTTGGATCCTAGCAATAAATTAACTTTTGCTTCTCCGCTAAACAAAAAGTATAAGGGCTTTAAAGATCATTTAGAGAAAAAACAAAAGGAAGACTCGCTCAACAATGTCAATAGCTCCAAAGTAAAGACATCGAGGATAAGAGGCGCATTCTATACCCCATGGACGGTAAATTCATTGCAGGACCTGCAAAAAAACGCCGACAAATTAAATACCATTTACCCCGAATGGTTTTTTATAGATACCATCACTTATTCTTTACAAACCAGGATCGACAGTGCTGGTCTGGTTGTAATGAAACAAAATAACCTGAGTATCCAGCCCATTTTCAACAACTATCATACACACAGAACAAAAGAAGGGAAGGATTCGGGATATTTTGATTTTAAGCTTGTCCATCTTATTTTAAACAATGCAGAAAAAAGAAAACGCATCATTCAGCAAATTGCTGATACCCTTTCCTATTATCACTTACAGGGTGTTAATGTGGACTTTGAAGAATTAAAAGAAAAAAACAACGAACCGCTTACTCTGTTTCAAAAAGAATTGTACGAATCATTACACGCCGGCGGGTTAATCCTTACAATGGATGTACAGGCCAGGAATGATGATTATGATCTCGGGAAATTAACCGCCTGCAACGACTACCTTATTTTAATGGCTTATGATCAATACAACGATGCCACCGGCCCCGGGCCCATCAGTAGCCAAAAATGGATAGAAGAGCAGTTAGACTGGGCAGATGATAAGATCGATGTATCAAAAATAATACTGGGCGTTGCGGGTTATGGCAGAGACTGGATAACGGAAGAAGAAGGCAAAAGGGTAAACGACATTACCTATAGTGAAGCCATTGACATTGCAAAAATATCAGGCTCCACAATTAATTTTAATAACGATACCTATAATCTTAATTACACTTATACAGAACCCCCATCAGATACATCCTCAGAAACAAAACATGATATTTGGTTTACCGATGCTGCCACTGTTTTTAATGTGGTGCGTTTCAGTGATGACTATCCCACAGCGGGTACGGCATTATGGCATTTAGGAGGAGAGGATCCCAGGATATGGAGTTTTTACGGCAGGCGTTTAAGTACAAAAGCGCTCAGGGATTTTCCGTTTGATTTTAGTGTTTTATCCAGTATGCTCTCCGATCCGGATAAAAAACCTACCCCCAGCGGCGAAGGCGAATTACTCAGTGTTATTTATACCCCCCAGGAGGGCAATATCAAACTGGAAATTGACAGTACGGAAATGTTGATTGCTGAACAGGATTATGTTCAACTTCCATCAGGCTATGTATATGAAAAATTTGCAGAAGATAAAACTCCTATCGGGCCCGGCCACAAGATCATCCTCACTTTTGATGATGGCCCCGATCCCGAATACACGCCAAAGATCCTGGATATACTGGAAAGAGAAAAAGTACCTGCCACTTTTTTCGTCATCGGGTTAAATGCAGAAAGCAATATTCCCATTCTCAACAGGATCTATGAGGACGGGTTTGAAATAGGCAATCATACTTTTACACACCATAATATTGCCACTATGAGCCCCGAAAGGGCAGACCTGGAATTAAAATCCACCAGGGTTTTAATTGAGTGTATTACCGGCCACTCCACCATCTTATTCAGGGCGCCTTATAATGCGGATAGTGAACCACAAAGCTTTGAAGAAATTGAGCCCATCGCCCGGAGCAAAAAAGACAATTATATCACTGTGGGGGAAAGTATTGACCCTAATGACTGGGATATCAATATCAATGCAGACAGTATTGTAACCCGTGTTATCCGCATTGCCGATTCAACTAATGCCAGCATCATTTTACTACACGATGCAGGTGGAAAAACAAGGCAGCCCACCGTGGATGCATTGCCAAGGATCATAGATTATTTTAAAAAAAGAGGATGCAAATTCACCACTGTTGCCGATTTGATGGGGAAAACCAAGGATGATGTGATGCCAGTGGTTAAAAGAAGCTGGATCAATTCAATGAATTTCTTTTTTGCCGAAGCCACTTACTGGGGAGGCCATATTTTATTTGCATTGTTTATCATCGGCATCATTTTATCGATAGGCAGGATGTTCATGATGGGGCTATTGGCATCTATACAGATGAGAAGAGAGAAGAATATACCCAATTCCCTGCTCGCTAAGGTTCCGGCATTCCCGGTTGTTTCTGTAATTATTCCGGCATTCAACGAAGAAATGAATGCAGAAAGAACAATACACAGTTTATTACAACAGGATTATCCCGGTTTGAAAATCGTTTTCATTGATGATGGAAGCACAGATGATACTTTCAAAAAAGTTCAGGAAACTTTTGCGTCTACCCCTAATGTATATGTCTGCACCAAACCTAATGGCGGAAAAGCATCTGCATTAAATTACGGAATTAATCTTGCCGACAGCGAATACGTGGTTTGTATTGATGCAGATACCCAGCTAAAATCCGATGCCATAACCAGGTTAATGGAAAAGTTTACCCATGAAACAGTGGGTGCTGTTGCAGGAAATGTGAAAGTGGGCAACGAGGTAAATATGTTGACCCGCTGGCAAAGTATTGAATACATTACTTCCCAGAATTTCGACAGGCGCGCTTTCGATTTATTGGATTGTATCATCGTAGTACCGGGCGCTATCGGTGCATTCCGGAAAGAGGCGGTAATAAAGGCCGGGGGATTTACTTCAGATACACTTGCCGAAGATTGCGACCTCACCATGCGACTGCACCGTAACGGTTATAAAGTACGCAATTGCACCACGGCCATTTCTTATACAGAAGCCCCGGAAACCGTTCGGCAGTTTTTGAAACAACGTTTCCGCTGGAGTTTTGGCGTAATCCAAAGTTTCTGGAAACACCGGGATGCCGTATTCAACCCCCGGTACAAAAGTTTCGGGATGATCGCATTGCCCAATATTCTTATTTTCCAGATGATCGTCCCCTTCCTGGCGCCATTGGCCGATCTGATACTGGTGCTGAGTTTATTGGCTGTCGGTTTTGGCATTATCCCCTCCAGCCTCCCCCATATCATTTTTTATTACATGATATTCACGCTGGTAGATGTAGCCGGTGCAGCACTTGCATTTGCATTTGAAAAAGAAGATTATAAAAAATTATTTTGGATGATACCGCAACGACTGGTATATCGTCAACTGATGTATTATATCTTATTAAAATCATTTAACAGGGCATTGAAGGGCGAATTGCAGGGCTGGGGCGTTTTAAAACGTACCGGAAATGTAAAACATGTAGCAACTGCTTAAGGTAAAATTCTTAACCACAGATTAAAAATAGATGTATGCACAGATTTTCACAGAAAGAAACTGTAATCAATACAATTTCACTGCGGTTAAATAATCTGTGCTCATCAGTGTATCAATCTGAATTAATCTGTGGTTAAATTATCCCGCCGAAGGCGGTTAGCATTTAGTCTTTACCTTTGCAAACCAAAATATACCATTGGCTACATCAGGATCCGATAGAAAATCTTTTTTTAAACGTCTAAGAAACAGGGACAGTTCCGAAAAAGGAGAGATGTCCTTCATGGGCCATCTTGAAGCCCTGCGTTGGCACCTGGTAAGGGGTGTGGCAGTATGGCTTGCTGCGGCGATCGGTATATTTGTTTACATTGACTGGATTTTTGATCATATCATTTATGCGCCTGCCCGGCCAAGCTTCATCACCTATACCGCACTATGTAACTGGAGTCATAAATTAGGATTGGGGAAAGCACTTTGTATGCCCCCCGTTAATATTCCATTGCAGGGAAATACAGTGAGCGGACCGTTCATGTCGGCGCTTAATATCGCCATGATTGGAGGCATTGTTATTGCTTTCCCCTATTTATTCTGGGAACTGTGGAAGTTTATCAAGCCGGCTTTATCACCCAAAGAAGTAAAATATGCAAAGGGGAGCATCCTGTGGGTTTCACTTTTCTTTTTTTTGGGCGGCGCCTTTGGTTATTTTTTGTTGGCCCCTTTTACGTTTAACTTTTTGGCAAACTTTAATTTAGGCACTGTTGGTGCGTACAAATACATGCCAACGCTTGACGATTATATAGATACACTAAACAACATCATATTAGGTTGTGGTATTGCATTTGAATTGCCAATACTGTCGTATGTGTTGGCAAAGATCGGGATCATCACCGCTAAGTTTTTAAAAAAGTATCGCAAGTATGCCTATGTGTTAATATTGATCGTTGCTGCAGTGATAACGCCCTCACCCGACTGGACCAGTCAAACCATTGTAGCTGTTCCCCTTATATTATTATATGAAATAAGTGTAATGCTGGTTGTAAAGGTTGATAAGAAAAAAGCCAAAGAAGAAAAAGAATGGAGTTAAATTTAATGGATAATTATATAATTGATAATGGATAATGGGGAGTATTCAAAATGAAGTAGCCTTTATTTTTTTTATCACTTTAAGTTATTTATAAGCGTTAAATTCGCTAAGACATTATCCATTATTTCATTATCAATTATCAATTCATTATGTCTCCTTTCAATTTAAAACTCCCCATTGCCATAGGATGTGATCATGCCGGCTTTGATTGCAAGGAAGACCTGATATCTTTTTTAGAAGGCGAAGCTGTTGCTTTTAAAGATTTTGGAACCTATACAAAAGATCCCGTGGATTACCCTGATTTTGCACACCCCGTTGCATCGGCTGTAGAAAAAGGCGAAGCAGCATTTGGTATTTTATTATGTGGCAGTGCCAATGGAGTTGCCATTACCGCCAACAAACACCCGGGCATAAGGGCTGCGCTATGTTGGGGGGAAGAACTGGCTGAACTGGCACGCAAACACAATAATGCCAATATCATTTGCATCCCTGCACGTTTTGTACGGGATGGCGACGCAGAAAAAATGCTGGATGTTTTTATGAATACCGCATTTGAAGGAGGCCGCCATGCTAACAGGGTGAATAAGATAGCCACCCCCTCCGCCCCCTAAAGGGGGAATTACCCCCAACCCCTAAAGGGGAGCTGTAGCAGTATACTAATTTAACCTCTTCTTTAATATTGTATAGTGGCCATATTCAAAAAAACTATACACAGAATGTAAACCAATCCCTCCATTTATAAAAGAAGTTTAAGTTCATAGAGTCTCCCGGTTCCCCCTTTAGGGGGCGGAGGGGGCGGGGCCCGCCGCTTATCAAATATCAGTTCAGCATATTCGCTATTTCATTATTTTGCTTTTAATTAAAATTCACAAATGAAAAAAGTATTGCTTTTAGCCAACCTTTTACTTTGCATGAGCATCGTATTTGCACAAACAGATGATGCAGCCAGATATGGGTCCCTGATCACCGGCGCCGGGCTCAAAAAACAACTGACCATTATCGCAAGCGATGAAATGGAAGGCCGTGAAACAGGTACTGAAGGCCAGCGAAAAGCTGCATTGTATATCGAATCGCAGTTTAAAGCGATCGGTTTAAAAAACGCAGATGCATTAAAAGGTTACCAGCAGTATTATCCATTATACCAGGATAGTTTGCAAATGACCGAATTAATAATGAATGATATACCCGCCGTTTTTGGAAAAGATTTTATTACCCCGCTCAACAATAATGAGACCGGCAAATTCAAAGGCAAAAAAATAATTTTTGCAGGCTATGGTATTGATGATCCAAAATACAATGACTATGAGGGGCTTGACGTGAAAGGAAAAGTGGTCGTATTTTTTTTAGGGGAACCCAAAAAAGACGGCAAATACCTTATCACTGAAACCACCCGTGGTTCCGAATGGACCTTCCCCGGCATCAGCAAAAAAATGGCTGTGGCTGCTGCTAAAGGTGCGATCGGTGCACTGGTCATTAATCCCAACCAGGAAATGTTTAATCAACGCGCCGTGGATAACGGTAAAAAAACAGGCGTATATTTTCCAAGAATCAATACCACATCAAAACAGATCAATTTCGCGCTGCTTTCGCAGGCTTATGCAAAAACCGTGATCGGCGAAAACTTTGATACCCTTCTTAAAATTTCCAAAGCGGCCATGCCTTTGACCAAAAATTGGGCAATGGAAAAGAAAATGAAACTGGCATTAAATTTTGAAAAAACCCGTACCACTATCAATGCCAGTAACGTGATCGGCATTATTGAAGGCACGGATAAAAAAGATGAATACGTTTTTTTAACCGGCCACTTTGATCACCTGGGCAAGCACGACGGAAAGATATTTTATGGTGCAGATGATGATGGCAGCGGTACCTGTGCCGTGATTGAAATGGCGGCCGCCTTTGCCAAAGCCGCTGCTGAAGGCCACCGACCCAGGAGAACGCTGGTATTCATGACCGTTAGTGGAGAAGAAAAAGGTTTATGGGGAAGTGAGTACTACAGCGACCATCCTGTTTTCCTTTTGGATAAAACATCTGTCGACCTGAATACCGACATGATCGGAAGGATCGATACCGAACGCAAGACCGGTGATACCCTGAATTATGTGTATGTAATTGGCCATGATAAACTCAGCAGTGACCTGCCGGTTATCAATGAGGGCGCAAATAATAAACATACACAACTGGTATTGGATTATAAATTTGATGATCCTGCCGACCCGAACAGGATCTATTTCCGCAGCGACCATTATAATTTTGCACGCAAAGGCGTCCCCATTTTATTCTTCTACGACGGCATGCTGAAAGCCGATTATCATAAACCAACAGATACTATTGAAAAAATAAACTGGGACCTGTATGAAAAAAGAGCACGCATGATATTTTATACCGCATGGGAAATTGCCAACAGGGATGGGATGCTGAAAAGAGATATTCCATTAAATGTGGGAACGAGGTAAACACCCCCTCCGCCCCCTAAAGGGGGAACCTGGATCCTAATTATTTTAAACTCTTTTCAATTCTTTGCCAATTCAAAAAATACGGCTTCCGTTTTTTAAACCATACTCGTTTTAATAAAGTGTCACTTTTCAAAAAGACAAATTCTTTTCGACCCTAAGGTTCAGGTTCCCCCTTTAGGGGGCGGAGGGGGTAGGCTCTTCTCAATTTTTTTGAGGATGGATTCCAGATGATTCATTACATCGTCTGTTGTAAAACGAAGGACAGCTAAACCTAGCTCTTCAAGATCTTTTTGACGTATTGCATCATTAGATTTTACTTCTTCTAAATCATGAATGCTACCATCTATTTCAATTATTAGCTTTTGAGGATGACAATAAAAGTCGGCAATATATAGTGAGATGGGATGTTGTCTTCGGAATTTTAACGTAGGAAAATGTTCTTTCAAACGCCCCCATAATATCATTTCGGTATGGGTAACATTGTTGCGCAGCTGCTTTGCTAAAGCAAAAATAATGGCGTCTGCGCCATAAAACATGCTCGTCTTCATAGTAAGATCACTGATCAAATAATAAAATACTTCTTAACCAGCATACTGCAAAGTTCCCCCTTCAGGGGGCGGAGGGGGTTACCATCCCAACACCCACGCAAATATCAGCGGTGCGACAATCGTAGCATCACTCTCCACAATAAATTTTGGTGTATTGATATCTAATTTACCCCAGGTGATTTTTTCATTCGGCACAGCGCCCGAATAAGATCCATAAGAAGTTGTGGAATCAGATACCTGGCAGAAATAACTCCAGAATGGAACATCATGCCAGCCCAGGTCCTGGTACATCATGGGCACCACGCATATCGGAAAATCGCCGGCAATGCCGCCACCGATCTGGAAAAATCCAACACCTTTTCCCGAAGAATTCTTACGGTACCAATCAGCGAGCCACACCATGTATTCAATGCCGCTTTTCATGGTGGTTGCTTTTAGTTCATTTTTAATAATGTAGGATGCAAAGATATTTCCCATCGTACTGTCTTCCCATCCGGGCACTACGATCGGGATATTTTTTTTCGCGGCAGCAAGCATCCAGCTGTTCTCCGGTTCTATCTCATAGTATTGTTCAAGTACGCCGCTCAGCAACATCTTATACATATACTCGTGCGGAAAATAACGCTCGCCTTTATCATCAGCATCCTTCCAAATTTCATGAATATGCTGCTGCAATCTCCTGAATGCTTCTTCTTCAGGAATGCAAGTATCTGTTACCCTGTTGAAATGATTCTCCAACAGATCCCATTCTTCCTGGGGACTGAGATCGCGATAATTGGGTACTCTTTTATAATGACTATGCGCCACCAGGTTCATGATATCTTCTTCGAGGTTGGCGCCGGTGCAACTGATGATGGCCACCTTATCCTGCCTGATCATTTCTGCAAGACTTAATCCCAGCTCGGCCGTGCTCATTGCGCCTGCAAGTGTGATCATCATCTTACCACCTTCATCAAGATGGGTTACATATCCTTTGGCAGCATCCATTAGGGCGGCGGCGTTGAAGTGGCGGTAGTGGTGTTGGATGAAGGAGGAGATGGGGCCTTTGCTCATGGTAAATGTTTAAGGGTGCAAATGTAATTTTTTTTGGGGATTATGAATCCGAATCCGAGTTGCTTACATTTATGTGTTAGCAGCGATTCACCGGTGTTCTGCAAAAAATCAACCCATCGATTACAGAAGATTTATTCTTTAAATTCTTCGCCGCCGTAGGTGTTCAATAAAATACTACAAGCCAACGCACCCTCTCGTGAGCGCCGCCGTCTGGTCTCTGACCAACGGCGAAATTA